>ERZ1673753.4-NODE-4-length-447499-cov-15.247376_pt1 | contig 447499 bp, 379 predicted proteins | sample MGYA00580201_ERZ1673753 | MGnify/ENA primary metagenome ERZ1673753 (study PRJEB41218, sample SAMN15661747) | gut metagenome | host: Homo sapiens | place: Canada: London | collected 2015-08-20/2019-03-30 | study: EMG produced TPA metagenomics assembly of... | reverse complement strand
GGGATATATCGTCGCAAGGCAATATCTCGGCACAAGGCTCGGTCACCGCTCTAACGACTTCGGACAAACGTTTGAAGCGAGATTTCGATTACACCCGAAGTTATACCGACAGGCTCTTGGCGATGGGCAGGGTATGCGATTTTCTATACACCGAAAAAGCACGGAAGCGTAACAAGGGCGGCGTGGACGGGGAAGCCCATACGGGGCTGATCTATCAAAAGGTGAAAGAGGTATTGCCATCGATGGCCTACGAAACGGAGGACGGCTATGGAGCTTTGAACTACCTGTCGCCCGACTATATCAATACCATAGCCGGGGCAACGCAGGAGACCGCCCGTCTGGTTAAAGCCCTTATGGAAGATATAGAACGATTGAAAAAAGAATTGTCCGAATTAAAAGGGAAAGGAGGAAAGTGAGCCTATGGCCATCGATAAAAACAAGATCGTAGCCCCGGTAGCGATAACCGACCCGTATAATCTGCTGGGAATATACCCGGCAAACGGGGTATGGGACGTGGCCGACATTGTTGCCCTCGAACGTCCCCTGTTGCAGGGTGGCCGTCCGGGACGTATCAACAAATGGAGCCGTCATAAACCCGTGCGCTATCCGCAGGCTGCACCGCTATCCGACAACTATCCTCAGCAATCCGGCGGGGTCACGACATACATCGATCAATGGGAAGGAAGCGAGACGGATAAGAATCAAGGCATACGCTATGGCTTGAAAGCCACGATACCGCACGGCACGAATATCGTCGCTATCCATGATACCTCTTTCGATTATGTGGCGTATCCGCATCCGGGGACGGATTTTTGCCGCCTGAGCGATTTCGACGGCTACGACCACAATGCGGAACCCAATCTTACCGGAAGCAAAATTGACGAAATCAGTGCGGACGTGCCGTATCTTTTTGTCGACATCAACTATTACGACACTTCGGTGAATCCTACCGGCGTACCCGTCGAGTCGTGGCTGTCGCTGGCCTCCGACAAGAGTATCGGCGATTATTACCCGGCTATTTTGGCAACCGATGGAAATGGAAGCAGTTTTGCCCGATTGCTGACAAATACCTCGACAAATACCGTAACCACCTTGCGGGTGGGCAATGTGTGGTACTCCGCTTTCAAGGTCAAGTTTTTCAGTGACGGTACTACTCCGCCGATACTTCCTGTCGGACAGAGCGACACATTTCCGGGGGAGGATTCGATAGGGACGAATTTGAAGGTGACATTGTTCCTTATCGATAAGAAGTCGTTCGAATACTGGACAGGGGTCGACAAACAGATCACCGTGGCGGATTATTTCCCCATACCCACATCGATAGCCATGACAGCCGAGATAAACAGCACATATACCCCGATTAAAATCGTGTATTTCACTTTTCTTTCGAGTTACTTTCAGGTGCGTATCAGTTTTCCGAACGGAAATCCTCCGGTGGGTGAGAAATACACCTTCCGCATTTCGGGGTCCGGATTCCTCGCGATATATGATTACGAATACAAGGGAGCAGGGATTCTCATTTTGAATATCCCTTTGGGGACGATACATCCGGACCTTCCACCGGGAGCCCATACCTATTACCTGACCTGTTCCGTGTATGGGGTCTCCTCGTCGGGCGAGGCCGGCGTCCAACTCGACTCACTATCCAAAAACGTGACATTCGACATTCCCGACAGCGGGATTATCAGTTAACCATAAATACAAAACATTATGATTGAGTTAGTAAAAATCAGCGAAAACATCAGCCGTTCGTTCAACGGAAAAGAGACTGTGGAAACCCTGCAAGCGGTCAATTACCGAATTGTGGAAAACGGTGTGGAAAAAGGCCATGTCACTGTCGGGCAAGGCAGTTTTAACATGAATGTCTATTCCATGACCTCCACGGTCGAGGAAACGAAAGCTCTGGTGGAAAAAATGTTCAACGCATTATCCGATGGCAGCGATGAGTGACAAAAAGTACGAAGAGAAATACTCGTGGGAGGATATTAAGTTTACCATTGGATTTGAGGACAAGAACGGGAGCCCGATCGATGCCGAGACGAAGAAGTTTAAGTTCATCTACAAGGACGAGGCCGGTTGTTGTTGCGAAGTGAGCTACGACGGGAAGACACGTAAGAACTGTGTGTTCCGTGACGGCGTGCTGTACGGCATATTCAATTCCGGAACTTTCCGCTATGGCTTGCTCACGGTCGAGAGGCATTACTGGATAGAGGATGCCGATTTCGATGACGGCAAATGGGACTATGGAGATGTTTACAAAACCAATATAATCATCAAGTGATATGGCAGATAGTGATTGCATAATTGTTCACGAGCAGGTGGTTGTACCCGATGCCTCCGTGGTGGAGGAAATGGTTGCCTTGCCCGGTGAAAAAGGAGACAAAGGGGATAAGGGAGATCCATTCACCTACGAGGATTTTACACCCGAACAAATCAAGGAGTTGCAGAAGCCGGCTACCGATGCGGGTGCTGTTGCTTTGGCTGCTGCAAATAAGGCTAATGCGGCAGCCGATAAAGCGAACCAAGCGGCGGAGAGCATAGACAATAAAATCTCCGGGAAACAAGACAGATTGATTAGTGGAGACAACATCGAAATAAAAGACAATGTTATTTCTGCGCAGGGGATAAACGGGAAATTATTCGAAAATACGAGTAAAACCTACCAGCTGTATTATTTTAAAAACGGTTTGTTCTTTTATTGCAACAAGGATAGCAGGCTTGCCTGTTGGAATGAACAGACAGGAGAAGATACCGTTTATGATGAAATCCCGTTAAATATACATTCATATCAATGTAATAGAAACTCTTGCTTCGTTTATAAAGACGGTAAAATCATTGTACCTAACAGTAGTGCCATCACCTGCTGGGATTTAGATACACGAACTAAGATATGGAATTTATCAGAACCGTACTATAATTGCAACTTCGTCGAATATAAGGACTTCGTTTATTTTTACAAAAATGATGGAGTTCTACGACTGATAGATTTTGAAACCGGTCTCACTGAAAAAGAATTCAATCTGAAAGAATTGTCCGGAGCCTCCATTTCAGATATTCAGAATTTCGGACAATGCGAATACAACGGATTCAATTATTTCCTGTCGTACAGTAATTTGTTTAAAATCGACAGTTCCAACGGCGATATTTCATTTGTAGGGAAAATAGAAGGTTCAGGATATAACATTATCGTCTATTTCAACAGTGCGGCTTATGTTATCAGCCATCAAAAGATTTGTACGATAGAGATGTCAAACATAGAGAACGGAACTCTTGCCAAGAAAAAAGAAGCGGGATATACCATGAATACTTATGTCAATGTTTCCCCAAGCGATTCATTGATGGGCAATGCGATTTATGGTTATAGATATAAACTCACTTTCAACAGCTTGTACTACAATATTTATGTATATGCAGATATAAATATGGACGAATATGTCGGGAGAGTGATAAAAGGAGATTTCGGGTATATTCAGATACCTAACCCGAATTTGGGAAATGGAAAACTTCTGTATCCGAGGTATAAAAAATTCAATTGATATGATACAAGTTAAAATATACGACGAAAGAGTCACTAATATTTATTATGGCGAAACCCTGATAGAAGGATTCATACGAATAGAATCTATCCCATCTCCCGAGGAGATACCCGGAAAAATACCCGTGATGTATTACCGGAACGGGGCGATAGTCTATGAGTACGAGGAAGCACCGGAAGCGACGGAGGACGACACGGGAACACCACCTGCCCAAATAGACTACGGAGAAACGGTAAACGGATTGATTCGTCGGAAATATACATTGTCGGAGGAGTTGGCGATACTTCGGCAAAGAGATACGAAAGCAGAGGAGTTCGAGGCTTATAACGCCTATGCGGAATCCTGCAAAGGAGAAGCTAGATTGTTAATCGAAAAACAGAAACATTGATATGGGAGGGATAAACGAGGCTACGGAGGTAGCCAGAGGGATAAGCGAACAGGGGTTCTTGGTGATGACCGCAGCATTCTTCTTGGTGTTGTCGGCCATGATGATGGTGGCCTGCTTCAAGTGGTTCAAATCGATTATCACCAAGAGTATGGAGGATTACGGCGAATCCCTGAAAGAGCTTATCGAAAAAACGAACGACCAGAATAACATGTTGTCCGACATATCGGAAGGTCTTAGACCGGAAACGCAGCTTCGAATAAAGAACATGACGAGTGAATTTTTCAACCTTTCCGCCAGACGGGTTTTGGAAATTATCGAACAAGTTAGGAAGGAAAACCATATATCCGACAGGAATAGGACGCATGAAAAAATTATCGGAAATCTCACGAACCAGTACGAGGACAGGAACAGCCGTTTCGACTACTTTACCTATCGGGGTAAACGTCTTTCATGTTATACCAATCCTGAATGGATAGACTGGGTGGCAGAGGTTGTCGAGAACGAGATATATGCCCATACGGTGAACGATGACAGGGCTAAAACCAATGTATTTTCTGTCTATGACCGTATCAAGCTCGATTTTTATCACCGATTAAATAACGAATAATATGAAGAAAATTTTGGAGAGAATCAAAGGGTTGTTATTGTCTATTCCCCACGACAAGCTGCTGCATTTTATCGCAGGAGGTGTCATCGCCTCTTTCTTCGCCATCGTGATAGGTGCGACGGCGGAATATTGTGTGCTGTTCTCTGCCATAGCGGGCTGTATCAAGGAGGCTGCCGACGAGTGGAAGAAGCCGGGGGCTTGGTCGTATGCCGACTTGCTGGCGACCATACTGGGCGGGCTGGTGATTCAAATCGAAGTTTGGATTGCCTGACGAAAAAAATGAATTTTTATAACCCGGCGACGGGAAAGCGTTCTTTGACTTCTTGGAATCACCGTTTGATTTATCGTAAAAAAGTATAAGAATTGGTTGCATGTTACGATATTTTTTGTTACTTTGCAACAAGATGATAAGCGATACCTATAAATACGATAGCGTTACGGTTGCAAACTATATCATTGCGTTTGCTAACCAGAATAAGTTTTTCATTAACATGACTAAGCTTCAAAAGTTGTTGTATATAGCTTATGGAGTATATCTTTACGTAAAGAACGAACGCTTGACAAACGAGCACCCTCAGGCTTGGCCGTATGGTCCGGTTTTCCCGACCACTCGAAATAAATTGATAAAAAAGGATTTTTCAGAAATTTCCCTTTCTGATGAAAACCTTGAAAAAATAGCCCGTGATTCCGAAATGGAATCTCTGATGAAACTGGTCTTTGGCAGCTATGGTTCTAAAACTGCCGCCTATCTGACGGAATGGTCTCACAAGCCCGGTTCTCCGTGGGATAGGACCGTTAAGCAGCCTTCATTCAGCTGGGGGGATAGAATCCCGGATAGTTATATCCAAGAGTATTTTAAGACACTAATTTCTCCCAAAGCATGACTAAACAGAAAGATTCTTTTAGCGGCTTGGATTTACGTAGTGAGAATGGTGTCCATATTTCTCCCGACTCAAATTTGGGCGATATAGACGACAAGAATTTATCCGAACAAATACGGGAGCGATATTCACAAGATACACAATTTCGTAAACATTTGGCCAGATGGGTCATGTGGATTATCCCCATATGGTTATTCATAGTAATTGCCATTCTTGTATTTTGCGGGATCGGATTATTTTCATTGGGACCGGAAATATTGATATCTCTACTGGCTACGACAACTATCAATGTATTAGGTTTAGCCAATATCGTATTAAAGGGTATTTTCCCGAACCGAAAAAAATAAACATTGTTCACATGGATACAAAAGGTTCATTCCCCTATGTCCAGAACTCGTCCGATACGGATTCTAAACCTCCGATACCGGCTGATTATTCTCCAAAATTCGATGAAAGTTATTTAAATTCTTTAATCGAAAAGGCTTATCCTCGTCTAAAAGATGTCGACCCAGTACAATGGCTCGATGAATTGAGGAGAGAGGATTGATAATGCCTTCGGCCTACGTTTGTCCCATTTTCAATAACGGATAAGCCTAACCCTAAGGCTACTCTCTCATACATTCGTTACAAGCGGTGATTCTAAAAAAGTCACCGCTTTTTTTGTCGCCAAAAATGAAGAAAGACATGAATAAGAATGTACAGGATTTTGTCATCGAGACGATTCAATCGATTGCCTCGAAAATACCGGGAATAAGTATCAGGTATGCCTACGACATACAGACCAACTTCCATATCGTGGAGGTCTCTCCTGAAAGCATAAGAAGAGGCAGTGAAGAATACATGGAAATGGAGTATCTGTTATGGAAAGAATTTCAAGAAAAATTTCCGGAAGAGGATTTGCTCGTATCTGAGCCGGACAGAATTAACAACATGGAAAACTTAATCTTCGAGATATGAAATACTTCACGATGAAAGAACTCACAAAGAGTTCAACGGCCGATAAACTGGGTATAGACAATACCCCGACGACCGAAGTGTCGGCCCAGTTGTCGAACCTTGTCACCCATGTTTTAGACCCACTGCGGGAGATGTACGGGAAGGCGATAACCGTCAATTCGGGCTATCGTTGTTCCAAACTCAATGCCGCTGTGGGTGGTGCGAAAACGAGCCAGCACATGAGGGGCGAGGCGGCGGATATAACGGCAGGGAGCAAGACGGAGAACAAGAAGCTGTTCGAGTTGATTCGGGATAACCTTCCCTTCGACCAGTTGATTGACGAGAGCAATTACAGTTGGGTGCACGTGTCTTATGTGTCGACATCGAAGAACCGGAAACAAATACTGAGCCTATGAGACATATCGTATTCCTATTGTTGTTTTTGGCTGCGACGAGTTGTACCAGACATGTGTATGTTCCTGTGGAAACGACAAAGAGCGACACGGTGTATCTGAATCGTGTGCAGCTCGATTCCATATACATGCGGGACAGTGTTTTCATCGAGAAATCGGGAGACACGATACGGGAGTTCCAATACAAGTACATATATAGGTTCAAGGACAGAACCGATACGCTGTATATATCCAAGACGGAAAGCATACAAGTACCATACCCCGTCGAGGTAGTAAAGTACAAGACTCCCCGATGGTGCTGGTGGGCTCTCGGTGGCATTGTCTTGCTGCTCTTCCCTTACATCGTGAAATGGATAACAAAATTGAAAGGACTGGGTTTCTTGATATAATTTGATTTACGACTCCTTCCGGGGCTTCGGAGTATAAAGAGGAAAGCCTCAATCTCTTGCTGCTCTTCCAAAACTAACAAGAGACAACATCACGGGGAATGTTACGAGGCTTTCACAGCCTTTAAACAGAAACGTGATGTTTTTTATTGTGTCAACAATCTATAATTTAACAAATATTTAAAAAGGCAAGAGATATGAAAACTAATGAAATCTTTGAACACGTCTTGCAAATCGTTTGCGAGGAATGTGAGCTGTGTTACGGCGAATTGATCAACGGGGCGAACAAAAATGCGGTCGACGCACGTTGCCTGCTCATCTGTGCGTTGGTATCGCTCGGCTTCTCCGAGGAGAACACCGCCGCTTATCTTTCCATGACCCGACAGGGAGTGAACAAATTGAAAAACAGCCTGAAACAGCGGTGTTCGGGAAGTTTTATTCTGACAACGACAAATCAACGGGTCAGCAACAGGATAGCCACCGAAATCAGAGGATAGCAACGGCAATAGCCATACGTTTGTATGCGGCCGATATTGGCCGTAACCATCAATTATATCTATATGGAAAGAACGTATGTTTTCAATCAAGAGCCCAATGGTGGCGGAAGCAAGTTCGACATCATGGCTTTATTGCCCAACCTGATGGGCGGTAAAGGGGTCGATCCCGGACTCTTGGCCCTTCTCAATCAGGGAAGGAACAATCAGGACGCTTGGGGCGGAGGCATGTGGTGGATTTGGATTATCCTGCTGTGGTTCTGCTGGGGCGGTAACGGATTCGGAGGTTTTGGCAACCGGGGCGGGCTTCCTGCCGAGTTGAACGGCGATGTAGGACGTGAATACCTGATGTCGGCCATTCAAGGGAACGGTAATGCCATCAACCAACTCGCTTCGTCCTTGAACTGCTCTACCCAACAGTTACAATCCGCCTTGTGCAACATTCAGGGCTTGATTCAGGGTGTCGGCAACCAAGTGGGCATGTCCGCACAACAGATCATCAACAGCATTCAATCGAGTAATTGTACGCTGGCGACTCAAATCGCAGATTGCTGCTGCAAGACGCAAAACGCAATCGAGAGACAGGGATATGAAACCCGTATCGCCACCTCGGAACAAACCCATTCCCTCGTGGACAGCGGCAATGAGAACACTCGTGCCATTTTGGCGAAGCTAGATTCTATCCAAACTCAGGCTTTACAGGACAAGATCACCGCTTTGACGGCAGAGAAGGCTACTTTGGCGGCTGAAATCTCCCAACGTAACCAGAATGCGACCATTCTCAATGCGGTAGGGCAACAGATTGCTCCCCTCGCTGCCGGTTTGCAGGCTCTCCAAAGCGATGTGGACGGCATCAAGTGTAAATTGCCCAATACCGTTCCCGTGGTATATCCGAACATTCAGGCTGTAAACACGGACTTGTACCGGGCTGCCGCTTATGGAGCTTATGCGGGCGATGTCGCATACGGGCGCAGCGGTTACGGATGCGGTTGCAACAACTACTGGGGTTAATTCCAGTAAGAAAGGAGGTATATATGTGGCCTAACTTTTTTACAGGGTTTCCCTTTCCGTTCCCGACGTTGGGCAGGGCGAATTTCAACACGCTGCCAACGGTGGCGGTGACGGTCGGCACGGAGAACGTGACTTTGGAACTTCCCGACCATGCGTTCCGTAACAGGGACTATGTGGGAGGATTCTATATCAATCTCCGTCAGGCGATACCCGCCGGAACGACCGCAACGCTTCCCATTCTCATCGGGACGAATGGGGACACGAGACCTCTGCTGGCTTACAACAACGAGCCGGTGACGGTAGAGAATATAGCCGGTACTGGGATCTATGAAATCCATTACAACAAGTACACCAACGAAGTGTACCTTGTCAACGGTGGGTACAGACCTACTACGGCGACGGCGGCAACCAACGTCGCTGCCAAAAGCAAATAATTAACACGGGGCTGCCTTTTATCGGGCAGTCCCATTAAATCAAAAAAAACTATGTTTCAGAATCTTCGAGCAAACAACCAGTTATTTATCCTTCATAAGGACGAAAATCCCTTAGTGGATATAGGTTCCGTCGTCAGCGTTTCGGCTGCGAAGCCCAAGTACCCCATGCCGACACCTATCGGGCAGATACCACAGATGGAAATGGTGGTGGACGTGGTGGTCTGCGTGAACGGGCAGAACACGACGTTCCAGAACTTGCCGGCAGGGGCGGACATCGCTGACTTCGGGCAAAACGGAAACATCGTCATATCTTGTTCCAGAGAGGCCATGAACTCGGAAGTGTCGGCTATCCGGCAAAAGAGCTTGGACGAACTGAACCGGCGTAATTACCACGAGAACGTGATTGCCGGGTGCGACAAGATATTGACAATTTTGAATCCCGAATTTGCGGAGAAGCAAAGGCAGGAGCAGGAGATTGCCACCCTCAAAGGGCAGATGTCCGAAATGAGCAGAAGCATGGCCGACCTAATGGCCATGAACAAGAAACTGATGGAACAGCTCAGTGTTTCTGAAACTTCTAAAAACAAAAAGTAATATGGGAATGTGGTCAATATTAGAAGAAGGCCGTGGATATGAAGGATTCAATGAACGCGGCGGTAGAGAGCTCGAAATGGCCTACAAGGAAGGTTGCGAGCACGGCTACAAGAAAGGCTATGAAGCTGCCATGCGGGAAATGCAGGGCGGCGATATGGGCTTCCGTGGCAATAATGGCGGCAGTTACGGCGGCGGGAATTATGGCGGAGGTTCTTCCAGTGGAATGAACAACCGTTATGCTCCCGGTTATCCTCCTTCGTACTATGACGAAATGGGGGAACGCAGACGCAGACGGGCCAACGGCGAGTTCTATTAATCGGGAGGGGAGAAATCCCCTCTCTCTTCAAAAACATAAAAAAGCAGTGTTATGAACCAACGATTAGACATTTATGATATTTTCCCCTCTGGCATGACGGAGTACCTTTCCCGATACGGCTGGCACTTCTCCAAGAACATGTGCGAGTGGGCGGTTTCCAGAATGAAGGCCGAAAACAAGACCACCGGAAAGAAGGAGGAGATAAAAGCCCTTTCGAAAGAAGACGTGGAGGTCATCTTGACACAGGCGGGCGTGAAGTTGGAAAATTCCAAAGGGTACGACCATGTATTTGTCGCCAATATGGGTAAGGCCGACTATTTGAAGTCATCGATTCCCGACGATACCCATTTGGCTCTGTTTGTAAAGGACTATATCGACGACCCTGACGGTTACGACGGGTTGCCCTTTACACGTTTCTATGCCGACTGTATAGGTTCGGGCACTCCGATCATGTGGGAAAATATGTTATAAAACATGATTGTTCAGGATTTCTACATAGCGAAATACGACTGGCACGTAAGGGTTTTTTACGCCGTTACCACCTACTGGACAAACACCATACTCCGGGAGCTGGAACGGATCGGTTGTACGGGGAATAATCTGGAAAATGCTTTCAGAAGTTTGTCGTCCGGTAACTTGAATACAGGACTTACATATTCCAATTTCGAACATCGACGAACGGTGATGGTAATTGCCATGACGACGAGCCCCGAACAGTTCCAAAACTCTTGGGACCATGAAAAGGGGCATTTGTGCAGGCATATATCCCGGACGTTCGGCATTGACCCTTACGGGGAGGAAGAACAGTACCTTCGGGGATATATCGGGCAGAAGATGTTCCCCGTGGCGAAGAAGTTCCTATGTGAGTGTTGCAGAAAGAAATTAATTCGGGAAGTACATGGAGATAGCTAAAATCATACAAGCCATCTGTTCCGGCAAGTCGAGGAAGGAGGTTTATAACCTGCTTTCGCCGGAAGAGAAGGATACCTTGAATCGGTTTGCCGATAACGGTCTCTTGAACAGGAGAATGAGGCGAAAATTTCAAAGGAATATTCGGAAATGCAAATGATGAACAGGGAAATGCCGGGGTAAGAAGCTCCGGCATTCGTGTTTAATTCTATGTCAATCATTTTTGCGTAAAATCTTCCACAACTATACGAAAATAGGCTGTATCGTATAAAATAATGAGGAAAATTTTCCACATCATTCGTTTTGTTAAATATTGATAAATCATAAAACATTTATACTTCAATATTTTGCATATACAATAAAATGGAGTATCTTTACCATGTAATCAAAAACAAACAGTAACCAATTAAAAAAACGATATGAAAACTCAAATTAAGGACTTAATCAGTGGCCGTAAAGATGTGATAATCGACGAAACGAATGCCAAGTATGACAATGCCAATAAATCTACCTCTCATAACGGGTTTGCAGGAACAAACAAAGAAGAACGCACAGAAATAGCACGGCGTGTGATAGAAGAAAATCCTGACGGGCTGAATATTGAGATTAAAGGTGTTTTATTGTCGTTAAATCGTATATCTTCTGAATCTGGCAAAACAGTCTGGTTTGAAAGCGAAATTACGGAGGACGAATACAAGCGAATATTGGGTTACGATTATCCGTCTACCCAATCACAATGGTCGGCAACATTTCTAGTAAACAACGATATGACGGTTGAAATTCAATTAGCAAAAAGGAAAAATGACAATAGCACATGGAAGTATAACCGTAATTTCAATATCGGAGAAGAATTTGTAACCATTCTATAAAATTATGAAGAGAGAGTTTCCACTATTCATTGTAGACCATAACCGGGCGCACAAGTTCGGAGAAGTCGACTTCATATACTGCTCGGACATAGACAATGGATTCATCGCCAAAGTCGAGTATATCGACGGCTTTATCGAGGAAGTCGGAGAGGATTACCGTATAGAGCCCGGATTGTCAGGGTCTAATATCTCCGCAAAGATCAGCATTAAGCGTATTACCGGTAAAAATCCTGATAAGACTAAAATACGGGGCCTTTTAAAACAGGCTATGAAGTATTATACATCGCTGTCGACATTCTCGGCAGACATCGGCAATATTACGGTGCGACAAATGGTGTTATTTATTGATACGTTGATTTTAGACGGTCGTAAGAATGCAATTGCAGCCGGAAGCGATTATAATTATAGGAATACGGTATTAACATCTATCGCATTTTTAGAGGCGATAAAGAAGAAATTAATAGGAGTATGACAATAGAAGAATTATCGAAACAAGTGCGTAAGATTCGCGAAGAAAAGGGTCTGTCCCAATATAATATCTGGAAACAGGGTATGAACTTTGGGACTGTCATTGCCATTGAAAGTGGAAAGAATGTCAACTTGAACAACTTCCTTAAATATTGTGAGATTGTAGGTATTGATGTAACTTTGGAAGAGAAAGAGTAAAATGTCAGAATCTTGAAAGTGAATTTTCAAACAATCCTAATTGTTGCTATACCTCGGCCACCCATTTAACTATTATGGGTGGCTTTTTTATTTACTCCTATTATATTTCAATGTATAATAACAAAATAAATTACTTTCTTATAGATTGTTCCAGAAGCTCATAATCCTTTTCAACATCTTTATTTAGAATCTGTGCATATATCTGTGTTGTTTTAATATTGGTATGCCCGAGCATTTTACTAACATTAGGAAGTTTAGCCCCGTGACTAAGAGCATAAGTAGCGAAAGTATGCCGGGCGCAGTGTGAAGTGAGAGGAATACTTATATTAGCATAATCCGATACTAATTTCAACCGTAAATTATATTGTTGATTCGATATGACAGGTAAGACAAAATCGTACTTTTTTAAAATGTTTAATGCTGGTGATAATAAAACGATATAATATTCTTCTTCTGTTTTATGTCTAATATCCCGTAATATATATTTACCTTCAATTTCTTCGACGTTTTTGAAATTAAATTTAGCCAAATCTCCATATGATAAACCAGTAAAACATTGAAAAATGAAAAGGTCACGAACCCTTTGTATTGTATCTTGTGGTATATCACAGTCCATTATTTTATTTAGTTCATCTTCGGAAAGGAACTTTCTCATTTTACTTTTCCCTCTATCTAATCTTAGATGTTGGTAAGGATCATTTTCACATAGTCCCATAGACATAGCCTGATGAATATATGTTTTCATTCTTTTATGATTAGAGAACACAGTAGTCTGCATGAGGCCTTCATCATGCAAGAATCCATCGAATTTTAAAATGTTTTCTTTTGTTAGGTCAGACATATGAGATATTAATCCAAATCTTTTGAGCCTATTTACAAATGTTCTTTGAGTTCTTCGAGTCTCTTCTCTAATATCTTTCCTTTCTTCGATACGCCTTTCTACGAAAGCTATGAAACTTTGATTTTCGTCGTTGCCAATAAAATCAGAGAATCTACTTAGTTTGTCAAAATCAAAATATTCATTTTGTTTTATCAAAGAATTAGTCCATTCTCTATATTTTAACATCAAAGAATCAAGATAACTGTTCAGCTCCATAGAATCCCCGCAATTGATAACTCTATATTTATCGTCCCATTGATCTTTGTATAATTTAATCCCTGTATTTATCCATTTTCTTTTTCGATTAAAATACACCTCTAATTGGACAAGACCTTTCTTATCCTTAGTTGCCATTTTATAACGGTCGAATACATATCTAAATACCGGATAATTCATAAAGCTTGTAATAAATTGATTATTAGATTTTTTATTTGTATCACAAAAAAGATTTTTTGTGTGTCTATGTATCACTATCGTATCACAACTATGCAAAAATAGGAAAAAATTGGATATATTTTGCCATATAAAATGTGTTGTTCAGCAATAATTTAGGAGGGTTGAAAAGCCTGTTTTATAACATAAGTGCTTGATTAATAGATATAAAAATAGGGATTAGCATTTTGCTAATCCCTTACTTTTTGTTGTCCGGGAAGGATTCGAACCCTCACAGGCGGAACCAGAATCCGAAGTGCTACCATTACACCACCGGACAAATTTGTTTTGCGAGTGCAAAATTGCGAATTTATTTTGGGACGGCCATTGCGAACCTTGAATTTTTTTATTCGGTTTAATCTTTTTTTACATATCTATCCTTTCAATGGCAATGCCGATTCTATGACAGCGTATGATTTTTTCATGAGGTCTTCTATATCATGCCCTTTATTTTCTTGGGGATAGATGGGGGGGTGGATCGTTAAAATGATTTTTCCGGGTTTAAAATTGTAGGTTGTACGGGGCATAACGGCAAATGCTCCATCAATAGTGAGCGGTGCGACCGGTAAGGAAAATTCAACGGCGAGTTGATATGCTCCTCGTTTGAATGGTCTCATGGCTCCTGTCCAAGTGCGTGCTCCTTCGGGGAATACGACAAGCGACATACCATTTTGTAATGTCGTTTCGGCTTTTTGCAGGGTTTCTTTTAGTCGGCCCGGAGTACTGTTATCGACGAATATGTGGCCGGCAGCAGCACAAGCGCTGCCTACAAAGGGTATATTGCGCAGGCTTTTTTTCATCATCCATTTGAAATTGTGGTTTAAGTATCCGTAGATGAGAAATATATCATAGGCTCCTTGGTGGTTTGATACGAATACATAAGATGTGTTTTTATCGATGTTTTCTCGGCCTCTAACTTCTATTCTGACAAGAGAGAGAATGCAGAATAGTCGGGACCAAGTGTGTGCCGGGTAATATCCCCAAAAGTTTCCATTGCCCAACCGGCATCCGATAAGGGTCGTCAATGCTGTGAGAATGGTAAGTATCAACAGTATGGGCATGGCTATGAGCCATTGATATAGGAATGTGATAGTGCGTATCATTGTTCGATGCTATTTTCGTCGTTTACGGGACAAAGGTAATGAATTTGCAGTAAATCGCATTATTTGCAGGCGCTTTTGATGTGGGAATATAGAAAAGGCGACTCAATAAGCCGCCTTTTCTATATTCCTAAACGTTGCAGTTTATTTGGTTTTTGCTTCGACATCTGGGGCAATGAGCTTGTACCCTTTTCCATGAATATTGATAATTTCAATTGATGGATCGTCTTTGAGATGTTTACGAAGTTTGGTAATGTAAACGTCCATGCTACGAGCGTTAAAGTAATTATCGTCTATCCAAATAGTTTTGAGAGCGAAGTTTCGCTCCAAAATTTCATTGACGTGAGCACAGAGCAGACTGAGCAATTCGGACTCTTTGGTGGTGAGTTTAGTACTCTTATCGTCGATTGCCAATACTTGTTTCTGGGTATCGAATGTAAACCGTCCGATCTTGTACATCGTAACTTCTTTTCCTTTTTTACCTTTTACACGACGTAAAATAGCTTCGATACGGAATACCAATTCTTCCATACTGAATGGTTTGGTAATGTAGTCGTCTGCTCCGATTTTGAATCCTTCGAGAATATCTTCTTTCAAAGATTTCGCTGTCAAGAATATGATGGGAACTTCTCCGTTTACCGTACGGATTTCTTGTGCAAGCGTGAATCCGTCTTTTTTAGGCATCATCACGTCGAGTACGCACAAATCGTATTTACCTTTCAGGAATGCTTTGTATCCGCTTTCTCCATCGGAGAAGAGATCAGCCGCATAACCTTTGGCTTGCAAATACTCTCTTAATAACATGCCAAGATTTTCATCATCTTCGCATAATAGAATACGCAATCTTTCTTCCATAATCATTTGTTTTTTATTAGTGGTAGTGTTATTATAAATGTCGACCCTTGATTTATTTCGCTTTCTACTCGAATATCGCCTTTGAGGTCGGTAATGATTTTATGGACGTAAGCGAGGCCCAGTCCGAATCCTTTGACGTCATGGCGATTTCCCGTAGATACGCGATAAAATTTGTCGAATATTTTTTTCAAATCTTCCCGTTTGATACCGATTCCGTTATCTCGAATCGATATTTCTACCTTATCTCCAACGGTTCTTGTACGTATGAAAAGAGATAAAGGTTCTTCTTCCCGTCGATATTTTACGGCATTGTCAAGGAGGTTGAAGATAACATTCGTAAAATGCATTTCATCGACCGAGACAATAGCATCTTCTGCTTCGAGGTCGGCATCGATTACACCGCCGTATTTTTCGACTTTGAGTTTGAATGTGCTCATGACTCCTGCAACGAGGTCGTTGACATCGACGTTGTGTAGTTTCATCAACGTCTTTTGTCTGTCGAACATCGACATTTGCAGGACTTTTTCTACCTGAAATCTCAATCGCTTGGTTTCGTCATTAATGACACCCGATATGTGCTGGAACATGGCCGGACTTTTAGCAACAGAAGGATCATTAAGCATTTGGGCTGCTAATGATATGGTAGATATGGGTGTTTTGAATTCGTGTGTCATGTTGTTGATAAAATCGTTTTTCATCTCGGTGAGTTTCTTTTGCCGAAATGCCGTGATGATGGTAAACAAGAAGGTTACCAACAGAATGAACGTGAAAGCAAACGAGGGTATCATGAATTTTACCGAACTCGATATATAATCTCTTTTGGTCGGGAAATAGACTTTCAAGTAGTTTATTTTTGCCGGTGGATCATTGGGAAATATTGCTTGTGTGAATAAATTCCCTTCGATTTTGGGATCATATTGATTGGAGCTATATATGATTTTTTCGTTTTTATTGTAAATGGCAAATTGGAACGGAAGGTTTAATCCGTTATTTTCAAATTCTGATTTCAGATAGCTTTCCAATTTTTTGATGTCGATACGTTCCATGACAGGACGGTTACTTGCCTTACTCAGCATATTGAGTATGACTTCGTTCAACAAGCCTTTTTGGTAAAGGTATTGTCCTTTACGGGCTTCCTGCATATTTCGATATGTACTAATGAGCGTATTGTGTTCCTTTTGTCGTGGAGCAGCAGGGGTGATAATCGTACTGGTTTGTTCGCGAAAGGAAAAACTTGCAACCGTTCCATCGGGAGATACGATAGAAAATTGGTGGTGAGTAGAAGCTATGTCTTGTTTGTCTTGCTTTTGCTCATAAGAGGAGAGCATTTTCTTTTCTTCCTCTTCCAGATATTCGTCTAAATAGCGTTGAGTCTCGTCTAGTTCGAGGCTTGTCGATACAGCGTATAGGCTCCTTTTCACGGCTTCGGTAAATTGCTCGTTTCTCATTTTTATCATATTCTCCATGTACATGATTTGTACATAAAGCAATCCGATAAACGTGAGTGCCATAATTACAGCCAGTAGCCAAATTGTCGACTTTTTCATTTTGTTTGCCTCTTTATTTTTTTCTGTTTAACTTGTCGTGGTGTTTAAATGATTTGTTTTTACATCATTTGTACAAATTTATTATATAAACACCGATTCCACTATTTTTGTTTTATTTTATGAAAACCTATTTAGAAGGTTGGGTTTAACACTTACCGGCAAATTTAACAAATAAATGTTTATTTGCAAAAAAAGCCATTGGTTTTTCCAATGGCTTTTTAATTATTTAACAAAATTGCGGTCACTCGTCTGTCTGTTCGGCCTCGTAAGCTTTAAGTAGTTTTTCTTGAACGTCAGATGGAACGAGCTCATAAGATGCAAATTTCATAGAGAAAGATGAGCGCCCTCCGGTAATCGAACTGAGAGCTGTTGAATAGGAAGACATTTCCTTTAAAGGTACTTTTGCCGTGATTTTTTCAAATCCTTTTTCACTGGACATGCCCATAATAATGGCGCGTCGTCCTTGCAGATCGCTCATGACATCGCCCATGACATCGGCTGGGGTAAGAACTTCGACATCATATATAGGTTCGAGAATTTTCGGTCCTGCGTTTTTAAATGCCTCGCTGAATGCATTACGTCCAGCTAATCGGAAAGATATTTCATTAGAGTCTACCGGGTGCATTTTCCCGTCGTAGATACAAACTCTGACATCGCGGGCGTAAGAACCAGTGAGCGGCCCTTGTTCCATACGATCCATCAATCCTTTGACAATAGCAGGAATAAACCGAGCGTCGATAGCACCTCCAACAATACAGTTACAAACCACCAATTTTCCTCCCCATTCAAGATCTATCGTTTGGGTATCGCGTACATTCATACGGAATTCTTGGTTGTTGAATTTGTAAGTGTCGGGTGCTGGCATTCCGTCATAATAGGGCTCTACGATGAGATGTACTTCTCCAAATTGTCCGGCTCCACCCGATTGTTTTTTGTGACGATAATCCGCCCGAGACGCTTTAGTAATTGTTTCCCGATAGGGTATGCGAGGCTCTATGAATTCAACGGCAAGTTTATCGTTATTCTCAATACGCCATTTTAAAGTGCGTAAGTGAAATTCTCCTTGTCCCGAAACAATCGTTTGTTTCAATTCTTTGGATTGTTCTATTTGCCACGTCGGGTCTTCTTCATGCATACGAGTGAGAATCTCACTTAATTTTTCGGCATCGGATTCATTGACCGGTTTTATTGCTCGTTGATATTTGGGAGCTGGGTATTTGATAAAATCGAAATGATAATCGCACCCTTTTGTGTTGAGTGTATTACCAGTGCGCACATCTTTTAGTTTTACCGATGCTCCTATGTCTCCTGCTACAAGTTCTTCTACCGGAGTACGAATTTGTCCGCAAACACAGAATAATTGAGCCAAACGTTCGCGTCCGTCGCCTCGATCCACATTAATCAAATCGTCTCCTTGATGTACGGTTCCAGACATTACTTTGAAATAGGATACTTCTCCGATATGAGGCTCGACCGTGGTTTTAAAGCAGTATATACTTGTAGGCCCATTGGCATCGGGAGCGATTTTTTCTCCGGCTGTATTTTCGGGTTTGGGCATTTCGGAGACAAAGGGGACTACGTTGCCGAGGAATTCCATCATACGTCGTACTCCCATATCGCGTAATGCGCTTACACAGAATACAGGGTATATGCTGCGTGTGATGAGACCTTTGCGGATGCCTTCCCGCATTTCATCTTCGGTGAGAGAACCTTGCTCGAAGAATTTTTCCATAAGGGTCTCATCGTTTTCAGCAGCGGCTTCAACTAATTTTTGATTTAATTCCCGGGCTTTTTCCATTTCGCTTTCGGGAATTTCGGATATGGTGGGTGTACCGCCTTCGGGCGACCAGCTATACATTTTCATGAGTAGGACGTCGATCATGGCATTGAACGACGGACCGCAACTAAGCGGATATTGCACTTGTACAATTCGGTTACCGAATGTTTCGTGCATTTGGTTGATTACATTGTCGTAATCTGCCTTTTCACCATCAAGTTGGTTCATGGCAAAAAGAATAGGTTTGTTCAGATTTTCGGCAGTACGGAAGATGTTTTGAGTTCCTACTTCGACTCCATATTGAGAGTCGATGACAATTACTCCCGTGTCTGTTACGTTAAGGGCTGTTATAGCGCTTCCTACAAAGTCGTCTGCTCCCGGACAGTCTATAACATTGAGCTTTTTACCTAAAAATTCGGCATAAAAAACTGTGGAAAAGACGGAATATCCATACTCTTTTTCCACAGGAAAATAGTCCGAGACGGTGTTTTTCCCTTCGACGGTTCCGCGACGTTTTATTACACCACACTCGTAGAGCATAGCTTCTGCGAGGGTGGTCTTGCCTGAACCTTTGCTGCCCAATAGAGCAATGTTTTTGATTTCGTGAGATTGATAGACTTTCATGATATTAAAGTTTTAATAAAACAAAAACACTTGGTTACGTTTTAACAAAGCGTTCGCAAATTATGAATTATATTTTTAAAAAGCAATGGTAAGAACTATGTTACAAAACATTGTTTATGAATCGAAGTTTTGTATTTTTGTCGAGTAATGGCTGGGCTTTATATTCATATACCGTTTTGTGCAAGTCGCTGTGTTTATTGCGACTTCTTTTCCTCGACCGATTTTTCGTTCAAGCGTGGCTATATAGATGCCGTTTGTCGGGAACTTGAATTGAGAATACATGAGCTAAGGGACAAACCTGTTTTTACGGTGTATCTTGGAGGGGGGACTCCGTCCAGTTTATCGCCGTCGGAACGAGGTCGTTTGTTTCGAACTCTTTCCACAGTTGTCGATTGGTCGATTTGTAAGGAGGTTACTCTTGAAGTGAATCCCGATGATGTGACACCTCTTTTTATAAGTCAATTAAAGGATACTCCGGTTAATCGGCTAAGTATGGGAATACAGAGTTTCGACGATTCGGATCTTGTTTTTCTACGTCGGCGTCATACGGCTCATGCGGCGATGGAGGCAGTCGATAATTGCCTTTGTGCCGGATATGAAAATATCAGTATAGACCTCATATATGGTTTGCCGGGACAGACCGTAGAACGTTGGACGAACAATTTGAGACAAGCCGTAACCTTGAATGTTCCGCATATTTCAGCATATAATTTAATTTATGAGGAAGGTACGGCGTTGTGGAGAATGAGGGAAAAAGGACTGGTGAAAGAGTGTGAGGAAGAAGAATCCTTACAGATGTTCGAGACACTTATCGATGTGTTGGGTTTTTCTGGATATGAGCATTACGAGATTTCCAATTTCGCCCGCTCTGGGCGTTATGCACTTCATAATACATCTTATTGGAAAGGTGTACCGTATCTGGGTTTAGGTGCGGCGGCTCATAGCTACGATGGGAAGAGCAGGCGTATCAACCCTTCCTCATTGTCGGAATATATGGAGGCTTTGCAAACGGGACATGTTGCATATATGGAAGAGAAAGAGACGGTCGATAGTTTATATAATGAATACATACTTACATCGCTTCGTACCTGTTGGGGATTGAATCTGAAAAAACTCGAAGACGACTTTGGAACTGAGCGCATGCAATATTGCTTGGAACAAGCTCTGCCACATATCCGTGCAGGGCGACTCGTGGTGACCGACGATGTCATGCGCATAACTCGTAAGGGTCTTTTTACTTCCGATGATGTTATGAGCGATTTGTTTTGGGTGGATTGAATCTCGAAGATTTTTCAATCTCGCCGTTTCTCCTTGAATTTGTGGAGTCGTTTTTCTGTCCCCCCCAATATAGTGTATCGCAAGATGGAATAGGGGGATTATAGTTTCAATTTATAACCTAAGGAGATAAACGTATTGAGTTGTTGGGGTGTCTTACTCATGAGATGTTCTTCTCGAACTTTGCATTCGATGGAATTTTTTTTGTCTATTCGATATTCTACCCCTGCATCATACCATATTCTATCCAATTCTCCTGACTGTTTACCATTCAGAAAAAGAAATATATCGGTATGGATAAACGGAGTCCATCGGCTGTCGGGTATGGTGTAACTGAGAAGTATTTTGTTTCGCCATTTGTTCGATGGTTTGGCCGTCCCTATGGTATAGGTGGACTCAAATCGGGAATTCAGCGATAGGGAGAATCGGTGTACAGGATAGGAAAAAGTGGCTCCCAGTTGATAACGATGACGATTCTTATAAATATTCGGGGCTGTCTGTTGATTCATATAGTAGTACAGCGCATTTAATTTGAGGTATTTCGGGACGGCAGTATAGGAGACGACCGCAATGGGCATGTATCGTTCGTAATATTTACCAAGTGTCCATACGTTTTGCTGTATTTGCAGATTTATCCGATTTATTTGTTTGGATACCGTAAAATTCCACAACGTGCCTATTTCACTGCTGTATTCTTTTGCGTTTGTCGGGAAAGTAAAGAGAGAAAGTGAGATAATGAAGACGGATAGAATTTTGTAATGAAAACGATTCATATTTATTCGTGGTGATAGGGTTCGTTATTGAGAATAGTCATAGCCCGATAGAGTTGTTCGGTGAAGATGAGGCGAATCATCTGGTGGGAAAAGGTCATCTTTGAAAGAGAAATTTTTTCTTGTGCCGCATTGTATATGCGTTGGGAAAAACCATAAGGGCCGCCAATGACAAATATCAAGCGTTTGGCAACGTTTGACATTTTCTTTTCCAAATAGGAGGCGAACTGCGTGGAGGTAAATTCTTTTCCATGTTCATCGAGCAGGACAATGTAGTCGCCGGGCAGGAAACTTTTCAAGATGAAATCGGCTTCTCGCTCTTTTTGTTGGTCGGTACTCAGGCTTTTGGTGTTGCGGAGTTCGGGAATGACAGCGATTTCGAACGGCACATAGTGGGCCAATCGTTTGCTGTATTCTTCGATTCCTTGTATAAAATAAGATTCGACTGTTTTCCCGACAACCAATAGCACTATTTTCATAAGGAATTTAAATTTGTTGCAAAATTAATATAAACAAAGAGTAAAATCAAACTTGTTCGAACGTTTGCATCGTGTTGTTTTTATAATGTGGAAATTGGTTATCCTCGGTATAATCAAATTTATTTGTACCTTCTCCCGGATTGTGCTATTTTTGCATAAGAATAAAAAACTATTGGTGTATGAAAACGAAAGAGCAGTTGATAGATGAATTGATAGATTTGGCTTTTGCCGAAGATATAGGAGATGGTGACCACACTACTTTGTGTTGTATCCCGGATACGGCGATGGGGAAGTCGAGGTTGTTGATCAAGGAGCCGGGTATCTTGGCCGGAGTAGAGATTGCCCGAAAAATATTCCACCGTTTCGATCCCGATTTGAAAATGACGGTTTATATCGAGGACGGGACTGCGGTAAAACCCGGCGATGTGGCTTTTGTGGTCGAAGGACGCGTACAATCATTATTGCAAACCGAGCGTCTTATGCTCAATGTGATGCAGCGCATGAGCGGTATCGCTACGATGACTCACCGGTATGTGAAAAAACTCGAAGGATTGCATACTCGCATTCTCGATACCCGCAAGACAACTCCGGGCATGCGTATGCTCGAAAAAGAGGCCGTGAAGATAGGCGGTGGCGTGAATCATCGTATCGGATTGTTCGACATGATTTTGCTGAAAGATAATCATGTGGATTTTGCCGGTGGTATAGAGAACGCTATCTCTCGTTGTCATGATTATTTAAAGGCCAAAGGCAAGGATTTGAAAATTGAGATAGAGGTGCGTAATTTGGACGAATTGAAAGAGGTTATGCGAGTGGGCGGTGTGGACCGTATTATGCTCGATAATTTCTCGCCTGAATTGACAAAAGAGGCTGTGAAAATTGTGGGTGGGAAATATGAAATAGAGTCTTCGGGAGGTATTACTTTCGATACGATTCGAGATTACGCCGAGAGTGGTGTCGATTTTGTCTCGGTGGGAGCTCTCACTCATTCGGTAAAAGGTCTCGATATGAGCTTTAAGGCTTGTTGAATCATTAGTTTGCTACATAAAATAAACGAGACCATTTCCTTATTAAAGATGGCCTCGTTTATTTTTATTTCGAAGAATCGAAAAGACGGTTATTAATTATTAAGGACTAAACGAAATACCATATCTCCGGGCTGTTGCTCGATAAAATCGCTGTATTGCACATAAAAAGCTACGCTTCCCGGCATGTAATCGTAGGTGTAAGTTTCGGTCCAAAGCATCGCATTATCCCCGTTTGCCTCGCCTTTATGTATCGTATAAGGTAGAGGGGTGATGACTTCGTTGTCTGCCCCCGGAGATTGTACCAAGTACCCCAAGACATATCCGTCGATATACAAATCGTCTGTAATATCTTTATTTTGGAACTCATACATGTAATACGTATTTAATCCGTCGGGCGATGTCACAAGTTGCCAGTCTTGCGATTTTACTGTGTAGGTGTAGTACTTCCAAAACATTCCTTCGCCCGGAACTCCCTGAGGACCTTGTGGTCCCATAGGACCCTCGCAGGAAAATAAAGTCAAACTCAATATAACCAAGAATAAAAACTTTTTCATAATTCTATTTAATTAATGGTTTCATGACAAACATAGCGAAAGGTGAGTGCAGGGGCAAACGGAAATCATATTTCCGAATTGGCTCTGCTGAACCGTATCCTATATTCTACAAATATAGATAAAGTATTTCAAATATAACAAGAAGTCTCAAAAAACGGTTCTGATTTCAGATATTTTTATTTTTTATGATAGTTGAATGGACCAATAATATTTTATGTGAAAAATATAGGGCGTAGCTATTTGAAGTATCTTTATGTTATAAAATGCTTATGCTCCTGTTTTAGCTCCTGAATAATTCGTACCTTTGTATCGTAATTGTGAAATTAGAGATTATGGCAGAGCGTAATTCGCCGTTGATACTTGGAACCGAGCCGATTGGCAAGTTGTTGATTCAGTATTCTGTACCGGCTATTATAGCGATGACTGTTACATCGCTATATAATATTATAGATAGTATATTTATAGGTCATGGGGTGGGTGCATTGGCTATCGCAGGTTTGGCAATTACTTTCCCGTTGATGAATTTGGTAGTCGCTTTTTGTACATTGGTCGGTATAGGCGGTGCTACTATCAGTTCTATTTTTTTAGGCCAGAAAGATAAAGTGCGAGCAACGGAGGTCGTACATAATGTTTTGATTATGTGTATAATCAATGCTGTTTGCTTTGGCGGTTTGACTTTTTTATTTCTTGATTCCATATTATTGTTTTTCGGGGCAAGCCACGATACATTGCCTTATGCTCGTGATTTCATGCAAGTAATTTTACTGGGGACTCCTATAACTTATGTGTTTATAGGGCTGAATAACGTAATGAGGGCTACGGGGTATCCTCGTAAAGCAATGTTTTCGTCATTGTTGACTGTGGGGTGTAATATTATTTTGGCTCCGATATTTATATTTTCATTCGATTGGGGAATACGGGGTGCAGCGTTGGCAACAGTCGTGTCTCAGACTGTCGCTATGGTGTGGGTGCTCGTTCATTTTGCGAACAAAAAAAACTTTATTCATTTTGACAGTCGGTACTCCCGGTTGAAAGTGCGGGTAGTCGCTAAAATATTTTCCATAGGCATGTCTCCTTTTTTGATGAATGTTTGTGCCTGTGTGGTGGTAATTTTTATTAATAATGCGTTGCAACATACTGGTGGAGATTTGGCTATCGGTGCTTATGGTATTGTGAACCGTACTTTGATGTTGTTCGTTATGATCGTTATGGGAATCACACAGGGAATGCAGCCTATCGTGGGGTATAACTATGGAGCCAAGCAATATGAACGTGTTCGCAAAACATTGCGATATGGGATTACGGCGGGTGTGGTCGTTACTACGGTGGGCTTTGTATTGAGCGAATTATTCCCCCATGCTATCGTGGCGATGTTTACAACCAGCGAGGAGTTGGTCGATTTGTCTGTGACCGGTCTTCGTATCAGTTGCGCCATGTTCCCGTTTGTCGGTTGCCAGATTGTAATTTCCAATTTCTTTCAGTCGATAGGTAGGGCTCCGGTATCTATATTTTTATCCTTATCGAGACAATTATTGTTTTTATTGCCGTTGTTGTTGATTTTACCGACTTACTGGTCTACGAACGGAGTTTGGTTGAGTATGCCTATCTCTGATTTTATCGCATTCGTGATAGCTGTTATGGCCTTGTGGATACATCAACGGAAAATCAGACAAAAATTTCAAACTGTTCAATCTTAAAAAAATAAAGCTATGAAAAAAAGATTAACTATCGCGCTAGTGGCGCATGATAATCGTAAGGCCGATATGGTAGAGTGGGTGAAACATAATGCCGAGTTGTTGTCTCATCACCATTTGGTTTGTACAGGTACTACCGGCCGATTGATTAAGGAGGCATTCGACGAATTGAATATTCCGGCCGATGTGACTTGTATGAATTCGGGTCCGTTGGGGGGAGATGCCGAAATTGCCGCATTGGTGGTTCGTCATCAAGTCGATTTGGCTATCTTTTTGATCGATGATTTGAATCCTCAACCACACGAGGCCGATATACAGATGTTGCTTCGTCAGTGTAGAGTACACAATGTGCCTATCGCTTGCAACCGATACAGTGCCGATTTGATGATTACCAGTACTTTGTGGGACGATGATTCTTATAAACCCACAGAACCGAAATACGCTTATTTTCAAAGGTGAGGTTTGAGCATGTGATATAACAAAAGGCGATAGAGATACGGTCTATCGCCTTTTGTATATAACTACCCTTCGATTTCACTTAGTTCGAGCCAGCGTAATGTCTTTTCATCGAGGTTTTCGTTGATTTCCGGCAATCTTTTGGATTGCAGCGTGAGTTCCTCTATGCTTAGGGTTCCGCTACAAAGGTTCGTTTCGATTGTTTTTTTCTCTTCTTCCAGCGCAGCGATTTCCATTTCTAATTGTTCCAGCTCTTTTTTCTCTTTAAAAGAAAGGCGTCGTCGGGTATTGTCAGATGTATTTCTTTTTTCGGCAGTAGTCTTTTTATTGTCTTGCTTTGCTTTTTCTGCCTGTTCGCTTTTAGCCTTTTGTTCCTGTGTTTCTTTCCATTCACGATAATCGGTATAGTTACCGGGAAAGTCTTTTAGTTCTCCGTTCCCTTTGAACACAAGTAGGTGATCTACTACTTTATCCATGAAATATCGGTCGTGGGAGATGACAATGAGACACCCTTTGAAGTTACGGAGATAATCTTCAAGGACGTTAAGGGTAACGATATCCAAGTCGTTGGTCGGTTCGTCCAGTACCAAAAAATTGGGATTACTGATGAGTATCGTACATAAATATAGGCGTCGGCGTTCTCCTCCACTCAATTTATATATATAGCTGTGTTGTGTCTCGGGGGTAAAGAGAAAATGCTGCAAGAATTGAGATGCGGACAACTTACGTCCGTCGCCAAGTGAAATTTCTTCTGCTATATCTCTTACGGCATCGATGACCTTCATCTGTTCATTAAAATGTAACCCATCTTGGCTATAATAGCCGAACTTTACCGTTTCTCCTATATCGAATCGTCCTCGATCGGGTTGAATTTCACCGACGAGCATTTTGATGAAGGTCGATTTTCCGGTTCCGTTGTTACCTACGATACCCATTTTTTCATAGCGGGCAAAAGTATAATCGAAGTTTTCGATTATTTTCAGGTCTCCGAATTTTTTACAGATACCTTTTGCCTCGAATATCTTTGAACCGATGTATGACGATTTTACTTCGAGCCGTACTTGCCCGTCTGATTTTTCTTGACGGGCTTTCGCTTGTAATTCATGAAAAGCATCCACACGGTATTTTGCTTTTGTGCCCCGGGCTTGCGGCTGTCGCCTTATCCAGTCCAACTCGGTCCGCATTAAATTGCGGGCCCGGTCGATTTCGGCATTATGTATTTCTATACGCTCTTCCCGTTTTTCAAGATAGTAGCTGTAATTCCCGTTATAGTTGTATAGTGTATGATTGTCGATTTCGACAATTTGATTGCATACTCGATCAAGAAAATAGCGATCGTGCGTGACCATCAATAGGGTTATGTTGGTGCGGCGTAAAAATTCTTCCAACCATTCGGTCATATCGATGTCCAGATGATTCGTCGGTTCATCGAGAATGAGCAGGTCGGGTTCGGTAATTAAGACATTGGCTAACGCCAGTCGTTTCAGTTGTCCGCCGGACAATTCTTTTACAGGCTGATCGAAGTTATTGATTTTGAGCTGCGAAAGAATTTGTTTGGCTCTTTGCTCGTAATCCCATGCCTTGTAGTGGTCCATGCGGTCGAGCAGTTCTTGCAGGCCGGTAGGATCATCGGTTTGTAGGGCCTGTTCGTATTCGGCTATTAAACGAACAGTGTCATTGTCGGACTGGAAACAGGCTTGTATAACTGTGAGTTCTGGCGGATAGGAGGGGGATTGTTCCAAGTATCCTACCCGTAAACTATTCCGGAATACAATGTTTCCACTGTCATAATTTTCTTTCCCCGCCAGAATATTCAGTAAAGTCGTTTTCCCCGCTCCATTTTTGGCAATTAATCCTATTCGGTCTCCTTCACCGATACCTAACGATATATTTTCGAAGAGAATTCGGTCTCCGAACGACTTTGTGAGATTTTCTATTTGTAAGTAGCTGATCATTACTTTGTATTAAATACCAGTCAAATTTACGATAAATGTTGTGATTGGACAAATGGGAAAGAGTTGTCTTCATGAAAGTTTTAACGATTTAGTGTGTAATAGAAAAATTACGCGAGTGTTTCGCATTGTTAATTTATTCTTTTTTTCGAATTCTATGGCTTGTATCGGGTTAAAAATCTTTTTTGTCAAAAAAATAACCCTAAAAAGTTTGAGTTTAAGAATAAAGTTTTACCTTTGCAAAGTTTGATTGTGCTCAATGATACAAAAGTCTTGAGTTTTACCAATCTTGTTATCCTATCTATCTACCTGAAACACAACACACAAACGCCGACATTATCCGTTATTGCAAGACTGTTAAGCATTTGGTCGGAAGTGCAGAGTCTTGCGGGAAAAATCCATTTTTTAGATAATAGGTTTGAATGAAGATTCCCACGCCATGTTGGAAGTGTTCAGAGGCTTCATAGCTTTTCTGTAAGATTTTTTGTAAAAAAAGTCGTTTATATTTGTCTATATGTAAAATATACTTTACATTTGTGCCATAGCTATTTCTTTTATCGATTACTTAAAATAATTGTTATTATGGAAAAAATCTTTTTGTTGCCTAATGGCTTTAAGAAAGTCGGCTGGATTATTCTGGTTCCAACATTTGTGCTGGGAGTATTGATGACGATAGACGGTTATAATGGTTTTCCATCTTTCTTGCTACCCGAATGGATTCCTTTGGCTGTGAAAAGAGTACTGACTTCGGATTGGGTTGGAAAAATATTGAATAATGTCGCCATTATAGGCATTTGCTTGGGTTGTTTATTTGTGGCATGTTCACGTGAGAGAGTCGAAGATGAATTAATCGGGCGGATAAGATTGAACTCGTTGTTGATAGCCTTGTATATCAATTCGTCTGTTTTGATTATTTTATCTCTTTTTTGTTACGAGCTTCTGTTTTTGAATGTCTTGGTCTTTAATATGTTTACGAATATTATTATTTTCTTGATTGTCTTTGAAATGAAATTGTGGAAACTTAAAAAGTCGTTGAGAGATGAAGAATAGAATACGAGTGGAACGTGCCGAACTTCGTATAACCCAGCAGCATTTGGCCGATGTAGTAGGGGTGAGCCGACAAACCATCAATGCAATCGAGACTGGTAAATTTGTGCCTTCTACGGTGTTAGCATTGAAAATAGCCCAAGTATTCAATAAATCGGTAGAGCAAGTTTTTCAACTGGAACCAAGTGACTGAAATGGAATGTTCTGTGAAGAACAGGGAATTTGGATAAACGAGAAAAGCCTGTCGCATGCGACAGGCTTTTTATTATATTATAGAGGATCGTATCCCGCTTCTCGGGCTAATGATTTGTCTTCGTTTACTCCCGATCCCAGCGTTGTGAGCATGTCGCCCATCAATAGTCCGTTTACTCCGGCCGATAGTGCTTGCTTTTGTGTTTCTCTGGATAACCTCGCCCGCCCTCCGGCAAACCGAATGAACGTCCGTGGCAGTATGAATCTGAAAATTGCGATTGTAACTAAAATCTCCTCGTCGCTGATGGGGGGCATATGTTCCAGAGGTGTTCCCGGTATGGGATTCAATATATTCATGGGAACCGAACAGACCTCTAATTCTTTTAGTTCAAAAGCCAATTCGATGCGTTGTTTCATAGTTTCTCCCATACCGATGATTCCACCGGAACAGATTTCCATTCCTAACTCTTGGGCTGTCCGAATCGTTTCTTTTTTTTGCTCAATGGTATGTGTGGTACATAGCTCGGAAAAATAGGACGAGGCTGTTTCTAAGTTGCAGTGGTAGCGTTTTACTCCGGCGGCTTTCAGTTTTTCTAATTCTTCTCGTTTCAATAGTCCCATAGAGGCGCAAAGGTGTAAGTGGGTTTCTTCTCCCATTTTTCGATAAATATCGCAGAAATAGTCTATTTCCGAGGCTTTTATCCTTCTCCCGCTGGTGACCAAAGACAATCTTTTTATTCCTTGTTGTTCGTTCAAACGGGCAATGGATATAGCTTCATGTATAGGTATGGCGTCGTATGTTTCTATTTGGGTGTGATGATGGGCCGATTGGGCGCACCATTTGCAGTTTTCGGGACAATGACCAGAACGGGCATTGATGATCGAGCAAGTATCAAGCGTTTTATTACAGAATTTTTTACGGATTTCGTCGGCAGCAGTATATAGGTCCGAACGAATGGCTTTTTGTGCTAATTCTAATGCTTCGTCGGGGGTAATTTCTCCGCCGGCAAATATACGCTCTTTAATTTTTTGCAACATGATTCCTTTTTTGTGAATGGGCTATTATTTATAGGATACAAATGTAAATTTTTTTAGGAACAATACAGGCCGAGACTTTTATAAAATTATGGAGAAAAGATTTATTGTGAAATATGTTTTTTTTAATTGTTTCGTTTCTAAGTAGATAGAAAATTTTGTGCATTTTTTTGTGGAATGCTATTGTTATCTAAGAAAAAATATCTACTTTTGTGCCTGGGTAAGTCCTATACGGCCAGCTCCCTGTGAATCCCCCAGGGTTTGACCGCAGCAAGGGTAGCCGGTTGTAGCGGCGCGATGTAGATAGCTTACCCACCTGCCGATATAGCTCAGTTGGCCAGAGCACGTGATTTGTAATCTCGGGGTCGTGGGTTCGAATCCCTCTATCGGCTCAAAGGACACTCTAAAAAGAGTGTCCTTTTATTTTTGTTTCAGTCATTCTTCTTTTGGAATATCCAAGAACTTTAATTATTTATATGTGTTTAAATTACAACTATTGTTGTTAAATGTCTTGGTTATGAAAAGATTCGCATTTTATCTCCTTCCTATACTATTATGTTTTGCAGTGGGATTGTCGGCCAGTTATTTTCAGTCTGATTCTATTTCTGAGTGGTATCCATTGCTGAATAAACCGGTTCTTACTCCGCCCAATGGAGCTTTTCCTATTGCATGGAGTATCATTTATATTTGTATGGGACTTTCATTGGGGCACTTGATAGAAAGGGGGGCGGATAAAACCTTGTCGGTGTTATGGGGGATACAGTTAGTCGTTAATTTCTTATGGAGCTTATTATTTTTCGCATTTAGAAATCCGTTTTTGGGATTGATAGATATTTTATTACTCGATATTTTAGTGTGGATTTATATATCAAGGGCATATCGAAAAGAGAAAGCGGCGGCACTGTTATTTGTGCCATATTTCTTGTGGCTTCTTTTGGCTACATATCTTAACGGATATGTATATTTGTACAATTAAAAAATTCTTCTTATGGAAATAATACATGATTTGTCGAGAAAACAGTTTCAGACTGTCGCTGACGGGAAAACTGCATACGTGTCGTATGATCTTGTCGATGGTTGCTTGAATATAGAACATACGATTGTCCCCCGGGAAATTGAAGGGCGGGGTATCGCTGCCGCTTTGGTGAAGGCTGCTTATGACTATGCGCTTGACCATGACTTACTTCCGGTTGCGACATGCCGGTATGCGACAGTCTGGTTGGATCGGAATCCTCAATACAAAGATAAGGTTTCGTCTATGAAATAGTTTAGCGGTCTTTTCAGCAAAAACCGATTCTATTTCTAAGAGTCTGTCTTTCATCTATTTCAAAGCAAGCTACATCGGCATGTGTGATTCTGTTTCGTGAAAATTTTATGCCCGCCTCACCGAGTCGGAGATAGGCGTTTTGCATAATGGTTCGCGATATGATTTTCATGGTTCGGGCGTTTGCATAACAAGAATATTGGTCGGAACAAAGGTATTCTATGTAATGCTGCATGATACTTTCTGCTTTTTGTTCAAAAGAGAAATCTTTGTCCGATAGCATTTGTTTCAGGATTTCGAATAACTCTTCCGAGGTATAGTCTTCGAAAATTAAAGTGTGGTCGACTTCGTGAGCGCCGTTACCAATTAACTGTTCTACCAAATCTTGCCGGGGAGCCCGGTTCTCGGCAATGATGAGAGCATGAGCTCCGGGCAGGGCAGAGGTGTATCCTGCCAACTTGATTCGTAGTTGTTCGCTATCGAATGTGTTGTATGCATTTTTGAATTTCGGAGAGTCGCCATCGATGAATAAAAGTCCCTGTCGTGACTTTTTCATGGCATCTTGTAGAACTTCGTCCACTTTATAGTCGGGGACATTGTAGAGCTGTTCTCCTTTTATTTCTATAAATTGTCCGTTACCGAGTATGTTCATGGCTTTCAGTAAGTCGGACATAATTTCAGCGACTGTGCTTTTCCCGGTTCCTGTATTTCCTGCGAAGCTCCATTTCAAAGGGATTTCCCCAAAGAAATTTTTTCCGTTCTCGTGTAATAACCGGGCGATCTTTACAAAGTTATGGATTGCGGCTTTTACATTGGATAATCCGATCATTCTGTCGAGTCGGGCTAAGCATTCATCTATGGTTCGTTCATCGAATTTCTCCGAAGATATGATTATTTTTTCATCGGTATTATCGGGTATATCTTCTTGTTCGATGGTGACGAGCGACCGTTTGTCGGGATTCCCCGAATCGTATATTCCGCTTTGAGCCAAACGAGTGGCCATGGCCGGAAGTATTTTCGAAGAGATAAGTCTGTTGACATAGCGGGCGTTCCCGAAATGGCGGTCTCTGTTTCGATGGTCTTTTTTTATCAGTTCTAATAGCGTTTGACGAGCAGAGTCAGTTATTTCGTACCCTTCGCGTTGTATGGTGAGGTCGGCTATCTCCAATAATTCTTCGGGTGAATAATCTTCGAAGTGAAATGTAAAAGGAAATCGGGATTGCAAGCCGGGGTTCGATTCCAAAAGCAGTTTCATTTCTGCCGGATATCCGGCGAGAATAACGATTGTCCCGAAGTTGTCGTCCGACAGTTTCGGTAATAATGTTTCTATGACTCTGTTTCCGAAGTCGCGTTTGTCTCCATCTTTGTCATTGGTAAACAGACTGTAAGCCTCGTCTATGAAAAGGACCCCTCCTTTGGCGGCTTCGATGGCAGCTTCGGTTTTTTGTTCGGTCTCTCCCAACCATTTGCCCACCAATTTGCTCCGGTCGGTACGTATGACGTGACCTTTTTCGAGTAACCCCATTTTGTGGAAAATCTCACCGATGAAATCGGCAACGGTTGTTTTCCCTGTTCCCGGGTTTCCGGTAAAGACCATGTGAAGGGGTGGTATCGAGGCTTTTAACCCGGCTCTTTTGCGTGCGGCCAATAGTTTTACATAGTTGAGATGTTCGGCAATGCTCCGTTTCAGATTGTTTAGCCCGATCATCTCTTGTAAAGAGTCCATGGCGTCTTTTTCTTTTGTCGGGTCTATCTCTTTTTTTTCTCCGATCGGGGGACGTGTCTGTATGTTGAATAGATTATATTCTCCTTCTTCTTCGTTTCCAATGCGAAACGGGGCATTCAATACTTTTTCTCCTAAGAAATAGATCTCGACGGCATATTCTCCGTTTTCATAATCCGAGAAGTCGACGGGTTCTTGGAATGTCCATAGCCGGTTTCTTTCTTCGTCGTCTTGTGAAATGAAAGTTCCGACCGTTTCGTATTTGGTTAATCCGGTTTGAGTACGGATTTTTATTTCATATTCATACGATTTGTCCGTGTCTTTTAGTTTGCTTATCCCGCAGAATCCGATATAATAGTTGCTATGTATACTAGGGTTTATACTTGTGTAGGAGATGATAGGACGGTCTGGGTCGGGAGCGATGCTTTCGTTTTTGAACAATAGATAGTTGTTTACCTCGAAACATTCGTCGTATTTTTGGGGCAAAGATATAAAAGTCGCGCTTTTGGTTGTATATTCTTCTTTGTCGGAGAGTCGGGATAGGCAGTAAATCCATGAGCCTTCTCTGTTTTCTCTTTCAGGAAGAGCGAAATATGCCGATGGACTGGCGTAGTTTTCGGTGTCGATCGGCATGGAAATTTGAGTTTCTATGTAGGAGCTTCCATCGGGGGCAATTAGTTCTGCTAAAAAAGTTTCGTCCCAAGCATCTATTGTAGCAGATTCGTTTTGTCCTATGCATTCTGTCGAAATGAATAGATATTCTCCTTCGTCAACACCGAATTGTGTGCGTAGTGAATCTTTGGGTATTTGTTCTTTTGTGTCGCATATGGAGAAAAAAGTATTTTTAAAGATGATATGATGGCTGGTATTAGACGGGGAATTATCGCTTTCTTCTTCATCTTCCGTCTCCTCTTCTGATAATTGACTTTGAATAAACTCGTCGAGTAAACGATCAAATTCGTCGTCCGGTAAATCATTGTCGTTTTCGGCTTGTAATTCACTATTGGATAATGAATCCAATACAGATTCGGTTTCGTCGATATTATCTTTGATAGATTGTAGCAGCTCTTCGAGGCGTGCTATTTTTTTGTCCTTTTCGTCCATAGATCGGGTGTTTTCCGGTATGAGTTTGTGGGGCGAAGATAGTTATTTGTCATTAAAGAGGCAAATCGGTAGTTATCGAATGAATTCTATCAGTTTGTATTTTGCATCCCATGTAATTAAAAACGGGATAAATTTTCAAATTTTATCCCGTTTTTAATGTGCGTGCTTGGCTATGAAAATTTTTAGAAAATTTCTGTAACAATACGAATGTCGCTTCGGTCGGTAAATTGTAAAGTGAACCAGATCTTCCCGGCATCGTTTACTTTTTCTATGGAAACCGTGCAAGTCTCGTATTGTATGGGTGTATTGTCATTGTCACGGGTAGCCATGATTCCGTTGTTCAAAATCCCTTTTTGGGAAAAATCGCCTTGTGCAGAAAATCGTAAAAGTTTCCCTGTTTCGACATAAGTAAATCCATAGGAGCGTGTCGATTTGCCGGTCGGAGAGCCAGTTATATCCATGCCGGGCTCGCAGCTCACTTGGAGTCCTGCCGTTTCTTCCGTTTTGACGGTCGAGCCGGATATCCATGATTCTATTCGGGGCGTGGAGTCGATAGTAAAACCCATTTGATAAGAGTTTGCCGAAATGGTAAACGAGTAGTTGTGGCTTTCTCCTGAGTCGAGGATAACGGTTAGAGTCGCTTTCCCTTCTTTAATAGCTGTCACTGTGAGTATTTTTCCCGACAATTCATAAGAAATTGCGGAGTTATTGGTCATTATGGTATAACTTGTCGAGTTGGGTAGCTTGATAGATACCGACTCGTCTACCCGTAAAATAAAGTCGGTTGGTTGACTCTCGTTCTTATCGTCTTTACAGGCCGAAAAGAAAAGGAGGGCTGTTGCGATTGTTAGGATATAACGGATATATTTAGCTGCATTCATGATTGATAGTAATTTTTATTCTATGATTTGTACACGCATTTTCCCTGTTCCGTAAATAGTCGTGAATTGTATTGTGTGAAGCCCTGCGGACAATTCGGAAGGAGTGAGATGTGTGGCCGGTTTTCCGTCCACAGTCCATTGTGTATCCAAGTTCATGTTTAGCATCAGGCGCACTGGTTCGTCGCTTTTCTTGTAGGTCGATTTTATGTCGATGATTCTCAAATAGGAGGCATCGGACAAGAGTACAGTTCCAGAAATGGTTATGTCTACGGGGGCAGATAATTCGTCGCTCGATAATCGGAGTGTCACATTACGAGTCCCGATCGACCGGGGAGAAAAGGTTATGGCGAGGTTGATTCCGGTCGTGTTTAATTCATGAACCGGCAGATTGGACATTCCCAAAGAAAAATCTCCCGAATCGTTATTCAATAGTTTTGCTGTAATATCTGTTGTCAGATTTTTCCCTTTGATGTATATCTCTTTATCTTTCGATGTTTCGGTTCCGATGTATCCGAATTCGATTTTGTCGTTCGATATGCTGATACTTGGGGCGGAGGTGGATTGTCCCGAAAAACTGAATTCATAATTTGTCGAGTCGCCCCAGATATACTCTACCATATTGGGATAGTCTATGAAAGGATTTCTGTTTCCTTGAAAACTGTATACGGCGTTGTTGCGGTCTATTTCTTTTTGACTGACAGGGTCTTGTCGATGCCATTTCAGTAATAGGGACTGTCCATAGGTATTCAGTGTGGGGTAACTGTTTTGAGCGAACATGGATAGGGCAGAAGACTTCCATGAATAGTCTTGATAGCAAGTCACGAAGTATAAATACATGCGGGCGAAGTCGCCTTTGTATTCGTCTGCGGGTTCAAACAGGTTGGTTGCTCTACCGTTGGCTTGCCCGGTTCCCACTTTGGTGACTCCATTGTCGAACGAAGGAGAATCGACCACTCCCAATGGATAATTGCTTTTGGCCATGTTGGCATCGGCATCGGAAGGTGTCAGGTGGTGTAAATCGTAGGAACCGTCGTATTTAAATCGGGTAAGAGGAGTGGCTGTTTCATCGTAAGCATCTCCCCACCAACTTTTGGGTACGCTGTGCTCGATGTTCATGCCTTTCGTTGCTCCTGCTCCGTTCGAAAAGTTATAAGAGTTGTTGGAATACATATCCCATACTTTTTTGTTGGGACGGACATCGCTTTTTTTAAAGACTGTCCATGTACATGCTATTTGGTTGTAATCGCGAGACCCATAGGGGAGTCGGGTATGGTTTTTTAGGAGATTATGTAGCTCTGTTTTTAGTCCAGCGCCGTTTTTCCCTTCCAGAGAGTTGGGATAATAGTCTCGGGGCATATCGGCCAGTAAAGAGAAAATAGAACCGCATATAGCGGTGAAAATCATTACATATCGTTTATTCATGCTGCTTTAATAAAAAGGGGTTCAAAGGTAATCAGAAACAATGGAACAGCCAAGTCTTTTATTTGTTTTAGGTTTTCTTATTGTTTGGCACTCTTTCTTTTCGATATATATTGTCGATATTATCTCTATTTTTGGCTTTTTCCCACATAAATATTGCCGCAAAAGTGATACCTTTGTAGCCTATATGTACATTGGAAAACGATATTTTAATGGAGAAGAATAATACACAAAAGGGAATCGTTCAATTCGCTATGGAGGCGGGAGCCTATATGGGGCTCTATTTCGTGGTGAAATTTATATTTGCTGTGTTGAGTTTGAATTATCCTTTTTGTAATGTCGTTTCTACTATAATGTTGCTATTTGTCCCGTTGGTAGTTTTCTTCATGATGCGTAAGTTCAGTAATCAAAATGAAGGAGGCAGCTACTTCTCTCAATTGTGGATGATGGGTATTTTGCTTTTCTTTTTTGTCTCGCTTATCAGTGGTTTGGCACAGTATATTTATTATGTTTATATCAATCCAGAATATATAAAATCTCAGCTTTCGGCTGCTGTAACTTTGTTGGAATCATTAAATATGACAAGTGACCCTTCATTGTTGGAGGCTGTAAAAACCGGTTTGGAACAGGGGAATATTCCGTCTCCTATGGCGGTCGTTATTCAGCAAATGTGGGTGAATGTATTTTTTGGTTCTTTATTGTCGGCAGTAATGGCATGGCTCGTTTCTGTTTGGTTTAAGTCAAGTAAAACAAAGAAATAGGAATATGGATATTTCGGTAATAGTCCCTTTATATAATGAGGCGGAGTCACTTCCTGAATTGACTGCGTGGATCGAACGGGTAATGGAGGAAAACAAGTTCTCGTATGAAATTTGGTTTATTAACGATGGGAGTACCGATGACTCTTGGCAAGTGATTGAGTCGTTGCGAGAAAAAAATTCTCGTGTTAAGGGTGTGAAATTCCGGCGGAACTATGGCAAATCTCCGGCGCTTTATACCGGATTTCAAAGAGCCGAAGGCGATGTCGTTATTACTATGGATGCCGATTTGCAAGACAGCCCCGATGAAATCCCCGAATTGTATCGTATGATTGCGGTCGAAGGGTATGACCTCGTTTCGGGCTGGAAGAAAAAGCGTTACGATCCGTTATCCAAGACTATCCCCACTAAATTGTTCAATGCGACAGCTCGTAAAGTGTCTGGCATAAAAAATCTGCACGATTTTAATTGCGGACTGAAAGCGTATAAAAAAGAGGTGATAAAAAATATAGAGGTTTATGGCGATATGCATCGTTATATTCCTTACTTGGCTAAGAATGCCGGATATAATAAGATTGGGGAGAAGGCTGTCCATCATCAGGCTCGCAAATACGGTAAGACGAAATTCGGATTGGATCGTTTTGTAAACGGGTATCTCGATTTAATTACGCTATGGTTTTTTTCGCGTTTCGGGGTAAAACCTATGCATTTTTTCGGGCTGTTGGGTAGTTTGATGTTCTTTTTAGGACTTATTTCTGTCATTGTTGTGGGGGCGAATAAGTTATATTGTTTATATAATGGTTTACCGTATCGGCTAGTAACCGATTCTCCTTATTTCTATTTGGCGTTGACAGCTATGATTTTGGGTACTCAATTGTTTCTTGCCGGTTTTTTGGGAGAACTTATTTCTCGAAATTCGAGTGAAAGAAATAATTATCAGATAGAAACCGAATTTAAGTAATTAACGTAAGTCTTGAATTTATGAACGGTTTGAAAGAAAACGAATGTCCCGATTTGCTTACACTGGTGAAGGTTAGGAGTTCGGTGCGATCTTTTAAGTCTTCGAAGGTCGAGCGGGCTAAACTCGAATATATTTTGGAGGTGGCTAGACTGGCTCCGTCGGCTGTGAATTTTCAACCGTGGGCTTTTGTCGTGGTTCGTGACCCGGAAAAGCTAAAAGCTTTGTACGATTGTTATCCACGTGAATGGTTCGCGTCGGCTCCGATGTGTATAGTTGTTTGCGGAGACCATAGTACGTCGTGGAAGCGTTTGTCCGATAATAAGGATTTTTGTGATGTCGATATAGCGATAGCAACCGAACATTTAGTTTTGGCTGCTGCCGAACAAGGATTAGGTTCTTGTTGGGTTTGTAATTTTGACGTGCAGCGATGTAAAAAGATTTTGAATTTGCCCGATTTATGGGAACCTATGGTTCTTTTGCCGTTGGGCTATCCTGCCGAGGGTGTGGAGACGGAGAGAAAGAGGAAACCATTTAATGATGTGGTGAGATGGGAAGACTTTTGAGTTTTATCGAAGGAGTTCTATTTTTATGTGCGTGTTGCTTAGTTTTAAGTAACTGTGGCAGTAACGGTTGTGTGGATAATCGTAGTAGTATTCCTTTGGCTCAATTTTATTCTTATGATGCACAAGAGACGGCTTTGTCTGTCGATTCCATTTCAATTTTCGGTATAGGACAGCCAACCGATTCTATGTTACTCGATTCGGCGGTTGCCGTAACACAAGTTTATCTTCCGTTGCGGTTTACACAAGACTCGACGCAATATGTCATTCATTACGAACAGCAAGGTCTTTCGTCTCCTCGTTATAACGATACGCTCACATTTGTTTATCGGTCGTATCCCTATTTCGTGTCGATCGATTGCGGGGCGATGTATAATTTTGTTATCGATACGTGTCGGTATACACGTAATATACTTGACTCTGTTTCTGTGACAGTCCCGGAGATCACGAATAAAAATGTGGAGAGTATACGGATTTTTTATACAGTTCAAACCCAGACCCCAGATGAGGAGTAAAATTTTCATATTGTTTTTAGGGGTAATCTTTGCGTCGGTTGCGCAACGACGGGTCACACCTGTCGATCCAACAGCGAAAAGAGAAATTGTACCGGTGCAAACGGATAGTGTCGTTGCGGAGCCGGAAGAGCCAGAAATAAAGGGGTATCTTTATCCCTTGCTTAATGGTCTCTCCGTAAATGTCAACATTCTTGACGGGATCGCAAATCTATTCGGACAAAGTTATGGCAATTATGAAATAGCGGCAGAATTGGATTTGCATAATCGTTTTTTCCCAGTATGGGAAATCGGGATCGGACATGCCGATAATACTCCCGAGGGATTGAACTTTACATACAGGAATAAAGCTTCTCTTTATAACCGTGTAGGAATGAACTACAATTTCGGATATAATAAAACGGCAATGAGTTTTTTCTATATCGGTATTCGGTATGGCTTTTCTTTTTTTACGTATGATATAGATAATATTTTAGTAGAGTCACCTTATTGGGGAGAATCTGAAAAACTACAAATTACCGGACAGAAATCATGGGCTCACTGGGGTGAGCTGTTGGGAGGGCTTCGGGTGCAAGTGTATAAAAATTTTTATATGGGGTGGACTGTTCGTTATCGATTGATGTTCAGCCATAAAAAGAATACTTATTCTCAACCGTGGTATATACCGGGATTTGGAACGGACAGTTCTCCGTTTGGATTTACTTATACGGTAGGTTATCGATTTTCTTTCGGGAAAAAAGAAAAGAAAATAGAGTCTCAACCAGTTGCAGAATGACGATATGGGTATGTTGGAATCAATAGAGAAGATATTGCACGATGTTGCCGATCTATTTTCTGCCAATACGGAAGCAGGGCATAATGTGGTTTATGTAATCTTGATCGTTTTGATAGCCATTTTGTGCGATGTGCTTTGTAAGTTGCTAATAAATAGATTGCTACTTCCAATCATTCGCCGTACAAAATTTGAATGGGACGATCATTTATATGACAAGAAGGTGGTGTCGAGGCTGGCTGCGTTGGCTCCAGCTTTTATTCTATATGCATTTTTGCCTTCGGCGTTTGATATAGAGAATAGTTGGTATATACTTACCGCTCGTATATGCAAGGTTTATATCATAGCTCTTATTCTTCGATTCTTGAATGGTGTGCTGAATGCATTTCTCGATATTTTTAATGAAAAGGAAAGTTTACGCCATTATCCCATAAAGGGCGGTGTGCAGACCATACAGGTTATCTTATTTTCAATTAGTTTTATCAGTATAATAGGAACAATTATAGATCAATCTCCTGCTCGTTTGTTTGCCGGATTGGGTGCATCTGCAGCTATTCTCATGTTGATTTTTAGGGATACGATATTGGGGTTTGTAGCCGGAATACAGCTTTCGGCAAATAATATGTTACATAAAGGAGATTGGATAACGGCTCCGGCATATAATGCTAACGGTATCGTACAAGATGTGACTCTCAATACAGTAAAAGTTTTGAATTTTGATAATACGACGACCACTATTCCGCCATACGCTTTGGTGACAGGCTCTTTTACCAATTGGCGAAGTATGTTTGAAGGAGGGGGGCGTCGTATCTCCCGGCAGATACTTTTGGATATAAATAGTATTTCTTTTCTCCGTGAAGAGGATTTACTTCGATTTAAGGATCATTTTTTGATCGGTGAGTTCGTTGTTCAGCGGTTACACTCTATTCAACAGGCTTGTAACTCTGGGAATTCTTTTTTGGCAGAGGAACTTAGGGTTACGAATAGTATGTTGTTCAGAGTTTATTTGGAAAACTATATACGTCAAATGGGAAAATCCAATCCCGATATGCTTTATATGGTACGTTATCTGCCTATGGCGGAGCGAGGACTTCCGGTAGAACTTTACTTGTTCTCTGCGGAGAAAACATGGAAGATGTATGAGGCCGTTGTAGCAGATTTGATCGACCATACCATAGCCGTGACAGCAGAGTTTGGGTTGCGTTTGTATCAATCACCGGGAAGTTATGATATACAATGCCTTCGGGAAAGAGTAAATCAAATATAGGAAAAATGAGAAATTCTAGACGATATGTTTTTATAATTACTTGTAATGTAGAAAGTTATTTTTATTTACAGTTTGTAGGTTAATATTTATGAACGATTGTTTGTGCATATTAATTCATAGAAAAAAATTAAATGATAATTAGGGTGTATTCTTATTCCTGCTTATATTTATTCCGTAGATTAAAAGAGCTTTGGTAGATATTTTTATAGTGCTATGATTTCTAAATATATAATAAGGGCTTTGTATAAGAAATATTCAAAACCTCCGCGAAATTTTTCCGAGTTGAATATCGATGAATTTGTATCTATTTGCGGCGATTCATACGGTATTACCGTCGACGATGTGTCTATGACATTCGGCCAGATGAGTGAAGATAATCCGTTTCGTACCATTTTGTTGCGTAATATATACGGTATGGAGAAATTCGAATATCACATGGCGTTGGTTTCTTCATCATACATTCTGTTTTTTAGTCGAGAAAGTTGTGATGTAACTGTTCATTTTAAGCCGGAATCAACCTCCTGGCTGAAACGTTTTTGCTGGTGGGTTAAATTCCGGCTTTTGCATCTAAATTAATTAGTAAATAACGGGTTCTTTTTTGGTCGTTTCATTTTTCCATTTCTGGGCATATTCTTCCAATGTATGTCCGATAATTGTCCCGATTTTTCGGTAATTCATTTCATCGAGATTTGCTAACGATACTCGTATAGACCATCGAGGTCCATCGAATCCATCACCGTTCAGAACGACTACACCGGCTTCTTTGGCTAATCTAATGACAAAGTCGAGTGGTTCGTAATTTTTTTCGAGATACTCGGCAAAATCTTTTCCATATAATTGGGTTGCCCATACCATAATATCGATTTCGGAATAGTATCCGGCCCGCAAGCTATCGGGAAGTAATTTGAATCCGGTCTTTTCCCACATGGCCGTCAGTCTATTGGTTATCATCTTCTGCAATTTGTTTTTGTATCTGTCTTGCATATCGCAAAGAGAGAAGAGGGCGAAGAGTGACATTTGTATTTGTTGAGGTGTGGATAATCCTGCCGTGTGGTTAAGTGCTACCAACCTGCTGTCGGCGACCAATCGATCGATAAATAAAATCTTGTCGGGATTGAGGTTGATACTATCGTATCTGTCGTGTAGTTCTTTTCGTTGTTTTTCGGGAAGAAGCGCTATTTGAGCATCGAATACGTTGTGTCGGGCAATAGCGATAGTCGCTAATCTCCAACCGGTGGCCCCGAAATATTTTGAGAAAGAATATACACAAGCCGTGTTATAGGGTAGTTCATACATAAGAGAACGGAAATGGGGCACGAATGTACCATATACATCGTCGGTTATAATCATGAGGTTGGGATTGTTTTCCCGTACGATTTTTATTATTCTCTTGTGGGTCGCTTCATCTAAACTGTATGAGGGAGGATTGCTCGGGTTGACCAAACAGAGCAGTTTTATAGAAGGGTCTTTTAGCTTATCTAATTCATTCTCGGGATATTGCCAAGTATGATAGCCTTCTTTTGTCAGTTGTGAGGCTTGTATATTGACTACGTCGAAATTAAATTCTTTTAGTTGGGGAATTTCGATATAAGGCGTAAAGATAGGAGTCATGAGAGCTATTCGGTCACCTTGTGATAACAGTTTATTTGCTTTCAGCGAATTGAAAAGATAGCACATAGCAGCGGTTCCACCTTCTGTCGCGAAAAGATCGTAGTGGTCGGGAGGTGTTTGTCGGTCGCACATTTCTTGTATTAAATACTTTTCAACGATCAATTCTGTGTATTTGAGTATACGGTCCGGGTCGGGATATTGGTCGCCTATGATGCCATCGACCCATTCATGAATCAAATCATCGGCATTTATGCCTTCTTTCGTGAGAAACTGAACACTTTCGTTCAACAAATGTGCAGCCGGTGTTTTTTCGTGTTGTTTGAGAAAATTTTCAAACCGTTTGGCTATTTCTTCTTTTTGAGGCATTCCGGCGATACCTTCTTCGGGAAGTTCAAATGTGAGTTTTGCTTCTTCGACAGCAAAAGTACCTAAGAGGAAAAAGGCCTCCCTAGCGACTGTGTTTATCCAATTAGGATTTCCACGACCTGCATTTAAGAATTGGCAGACGGCTTTCTGGTCGCACTCTTTGGCATAGGAAATTAGATCGTTTTTTATTTCGAAGGGACTCATCTGTTCCAGTCCTTGTTCGAATCTTTTGCCGTAATCGGCCATGGCACGAGGCAGTTTTTCTTGACTTTTCATAATTGTTACGAGTATTTGTTTATATATATGTCTTTTGTTTATGCAGAGAGAAGGACTAAGACGACGCCCCCTAAAATGAGCAGAGTATTACCGATAGCATAAGTTACCGTGTATCCCATAGCCGGTAACGTGCTTCCAAGACTTTCTTGGATAGCTCCCAACGCCGCAGTTGTGGTACGGGCTCCCGCGCAGCAGCCTAAATTTATAGCTGGTCGGAATTTGAATACTTTCGCACCGATAAGCAATCCTAATAATAACGGTATTGTAGTGGCTAAAACTCCGGCAATGAATAGCATGAAACCTGCTTCACGGATTCCGGACAGGAACGTGGGGCCCGCGGTTATTCCTATAACAGCGATGAACATGTTCAAACCTAAGTTATTGAATATCCAAACTGCTGGTTCGGGAACTCGTCCGAAGGTCGGGTGTTTGGTGCGTAACCAACCGAAGAATAACCCGGAGAGTAGAGCTCCGCCACTTGTACTCAAACTGATAGGAACACCACCTAAATGAATGGTTAGAGCTCCGATGATACCGCCGATGAGGATACCGAGACCTACGAATATCATATCGGTTTTATTGGTAGGCCGGTCGACATATCCTAAGGTGGGGGCTGTTTCGCTTATTTCTCGTTTTAGTCCTACGATTTCCAGTGTGTCGCCTTTATACAATACAGTTTTCGGATAGACCGGTATTTCTACGCCCGAACGCTTTATCTGTTTGATAATGATTCCGTGCATACAGGGTAACGAACGGAGATGACGAACTGTTTTTTTATGAAGTTCTTTGTTGGTAAGTAGTACGAAAATATCTTCCACGGGGAAGTCCAATAGTTCTGGATCGAAAATTTCTGGCCCTATCCAGCTTTCGTCTTCTATGATGGTTTCCCGTCTTCCGCTTAAAACCACTTCATCACCTTGTTTAAGAACTGTTTTTGGGGTTATGTCGAGGACTTCTCCATCGATTCGGACACGTTCGACGAAGACTCTTCTTCCCATCTCCTTAATATGTTTTTCTATTTCTTTTACCGTTTGTGGAGTTTTGAACCAGTCCGATTCTATTTTGTAGGCCCTGAATACAACCGGTCGGTTGGCATTCATGAGTGCCGGATCGTTTTCTTCGTTGTCTTGTTTCAGTTCTTTTTCAAGTGCCCGGGTATCGTTTTTTACTTTTTCGAGTCCACCGAGTAACCGAGGACCGAGTGTACCTAAGATGTAAGCCGAGCCTATGGTTCCGAAAATGTAAGTGACGGCATAGCAAACCGGTATGATATTCAACCATTCTTGTTGTTTTTCTGCTGAAATTCCAAGAGTACCGATGGTGTCTGTTCCAACTCCGATGGCTGCCGATATGGTTTGTGCTCCGGCAAACAGACCTATGGTCATACCTGCATTATAACCCATGATTTTGGCAATTAAGTAGGTAGAACCTATACAGACAATGCCGAATATACAAGCGAATATAACTTGATGGATTCCGTCGCTGCGTAAGGATTGGAAAAATTGAGGACCTACGCTATATCCGATAGCAAATAGGAATAGCAGGAAAAATACCGATTTGAGTGGACCGGGAATATCGATGTTCATTTGTCCTACCAATACACCTACTAATAAAACCGAAGTGACGGTTCCCAAAGAGAAGTTTTTGTATTTGAGACTTCCTACCCAAAAACCGATACCCAGAGTGAGAAAAATCGCCATCTCGGGATAGCTGCGGAAAAAATGAATGATTATATCCATATAGTTTTAAAATTAAATTAGGCTTTGTTATGTGGGGTATTTTTATTTATATGGATATAACAAGTTTCGGTGTGGATTGTTTTATTGTCGGAATATGATTATAATGGTTCAGTAGAAAATTTGTGAGGGAGTCCTAAATTTCAACGATGAATTTTGGGGCAATAACCACGTTTCAGTCACTTCGATGAGACATCGGGAATGCTGTCATAGGATTTTGTAGAGTTTAATCTATTCGTCATAAGTGTTTAACCCCTCCGTCCTACGGACCCCTCCCCTTATTTTGTTTGACAACAAAACACAGATGCGGAGATTTAAAATATATCTTCGATAGTGGTTTATAAATTCCCTGCTGATTTTCCACTGAGTCGATTATATTTGTAGAATAATTAAATTATGAAGCGATGGTTAAGATAATGGAGATAAGATTACCGCATTACGGGAGAGGGTATCATTTGATAACCCAAGAGCTTTTGTCTCGTCTCCCTCAGTTGCCGGAAAACGGCTTGCTGAACCTTTTTATCAAGCATACTTCGGCTGCATTGACAATCAATGAGAATGCCGATCCCGACGTCCGTTTGGACTTTGCAGCCTTCTTCGACCGAATCGTGCCTGATGGGGCTTCTTATTTTAAACATATATACGAAGGAGACGACGATATGTCGGCACATATCAAAGCATCTTTATTGGGAGCTTCTTTGACTATTCCGATAAGAGGCCGAGCCCTTGATTTGGGTACGTGGCAGGGTATCTATTTGTGTGAGTTCCGTAACGGCGGAGGTGCTCGTCGTGTCACCGTTACGATTGTAGAATAAAAAACGAGGAGAATACGAATACCGTATTCTCCTCGTTTTTATTGAATTGTCGTTTTTTGTTACATATTGTTGTATTCGTCGTCCATATTCAGATCGGCAAATCCTTCTTCGTCGAGCTCCGAGGGATCGAAGGTTTCATCTCCGTAAAAGGTTTCATCGAAGTCGGAAGAATTATTCGCGACATTCTTTTTTTCCAGTTCTTCGAAATCCATCGTTTGTTGGGGAGGATTGCCTTCCTTACGTGTGCAGACCGGGGTCTCTAAATCTTTTCCCGGTTCGATCTCTTTCAATTCCATAAAAAACATGCGGTCGGTCATGTAATCGAATACAAAAACTAATCGTTGGCCTTCGTCTTCGATGAGGTCGCTTATTTTTGTAGACGCCATGATCCACGTATCTTCGTCAGAATCTTTCCCCATGTCCATCAGGGTAATTTCTGTTTTTTTCTCCCAATCGTCGTCACAAATGAAGAATGAGGTCATTTGATCCTTAGAAAAGCCGACAGAATCGAGTATGGCATCGTGTAGTTCGAGAAAAGAAGCATCGGAATCGATACATATTTCCCGTTTGAAATTGTCGACTTCGTCTGAAACAATTCTGAATTTATATATCATAATTTTTTTGTAATTAGGTTCTTTTTTTCGGTATGTAAAAGTACTAAAAATCTTTCTCCTGCCAAATAAAGGCTATAAAATTTCATGATAATAGTCGATATTCAGGGAATAACTTGCGGATAAGTATAAAAGGTCGTTGTTATTTTTGAGGTTTGCATTTAGTCCTCAAAAAAAGGACGAGGCATATCAGAAAGATATGCCTCGTGTATGATGGGAAATCAGAGGGGTGTCTTTTTATATTTCTAACCCCTCTCCTCAGAAACTATCGTTTCTTCGGTGTCTCCCCTATACCATTTCGCAGCACCCCGTAATGCTACGGGACACGGCAGAGGAGAAGGGGGGGATACATCTCACCCTCCTCCTCTGTGTTTTGTTGTCAAACAAAATATAGAGGAGGTGGCACGTAGTAACGGAGGGGTTAACTCATTTCGTATATTAGAAATTCCAGCCGACGCGTAACGACGGAGTCGCATGGAATCCGAATCTGCTTTGTAAATTAGAAGTAGTACCGTCTGTTTCGGTGGTCGTCGACCCTGAGACAGTTGTGGTAGTTCCTCTTTTGTAGTTCATAGAGTCGTAACCCAATCCGAGTTCGAATCCTAAATACAGGCCTTTGCACAGATAAACATCTACACCGGTAAATACATTTACGCCAAATCCCAGACCGGGACGTTTGGTCTCTGTTTTATCGTCGTTTTCGGTGTTGTCGGTTTTTGTTTTAGCGGTAGAAGTCAATAGGCCAATTTCACCGCCAACATATGGAGAGATTCTTTCGTATTTGGTGAAGTGATACTCAAAACCGGGCATAATCGAAAATGTAGTGATAGATTCTTTGCTGTTTCTTTCGTACTCTTTTTGGTCTGTCGGGCTTTCGTAATAGGTGACATCTTTATCGGTAGATGTGTTTAATCCCAGTTTCAAGCGAACAGCCATTTTTTCGTTTAAATGCAAACGAACTTTGGCGCCGTAGTCGGGTAATGAAAATTGTCCGTCAGTAGTAGCTCCGCCGGGCGAATAGTTCAATTCTGTCGAGAAACTCATGTTTTCGGGTTTGTACTTGTTTTGTGCGTTTACACAAGTCAGTACTACGGCAGCCATAGCTGCCACTAAGAAAATTTTCTTCATAACATTGCTTGTTTTGTTTTTCCTACTCTTTTGATGGTTTTCGGAAATTCCATTAATAATATAATTGCAAATATATTTAATAGATTCTAATTCTAAAATATTTTATTTAAAATAATGCAATAAAATTATATATTATAGTATGTATGAGTTTGGGAACTTTTTTAACAAATCGCAAACATAACTTACATTATAATATAAGTAACGGGCTTATACAACAGACTACATCGTATGAATTGAGTATGGTTGTTCCCGAAACCGGTGGATTGGGATTGAGGTTGAGTTTTTAACATGGGGAAAATAAGAAAGAGCCGGTACATCACGTATCGGCTCTTTCATCTCTGATATAAATTGGTAGATATTATTATAGATATCCTTTAATGATACCCCGTTTTGAATTGCGGACGAACAATACGATTTCGTCCCGTTCTTTGGTTGCGGGCAGTTCTGCCTCGATGCGTTCTATCGCGTCGCTATTATTCATGTCGGATAGATATAAGTAACGATAGATTTCTTGGATATTGCAAATGGTTTCGTTGCTGAAATTGCGCCGACGGAGCCCGATGGAGTTTATTCCGGCGTAGGATATGGGATTGCGGCCGGCTTTGATGTAGGGCGGTATATCTTTGTTAATGAGAGAACCTCCTTGTACCATCACATGTGCGCCGATGTGGCTGAACTGATGAATGAGGCTCCCGCCGCCAATCACAGCATAGTTATCGATAATTACTTCTCCGGCCACTTGCGTAGCGTTGGATATAATGACGTTATCTCCGACAACACAGTCGTGGGCGATGTGTGAGTAAGCCATAATCAAACAGTTACTTCCCACTATGGTTTTTCCTTTGGCAGCGGTTCCCCGGTTTACGGTGACACATTCGCGCAGTGTCGTATTGTCGCCTATTTCCACGGTCGTGTCTTCTCCTTGAAATTTCAAGTCCTGAGGAATCGCCGAGATAACCGCTCCCGGGAATATTTTGCAGTTTTTGCCAATACGCGCACCTTCCAGAATAGTAACGTTGGAACCTATTTGTGTTCCTTCGCCGATGATTACATTTTTGTCTATGGTTACGAATGGTTCGATTACTACGTTATTCGCAATCTTTGCGTCGGGATGAACGTATGCTAACGGTTGTTTCATTTATTTGCTTTTTAGATTTATTTATTCTTGATAATCTGTGCCATGAATTCGGCCTCAGTGACAATGCGCTCGCCGACAAAAGCATATCCTTTCATATAGGCGCATCCCCGACGCACTTCGGTCATCAGAGATAAGTGGAATATGACGGTATCTCCCGGTACGACTTTCTGGCGGAATTTGACATTGTCTATTTTCATGAAATAGGTCGAATAGCGTTCCGGTTCGTCGACGGTGCTTAATACCAGCAAACCTCCGGTTTGAGCCATAGCTTCGACCAAAAGAACACCCGGCATAACGGGTTCGGCAGGGAAATGCCCTTGAAAGAAAGGTTCGTTACCCGAAACGTTCTTTATACCCACGATGTGGCGTGTCCCCATTTCGATAATTTTATCGACCAATAGGAAGGGATAGCGGTGGGGGAGCAACTGACGGATACGATTGACGTCCATAAGCGGCTCTTTATTGGGATTGTAGGCGGGACATTGAATGTCTTGGCGACGGACTTCTTTGCGAATGAGCCGAGCGAATTGATTGTTGATTTTATGCCCGGGTCGAGTGGCGATGATACGACCTTTTATGGGTTTACCAACCAGTGCTATATCCCCTAAAATGTCGAGGAGTTTATGACGGGCCGGTTCGTTCTCGAATTCGAGCGGTTTGTTGTTGATGTACCCCAATTCATCGACGTGTTTGTGAGGAACGTTTAAAAGGTCGGCAAGCCTGTCGAGTTCGGTTTGTGAGGTTTTTTGATCGTAGATAACGATTGCATTGTCCAAATCTCCTCCTTTGATGAGATTATTTTTTACCAGAGGTTCTACTTCTCGTACGAAAACGAATGTGCGAGCCCCGGCAATTTCTTTTTTGAAATCGTGCAGATCGTCGAGACTGGCGAATTGATTGTTCAAGATAGGAGAGTCGAATGAGATGAGCGTGTCGATACTAAACTCATCGTCTGGTAATACTACGATTGAAGAACCGGTTTCTTCGTCGTGGATTTCGATTTTTGATTTGATAAGATAATATTCCCGTTCGGCATTTTGTTCTTCGAGTCCACAGCGCTCTATTTCTTCGGCGTAAACAGCGGCACTGCCATCGAGAATGGGCATTTCGGGTGCATTTACCTGAATGAGACAGTTGTCTATTTCTGCTGCATACAAAGCAGCCATCGCATGCTCGATCGTGCTTATTCTTACATCTCCGTCGGCTATGACCGTTCCTCTGCTTGTTTCTACTACGTTTTCGGCTAATGCCTCGATGACGGGTTGTCCTTCGAGGTCAACGCGTTGTATTTTGTATCCGTGATTCTCGGGGGCCGGTAGGAACGTGGCCGTAATATTCAATCCGGTATGTAATCCTTTACCGCTGACCGAAAAGCTGTTTTTTAGAGTCTTTTGTTTCATCGATATTATAGTTTATTATTTTTCAATTGTTCTTTTAATGCTTCTATCTCCTTTTCGAGAGCTTTCACCGTACGGGTAAGTTCGGGAAGCCGTTTTACGTAAACGACTTGTCTGGCAAATTCTTTGGAAGGAACAGCAGGGTATCCCATGATTACAGCGTCGTTCTCGACATGATTGGGTATACCCGATTGGGCTCCGACTTGAATTCGGTCTCCCAGTTTGATATGCCCGGCGACTCCTACTTGACCGCCTATCATAGCGTGGCTGCCGACTTTTGCCGAACCGGCAATTCCCGCTTGGGCCGCAATAACCGTGTGTTCTCCTACTTCGACGTTATGTGCGATTTGTATCAGGTTGTCGAGTTTCACACCTTTTTTGATAATCGTAGAACCCATTGTAGCTCGGTCTATTGTTGTATTGGCTCCGACCTCGACGTTGTCTTCGAGTACGACGTTTCCTATTTGAGCGATTTTCGCATATTCCCCGTTGGCTTGGGGAGCGAATCCGAATCCGTCAGCTCCGATAACGGTTCCCGCATGCAGAATACAATTGTTGCCGATGACACAGCTGTGATAGATTTTTACTCCTGCAAAAATGGTAACGTTATCGCCGATAACTACATCATTCCCGATATAGGTTTGAGGATAGATTTTTACGTTTTTACCTATTTTTACTCGCTCTCCGATATAGGCGAACGCTCCTAAATAGATATCGTCGGGGAGTGTGACCGACGAGGAGACATAGTTGGGTTGTTCAATACCACGTTTGGCGATAGTCGCTTCATTTACCAAATTGAGAAGCATCGCTAAACAGGCATATGGGTCATCGACTTTGATAAGAGTGGCTTCGATAGGATGCTCCGGCTCAAAGTCTTTATGTACCAGAACTATGCTAGCGTGAGTTTGGTATATATAGTGCGTGTATTTGGGATTGGCAAGGAAAGAGAGAGTACCGGGTGTTCCTTCTTCAATTTTAGACAGGTTATTGACTTCTACCGAGGGATTTCCAACCAACTCTCCATGCAGGAATTCTGCTATTTGTCGTGCTGAGAATTTCATATTGTTCTCTGTCTTTTGAGTTTACAATCGGCAAATTTCGCAATTTTTTTCAAATTCTTGGTAATAAGAAGTAGATTTTATTATAAAAGGATTGCTCCTTGCGATTTCATCTCATTTTATAAATCTGATTTTTAATGGTATAAAAATTTTCTGTTTGTGAAGCTAAGATTTATTCTTAAAAAAGAAGGTGATAAAAAGTTTGCATCTGTAAGAAAAATTCGTTTCGATAGATACTTTTTTAAGTGAAAAATGATTTCCTTTCGGATATTTATGTTATCTTTGCAACCTGCATTTTCAAGGTATATCGTGACTAGAAATAGTGCAGATAGTTTATAACAAATACACATTCAGCATAAACTATGAAATTGATGCAAGAAAAACTGTCGAAGTATGATGCTCCGCAGAAGGCCAAAGCCCTTGGTGTTTATCCTTATTTTCGTAAAATAGAAAGCGATCAGGACACCGAGGTCTTAATCAACGGCAAAAAAGTTTTAATGTTCGGTTCGAACAGTTATTTAGGTCTTACCAATCACCCAAAAATTAAAGAGGCTGCTATTGCCGCTATCCGTAAATATGGTACGGGTTGTGCCGGTTCCCGATTCTTGAATGGAACATTGGACATTCATGAGGAGTTGGAACATCGGTTGGCTAAGTTCGTAGGGAAAGAAGAAGCCATTATTTATTCAACTGGATTTCAAGTCAATTTGGGGGTAGTCTCTTGTGTCACTGGACGCGGAGACTATATTTTATGGGACGAACTCGATCATGCTTCGATAATCGAAGGTCGTCGTTTGTCTTTCTCTACTCCGGTGAAATATCGCCATAACGATATGCAATCGTTGGAGGACCAGTTGCGTAATTGCAATCCCGATAAGGTGAAATTGATAGTGACCGATGGCGTGTTTTCTATGGAAGGCGATGTAGCCAATCTTCCTGAAATCGTACGTCTGGCTAAGCAGTATAATGCAGCAGTGATGGTCGATGAAGCACATGGTATAGGTGTTTTCGGACGAGACGGACGTGGAACATGCGACCATTTTGGTGTGACCGATGATGTGGATCTCATTATGGGTACGTTCAGTAAATCATTCGCTTCGTTGGGCGGTTTTATCGCTACGGATAAGGTAACGGCAAATTATTTACGTCATAACTCTCGTTCCTATATTTTCAGTGCAAGTATTACACCGGCTTCGACTGCGGCGGTGGGTGCTGCTTTGGATATTATGGAGAGTGAACCGGAACGTATAGCCAACTTGTGGGACGTGACGAATTATGCTTTGGAAGGATTCAGACGTATAGGTTGTGAGATAGGGAATACATGTACGCCTATTATTCCGTTGTTTATTCGTGATAATGAGAAAACATTCCGGGTAACTCGCGATTTGTTTGATGAGGGTATTTTTGTTAATCCGGTTGTTTCTCCGGCTGTTGCGCCTAAGGATACGTTGATAAGATTTTCTCTGATGGCTACGCATACACGGGCACAAGTAGATGTGGCTCTTGAAAAAATCGAAAAGTGTTTCAAGCACTTGGATATTATCAAATAAGTATATAAGTATAGTTTGTTTTTAATACCGTTGGAGAGGAACTCTCCAACGGTATTTTTTTAGGCAGTAGAGTTTTATTTGAGTTATTTAAAAAACTTACCCACCTTATTTCAATAAGGTGGGTAAGTTAAAATCGGTTGAGACTAACGTATTAGTCATCTATGCCGATTAGGTTGAAATTTAAATCGAATGTAAGCTCTAATCGATTCGTAAGTTTCACTTCATAATCTCTTTTGTCCCTATCGATTTGTACAATTTGTGTATCTGGATAGTTTTGGGATACATAGCTTGCAATTTGTGCAGGAATGATAGCTGTTGGCACTGTCGAATATTTACATTCAACTTCTTTCCATTCACCGTCTTTTAAAAATTCGACTTTGGAACCATTGGTGAAAACAACTTCATAACGGGTTTCCAGAAAATCCCGTTCGAGTTTTGCCAAAGCGACTTTCTCTTTCGGGAAATGTGTCTTGATGAACAGCTGTGCTTTTTGAGGTAATTGGGTAACAGCAATGGGTTTGTCGTTATCGGCGCAAGCCGTAGAAATACCAAGAGCCATTAGAATTGTTGTAAGAATCATTAGCTTTTTCATAACATTCAAAAATTATTAGTTAGACATTGTTTTAATTTGATGATACAAAGATTAGGAGCAATTTTGAAATGAATTTGAAATTCTGGGATATTATTTGAAAAAAATCGTTTTTTTAGTTTATGGCCAAGTAATGGAGAAATAGTGCTTCGACTCTTTGAACTGATATTCTATATGCAGATTGTAATATCGACAAACCGCTTTTACCAGAGCCAAGCCTAATCCGGTAGAACCTTCTTTTTTGCTTCCCTGATAAAATCTTTCGAATATGTGTTCGGTGTCCAAAGGCGTTGTTCCATCATTGGCAATTGTCAGGGTGCGATTGATAAGAGTGATTTCGATATTGCTGTCTTGTGTTGTATGTACATATGCATTTTTAAGTAAATTGGTAATTAATGTAGAGGCCAAAGACTCATTCATTAAAACAATGAATGTTTCAGGAATGTTTATTGTATAGGAAATATTTCGTGATGAGTATATTTCGTTGTATAGAGAGATTTGTTCTTTAATTATAAAAGCTAAATCTATATTTGTGCTCTCGGGGAATTGTCCGTTTTCAATTTTTGTAAGTAGTAGTAACGTTTTATTGAGTCGAACTATATGCCCTAATGTTCTTTGCATCTTGAATAGTTCTTCTATTTGTGTTTCATTGAGTTCTGTGTTATCGAGCAGCCATTCGAGACGATTCCCTAAAATGGCTAAGGGAGTTTGTAGTTCATGAGAGGCATTCCCTATAAATTGTTTTTGTTGCTCGAAAAGTTCTTCCGAACGATTTGCCGCTTCTTGTGCTGCTACATTGAGCTTGTGAAATTCAGAAATATTCGTGTCGTTGGGTACTGGTGTATTGTGTCTGCCCGGAGTGTAATTGTCGAGCCAGTGTAACAGTGCATACAAGGGACGCATGCTGCGGTGGAAAATCCATATTGTCGATCCTATTATCGTTATGAGAAGTACGAAGTAGAGGAGTATGATCCAAAATAAGATAGTCCTGACCAAATCGTCTTTTTCGAAAGTCGGTATGGCGACTTTCAGTTCATAGTAATTATCATCATTATCTAAGAAAATGGTGGAGAGGATGCGTGCTGGTTCTGTCTCTTCTTTTTCTGGAATGTAGACTTCGGCATCGTAGTATTCGATATGGGGTTTTGATGAAGCATAGGCTTCGTCAATGGGGGTTATGGAATAACTATTATTAGATCCACTATTTAAGGAAGGCAATTCTCTGCCAGCAAGCATGCGTATAATTATCAATTCGGAATAATCTTCCAGTGTATCATCGGCCTCGTCGTTGATTTCTTCTACCATCATAAAATAGAAGAGAGTCGCCCAAAGTGCCATGAGCGGAATCAAAATTAAAGATAAACGTAAAGCTATACGGTATATGAGTTTCATGAGACGGTGATTTTATTCGATTGGCGGAACGAGTTTGTATCCGAATCCATATATGGCTTTTATTTCTATGTTGGCTCCTGCATCAATAAGTTTGCGACGTAAATTTTTCATTTGAGCATATACAAAATGAAAATTATCTGCTTGGTCGGCATGGTCTCCCCATACGGCTTCGGCAAGGACCGATTTATCTACTAAGTGATTGGGGCGTTGCATGAAATAGAATAGAATGTCGAATTCTTTTTTTAATAAGGATAACTCTTTGTTATTGACCAACACCCGGGAGCTCTCGGGTTCAAGGGATACATTCCCTAAGATCAATGCCATTTCTCCACCGCTTTTTCCTCGCCGTAACACACTTTTTATACGGGCTAAGAGTTCGGCTGTATGAAATGGTTTAGGGAGGTAGTCATCGGCTCCCATATCCAATCCGAGAATTTTGTCATCAAGGGAATCGCGAGCGGATATGATAATGATGTTTTCTCTTTTTCGTAACTCTTTCAGGTGTTTTAGTAGTTGTAGCCCATTCCCGTCGGGCAACATGATATCGAGTAAAATACAGTCGTAACTATAAGCTGCGATTTTAGCATCTGCTTCGGAATAAGTGCTGGCAGTTTCGACTACATAGCGCTCCTGTACTAGCGCTCGTTGCATAATTTCCCGTAAGGAGGGTTCGTCTTCTATGATAAGTATTTTCATGTATCAAATTTATATATTCAATTTTGTAGAGAATTTAAAATGATAAAAAATTGTATTGGGGAAAAGGAACGTAAAGTAAATAGACTTAATTATTTTACTTCCTTTTTGGAATAAATAAAAAGGAATCTACATTTTATGTAGATTCCCCATATGAGAGCAAGAAGTGGATTATTCTGTTACTTCTTCAAATGCGTCTTTCCCAAGTCCGCAAACTGGACATACCCAATCATCTGGAATATCTTCAAATGGAGTACCCGGAGCTATACCTCCATCAGGATCACCTACTGCTGGGTCATAAACCCATTCACAAGCTGTGCAAATGTACTTTTTCATACAAAATTTTTTTAATAAAACATATTTGGGGTATAAATCAGAAATATACTAATTCTACCGAAAGTAAAAATAGGTATAATTCGTTTAGAAACCAAATTATCCAGAGTTTCTTTTTATAACCATTTCAATTTTCTAACAAAAGAAGAATACTTTTGTTTTGTATCGAGGGGAGGATATTGTTCAAACCAATCCGTGCAAGGTCTATTTTTTATAGATTCGCGATACCTGTCAAATCTCGAAATAGCTATCTTTTGTTGAAAAAGAAAAAACTCAAAAGATTAATACATAATCTTTTGAGTTTTCATTCCTTGTTGTAGTGCAACGGGGAGCGGAACTTTTTTTGTCCCCTCTCCGTGTTTATATTTTATTTATTCATTTTAATGCACTACAAAAATGAAAAGAACAGTCGTGTTGCCTGTATCGCAGGCAAAGGAAGGCCGTAAAACGTCGGCCTTAGAGAAATCCCTCATTCGATTTTTCGAGCAGGAACTCGAAGTGAAGCTCACCCGCCGGGAAATGTGGCGAAGCGTCCGTTTCGTCGCCTCGTTATTCGTCTTGTTGCTCGCCCTGTCGACCGGCGAGCCTCTGCCGGTCTTGCCGGCGCTCGCACTGGCAGCCTACGCCTATCGGGGCGTAGCCGACATAACCTCCCGTTTTACGGAGAAAGGAGGTGCGCGATGAAAAGCCATACGATCGAGTTCACCCGCGACGACCTGGTCGTTCGGATCACCCGCTACCCGGCCGGAGAACCGGGGAAATCGCCGTCGGTAGAGATAGAGGTCGAATCCTCCGGATTGCCCCGGTCGTTCGTATGGTTCGACAAGGAGCCGCAGTTGTTCGCCTTCAAGGAGATGCTCGAAAAATATATCGAGACGTTCCGGCCGATGAAAGACGACATTGGCGGTTCATGAAGCCCGAACGATAATTTGTTATGGAATATCCGGCCCCGTATCTTCGAGATACGGGGTTTTTTTTGTCTTTTTGGAGAATGCCGCATAGTTCTATTTTTGAGTACAAAATAGAAGGCGTATGATAGTAGGGCTCAATACTTGGTTTAGCGATATTATATTCACCTCGGCATTCCCGGACCTTGAACTGGTTTCAGACCAGAATTGGGAGCGCCTCGAACTTTGGGCAGGAGAACGATCGATATTCTCTGTCTACCTCTGTGCGAACGAAAATGGTCTTATTTATTTGACCGATTTAGGGCAAGTAATGGAGCAATACATGATTGAAAATCGGCTGCCGTTTGCCTCTTTTTCTCTTCGAGAGAGTCCTGAACGTCCGGAGGATCCTTTTCGCCGTGATTTTGTCGCTGTATTTTCCAGCTATTTTTGGGACGATTATGCCGAATCCTTTATCGCTCAAAATTTCCTGACGACTTTGTCCGCGAAACAAATATCTTCGTCGGCATACGATATGGTCGCTTTCATCTCGAAAAAGGGAGAGAATATCACCGTTCGCCATCATGTCGTATTCTATGCCGACGGGATTCTCGGAACGATGGACTGGGAAAACGAGGGGACAGAGGAAAAGGATATCGCGCAGCATGATATCAACGTGTCGGCTATGAATTATGAGGCGGAAATTCAGGAGTCATACCCGGACAAAGAGATAAAGCTCCTCTCTTTCTCCGTGTCGGTAGGCCCTCGAAATATTACCTACTATGTCATCGATCGAAAGAATCTCACCCAGATGTTTTTCATCAACGCATTCAATGTGTTCGAGCTCTTCGAGATTCAAGGTGTTACCACCGCAAAGACAACCGTCGAGCGAGATACGGCTGTGATCAATCGCCGGGAGACATTCTACGACCGGACAATCGAAAAAAAGTATGAGGTGCAAACGTCAGCTCTTTCTTCCCCGGTGAAGGATTGGGTGGAGCAGTTCCTGTTCTCTCCGCTCGTGAAGATGTTCGACCCCGACGCCGATTCTATCGATGAGATGACCGAGGTCCTTATCACCGAATCCGATTGCGAAATCAGTAATTCGAATACCGAACTCGGCAAAATGAAATTTACTTGGAAATATGCCGATGTCTATCCCCGTCTAAATTCTATCGACAGGGAAACAAAGGACCTTTTTTCACAACAGTTCGAGTTCCAATTTAAATAGTTATGGCGCAATCTATTCACATCAATACCATGCGGGAAATGCTGAAAGCCGGCGATCCTGTCGATATAACTCTTTGGACAAAATCCGGCCAGATACAGCGCTGGCGGAATTGCATATCCCTTCGTTACGATTTTTATAAAGGGGTTCGTCGGGTGAAGCTGCTCGACAGCCGCCAAATTCGCACGGTACGCGATGTGTGTATCTTTGAAATCAACAATCTAACAGTATTCTTATGAGCGATTTTGAGCCTATCGACTTTACGAGCATCGACGATATTCCCGGTATCAATGCAAAAGCCTTGTTCTCCTCGGAACTGAGCAAAACAGAGTTCCGTGAAACAGGCGATATTTCGCCCGTTCCCATAGGAGATAAGCATCGATATATGCCCTGGGGAGCCGACGACCAGCTTCCGTATGATATTCTCGAGCTGATCGAGCGCGACGAAACCTTGTCGACCTGTCAGATGTTCAACGCCGAAATTTGCTATGGGTCGGGGCTTCTCTACAATACCGAGGCCTGTTCGGAAAAAGTCAAGGAAGAAATTGATTCCTTCTTCGTCGGGAATAATATACCGACAAACTATCTGGGTGTATGTCAGGACTTCAAATACTTTGCCTTTTGCGTGAATGTCATTATTTTGAACGGAGACGGTTCGAAAATAATTCGGTTAATAAGAAAAGAAGCCTGTTACTGTCGCCTGGGGGTTGCCGATTCAAATGGCCGCATCGATAAACTGTACTATGCAAATTGGCGGAAAGCTAAGCCGATGGAAGACCAGGTCGAAATCATCGACCTGCTCGACTTGAATGCTCCGCTCTGCGACCTTATGGTGCGCATGGGGCGCATGCCCGGCGACGACGGGGAAACACGCATGAGAACGGACACAAGGAAATTTGCCGTTCTGACAAAGGTTCCTACTCCCGATAATACCTATTATCCGATACCCTATTATGCTTCGCTATGTACAACATCAAGCGACTTATTGGCCTGGCCAAGGAGGCCAAACTCAAGAACTCGGCGCCCATCAAATACCACATTGAAATTTCCGACAAATACTGGACCGGTATCTTCCGGGCCGAAGGAATCACGGATAGAGCCAAACAACAGGCGAGGGTTGTCGAAGAGAAGAAGAAAATACTCGAATTTCTTACCGGTGTCGAAAATAGCGGGAAGGCTTGGTTCTCCCAGGTTTACACCAATCCGAACGGCGATGTCGTACATGATGTCGTCATCAACAAGATAGAGACCGACAAGGAGGGCGGCGACTGGGCTTCTGATATCATCGAGGCCGTGAACATGATATGCTTCACCATGCGGGTTCATTCCAACCTGGTCGGCTCCGTGCCGGGGAAGGCGCAGACCAACAACAGCGGGAGCGACAAGCGCGAACTCTACACTATCGCCCAGGCCTTGCAGAAGCCCTATCACGATTTGCTCTTCACCGTTCACAATCTTGTTATCCGATTCAACGAATGGAAAGGCGCATATCCCGACTGCCCCTTCATTATGCTCACGACACTCGACGAAAAAAACGACGCGAAAACAGTTACCGTTAATACTTCCGAAATATGATCATCTCGAACGATTTCGAATTAAGGCGTTTTATCCCCAACGTTATGTCCACCGTAGAAGGGGAGGGTTCTCTCTATGAGAAGATAGAGCCCTATATGGGGCTCGTCGAAGCCTCGCTGTCCGATATTTTCATCGGTCCCGAGATGCTGGCAAATCCCCGGTCGATGCCCGAGGCGCTGCGAAATGCCGCATCGGTCTATGTCGCCAACGAGGCATTCCGTATGGCTGTCCCTTCGCTCGACCTGGTACTCACTCCTAACGGCTTCGGTATCGTCAATAACCAGAATGTCGTACCGGCATCGAAAGAGCGAATCGAGCGCCTGATGTTCTCTTTGGCTCAGATGCGAGATAAAGCTGTTTCTACTATGGTGATAGCCCTGGCGGATATAGATGGCTATGCCGAGACCCCTCAGGGAGAGTGGTTCTCCTCTTCATTGTTCCTGCCTTTGGCCGGTCACCTTTCCGGACTGGTCGACCCCGAAAAACCCATGTGGGACGAGTACCTCAGGATTCGTAATATCGCTGAGCCTCTCGAAAACGAGGCGGCCGATGAATTTATTTCGCCCGAACTGATGACTCGTTTACGTGCGGCCCCCTTCGAGAAAGGTTCGGGTTATGCCCGGTTGGCCGGCCGTGTCCGCCGGGTTATCGCCAGGGCAATACCCGGAGCCCCTCTCGATAAAAGGGCGCTCACTGACCTCGTGAACTTTATTCGGGAGAATCCCGATAAATATCCCGAATGGCACGCCTCCCGAACGGCCGGGCTGTTCGACCCTCCCGTTTTCGGGAACGATAAAAAGAGTTCGGGATATTGGTTTTGACTTTAATTTTTTTTGATATGAATAGGAAAATAGCGATTACATTGCCCGTATCGTGGCAGGAGTTGACCGATAGGCAGCTCTATTATCTTTACGATCTGTTTTTGGACAACCTTTCGGCCGACCAAATTAAAACCTATTGTTTCTTCTTGTGGGGAAAAATCAGGATAGAATGCCGGTACGACGAACATGATTACATCGTGCGGCACGATAAGGAAACATTCAAAGTCAGTCGGGAACTGATAGCTTCGGCTATCCACGAGCTCGATTGGATCGTCGAGATTCCCGAATATCCGGTGAGAATCTCCCGAATAAGGAAACATGCCGCTCTCCCCGCCGATTTTCAAGGAGTCGAATTCGAAAAATACATCTACTGCGACAACCTGTATCAGGGCTATCTTTCTACGCAGAAGCAAGAACTTCTCAACGAGATGGCCGGTATCTTGTACAATGCGCCGGGCATAAAGACGAACGCCGCCGAGAAACTTTCTACCTTCTATTGGTTCGCCTCGCTCAAAGAGCTGTTCTCGCGGACTTTCCCGAGCTTTCTCCGACCGGCGGGTTCGATGACGTCGGAAAACCTGCTCGAACAGGGAGCGCCTCTCGGCCGACGATTGCAAGAAGCGATGAACGCTCAGATACGAGCCCTTACCAAAGGAGATATCACCAAAGAGCGTGAAGTATTGTCTATGGACACCTGGCGAGCTTTGGCCGAGCTCGATGCCCAGGCGAAAGAGTACGAAGAATTAAAGAAACAGTATGGAAAGTAAATCGTTCAACTGGGACGCCGCCGATTTCTTTCGGCGGCTGACCGAAACCAACAAACTCGCCCGGTCGAAGAATTTCAAATTCTGTCTCGTGAGCAGTTTGGAAGGCTTCGAGGAAGCGCTCGCCCGCATGCAGAGCTCTACGGCGTTCGTATGCGTGAGCGACGTGTCCTCCGGCTCCACCGATTTGACCAACAGTCCGCATACCGTTCGGACAAAAACAGTGTTTTTCGCCGTGCGGCATAAAATCGACGATATGAAGGCCCGCATGGAAGCCTTCGACTTGCAACGGGAAATTTTTCGCCAGTTCATGTCGAAACTGATTCTCGAGAGCACGCGCCTCGCCGAGAACCGAATCTTCATCGACCAGAAAATCCGATTCAGCGAGATAGACAAATATTTCTTTTCCGGCTGCGCCTGCTCCTTTTTCAACATATCCGTAAGTACATACACCGATTTAAGACTTAACGCCGATGAATGGGAATAACATAACCGAAGAGAAGGCGCTCGAAGAACGGGCCAAATTTATAGGGGCGTTTAACGGGACGATGATCGACATCTGGAAAGAGAAGATCGTCGATATGGACATCATAGACACCGGGAGTTTGCTCGATTCGGTGACCGCGCTCCCGGTGCGTGCCGACGGCCGGTTCTCCGAGGTCGTCCTCGTACAGTGTTTTCTCGAATATGGCCTTTGGCAGGATTACGGGACAGGCCGGGAGGTATGGCGGGGAAATCCCGGGGATATATATCCCGGACAAAAAGGTCGGAAGAAAGTAAGAGAGCGTCGCCGATGGTTCTCGACCAAATACTACTCGTCGGTGATGAACTTGCGAGATTTTATGGCTGACAGCATGGGTAGGGAGTTTGTCGGCATAGTAGCCGATGCATTCAACGACCAGCGGCTGAAGAAGTCGACCGAATTTTATAAGAATCACTCGTTGTAAGGAGGTTTGAAAATCCGCTCGGAAATTTATAAGATATAGATTAATTGCCTATATTTGTCTCCATATCGAACACAAGCGATAAAACTTTGTAAGGTATGGAAGTGAAAAAATTATGGTTCGAGAATGATAAGATTTATATCCTCACGACCGAAGGGGAAACCCTGTGGCAGTCGTTGCTGTGGTATCCTCGGCTCCTTCATGCGAGCGACTCGCAGCGGGAAAAATACAGTATCGACGCGATGGGAATACGCTGGGAAGAGTTGGACGAGGACATTTCTATCGAGAGCTTCGAGTACGACGACCCCGAACCGCGAGACGTTGCCCGCCTGTAAAGTCATATAGATTGCCCCGTGTGCCGAATATGTGATAAAATCTGAAAAATTCACTTTTTTGTTAAGTTTGCTTGGAAAACACGATAACTTGCTATATCTTTGCAATCCCCAATCGTTGTATAGTTTTATATGGGAAAACTTGAATTGGTAATAGAGTCTGAGAATATCAGCATTTATTCTCCAAAATTTGATGGGGAGACTATGACCGAGTTCGAGAAATTCATGTTTATCAATAGATATTTGTCTTATCCCCAGTTGAAGAGAGATTTCGATGCTATTATTAGCGTCATTAAGAAAATGACTGATGATTGTGGCGCGAGAGAAAACCTTTTTAGACTGGAAGGAGGAAATATTAAAGCCATACCGCTCTGTGTCTCCCTTCGCCACAAAGATCGGTCTGTTGGAACGTTGCGATTATATTGTATCCGGATATCGGATAAGATACTTGTTATAGGGAATGGCGGAATAAAGAGAACTGACACTTTTCAAGAAGATCCGGCTCTACTCAGTATAGTAAATCAACTCAGGCAGATTGAACATCAGATTTTTGTTGAATCCAAAAAAGCTCATGTCAATTACTATGACTTCGATAAAATGAAACCGATAATTGAAACTATCACCATTTAAATATAAATTATGAAGAAGATTCCACTATTTGAACAATGTGTTGCAAATGTTGCTCCTGAGGTGATGGAGGAGGTAAATCTCAACATTGACATTGCAAACAGAATTTATGACCTTCTCAAAGCTAAGAATTTGACTCAACACGAGTTCGCTTCCCGTATGGGTAAGCGCGATTCGGAAATCTCAAGATGGCTGACAGGAACTCATGGTTTTACAACGGCGACTCTTGCTAAGATTTCAGCGGTTCTCGGGGAGCCTATCGTTGAAGTTCGCCGAGAATCGAAAACTAAGTATATCTTTATAACAATGCCTTCTTATAACAGCTCATTAGGGATTTCTGGCAATAGTTATACTAGTCATGAGACTAATACATGTGTTATTTCATACAAAAACTAATTCATTATGACAGAGAGTAATGTAAATATTCAAATGAGACTTACTTCTGTAAATGAAGTGAGTTTTATGATGTCACCGGGCAAGATTACTGAAGAGGTGCTTCCCGAAAATATAAAACTTGGTTTCTCCAGTCAGATTCAACCTGAAGTGGAGAATAATAAAATTGCCTTGATATTTGGTATCAAGTATGAATTGGAGGGAGATAAAGTCCTTGAATGTGTATATCGATTTGAATTTGAAGTGAGTGGCCTTGCTCAATTCATTACGATAGAAGATAATGATGGCATCACGATTACATATATCATGCCTCATCTTATTAGTGTGGCAATCGGTACTATGAGGGGTATTTTAGTCGTAAAAACGGCAGGGACAAATCTTTCGAAATACCCGCTCCCTATAATTGACCCGATGCAATTGACACAAACTCTGTCAAATCCTTAAGATTGTTAGTTAATACAAGATTTATTTCTAAAAAGCATCGGATAAAAACCGATGCTTTTTTTGTGTTTTCTCTTGCTTTTCTCGAAAAGAACCCCCATCTTTGCATTGTCTAGCATTCGATACAGGCGACGAGTGTTCGCCAACTTTACCGTTGGCATTTTTTATGTCCATCGGCTAATATATAGTTCCGTCCCGTGTGGAGCGTTAATGCGCCCACAGCCTGTATCAGGTGCTAGACAACGGGGAGCGGAACTTTTTTATTCCCTTCCCGTGTTTTATTAACATATTGTTTCATTTAATTGTCTAGCAAAATGAAAAGAACAGTCGTGTTGCCTGTATCGCAGGCAAAAGAAGGCCGTAAAACGTCGGCCTTAGAGAAATCCCTCATTCGATTTTTCGAGCGGGAGCTCGATGTTAAGCTCACTCGCCGTGAAATGTGGCGAAATATTTCTTTTTTCGCCCGATCTCTTGCTTTTCTCGAAAAGAACCCCCATCTTTGCAATGCTGAACATTTTGAGAAGGCGACGATGTTCGCCAACTTTGCCGTTGGCATTTTTTATGCCTATCGGCTGATATTATATAAGTTCCGACCCCCGTGTGGAGTGTTAATGCACCCACGGCCTTCTCAAGGTGTTCAGCAGCGGGAAAGCGGAACTTTTTTTGTTCCCTTTCCCGTCATCAGTCAACATATTGTTTCATTTTAAACTGCTGAACAAAAATGAAAAAAACAGTCGCATTGCCTGTATTGCAGGCAAAGGAAGGCCGAGAAACGTCGGCCTTAGAGAAATCCCTCATTCGATTTTTCGAACGGGAGCTCGAAGTGAAGCTCACCCGCCGTGAAATGTGGCGAAGCGTCCGTTTCGTCGCTTCGTTATTCGTCTTGTTGCTCGCCTTGTCGACCGGCGAGCCCCTGTTGGCCTTGCCGGCGCTCGCACTGGCAGCTTACGCCTATCGGGGCGTAGCCGACATAACCTCCCGTTTTACGGAGAAAGGAGGTGCGCGATGAAAAGCCATACGATCGAGTTCACCCGCGACGACCTGGTCGTTCGGATCACCCGCTACCCGGCCGGAGAACCGGGGAAATCGCCGTCGGTAGAGATAGAGGTCGAATCCTCCGGATTGCCCCGGTCGTTCGTATGGTTCGACAGGGAGCCGCAGTTGTTTGCCTTCAAGGAGATGCTCGAAGAATATATCGAGACGTTCCGGCCGATGAAAGACGACGCTGGCGGTTCATGAAGCCCGAACGATAATTTGTTATGGAGTATCCGGCTCCGTATCTTCGAGATGCGGGGTTTTTTTGTCTTTTTACGATTCGTCATTCGTCCATATTTTTGAGGAAAAACAGAAACACTATGGCTCAAATCGACGAAATCAAAGCGAAAATCAAAGCACTCCGCGCAGAAACCGAAGCGAACAGCATCACCCCCGACAGTCTCGGGCTTATTCTTGACGATATGGCTTCTTTGATTGGCAGCCAAAATTCTGGCCCTATCGGAGTAGCATCACCATACATCGACATCACGCTGAAAATAGAACAGGGGAATCTTGTCCTGTATCCGGTCGAATACCTACCGACTGGGGCGGACGCCTCGACGTTTGAAATTCGCCTCATGCGCCATGTCTCTACGCGAGACAGGAATTTTGATAAAAAAGGGTATCGAAAAGTGGCCGGCTGGCGAATCCCGAAGAACGTAAACAACCCGGAATCAAGGTTCCAGTTCTATCGGTGGCCCTATACGCCCGGAGCCGCAACCATAATTTCGAATACACCTGATGAGATTGGAGGACAAGTTGTGGAAGACAAATTCCCGAGAGTCATTGTCCATTATGGCCGATATAAACAAGAATTCATCTTTACAGAAACACCGCATGGTGCAAGTCGAGAACAGATTGTAGTTCGACAGTTTGGCCTGGCTGTGTTCGACGGGAGAACTCGAATTTCGAATATCGCAAGGTTCTCGCTTCGAGTAGTCGGTAATGAAATTCCCAATGGCGTTGATTTCTCATTCACTTTTGAAAAAGGGGAAATGTTAAAGGAGAAGATATGAAAAAAGCCCGAAGACTATTCCGTCGGGCCTACAAAAGGATTTTTCACTCTGGACTGCCCGAAGACTATTCCGTCGGGCTAGGACAAAGATACTTATTATATATAAAATATGACAGGAATGCATGAAAAATATTCATGGGAAGGAATAAAATTCGAAATCGTATTCGAAGATTCGCAAGGTAATCCCCTAGATGCCGAAAATATGGTTTTCCGCTTCATCTATCGCGATGAAGCCGGGCAGTCTTGTGTAATATCGCAGAGTGGCGATGAACGCGTTAATTGCGTCTTTCGCGACGGTAAACTGATAGGCATATTCGAGCCGAATACATTCCGCCGGGGGATTCTCACCGTAGAGCGACGTTTCTGTCGGGAGGATCCTGATTTCGAAAAAGGATATTGCCCGTACGGAAGACAAGAAGCTACAAACATCAAAATTATATAATGTTATGGGAACATGCGACTGTGCAGCAGTCCAAGAGCGAGTAATCGTGCCGGAGGCCGTTGCGGTGAAAGAATCTGTCGTAGTGCCGGAAATCCCCCGAATAAATAATTCCGTAGTCGTTCCCGTTATTACCGCATATAGAGCGAGGCCGCCGTATCGGGTGGATCCCAAATGGCCTGATTTGGAATTAACCCCTCGGTTCCATGTGTGGTTGATTGCATATACGACAGGTGAAGACCCCGATTATGACCTGACATTCTGGATATATGATCAAGTCATCGAAGTGGATTGGGGAGACGGTACTACGGAGATATTGAATGGCAGGGAGGAACCGGGATATCATACGTGCAGGCATAAATTCAAAGAAGGAACGGGAACTTTGGATTCTCACGGCGAAAGGTTCTGGCACGTGGATTTGTATGTCAAAGAGGACCATGCCGTTTATAATGCCATAGAACTTTCTCCTGTCTATAATAATGTGAAATCCAATTCGAAAGTGAAGGCGGTTTCGATAAACAAAAACGGTTTATACTCTTATCTGATATTGAATTGGGCACAGAATACGGCCGTCAATTGGATAGAATATGTCAGAGTGATCGGAAAACATATTCTTAAAGCGGATACGCTCAGATCGGTATATCTCCATGAGATAAGATATGATTCGGAGGATATAGCGTTCGACGAATTGCCCGGGAATACGGTCTCTAAATTGTTGGGGCAATACCCTTTCGATGTTTTCAATTATAAAAATATAAAGGCATACAGGGGTGCTGTATTTTCATTTATGTATGCCCCCAATCTGTTGAATTATAGATATGATTTGTCAAGATTTAATTTTTTGGAGATTTCCAATCTCTTCGAGCAGAATATAGTGGTAACGGAAATTATACTGCCGACCGATTCGGAACGAGCTTGGACAAATATGGGTTACACGTTCTCGGGGTGTAACGCTTTAAGAAAGATCGTATTCCCGGAGAATCGGGAATTGTTTGATTCGGTAAATGAATTGGGCAGCGCTTTTTCCGGGTGCATAAATTTACAGGAAGCGGTGAATTTCCCCACAACCATTGGAAGGAAAGCGACCAGATTAAATGCGAACGGATTTAACAACTGTCCGAAGCTGTCCATTTCATTCGGGACTCCAGAAACCAAATTGAATGTATTTAATTCGTCTGTTTCGGCTATATACGGGTTACAATTTAGTAAGGACTCCCCATTTGGCCTCCAATCGGGCGGAGCTCATATAAATATCAACGGCTCTAAATTCGAATATGGAGCCATAATGGAAGTATTCGAGCAACTACCGGATTTCAGCGGTCAGTCACAGAGAATTATAAATATTACCGATAATCCGGGTACTCATGAATTGACGGAAGGGGACATAAAGATAGCTACGGATAAAAATTGGCAAGTAATAGGAGTTTGAAAAATGATACGGAAAAAAGCGAGAGAAGGATATTTGTTGGTATATAAAACAGATGAGTATATCACGGTTACTCCGGCTGTTTCCGCCCCGGACGGAACCGACCTGACGAATTGGGAGGAACTCCCCGAGGCGGAGGCGAGAGAATTGGAACGAGTATTTAACGAGAGACGGACGAATTGATATGCAGGAGAGAAACGTATTGCAAGAAGTATTTACAGCTACGCTGACGCTGTTTACCGATCTGTTGGAGCCGGTGAAGTGGTTTATTCTCGCGGCCGTGTGCTTGATCGTGGCGGACTTGAAATTCGGCATCGAGGCAGCTCGGAAGCGAGGGGAGAAGATACGGACGAGTCGGGCGACTCGGCGGAGCGTGAACAAATTGGTGGATTATATTTGCTGGATATTGGTGGCCATGAGTTTCGGGAAAGTGTTCGGCGAACCTTTCGGATTGCCGATACTCCCGGCATTGGTGCTGTTGGTGGTTTACGGTTGCGAGATCAATTCGTGTTTCAACAATTACTTCGAAGCTCGGGGAAGTAAGTTACGCATCAATATCTTCAAACTGTTCAAGAATAAGAGCGGCGATGTGATCGAACCGGAGAATAGAGACGAGTAATCGTCTTTCGAAAGACCGTTCATTATATAAAATCTAAAAGAAAATGAAGGTGATTCTAGACAACGGACATGGTCGGGACACAGCGGGAAAGAGAAGCCCGGACGGAAGGTTAAGGGAGTATGCCTACACACGTGAGATGGCCCGCAGGATAGCGCAGGATTTGAAACGGCAGGGTATCGATGTATCCTTGCTCGTTCCCGAAGATACAGACGTTCCCTTGAAGGAGCGTGTGGAACGAGCGAACCGAATTTATGCGGAAACTGGCAAGCAGGCTATACTCGTATCGATACATGTCAATGCCGCCGGTAACGGTTCGACATGGTTTTCGGCCAGAGGGTGGAGCGTGTTCGTCGATCCGGCGGCATCGCAAGACAGCGAGCGGCTTGCGACGTCCATAGCCGAAGCCGCCGGAAACATCGGCCTGACGGTACGCATGGAGACGGGCGGCCGCAATTATTGGGTAAGTAGCCTTTACATCTGCAAACACACGAATTGCCCGGCCGTATTGACAGAGAATCTTTTCCAAGATAACCGGGAGGACGTGGATTATCTTTTGAGCGATGCGGGCAAGCAGGCGATAGTCCGTTTGCACGTAAAAGGAATTATCGATTATCTGAACTCGTTATGAAAACATTGCCCTGGCTTCTCGTCGGTATGCTTCTCGTTGTCGCTTTTTGGGGCTGGTTACGCCCCGTCGATACCGCTCCCGAGGGAAATCGGGAGAAAGACACCGCGACGTTTGTCGATACGATTCCCTACTTCGTCCCGGTTCCCCGGGATAGCATAGTAGTGAAATATGTCATTGCACGACTTCCGTCCGCTGTCAATGATAGTGTCGGGAGCCATGCAGTCGACACCGTACATCGGAGCGATAGCGTTGCGGTCGCTATTCCCATTACGCAGAAAGTCTATGAAGACAGTACCTACCGAGCCTATGTGTCGGGGTATCGTCCGAGACTCGACAGTCTGTTTCTCTTTCCGAGGACGCAGATTATCACCGTTCGGGAGAAGCCCCGCAGGTGGAATATCGGAGTCGGAGCCGGTTATGGCCTTACCCCGCGAGGTTTCCAGCCATTCGTCGGGGTGACGGTTAGCTATACTCTTTGGGCGTTCTGATAGTTGTTTTTAGTTAGAATGAGCGATGCAGTCTGCTTGTGAAAGCGGGCTGCATTTTTTTATAGATACGCCTCGATACCGGGCTTTTGTACATATTCCGCTATTTCGAAATACGGAATCTGCTTTTGTTTTTCAGGGCAGTAGGGGGCACTTCCGACTGAAAGAAGGAAAAAAATTCCCTTTTTGAACCCCTAAGAGCTTATTTTTTAGGGCATTAAGTTTTTGAAGGCTGGAAAAAGTGTGGAATTTATTGAATAGTATGCGATAATTTTATTTATAAATATACGTATATGAGTTATTTATGTGGATTTGAATTTGAGGGGAATAGACCTTTTATTAAATTAAGTAAACACAAGAAATAAGTGTTGATAATTTTATTTATAACAATATTGTTAAATATATAGCAAAACGTATATATTTGTAATTATTATAAGAACTTAACAAGTTATAGATATGGAAAAATTATTAGTGACATATGCCCTTTTAGGTTATTTGAAAGAGACATCTTTATCAAAAGCTCCAATTATAGAACTATACGTTCCTATTGTCAAAAAAGCGTTACGAGAGTACGCTATGGAAAATAATATTGAGGAGTATAAAGGACGATCCTTTGTCGAGCTATCAGAAAAAATAAAATCTATTTTTGGTCTTAATATTCCTATTCCTATTTTATCGAAGATAATGGAATTTATTCGAGATGAAATTGGTGATGACAAGGTCTTTGCATTATATAATGACGGAGCTTTCATTATAAAAAGTATGGTTTTTGATGGAATAGGAGATATATTGCAGATAGAAAAAGATAATATCCGATTGTTAGAGAATAGTTATAAGGATTTTTGTGAAAGTAATAATTGTAAATTCGATTTTGAAGAGTTAAAGAATTTTATATTAGCATCGCAAATAGATTTGTTTACAGATAAACGCATGGATCTGTTAAATTTAGATTGTTATGTCCCTAAATTTGTTGCAGAAAAATTTGACGATGAAGTTATCTTCAAAATAATGAGCAATATTTATTTGGGAGGAATAATAGCATCATATTTGGAATTAAATATAACTAAAAAAGTTACGGATGCAGAATTATTGTTAGATACTAATTTTTTTATTAGTTTGATAGATTTAAATACAGAAGACTCTTATTATATCTGTAATCAATTGTACAATTTATGTGTCCAATTAGGTTTTCGTTTGACTATGTTGGGTAGTACAGTTGAGCAGATAAAAGTTTTACTGGGAAATAGAATTAATGATTTTGGAAGTAAGGAATATATTGGTACAATTCGGACTGCTGATATATTCAATGCTTGTATAAGAAGAGAGATTGATAAAACCGCATTAGAAAGGATAAGAGATTCTGTTGATTATAAAATAGATGAATTGGGAATTGTAGTTATACAGGAAGCTCAAATACGATATATTATTGATTTGGCAAAAAAAAGTGAAGATTATAAAGTCCTAATGAAAAAACGTCAGAATAATGAGGAAAGTGCGTTAAATGATTGCGTGGCGAAATTTTATGTTAAACAGAAAAGAGGTTCCCGTATACAAGAGTTTGCAGATGTAAAGTGCTGGTTTTTGCATAATTCTTTTTCGTTAAGTGATGATGATGCTGGACATAAAATTCAAGATAGATATTCTATTAGTGCAAATGAGTTACTTGTTTTATTATGGTTGTCAAGTCCTGCTCAAGGGAAAGATGTTAAAATTAACAATTTAACAAGAGGAGGATTAGCTTCATATATTACAAAATACCGGAGAGCTAAAATGCCTTCGATTGAGGTGCTGAAGAAAATTAAAAAAAGAGCTGATCAAGCGGTAAAATTTGGGAAAATATCTGAAAAAGATACCTATAATTTATCTATAAGAATGGCGGAAGGATATATAACGTCAACGCAGGTAGATACTCAATTAATAAGCGAAGAAGTAAGTGATGATCAGTTTGTTTTGAATCTAAAATCTTTTTCAGAAGAAGCCGATAGATATAAAGTAGAAAAGGAAAAACAAATACTTAATTATCAAGCTAAAATTAAAGAATTGGAGGAAATAGTATCTCAGCATAAGGAAGAAAAAGACTCAATGAAGAAGGAACAAAATTTGATAAAACAAGAATTAGAACAATTAAAATTAGATTCTTATAATAGTAAAAAAGAAAAGTATGTGAGAAAAAAATTAAAGAAAGTAGGAGTATATACTTGTGGATATATTCTGTTTTGTTTAGCAATTATTGCATTATGGCTTATAAATAGTTTTTATAGTAATAGTCTGAATTGTCTAATTTCGACTGTTATATCTTTATTCCTTTTTATCTTACCAACATTTGGCTTACGATTTGTTAATCATACTACAATAAAAGAGTTTTTCTTTAGAAAGAACTTAATAAAAAGACTTGAAGATGAGTATGATCAAGAAAATGGGAGATAAAATTTATTATGAATTTAATCTTTTCCTTTATTCTCATGTAGGGGTAATCTCTTATTGTCTGACTATAATAATTAGTAAGCCTTAGGTTATCATTTTAGATGATAGGTGTGGACATAATAACAGAACTAGAAAAATTATATTATAAGTTGAGTTATCAGATTTCTATTGAGGAATATAATCCTAGTATAACGAAATAATTATTTATAAGAGTCGTTTTGTGGGTTGTAGATCATTTTTCTATTTTTTTGAAACAGCTTGAAATCTTTTAATTTGGATTTTATACTGTTATGGAGTTTTAATGATGCAGCTCTATAACAACCATCTGCTTTGGGAAATCGAGAACTGACGATAGCAGCTCGAACTCTAGTATTTTTCAAATATCCATTGACATAAAATGTTTTAATAGTATTCCCTAATTGTTCGATAGCATGTACTATGTCGGAACCTTTTAGCTCTACGAATATATGACACGAGTCGTTCAAATCACTATGATATATAAATAGATAGTCACATTTTGATGCCGTTTTCGAACAATCGAGAAATCCATCGATCTTAATTTTTTTTAGTTCATCGATAGTTGCCTGCTCAATTGAAAATTTTGATTGATTTTCGGCCACAGAGAATCGGCAAGAACATCTACATAGTGATTTTTCTATTTTGTCTTGAAAGTTATCTGTCTGTTCGAATGTCGGAGGATTATCGAAGCAATTACAACTACTCATAAGTATCGATGTTACAAAGATCTTCAAAAATATCGCTTAAATAATTGGAGGCTTGATCGATTTGCTCTGCTCCTACTGTCTTTAAGTCATTATCTCGTATATTTACCACATTACCATCATTTTTAAATAAATAAGATGATACATCATTAAAATGAATGGTTAAATCTGTTTTAGTTATTTGTTTAATCTTTTCTTTGACAGCTTTATCATAGCGTGATTTTTTAAGAATCTCATTGGCTAATATTAGATTATCGAATACAGATAGAATATATGGGCTATGAGTCGTCACGACCAAAGTTCCTAAACTATTTTCTATTTTAGATAAGATTGATTCCATAAGCTTTACTTGCATTGTCGGATACAAATTCAACTCAGGTTCTTCTACAATGAGAATATTATTCCTTATGGAGTTAAAATTATTTTCAATAACTACCCACAAAGGTATTATCGATTGGATTCCACTCGAAGCTTGTGTTAATTTTACCGTTTCCTTATTCACCTCATGAACGATAACATCATCACTTTTTTCGAAAGAAACTTTGATATTCATGAAATCGATTTCCTGATTTTGGATTTTTGAGTTTTTGGCTTTCTCATACTGACTTCCAAATCGTTTTATGCATTCTGGAATATTTATATTGGCTTCTAATAAAGAAAATATGTTGTTGGAGAACATCGATATTAAAATTCGTTCTGCTGGGATATAGATTGGATTATTTATATCGAACTCATCAAACAAAATATCTTTTATGTATTGGAATGCGAATGATTGAATTTGTTTATCATCTTTCATATGTTCCAATAAGTCTAAGATTTTCTTGAATAAATCTTTTTTATGAGTGTCAGGTTGAATAAAATTTTTTCCTAGTATTTTTGTAATAACTTCTTGGTCGTTATTTTGTATGGCTTTTACCAATTCATATCTATTATTATCGGTTATGAAAGATCGATACGAAATATTCCAGTATTTATATGAGATCAATGTATCTTGGTGAAATGGGAAATCTATATTATATTTTGATAAAAGAGCAATGAAATTTTCATAATCTCCCGTTTTTAACAATAAAAATTCTTCGCTATTGAATATAGAGATTAATTTAGCCGCTATACTTTTTCCACAAGCTGTATCTCCTATGAAAATATTATATTTCCTTATGCGTAGCTTGGCTTTTTTTATTGGGCCAAAGTTTTTGATAGTTAGGCATTCAGTACTCATATAGGTATCATTAGATGATTACAAATGTAATATATTTTTCCCCCTTATACATACTTTATACCTCAGAATTTTGAAATCTGAGAGAATTTATAGATATGTTACATCTAAAATACGATTATTAAATATAACACCGATGTTTTGTAAAATACATAGATTCCGATATCGTTGAAAAGGCATAGAGAAACGGTCGACTCTATTAGGTGCTATGATTCTATCCCGTATTTTTAAGCATCGGACAAAATCCGATGCTTTTTTGTATTATCCCTTGCTTGTTTCAAAAAAATCCTCCATATTTGTAATGCATTCCATTTTTAGACAGGCGAGGTAGTTCGCCGACAAAGCCGTTGGCGTTTTTTTATGCCTCGGCATTACATATATACGGTTCCGACCCCCGTGTGGTGCGTTAATGCGCCCACTGCCTGTCTTCAAGGTGGAATGCAACGGGAAAGCGGAACCGTTTTTATTTTCCGCAAAAAAATAAAAGCATTCCATTATGAAGAAAACAATTGCATTGCCTGTACCGCAGGCAAAGGAAGGGCGAAAGACATCGGCTCTTGAAAATTACCTCATTCGATTTTTCGAGCGGGAGCTCGAAGTAAAGCTCACCCGCCGTGAAATGTGGCAAAGCGTCCGTTTCGTCGCTTCGCTATTCGTCTTGTTGTTCGCCCTGTCGACCGGCGAGCCTCTGCCGGTCTTGCCTGCGCTCGCACTGGCAGCTTACGCCTATCGGGGCGTTGCCGACATAACCTCCCGTTTTACGGAGAAAGGAGGTGCGCGATGAAAAGCCATACGATCGAGTTCACCCGCGACGACCTGGTCGTTCGGATCACCCGCTACCCGGCCGGAGAACCGGGGAAATCGCCGTCGGTAGAGATAGAGGTCGAATCCTCCGGATTGCCCCGGTCGTTCGTATGGTTCGACAGGGAGCCGCAGTTGTTCGCCTTCAAGGAGATGCTCGAAGAATATATCGAGACGTTCCGGCCGACGAAGGACGAGACCGCGCGATAATTTTTTGCTCCCGGCTTGCGAATGCCGGGAGTTTTTCGTATCTTCGAAGAAAAGGAGGAAATATGTTTATAATCGAGGCCTTAGGATTTGTGCTCTTGTTCGTGATAATTATAGCTCTTGGAGCATTCACGGCGGCTAGCGTTGTATTGTCGTACATATATTGGATCGTGGTAGCTGCTTTTTCGGTCACGGCGATAGCCGCTCTTTGCAGTCGCCTCGTTCGCTTTTTCAAAAGGAAAGCTCGTCGTTCGTAATACGTTATTGTAGAAATAGAATTTTCGTCGGAGCCTCGGGAAATCTTCCCGAGGCTCTTTTTGTGTCTTTTTCCCTCTCGCCGGGAGTGGCCATATTCGTGAAAAATTAATCGGATATGAGCAATTACGAAACATCGGCCTCCATCACCTTGGAGGTGAACGGCAAGAACGCGGAGGATCGCTTGAAGGCTCTTCGGCAGAGAGCCGAGGATCTGGAAAACGCTTTGGCCCGTGCCCGGAACACCGGAGACAAAATCGAGATGAACAAGCTCCAAAAGGAGCTGAAAAAGACGAATAAGGAGATTAGGGAGATGTCGTCGTCGGCTCAGCAAGCCGAGAGCGTCATGCGCCGTCTCGACAGGGCTACCCCGAGAGAGCTCTCTAAAACGCTATCTACCCTCCGGAAGCAGCTCGACAATATCGAGCGGGGATCGGCCGCATGGAATGCCCAGATAGAAAAAATCAAAGCGGTGCAAAGGGAATTGAACTCCGTAAAGGGTTCGATGAAAGAACATGAGTCGTTGTGGTCCCGGTTCGCCCAAAAAATGTACGACTGGGGAAGCGCCCTTACGATGTCCATGGCCGCGATATCCGGCTTGACCATTACCGGCAGGCGGGCTGTACAGAGTTATGCGGACATGGAAGGCGAAATGGCGAATGTGCGCAAATTCACCGGCATGACGACGGAAGAGGTCGAGCGACTGAACGAATCGTTCAAGACGATGGATACACGCTCGTCTCGCGAGCAGCTCAACAAGCTTGCCCAAGAGGCCGGGAAACTGGGAATCGCCTCGCAGCAGGCGGTTATCGAATATGTCGAGGCGGCCGATGTGATCAACGTCGCCCTCGACGAATTGGGAGAGGGGGCGACCCGGGATATCGGAAAACTTTCGTCGATTTACGGCGATGCCGAGAGAATGGGCTTGGGAAAAGCCATGCTGGCCGTGGGCGCTGCCATCAACGAAGTCTCCCAAAACTCCACCGCTTCGGCTTCTTATTTGGTAGATTTCGAGAACCGTATGGCCGGTGTGGGTAAACAGGCCGATATGAGTATCCCTAAAATCATGGGTTACGCTTCGGTGCTCGACCAGAACGCCCAGCAAGTAGAGATGTCGGCCACCGCTTTGCAGGGCATTATCATGAAAATGTATCAAGATCCGGGGAAACTGGCCCGCATAGCAGGCATCGACGTGAAAGAGTTCGCCCGGCTGGTGAGGGAGGATGCGAACGAGGCTTTGCTGCAACTGCTCGACACCCTCGGTAAGGCCGGAGGCATGCAGGCGCTGGCTCCGATGTTCGACGAGATGAAGCTCGACGGATCACGGGCGGCCAGCGTGTTGTCGGTGCTGGCCGGGAATATCGAATCGGTTCGGAGAGAGCAAAAGCTGGCTCAGGAAGCATTTGATGAAGGCACATCGGCCATTACAGAATTCAATGTCCAAAATAATACGGTGCAGGCGCAGCTCGACAAGGCCAAAAAGTCGTTCAACGAGTTATCGGTCGAGCTCGGGAAAGATCTGCTTCCTGTCATGCGCCATGCGATTACCGGTGCGTCGGCCTTGCTCCTGGTATTTAAGGAGGTTATCTCCGTTATGAAAGAGAATAGAGCTTTGATCGTCTCTGTGGCGGCCGGTATAGCCGGATATACGGTCGCCGTGAAGGCGAGTACCGTCGCTCAAAATCTTTGGAATGCGACGCAGAAGGCCGGAAATTCGATTGCGGCGACAGGGAGAGGTATCGTTCTATTGCTCAGATACGCCTATTTTAGATTAGAGGGTCAGGTCCGCAAAGCCGATGTCGTGATGAAGGCCTTCAATCGCACGACCAAAATGTCGCCTGTCGGGATATTGGTAGGAGCCTTGTCGGCCGGAGTCGCAGCCTTGCTTTCCTATCGGGAAAAGATGAAATCTGCTCGTGAGGCGGCGGCCGAGGCAGCCAAAGCCGAGCGGGAATACGAGAAAAGCATCACCGATGTCTCGGAAGCTGCCGCCTCGACATCGAAGGAGGAACTCGCACGTTTGCGTGCATTGTATCGGGCAGCCGTCGACGAAGCCCGATCGAAGGAAGAACGAATCGAGGCAGCCCGCCGGTTGCAATCGCTCTATCCCGATTATTTTTCCAAAATGTCGACCGAACAAATCATGTTGGGAGACGCCAAAGCCAAATACGATGAATTGACCGATTCGATTCTGAAAAATGCGAAGGCGAAGGCCGCGGCCGATTTGATAAAGAGGAATGCCGAGCAAATCGTCGAGATAGAACTATCCATGCCGGAGTTGGAGAAAAACGCTGTCGATACGGACATAGCCTATGACCGGGCGAAGAAGCGGAGGCAGGAATATATCGATAGATACAACATAAGCCCGTCGGCCATGGGCGGCGGTTATGCGCAAGATCAGTCGGCGCTTTTGTCGAATGTCATGGTAAGGAAATCGGCTCCCGGAACCGACGATGAACGGAAGGCGGCGGAAGCAGCGTGGAAAGCGTATGCCGAAGCGAACGACAAGCTGACTAAGCTGCAAGCGGCCAATAAGAAACTGGCCGAGGAGTACGGTATATCTTTGACCGGTGTATTCGCCGGGCAGGGAGACGGTGGAAATATGAGCTCTGTCTCTGTTTCCGGTAGTGCGGGGAAAAGCGGGGAAAGAAATAAGTTTCAAGCAGAAGACGACTGGCTGTCGATCGAGAAGTCGAAGGCTCTCGCCGGCTATGCTACCGGATTGATGGATTACAACGAATATATCGAGAAAAAAGCAGAGCTCGATAAACAGTATCTTCTCAAAAAGTTGCAGAACGCAGAGGCCACGGAAAAGGAGATAGCCGATATCGTCGGCGAGCTCGACAAACTCACTGAAAAGGAGGTGACACAGCGGAATAAAGAGCAATTCGATGCCGCAAGAGAGGAGATAGAAGCCGAACGCCGGGAACGCGATGCTGCCGATACCGACAGTTATATGCGAGGCCGAATTTCGGAAAAGACTTACCAGCGAATGAAATTCGAGTCGGAGATAGCATATCTCAACCGGCTCAAAGAGTTGTATGCCGAGGGTAGCCAGGAGCGCGCCGAGATTGAAAAACAGATTACCGACAAACTGCAAGCCGACAAGCTGGCCAAGTTCAAGGAGACGCAAGACAGGCAGAAGACTCTTTATGAGGAGTATTTCAAAGGGATATCCCTTATGTCGGCCGAAGAGAGGGAGCAGCAGTATCGGCTGCAAATCGATTCTCTGAATGCCCTGACGAAGAAGATGCTCGACGCGGCCGGAAACGACGAGGCTAAAAGGCAGAAAATCATCGAAGCCTCTGCCATCGCCGAAAAGGCATTGAAAAAGCAGTATTTCGAAGAGACTACGGAGGAGAGTTTCAATGCCATGGAGAAAGCCAACGCCGAGCTGGCCGAGTGGTTGCAAAGCGACGGCGGGAAAGCCGTGACCGACTCTTTCGGTATGATCATGTCGGGAATGTCGGCTATCTTCTCGCAAATATCCTCGATAGTCCAGTCGAATATGGAGATGGAGACCGCCGCCATCGAGAAACGCTACGACAAAGAGATTTCGCTGGCCGAAGGAAATACCTACAAAGTCAAGAAGCTCGAGCAGGATAAAGAGAATGAGATAGCCCGGGCAAAGAACGAAGCGAACCGCAAGATGTTCGCCATGCAGGTGATCCAAGCCGTGGCGCAGACTGCTCAGAACGCTTTGGCCGCTTATGGCTCGGCTGCGGCGATACCCATCGTCGGATATATCATGGCTCCTATTGCGGCGGCTATGGCCGTAGCTGCCGGCGCCGTGCAGATCGCGGCTATAAAGAAACAGCAGCAGGCCTCCGAAGCGCAGGGGTATGCCGCCGGCGGATTCACCCGCCCCGGCCCGGTGGACGAGCCGGCCGGTATCGTCCATGCCGGCGAGTGGGTCGCCAGTCAGAAACTGGTGACTTCGCCGGTAACGCGTCCTATCATCGATGCCCTCGAATATGCGCAGAGAACCAATACGATCGGCTCTATCCGTCGAGTGTCTGCTCTCCCCGCGCCGATTAGCTTACCAGCCCCTTCGCCTGATGGAGGAGGAAACTCCCCGGACACAGGCGTATTGCTCGCCACATATTTTGCGGTTCTCAAAAAATTGGGTGACCGCCTGGACGAGCCCTTCGTCACGGTCAACACGGTTACCGGCGACCGGGGCATCAAGAAGGCTCAGGACGAATACGATCGTTTGATCAGAAACAAAACCCCTAAATCACGCAGGAAATGAAAATATTCGTAGAGGGTAAAGAGGCTTTCTTGAAGAAAGGAACCTCCTTCGAGTTTATCGCTGAAAACAGGCTTTTCTCTGGTTCCGACGAGTACACCTTGTCTATCACCTTCCCCATAGTCGATTGTCCTCGGAATCGGGCGATATTCGGGCTTTTATATCGGAAAGATGTCGATATCGAAAAAGTGAACTTCGCCTGTGAACTACGGGATACCAATTTCTATAAAATGGGGGTTCTCGCTATTGTCGAGGTGTCGCAATCCGAAATCAAAGGGCAATTCCTCGATGGAATGAGCGCCCAAAACTTCATCGGTGATTTCGACGAAATATACATCAACGAACTCGACTTGGGCGATTATGAGTATGTGAATATGAGTAATACACCTCCAGAATGGCTTTGGAGGAGCATCGACCGCATGAAAAACTATATATCTTTGCCCTGGGTCAACAACTATTCGGGGAATATACAAAATGAGGTCGTATATGAAAATGGCACTTATAAATGGCATCCGGACACCAAGGGGGTATCGTTTCAGCCATATTTGCTATTCATCGCAAAACAAATTTGCGAGGTATTAGGTTATAGTTATGATTTCGGGGAATGGGAGAGGTCGACATATCGTCATCTCATTGTCTGCAATTCGCTCCCGTATGCCTGGGATATGCCCCAAATAGCAAAAGCCCTTCCTCACTGGACTGTGACAGAGTTTTTTGAACATTTGGAGAACTTTCTGTCGGCATTTATTGACGTTGACCATAGGGGCAAGACAGTGACATTCCATTTCATCGCTAATGACTCGGATTTCAATACCAGTATAACCCTTAACCATGTTGCCGACGATTTTACGGTAGATGTTAGCTCCGAGGGGGAATCTTCATACAGAGGAGTATCTACTTTGAGATATTCCGATTGCGACCATGAAATGTGGAAATTCTACTCGTGTAACTGGTTGGTGGAAAATCATGAGAAGATGATTGTCCGATATGAGACTCTGAATGATTTAATCGAGGCCAATGAAAACTTGAAGGAGACCGTTGTCGGGGTTGAGTATCCTGATTCAAATTTGGGAAAAATCTTATATGTCGAATCTTTGAATACCTATTTCGTATTTAGACCGGTAAAGATTATACCTCAGAGCTATTATGATCCAGTGTCTGAGACCTATTATGACCAGTATGTGAACATTCTTCAACCGATAAACCAGTTTGGAGAACGCATCGGTACAAATGAGGAAAGCGATAGCATAGAGATAGGGATTGTCCCCGCCTGGATAGATGACACAGAAACCAGTAAAGGGCAATGTCTGTTTTTAGAGCTCGACTTCAATGATGGAGAAACAGATGGCAATTCTGAGTATTTACCGATAAGTCTACTCGAATCTGGGGAGAGTGAAAAAAGTGGGGCATACTTCTCTCAACTTTTTGTCGCATTCTGGGACGGTACGAATTATTTCAAAGGGCTGCAGCCGCGTCCAATTATCGACAAAATATCTACGAATGAAGACTGGACTTATGTTGAGACTGGGTATAGCATGCGTCTAAATAGGGATCCTAGCGACCTTTCCTATTTCAACTCTCCGATCGACAGCTGCAAAAAATACAATTTCCAGTTTTTGGCGAACAAAATTCCGCCTGTGAGGGCTTTGTTCTTTATTCAAGGTAAGCCGTATATCTGTGAAAAAATCACGGCCACATTCACGGAATATGGTATGTCGCAGCTCTTGAAGGGGACGTTCTATCGAACCGATTAAAGAGTCCCGTCGAGTTCGAGAATGGCTTTATCGGCATTGTCCCGGTGGCGGGTATATACATCGGTAACGGCCAGTGAGCTGTGTCTTGCCTGGTCTCTCACCGAGATGTTGCTCAGTTTTTTGTCCAGCATCTCGGTGATTCCAGTATCTTTTAGCGAGTAGAATGTGTAATCTTTGTCGAGTTTCAACTCTTTTTTCAGGCGGGTCCAGCGAATAGTTATGAGCCGTCGGTCTACTTGCACGTTGCCGGGCATGATGTTGTTTGAGAATAGGAAATAGTGAGGAGGGTAGTCGAATACCCCCAAGTCGAGCATGAACATCATTACCTTTTTCGGGATAGTTATAGTTTGTGTCGTTCTGTTTTTGCTGTCTTCGGACGGGATTGTCAAGGTACAATTCTTAACGTTGAAATATCGAAGCCTCAGCCGGGTCTGTTCGATGGGACGAATATAGCAGTAGTATAAGAGATAACACGATAAAAGAAAGTGTTTGTCGTTCGACATCAAATATTCGCTTATCTGTCGAATCACAGAGGGCGGAATAATTTTCCTTCTTTTCTGGAATAATTTTCGACTGAAAGGTTTTATGCCGGAGGCCGGATTCTCGTTCATAAGTCCTTTTTCTACGCAAAAGGAGCAAAAAGCTTTGAGAAAAGTGAGACAATTATTCCTATACTGAGGGGACAGTTTCAGTTCCAAATGTATGTAATCGAGGAAATCGTTGCAAAATCGTTTGTCCAGCTGGTAGAGGTAGATGATGGGTGAGGTTCTCTGTTGATTATAGGCAACCAACTTTTTAATCTTTGATTCGTGGCTGATGTATGTCTCTTTTCTGAAAATCCCATCGGAGTACATCTTCTTGTTATTCTCCACATATCGTTTGATGGCATCATCAAACGATATCGCAACCTCAAATTCTTTCTCGACCCAGGGATTCCACCCCCGGATAAGTTGTTGGTAAAGCCGGATAATCAGACCTGCAGCATACTCCCGCCTCTGTTTCTTTGTCGCCAATCGGTTTATCTTTATTCGCTTCCTTCTCATTTTCCCTCTAACTGGGTCGAAAGCGTAAAACTCAACATACCAGGCAGGGGCATTTTCACGAAGCCTTGGGTATGTAAAACTTATTATTTCGTCGATTGTGGATTTTTGTGGCAGATTGTCAATGTTAAAATCAATCCGCGCGGGAACCGTATTTTTAAGCATTTTTTTATTTAACGAATCTGGGGTGATTCGCTAAACACGAGGGGGCTTTTGATCCGTATTAGCCCTGTTTTAGGGAAGAAAAACCTCAAAAGCTTAATACATAATCTTTTGAGGTTTTATTCCTTGTTGTAGCGATTCCGGGAATCGAACCCGAGTCTCAACCGTGAGAGGGTTGCGTGCTAGGCCACTACACTAAACCGCCGTTCGCTTTTTGAAAAGCGATGCAAATATAACCGATTTGTTTTTATTGAACAAACTTTCGGTATGAAATTTTTTCAGTGTCTCGAATAAGATTGTTATTGTTTTGAATATGAATGACTAAATTATTTTTTCTAACTCCTTGATGTTTTTAGCTATTTCTTCTTCTGGTAAATTGTAGTTCAGAAGGTCTCCTGCTAAATATTGGTCATAGGCAGCCATATCGATGAGCCCGTGGCCGGATAGATTGAAGAGGATGCATTTTCCTTTTCCCTCTTCTTTTGCTCTTAATGCTTCTTGTATAGTGGCGGCTATTGCATGAGAAGATTCCGGGGCAGGGATAATTCCTTCGCATTGAGCGAATAATGTAGCTGCTTTGAATGTATCGAGTTGTTCTATGTCCACGGCTTCCAAGAGGCCATCTTTTTTCAGTTGGCTGACGATCGTTCCTGCTCCGTGGTAACGCAGCCCACCTGCATGTATATTGGCCGGGGAGAAGTTATGTCCCAAAGTGTACATGGGCAGTAGAGGTGTATAGCCCGCTTCATCTCCAAAATCGTATTGAAAAATTCCTTTGGTCAATTTGGGACAGGACGCAGGTTCGGCTGCGATTAACCGAATGTCTTTTCCCTCTTTTAATTTATGGCGTAAAAATGGGAATGAAATTCCCGAGAAGTTGGACCCGCCTCCGAAGCAAGCGATGACAATATCGGGGTATTCGCCAGCCATTTCCATTTGTTTTTCAGCTTCTAGCCCGATTACTGTTTGATGTAAAGATACGTGATTGAGTACACTACCTAAAGTATATTTACAGTTGGGGGTACTCATTGCCAATTCTATCGCTTCAGATATTGCCGTACCTAAACTTCCTTGATAATTGGGGTGATCGGTTAATATTTTACGTCCTGCTTTGGTCGACATACTGGGTGAAGCAATAACTTGTGCGCCGAATGTTTGCATAATAGAACGTCGATAGGGCTTTTGATGGAAGCTCACTTTAACCATGTAGACTGCAAGTTCCAATCCGAATGCTTTTGCGGCTAAAGAGAGTGCAGCCCCCCATTGTCCTGCTCCGGTTTCGGTTGTGATGTTGGTTATACCTTGTTTTTTACAATAGTAGGCTTGTGGTATGGCCGAATTTAATTTGTGAGAACCAACAGGGCTTACACTTTCGTTCTTGAAATAGATGTGTGCAGGAGTATCCAATGCTTTTTCGAGCCCCAAAGCTCTGACAAGAGGAGTAGGACGCCATATTTTGTACATATCGCGTACTTCTTCGGGGATTTCTATCCATGCGTCGGAAGTGTTTAATTCTTGTTTACAGAGTTCTTCTGCAAAAATCGGATAGAGGTCTTCTACGGCTAGGGGAGATTTGGTTGCCGGATTTAATGGACTCATTGGCTTGTTGGGCATGTCTGCAATGACATTATACCATGCTTGTGGTATGTCTTTTTCTGCAAGGATAAATTTTTTTGTAGCCATTTTACTCCTTTGGTTTTTGTGATTTATAAAGTAAAAATAAAGTTTTTACATCTAATTGAAAAGCAAATATATGAATTTTTTATTAAATGTATAGAAAAACTATGATTTTTTTGTCTATATGAATTTATCTTTGAATTTTTAAATGCAAAAAGAGACGCTGCTCACGCAGCATCTCTTTTTTAGAATTCATCACATTATGCTTATTTTAAAGTGCTAGATAGAGTTACGCTCACGCGCGACTATGCGAATTATAGATATCTTGATTCAACAACCGACCAATCGACGATTTTCCAGAGGTTGTGCAATTGCTCTGCTCGTCTGTTGCGATAGTCGATATAGTAGGCGTGTTCCCATACGTCGAACGTTAACAAAGGAGTAAGTCCTTTGGTTAAAGGAGAGCCCGCATTATTTTCTTTACTGATAACCAGATTTCCGTCTTTATCTTTGGATAACCAGACCCAACCAGATCCAAATAGAGTAGTCCCTGCTTGTTCAAATTCTTTTTGGAAGTTTTCGAAATTTCCCCACTTCTTATTTATAGCTTCTGCCAACTTCCCTTGTGGACTTTTTTTTCCATTTGGGGAGAATGTGAAGAAATAAAATATGTGGTTCCATACTTGGGAGGCATTATTAAATAGAGCTCCGTCGGCTTCTTTGATGATTTCTTCGAGAGGCTTGTCTGCGAAGGGTGTTCCTTCGATAAGTTTATTTAGGTTATCGATATAAGTTTGTTCATGTTTACCGTAATGGTATTCTATCGTTTCCTGACTGATTACAGGGGCTAAATCATTAATACCATAAGGTAATGGAGGCAATTCGTAAATCATAATTATTTATTTTTCTTTGTTACTTATATAACAATCGTCGGACTAAAAAAGTTTCGTATATCTAAGTATTTTTTTTCTGTTACTTGGAGTATACACATTTTTATAATGTCCGATTCATTCTCTAATTACTTGATTTCGTTATTTCTCGGGTTTACTCGATGGCTTGGCTATCGATTCACGCATGGCTGTGTCTGCCTCGACATTTTTCATTTTATAATAATCCATGATTCCGAGATTTCCCGAACGAAAGGCTTCCGCCATAGCTCTGGGAACTTCGGCTTCGGCTTCGATTACTTTTGCTCTTGCCTCTTGTGCTTTGGCTTTCATTTCTTGTTCGAGAGCGATAGCCATGGCCCGACGTTCTTCTGCTTTGGCTTGTGCGATGTTTTTATCGGCTTGTGCCTGATCCATTTGTAAGGTGGCTCCAATGTTTTTACCGATGTCGATATCGGCTATATCAATGGAGAGGATTTCAAATGCAGTTCCCGAATCAAGCCCTTTTTTCAATACTAGTTTGGATATGGAATCCGGGTTTTCAAGAACTTGTTTGTGGGACTCGGACGAGCCGATGGACGACACGATACCTTCTCCTACACGAGCCAATATGGTATCTTCACCTGCACCGCCGACCAGTTGACGTATATTTGCCCGTACTGTTACACGAGCTTTGGCTATTAACTGTATACCGTCTTTGGCCACGGCTGTAACCGGCGGTGTATCGATAACTTTCGGGTTGACAGACATTTGCACGGCTTCGAATACATCGCGTCCGGCTAAGTCAATAGCGGTAGCCATTTGGAAGCCTAAATCTATATTAGCTTTCGAAGCGGATACGAGTGCGTGTACGACGCGTTCTACATGACCTCCGGCCAGATAGTGAGCTTCTAATTCATCACGCGTGATTGTTTTAAGTCCGGCTTTGTGGGCTTCAATCATAGCTCGAACAATGACTTGTGGCGGTACTTTTCTGATTCTCATCAAGAATAATTGGATAAGAGAGATTCTTACCCCCGATACTCGTGCCGAAATCCATAAAAGGAAAGGTACGAAGTAAAAGAATACAGCGAGTATGGCAATAATGCCAATTAGAAGAAATACGCTTAATCCTACCATAATTTTATTTTTGTTTAGAAGTGTTTATATTATTCCCTGTTTTTTCATTTTCTGTTTCTTTGCAAACAATGACTACCGTGGGTTCTATGCGGATTATTTTTACAGGTGTATCTTCATCAATCAGCTCATTATCTGCGCGGGCTTCGATGGTGTGGATTCCCACGATGATTTTTCCCATAGGGTTTAGTCTACTTAGTGTTACTCCCATGTCACCGACTTTAATATCAGGGGTTATCGGGGAGGGTACTACCGAGCTTATTTCGGTATGCAGAGACATTTTGTCTAAACTTCGGGATCGCATAAATCCTATAATGACAGCAATAGTAGTAACGGCTGCAATGAATAATGTTATTACAGCCCCATTTGTTCCGAAGGCCGAATAGGCATAGTAAATTCCACCTCCATAAAATAAGACCGAACATATACCTGCGATGGTAATTCCGGGAAGAAAGAATATTTCCAGTACCGCCAGAACTAGCGCTAATATTATTAGTAGTGTAACAGCTAATATATCAAACATATTTCTTAGATTTAGGTTCTATCTATATTTCTTTTGCAAATTATCGAGTTCTATCTTTCGAGCCTGATTTTCGTAATTTTCCGGTTGAGGATAGAGTGTGAGCAGTTGCGATTCCAAATTTTGAATTTCGGACGATAGTCTTTTTAAAGTTGTGCCTTTCGATTTAGTATATTGAGATCGCAGTTCCGAGAGCTTAGTTTCTATTTGAATGATATTCTTACGTAATTCTTTGGACTTTACATATAGATTGCGAGCTTCAAGACTGACGAATTGGTCAAGTTTAGTATAATGGATTCCGTTACAAATTGCAAAGATGAAATCGGGGCGAGTCTCTTTTTTTGGTTCCTTGATATTGTCCAATTGTTGCAATAAATCGGTATAATCTGCATTTTCCGGCCAAGACTCTCGAATAGATCGAATCAGAGCTAGCGATTTGATATCGGTTTTGATTTCATCGATGTTATATGTTTGTTTGCTCTCATTCGGGATAAATAGATAGATTGTCACTTTTCCGGGAATTTGTTCTCTATCCGATACAAACCAACCGATGTTTAACATCTCGTCTATTGCCATCATGTAATCGTTGTATATCGAATTGAAGGGCATACCTACGTTTTCGGGTTTCAAGTAGGTGTTATTTTCGAGATTTAAACGGGTGATAAATATGTCGTATCCTCCGATCGAACCTTCTCCATTTGAGGCAAAGTAGAGTGTAACTCCGTCGTTGAGAAAAAATGGATAGGTTTCATCTTGTTCTGTATTGACACCATTGGGTAACGGTATGATGTCACTCCATTTCCCTTCTATCAGCTTATTTTTTGTACATAATTCATATCCTTTACCTTCAAGGGGATATCCGAAAAATACATTGTCTCCGCGTTGAGGAATATAGCCGATCGTGTTTTCGGGAATATCTATGCCTAGTGTTTCATTCGTTCCTATCCGTCCAGATTCGGGGGACATTTTGAAATACTTGAAAAACGAGTCAGCATCAACTATCAAACTATCTATGATTTGTACCCGTTCGACATATTGCAACATTAATTTCGCTCTACGTGCACGAGCTATGGCTTTGCAGATAGAATCGGGTATTTGTTTTTTCGCTTTGGACAATGCAGCTGTATATTCTTCATAACTGCTTATGGCATCTTTAAAGCGGTATTGAGCCATATACATGTCTGCTAAATAGTGAGGCGATTCGAGAACTTTACGTTTAGCCCCTATTTTCAGATATTTTTCAGCTTCGTTATATTTTTTCTCGTGAAAAAGGCATACTCCATACCAATGGTTCAACGATCCATCATTGGGGCGGCGTTTCAGTTGTGCCTTGAATACAGGAGCGGCTTCTTTGTATTTACCGGCCTTGTACAACTCTCGTGCTTCGTCAAGCGTCAGTGCACTTGATGAGAAGATTGTCGAGAAGACAATTAGGACTGCAAATGAATATTTTAGAATTTGTCTGAACATTTTCATGTTTGAAAAATTGTACTCAAATATACAATTATTTTTTATTCTGAATGTTGAGAGCGAGAAAATTTTTTAAGAAGTATTCTAAATCGTCATTCGATTTGAACGAATTGTATGGTAAAATGAAAAAAATATAGTTTGACAAGTGGAAGATAATGTCTGTCGAGGTATAACGTATATGGGTAATTCGTTTCCATGCTATGGATTCTGTTCGTCCATCGTGGAAAGTACAAGAAAGGTCGTTTTTGTTTATTTCGACTGTTTTTGAAAGTATGGACATACGGCAATCGGGGTGTAGGGCATAAGCGAACCACAGGTAAGAGATGATCATAGGAAATACCAAAAATAAAATGATAAGTCCTACATAAATAAATAGAGGGTTTTGAATGGATAGCCCCACGAGAAGGAGGAAAAAAGATAGAAGCCACCCCCAATTATTATGTAACCAAATTTTCAGCAGTCTGTTAAAATAGTATTGAGGCGATAACTGGTATGAAAAAGTTTCAATATGGGTTCTATTCATACAATGCTTTACTATATATTTCTACAAAGATAATATAATTGATGACAAAATCAAATTTTTGATTTTACCGAGATATAGCCTATTTTTTATATTATGTGAATATAGAGATAATATATCGAGGGGGAATAATTTTTGAAGGGGACTTTTTATTGTACAGCTTTTAATAAATTTGACCTATGAAATTTATTCTATTTACTGCTATTTCGTGTAACTTTGCACTCCAAAATAAGACGCAATGCAAGGATTATATTCGATAGGATTACTTATTGTTTCTAATGTGTTTATGACACTGGCTTGGTATGGGCATTTGAAATTGCAAGAAATGAAGGTTATCAATAATTGGCCGCTTTATGGTGTGATATTGATTAGTTGGGGTATAGCATTGTTCGAATATTGTTGCCAAGTGCCAGCTAATCGCTTGGGATTCAGAGAGAATGGAGGGCCGTTTAGTCTTATGCAATTAAAGGTAATACAAGAAGTAATAACGTTAATCATATTCACTTTATTTTCGGTCGTAGTTTTTAAAGGAGAGTCGTTGCATTGGAACCATATTGCGGCGTTCGGCTGCCTTGTTCTTGCCGTTTATTTCGTATTTATGAAATAAGCGATAATCGTATCTATTTAATGACTAGGTGTAATATAGGGTAGAGCTTTTCCGAAAGGTCGGTTTTGCCCTGACCGATTATCTTGGAACACATAGGTGCGGTAGAATCGAATGACTTTTATGTTGTGTTCGTATCTATCCGATGGATATTCTTATTCTACAACTTGTTGTCCTAATTCTCGGCCTTATGACGGGGAATATTTCGATTCCGTCATTACTTAGTCTCATAAATGTGGCTATTTCATTCTTCTCGTTTAACAATGTACAATTCTACTTGTGGAAAGTAGGAAGGAATGAGCCCTTTATAGTAAAGTGCATCTTCTTCACTTAAAAAGTAAAGGGAATTTCTTGCAGAGTTTTTCCATACATTAAGTATTTCTGTGTAATCTCGGGAAGAAGATAGGGCGATTTTATATGACATATGGGTTTACTGAACATGATACTTATTTGTTGGAGGCTTGTGTTTGTGGCAATTGTCGTCGCATGACTTTCTTGAAATCCCGAACAATTTGTTCTCCCATATTTACAATAGTACTGTCGACTTTGTGTATTTCTACCGGTGTGACAGCGTTTTTGTATTTGGCTTTGCCCATACCGAACTTCATTTTATCTAAATTTCCCGAAATATTCAGTCCCAGTTTGAAGGGTATGGGCGATTTGAGTATGGATATGTGATAATTGAAATTCATATCCAAGTCTTGGTTCCCTCCTACGGCAGCCCGGTAGCGATCCATTTCTATTACAAACGGGTAGACGGTTACATTACCGTCTTCGATACTGATGTTGACAGAGATACTGTCGATCAAATTTCTCTCTTTGTTCTTGAAGAAAAATTTTTTCGATATTTCGGCAAAAGTTTCACCGTCGAGAAGGACGAGGCTATCGCCTTCAACATGGATAGCCGATCGTAACGAGGGTATTTTTATATTGAGGCATGAGTCTAAGCCCGACTCGGCCGATACATTGAAATCGACAGTTCCTTGAAATGACCGTAGCATGGGGACAATGGTATCTAACGAAGGAATAAAATCGACAAGTTTCCCTATATTGATATTATGAAGTTTGAAATCGAATCCGGCATATCCTTGCTCTGGTTGTTGGGCTTGATAGATCAGCGTCGTGCGCATAGTCGCATCCATTCCTTCCATACTGAGCTCTTTGAGGTGAATGGCTTGATTGCGTATATCTATTGCACCGTGTACGTTTTTGAAAACCATTTTCCCGTAACGAACCCGATTCAAATTGGTTTGTAATTCAAAATCGATATTTCGAGGAATAACGAATAGTTTTAGGGCAGTCGACGTTGTGTCGGATTCAGTTTCGATTTGAGCAGTGTCTTTTGGAAAAGAGATAGACCGAATTAACTGGTTACAATTTAGATTCTTAGAGGAAAGTGTTAATGTGGCCCGTAGTTTTTTATTGTGACGCATAGCGCCGTATAAATCGTGAATCGCGCCGGTCGCCGTCAAATCGGATCTTCCTATTTTCATGGTTGCGTTATGTAAAGTAATAGCTCGATTACCGACTGAAATCGCAGTCTTTTGCATTCGAATAGGTAAAGCCGATTGTGAGGTACGTACAAAAAGCCGATTAAAACCTACTATGCCTTTTGGAATCCACAAAGAGTCTTTTAATTGTTGTGCCGTTATTGTAATCCCGGCTTTGTCCATGCCCAATTTAGTATCTCCGAGACGGCAGAACAAGGTGTCGGCTTCTAATGCGAATCCTATTTCGGGTTGGGTAGGATTGTTTTCTGTCGGTTGTAATTTTATGGTTGCAACGGTTTTCCCACAAAATAAATTTGATGTATCCGGTAGGGATGCTTTTAGTTTGTTTGCATTTAGTTTACACTCTACAAGAGCGATTCGTGTAGTATCTTGTGGGTTGGTCGTTTTTATTAAAGCCGATAGATTGTTTATCGATGAGTTTAATCGCGTTGAGTGAAAAGCCATATTTCCTATTTCGATATGGGCTCCTAATACATCGTTTCCCACGAAAGACAGTGAAGCATCGCTCGTGAATTCGAATTTCTTATTTTTGTCTCGTAAAGCCAATTTGTTCATATTTATTTTTCCTTTGGCCCGAATTCGTCCTATGTCTTTCTTCTTGATAGATGACAAACGGCAACGCACGTTCATGTCGGCATCTAATTTCCCTTCGATACTCACACCATCTTGTAAAGGAAATGTTTGTGTCAATGCAGTTAGGTCTATCGTAGATTGGGTATGAAACAAGATATCGGGATCGCCTAATAGATCATTTACTTTGGCGTCGGCCAAAATATCGGTATGAGCTCCTTTGAAGTGAAATATTTTAAGATCGAGATAAGATGGCGATTGCCGCATTAAGTCTATCTGTCCGAAAAAGTTGGCTTTAAGTTCATCTATTCCATAGGGCAATTGGGCATATTGGGCGGATGCATCGTTTATTTCTATTTTTAATGTAGCTAATGGCATTTTCCCTTTTCCATATAGACCTTTTAGATTGCCATTAACTGTAACGTCGCCTTTGGCCGAAACTTTTTCTTTTTTGAGAATACTTTCGGGAATCATGTGAAGGACTGTTTCCAACGAAGGAGCATGTAGCCCGTATTGCAGATCGATATCTAACGCTTGTGCGGTCGTGTCTTTACAGATAGAACCGTGTATGTCTAATTTTATGTCGTTGATCTCCATCATAGCATCGTGCAAGGAAAGAGCCCGTTTCGAACGATTTAGCTCGATGTCGGTTTGTAGGTGAGTGGCGATACGATGAGCCAGTAATTCACCATTTTGCCAGAACAGAATGTTTTTGTTGTTGAAATCCAACGTTAACGTAGACTGTTCTTTCTTTAAATTTGCTTTTAATTTAAGATTTGCATCCCATAGATTGGCGAAGACATTCGTTTCCCGATCGTCGAAAGTGACCGTGGTATGACGTAGCGAAACGTGCTTGATGTCTATTTCGTTAATAATTGGCGAAGTAGCGGTTGTTGTATCGGGTGTATTTGTCGTGTCGGCGATCAATATATTCCAGTTGGCGATTCCATCTTTTCCTTTAAAGGCGTATATGTTTGTACTATCCAATGATAATCGGTTGATACTGATCTTTTTTTGCTGCAAATAATCGACGAGATTGATTACGGCAACGGCTTTTCGAAAAGTGGCTAATGTGTCGGTACGTTGCCATAAAGAATCACGGATAGCCTTTGATACTAATGTGCCATTTTCCAATTTTATTCCAAAACGGGGAAAAGTTGAAAAAAAGGTCAGCTCTACGCTATTCATATCGAGCTTGGCATTTATGTTTTGATTGGCTACGTTTAATACGATGGGGGTCAATTTTTCAGGCGTAAATATAAAATTTATGGAGAAAGCGATTACTGCCGAGAGAAAGACTATCAACGCTCCCAGTGTAATACCCGTAATCTTAAACAATTTTTTTGTTCGGTTTTTCATATTAACACTCTTTTAGTCATACAAAAATAACAAGAAAGTTGTGAAAGCTGTTTGTATTTGTATGAAGTAAATATTTTTTAATTGATATCATACTCTTTTTACATAGCTGATAGTTGCCATAGAGTACACCGGTAGATTGCTATTTGATTCGTAGTGACACTGTTTAACAAAGAATACTTGCTTCTGAAATCCGTTTCGCCTATCTTTGTAAGAGAAGTTTTGAAAAATGATAAGGATAATATTATGTTGGCATATACATACGTTAAACCCGGTAAGTTTGAATTGCAAGAAAAGCCGAAACCCGGGTTGAAAGATTCGCGCGATGCGATTGTGAGGGTGACTCTTGGAAGTATTTGTACCAGCGATCTCCATATCAAACATGGTAGTGTGCCGCGTGCCGTACCGGGAGTAACGGTCGGGCACGAGATGGTGGGTGTCGTAGAAGATGTGGGAGAAGATGTTATAGGTATTAAGCCGGGAGATAGGGTTACTGTAAATGTCGAAACTTTTTGTGGCGAATGTTTCTTCTGTCGTCGTGGGTGTGTCAATAATTGTATGGATCCCAATGGCGGTTGGGCTTTGGGGTGTCGTATCGATGGCGGTCAAGCCGAATATGTTCGAGTGCCCTATGCCGATCAAGGTTTGAATCGTATTCCAGATACGGTAAGCGACGAACAAGCTTTGTTTGTAGGCGATATTTTGGCAACCGGTTTTTGGTCCGTACGTATTTCGGAAATTACATCGGAGGATACGATTCTGATTATTGGAGCCGGTCCTACCGGCATTTGTACCTTATTGTGCGCTTTGTTAAAGAATCCCCGGCGTATTATTGTTTGTGAGCAGTCCCCGGAAAGAATACAGTTTTTGCAAGAACATTATCCCGACATATTGGTAACTACTCCTGAACATTGCGAGGAGTTTGTTCGTAAAAATAGCGATCATGGCGGTGCTGATGTGGTTTTGGAAGTGGCGGGAAGCGAGAATACTTTCCGTTTGGCTTGGAAATGTGCTCGTCCCAATGCTATTGTAACGATCGTGGCACTTTACGATAAACCTCAAATTTTGCCCTTACCCGATATGTATGGAAAAAATCTTATCTTTAAAACCGGAGGGGTGGACGGTTGTAATTGTGCAGAGATACTTCGCTTGATAGAATCGGGCCGTATAGATACCGCGCCGCTCATTACTCACCGTTTTTCATTGAATGAAATTGAGAAAGCTTACCGTATCTTTGAAAATAGAGAGGACGGAGTTATCAAGGTTGCGATAAGAAGTGTTTGAAAATAAGATGAGTCTTTGTATAAGTTTGTAAAAAGATATTGTATTCTAAAATTATAGATTTGAATTATAAATACTTTATTCCTGACCGTGTTACGAGATTTTGCGTTCCTGTACCAACCGACAGGGAATCGATTTTATCTTTCGCCGAAATTAGTACTATTTTATTTATCATGCTTGTTATGGATTGCTATTTGTTAATCTAACAACCTTTCGCAATAAGTTTTATTTACAACTCTATCTCTCATCAGTTTCATATCTGTAAAATTTCGACTAATGTTTTGAATAATTTCAAGATAATTGTCAGAACCATCTTCTTTTATGTAGTAGAGTGGCTTTATAGATATACAGTTCTTATGTTCAAATAATGTATTTAAGAGGGTCCTATCCGAATTACCACAAGAGTGGCCCATAATATAGACTTGATAAGGAGTTGAATTAATAAAAGTTAACATTTTACGATAATTATCGGTTTCGAGATATTTTGTGGATTTGATATTGCGTAAATGCTCATTGTTGTAAAGCTTTACAAGTTCACTAAGTTCATCACCGTTGCCAAAGATAATGTCGTCAGGCTTCTCTAAATCACCATGAATATGATTGATGGGAAACCAATACTCTTTTGTTTTGCCTTGAGGAATATATAAATCGGCAGTATGGGTATAATTAAAATTTAGTAGCAATAATCTATTGGGATATAGTAATGAGTCAGGAATGATATTTTTGTCGATCACACTTTCGATACCAAAGAACTTAATTTGTGTTCCATATTCTTTAGCAAAGTTTTCAAGAACTTGACTGTTTTTTTCATGTCCATTTCTATCTTCCAATTGGTGATATATAGTTGCATACGATAGACCTTGTACCCCTGCATATTGTTCTGTTGCAAATTTTAATAAATATTCTCGGGCGCTGATTGCAATTTCATTCGTTTTTATTGGAGCAAAAATCTTATTTCTTAAACTTTGGTTGATTATCGCTCCATTAATTTTGGTACTAACGTACATATCGACACTGGAAAATCTTAGAAGGGGGCTGGTTCGGGGATTTCCCGACTCCAGCCCCCTTTCTATTTTTATCAACATAGGATATGGGTACAACATTTATAACGTATAAATACACTTTTCATTCAGTTATGAAGCAAAAATCATTAATGCTTTCGTCCGTAACTTTTTTCAAATCAGTCCAATTTATCCCGTCTTTGGAGATAGCTACAAATTGATTGACAAACCAATATCTATTCAATGTCCCCATGATGATATAATTTCCATTTCCATATTTGATTTTTGACGGGAGGAAGTTTGAGGGTAACGCACGGTGTTCCGTCCAATTCTCCCCGTCTGTAGAAGTCCAAATACGACCTCCACCACCTCCTGCTACAAATTGTTTCCCGTCAAATGTGATACACTGACAGGATATTTCTGTAAAAAGCCTTTTCCAGTTCAAACCGTCCGTTGATGTGAATACGTCTCCGTCAATTGCACAACTTGAGACCAACACGAATCGACCATTACCAAATGCTACATCGTAATAATCCACACGGGCATTGTCATAAGAAGGTTCAACCTGTTCTTTGTGCGTAAAATCCCTGTTCCATACATATATACAATAACTGGCGCAAATTATCCATAAATTATTTCCAAATACCATACGCCCATTTCCAGAGTCCGTAACGGGTTCAGACCAATTTGCTCCGTCTTTTGAATATGAGATGTAATGCCCCGTTTGATTTTCACCTGAGATTAAAAACATTTCATTGGCATATTCAATGTTCAGCCAGTCAATTCTGTCATTCTTGTGAGTCTGTACAGGCTCGCTCCATGTCTCCCCGTCCAATGAGCTGGTAAAATATCCACCATTACCGACTGCTATATATTGGGATTTTCCTTCCCTTATTTTGACTTTACTTTAATGAACGTATATATGAATACGGGGATAAAGTAAAGGAGAAAAATACAATATTGGCCTATAATTACTTCATGTTTAGAAGGCTTTGCGTATATTTGTCAAGTAAATGTAAGCCTATTTCAGTACTAATTAACATAGAATCCAAGTGAAATATGGAAAACTATTCCAACCCAAAAGAATGGTCCGACGAGCAAATTATCGAATATCTTTGTTCATATTGGAATTGCGATGACTTTGTGTTTGACTGCACTATTAACGATAAACCATATAAAACAAGCCATCCTGAGAACTTCAAGGGGTCAATTACAAATATCACTAATAACAGCAAGTTAATCTGCTATCCCTATAGCAGGTATCCAATATTCTTCAACATATTAGCCACTACAAAGTTCCAGTTCCAAAAAGGACAATTTAAAATGCGTTTTGAACTGGAAAGCAGGGAGCGTAGGGAGAGCCTTGACAATATGTTTATGCTTCGTCCAGTATATAGCTCGCTATACCTATTGAATGCAGAAAAGATGAGGGTATTCAGCCAAAAAAGGGCTGAACAGGGAAAAAAGGAGCATTCTTCTGCCGAAAAGGAATTGTTTGAGTATTGGGGTGTCTCGGATTGCAACTTTATCGGTTACTATCATTATGACCACGAGAATGAAATATCTATCGTGGATGATATCCGTAAACCTAATTTTGCAAAAATCCCTTATTATCCCAATGATGCTCAAAAAAAACCGATTTCTTTGCATTATAAGGGCGAAATTAAGGGTATTATTTCGGAAAACTACTATCTTTTCAACTGGAGATTGTCTGGGAATAATCCATACAATCCTCATGAGATTTATATCGACTTCCATTTTCAGCCTCAGCCAATCAGACCTCAATGGTTTATCGACCAGCTATTTGCCGATAGATATAACGATAAGTCAAAGAATTTTGAGTCATCAGCCAACTTTCTTGACACATTGAACAAGCAGCTTAGTGCTAAGGAATCTACATTCATATATGAGTTGCTGCAAAATGCCAATGACTATCCGGTTAATGGTGTTCCGGTTGATGTGGAGTTCCATATCACTGACAAATATCTTGTGTTCATGCACTCCGGAGATTATTTCAACGTAAGGAACATATCCGGCATTTGTGGCATCAACGAAAAAGAAAAGGCAGCTAATATCAAGACTATAGGTTATAAGGGTATAGGATTCAAAACTGTGTTTTTGAACAATCATTATGTTTACATTAAGACAGGTGATTATTCGTTCCGTTTCGACAAGAAAGCAAGTAAAATTAAGCGTCTTGAGGCTCCTTGGCCAATCCTGCCGGTTTGGACTCCAGAAGATGAAGTGGAGCCGGAAATCGCATCCATTTTTAATGCTGCCAACAAGAAATATCGTGTAAAGATTGCTCTAAGACCAGACAATCCTGCAATTCTTCACACAGGAAGAAAGAACTACGAGGCGTTGTTCAGAGATGTTTTTGATGATTCGAACCTTATTCTGTTCATTCCGAATATCCGTTCCGTCAAGGTGTATATCAATGGCATTCTTGAAAGGGATTGTGTGATAGATGAAGCTAAGTGGCTTGTGTCCGACTACGAGGAAAATATCAATGAGGATTTTCAGGCTCTTGTAAATAAAGACATCGATATCGGAAAGAGTCGTATTCCGGAGAAATACAAGGATTTCGAGCGGACAAAGATTTCCTTTGCCTGCCGCAAAGATGGGCGCAAGCTATTGCCGATAGAGAACGCCAACCTGTATTGCTATCTCCCGACCAGCGCAACATGGGGATTCCCGTTCCTCATGAATACGGATATGATTCCGAAGGGCGACCGTGACGACATTGAGAGGGAGGTTTACCTGAAAGATGAGGATGAGACCAACTTCAATCTTGAACTTGCTCGTATTGCTGGCGAGAAATTCTTCTCATGGATCAAGGATCTGATGGATAGCGGAGAGTACGACTATGATTCCATTTTTGCTCTTGTACCTGATTTTAATAAGTGTAAAAAGACACAAGGATACAAGTATGATGACTTCATAGAGATGTTTCAGAGCGGGTTTGAGAGTAAGATGGATAAAGAAGGTATCATTCCTGTTGTAGAGAACAAATCAATCGTTTTAAAGCCAGTGGAAGATGTTATTTATGATACCACTGGATTGTCTTGTTCTGGTATTTTGACAGATGAGGAAATTTGACATTGTCTGAGTGGTCGGATTTCTTCCCTCACCCTTTGCTTCGAGATTACGATAATTATTCGCTCCGCCCAGGTATTCATCATTCCTATTAAAATATCATAGCGAAGTCCAGGAATACGATATTGATGTTCTGCATGGAGCCTGTGAGGGCGAAGGATTCCAGAAGTGGCTGCATGACCAGATACATAACGAGAAGTTTATCGCATTCCTTTTAAAGAAGGGTATTGTTGATTCGTTCAACGACAGTACAATATTCCTTTCTGAAAATAATGATTTGTTCGCTCCGGATGGTCTCTATTACTCCGTTGATGATTATTATGACGACCTTAAGGCGCTTGACGATTATCCGATGCAGTATGTGTACATCGTTGATTATCAATAGTATAGCGCTCTAAAAGGTACAACCAGTAGGTTGGCAAGTATCTGAGAATGTGTAAGTTAGTGATTTTTAGCACCATTCTCGGCTTGTACCTCCATTTTGGAAAGTAAAAGTAAGTGTAATTTCTTGAATATCAAAATGTGCGGTACAAAAACTTGTGAAAAATGCCGTTTTTTGATGAGAAAAGGTACAAAAATGGCCCTGAAACCGAGGGTGGAATCGGAGTCGTAATTTTATTATGATTTGAGTAGTTTTTTTACTATTATTGGTAAGTAAGGGATGTTCGTATTATCCAAGAGTAGCGAGAATATTGGCAAAAAGGTTGTATCTGTATAATCATATTCAAAACTTTTTGTATATTTACATTCTGTAAGTAAAAGAATGAAGATGAGTGGTGGTATGATGGAAAATACATTGCATTCCGCCTCCCCAATTATACAAAGATTCTGAAAGCTATGAGAACTAAACCGATATTTACTTTAGCCGGTATGAAAGAAATTGTAGGAGTCAGTATCGCGGCTATTCTAGAAACTGCTCAATTATAACACATACCGAAAAAATACGTTGAGCTAGGTGAGATGGGGGAGCTGAAGAGCGTTTGTGAGGCAGCAACCATATATGTTATACTCCACAATAGATACTTTTCTTGTTATAATTGATTTACAGTAAGGATTATCCGATTAAATTCTTTAAATTTGCAATTTAAAATGATATTATGGAGTTTAATACAAGTTTTTTAAAGCAGGCATCAAGTATAATTGCACCATCTGGTTATGAAAAAGATATTATTGATATCTGGTGCAAAGAAATGTCTCAATATGTTGGTGTAATTAATCTTACTAATATAGGTAATGCTGTTGCAGTCAAATGCGGTAATGGAGATGATCGTAAAAAAATAATGATAACAGCCCATGCTGATGAAATTGGAATTATAGTAACTTATATTGATAATAATGGTTATTTGTATTTTGATGAAATAGGAGGAATAGATACTAATATTCTTCTTGGTAGAACAGTCTTGATTAAAGGTGTCGATAATCAGATAGTTAAAGGCGTTATAGGGGTTAAACCGATTCATCTTCAAAAGGAGTCTGTTTCTAAACAATCACTGGATCCTGAGGATTTATGGATTGATATTAGCGTAGATAGTAAAGACTCAGCGTTAGAGTTAGTAGAAATTGGTAGCATAGGAACATTTGAGCCAATAACATATCAGCAAGGGACTAGGTTGATAGGTAAGGCTATGGATAATAGATGTTCTCTTTCTGTAATGGTTTCAATAGCTCAGAAACTTGCGGAGAAAGAATGTAATGATGACATATATTATGCTGCTACAACTCAGGAAGAGCTCAGAGGAAGAGGAGCCCAAACGGCAGCATTTACTATAAACCCGGATATTTGTATTGTTTTGGATGTAACTCATGCAACAGATTATCCTGGAATGTCACCAGTAAGAGACGGTGACATTAAATTAGGAAAAGGTGTTGTTATTGCAATTGGTCCGAATATGGATAATGAAATTACAAAAAAAGTTGTATCTTTGGCCAAAGATTTGAATATTCACTACCAAATAGAGGCCTGTGCACGTCCAACCGGTACTGATGCCAATGTTATTCAGATTAGCCGTAGTGGAATACGTACATTATTATTAAGTATCCCATGTAGATATATGCATAGCCCTGTTGAGACAATAGATATAGAAGATTTGAAAAGTTGCTGTACTTTAGTAACTCAGTTAATAGAGAACAGATATTATTAATTAAATGAAAACAAGTTAAATATGAAAAAGACAATTTCATTTAGCTGGTCAGAAAAGAAGATTTCTGATGCGGAACGCGTAGGAGCCATGTATTGCTTCAAACGTTGTGATGTAAACCAGAATTAAATTTGGCTTACAAAAAATCAATGCCCCAAAGTGGGGCATTTTTTATTTATATAAGTTTTGATAAATTATGAATGGAGAATTGAATTACGATGATATACTTCATTTCCCTAATGAAATAGTAGTAGAAGAAATCAATAATTTTTATCTGGTTATTGCTGTGCAAACTGCAAATTGGATTGTCCTTTATAATGCCAGACAAATAGATTTTCTAAATATGCTACGTTCTGGAAAGTGTATTGGCAATGTAATAGAAACGGTGGATAGTGAACAAGCAATGGTAGATTTAAAGATTGTCTTGGCTGCAATTTTTGCAAGAAAATTTGCAGGAGTCAATGGAGAGGTGACTAAAGAATATCTTGAAGGTTACAAAATGCTTAATATATATATTACAAATGCATGTAACCTTAAATGTAAACATTGTTTCATGTTGTCCGGGAATAAACTGGAAAATGAATTAACATTAGGAGCCTGGATGAAAGTGCTGACTTCATTCAAAGAGAATGGAGGAGAATTTGTAACTTTCTCTGGCGGAGAACCTCTTATGTTTAAAAATTTCCCGCAAATAATAAGTCATGCTCATGATTTAGGCTTGAAAAGTACTGTCCTTTCCAATGGGTTGTTGTGGTCAGATAAATTGATACATGAATTGGCTCCATTTATTGATGAAATTCAGTTCAGCCTTGATGGTGTTGATGAAGAAACAAACTCTGTGGTAAGAGGAAGTGGGCATTTTGAAAAAGTTGTAGATACCATCGTGAAATTTGCCAATGCTGGAGTAAAGACGTCTGTAGCTACAACATTTACTTATGATAATCTCAATGAGAATACACAGACTCGATACAAAAATCTGGTTGATTTGATAAAAGAAAAAACATTCGGTAAAGATGTATTTTTCAAACTTAGCAAGAAGCTTCTTCCTGGTAGGAATGTGAATTTTACAGCTGAAGAGAACGAAAAATACTCTGCAATAATAAAGAATATAGAAAAGCATGTTGATGAAAATGCAGATTATGATAACTTCCTTGCCGGTCATACTGCAAATTTGGTAGCTATAAATTGTGGATTGGGAGGTATATCTATTAGTTCGGATGGAAATGTCTACTTCTGTAACAGAATAAACGAAATGGAAATATTCGGAAATGTTACTGAGGAGCCAATGTCATTTTTCATGGAAAAAGGTAAAGAAATACATTTGGCTACTTCGGTTGATAATGTTATTCCTTGTAAAGACTGTGAATTGAGATATATTTGTGACGGTGGATGCAGAATAGATGATTTCGATTTTGCAGGTAAAATACAATCTTCAGTTTTGCCATATCATCAGATAAGCTGTAATGATGAAAAAAAGAATAAGCTGAAGAAAAGAATGATAGATAGCTTTAATTACTTTTATAAGTTTGACTAATGGAATATAGGTTTGTGTGTATATTGAATAATACGACTTCAAACCGAAATATTGACATTGAAGTCTGTATGGAAACGGGTTCCAGGTCTTTGTCTCCGTTTCAGAGAAAAGTAAATGGCGACGATATTCGTCGTTCCAAAACTTTTCAGACAGACCGTTTGGCTCAAATCCTGTTTATGGTTGGACAGGAAGAACAGCCGTTTATTTTTTCTCCAGTGCAAATGGAGAATAGAGAACTAATTCAAGCCCTGTCTAATCATGAATGGATATACCAGCGTTCTGGGGGGAAAAATTCATCTCTAAAAAAAATAAAGAATATACAATCTATTTTGAAAAACTCTTTTCCCTCAGATAAAATACCTATTCATAAAGGAAAACTTATCGGGGGAGAAATTTATATATCAGATATTCGAGCATGGTGGAAAAATATGAATCTAAGGTTTAGATATGAAGATTCAGCTACATTATATCCAATATGCTATACTTCCATTCCAATTAAAAATGATAATAATGATTTCTTTTACAGAGACAAAGAGGGTGAGGATATATTTATAGAACCTATTGATTCAGGCCTTGACGGATTATACAGTACTTTATCGTTAGACAAGCCTGATGTGAAAGTACTTAAAGATCTTACATCTAAGGGTTGGAAACTCTATTTACCTTCATCTAAAGGGGCATACTCTACTGCTTCATATCATAGGGAAAAGAATGGAATAGAGTGGTTCTCATCAGCAAATGGAGAAAGTTCTGATTCTTTAAATATTGAAGATATTCTTCATGCATATCTTAATAGTAGAAATTATATAGAGTCGGATGGTAATTTTAATTTGTTTGATTCTGATAAGATAAAGAATTTTACTCCTGAGAAGTTTATTGGTAGTTTGATTCCCCATAATATAAATATCGAGAGTTTTTATAAACCTATAATACCTTTATCTGATAAAGAAAAAGAAAATATTAGTTCGATAGTTGCTAAAAATGTGAATGCACATTTGAAACCATATCAGATGGATGGTGTTATGTGGTTATCTCTGCTTAGAAAGAATCATAGGGGAGGGCTACTTGCTGATGATATGGGTTTAGGCAAAACATTGCAGACATTGGCTTACCTTACTACAATAGCAGGAGGGAATAACAAATTTCTTGTAATATGTCCAGCTTCACTTACTGAAAATTGGAAAAGTGAAATAATAAAGTTTACCCCCCAATTGTTAGAAAGGATTGAAATACAGTCATACGAAGCCATAAGAATTCATGCTTCGGAATACTACAAAAAGGAATTTGATACAATAATAGTCGATGAAGGACAAATGGTAAAGAATGACAACACACATCGTCATAAAGCCATAGAGTCACTTAACAGGCATTATTTGATTATACTTAGTGGTACTCCCATTGAAAATTCTATTGATGAAATATGGGCACAATTTAAACTTATACAGCCAGAAACTGAGCTGGTATATAATAAAATCAAAAGTTTGGCTGACTCTAACGATAGAAAGAGGGTGGTGGAACTTTCTAAAATGTTTTTGGCGCCGTTTATATTAAGAAGAACAAAGGATGAGGTTTTGAATCTGCCTGATATGTTAGTGGAAAATGTATATATAGAGCTTTCGAAGGCAGAGCGAGATATATATTCCAAAGTAAGAAAAACATTTCTTCTTGCTATGAATGATGGAACTAGTGGTAGATTAACCAGTATAGCTCTTGAGGGTTTGTTACGATTAAGACAATGCTGTGTGAATGCCAGTCTTTTGCCACTTAGTCTGAGAGGGAAAGCGGTTATAGATAGTTCAAAGTTTAATTTTGCAATAAAACTGGTAAAGGATTTCGTTTCACAAAATCATAAAGTTGTGCTGTTCTCACAATTTACTTCAGCTTTGGAATTGCTTATGAAGCATCCGGATCTAAATAAACTGAACCCGTTACTACTTACTGGTGAGACGCGTAACAGACAAATACTTGTCAATACATTTCAGAATGATCCTTCTGCTGCAGTTCTGATGATAAGTATAAAGGCCGGCGGAACAGGACTGAATCTTACTGTTGCCGATAGAGTAATCCTACTGGATGATTGGTGGAATCCTGCTGTTGAAAGTCAGGCTTTTGCACGTACGCATCGAATAGGCCAGGAAAATGATGTTAAGGTATATCGTTTGGTTTGCAAAGATACCGTTGAAGAAAAAATCTTGGAGTTACATAAAAATAAGGAAAAAATGTCCGAATTATTCAATACCATAAATGAAAAACTTACAATTGAAGAAATAAAACGACTCTTTGACTAATAAATCTATACATCATGGAATATTTAAGCAATGCATTAAAGGCTGTATTCAAGGAACAGGATGGCGATGAAGTCCTTTTCTGTGCAGATATGTTGCCAAAGGATAAGCAATATAATCGTGGTGAAATGCCACGTCCTGATACAGATATGAATGAATCTCAAATTCAATATCTATTAAGAAAAGTAAATGCTTATAATACATTGGATCAGGAAACTATGGTAGGTCAAGTCGTGATTTCTGAATGGATGGAACCTCTAAAATCTCATAAAGAATTAAAATTTTTTGACCAGTCAGTCTTCAATATGTTATTACATTTTGCATGTAAGACTATATATTTTAAAAACAATGATCCGGTTTGTCATTATTCTAAATTATTAAGGTGGCATAATGTCTCTAATCTCTTTGGGGAAGATATATTTACCACAGTATTTGCTGCTTCTTTTGATATTATCAATAGGTCTAAAAGGAATTTCTTTGATTGGCCGGCATATATTGACCACGACAATAAGGAGCTAAATGCTTTGTTTAAAAATAGAATGACAGATCTTCACATGCATCTAAAAGGTTCTTCATACAATTTTGATATGAGTTGGCTCTCGATAATGAATAATATTATAAGTATGGAGGATACTTTTACAGAAGTTTATAATATACGGAAAATTTACGGATGGGATAAAGACCTCTATATTAAAATGTATAGAGCATGTGCTATACGTCTATATTTAGCCTCAAGAACAGGTTTGTTATCAGAAAATGATAGGATTACATCTGCTCAATTGTCAAATATAATTGACGATAAAAAGAATCGTGCAAATAAAGTTATTGAACGTAGTAAAATAGATGAGTCTGCTAAACGTCAATTATTAGAATCACATTCATTGGAGTTTTTACTGACCAAAGCGAAAGAAACATCAAAACACTTTGAGAACAGGTCCGATTATCAAGATTTAGACTATATTAGAATACCCCATTATAATAAGGATAATATACGGTCTGTACTTTCTTCAGAAAGAGAATTGATGTATAGAGTTTTCAGATTATTATTGGAAGGTTGTGATGACTATAAAAATATAAGTTCGTTTTTTTATGCTTATTTATGTTATAAAATTAAATTTCGTAACTCAATTTTACAATTAAACTCAACTGTTGGTTTTTATAATTTCACATTATTTGAAGAAATAAAAGATAAGTTTATTGTAAAAAAGTATAAGAAATATCTTTATAAAGCAGCGATAGAGTCGTTTCTAATAAATGGTAAAGAAAGATATCTTGAGACTCGTATAGTTCCTGATACAACAGAAGAGGGTATAGCCGAAAAAATAAAGGAAATAGCAGAAAGCATTGATGAAAAATTCAGGTTCAAGTTCTCTATTATCTTTCATTTTATAAAAAGCCGTGATGAAAGAAATGATAAGGGATACAGACATAAGGAATTAAGAGAAGATATTAAAAAACGAGCTTTTGATTGTGTCGGGTCATAGTTCATCAATTACGTTCTTGGTGGTTACACCTCCGTCCGGATGCAATTCTCCAATGCCGTTTTGAATCATCAGCTTGTACAGCTCCGCAGAGTTATAGGGATTGGAGAAGGTGACCTGTGTCTCTTCCATGTTAGCCTTGACCTTGTTGTTCAGAGCCTCGATGACATCCTCTTTCGGCTTTTCGTCTGTGGGATTTGTTTCCTCCGACACATTCTGTGTCTTGTCGATGTAGTGTGTCTCATACTCGTTATCTCCGATATTGAATCCCTTGTCGTTCTCCACCACGCTGACGCTTTCTTCCTCGTCAAAATCGCTCACGTCAAATTTTTCTTCTCCGGATTTTATCTTTTCTCCGTTTTTACCATAAAGGTCTCTTGCTATCATTACAGCGTAGTAGATGATGTATGCCACGGTCAGCGCAATGGCGAAGATAAAATATGCTTTCATATCTTATAGTCTGATTTTAGAATATGATTAAAATATGAACGCAAAGGAAGTACAATAATTTCATACTACGAAATATCCTTGTGGAAAGCGGCTGAATATTAAACATTATTCTGATAAAATCTAAAATCATACTCAAATATCATACTTTAAGCGCAATTTTGAACCGAAATACGAGCTGGATTGAGACGAGGATGAAAGATGAACAGGTTGTCCGGTTTGCCCGGCTTAATGTCTTTACTTATATTTTCCAAAGAAGATCAGATGAAAGTCTCTTATTCATCAATGACTATTAAACCAGTCACCCGTTTCTTTGCTCAACTCGTGCAAAATCATTAACTTTGCAACAGATTTTCAAGGTGTTTGTGGTAATAAAAGACGAAAACGCAAAACTGCCATATATATTTTGAAAGACGAACAGAGGACAATTACCATTAAGCTGATAAATAATTATGGCACTTGCTATCAACATAGACGACCTGCTGAATAAACAGAGGATAGAATCCAATCGGATTGAATTTAAGAAAGGTTGGAATCCGGTGAGTATATACCACAGCGTATGCGCTTTCGCAAATGATTTTGACGACCTTGGTGGCGGTTATATCGTGGTAGGCGTTGACACTGACGACAAGACCGGAGTTGCCATTCGGCCTGTTGAAGGAATACCCATTGAAGAGATTGATGACATCCTTCAGGATATGGTCGGCTATAATAACAAGATAGCCCCGTACTATATGCCTCGGACAAGCACGGAGGAAGTGGACGGCAAGACTGTACTCGTAATATGGTGCCCTGCCGGGATTAACCGTCCGTATTCTGTTCCGGAGAATGTAACGGCAAAGAACGGTTCCAAGGAATACTTCTATATCCGCAGTGGAACAAGCAGCATTATCGCCAAAGGTGAGGTGCTGGATGAACTTCGCGAACTTGCCAGTCGTGTGCCATTTGATGAAAGGGGCAACCCTGACATTCGTTTGGAAGACATATCCACTTTGCTTTTGCGTGAATACCTGGTGAAAGTCGGAAGCAAACTGGCAAGCGAGATCAACATCAGACCACTGCAAGAGATTCTGGAGCAGATGGACTTGTTTGTCGGCCCGAAGGAAAACCGTATGCTGAGAAACGTGGCGGCCATGATGTTCTGTGAGAATCCAAGTAAATTTTTCAAGCGGACACATGTGGAGATTGTCTATTTCCCTGAAGGAAGGCTGAATAATCCGAGTAACCTTTACGAAGGAGCAGTCATCACAGGTTCTGTTCCGCAGATTATAGACCGCACCTTGGAATACTTGAAGCGTATGCTCGTGATGCAGAGTATCATCAAACCGGAGAATGACTATCGCAGCAGGAAATTCTATACTTATCCTTATCAGGCATTGGAAGAAAGTGTCACGAACTCGCTTTATCATCGTGACTATCGGGAATGGGAACCTGTCGTAATAACAGTAGAGCCGGATAGTATTACCATTCAAAATGTGGGTGGTCCGGATCGAAGTATATCTGCCGCTGACATTTCCCGTTGTGAGATTCTTGTCTCAAAACGTTACCGCAACCGTCGCTTGGGAGAATATCTTAAAGAACTGGACATGACCGAAGGGCGTTCTACGGGTATTCCGACCATACAAAATGTATTGGAGAATAACGGATCTCCTCGTGCAACCGTTGTCACGGATGAAGACCGCACATTCTTCCGCATCACGATTCCTTGCCATGAAGCAGCCGGCAATATAATAGCTGACATAGCCCATAAAGACGCTTCCGTAAAGGCTTCAAGGCGAGGTGCACGCAAAAGTGGACTACAAAGTACACCAGAAAGTGGACTACAAAGTACACCAGAAAGTACACTAAAAATTATAGAACAGATACAAAACAATCCCCAAATCACAATGACGGAGATTGCCAATGTTACGGGTTATTCTCGAAGTTGGGTAGCGAAAACTATAAAAAGACTTCAAGAACAGAATATTATTAAGCATATTGGTTCTAACAAGAACGGCTATTGGGAAATCATAACCAAGTAGATAACAGGAAAAAACATAATCACACTCATATCCACGAAAGGCTCTCATATGCGGAGAGCCTTTCGTGGATAATATAATTCTATCAGAGGGAAGACAAAGCCTAACGCCTTTTATCTCTCAGATAGTCATTCAAATCTTTGTAGTTGTAGTAACTTTCGGAGTGGTCGATTACCTTTTCCCCATAAAGTCCGGCAATCGTTTCGGCTGTTTTTCGCCCGGCAAGGTCGTTATCCAGATAGCAATGGATGGCGGTGTACCGTTCCAGTTCCACAAGACACTTTTTCAGATTACTGACTGAGTTCATCACAAGAAAATCGGTAGGACTGTCGATGCAGACATGATAGTTTCCTTTTCTATGAAGTTCTTGGTAAGACAAGAAGTCCATAAAGCCCTCGAACACGCAGACATGGTTTTGGATTATATCCTTGTTATACTTGATGACGGATATGTCTTTCCCCTTTATACATCCTTTATAATAAGGATTGCGCACCTCGTAACCGCCGGTCTTGTTTTCAAAGGCTATGGCGAAATAGTGTCTTTTGCGTAGCTCATAATGAATTTCCGTGCAATACAGCCTGCCGATATTCTCACTGATATACCTGGAACGGAGGTAAGACAACAGGGCATGGTGACTCAGTTCTCTTACTTCCACGTTTTCCATTTCTTCCTCGATAGGACAGGGACGGACACTCCGGCTTTGTAACTGTTGAAAAGGTACGCCAATGGCATTCTCGCTGATGCGGAGCAATACCACACTTACATTGCCAGTCCGATAAAGGTGTTTTCCCAGTTCTATGATGTCACCTCCGGCAGAAAGCCCAAAGTCGTACCATTCGTTCAAATTATCGTTGACCTTGAACGAGGGGGTACGTTCCTCTCGCAATGGGGAGAGGTACCAATACTGGCAGCCACGCGCATTGACCGGGGAATGTCCTATTATCCGCAGATATTCCACGAGCCGTATCTGTTTCGCTTCTTTTATATTCATTTTAGTATGGTTTACTTATATATACCCACAAACTAAACCATACTGCTTAGAGATGGAATGAACTATTATAGGAGTAGGTACGACCGTTTTTTGTAATGGCATGATTTTCCAACAGGAACTTACACAAGTTTACCAATGTGTTTCTTCCTCTTGAATACCCAATGCTCTCATATCCCTTTTTAAGAGCTTCAAGCAAAGATTGGTAGCCATATTCCGCGCATTCTTCAAAGGCTACTTCCAAGGCGGTTCGGTGTTGCTGCTCGGTCATATCTATATAAGAAGCCAGTCTGTCCATTTTGTTCTTTTTGAATTGATGTTCTTTTACCAAGTGAGGGAGAGAGTCTTCTCCGATTTCAAATGCGAAAGGTGTAAATTCCCTGTCCCTTATGTGCATGGCTCTTACTTCGCTGATTTTTCCATTTTCATTGTTTTTTGATATTTGCAGGATAGTTTCAGCCTTATTGTTCAGTTCTGTTCCTATATGACCTCTGGTATTGTCATCGCCTTTGTTTAAATGTAAGACGGTGTGGATATGCAGCTCGTAATAGCTTGACCATCTCATCAGTTCATTGATTATGTCAAGAGATTCACTGGGACTATTTATGTCATGGATTAAATCACGGATGCCGTCAATGATTACGAGCCCGATGTTTTGCTCTTCGTGGAGTGCCCATCGTATAATATCTCTCCTTTGGTCGGGAGTGTATTCACGCAGAACCAAGAATTGGATGTTGTCATTTTCCTGGTCAGTAGGCAATCCTGCCAGTTTGAGGATTCGATGAAGCACTTTGTGGCAATGGCACTTGCTTTGTTCTGTGTCGATGTATAGAATTCGATTCTTGCAAGACGGCAGTTCTGCCTTATATTTTAGGACTTCCTTTCCGGAAAGGGCAGATGCGACAATGGCACTGACATTGAATGTCTTTTTGCTTTTGGGTTTGCCGGTGGAAGCACTGAAATTCCCAATTGTAGCAATGGTAACGCCGTCTATTTGTACGATTTCCTGTGGAAACTCATATTTTTCGGTAACACTCAGCCGTATATATTTCAATAAAGACTTATATTTGGCTTCGTCTATCCGATAATTGTTGGGTTGTATCATATCAGGTTGCATTATTTTTTCCCTCCTTTTGTTGGTTTGTTCTTACTTTTTTGTCCCAATGTGTAAGCGATGACATTGGCTTGCCTTTCTATTTCTGCATTGGAGAAACAGGGGTTGCGCTTTATCCATCGGTTCAGGTCATCCCTGAGAATGAATATGTTTTTCCCATTCGGCTTATACACGGTAAGTTCTTTCTGCATGGTTAACTTATAGACATAGCCTTTGGACACTTGTAGATAGGCGGCTACCTCGTCTATATTGAGAAACTCTTTTGCGGCATAAGCTATCTTTTCCACATTTTCAAGATGGGATAGCAGTTCGACCAAAGAACCGAATCGTTTCAGGTAATTTTCAACATTCAGGATTTCCTGCTGAAAATTTTCCAAGGAGTTGTTTTCGAGGAATGATTTCAATCCTTCGATACGGGAGAGTAGTAAGTCTATTTCTTTTCTATTCATAATTCTTCTCTTGTTATAGCAGCAGGTTGCCCTATTGTTTGTACTTGATTTCTCATTGCCCATTCGCAAAGTTCCTTTCTGTTGAAATACACCAATTTGCCGTTTGGCTTGTAGTGTGGTATTTGCTTGAGAGAAGTGAGTTTGTAGATATAACTCTCGGACAAACCGAGATAAACAGAAGCTTCAGCGGTAGTCAGCACTTCCTTGACTGCCCAAATACGCTCTTTCAACTGTGCAATGTAATTCTCGATGGTCTGGATTTTATCCACTTCGTTGATCTTTTGTTCTAACGATTGGAGCCGTTCAAAAGGTTTCTCCGTTGCCATCATCGAAATCATGTTCTCCATTTTGGAGAGCATCTTATTTTCATTTGTTGTTCTTCGATGTCTCATTGATTGATGCTGTTAAATTTGACAATGGGAGGTATGCCCTCCGTGAGTAATCGATTACGGAGGGCAAAGGTAGATGAGTATATTCGCTTGATTATGTTGAGATTATTGAGTATCAACACAATTCTCAATGCAACTCTCAACAATTTGTTATTCCTTTGTTATACTTCTTTGTTTTTGATTAGAGTGATATACTTGTCTATGATTGCCAAAAACTGCTTATCTATGGCGTTGGGAGTGGTGTCTTTTATCCGATTGAGGGTTGATGACATATCGTGTTGGGTCAGTAATTTCTTCCCTGAAGAACTGATGACAAGATGTTTTTGGGCAATTACCGATTGCCAGTTATAGGTTATCACATCGTGTGAAGCCAGTTTATCCAACAATAAAACCAATTTGCTGTTGTTTCTTGAAGTCACAGTCTGCAATGTGTCTGCTGCATAACAAATGGCAACATTGCCTGCATCCAAAACTTCCTTAAACAAACAGACCTCATTGGCAAGTTGCACAATGAGGTCCAGAGTATATCTGTCAAGTAAAGGTTTGATGTTGGTATTCTGAATGGTCTGAATAGGATTCCCCGGACTGTTGTTGTCGGACTCGGTAGTGGATTCCGACAGGTCAATGGCGTAAAATTCGTTCAGAAGTTTTATGATCCCATTTTCGTCCAATAGGTCATGGTCGAAATGTTTGCGAATCAAAATTTCATGCTTTCTCAGAAGCTCTATTACCGTGTGGTAATTCTTTAGATGTTCATTTTTGCTCCAGGCATCAATCGCATCGTGAAACCGATGTGAATGGGTAAAGTCAAGCACGTATCGCCTGTAACTTTTTTGCCGTGTGGTGACTTCGTCTTTGTAAGACTTTTGGGCTTGCTCAACCAACCGGAATAGCCCTTCTTTACCGGTCTGCGCAGGAGTCCATTGGAAACCTCGCATCGCTCTTTTCAAAAAGAGAGAGGTGCAAAGATAATTTCTTTGACATAAAACATTATTTTAAGTATTATTGTTTGCCACCTTTGCGTTGATGGCGTTTTTGTTTTGAGTGCTAAGATAGTTATCTGCAATGGTTTTTAGTTGAATATCGTATGTGTCCATCAATCCTTTTTTGACTATAAAACGAAAATTACTATCCATACTTTCTCTGTTAGGCACTTTATCATTTTGCAAGCGGAAGCAGTTTACGCACTTTACCCATACATCATAGGGATTGTGTTGCTTAAAGGCCAAATGTACAAAGTACATAAGTGAAGTCTGTGTTTTCATCCATACTATAGGATGTTCAAATACCGTTTCATCGAAAATACCTTTGAATGCGGCAAATGTGGTGTCGGAGGAGATATATCCACCGCCAAGTAGGGTGGAGAACATTAAATGTATCTCATCTTCGCTATTCGGACTGTAAAATACAACTTTGCTCGTATGAATGAGCCGTTCATCAGAAGTTTCTTCATTGAACGTATTTTCAATGTGGTTGAACTTATCACAGATAGTCTTTAATTTAACATCATACCTATCCAACCATCCGGCTCGCTTAATCCAACTGTAACCTGATACAAAACAAGCTTTGTGCGGAGTGTGTCCGTTTATGCTGAAACAACATTCTCCTTTTACCCACAAATCCTTCTTGTTGAATTTGTAAAATGCCTGATATACGAAAAAGGACAACTGCCGTTGCGTTTTAATCCATTCTACCGGCTTGCTGAATGTCTTTTTATTGAAAATACCGACAAATGTTTTCAAGTCAGTGTCAGGTGCGATGTATCCGTATTTCACTAAATCTCGATACAGCACTGCTATATCTTCTTCACTCTGTGGTGTGTAGAATGTCTCTGTCTGATGCGTTGGCTCAAATTCAGTAAAGTCAACTTCCGGGTAGAGGGCTTGGGTCGTTTCGTAAAGTCCCGTATTGTATCTCGGAACACGCCAGGTGCTGAATCGCTTTCCATTTTCCCTTTTCCATTGCTTTTCAAAAAGGATGTAGGTGCTGGGAAGTTTGCAGATGGTAGATACAGCATAGGCTATCACTTTCAGTTGCAGCGGCTTCGTTTGCGGCATCGGCTGATAGTGTTCATCCAAGAGACCTGCGCGTATGGCTCTTTGTAATAATGTAGCCACCTGTTCATTGGCTAAAGGCTCAATCAAATCTTTATATTCGCCTTTCACCTCCTCTTCTTGCCTTTTGCAAAGTGACAGCAACGCTTGCATATTGTTCGCATAACAGTCAATTACCTTGACGTATGCAGAATCAATTTCCAGCCTATGACTTTGTACATAGTTTACGACAGGAACGCTAAATTCGTTATTTGTTATAAGGTTTGCCAAAAGAGGAGAGGGGGCTTGTTCCATATATAGACAAATCTCTTTCGCCCATTTTCCGATATTCATCCACGAAGAGTCAAGTGCTTCAAATTCTATTTCATCATCCAGATCCAGCTGGCTTTTCATTTCGCCTACGATTCGGGTAATCTTCGTTATCTTTATAACGGTTTCTTGTCTTGTCATAAGCGCAGGATTTATTCAATGTCAGGAATCAACGATACAGCATTCTGCTTGTTTTTGTCAAGCACCTTTGCATAAATTTGTGTAGTCGCCAGTTCTTTATGCCCTAATAGTTTTGATACTGTGTAGATGTCTGCGCCCAAGTCAAGCATAAGCACAGCGAAGGTATGTCTCGCGGTGTGGAAGGTCAAATTTTTATTGATATTGGCAGCCATGCTCCAACGCTGTAATTCCAATGAAGTCCAAGCTCCGTATGTAAATCCTGTAAAGACGGGATCTTCCGGGTTGCCTCTTTCATCGAGGTATTTTTCTGCCTGTGAGGAAATGTCAAGATACTCTTGTCCGCCAGTCTTCTTTTGTTTGAAGACGATTCTCGTGTAATCTCCAAATTTTTGAACTTCGCTCCATGTGAGTTTCTGAATATCGCTTTTACGAAGTCCGGTCAGGCATGAAAAGAGGAAAGCTCTTTTTAAAATAGGATAGCGGCAAGGAGTAGCAGCCAACTGTTTTACCTCTTCCAAGGTCAGATAGTCACGCTTTACTTCTGCGGCTTTGAATCCCTCGATTCCACGCAAAGGATTTACAGGTATGATTCTTTCATCGTAGGCCTGGTTGATACAGGCGCGGAGCTTATTGAAATAAGAGACTTTTGAGTTTTGGGACAATCCTTGAAACACATCCCTTTCCCTACGTGGACCGGTACGCTTGTGAGTGTCTTTTTCCACATTGTTCAAAAAATCCTTGAAGCCGTTTATAAACTCCGGAGTAATATCTTTGAATGTGGTTTTCTCATCACAATAGATTTCGAGATAACGCAAGCAGCTTCTCCAGTTACCCCAGTTTCCTTCAGATTCCGGATTCTTGTGTCTTTCTTCAACCATCTTCCGATAGTATTCCAAAAAAGGAGTATCTTCTTTGAATTGGCGAGTGAAAGAATACTCTCCGTTCTGCATTTCAATGAGGCGTTTGGATTTTATAGCCTGAGCGGTTGCCAATGTCTGTCTGTTCTGCTCACGCTCCAGTGGAGTAGTGGCATCGATCAGATAAAGTTTCAAATACTCTTTCTGACGTTTACCATTTCTGTAGATGTCGAGATACAAGCTCACGTTACCGTTTGCCAACTTCTTTTCCCGTAATTTTACGGGTTCTTTCTGGATTGTTGTTTTCTTAGTCATAGCCTGTTCCTATTTTAATGAAAGATGTGATTCATTGTCTTCGGGGGACAGAATTTTGTCCCTCGTGTCCCTTATGAGGGACAATCTGGGGACAAAAATACAAAAAAAATATGAAAACAGGCAGAAAATACGGAGAGAAAGAGAATATATAAATTCTCATAAAATCATTGATTTTTCGCACTTTACGGATTTATATTTTCTCTTTTTATGCTTTTCTTTTCTTTGTATCATTTCCCTATACAAAACTTGGAAAATATGGTTCCAAGTATTTCGTCAGTAGAGATTTGACCTGTGATTTCTCCGAGGTAGTGCATGCATTCTCTAATGTCTTGGGCGAGGAAGTCTCCGGAGAGGCCGGATTGTAGACCGTTAAGGGTACGTAGGATTGCGTCGTGGGCATTTAGCAGGGCTTCGTAATGACGTGCGTTGGTGACGATAATGTCATTTTCGCCAGTTTGTGTTGACTGTATGGTATCTGTAAGCTGTTTTTCGAGTACGTCGATATTTTGGTCGTGTGAAGCTGAAAGAAAGATGAATGAAGTGTTGGGCTTTTCACGAGTGAGGCGTTTGTATAGGTCTGTGAGCTGTTGTTGGGTTGCGGATCCGATCTTATCTATTTTGTTAAAGGCAACGATGAGGCGTTTATCCGTGCAGTGGGGGAGGACTCTTCCAGCGATTTTTTCAATGTCTTGTGTCGATCCAGTGGCATCAATGAGCCAGATGACGATGTGGGCTTGATCTAGTTTTTGGAAGGTGCGTTCGATCCCCATATTCTCGATGGCATCGTGCGTTTCCCGTATACCGGCAGTGTCGATAAAGCGGAAAGTAATTCCTTGTAATACGACAGTATCTTCGATGACATCGCGGGTTGTACCGTGTATGTCCGAAACGATGGCTTTATCTTCTTTGACAAGGCGGTTGAGCAGTGTCGATTTCCCGGCGTTGGTTTCTCCTATAATGGCGGTAGGTACACCGTTTTTGATGGCATTGCCGAGTGTGAACGAATCGGAAAGGCGCTTAATGACTCGTTCTATTTCACTGGCGAGGTCGGTTAGTTTCTCCCGGTCGGCAAATTCTACTTCTTCTTCGCTGAAATCAAGTTCGAGTTCGACGAGCGAGGCGAATGTGAGTAGTTTTTCCCGTAGTTGGATAAGTTCTCGGCTGAATCCTCCACGCATTTGTTGCATAGCTAAACGATGAGAGGCCGCCGAGGTGGAAGCGATAAGGTCGGCCACGGCTTCGGCTTGCGAGAGGTCAAGTTTCCCATTGGTAAAAGCCCTACGGGTAAATTCTCCCGGTTGGGCCAGGCGGCAGCCTGCTCGCAATAGAAGGCTGATGATTTGTTGTTGAATGTAAATCGACCCGTGGCAGGATATCTCGACTGTATCTTCTCCTGTAAACGAGTGGGGAGCGATGAAAAGCGTAACGACTACATCGTCAATGGGAGTTCCATTTTCATCGGCGATTGTTCCGTAGTGTGCTGTATTGGGCTTTGCTTCGGATAGTTTTTTCTTGTTTGCGGTGTAAAATATACGATCGGTTATAATGATAGCGTTTGTTCCGCTTATGCGAATTACGGCAATACCTCCCATACCGGGAGCGGTAGAGATGGCGCAAATCGTATCTTCGGGTATTGGCTTGTTTAGTTTAAGTTCCATATTTCAAGGGATAGGTCGCTTTCTATTTTATGTTCAATACTGTCGGGTAAGTTGTGGAAAAAATCTATTCCGGTCACTCGTTCCACACTGTCGATGGTGATTGCCAACTCTTTTAGAGACGGTTGTTCCGCTTCATTGTCGAATATAAATGCGATTCCTCTGGGCGTGCCGGAATACGGAACAGCGACTACTTTGAAAAAGCGGGTAGGGACGACTATCTCGTGTCGTCCGATTGTCTTTCTCGGAGTAGAAACGATGGGTCCGCAAGTAATGAGTAGTGCACTGTCTCGTTGTACCCATTCACGTATTTGTTCTTCCAGTTCTTTCCAGCGGCCTCGGTTTAATTCGGGAATTTGCGGACAGATATTTGAGAGCAGGAATGATTCTTCCATTGCTGTTTCGTTCCATTTCATATCGGCAGCCGGAGCCATATGTCCTCGGTCGTATCCGCTATGCGTGTAATCACGGGTGTCTATCATTGTGCCCACTACATCGTAGTCGGGGGTAAATCGGTTGTTGCGTGTAGCACTACCTTGCAGTTCGTCTCGTAGTAATTCGTAACTTACCCAATTGGGCTGTTTCCAATGGGAGTTATACGAGACCGTGTAGCCCGTACGGTATAATATTTGTTCCGGTGTACCTTCGGGAGTATGGGCCATTTCAGCATCTTTTACATGACAAAGAGAGTTTGTAAACGATTGTTGAGGATTTTGGGGTTGTTGAGCTTGTTTTATTAGCCACCATATACTGTATGTAACGAGTAACAGCAGAAATAAAGCCCCCCAATTATTTATTTTTTTACTGTTCGATTTTTTCTTTTTTCTCTTTTTAGCCATATCCTCCACTTTTGAATGTGGTCGTGCAAATGTAAGAAAAAATTTTTTTACCTTTGTTCGTCGGTTGGATAATCCATCGACTTAGGTTTAGATCAAGAAAAACCAATAAAAATATATACGATGAATTTAGTAGATCGTTTCCTTCATTATGTGAGCTTCGATACTCAATCGGACGAGCTTACAAACTTGACTCCCAGTACACCGGGACAGATGCTGTTTGCCCAAAAACTGGCCGAGGAGTTGGAGCGTATAGGCCTTACCGAGGTGACGCTCGATGATAACGGGTATCTTATGGCCTCATTGCCTTCAAATATAGATAAAGATGTCCCTGTGGTAGGATTTATAGCCCATTTGGATACTAGTCCCGATATGTCGGGACGGCATGTGAGTCCGCGGATTGTTGAAAATTACGATGGTAAGGATATTGTATTGTGTGCGGAGGAGGATATCGTATTGAAACCTTCGGAGTTTCCCGAACTACATCATTATATAGGTCAAGACCTTATTGTTACGAATGGGAAGACTTTGTTGGGGGCCGACGATAAAGCAGGTATTGCCGAAATTGTGACAGCGATGGAGTATCTTTTGAAACACCCGGAGATTAAACATGGCAAGATACGCATTGCATTCAATCCTGACGAGGAGATAGGCAAAGGAGCGCACAAGTTTGATGTTAAAGCCTTTGGAGCAGATTGGGCCTATACGATGGATGGTGGTGAAATAGGCGAATTGGAGTATGAAAACTTTAATGCGGCTGTGGCTCGAGTGACTTTCAAAGGCCGTAACGTTCACCCGGGATATGCCAAACATAAAATGATAAATTCGATTCGCATAGCCAATCAATATGCTATTATGTTGCCGCGTTGGGAAACTCCCGAACATACCGAAGGTTATGAAGGTTTTTATCATTTGATTTCGTTCGAGGGCAGTGTGGAGAAGACGGTATTGACTTATATTATTCGTGACCATGATCGAGATCGTTTTGAACGTCGCAAGAAAGAACTCGAACATTTAACTCGTAAAATAAATAACGAGTTTCCGGGTTGTGCCAGTATCGAAATAAACGACCAATACTATAATATGCGTGAGAAGGTCGAACCTGTGATGCATATCGTCGATTTGGTATCCGAGGCTATGAGGGCCGTAGATGTTGTTCCGATGGTGAAGCCTGTACGTGGCGGAACCGATGGAGCGCAATTGTCGTTCAAAGGATTGCCTTGTCCCAATATTTTCGCCGGTGGGTTGAACTTCCACGGGCGTTATGAATTCGTGCCCATACAGTCTATGGAAAAAGCTACCGAGGTGATTGTGCAAATTGCCAGAATGGTAGCCGAGAAGTAATAATCTTTGTCGGGTTTGGACAGATATGGAAATTATTTTTCATATCTGTTCCTTTTATTTCATAGCGAAAAGTTCATGTCGGGCACACTCATTGTTCTTACAGGGCCTACCGGGGTGGGAAAGACCGAGCTTAGCCTTCAATTGGCAGAGCGGTATGCTTGTCCTATTGTGTCGGCCGATAGTCGGCAGTTCTATGGCGATATACCTATTGGAACGGCGGCTCCTACAATCGAGCAACTGTCGAGGGTCGAACATTATTTCGTAGGGCAGTTGGCGTTGTCCGACTATTATAGTGCTTCGTGTTATGAAGAAGATGTCTTGAAGCTGCTCGATAAACTTTTCAAGACAAATGACTATGTCCTATTGACAGGAGGCTCTATGTTGTATATCGATGCGGTTTGTAAAGGTATCGACGAGATACCTACCATTACCGACGAGATACGTCGTGAAGTTGCGGCGCATTACGAGAAAGTGGGTTTAGCCGCCCTTTGCGAAGAGCTTAAAGTGCTCGATCCAGTATATTATGCAGAGGTTGATTTGAATAATCACAAGCGGGTGATTCATGCGATAGAGATTTGCCGACAGACCGGTGGCCGATACAGTGATCTGCGTACTCGTCGGGTGAAATCCCGCCCTTTCCGAATTATAAAAATAGGATTGATTCGTCCACGGGAAGAGCTATTCGAGCGGATAAGTCAGAGAGTGGAGCAAATGATTGCCGATGGCTTGGTCGATGAAGCTCGAAGGGTATACCCTTATCGTCATCTTAATTCTTTAAATACAGTGGGCTATAAAGAGTTGTTCGCTTATTTCGATGGGAAGATGACCTTAGAAGAGGCTGTCGAGAAAATCAAGAGAAATACCCGGGTCTATTCCAAGAAACAAGTCACATGGTATAAAAAAGATCTCGATATGAAGTGGTTCTCCCCAGATGATAAGGACGGGATTATCGCTTATATCGACGAGAATTCCGTTTTGTGAAAGACTAATGTGATGTTTGTTTATGCGTGATCTCGAATGGTATCTTTATAAAAAGGATACAGGATTTATATCTATAAAGTTATGAGAATATTGAAGCCTTTTATGTTACTAGCTGTTATTGGTGTTTTATATTCCTGTGCAGCTGTTCATTTGCAGACTTATCGCAATGGCTATATCATGGATAAGAATAATGTAGTTGTCGGGTATTATTGGAATGGGTATCTCCTCGATTTGGAAAAGAATATCATCGGATACTATGCAAACGGGTATATTTACGATACTCGCCATGAGGTTATAGGAAATTATGTAAATGGATATATAAAGAACTTGAAATTAAAATAGATCTGATGTAAATTTCATGTTCTTATTTATTTGAAGGTTGGGTTCACGGGCTCTATGTGATACTCCGTCACTCCTTTGTTGTATTTTGAAAATATCTCATGGGCTTTTTCCACGAATCCTTTCAGATGAGGCCGATGGGGATGCTCTTTCAATTCTTGTATCGCAGGTACTACCCGGAAGTTTTCTTTTTGTATAGTTGGTCGTCGGGTATAAACAAGTGTGTGTTGTGCCGATTGTAACAGTATTTTTCCCGTGATATCCCGCCGGATAACAACCTTTACCATTGCTCCGCCCACCGTATCGCGGGTTTTCATATTGGAGATGAAATTTCCTAGTGAATAGACGATGAGGGCACAAGGGTTCCCTTGTTCGTCGTATCGTAATTCCATAGGTTGTATCACGTGTGGGTGGGCTCCTATAATCAGTTGTACTCCTTCTTTCACCAAAAAGTCTGCCAAATCTTCTTGTCGTTTGTTCGGCAACAGTTGGTATTCATCGCCCCAATGTAGGCAGGCAACGATAAGGTCGGCACTCAACGTTTTGGCACGAAAAATGTCTTTTTTTATTTTTTCTTCGTCTATGTAATTGACAATTAATGGAGAGTGTGGCGTAAATCCATTCGTTCCGTACGTGTAATTCAGAAAGGCGATTCGTATTCCTTTTATAGAGGTTATGAACGGATAGAATCTTTCGAATGAGTCTTTTGAATCATAGGTCCCTATATGGTCTGCTCCAATAGAGTCGAGTATATGCAATGTGCGTATAGCCCCTCGGGTATAACGGTCGAGACAGTGATTGTTGGCGGTAAGGAAAAGGTCGAATCCTGCGTTTTGTAATGCGATTGGAAATTCGTCCGGCGCAGAAAAACAGGGATAACCGGTGTAAGGTTGTCCGCCGATGGGCGATTCTAAATTGACGACTGCATAATCCGCCGAAGCTATTTCGTGAGTAATGTCTGCAAAACAAGGTGAATAATCGTATGCCTCACCTTGTTTTGCAGATTGTATTTGGGCTTTATGTTGCATAGCATCGCCAGCGAAAAGAAGAGAAACCTCGGTAGCGGGTACTGCCGGAGCTTGTCCTAAAATGAGCGGTGCTAAAAAGGATATGAGCCCTATCATACGAGTTTAGGGATAGATTGCTTTTTTCCCAGCCAACAGGGTGTTACGCATGAGCGACACGATAGTCATAGGGCCTACTCCGCCGGGAACGGGGGTGATAAAAGAGCACTTGGGAGCTACTTCGTCGAATTTTACGTCTCCGGTGAGCTTGAATCCCGATTTTTTTGTAGCATCAGGAACTCGGGTCGTACCCACATCAATGATTACGACACCCTCTTTTACCATATCGGCAGTGACGAATTCGGGAGAACCGAGTGCGGCGATAATAATGTCGGCCGTACGGCATATCTCTTTGATGTTGGGGGTTGCACTATGACATACGGTTACCGTGGCATTGCCCGGATAAGCCTTTTGCATCATGAGTGTAGCTACCGGTTTGCCAACAATGTTGCTTCGTCCCAGTACCACACAATGTTTTCCTTTGGTCTCTATTTCGTAGCGGGCAAGCAACTCCATGATTCCGGCGGGTGTAGCCGATACGAAACAGGGCAACCCGATGGACATGCGCCCTACATTGACCGGGTGAAATCCGTCGACATCTTTCCGGTAGTCGATAGCTTCGATCACCTTTTGTTCCGAGATGTGTTTGGGCAAGGGTAGTTGGACGATAAATCCGTCGATATCGGGGTCGTTGTTCAGTTCGTTTACTTTGTTCAAGAGCTCTTCTTCGGTAACATCGCTTTCATAGCGAACGAGAGTCGATTTGAACCCGCATTGTTCGCAGGCTTTTACTTTGTGCGCCACGTATGTTTCACTCCCACCGTCGTGTCCCACCAGAACAGCTGCTAAATGAGGCCGTTTGCCTCCGGCACTGCAAATATATTCTACCTCTTGGGCGATTTCTTGTTTTATACGGTCGGCCACCGCTTTTCCATCGATTAGTTGCATAATATTGAGGTTTTGTAAAAAACTACCGGACACACTCCCTTTTTTGCCTATCGGCAATCGATTAGAATCGGGAGTGTATCCGGTAGTTTCATGTTGAGTGATTAAAATTATCTTCTTTTGAATCCTTTCATCATGGCTCCTTTGTTTTGGGTAACCATTCGCATCATTTTGCGGGTTTGGTCGAACTGCTTGATAAGTCGGTTCACCTCTTGTATCGAAGTTCCGCTACCTGCGGCGATACGTTGTCGGCGGCTACCGTTGAGCAGTTCGGGGTTGCTGCGTTCTTTGGGGGTCATCGAGTAAATAATCGCTTCGATACTTTTGAAAGCATTGTCATCGATGTCCATGTCCTTGATCGCTTTTCCCACACCGGGAATCATAGAAGCCAAATCTTTGAGATTACCCATTTTTTTGATTTGGTGTATCTGGCTGAGGAAGTCGTTAAAGTCGAATTGGTTTTTGGCAATCTTCTTTTGTAATCGTTTGGCTTCTTCCTCGTCGTATTGTTCTTGGGCTCGTTCTACCAAAGAGACGATATCGCCCATGCCCAAAATGCGGTCGGCCATACGAGCCGGGTGGAAGTAGTCTATGGCTTCGAGTTTTTCGCCTGTTCCTACAAATTTAATAGGTTTGTCGACTACGGTGCGGATAGAGAGTGCCGCACCGCCACGGGTGTCGCCGTCCAATTTGGTGAGAACTACTCCGTCGAAATCGAGACGATCGTTAAATTCTTTGGCTGTGTTGACCGCATCTTGTCCGGTCATGGAGTCAACGACGAACAAGGTCTCGGTCGGGTTGATTTTTTTCTTGATAGCCTCGATTTCGTTCATCATTTGCTCGTCGATAGCCAAACGTCCTGCCGTGTCGACGATAACCAAATCGAAATGGTTTTCTTTGGCATATTTTACGGCATTGGCGGAAATGCTCACAGGGTCTTTGCTATCTTCCTCGGTATAAACCGGTACATCGATTTGTTCACCTAAGACCTTTAATTGCTCGATAGCGGCAGGGCGATATACGTCGCAAGCGACCAGCAAGGGGCGTTTCCCTTTTTTCGATTTTAGCATTTTTGCCAACTTACCGGAGAACGTGGTTTTACCCGAACCCTGTAATCCTGACATGAGGATAATCGACGGATTTTGCGACAAGTTTACTTCGGCGGTTTCTCCACCCATCAAGGTCGCCAGTTCGTCGTGTACGATCTTCACCATCAATTGTCCCGGCTTCACGGCGGTGAGTACGTCTTGCCCCAATGCTTTGGTTTTTACCGTGTCGGTAAATTGTTTGGCTACTTTGTAGTTGACGTCGGCATCGAGCAGTGCGCGTCGTACGTCTTTCAGCGTTTCGGCGACGTTGATTTCGGTGATTTTACCTTCACCTTTCAGTATTTTAAAAGACCGTTCGAGTCTTTCACTAAGGTTTTCAAACATAGTTTTATAACAATATTTTTACACAGATGGATAAATCGTTGCGAAATTACTCAAAATCGTCGGAATATGCGAATAAAAATATAAGAATAACATCTTTGAACATACGACAGTATGTAAGAGAGTTGGTATATGAGTAGAAATTTGAATTTAAAATATGAGTATTTAAAAATATTTACTATTATTGTATTTGAATAAAAAATGAAAAGAACGTAAATCTTTTGAGAATAAGGAGTAGCCGTTTTTTTTGTAAATAGAATATTGATTTTAATGACGAGTATATGAAAAAGTTTTTTCAAGTTTTAGGAATTGTCACTTTACTTTTGGTGGGATTGTATTATATAGAGGAATGTTCTGGAACAAAAGATCAATCGGAAGCGGTAGAAGATGTACAAGATGACTTGGAGATGGAAAAGTCTGTTCACTTGAAATTTAAAGGAGTACCCATAGACGGGACATTGAAAGAATTTATTTCTCGAATGGAGCGTAAAGGGTTTGAACATCGTTCGTCGTATGATTCAAAGGAACGGCTGGTGGGTGACTTTGCAGGGATTAAACAGTGTATGGTTTATGTGGAAACACTTGATAATAGAGATTTGGTATCTCGCATTATTGTCGAGTTTCCCAAACAGGAACGATGGGAGGAATTGTTTGGCAATTATAAAAACTTGAAAAGTATGCTTATGGAGAAATATGGAAACTTTTCATCGTGTGTCGAACGATTCCAAAATTCCTATATCAGAACAGATGAGGATCGTATGCGTGCCGTTCATATGGGGGAATGTATGTATAAAACCAATTTTTCAATTGCCGAGGGAGATATTACACTTAGTATAGATTATGAAGAATGGGGGAAGGGGTTTGTCGTATTGAAATATCAAGATAAAATAAACAGTGCGATAATTAGAGAAGCTGCGATAGAAGATTTGTAGTAAAAATAACAAAGTTGATAAAATTTTTACTATTTTTGTAGATGGAGAGGGAAGACTTTCTCCAAGACATGTTAGAAAAAAGAAGCGTTATGCTTATCTTGTAACTTGAGAACCTAGGAAATTCGCGAGTCGTAACACAAGAGATGGCATAGTGGTTCTCACGCTATGGCGTGAGCTGCTATTATCACATTCGTGTTACGGGTTTTCCTAGGACCTTCAAGTTAGAACGTGGCATTTGCAGTCTCACGCTTCGTGTATAAAAACGGTCCTTGTGGAGACTGGGGGACGAAAGAAAATTTTTATATGAAAAAACTTATTTTTTTATTACTAATTGTAATAGGTTTTTCTTCTTGCGTATTAAATAGAACATATATTAGTGATTACAGGGAGCAAATTCGTTTGATGAAAGCTAATTTCCCAGAAATTTATGAATTGTACCGTCAAGGTGATGTTATTATAACTTCTGTTTATACTTATGAAAAAGACGGTCAAGAAAGGGTACATATAGAGTATCGTTATAGATAATCTATTGTATAAATATTATCATACTCTGTTTGAGAATAGAATATGTGTAATTATATGAAAATAGGTGATTCCGAACCATTATATCTTCTTCACTTTCCAGTTCATTTTTTTGAAAAAGAGGAAAGATAGGAGTAGTTTGAATCCCCAATAGATGTACTCTACTGTCCAACAAAAGGCTATGTCTACCCGAAGGGTAACGATAATCCAATAAATAGCCAGCGTATAGAAAACGATCGTGATCATTTCGATGAGAAAAGCCGTGCGAGTGTCGCCGGTTCCCGATACAGATTGAAAGAGGATATTTCCCGGTAGGGCTATAAGGTAGAACGACGACATGACATAGACCGAATGTGTACATTCTGCGATAAGCGAGCTATCGTTGGTATAGATGAGGAGTATCCAATGAGGAGCTAAGCATAGCAAGGCAATGAGGGGTAATACTATGGCGTAACACATTTTGACGATACGCCGCACGATTGGAATTACATCGTCGGCTCGGCGGGCTCCCATAGCATTGCTCACGAGGGTACAGGCTGTCGCTCCAAAAGCATTGACTGGCATGAACAGCAGGGTAGAGGTGCTGCGGATAATGTTGGAAATGGCCAGTGGAAGTTCTCCCAAATGTTCGACGGCTACGAAAAAGAGAAACCATGTGCCTATGGTGAGAAAGTAGAGAATCATGCTCCATACCGATACATTCAGTATTTCGCGAATGAGGCCGAATCCTCCGGAACGCAATCGGAACAGTTGGTATTTTCCCCGATCTATATAAAAGAACGTGTAGAGGAAAAAGTGCAATGCGGCTGTCGCTTCTGCCAAAACGGATCCAAGTGCAGCTCCGGCAATACCCATTTCGGGTGCACCAAAGTGCCCGAATACAAAAATGTAGTTGAATACGACATTGGCGACAGTCATGATGACTGCATTTATCATCAGTACTTTGGTGCGGGTGACAGCTACGAAAAAGGCTCGGAACATCACACCGATAGAAGTGAACAGGAGACCGAATATCCGATACTGCATGTAATTTTCTCCGGCTTGACATACGGCGGCGGAGGAGATGAGTCCTTTCAACATTTGTGGGGTCCCTATAAGAGAAGCGAAGATGAGGATTATTGAAAATATTTCCAAAAAGAGAATCCCTTGCCCCATGATAGGGCCCAAAGTCCTATATTGGGCTTCACCGTTTCTACGAGCCATGAGAATTTGTGCTCCGGTGCTAAATCCGAAAGTGACCATGTAGAAAGCAAGATACAATACTCCGGCTAGGGCGGAGGCTCCTAATTCTACTTGTCCGACTCGCCCCATAAAAGCCGTATCGGTGATGTTGATGAGATTTTGTACAAAAAGGCTTACTAATATGGGGAGAGAGATTCTCCAAATTTCTTTACGACTATACATGCAGGAGGTGAAGATGATTATATATTAAAAAAGCCCACCTGACGAATCGGGTAGGCATTCGCAAGCGATATTCCTTATTATATGAGTTTATTGGTCGCTGTATCTGGGAAGATAACAGCCGGCGTAAAACTTTTTGCCTCTTCGGGAGTCATTAGGGCATAGGCCATAATGATGACGATGTCTCCCGGTTGTACTTTTCGGGCGGCGGCTCCGTTAAGACATATTACTCCTGAACCTCGTTCGCCTTTTATGACATAAGTCTCGAATCGTTCTCCGTTGTTGTTGTTTACGATGGAGACTTTTTCATTGGCAATAATGTTCGCCGCATCCATTAAATCTTCGTCGATCGTGATACTTCCGATATAATTCAGATTTGCTTGGGTGACGGTGACTCTGTGAATTTTTGATTTTACGACCTCTATAAACATGGTTTTATAAGTTATTGTTCGGGGCGTCGATATGCGATGTTGTCGATTAATCTCACCTCTCCGTTATATACGGTAATACAACCTACTATATAATCGCTGTCGTTCCAGTCTGCGATAGGCTGTAACGTGTTCCCATCGACTATTTCGTAGTATTCTACTCTCATTTCCGGTATTGCATCGATGGTAGAGATTACTTCATCGAGAGTCTCTTTCACCGAATGGCTGGCTGCAAAGGTACGACTTTTAAATAATGTCTCTGCTATTTTGGGCGCATTTCTTCTTTGAGACTCTGTCAATCGGGTATTACGGCTGCTTAGGGCTAATCCGTCTGATTCGCGTACGATAGGGACAGCTATGATGTTGAATGTATAGCCCATTTGAGCGGCCATAGCTCGTATAACGGCAATTTGCTGAAAGTCTTTTTCTCCGAAGTAGGCATTATCGGGGTTGACTATATCGAAGAGTTTACTGACGATTTGAGCCACTCCGTTGAAATGTCCCGGTCGGTATTTACCTTCCATGACTTCCGCTACTTTTCCCAAGTGAAATGTCCGGGTATCTTCGGTTGGATAGATTTCTTCTACCGAAGGAGCGAATGCATAATCACAATTTACCGATTCGAGTAATTGACAGTCCTTGTCGAGCGTGCGAGGGTAAAGTAGCAAATCATTTTTGTCGTTGAATTGAGTGGGGTTGACGAATATACTGACTACTGTCACGTCATTATTAGCCACGCTGGTCTTTACCAGTTGCAGATGTCCGTTGTGTAAAGCGCCCATTGTTGGGACGAGGCCTATCTTTTTACCTGCATTTCTGTCCGAATCGAGTTGTTTACATAATTCGGCTATTGTTGAGAATACTTTCATAATTGAACATTGGTTGAAAAAATTGTGCAAAAGAAACAAATAAAACCCAAACGACGAAGATAAAGCTGTATTTTTTTATGGAGAGTAACCTTAAATGTTTCTTTTTGAGAGGGAAATATAGGGTGTCTGACGATTTTTTGGTGTTAATACTTCTAATATTTGGAGGGTTACGCTATTTTTTTTATTATCTTTGCAGAAAGATGCAAAAGTGGGCTGTATCTTGGCATGACCGGTTAAATTCGTTTCAAGCCGTGGGTATACTATTTTTGCAAAATAAATTGAGTTTAAGAGGAGCAGAATGAAAGAAGCCAAAGTCCTATTTATTGCACAGGAGATTACCCCTTATCTGCCAGAATCGGAAATCGCTAATATTTGTCGAAATTTACCGCAAGGTATTCAGGATAGAGGGCATGAGATACGTACCTTTATGCCTAAGTACGGTTCTATTAACGAGCGTCGTAATCAATTGCACGAGGTGATTCGATTGTCGGGAATGAATTTAATAATCGATGATACAGATCATCCTCTTATTATTAAAGTCGCTTCGATACAATCGGCTCGTATGCAGGTCTATTTTATAGACAACGATGATTATTTTCAACGTAATGCCGACGGGGTAGTCGACGAGGATATGCGTCCCGATAATGACGAACGGAGTATTTTCTTTGTCAGAGGGGTTATGGAGACCGTGAAAAAGTTGCGTTGGACTCCTGATATTATTCACTGTCACGGTTGGATAACGGCGTTGACTCCTTTGTATATTAAGAAAAGTTATGCCGAAGATCCTTCTTTTCGGGATGCGAAGGTGATATATTCGTTATACGATAATGGTTTCAAGACTCCATTCGACCCCAATTTTGCTGCAAAATTGAAGTTGGAGGGGATACAAGACACCGATATACCTTTTGCAGTAGGAGAGTCTATTGATCCTGTTGTTCTTAATAAATTGGCTATACAGTATTCCGACGGTGTGATTCAAGCCAGTCGAGATATAAATTCGGAAATTACGGATTATGTACAAAAAACGGGCATTCCTTTCTTGGGGTATCAAGACCCTGAAAATTATATAGATGCCTATAATGATTTTTATAATAAAATTGTAGGTAACGAATAACGTCAGTTACTAAATAGAAAATGAAAATATTTAGATTTTTACCGATAGCTTTTGCGATAGTTTTAGGTTTATCTTCTTGTGGAGACGAAAATAGCGCAATCGGTTCTTCGATAGTCGATACGAATATTGAAATTGTGGTGGACTCTTCTTTTCAAGAGTTGATAACGGTTGAGTCTGTTCCGAATGATAGTGTCGTTGGAAGAACTATAACACAATTAATCGGGCGTATTTCTATTCCGGGATATGGTAGGTTAGAAACCGATTTTCTTACCCAGTTTATGCCGGCTGCAAACTTTGATACGGTTGGTGTGAATAAACTCGATTCTTTGATTTTATATTTAAGTTACAATACAGAATCCTTTACAGGAGATTCTTTGGCCCCTATGCAGTTGAGTGTATATCCGTTGGATAAACGGTTGGAGTCGCCTGTATATAGCGGTATCGATCCGGCGGAATATTATAATGCACAAGCTGCACCGGTTGCTTTGACAAGTTATAATGCTTCGTTTTTAGGATTACCGGATTCTCTTATAGAACTCGGCTATAAGATGATTCGGGTGAAATTACCCGATGAAATGGCTGACCGTTTTTACCAGAAATATAAAGAAGATCCAACTGTATTTTCGTCTCCCAGTAGGTTTACACAATATTTTCCGGGTTTTTATGTGAAGACATCTTATGGAAGCGGGTGTGTTGTGAATGTCCAAAATACGGTAATGAATTTACATTACACCAAAACAACCGTGATTAATGATAAGGATTCTACATATAACTCGACTCAAACTCTAATGGCGGTAACTCCCGAAATAACAACGGGAAACCATATAAAATTGGAAATAGATGCGGAGATAAAAAACGAAATATCTTCGGGGAAGGTCTATTTACAAGCCCCGGCAGGGTTAAATGTTTTGATTCACTTCCCAACGCGTAAAATTATTGAGACTTTTGAAGATGCAGTAGGGGGAAGTGGTAGTGCTTCGACTGTACAAGGACTTGTGAACTCGTTGACTTTACGTATTCCCGTAAAGACGGTTTCTAGTAATTATAATCTTGATCCTCCGCAATTTTTGCTGTTTATTCGTAAATCTGAGTTGCAAGAGTTTTTCGAAAAGAAAAAACTACCTGACAATGTGAATACATTTTATGCTAAGTATGATAGTGATGCCCATGTTTATAATTTTACGGGATTGAGGACCTTTATCAATAATATTATAGAAAAGAAACGGACGGGTACTGAAATCAAAGATGCCGATGAGGAAATCGTTCTTGTACCGGTGTCTGTGTATAGCGAAACGGTATCTTCCGGTGGAAGTTATTACTATTATTCTTACAATGAGAAGGAGGTAGTTACCGATGTTGTTCCCTATATTTCTGCTCCATCATTGGCATTAGTCGATGTAGATAACATTAAGTTGCGGTTAACATATAGTAAACAGGATATGAAATAATTCTCTTTATATTTGAATACACGAGAGGGAGAGATAAAATTTTATCTCTCCCTCTCGTGTATTGTTGTGTTTAGTATTTTCATACATAGAAATCTCGTTAGTGATTTTCAAGGAAAACAGGAGAACGAATTTCTTTTTTTTTGTTTGGTAAGAAAAAAATAGAGAAAAAGAGTTGCGGTGTTTCTTTAAATATATTACCTTTGCACCGCAATTGCCACAATAGCTCAGTTGGTAGAGCATTTCATTCGTAACGAAAAGGTCCCGGGTTCGAGTCCCGGTCGTGGCTCAGGAAAAGAGATTCAACTTACTTTTCAAATAGTTGAATCTCTTTTCTTTTTATATAAAAGTTTGGAAATCATCATATATAGCTTTTACGATTGAGGTATAATCGAGTCTTTGGTTGGCTTTGAAAGTTCTGTTGGTTATTCATGGGGATCGGTTTTGAGCGAACGAAAATAGTAAAAGCCTGTGTTTAGGGTAGATAAGGTAGAGGTGAATTTTTTTTTGTAATTTTCTTAGGAAAGATGTTGCGTAGAAATAAAAAAAGATCTATCTTTGCCGTCGCAAAACGAAACTGGTGCGGTAGTTCAGCTGGTTAGAATACATGCCTGTCACGCATGGGGTCGCGGGTTCGAGTCCCGTCCGCACCGCAGTAAAGAAGTAAAGTTCTTTATAACCAATTAAAATGGTGCTTGTAGCTCAGTTGGTTAGAGCATCGGATTGTGGTTCCGAGGGTCGTGGGTTCGAGCCCCATCTAGCACCCCAAAAGAAAAGGCGAGAGTTATTTACTCTCGCCTTTTCTTTTGGAGGGAAGTCTCTCAAATGAGATATTACACTTCTCTCCTGTGTTGCGTTAGCGATATTATCGGCTGAGTCCTAAAAATATCAATGATTATACTTTTGTGAATGAGGGTTGGGTTGGGGTAAGGAGAAATAAAAAATTCTATTTCCCTTTTTTGTTTGGGCTAAACCTTTGTTTATATTTGTTGGATATAGGGGCTTGGCAAAAAAAACTTAAACAAGTTCAAGTTTTTGCAGTTGACTTTCGCTATATTTGTCAAAACTAATCAAAGTATGGGACAAAATTTTGGATTTGTAAAAGTGGCAGCGGCGATTCCTCGTGTGGAGATAGCCGATTGTATATATAATGAGAGAGAAATATATAATCAGATAGTAGAGGCTGTTCGTCGAAATGTACAAATTATTGTTTTCCCGGAACTTTCTATAACAGCCTACACTTGCGGCGATTTATTCGGCCATACGCTTTTATTGGAACAGGCTCGAAAGGCTTTGTCTCTGTTGGTGGAGGAGACTCGCGATTATCCGATATTATGTATCGTGGGAATGCCTGTGGCTGCTGGGAATTGTTTGTATAATTGTGCCGTAGTATTCCAATCGGGTAAAATATTGGGAGTCGTTCCCAAAAGCTATTTGCCCAATTATAAGGAATTCTATGAGGAACGTTGGTTTACTTCTGGTATTTCGGCAACGATCGATACTATTGAACTATGTGGTGATAGAGTTCCGTTCGGTACAGATTTATTATTTGAGAGCGCAGGTGTCGTTGTGGGAGTAGAATTGTGCGAAGATTTATGGGTTCCTATACCTCCCAGTTCGTATCTTGTACAGCAAGGTGCAGATATTATAGTAAATTTATCGGCTACGAATGAGTTGATAGGGAAACATTCTTATCTTCTTTCTCTCGTCCGGCAACAATCGGCGAGGTGTGTGGCTGGATATGTTTATGCTTCGGCCGGGTTCGGAGAGTCATCTACCGATTTGGTATTTGCAGGGAATGGCCTTGTTGTAGAGAATGGTAGTATTCTTGCCGAATCGAAGCGTTTTTCTTCAACACCTCAACTTGTAGTAAGTGAAATCGATGTGGAGCGGTTGCGTACGGAGAGAAGAGTGATGACTTCGTTTGCAAAGGGAGCTTGGGCTCATGGCAGAGATGCACGTTTCATTCCGTTTATCTTGAACGATATTCCATTGCGATTGACTCGTAAGGTGGGGGCTTTCCCTTTTGTGCCTTCCGATTCGTTGGTCTTGAACGAACGTTGTGCCGAAATACTCGATATACAAAGTTCGGGGTTAGCCAAGAGGTTAGTACATACCCAAGCTCAAAGTGTGGTTCTCGGTATTTCGGGCGGTTTAGATTCGACATTGGCTTTGGTGGTAGCAGTCAGAACACTCGATAAACTCGGTTGGAATCGAGAGAAGATAATAGGTGTGACTATGCCGGGATTCGGGACGACAGGTCGTACTTATCATAATGCTATGATGTTAATGCGTTCGTTGGGTATAACTATTCGGGAAATTTCTATTCGGGAGGCTTGTGAGCTTCATTTTAAAGATATTGACCACGATATTTCAATCCAAGATATTACTTACGAAAATTCCCAAGCGCGGGAACGTACACAAATTTTGATGGATATAGCGAACCAGACCGGAGGATTGGTTATAGGAACCGGGGATTTGTCTGAATTGGCATTAGGTTGGGCCACATATAATGGCGATCACATGTCGATGTATGGTATCTCAACAAGTATTCCCAAAACTTTGGTTAAGTATTTGGTGGGCTGGGTTGCCGAGAATGAATTGGTAGGCGAGGCTCGGGATACGTTGATCGATATTGTCAATACTCCTATTAGCCCAGAATTGATACCTGCCGATGAAAATGGAGAGATAAAGCAGAAGACCGAGGATTTGGTAGGTCCCTATGCTCTGCATGATTTTTTCTTGTATAATATGTTGCGATTCGGTTTCTCTCCTGCCAAATTATATTTCCTTGCCCAATATGCTTTCGAAGGGGTGTATGAGCCGGATACGATAAAAAAGTGGCTGAAAATATTCTGTCGGAGATTTTTTAATCAACAATTCAAGAGGTCGTGTCTTCCCGATGGTCCAAAGGTGGGAACGGTAAGTCTTTCTCCTCGCGGGGATTGGCGGATGCCTAGTGATGCGTCGAGTGCCATGTGGCAAAAAGAGTGTGACGAGTTATAATCTTTACTGGTCGGTCTGAGGAATTTTTTCTTTGGATAAAGAGCTTTTTGTAGAAATTGTGTCGTTGGGTAATATTGTGTTCCGTGGAATAGAATCGGATTGTATATCTTTGGTTTTACCGTTGTTTTTGGGATTTTTTCTGAATAAATCTCCCCAACGGTTAAAATCGTGACGCAACATGATTCCTACGCCTTGTGTCGTCAATGCCGATTTGATGTAATAATTGCGGTCGTTATAATGATTATAGGCCTTCAATCGTATCGTTCCGCTTTTATTCAGCAGGTATTCCAAATCGAAATCTCCGATGAATGTATTGTTATTGACCGTGTTGTCTCTATATCCGAAGTTCCCATTGAAAATCAATCGATTGTTCAGTAGTTGGCTGGATAGGGCAAGCTCCACCTCCATATCGGAAAAATCACCTTTTTCACTACGGAAGTTTGGCGAAATATTCCAGTTTTCGCTTAATTGTCCTAGAATGTTTCCTAATTGAGAAGATAAGGTCGAGGAAGCGACAGAGACAAGTTCGTTATTTCTACTTTGCCCCATATTCATGAAGTCCGGAGTGTAGAACCTATTCAAGGCCAATAGATAGATGATCTGACGGTTCATCATGTCGTTTGTACTGATGATACTACGTACCCGTCGGTCTACGTCTTGGGTCAAAGTAGGGAATGCTATGTCGAAGTTTAGGTCTGGTCGACGTACGTCTCCGGATACATTCAAAATAGTTTGTACGGGTACTGTCGTTCTTGATAATTCTTTGTCATTGGCGAAGTTTTCATCGAGATCGAGCAGATTGGCCGAAAGGGAGTAAATAGCCGATATATCCAAGTTGGTAGCCATAGGATCCCCGTGGAAAGATACCCGGCTTCCTTCTTTAATAGAGAAGTCTCGTGTAATGATATCTTGCAAGCTGAAATTGTAACTCCCTTTTTCCAAGACATAGGAACCATATAATTTTATATCGCCGTCCATTGAATTATATTCCAGTAATATACTGCCCTGACCGGTCGCTTTTATCATATCTCCGGTAGATTTGTCCATGATTAGGTTCATTTGGGCTTGGTTGGTCGCTTCTATTTGCAGATTTAAATTTAATGCACTACTGTTTTGTATTTTACTGTTTTCCATCATGCGGGCATTGTTCTTAATGACAATGCTATCGGCTTGGAGCTCTCCTATCTTTGTGTTCTGTTTTCCTGAATTGGTGAAAGTAATAAAGTCATAATCTCCGGCAGCTTCCGATCCTGATAGGACAAAGGTGAATTTCGACTGGTCTCCGGTGGACATGTTTACGTCGATTTGGGTTTGTCCCGGACTTCCTTTTATCATAGTGGAGCCTGTCCCGTAAATGGTTCCATAATATATAGGGCTTTGCCTTTCTGTCATATCGTAGGACAGGAAATCTTGGGCTTCGGTTATGGCAATATCGTAACTTACATCTTTGAAATTATGATGTTCTATCCAACCCGAACCTTTTGCCGTATGTTTCAATTTGTCATAAATCGTAACGTTGTCAAACCAAATACGGGTAGGGGATAAATGAATACTGTCGGATAGATTGTACCGAGTGTTCAAATATTCAATACCGAAATCTAAATTTTCGACATAAGCATCACCAGTAACATTTAGGGCCTTGAATCTTCCGAAAAAATCTATGTGCCCACTGGCTATTCCCGATATGTCGCTCATAACGGTAGAAACAAATGGTCGAAGGAATGCAATATTCAATTTATCGGGATCGAACGAAAGAGAGAGAGAGTCTTTTGTCGGGAATATATATCCGTCGATATAAGTTTGTTTATCTTCTTTATTTTCAATGAACCCTTTCATGAGAATACCTTGATTGTCGTTATCCCACATGCTGAATAGGTGTAAGTCCCCGAAGATCGCTTCATTGTAGGAAAAATCTTTTACATCGAATTGTTCGGTGCTTAACCGAGGGGCGCCTGTCAATAGATGTGTAGCTAACAAATTTCCGGTAGCGTTACCCCCGAAAGTGACATTTTTTATATTGAGTGTACCGAAAATATAATCGAGGTCTACGTCGTTGAGTTGTATTTTCAATTCGTCTTCTTCTCGGTTGGAGGCGATACCGTCTATAAGTATATATTGGGGAGCATGTGATATTTCAAAATCATTGATTTCTATTTGTTTCTCACAATAGGAAATATCCGAGGGGCTCATTTGCCAAATAGTGTCGTTGAAAATAAGAGTGGAAGGATTGATGTGGGTTTGTATTTGTAATTTATTCCCTTCGTGGGTTCGTGAAAAATGGGTCGATGTATTCAATTCTCCATAAAATGTCGATTGGGTGTCGTTATTCCAATTAAGTACAAGGTCGAGACTGTCTCGATAGGCCTTGCTTCTAAGGCTCCATGTCGTTCGTATTTGTTTTTTATTGTAGGAGTTCGTTTCTATGAATAAAGCCATTTCGGTGGAATCTTTTCGTGCTGAAATGAATGCATCTTCGATATGACTTTTTTTATACCAGAGATGGGGAATCGTTCCGGTTATGAGGGCTGTGTTTCGGAGACTATTCATTTCACCTTCGATAATAGCTCTATCTGTGAATGTAACAGGTAGTTCGAGCACTTGTGCCATGTGCATATTAGGCTCGACGGTAAATCTGAATTTAAAATTATTCGGTTGTTGATTTTTTTTGTGTTCTGTTTTTTTAGGTTGGTTCTCTTGGAATGGGAATATAGATGGAAGGGATTCCGATAATAGTGTTTGTAAAGATTTTTGTAGAGTGGAGAATTTGTAATTGCCTTCAATCCAACCGTTAATATAATCCGAAGTAACAGCTATACTTTGTGGAGTGTTTTGGTTATGAGCTTCTATATTGAATTTATTTAGTCTGAATGTATCGTCGTTGTTTGTAAAAGATAAACTATCGATAGATAAGAGGCCTTCTGCGTTGTCCAAATTGTTCCCTGTAAATTTGGCGACTACATTGAATCCTAACTTGGAATTTTTATACTTGGGCATTAGTTTTAAAGCCGATACATTGAGGTCTCGTGCCTGTAAGACGAGGTCGAATTCGGAGTCTTTATCTTTTAAGACAGAAAGACCATTGACTCGGAGTTTCCCATTCGGATCGTTAATTTCGATTATACCATTATATCGATTGTCCCCGAACTCACCGTTAAGCATGATGTTTTCGTAAGGATATCCTTTGTATTCAAAATAGCTGATTCCCCCGACCACTTTGCCGGTTGGGGCCTGATATTTGGCTTTTTTACTGTCGAGTTCGACTTTGAAAATAATTTCGCCATAAGGATTTCCTTCGGTGAATAGTCCATTTAGATTAAATTTTTTCGATTCTATCAATCCGCTGTATCGAGTCGTATTCAGACTATTGTTTTGGTTGATGGATATATCGGAATGAACAGAGCCGAGATCTGTTTCTAATGTTCCGCAGGCTGTCAGATTTTGGTTTTGGTTCGAGATATTACCGGTGAAATGAATTGTACCTAACCGGGAAATAGTTTTACATTGTTCTTCGGTTAGAAAAGGTAATTTGGAAGAAATATCGGCCAATCCCGAAGATGAAGCGTTTAATGTGATAGGGTCGCAGAGTATATCTCGTTTTTGTGGATTTGTTATGTTTTTCACGGATATTTGACTGTGAGCGATGATATCTTCTTTCCCGAAATTAAAATCAAAGGTATGGAAATATAGATTGTTTGGAGTTCCTGTCAGATGCATCGAAATGAGTATCGGAGTATTTATTTTTTCCAATACCGGGATAAAGGCAGCTATATCGCTGGGATTAATTAGGGATTTCGTTATCTGTAAAGAGAATCGTGTTTGGTCGTAGAAGTGTTCGGCCGAGAGTGTATCGGGCAGCGTGGCGATAATTGGTTTGATTTCGATACGGCTATGGGGTAATTGTATTTTAAAGTCAGATAACATTGCTTGTTGTCGGTTGGCTTCGAATTTAAATTGTAGACGATTTAAAGAAAAACCCGATTGCTCGTCGAATCCCAATCGCTTGATGGAGATATTTACCGAGTCTTCCGATAGTGCTTTGATAGATAGTTTTGACAATAAGTTTCTCAAATCGATATGGCTCGGGTCGAATTGTCCGCGTCGTATGGGTGCGGATAATATGTCGTATTTGATTTTTCCACGGCGTATGATCGCATTGTTTATTTTGAAATTTATTTTCTTTTTCGGTGTATTCTTATCGCTTTTGAAAGCGTCGATAATAAATTGCAGGTTTGTTTCAGAGCTTGGAGTCTCTTTTGTTATACGGGCATCCAGACCGAATAGCTGTATATTCGTGAAAACCAATTCTCGATCGACGAGTAAATCTGAAAGGGAGATACCGGCCGATATTTTATTGGCATATAATAAAGTGTCTCCATTTAAGTCGGGTATATATGCACCGAACAGCTCTAACTTGTTGAATGGCGATATTTGTATTCGGTCGATCGTTATGTCTGTATCTAAAAGAGCGGATAGCTCTTTTATACCGATGTGCCTGACTTTATCCTGTATGTTGGGAATAGATAACAAGATATAGCCAAGTGTATATATCGCTATGACAGAGAATATAACGATATGCACAAATATCCGAAATGCAGAATAGATTTTCCTCATCTTTATAAGTATGCAAAAGTAGTGTTTCCTTTTGAAAGTAGCGATAGGATGCTTGGCTTTTCTTTTTCATTAATGTATGAAATAATTATAAAAGTCAAATGGTTTTACCGATGAAATATGTACTTTTGCAGACCTTGATTTGATGAAGGATTGAAAGGAGTAAATGTATATGAGCATAACTATTTTAGGTATAGAATCTTCGTGTGACGATACTTCTGCCGCTGTTATTCGCGATGAGGTCATGCTGTCGAATGTAATTGCTAGTCAAGCGGTTCACGAGGCTTATGGAGGCGTTGTTCCTGAATTGGCATCTCGGGCGCACCAACAGAATATTATTCCGGTTGTGTCGGAGGCTTTAAAACGTGCGGGGGTGACTCCGGAGGATTTGAGTGCGGTGGCGTTCACCAGAGGCCCCGGACTTATGGGGTCTTTGCTCGTCGGAACTTCTTTTGCCAAAGGTTTTACGACAGCATTGAATATTCCTCTCGTCGATGTCAATCATTTGCAAGCTCATGTTATGGCTCATTTTATCAAACGGTCTCCCGATGATAACACTCAGCCTCCCTTCCCGTTTTTGTGTTTACTCGTTTCGGGAGGAAATTCGCAAATCATTAAAGTAGAGTCTTATAATGAAATGACTGTTATCGGACAAACGATAGACGATGCTGCCGGTGAAGCTTTTGACAAATGTGCCAAAGTAATGGGATTGCCTTATCCGGGAGGCCCGGTTGTAGATAGATTGGCGAAGGAAGGGAATCCCAAAGCGTTTGCACTAAGCAAACCTCACATACCCGGTTTTGATTATAGTTTCAGTGGACTGAAAACCTCCTTTTTATATTTATTGAGAGACAAAATAAAAGAAGACCCCGATTTCATCGAAAAAAATAAGTGTGACTTGTGCGCATCGTTGCAGACTACGATTGTGGACATTTTGATGGACAAACTTTATAAGGCCGTTAAACAAACTGGAATAAAGCATGTGGCTGTTGCCGGGGGCGTTTCGGCGAACTCCGCTGTGAGGGTTGCTTTTGAAGATTATGCCCGAAAGTATGGTTGGACAGTTTATCTGCCGCCCTTCTCTTTTACGACCGATAATGCGGCTATGGTGGCTATTACGGGTTATTATAAATATTTGGATAAAGAGTTTTGTGATATAGCGAAGGCTCCTTTTGCCCGGGTTGAATTATAAATACGAATGAAATGAATGTCGAGATTATTGTTATCGGCGATGAGTTGTTGATCGGACAGGTGACCGATACGAATTCTGGGTGGATTGCTCGGGAGCTGAATCATATAGGGTGGGAGGTTACCGAGATAACGACAGTTAGAGATAGGTCTCGGGAAATAACCGATGCTCTGAATAGTTCGTTCGGTAGGGTCGATGTCGTTTTGATGACCGGTGGATTGGGCCCGACGAAGGACGATATTACAAAGCAGACCCTTTGTGATTATTTCGGTGGAAAGTTGGTCTTCAATGAGTCGGTATTTGCCAATGTGGAAGCCATTTTTCGTCGTCGTAAATTGACGATGAATGATAGTACGCGCAATCAAGCCTATGTTCCTAATGTGTGTACAGTTATTCAAAATACCGTGGGTACGGCTCCTGTCATGTGGTTTGAAAGAAATGGCAAGGTGTTGGTGTCTATGCCGGGTGTCCCGACAGAAATGAAGACCGTCATGAAAGAGGCGGTTATAAGTCGTTTGAGGGAGTATTTTCAAGATCATTCGTCTATCTTGCATCGCACTTGTTTGGTGAAGGATTTTACGGAATCGAGGTTGTCCGAAACTTTATCCGACTTTGAAGCGCAATTGCCGGTGTGTATCAAACTTGCCTATCTGCCTACGCCGGGAGTGATTCGGTTGAGATTGACTGCTCGTGGCGATGAAGAGTCATATTTGCAGAAGATTATCGATGGTGAGTTTTTTAAATTAAGGACTATATTGGGGAGTCATCTGTTTTGTAGTTCGGATACAACTCTCGCAGGAGCATTAGGGTCGATATTAACCGAAAGAGGAGAAACGTTGGCGACAGCCGAAAGTTGCACGGGAGGAAATATAGCTCATGAAATAACAAGGATAGTGGGTAGTTCGGTCTATTTTAAAGGTAGTGTCGTGGCGTATTCTAACGAGGTGAAAATACGTGTTTTGAATGTGTCGTCGGAGACATTATCGGGTTTTGGCGCTGTGAGTAGGGAGACCGTCTTGCAAATGGTATCGGGGGTACAAAGATTGTTGTCTTCCGATTGTGCGATAGCGACTTCTGGAATAGCAGGTCCGGGTGGAGGCAGCGTTGAGAAACCGGTAGGTACGGTGTGGATTGCAGTTCGGTATGGCGAGCGAAGCGAGGCTGAATGTTTTTGTTTCGAAGGCGATAGAGAGCAAGTAATTGCACGTGCGACCCAATCGGCTTTGTTGATGTTGATACAACTGATGACAAAATAGAACTGAATAAAAAAGTTCCGATTTTAATACCTTAAAAATTTGGAACATATTTCTAAAATGCTTTACTTTGCACTCTGTTTGCGAAAGCAGTAAGAAAAAACAAATAAAATAATAGATAGCGATGTCAAAGATTTGTCAAATTACAGGAAAAAAAGCAATGGTTGGCAACAACGTTTCGCACTCAAAAAGAAGAACGAAAAGAAGATTTAATGTCAACCTCTTTACAAAGAAATTTTATTGGGTAGAACAAGATTGTTGGATCACGCTTACACTTTCGGCTGCCGGTCTTCGTACAATCAATAAAATGGGATTAGATGCAGCTATCAAGCAAGCTGCCGGAAATGGGTATTTAACAGAAATAAAAATGTTATATTAAGATATGGCAAAGAAAGCAAAAGGTAATAGGGTTCAAGTAATTCTTGAATGCACGGAACACAAGGCGAGTGGTATGCCCGGAACATCGCGTTATATTACTACTAAGAACAGAAAAAATACCACAGAAAGATTGGAGTTGAAAAAATACAATCCCATCTTGAAAAGAGTTACTGTACATAAAGAAATAAAATAAGGAAGGATTGAACCATGGCAAAGAAAACAGTTGCATCGTTGCAAAAAGGCGAAGGCCGTACTTATTCTAAAGTGATAAAAATGGTAAAATCGCCGAAAACAGGGGCTTATACTTTCCAAGAGGAAATGGTTCCGAATGACGCGGTTAAAGATGTACTTAGTAAGTAAGTCATAATTAGCGTAATATAAAGAAACTTTCTTATACGAAATGTGTAAGGAAGTTTTTTTTTACCATGATAATTTTATAGCTTTGCATATCCACCGGGTAGCTGCTTACAGTTACTTTTCTTAAAAATTTTATATATGGGATTGTTTGATTTCTTTTCGAAAGAGAAAAAGGAAACCTTGGATAAGGGATTATCTAAGACCAAAGAGGGCGTATTTTCCAAGTTAGCGCGTATTGTTGCCGGGAAGTCACAAGTCGATGAGAATATATTGGACGATTTGGAAGAAGTATTGATCACGTCTGATGTCGGAGTGGAAACTACACTTCGTATTATAGACCGAATAGAGAAGCGGGTAGCTCGTGACAAATACATAAATACGAACGAATTAAACTCAATTCTCCGGGAAGAAATCACAGCGTTGCTAACCGAAAACGATGTTGAGGATGCCGGTGAATTTTCTGTCCCCGAAGGGAAAAAACCGTATGTAATCATGGTTGTCGGGGTGAATGGTGTAGGCAAGACTACAACTATCGGTAAGTTGGCATATCAATATAAAAAGAGAGGGAATAGTGTTTATTTGGGAGCTGCCGATACGTTTCGTGCCGCTGCGGTCGAGCAGTTGATGATATGGGGCGAACGGGTTGGAGTCCCTGTCGTGAAACAAAAAATGGGAGCCGATCCGGCATCCGTGGCGTTCGATACGTTGAGTTCGGCGAAGGCGAATAATGCCGATGTGGTAATTATCGATACGGCAGGTCGTTTGCATAATAAATTGAATTTGATGAACGAGTTGACCAAAATAAAGAAAGTAATGGAGAAAATCGTTCCCGGTGCTCCTCATGAAATCTTGTTAGTATTGGACGGCTCCACAGGACAGAATGCTTTTGAGCAAGCCAAGCAGTTTACTGCCGCGACCGAGGTGAACGAGTTGGCCATAACGAAACTCGATGGTACGGCCAAAGGTGGTGTGGTCATAGGTATATCCGATCACTTTAAGATACCGGTTAAGTACATAGGGCTGGGTGAAGGCATGGAAGATTTGCAGGTGTTCCGCCGTAAGGAGTTTGTGGACTCGTTGTTCGGAGATTGATATTCGTGAGTTTTTAGGATAGACGGCTGGGTGGTCTTGCAAAGGCTTCATAGCCGTATTTTTGTGTAATGACAATGATAAAAAATAGCGTTGATATTATTACGTTGGGTTGTTCGAAAAATTTGGTGGATTCCGAACGATTGATGCATCGTTTCGCAGAAGCCGGTTATAAGGTGAGACATGATCCTGAAAAAGTTTCGAGTGAGTTTGTCGTAGTGAATACTTGTGGCTTCATTGGAGATGCCAAAGAAGAATCTATCGAAATGATTTTACAAATGGTCGAGGCTAAAAAAGCTCATAAGATACATCATCTTTATGTGATGGGCTGTTTGTCTCAACGTTATCGGGAAGAACTGGAAGCCGAGATACCCGAGGTAGATAAGTTTTATGGAAAATTCGACTGGACTGATTTGTTGACGGATTTGGGATCGCGAATTTCCGAGGAGAAAGATTTCGGGCGCATACTGACAACTCCGCCTCATTATGCCTATGTGAAAATTGCCGAAGGTTGTAATCGATTTTGTTCTTATTGTGCTATTCCTTTAATTACAGGGCGCTTCGTTTCTTATCCTATGGAACAGTTGCTCGACGAGGTGAGGAGCTTGGTTTCGCAGGGCGTGAAAGAGTTTCAGATTATTGCTCAGGATTTATCTTCCTATGGACTTGATTTGTACGGGAAATTGAAATTACCGGAGTTAATCGATCGTATGGCGCAGATTCCGGGTGTGAAGTGGATACGGTTACACTATGCTTATCCGTCACAATTCCCTTATGAGATATTACCTGTTATACAGCGTCATGATAATGTTTGCAAATATCTCGATATCGCATTGCAGCATATCAGCGACCATGTGTTGGTAGATATGCGTCGGCATGTGACGAAGCAGGAGACTTATGATTTGTTGAAACGCATACGAATGGAAGTCCCCGGCATACATATTCGCACGACATTGATGGTGGGATATCCTGGTGAGACCGATGAGGATTTCGAGGAATTAAAAGCGTTTGTTCGGGAGGCTCGTTTCGAGCGTATGGGGGCGTTTGCCTATTCCGAAGAAGAGGGTACTTATGCGGCCAATCATTTTCCTGACTCTATCCCGGAGGAAGTGAAACAGGCCCGACTCGACGAGTTGATGGCATTACAAGAAGAAATAGCACTTGAAAGCAATGCTTCGAAGGTAGGTCAAATATTTGATGTGATAGTCGATCGGGAAGAGGAGGACTATTATGTGGGGCGTACGGAGTACGATTCTCCCGAGGTCGATCCCGAAGTGCTTATTGCAAAAGATCGTTTTCTGACTGTTGGAGATTTTTGTCGGGTAAAAGTCGTCGAAGCTCTGCCTTTTGAGCTTATGGCTGTTCCCGTGGAGTTGGATTGATAAGTCGGTGTGATATGGCGAAAGAGGTTGATTCTATACATTTGCTATCTTGTGCTATTGAGGCAAGTTTGGGGAATGATTTCCCGGCTTTCGCTTTTCGTCTGCCGGGCGACGATGGTTTTTATTGGGGTGCTTGTGAGCCTGATAGACTTATGACTCTTGCCGATGGCGTTTTCCCTGAAAGACAGGAGGGCTTCTTTTTCGCACCTTTTGAAGAAGGCGAGTTGCCTCGTTACTTTTTCCCTGTGAAAATACAACGGGCCGAAGAGATAAGTTTGGAGGCGTTGGATTACGGGGCGGGACAAACTTTGGCAAAGTTGGAGATAAAACCGGTAGATAGTTCTTTTGAACAGTATGAAAAACAAGTAAATACGCTTGTCGCAGCAATGTCTCGTAAAGAGATAAAAAAGGCTGTTCTTTCCCGTACCGTCACATTGAACCGTTCGGTAGTTTCCGATGGGCAGCTGTTTTTTCGACTGGCTGCAAAATACGATTCGGCTTTTGTTTCGTGGGTCAATGTGCCCGGTGTAGGACGATGGATAGGAGCTACGCCCGAAACATTGCTCGATTGTGACGGAGTGTCATTGACTACGATGGCTCTCGCAGGTACGCGAAAGGCGGGAGCGAGGGAGCCGTGGGGACAAAAAGAACAAGAGGAGCAACAAATTGTGACCGATTATATATCGAAGGTATTTAGAGATAAAGGTCTCGAACCGATTATCGGTGAGCGGTTTTCTCGCAAGGCAGGACAGGTGGAACATCTGTGTACGCCTATTTCTCTGAAAGTCGGTTCGGCAAACGGGAGATTGGCCGAGATATTGTCGGTGCTTCACCCTACGCCGGCTGTGGGTGGGTATCCCAAAGAACTTGCGATGGAATGGATTCGTCGAGTAGAACCGCATGAGCGCAGATATTATGGCGGTTATTTGGGCCCTATGTTTGGTGAGCATGTTCGTTTGTTCGTCAATCTTCGGTGCATGGAAGTAGATGATTCCCGATTGAGATTGTATGTCGGCGGAGGTTTGACCGATAAATCGGACCCGGAAAGTGAGTGGAAAGAAACCGAGGCGAAAGCGCAGACTTTGCTGTCGATTATCAATGGTTATAAGTAGAGTGAATATGAAAACGACCGATAAACAGGGCTGTAATATTCTTGTCGCACTTTTGGCGGAACATGGTGTAAAGCGTGTCGTTCTATCGCCCGGATCGAGAAATGCTCCTTTATTAATGGCATTTTCGCGTACACCCGATATACAGGACTATGTCGTTGTCGATGAACGTACAGCGGCTTTTATGGCATTGGGTATGTCGCAACGTAGCGGTGAACCTGTGGCATTGGTTTGTACATCGGGAACAGCGTTACTCAATTATGCGCCGGCTGTTGCCGAGGCCTATTACCAACATATTCCGTTGATAGTTATCTCGGCGGATCGTCCTATGGAGTGGATCGATCAGGACGATAGTCAAACATTGCGGCAGTACGGCGCTTTGTCTCACTTTGTGAAACGTTCGTATAATTTACGGGCGGAACTGTCTCTGCCGATGGACGGGTGGTACTTCAATCGTTGTATAAACGACGCTTTGTTAACGTCATTGTCGGGAGAAAAGGGCCCTGTTCATATTAATATCGCTGTTTCCGAGCCGCTCACGCAAGAAATGGATATGCCTTCCGTACGGGAGCGTTTTGTTACTCGCATGCCTTCGTCGAGCATTCCCGATGAGCATTCTATGAAACTTTTGTGCGATGAGTTTATGTCGGCTCGAAAGGTGTTGGTTTTAGTGGCTTTCTCACAGCCCGACGAGCAGTTGAGTCAAGTTCTTTTACGTTTAGCGGAATTGCCGCAGGTTGTCGTTCTTACCGAAAGCATAACCAATGTGAGGGGGAAGAATTTGATACCTACGATCGATAGGGTTTATTCGGTAATCGATAAAGCGGAATGGGAAGATTATGCACCCGATTTGCTCATTACATTAGGCGGATCATTGGTGTCGCGTATGATAAAGGCTTTTTTACGGCAGTATAAGCCCAAGTTGCATTGGCGTATATCACAAGGCGATCATGTAGTAGATACGATGCAATCGTTGACTTGCCATATCGATTCTCAGGCTGCATCATTTTTAGAGGTGTTGTCTCGAAGTGTATTCCCGATAGAGAGCGACTACTCGATGCTGTGGCATAGGAAAGAGGTGATTGCTACTCGTTTGCACGACGATTATATCGCTCATGTCGGGTGGTGTGATTTGAAAGCATTTTCATTGATATTACCTGCGATTCCGCCGGGAACAGCATTGCAGCTTTCCAACGGTACTACGGTACGCTATGCCCAGTTGTTCAAGTGCGAACAGGTGTTGCGGAGCGATTGTAATCGGGGCGTGAGCGGTATAGAAGGATCCACCTCGACCGCTGCGGGTGCGGCTTGTGTGGGTGAGGAGATGACAGTATTGATTACGGGAGACATGAGCTTTTCGTATGATGTAAATGGGTTATCATCGACTTATCTTTCTCCCCGGTTTAAAATTATCGTAATGTGTAATGGGGGTGGGGGAATCTTTCGATTTATTAAACCGACTTCCGATTTGCCCGAATTGGAAACTTGTTTTGAAATACATAGAGATATTTCGGTCGAGAAATATGCCGATTTGTTCGGACTTCGTTATTTCGAGCTCAATGATGAAAAATCGGCCGCAGAGGTACTTTCTCTCTTTTTTGCCGAGAAAGATCGGCCGGCTATACTGGCGGTCCACACCCCGAATGTTTATAATGCCGAGGTTTTGCGGGGATACTTCCGCCGGTCGAGGCAATGATGATAATGATTAAATTTAAAAATATAAGAATATGGAACCGATAGATTGGAAAACGATTAAGGAGTATGAGGATATACTTTTCGATTATTGTGATGGAATCGCAAAGATAACGATTAACCGCCCGCAAGTATATAATGCGTTTCGTCCGCAAACGAATTGTGAGATGCTCGATGCCATGTCTATTTGTCGGGAACGTTCCGATATTGGCGTTATCATTCTGACGGGAGCGGGAGACAAAGCGTTTTGTTCCGGTGGAGACCAGAAAGTGAAAGGAATTGGCGGTTATATCGATGAAAACGGTGTCCCGAGGTTAAATGTTTTGGATTTGCATAAAGCTATACGTTCCATTCCCAAGCCGGTTATCGCTATGGTCAACGGTTATGCGATCGGAGGCGGGCATGTGTTGCATGTGGTATGTGATTTGACAATCGCTTCGGAGAACGCTCGATTCGGACAGACTGGCCCGAAAGTGGGAAGTTTTGACGGAGGATTCGGCTCGTCCTATTTAGCTCGTATCGTAGGGCAGAAGAAAGCGCGCGAAATATGGTTCCTATGTCGCCAATATTCAGCGAAAGAGGCAGAAGAAATGGGGCTGGTCAATAAAGTTGTTCCTTTCGACCGATTGGAGGAAGAGACAATCGAATGGTGTCGAACGATATTGAAACGTAGCCCGATGGCTATACGAATGATTAAGCGGGCGTTGAATGCCGAACTTGACGGGCAGCGGGGTTTGATGGAATTTGCCGGTGATGCCACTCTCATGTATTATCTCATGGAGGAGGCGCAGGAGGGCAAGAATGCTTTCCTTGAAAAGAGAGACCCCGATTTCCAGAAATTTCCCAAATTCCCCGGATAGATGTTAAAGGCAAGTTATACTCCTTATATACTTCATTTCAAAGTCCCTAGCGGAACTTCTCGGGGCGTTCTCACGCAAAAGGAGACCTATTTCTTGAAAGTGTGGGACGAGCATAATCCCGATTGTTTCGGGATAGGAGAATGCGCACTGTTTAAGGGATTGGGAACAGACGATCGTCCTGATTATGAAGCTATGTTGCAAACGGTTTGTCGGGGTATCGACCGAATAGATGAAATAGATTTGTCTACATGGAGTTCTATCCGTTTTGGAGTGGAGACCGCCTTACTCGATTTGCAGCATGGCGGACGACGCATGATTTATCCGTCTGAGTTTACTGCCGGGAAACAAGCGATTGAAATAAACGGATTGATATGGATGGGCGATAAGCGCACTATGGCTTCCCGTATCGATGAGAAATTAGCGGCCGGGTTCTCTTGTATTAAGTTGAAAATTGGAGCGATAGATTTCGATGATGAATGTGAATTGCTGGCTGCAATCTGGCGACGATATAGCCGGGAGGATATAGAGTTGAGGGTCGATGCCAACGGTGCGTTCTCTCCTTATGATGCATTGGAACATTTGCAACGTCTTTCGGCTTATGATTTACATTCGATAGAACAGCCCATACGAGCCGGACAATGGGAGGCGATGGCTCGGTTGTGCGAAGAAACTCCTCTACCGATAGCTCTGGACGAAGAATTAATCGGGATAACCGATTCCACCGAGAAATTAGCGTTATTGGAGACGATTTCTCCGCAATATATCGTTTTGAAGCCTTCTTTGATAGGTGGATTTTCGGGTGCGGAAGAGTGGATCGAATTTGCTCGGAATTGTCGTGTGGATTGGTGGATAACATCGGCATTGGAATCGAATGTGGGATTGAATGCAATTGCGCAATGGACGGCGACATTGCCTATAAATATGCCTCAGGGATTGGGAACGGGAGCTTTGTACACCAATAATATACCGTCACCGTTGGAGCAGATAGGAGATGAGTTGAGATATAATCCTGATAAAACTTGGATTTTTTCGATGGATTCATGGAAATAAGGCTAAATCATCGTATTTGTCGTAGTCGAGAAGAGATACTCAATGCTTCTACACCCGAAGTGGCTGCTTTTCTCGATGAGTGGTTCGCACCTTCCGATTTTGTTTGGGGACATACTTCGGGATCGACCGGAACTCCAAAGCCGGTAAGATTACTGAAACGAGATATGGAGGCTTCGGCACGGTTGACCAATGACTTTTTCGATATTACCTGTCGTTCGGTAATGTTGTTATGCCTGTCGCCCGATTATATTGCCGGTAAAATGATGATTGTAAGAGCCTTGTTATCCGGTGCTGATTTGTTGGTCGTAACTCCTTCGTCGTTGCCTTTGACGACAATAGACGAGCCTATCGATTTTGCCGCGATGGTTCCGGCGCAAGTAGTCGAATCTTTGAAAAGTACGATGCAGAAATCAAGACTTTCTCGTATAACGTCTCTGATAATAGGTGGTGCACCTTTATCTCCTGGTACTGAGGTGGAGCTGGAAAAACTTCCTGTCGATATGTATGCTACTTATGGTATGACCGAGACAGTTTCGCATGTTGCATTACGCCGTATCGGTGACTCTTTGTCGTTATATTGTGCGTTGGGTGGTATATCTTTTTCGATAGATGAACGAAATTGTTTAATCATTCACGCTCCGCACTTCTCTGTAAAAGAGTTTGTAACGAACGATGTGGTTGAGTTGGTGGATTCTCGGAATTTTCGATGGATAGGACGGTATGACCATGTGATCAATACGGGAGGGATAAAGGTTTTTCCAGAGTTGATCGAAAAGAAAATAGCAGGTCTGTTTACACGCCGTTTTTTTGTAACGTCTTGTGACGACCTGAAATGGGGTGAATCGGTTGCTCTCGTTATAGAAGGCGAGGCTTTGTCTCTGGAACAAGAAAAAATATTTCTGGAAAAGATTCGGGCAAAAGTAAATAAATATGAGTTCCCACGTAAAGTATTGTATGTGCAGAAGTTTAAGGAGACGTCTTCGGGAAAAGTTATACGGAATATTTAGTCCTTTTTCTTCGTTGAGAAAGAATTAGAAATATAAAATTTATGATTTTATTTTGATAGTAATAAAAATTATTTGTATTAACTTGTCTTGCCGAATACTCAAATTATATTTACCTTTATTGCAAATTTAATATATCTCTAACATTTTAATATTTTATCATGAAATTTTTTCAAAATTTAGTATGGGTAGCCATTTTTTCGTTATCGGGTACAGTGGCCGCTCAAACACCTGTTTATCTTGATGAAACCAAGCCGATGGAAGACCGAATAGAGGATGCTCTGTCGAGAATGACGCTCGAAGAAAAAGTGGCATTGTGCCACGCACAATCCAAATTCAGTTCACCGGGAGTGCCTCGTTTGGGATTGCCCGAAAATTGGATGACCGACGGTCCTCATGGAGTTCGTGCCGAGGTCATTTGGGACGAATGGGACCAAGCAGGGTGGACGAACGATTCTTGTATGGCATTCCCGGCATTGACTTGTTTGGCAGCGACTTGGAATCCTGAGATGGCTCTGTTGTATGGCAAATCGATAGGCGAGGAAGCGCGATATAGAAATAAGAATGTATTATTGGGACCGGGTGTCAATATCTACCGTACTCCGTTGAATGGTCGTAATTTTGAATATATGGGAGAGGATCCCTATTTAGCTTCGGAGATGGTGGTTCCTTATATCGAAGGGGTACAGTCTAACGGGGTAGCAGCCTGTGTGAAGCATTATGCGTTGAATAATCAGGAATACGATCGGCATGCTGTCAATGTCGAGGTTAGTGACCGGGCTTTATATGAAATTTATCTTCCAGCGTTTAAGGCTGCTGTACAAAAAGGAAAGGCTTGGGCTATTATGGGAGCCTACAATCGTTATAAGAATCAATATTGTTGTCACAACCAATATTTGTTGAACGATATTCTCCGAAAAGAATGGGGATTTGATGGTGTCGTAGTATCGGATTGGGGTGGAGTATTCAATACGATGGAGGCTGCTTATAATGGTTTGGATATGGAGTTCGGGACTTGGACAGATGGTTTGACGAATGGTAAAGGAGATGCGTATAGCAATTACTATTTGGCACAACCGTTTCTTGATTTGTTGAAAAACGGGACGATTCCGGAATCTGTTGTCGATGGCAAAGTTCGAAATATATTGCGTCTGATGTTTCGTACTACGATGAATCGTAACAGACCTTACGGCTCTTTCAAAACCCCGGCTCATGCTTCTGCTGCTCGTAAAATCGCCGAGGAAGGCATTGTGTTGTTACAGAATAAAAACAATGTATTACCCATTCGTTTGTGCGAAACCAAACGCATCTTGGTTGTCGGAGAGAATGCGATAAAGATGATGACGGTAGGTGGCGGAAGCTCTTCGTTGAAAGCACGATATGAGATATCCCCATTGGACGGATTGAAGGCAAGAGTCGGAGATGCTGCTGAGATGATGTATGCTCGTGGATATGTCGGTAATATCGATGGATCTTATAATGGGGTGGTTTCCAAAGTCAATCTTGCTGAATCTCGGTCTGCCGATGAACTGCTCGATGAAGCTGTAAATAAAGCGAAGTCGGCCGATTATGTCGTTTTTGTCGGCGGTTTGAATAAGAATAGCCGCCAAGATTGTGAAGGTGGAGATCGCACATCGTATGGGCTTCCTTATGGTCAAGACCGAGTTATCGAGGCTTTGTCTCAGGCCAATCCCCGCACGATAGTCGTATTGATTTCGGGAAACAGTGTGGCAATGCCGTGGATAGACCAGGTCCCTGCCATCGTCGAAGGTTGGTATTGCGGTAGTGAAGCCGGTAACGCATTGGCTTCTATATTGGTGGGCGATGTCAATCCTTCTGGAAAACTCCCGTTCAGTATGTATGCCAAATTGGAAGATTATCATGCTCATTCATTCAATGATTCGATTGTTTATCCGGGGTTGAATCACCAACAAATTTATAAAGACGATATTTTTGTAGGTTATCGTTGGAGCGATCTTCACAAGAAAATACGACCGATGTTCAGTTTCGGTCACGGATTGAGCTACACGACATTTGAATATGGTAAAGCCGAGATCGATAAGAAAGTCGTGCAACAAGGTGAAAGCCTCCGGGTTCGTATCCCTGTAACCAATACAGGCAATAGATCTGGGGCAGAAATCGTTCAGTTGTATGTGAGTGATTTGAAATCGAGTTTGCCCCGTCCGAAGAAAGAATTGAAAGGATTTAAGAAAGTTGATTTGCAACCGGGAGAAAGTCAAATCGTAGAGTTTGAGATAGACGAGTCGAAACTCTCTTATTTCGATGATAAGAAACATGCCTGGGTTGCGGAACCCGGGAAGTTCGAAATATTGATAGGAGCCTCTTCGAGTGATATAAGATCGAAGGTCGCGTTTGAGTTGGAATAATTAATCTGTGTAAAACAAGGGGGGGGTCAAAACTAAAATGTCCCCTCCGAAAAGTTATAGATTGTAACTATGACATTTAAAAGGGTCGTATCAAGCTCTGTATTGAGTAATGATACGACCCTTTTTTAGCCTTTTGAGGGCACTCAAATTTCAAATTATAAGTTCATATCTTCAAAAATTGAGTTTTGACACACCCTCTTGTTTTACTTATTATAGCCCAAGTGGGATATTATCCGAATTTGCTAATTTTTCGTAACCGCTCTTCATCTATAATTTGTATGCGTCGGCCATCGACTGTTATGATTTTTTCGTTTGTAAAACTCGATAGGGTGCGTATGGCGTTAGATGTGGTCATGTTCGATAAGTTAGCTAAATCTTCACGAGCCATATAGATGTTGAGTGTAAGTCCATCTTCTTCGACACCGTAATTTTCTTTAAGTACCAATAAGGATTCGGCTAATCGTCCTCGAATATGTTTTTGTGTGAGATTGACTGTGCGGGCATCCGAAATGCCTAAATCGTTGGATAGTTCTTTAATGAAAAACCAAGCCAAGCCGTTATTTTTGCGAATATGTTCTTCTACTAACGGCATGGGCAAGAATCCCACAATAGAATTTTCAATGGCTGCTGCTGCCGTTACATAAGGTTCGCGAGAGAAATATGCCCGATAGCCGAAATATTGAACCGGTCGAATTAATCGAATAATTTGGCTCCTGCCACCAACGCCGTCTTTGTAAATTTTTACTTTACCTTTTAATAAGCACATTAGTTGTGCGGGATCTTCTCCCTCACTGTAAATAATTTCATTCTTTTTGAAATTCTGAATTTTAAAGTTTTCGGCGATAATGCGTTTTTCCTCATTTTCAAGTAGAGCCCAAAAATCAGACATTTCTTGTTGTAGTATGGATTCTAATGTGCTTTTTTTAACCATTTGCCTTATAACTATGTTTTACAGCACAAAAATATATAAAAAATTGATACATTGTTCCTTAAAAGAGGAAAAACTATAATATTTAATAGTAAATCGGGATTTATATCAATAAAAAATAAGGAGCGTAAATGATTTTTTCGCTCCTTATTTGTATAAAGAAAAAGTGTCCTTATAGGCTGTTATTTATAAGATATCGTTCGGCATCCATTGCCGCTTTACAACCCGATGCCGCCGCAGTGATAGCCTGTCTATACCGGGGATCTGCGACATCTCCGGCAGCGAATACACCTTCTATGTTAGTTTCGGTTGTGTGAGGTGCAGTAACTATATATCCGTTTTCATCGAGGGTAATGGAATGTTTGAATATATCTGTATTGGGTTTGTGTCCAATGGCAAGGAAAAATCCATCTATGGGTAAATCGTAACGCTCTTCATGCGCTGTGTCTTTGCCTTTAACCAAATGTACTCCTTCCACTCCGTTTTCTCCGAACAATCCTTCGGCCTGAGTTTCAAATAAGATTTCTATATTAGGATTTTCATTGACACGGCGTTGCATGATATTGGAGGCTCTTAGAAAGTTTTTTCTGACGATTAAGTAAACCTTAGAGGCTAAGTGGGAGAGGTATTCTGCTTCTTCGCAAGCCGTATCGCCTCCACCTACTACCGCGACTATTTTTTTTCGGTAGAAAAATCCATCGCAAGTAGCGCAGGCCGACACTCCCATACCTGCATATTTAGCCTCATCTGGGAGTCCTAAATATTTGGCCGAAGCACCAGTAGAGATGATTAAGGCATCGGCTTCAATAATTTTTTCACCGTCTATGGTTATACGATATGGTTTTTGAGAAAAATCGACAGCTGTGGCAATCCCTCGGCGAATGTTTGCCCCAAATCGTTCGGCTTGTTTTTTCAAATCTTCCATCATATCGAATCCTGATATACCTTCGGGATATCCCGGGAAATTTTCTATATCGCTGGTCGTTGTTAGTTGTCCGCCCGGTTGCATGCCTTCATATAGAACCGGTGATAGGTTTGCTCGTGAAGCATAAATAGCTGCCGTATAACCGGCCGGTCCTGAGCCTATAATTAGACAACGTATGCGTTCGTTTTGTTCCATAATTTCTATTTATTTGTGTTATTAGCGTAAATCGATAAGTTCTGCTTTTGGATATTGCTTTTTGTTAAAAACAAATGTCGAGTCTGGAAAGTTTTGGTCGGTAGCATATTTTGACAGGTTGATTATGCTATATGTCCGATCGCTATAATAGAGTTTAAAAGAGCTTGGATTCCACGTAGTTGTGTTGATAATAATTATAATGTGGTCTATATTTGTTCCTTTCTTCTTTGGTGTAAGTTCTGCTATACTTTCTTTGGAACTTTTTGACTTTAATGTTTTGATGTAGAAGTCTTTTTTGTAGTTATTGATGAGTATGTAGGGATTGACTGTTGCGATTTCTTCGGTCGTCGGTTCGGTTAGGTTTACTTCCTCTGTTGCCTTTACGTATGCCCATTGTTGCAAACCATCGTACCATACAGTCATAGATGTTGTATTCCAGTAAAATTTGTTCCCAGATAGTTTTATAGTTCCGTTTTGTTTTTCTACGGGTTCGTTCAGTGCATTAAAAACGGTCAGTGTAAAAGTAGCCGATATACCGTTCGATTGTTGGAATTTACCAACGACTTTATCTAATGCCTGTGTACCGTTTTGTGCATGTAGAGGTTCCATGCTTAATAGTAGAAAAAGTACAGAGCAGCATAGTAGAATGCGATTTGTTTTCATTTCATTAATTCTAATTTGTTTTCGAGAGCCATAATATCCACAATCAGTACTTGTCGAGGTTTACCCCCTTCGCTTGGGCCTACGATACCGGCAGCTTCCAGTTGATCCATCAGTCGTCCCGCTCTATTGTATCCGATGGAGTAGCGTCTTTGTAAAGACGATGTGGAGGCCTGCCCTGAAACGACGATCATTTTAGCGGCTTCCTCGAATAGGGGGTCTCGGTTGATTACATCGTTTCCATTGCTCCCTGCGTCACTGTCGGGATTTTTATATTCTGGAAGTTCATATGGTTCGGGGTATCCTTGTTGTTTGCTGATATACTCACAAATTCGTTTTACTTCGGGAGTATCGATAAACGCACATTGAATACGTTTCAAATCACCTCCTTCGGTAAATAACATATCACCTCGTCCGATGAGCTGGTTTGCTCCGGGAGCATCGAGTATAGTCCGTGAATCGACCATTTGCATGACTCTGAAAGCGATACGTGCCGGGAAATTTGCCTTAATGTTACCGGTGATAACGGTCGTTGAAGGACGTTGTGTAGCTATGATCATGTGAATACCGACAGCTCTCGCTTTTTGTGCTATTCGAGCGATGGGCATTTCGACGTCTCTGCCTGCCATCATAATTAAATCAGCGAACTCATCGATAATCACCACGATATAGGGCATGAATTTGTGTCCGTTATTCGGATTCAGTTTTCTATGGATAAACTCTTCGTTATACTCTTTGATTGTTCTCACATTTGCTTTGGCGAGTAGGGCATATCGATTATCCATTTCGATACAGAGAGAATTTAAAGTGGCGATAACCTTGTCGCTGTCGGTAATTACGGACTTTTCTGCGTCGGGTAATTTAGCCATAAAATGTCTTTCTATAACCGAATAGATACTGAATTCGACCATTTTGGGATCGACTAATACGAATTTTAATTGAGCCGGGTGTTTTTTATAAAGTAAAGATGTGATAATGGCATTCAGCCCGACGGATTTTCCTTGTCCGGTAGCACCAGCCACCAATATGTGAGGCATTTTACAAAGATCTGCTATGCAGACTTCGTTCGTAATACTTTTTCCTAACGCAAGGGGAAGTTCATATTTACATTCTTGAAATTTTTTGGAAGCTAGAACAGAATACATAGAGACCATTTTAGGATCTTTGTTCGGTACTTCGATACCGACGGTTCCTTTGCCGGGAATAGGGGCTATAATGCGAATCCCTAACGCCGACAGGCTGAGGGCAATATCGTTTTCCAAACTTTTTATCCGGGCTATTCTTACTCCGGGTGCTGGTTTTATTTCATAAAGAGTAACGGTAGGACCCACAGTCGCCGTAATGGAACTGATTTCTATATTGTAATTTTTGAGGGTTTCGGTGATCAGTTTTTTGTTGGCAGACTGTTCTTCCATGTTGATCTCCACCTCGCTGTTTTCCCGTTTGTCCAGTAAATCGAATGTCGGTCTTTTATAATGCGAGAGGTCTTTCGTAGGATCATAATCTTCCATAGGAGCTTGTGTAGCTAATACTTCGGTCTCAGCCGTCTCGATGACAAAGTCGGGGTCACCGGTCTCGATGGTAACTCGTTTAGTCTCCTCTTCGATAGGAAGAATATTTTCTTGTATATCTTCGAGTGTAGGGATTTCTTCGGTAGGGTCATCGGGATATTCGGGCAATGTATTTACAATATCGTTTTCCGATGAGGGTATGTTTTCAGTGTTTTGGATTTCGTTAGATTCAGTTTCCCTATTGTCATTTTCGTTATCTGTTTCTGGATTATCCGTCCTGTTTTTTATTGCTTGGATCGCCTTCCCTGTGAGGTTGACGGACGATACTCGTCGAATATATTCAATGGTTTTATAACTTAGATGGACGAGCAATATAATAACGAGAGCTATAATGAATAGAGCCGTTCCCCATGGTCCTATCCATGCATTGAGCCATAAAGTCGCATAATACCCGTGATATCCCCCTAAATATAGGAAGGTGTTGTTATAACTGTGCATGAAAATGAATCCGAAAAAGAGAGACAAAACTATTATCGACAAGGCACAGCTAATCGTAAATCGTATCATTCGAGTATGGGCGACTTTCATGAATCGACGGCCTACGACATATAACCATAGAGAAACGATGAAAGCAGATATACCCATCCAACGATTTATCATGAGGTTGGATAAGTATGCCCCGAATGCACCCGTCCAATTTTGAATCTCGTTTCCAATGGAAGAAAGTTCTCCTACCGATAGATTCTCAACTTTACTTTGGTCGATGCTTCCTGTAAAAAAGAATGAGATGAAAGAGATAGTCAAATAGAGGGAGAATATGACTAAAATGACACCTAAAATGAAATTTACACGTTCATTTTTAAATATGTTTTTACGTATTTCTCTTTCATTCTGAGCTGTATCGTTTCCCTCTTCGGGTTGGGCTTGTTTTATTTTATTTTCTTCTAAGTCTGTTGTAGGCATATTATGAGAATACTTCGCTTTGGATTTTAGATTAGATACAAATGTACAAAAAATACTTATTCTCAACAATATTATGAGTTTTTCCAAAAGTAAGATGTGAATAAAATGAGGACTGTAAACAGTTCAAGCCGGCCGATGAGCATGATGATTGACAAAGTCCATTTTCCTAAATCGGGGATAAAAGCATAGTTACCTGCCGGACCGGTTGAACCGGCTCCGGGACCGATATTGCTGAGGCAGGAAAGTGTCGAACCGAATGATTCTTCCATAGACAACCCCAATGCCGATAGGATAATAGACCCTGCTATAAGTACCATGACATATACTAAGATAAATGCTAATATTTTGGATACTATTTCGTGAGATATGGCTTTCCCATTTACGCGTACGGGTAATATAGCATTGGGGTGTATGACTCTGTAAAGTTCATTTTTTGTATTTTTGGCGAGGACCACCAGCCTGTCTATTTTTGCTCCTCCACAAGTGGAGCCGGCACAAGCTCCGAAGAACATGAGTAGTAAAAATATAGTTGTAAAAAATGGGCCCCAAGCAACATAGTCATCTCCGGTGTATCCGGTTGACGTAGCAATTGTTACAACCAAGAATAGCGATCTTCGAAAAGTATCTTCGAAGGAGCCGTTTTGGTCGGTTATGTATAGTCCTGTAATGACTAATAAAGTGGCCCCTAATACAATTGCCGTGTACCATTTGGTTTCTTCATTGTGTAATAGTTTTTTGAAATCTCCGGTTACGGCTCTATACACCAAAGCAAAATTTATACCTGCAATAAATGTGAATATAGTCATGACATATTCTGTGTAAGAGGAGTTCCAAAAATTTATACCGGCTTGTTTGGTCGAAAATCCACCTGTTGCCATGACGCAAAATGCTTGACAGATAGCATCGAAAAGATTCATGGGACCCAACCACAATAGGAGACAAAGGATAATGGTGAGTATGATATATACACTCCATAATTTTTTTGCTGTTTCTCCGATTTTTGGTTTCAATTTTTCAGTTGTTATACCGGTTACTTCGGAATTAAATAAAAGTAATCCACCCTGATGGTTGAGCATGGGCAGTATGGCGATTGTTAACAAGATGATACCCATTCCTCCGATAAAATGCATGAAACTGCGCCAAAAGAGAATACCATGTGGAAGAACGTCTACGTTTTCTATAATGGAAGCTCCTGTCGTTGTTAGGCCGGATACTGTTTCGAAAATAGCATCTGTAATACTCAAATGATTGGGCATTAAGCAAAATGGGAGCATCCCGAAAGCCGAGAAGAAAAGCCATATAGAAGTTACCAGTAAATAACTTTCACGCTTTCCTACGTCGTTACGGGAATTTCTAAAAATGTAGAATAATATACCACCTACGATTGCAGTTATTGATGCCGATTTAATAAAGGCCGGCGCATCTCCTTCTCCATAAATAAGAGCTACGACAAACGGAACGAGCATGAATATAGATTCCATGCATAGTAATATTCCGATGAATTTCAGTATGACATGAAAGTTAATTTTGGGCATGATATTCCTAATTGAAAAGCTTCTCTATTTTATGTAATGCTGTGTCGAGACAGAAAATAACGACGTGATCATTCGGTTGTATCCATGTGTTTCCGGTTACGACCATGCCGTGTCCATTACGAACCAATCCACCGATTGTTAAGTCGGACGGGAGTTTTAGGTCTTTTACTGCGGCTTTGGTAATTTTAGAATTTTCTTTTGCAACCAATTCTACGACTTCGGCGTCGGATAATGCGAGACATTTAGCATTTGAGGAGTCTTCGTCGAGCAACAATTGGAAGATACGGCTGGCCGCTAGTAATTTTTTATTGATGATATTTCCTATATTTAGCCGTTCAGCAGTAGAGATGAACTGGATATTTTCGACTTCTGCAATAGTCTTTTTTACCCCTAATTCTTTGGCGGTTAAACAGGCTAATATATTTGTCTCGGAACTATCGGTTAATGCTATAAATGCATCCATGTCACGGATTCCTTCTTCTTTCAAAAGATCCACATTGCGTCCATCTCCTTGAATAATGATTATATCGTTCATGTATTCGGCTAATTTATAACTCTTTTGCTTGTCGCATTCGATGAGTTTTATTGCCATATTATCAGGCGCGTAACTCGATATGCGTATAGCGATACGGCTGCCTCCCATGATCATTATTTTGTGAATTTCTGCTTCTGTTTCACCTGAGAGTTTTTGAATTTCTTGTATATGATTAGGAGTCGTGGTAAAGTATGCGATGTCTCCTATTTTTATTTCGTCGTTTCCTCTTGGAATAATAGTTTCATGTATACGTTTGATGGCCGCGATGTGAAATTGGCTTTCGGCTGTTGTGAGTTCATAGAGTTTTTTATTCAGAATTTTAGCGTTGTCGTGTAATTTTACACTTAGTACGATTAATTCTCCATTACAAAGTTCAAACCAGTTGCGTGTCCAAGTGTGTTTTAATGCGGTTATTACTTCTTCTGCGGCCAGTTTTTCGGGATATATCAGTTCATTTACTCCCAGATTTTCAAAGAAGGCTTTATTTTCAGGCAAAAGGTATTCGTAGTTGTCCACTCTTGCCAGAGTTTTTTTTGCGCCTAGTTTCGATGCCATTGTACATGCCATGATATTACGAGACTCGAAGGGCATGACAGCAATAAATAAATCGGCTTTATATACTTGGGCTTGTTTTAATGTTTGGAATGCAGTAGGGTTCCCGATGACAGTCATTAAATTATAATTGGCATCGAGTTCTCGTAGTTTCTCTTCATCATTGTCGATTAGAATAATATCCTGTTCTTCTCGGGATAACAGTTTTGCTAAATGTGTTCCAACCTCTCCGGCTCCAGCAATGATTATTTTCATAATTATTAGTTCTCTTTTATTTCTATGATTTACCAGTTACCAATAATTACCGAGTAAATATTTTCTTCATCTATACCACATAGTTGGTGTAGTTCTTTAACTGTCCCCTGTGCTATGAATTTATCGGGGATTCCTATTCGTTTTATATGGGGTGTATATCCATTGTCGGACATGAATTCTAATACAGCACTTCCGAAGCCTCCTGTTATGCATCCATCTTCTACGGTTATGATTCGTTTGTATTTTTGGGCTACTTCGTGAAGAATCTCTTCGTCAATGGGTTTGACAAAAATCATATCGTAGAGAGCTGCTTTTACACCTGTCTTTCGGGCCCGCTCTACGGCTTGTCGTGCCGCGACACCCGCAGTCCCGATACTCAGTACGGCTATCTCATTTCCGTCATAGAGCTTGCGACCTTTCCCGATAGGAATTTCGTGCATAGGGCATTCCCAATCGACATGACTTCCGCAACCGCGAGGATAGCGAATGGCAAACGGCCCGCGGTCGGATAGTTGTGCTGTGTACATGAGATGTCGCAGATAATGTTCGTCCATAGGTGCAGCAATAGTCATATTGGGTATGCAACGCAAATAGCACATATCGAATGCACCGTGGTGGGTAACCCCGTCTTCTCCCACGAGTCCAGCGCGGTCGATACAAAATGTTACCGGTAAGTTTTGTATGGCGACATCGTGAATGACTTCGTCGAATCCTCTTTGGAGAAAAGTCGAATAGATACTGCAAAATGGTTGTAATCCTTCTTTGGCTAAACCAGCGGCAAAGGTGACGGCATGTTCTTCGGAGATACCGACATCAAAAGACCTTTCGGGAAATTTCTCCATCATGAAACATGTAGAACTTCCCGTTGGCATTGCAGGTGTGATAACTGTTATTTTATCGTTTTTTTTAGCCAATTCGACAAGCGTGAGTCCGAATACATCTTGAAATTTGGGAGGTTTTTGCTCTTCTGTTGTGGTAATTCTATCGCCTGTTTCTGGATTAAAACAGCCCGGAGCGTGCCAAATAGTCGGTTCTTTTTCGGCCGGAGCATATCCTTTCCCTTTGATCGTACGTAGGTGAAGTATTTTCGGACCGGTCATATCTTTTATATCGTTGAGTTTATTGACGATATTAACCACATTGTGCCCGTCTATGGGACCGAAATATCGTATATTTAAACCTTCGAAAATGTTTTGTTGCTTGGTTAGCAAAGCTTTTAGGCTATTGTTGAAACGTAAAATGGCCCCCCTGTGTTCATCGTCTATCAGATTTAGCTTACGTAGGGTACGATAAGCATCGTATCTGAGTTTATTATAGCTTTTCGATGTAGTGATGTTTACTAGATATTCGTTTAGCCCTCCGACATTATGGTCGATTGCCATATCGTTGTCGTTCAGTATGATGAGCAAGTTATTGGGACTGATGGATGCGTTATTCAATCCTTCGAAAGCTAATCCTCCGGCAATGGATGCATCTCCGATGACAGCAATGACTTTTCTTTCTTTTTGTTCGTGTTTCAGTTGTGTAGCAATGGCCATGCCTAATGCTGCTGATATAGAATTAGATGCATGCCCGGCAATGAAAGCGTCGTATTCGCTTTCGGCTGGGTTTGGAAATCCACTCAATCCGTTGAGTTTACGACAAGTATAAAACCTGTCTCGTCTTTCAGTTAAAATCTTATGCCCGTAGGCTTGATGTCCCACGTCCCAAACTATGCGGTCGTATGGAGTGTCGAATACATAGTGTAAGGCCACGGTCAATTCCACGGCCCCCATGCTAGACCCAAAATGTCCCGGATTATGGGCGAGAGTATTGATAATGAAATGCCTGATTTCGTCACACACTTGGGGTAGCTCGCTAACCTGTAATTTTCGTAAATCGGCGGGTGTGTTTATTTGTTTCAGTAGTTCTGTATTGTCGGGGTTCATTTTTAGTCTCTTTTACGTAAATACAATGGTACTATTTACCTTTACTCTCTTGCTTCCATCGTTTGTAGAGTGGAACGAATACAATGATTCCCGAAGCAATGATAGCGAACAGAGCTTGCCCGTCGATGCCTCTTCCCCTAATTAGAAGAACGCATAAGAATACCCATAATAAGGCTATGCATGAAATACGGAACGTATTATATTTTCTCATGTTAATCTATAGGTTTGTTAGTGCGCTTATATATACGCCTAAGTTAACCTACAAATATAAATATTCTTTTGCAATCCATGAAAATATTGTATCAATTTCATTTTATAAAGTTGGTGAGGCAGGGCGTGCGTGAAATGAAAAAGGCTTGCGTTAAGCAAGCCTTTTTCATGATTTTGAGCTATTTTATGTTTTTTCTCACTTGGGTGAGGTATTCTTTCATTTTTATAGAATCTTTACGCTCGATAATATCGAGGAGAGACGATAATTGCTTCTGTATTCCCCGCACTTGGTCGGGGGTATTGGGATTGAAAAGAATTTCGGTTAGCAGGTAGTCGTCCTCCGAAAGTAGCCCCCTTGCTATGTCCATATGTTTTTTGAATGTCGTGCCGGGAGCCTCTTGATGTTTCATAATCGAGGCGAACACCAACGTCGAAGTGAATGGAACCGAGAGCGAATAAGCTATGGTTTCGTCATGCTCTTTAAAACTGTATTCGAATATATTCAATCTCAGGCGCTGGTAAATATCTTTGAAAAAGATTTTGCCCATGTGGTCGCCTTCGGTAATGATGATTGTATTTTGTGTACTTAGGTCGCTCAAATTAGCGAATGTTGGTCCGAACATAGGGTGTGTCGATACGAATGGGTGTCGGGCTTGGGCATAAAATTCGGGTAATCCGGTCTTGACCGAAGCAATATCCGATAGGATTGTGTGAGCCGGTAAATAGGGAAGAACGGTTTGAAACGCTTCTATCGTATATTTTACGGTTGCCGCATTGATGACTAAGTCGGGCGTAAAATCTTGTATTTCTTCTGGCCGGGTCATTCGCAAAGTATTGAATGCGAATCTCAGTCGATGAGGGTCTATGTCGTATAGGGCGATTTCATGGTCGAAACTGAGTACATCGGCAAAGAAAGAGCCCATTTTTCCGGCTCCGAGAATTACTATTTTCATCGTTTTTATTTATTAATAATATTCATTTGTTGATGTACCGATTCTTCGTGAATGGCTTGCATCACTTCTTTCATGAATTCTCCGCTCATTCCCAACTCAACGGCTTGTGCCATGCGTTTTTGTAGGATTTCGTCATAGCGGTTAGTTTGCAGCACGGGCATACTATGCTCTTTTTTATATTGCCCGATTTCTCTGGATATGCGCATGCGTTTGGCTAACAGTTCGAGTAGTTGATTGTCGAGGTTGTCTATTTGGTGACGTAGTTCCGATAGGTTTTCTGTCGTCTGTGTGGTCTCTCGTATTACCAACATGTTGAGTATATAGTCCAGAGCGTCGGGGGTCACTTGCTGATTTTTATCGCTCCATGCACAATCGGGGTCGCAATGGGATTCAACGATTAGTCCGTCGAATCCCAGATCCATCGCTTGTTGGCTCAATGGAGCTACAAGTTCGCGTTTACCGCCGATGTGGCTAGGGTCGCAAAAAATAGGAAGATTGGGGAGACGGCGACGTAGTTCGATGGGAATGTGCCATTGAGGCATATTGCGGTACAACTGTTTGTCGTAGCTGCTAAAACCCCGGTGTATGACTGCCAGTCGGTGGAGACCGGCGTTATAAATGCGTTCGACGGCCCCTATCCATAGTTCTAGGTCGGGATTTACCGGATTCTTGATAAGTACCGGAATGTCTACACCTTTCAGTGCGTTGGCTATTTCTTGAACCGCAAAGGGATTGGCGGTCGTGCGTGCTCCGATCCATAAAATGTCGATACCATGTTTTAATGCTTCGAATACGTGTCGTTCAGTGGCAACCTCTGTTGCCGTGTACATACCGGTTTCTTCTTTGACGTGTTTTAACCAAGCAAGGCCTTCTACGCCTATACCTTCGAATCCGCCCGGTTTGGTACGAGGCTTCCATATACCTGCACGAAATATTTTAATGCCGCGCTCGGCGAGGCTTTTCGCTGTGGTCATTACTTGCTCTTCGGTTTCGGCGCTACATGGGCCGGCTATGATAATAGGGCGTTTAGAGTCTATTCCGGGAAGTAAAATTGATTGTAAATCTTCCATAATGGTATTGTTATTTATTTGATTTAATTTTTTCTATACGGTGTAATGCTTCTTGCATCTTTTTTTCGGGGGCGCAAAGCGAAATGCGAATATATCTGTTCCCTCGACTTCCGAAAATGAATCCCGGAGTAATGAAGACGTGCGCGTTGTATAATATTTCGTCGGCTAACGATTCGGCATCTGTTGCACTATCGGGAATTTTTCCCCATACGAACAATCCTGCTTGTGAAGGATCATAACTGCAACCGAGAGCTTTCATGATTTTTTCTGCGATATCACGTCGGTTACGGTACACTTCGTTTAATTGGTCATACCACTCTTGACCGCATAACAAAGCCTTTGTCGCAGCCGTTTGTAGCGGACGGAATATTCCTGAATCGATATTACTCTTCACTTTCAAAATCCATTCGATAAATTGAGGGTTGGAAGCGAGCATACCGATTCGCCAACCGGACATGTTGTGAGATTTGCTTAAAGAATTCATTTCGATACAAATGTCCTTAGACCCGGGGACTGCCAGTATACTCATCGGATTGTCGTTGAGAATGAAACTGTACGGGTTGTCGTTCACGATGATTATGTTGTGACGCTTCCCGAAATCCACCAGCTTGGTAAACAATTCCATAGATGCTTTGGCTCCCGTAGGCATATTGGGATAGTTGACCCACATTAACTTTATACGATCGAGCGGTAACGATTCTAATTGCTTGAAGTCGGGTCGCCAATGGTTATTTTCGTCGAGGTCGTAGGTGAAAATTTCGGCTTCGGCCAGTCGGCTGACGGAACTGTATGTGGGGTATCCCGGATTGGGAACCAATACCCCGTCTCCGGCATTGAGAAATGCCAGACTGATGTGCAATATACCCTCTTTGGACCCTATAAGGGGTTGTATTTCTTTTTGAGGATCGAGTGTTACATTGTACCATCTGTTATACCAATCGGCGAAGGCTCGGCGTAGTTCGGGTAGGCCTATGTAAGGTTGGTATCCGTGAACATCAGATTTCCGGCTCTCCGTACACAGGGTTTCAATCGTTTCGGGGTGGGGCGGCCTGTCAGGCCCGCCTATGCCCAGACTGATAATATCCAAACCGCGGGCATTTAGTTCGGCTATTTCTTTCAACTTTTTTGAGAAGTAGTATTCGCTTATGTTATTTACCCGATTAGCGGGTCTGATATTAAAGGGGTTGATTGAATTCTGCATATTCTCCAAGTATTTTAAAGTCTTTTGTTAGAGGTCTTATTGCTTCGAGGGATTGTTTGTATCGAGTGAAATTATCGAATGTAAGGTCTATATAAAATCGGTATTCCCATTCTTTCCCGATAATGGGCATGGACTGTATTTTGGACAAATTGATATCATAGAAAGAAAGTATGGTGAGTACTTTTGATAAACTGCCTTGTGTATGTGGCAAACTGAAAACAAGTGAAGCCTTGTTTATGCGTTTGCCTGCTATTAAAATTTCACGGTGAAAAGGATCGGCAAGAATTAGAAAACGAGTGAAATTTCGTTTATTGGTTTCGATACCTTCTGCCAAGATATTCATGTTATAGATTTCGGCAGCCAGTTTACCGCAAATGGCAGCATGGCCCGAAAGATGACGGTGTGAAATTTCTTGGGCACTACCAGCCGTATCGTCTTTTTCTACGACTTTCATTTTAGGGTGAGCTTGTAAAAAATCACCGCATTGCATTAATGCCATGGGGTGAGAGTTTACTTCGAGGATATCGTCCATAGTTTCTCCCGGTAGTGCGGCCAGTACGTGAGAAATACGTAATTTATATTCTCCTATGATACTTAATTCACTTTTTCGTAATAGTTCGTGATTCTGTAAAATGCTGCCTGCAATGGTGTTTTCAATGGCAATGATACCCAATAAAGAACGGTCGTTATTCATGCGGTCGAACATTTCGGGAAATGTCGAGCAGGGAACCGTTTCTATTTCTTCTTCCCCGAAATAAGCTCGGGCGGCCGCCTCGTGGTAGCAACCGGCTATGCCTTGTATGGTGACTTTTTTATTCATAAGCAAGATAAATAAAAAATCCCGTTCGTATTGAACGGGATTTTATCATAAGTTTCTTAATTGTTTTCTATTTCTTTTTTTTGCATAAAACCCCGTTTCTATTTTTCTCCAAAATAAAAATAAAAGTAAAAGTAATATGCAAAATCAAAATTCTTCATTGCCTGTCAAATATGAGTTTGATGTTGCAAATGTAATGAAATCATTTTTGAATCCAAACAAATAGTTATATATTTTTGAATAAAACGAGATTTTTTTTTATCGCATCGTTTTGTATATGGTATTTGAAACTTGCTTTGTATGTGACGAATAGGAGAAAATTTTGCATAACGGCGATGTCTACGGATTTTTTCGCTATCTTTGTCGTGAATGTAAAGGTAAGTTGAGCCGGGCATGACTAAATAAATTGGTTTCCATCTTCGGTTATACTATCTTTGAAGTACAAATAATTATGTATTTATGGAAACTTCGGAATTAACACTTTTTTCTGCAATGTGTGAGTCTTTTTGTACGGCAGTGGAGAAGGCTCGTGCAGAGGCGATGTCCTTGACCGATATGTATGTGCAGGTGAAATACGACGAACAGTTGTTTTCGGTATTTGATGATACTGAAAGTATATTGGTGCAATCGGTAATTGATGGATTGGACGAGTGGCGAGATTCCAGTGGAGAACGTTCGGATGCTGCGATAATTGCTTTTCTGAGGAAGGTGTTGAGTCATGAAGATGTGAATCATGCTTTACATTCGCTGGATATTATACCTCCCTTTTCTGTCGTGTTGGTAGATAATGAGATGGAGCCCGTTGCCGATTTGATTACATTGGACGATGAGAATATCTATTTGCACGATGATTTTTGGGAAAAAATGGATAAAGAGCTTGACGATTTTTTTGAACAATTGATGTCCGATACGAAGTAAGGTTGGGTATTGGAGTTCAAAGGAGGCTGCTCTTGCGGAGTGGAAAGTCTTTTCACGATATAGGTAGAAAGAAAAAAATTAATAATAATTTGATTATCGAAAGATAAGCACTAATTTTGCGCTCTCAAATTTGCACGCTTTTTGTGGAAAGTTGAGAATAAATTTGTGAGTCTAATTTAATAAAATCATAAGAATGAACGTTTCGCATCAAAACACTGACAACCTGAATGCCGTGATTTCGATTGAAATTTCAAAGGCTGACTATCAGGAAAAAGTAGACAAATCTCTTCGTGCTTATGGGCAAAAAGCGAATATTCCCGGATTCAGAAAAGGGAAAGTTCCTTTTAGTATGCTCATGAAGATGTTTGGAAAATCGGTTCGAGTTGAAGAAATTAATCGTTTGGTTTCCGAGTCTCTGTACAATTATATTCGTGATAATAAGCTCAATATCTTGGGCGAGCCGATGACCGCAGAAGATATGACTGTCGATTTGGATACACAAGACGATTTCACGTTCCGTTTTGATGTGGCATTAGCCCCCGAATTGAATGTAAAGGTCGATAAAAAAATAAAAGTACCTTACTATACGATTACTGTCGATGATGACATGGTAAAACGTCAGAATGAATCCTTTTTGTCACGTTTCGGTAAACAGATTTCGGTAGATGAGTCTACCGATGAAAGAGATCTTATCAAAGGTTCGATGGTAGAAATGGTAAAAAAAGGGACTCCGGTAGAAGGGGGAATTACGGTCGAAAGTACCATCGTTTCTCCTGCATATTTCAAGAATGACAAGGAAAAAGCTAAATTTGCCGGTGTGAAGAAAGGTGACAAAGTGATGTTCAATCCTTCGAAAAGTTGTGATGCTTCGGTCGCAGAACTGGCCTCTATGTTGAATATCGATAAGGAAAAAGCTGCCAATGTGACATCGAATTTCGAGATGACAGTGACAGATATCACACATTTGCAACCTGCCGAATTGAATCAAGAATTATTTGACAATGTATTCGGTAAAGATGTTGTAAAAACAGAAGAGGAATATTTTGCTAAACTTCGTGAAATGATAGCGCATCAATTGGTTCCTGAAAGCGATTATAAATTTTCGATTGATGCACGTGCTGCGATAGAAAAGGCAGTAGGTGAGTTTGATTTGCCCGATGCATTTTTGAAACGTTGGTTGTTGGCTACCGATAAAAATCGTAAAGCTGAAAATATCGATGAGGATTTTGCGAAGATGGTTCCCGATTTGAAATGGCAGTTGATTAAAGAACAAATCGTAAAACAATTCGATATTCATGTCGATGATGCCGATTTGTTGGCTTTGGCAAAACGGGTAGCGGCAAGTCAGTTCGCACAATATGGTATGACAGGTGTTCCCGATGATGTTCTCGAACGTTATGCTAGGGAAATGTTATCGAGCAAAGAGTCTCGTTCGCGTCTTATTGACCAAGCTACGGAGCAGAAGATTCAAACTGCCATTAAGGAGTCTGTAACGCTTACGGACAAAGAAGTGACGATGGATAAATTCCAGAAAATGTTTGAAGTTGCCGAGTAATAAAATCGATATAATTATCGATAGCCCCGAGACGTAATGGCTTCGGGGCTTTTCATTGTTTGAAATCTTCCAATATAGTTAATTGATGCTTGTAGTTCGGTTGATGTATTATTTTTTGTGAAGATATTGGCAAAAAAGACCGGGCAGCAGAATTTTATTTGGGGTATAATTGTTTTTATTTATATCTTTGACTAAAAATAGGGATTAAAAAACAATCTAAAAACGATATAATTATGACTAATGATTTTAGAAAATATGCGGTAAAACATTTGGGTATGAATGGACTTGCCCTTGATCAATATGCGCAGTTTACCAGTAGCTATCTTTCCCCTTCTATTATGGAGGAGCGCCAACTGAATGTAACCCAGATGGACGTGTTTTCGCGTTTAATGATGGACCGTATAATCTTTTTGGGAACTCCTATCGATGATTATACATCGAATGTTATAGAAGCACAGTTGCTTTATCTCGATTCTGCCGACCCGGGTAAAGATATATCTATTTATTTCAATACTCCCGGAGGGTCGGTATATGCCGGGTTGGGTATCTACGATACCATGCAGTTCATAAGCAGTGATATTTCTACGATCTGTACAGGTATGGCCGCCTCGATGGGCGCTGTATTGTTGGTTGCAGGGACAAAGGGAAAACGTTTTGCTTTGAAACATTCCCGGGTTATGATACATCAACCGATGGGAGGCGCACAAGGTCAGGCTTCGGATATAGAGATTACGGCAAGGGAGATACAGAAACTTAAAAAAGAACTCTATACCATTATAGCCGATCATTCGGGAAACTCGTATGAGCGTGTGGAGAAAGATTCCGATCGTGATTATTGGATGACTGCTCTTGAAGCCAAAGAATACGGTATGATTGACGACGTATTGGTAAAATCTATGAAATAATATTCTAGGAATGGCTAAGGGCGAAAAGTGTAGTTTTTGCGGAAGAGGAGAAAATGAGGTAAGATTATTAATGCCGGGGCGTGACGGTTGTATTTGCGACGAGTGTGCCGAGCAAGCCTATCTCCTTTCCGAAGAATATTTGCATAAAAAGAAAAAAGCGAGTTCCAAATGGACCGTATCCCGAGAGGATTTACCTAAACCGGAAGAGATAAAAACATTTCTCGATCAGTATGTTATCGGGCAGGACGATGCTAAACGTTATTTGTCGGTCTCGGTCTATAACCATTATAAACGTGTTTTGCAGGTAGCCGATAATGATGATGTTGAGATTGAGAAATCGAATATTATTATGGTCGGCCCTACCGGAACCGGAAAGACCTTATTGGCGAAGACGATTGCTCGTTTATTGAAAGTTCCGTTTACGATTGTCGATGCTACTGTCTTGACCGAGGCCGGTTATGTGGGTGAGGATATCGAAAGCATTTTGACCCGTTTGCTGCAAGTTGCCGATTATGATGTCGAGGCGGCTGAGCGAGGTATTGTGTTTATTGACGAGATCGACAAAATTGCTCGTAAAAGCGATAATCCTTCGATTACCCGTGATGTCAGCGGTGAGGGCGTACAGCAAGGTTTGTTGAAATTATTGGAGGGTTCTATCGTAAATGTTCCGCCGCAAGGCGGGCGTAAACACCCCGAGCAGAAAATGATACCAGTGAATACAAAGAATATTTTGTATATTTGTGGCGGGGCTTTTGACGGAATAGAACGTAAAATTGCCATGAGGTTGAACACCCATGTCGTAGGTTATAATGGAGGTGGTAGCAATGGTCGTATAGATCGGGAAAATCTGTTACAGTATATTGCACCCCAAGATTTGAAATCGTTTGGCCTTATTCCTGAAATTATAGGACGATTGCCCATTTTAACCTATTTGCAACCTTTGGACAAGGCCGCGCTACGGAGAATTCTGGTAGAGCCTAAGAATTCGATTATCAAACAATATATCAAACTTTTCGAAATGGACGGAGTGAGACTTTCGTTTGATGAGGACATGCTTGATTATGTTGTCGAAAAGGCCGTAGAGTTCAAGTTGGGAGCCCGAGGATTGCGCTCTATTGTCGAAACGATTATGATGGATGCTATGTATGAAACGCCTTCTTCGACAAAAAAGAAATTGCATATAACACGTAGCTATGCAGAAAAGAAGTTAGAAAAAGCAAAACTATTGGCAGTATAAGAAAAAACAGCAAGAAAAAATTTGGTAATTAAGAGGAGTTGTTTATAAATTTGTTTGACCGATAAAGGTCGGCGAATATACATAACGAGAAAGAGAGTAACCGTATGGCAAAAGAAGTAAATTTGACTGAGGAACTGAAAAGGAATTTCGGATTCGATACATTTAAGGGAAATCAGGAAGCGATTATCAGAAATTTGCTTGCCGGGAATGATACATTTGTATTGATGCCTACCGGAGGAGGGAAGTCGCTTTGTTATCAATTGCCGTCGTTGATTCTTGACGGTACTGCGATAGTTATTTCGCCTTTGATTGCATTGATGAAGAATCAGGTCGATGCTATGCGGAATTTCAGTGCCGAAGATGGTGTCGCTCATTTCATAAACTCCTCTTTGAACAAAACTGCGATAGACCAAGTGAAAACCGATATTTTATCGGGGAAAACCAAATTGTTATATGTTGCTCCTGAATCCTTGACGAAGGAAGAAAACATTGATTTTCTTAAACAGGTGAATGTGTCGTTTTATGCGGTAGATGAAGCCCATTGTATTTCGGAATGGGGACATGATTTCCGTCCTGAATATCGACGTATCCGACCTATTATTAATGAGATTGGCGTACGTCCTGTAATAGCTCTTACCGCGACTGCGACTCCGAAAGTCCAGCATGATATACAGAAAAATCTGGGCATGTTGGAAGCTACTGTATTTAAGTCGTCGTTTAATCGTCCTAATCTTTATTATGAGGTTCGCCCGAAAACAGCGAATATCGATAAAGACATTATTAAATATATAAAATCGCAGGAGGGTAAATCGGGTATAATCTATTGTTTGAGTCGAAAGAAAGTAGAAGAATTGGCAGAATTGTTACAGGTAAACGGAATTCGTGCGTTGCCATATCATGCCGGAATGGACTCTGCGACTAGGACTCAGAATCAAGATGCATTCTTGTTGGAGAAAATAGATGTTATCGTTGCCACGATAGCCTTTGGTATGGGGATTGATAAGCCCGATGTCAGGTATGTCATACATTACGATATACCCAAAAGTCTGGAAGGCTATTATCAAGAGACGGGACGAGCCGGTCGAGATGGAGGAGAAGGTCAGTGTATAACTTTTTATATCAATAAAGATTTACAGAAACTCGAAAAATTCATGCAGGGAAAACCCATTGCCGAGCAAGAGATTGGTAAACAGCTTTTGTTAGAAACTGCTGCTTATGCCGAGTCTTCTCTTTGTCGTCGCAAGATTTTACTGCATTATTTTGGAGAAGAGTATGAGGAAGATAATTGTGGAAATTGTGATAATTGCCTAAATCCTAAAAAGCAAGTGGAAGCAAAAGATCAACTTTGTGCGGTTCTTGAAACTATTATTGCACTGAAAGAAAAATTTAAAGCCGAATATGTGATAGATGTCTTGTTAGGTAAAGAAACGAGCCAAATACTTTCGTATCAACATGAAGATTTAGAGGTGTTTGGAAGCGGACAGGGTGAAGATGAGCGCACGTGGAACGCCGTCATTCGACAAGCATTGATAGCCGGCTACATAGGTAAAGATATTGAGAATTATGGACTATTGAAAGTAACGAAGGCTGGGCATGCGTTTTTGAAGAATCCGGTTTCGTTTAAGATTGTCAAAGATGTCGATTTTGACGAGGTGGAGGAAGAAGTGCCCATGAAAGGTGGAGCTTCTTGTGCGGTCGATCCCGAGTTATATTCTATTTTGAAAGATTTGCGAAAGAAAATCGCTAAACGATTGGAACTTCCTCCGTATGTGATTTTTCAAGATCCTTCGTTAGAAGCTATGGCGACAACCTATCCGATTACAATTGAGGAGTTACAAAATATTCCGGGGGTAGGAGCGGGTAAAGCGAAACGTTACGGAGAAGAATTCGTTAAAGTCATCAAAGCTCATGTGGAAGAAAATGAAATTGAGCGTCCCGAAGATTTAAGAGTGCGTACGGTTGCCAATAAGTCGAAATTGAAAGTATCCATTATTCAGGCCATCGACAGGAAAATTGCACTTGATGAATTGGCCGAGTCGAAGGGCCTTGAATTTGGAGAGTTGCTCGACGAGATAGAGGCGATTGTTTATTCGGGAACGAAAATCAATATCGACTATTTCCTGCACGAGATTATGGACGACGAGCATATCGACGATATTTTTGACTACTTCAAGGAGAGTGAAAGCGATAGTCTCGAAGATGCCATTGAGGAGTTTGGTATGGAGTATAGCGAAGAAGAAATTCGTTTGATACGTATCAAGTTCCTTTCAGAGATGGGAAATTAAAAGCCGAGAAATAATAGTGAAAAAGCGACATTCCGATAATCGGTTGTCGCTTTTTTATTTTAGCTTTTGGGGTGATAAATAATTTAAAAATCTTCATGTATAGATAATAGCTTGCCGAAAAATAATTATCTTTGCATGCAATAAAATTCTAATGAACCCCATTATGTCATTTGTTGCAGAAAAAGTGGTGATGGACGGATTAACTTTTGACGATGTTTTGTTAATCCCCGCTTACTCCGAAGTCCTTCCTCGTAATGTCGAGTTGTCGACGCAGTTTTCACGCAATATCCGATTAAATATTCCATTAGTTTCGGCAGCCATGGATACGGTAACCGAGGCGCAATTGGCTATTGCTATCGCTCGTGAAGGAGGAATTGGAGTCATTCATAAAAATATGAGTATCGAGGCTCAGGCCCGTCAAGTTCATGCTGTTAAACGAGCTGAGAATGGAATGATTTATGACCCTGTGACAATCAAGTGCGGGTCGACGGTGCGCGAAGCGTTGTCTATGATGAGTGAATACCATATAGGAGGGATTCCCGTAGTGGACGATAAAAATCTTTTGGTGGGTATTGTAACGAATCGGGACTTGCGTTTTGAACGCGATTTGGAAAGATTGGTAGACGAGGTAATGACCAAAGACAATTTAGTGACGACTTCACAATCCACCGATTTGCAACAGGCTGCGGATATTCTTCAAAAGCACAAGATAGAGAAGCTCCCGGTTGTCGATAAAGACGGCCATTTGGTAGGGTTGGTTACTTATAAGGATATAACGAAAGCCAAAGATAAACCGTTTGCTTGTAAAGATAAATTAGGTCGGCTGCGTGTGGCTGCGGGGGTCGGTGTTACAGCCGATTCGATGACTCGTGTGGATGCGTTGGTAGAAGCCGGAGTCGATGCTATCGTTATAGATACGGCGCATGGACATTCTAAGGGCGTAATCGGTGTATTGAAAGATATAAAAGCAAAATATCCCGATATCGATGTCGTTGTGGGAAATATTGCGACGGGTGAAGCCGCTAAATTTTTGGTGGAAGCCGGAGCCGACGGAGTGAAAGTAGGTATAGGCCCCGGTTCCATTTGTACGACTCGGGTGATTGCCGGTGTCGGGGTTCCTCAATTATCTGCCGTTTATGATGTGGCGAAAGCATTGAAAGGAACAGGTGTACCATTGATTGCCGATGGTGGAATTCGTTATTCGGGAGATATTGTAAAAGCATTGGCCGCTGGGGCTTACTCGGTTATGTTAGGCGGTATGCTGGCTGGTGTTGAAGAATCGCCGGGAGAAACGATCATATTCAATGGACGTAAGTATAAGTCGTATCGGGGTATGGGATCTCTCGAAGCGATGGAGAAAGGTTCGAAAGACCGTTATTTCCAGGCTAATGAGACTGATACTAAAAAATTGGTTCCCGAGGGAATTGCAGCTCGTGTTCCTTTTAAAGGATCTTTATATGAAGTCGTTTATCAGATGGTCGGTGGTTTGCGTGCCGGAATGGGATATTGTGGAGCTAAGGATATAGAGGCTTTACATGATGCTAAGTTTACTCGTATTACCAATGCTGGTGTAGCCGAAAGTCACCCTCATGATGTGTCGATAACCAGCGAGGCTCCGAATTATAGTAGAGGATAACTTTTCCGATAAGGAAGGTGGATTTTTCTTTTTGGGAAGAATACACTATTTTAGTGATTACGATATAATTTTCTTATATTTGAAGCGTTAAAATAGTGTATTATTTTTGTTGATAACTCGGGACTATCAAGTCTCAATAAAATGTAGTGCATAACACAATGAAAAACAAATGGCTCTTAGCGGCTTTGCTTGCCGGAAATTCTTGGTTTGGAGGGTGGGCTACCGATGTCGACCCTGTTATTATGAGAGTGAATAATAAAGATATTCACAAATCGGAATTTGAGTATATCTATAATAAGAACAGCCAGCAACAAATCGATCATAAATCTCTCGATGAATACGTTACACTATTTAAGAACTACAAGTTGAAAGTCGCCGAGGCCGAAGCTATGGGGATTGATACGACTTCGGCATTTAAAAATGAATTGGCGGGGTATAGAGAAGAGTTGGCTAAACCCTATTTGACCGATGCTTCTGTTGATGACCGTTTGGCACATGAGGCTTATGATCGAATGAAAGAAGATGTGGAGGTAAGCCATATTCTCATAGGATTGAATGCTCGGACTCCTGAGGACCGAGCTGAGGCAAAGAAAAAAGCCGAATCGGTATTGGCTGAAATCAAGGCGGGTGAAGACTTTGGAATGTTGGCAGAGAAATTCAGTGAAGACGGATCGAGGCAGAATAAGGGATATTTAGGATTTATTAGAGGCGGACGTACGGTTTATCCTTTTGAAAAGGCTGCTTTCGCATTACAAGCGGGAGAAGTTTCCGATATAGTGGAAACCCAGTTCGGATATCACATTATAAAAGTACATAGTCGTCGTCCCAATCCGGGAGAGTTTCTATTTTCCCATATCATGATATTGGTGCCTCGTGGTGTTTCTGATGAAGTAAAAGCGCAGAAGGAATCCGAGATACGAGCCATTTATGAAGAATTGAAGTCGGGAGCCGATTTTGCTACGATGGCAAAGGAGCGGTCGGAGGATAAGGCTTCTGCCGTACGAGGTGGAGAATTACCGTGGGTGAGTAGTGGACAATTCGTAAAAGAGTTCGAGGATGCTGCCTTTGCTCTTAAAAATAAAGGAGATATTACAGAGCCTGTATTATCTCCCTATGGCTGGCATATCATTAAGTTAATGGACCGGCGGGATATTAAGCCCTTTGAACAAATGCGCTCGGAGATTACGCGAATGATGGCACGAGACGAAAGAGGTAGCATGGCTCGTAATGCGATGGTGGCTAAATTGAAAAATGATTATGGTTTTTCTTTGGAAGAATCGCAGCGGGCGATGTTGATGAAGTTGGCTGGCGATTTAGGTAAAGTCGATTCTTCTTATATAGCGGCTATTCATAATGACCAAAGTGTTTTATTCTCATTTGAGAACCATTCATATACAGTGGCCGATTTTGCCTCGTTTTTGTCCAAAGGCCGTGATGTGACAGTTAATGCCCCCGATTATGTTTCGACTATGATTGGTTATATGGCCGATATGGAAATATTAGATTTCGAGAAGGCTCATTTGGAAGATAAGTATCCCGATTTTCGCAATTTGATGAATGAATATCGAGACGGCATGTTGCTGTTTGAAATCAGCAATAGGGAAGTTTGGGAAAAAGCATCGAAAGATACCGAGGGCTTGCAGAAATTTTTCAAGAAAAATAGGAAAAAATACAAATGGGATAAACCTCATTATAAAGGATTTTTGATTCAATGTTTTGATGCGGCTACCGCCGATGACATAAAGAACCGGATTAAAGAACTCGATGACGATTCTGTAATCGTCGTGCTGAATCGAGAGTTCAATACCGACTCTTTAACAAGAGTAAAAGTGGAGCGAGGTTTGTTTGTTGAGGGAGATAATGAAAAAATTGACGAATTGGTATTTAAGGGAGCTCCGGTGAAAGCCGATGAGAAGTTGCCGATAGCTTTTGTGTCTGGTAAACTATTGAAGAAGATGCCGGAGGCGTATACCGATGTGAGAGGACAAGTAACGGCCGATTACCAAACTTACCTTGAAAAAGTTTGGGTGAAGAAACTCAATAAAAAATATCCGGTAGAAATCTATGAAGATGTCCTAAAAACAGTTAATAGGCCGTAGTTGCCATTATTTAGTCGTAATTTAGCGGATATTTATGTAGGTAATATAGATGTATAAAGTCTCGATAATAGTATTATGCGCAGCATTTTCGGCATGCCTTTTTACGGCATGCCGAAGTGGGTTACAGAGCGATGAAAATTCATTGGTACAAGTGGGCGATGAAATACTATCGCGTCAAGAGCTTGCCGATGCCATGCCGGAGGGTCTTTCACGCGCTGATAGTACCGATTTTGCCGACAAGTATATCCGTCGATGGATTTGTGATGTATTACTATATCGAATGGCACAAAAGAATATTCCCGATATAGGACGTATTGATGCATTGGTTGAGAAATACCGACGAGATTTAGTCATATTCGAATATCGTAAGAGATTGGTTAATGAACGGGTGACGAAGTCTTTTGATGAACAAGAAATGCTGGATTATTATGAGCGAAACTCAGAAATGTTTCGTTTGCATGAAGCCATCTTGAAAGGGTTGTTTCTTAAAGTACCGGAGAATACGCCCAATCTTGGACAGTTGAAAAAATGGTATTGTTCTACAAATCCCGATGGAGTAGAAAAGATCGAGAAATATGCTTTGAAAAATGCGGTGATCTATGACTACTTTTATGACAAGTGGATACCGTTTGAAGAAATCGTCAATAATATTCCATACGAGTTTGGAGATGCTGAATCCTTTTTAAAGACATATCATAAGTTGGAATTTAATAAAAACGGATATTGGTATTTACTGAATATTACAGAATATCGTTTGCCGGGAGAAGAAATGCCTTATGATTTTGCTCGGGCTCAAATTCAGGAAATTTTGACAAATAGCAATCGGTTGAACTTTGATCGGGAGTTGGAAGAAAATCTGTATCGGGATGCCGAGAAGTCGGGTGATATAAAGTGGTTGTATAAAGGTGAGAAATCTATTGAAAAAGAGAGTATAAAATAATTGAATTATGCGTAAAGTTACTGATTGGCTTTTATTTTTCTTTATGGCGGTGTCTTTGCCGGCTTTTTCCGATGACAATGTTATCGATGAGGTTGTATGGATAATAGGAGATGAAGCTATTTATAAGTCTGAGGTTGAAGAGCAATATCGACAAATGCAATACGACGGACAACGTATCGATGGCGATCCTTATTGTGTAATACCCGAGCAGCTTGCCGTGCAGAAACTTTTTCTGCATCAGGCGAAACTGGATACGATTACTGTTCCTGATGCTACTGTTTTTCAACAAGTAGAGGCTCGTATCAATTATCTGATCGCTAATATCGGGTCGAAGGAAAAAATGGAAGAATATTTTAAAAAGCCGGTAACCGAAATTCGTGAGGAGTTGGCGAATGTTATTCGTGATCAGGGAACCGTACAGGAAGTACAACGAAATTTGGTAAAAGATGTAAAAACCACACCGGCCGAGGTGCGTAAGTTTTATAATCAATTGCCGGCCGACAGTATTCCTTATATTCCCATGCAGGTAGAAGTCCAAATTATTACTTTGAATCCTAAGGTTCCGCAGCAGGAAATAGATAATGTGAAAGCTCGATTGCGTGATTTCAGCGAACAAGTAAATAAAGGCGAGCGAGATTTCTCTACTCTTGCGGTTCTTTATTCCGAAGATCGGGGATCTGCCATGATGGGAGGAGAAATGGGCTTCGTGAGCAAAAGCAATTTGGTGCCGGAGTTTGCCAATGTCGCGTTTAACTTGAATGACCCGAAGAAGGTTTCTAAAATTGTGGAGACCGAATATGGTTACCATATTATACAGTTGATAGAGAAGAGAGGCGACCGTATAAATGTTCGGCATATACTACTTCGTCCGCACGTTTCCGAGAAAGATATATCCGATGCTTTGGTTCGTCTCGATTCGTTGAGGGTAGATTTGATAGATAAGAAAATATCGTTCGATGAAATAACCCAATATGTTTCGCAAGACAAGGATACTCGCAATAACAAGGGACTTATGGTAAACCCTCAAACCGGAAATTCTAAGTTCGAGATGGGACAATTGCCCCAAGATGTGGCTAAGGTGGTTGCCGATTTGAAGGTGGGCGAAATTTCGAAACCGTTTGTCATGACCGACGAACGTAAAAATAAAGAGGTGGTTGCAATCGTAAAGCTGAAAAACAGAATAGATGGACATAAAGCCAATATGTCTGATGATTATCAAACCTTAAAAGCCATTGTAGAGGAAAAGAAGAAGACCGATATATTGAATGAGTGGTTGGCTAAGAAGCAGAGCGAGACATATATCCGCATAAAAGAAGGTTGGCGAAACTGCGAATTTAAGTATGACGGTTGGATAAAGAAATAAGATCGACGCCAATGGGGCATCAAAAAAGAATAAGAGATGAAAAGAGAAGGCATAAAATACTGGTTGGTATTTTATGCCTGCTTACTCTTGGTATGTGGGCGGCATCGGGCACTCCCGAAAAAAAACTTCCTAAACAGGACGATCCCGATAAAGTGTACTTGGTGAATAGTGACGAACTTACTTTCGATAAGGAGCAGAGTGCCGATTATCGAGTATTGAGGGGAAATGTTGTCTTTCGGAAAGATAGTATGTATATGTACTGCGACAGTGCATATTTTTATGAAAAAGACAACTCACTCGATGCATTTAGTAATGTTCGCATGGAGCAGGGCGATACTCTGTTTATTTATGGAGATGTGTTATATTATCGTGGAGATGAGCAGATAGCTCGACTGCGGAATAATGTGCGCATGGAAAACAGAGATGTAACTTTGTTTACCGATAGTTTGAATTATGAGATGATTCCGAATATCGGCTATTATTTCGATGGGGGTAAATTGGTCGATTCTCAGAATGAATTGACTTCTGTATATGGTCAATATTCCCCCGATACCAAACAGTCGGTTTTCAATTTCGATGTGCAGTTGGTGAATGAAAAATATACATTATATTCCGATACGCTCGAATATAATACGCAGACTAAGATTGCCGATATTGTGGGGCCTTCGACTATTGTGTCGGATAGTAATATCATTTATTCGTCGGCGGGTTGGTATAATACCGAAACTGATAAATCGATGCTTTTGGATCGTTCTTTGGTTACGTCGAAAGGGCAGAGCCTTACGGGAGATACGATTTTTTACGATAGGAGATCGGGATTCGGCGAAGTGTTCGGTAATATGGTGCTCAACGACTCCATTCGTTCGGTGATTATGGAAGGACAATATGGTTTTTACAATGAAAGAACCGAGTATTCGTTTGCGACAGATTCGGCACGCTTGTTGGAGTTTTCGCGAGGCGATACGTTGTATTTGCATGCCGATACTCTTAAATCTCACTTGGTATTGCCCGATTCCACCCGTCTTTTGCAGGCCTATCATGGTGTGAGATTTTTTAGGATAGATGCGCAGGGAGTTTGTGATTCTATGGAGTTTACGTCGGTAGATTCGCTTCTTCACATGTATAAACTCCCTATCATTTGGAATGAAAATTATCAGATAACCGGAGATACGATTCGTATGCACATGAATGACAGTACGGTCGATTGGGCCTTGATTCCCGGGTCTGCTTTTGCTGCACAGCATAAAGATTCTGTTTTTTATGATCAGGTTTCCGGTAAGGAGTTGAAAGCATGGTTTGAGCAAGGGCAGTTACGTCAAATAGATGTAAACGGCAATGCTCAAACGATTTTCTATCCTCAGGAACGGGATTCGACATTGACAGGGCTGAATAAAGCCGAGAGCGGATTTTTGAGAATGTACTTGAAAAATCAGCAGATGGAGAAGATAATTATTTGGCCTCAACCGCAGGGAAGCATGACGCCGTTGGACTTGATAAAGCCCGAGCAGCTATATTTACCGGCCTATAAATGGTATAGTGATTTGAGGCCGGTAAGCCCCGAAGACATATTTCGAAAACCAGAAGTGAAAATAGAAGTTGTTGAAGAGAAAAAACATCGCTTCAATCATTAAGATTTGGTCGAATTATGAGTGATATCATACATTTATTGCCCGATTCCGTGGCCAATCAAATTGCAGCTGGAGAAGTGATACAACGTCCGGCCTCGGTAATTAAAGAATTGGTGGAGAATGCTGTCGATGCGGGAGCTACGTCTATTCAGATTATTTTGAAAGATGCAGGACGTACTCTTATTCAGGTGATAGACGATGGCAAAGGAATGTCTCCGACCGATGCCCGGTTAGCCTTCGAACGTCATTCGACTTCTAAAATTCGTTCGGCCGACGATTTGTTCTCGCTACGTACGATGGGGTTTCGAGGAGAAGCGTTGGCTTCTATCGCCGCTATTTCGCAGGTAGAGCTTCGTACGCGCAGAGTCGACGATGAGGTAGGCACTTGTATACGTATGTCGGCTTCCCAATGTGAAGGGCAGGAGGCGATTTCTACTCCTGTGGGGAGTAATTTTGCGGTAAAAAATATCTTTTTTAATGTGCCAGCACGACGTAAATTTCTTAAATCCAATCAGGTGGAATTGAGCAATATACTCAATGAGTTTGAGCGTATGGCATTGATTAATACTCAAATTAGTTTTATTCTCGTCCATAATGACTCGGAATTGTATAATTTGCCGGCTACCAATTTGAGGCAGCGTATTGTTGCACTTTTTGGTAAGAGTCTTAATCAGCAGTTACTTTCTTTGGGAACGGAAACGTCTTTGGTGAAGATTTCGGGTTATGTGGGGCGTCCCGAAGCTGCTCGCAAAAGAGGAGCACTACAATATTTTTTTGTAAATGGCCGGTATATGCGCCACCCATATTTTCATAAAGCGGTGACGATTTGTTACGAACATTTGATACCGGTAGGTGAAATGCCCAATTATTTTATCAATCTTACGGTCGATCCCGAGACGATTGATGTGAATATCCACCCGACTAAGACCGAAATAAAATTTGAGAACGAGCAGCCCATCTGGCAAATTCTTTCTGCGTCTGTAAAGGAAGCATTGGGAAAATTCAGTACGGCTCCCTCTATCGATTTCGATATGGAAGATGCACCGGAAATTCCAACATCGAAGCCGGGTACACATGTTCTTCCCCCTACGGTTCATGTGGATACGACGTATAATCCTTTTCGAGCAGGAGGTGGCGGTTCTTCTGTGAAGAGACCGAACTATGATTGGCAGCAGCTTTATAGCAGCTTTAACAATACAAAAGAAGGTTCGACCGTTCAGCCCGATTCAGACAACGATTTTCCGTCTAAATTGGATTTCTCTGATGGATATGTTTCCAATTTTTCTAGTGAAGGGGAACAATCGGTTTTTCCTGAGTTTGAGTCGAAACTGAATCAAAGCGGTAGGACTGTGTTGCAGTTGAAAGGGAAATACATTATGACTCCTTCGGCTGAGGGGTTAATGGTGATAGATCAACATCGGGCTCATGGCATAATTTTGTTTGAGCGTTTTGTGGCGGGAATATCCTCTCGCGAAATGGCTTCGCAACGTGTTTTGTTCCCCGAAATCATGCAATTGACAGTCTCTCAATCAGAAATTTTACATGGAATCTGGGAAGAATTGATAGCACTTGGATTCGATTTAGCCGATATGGGGCAGAATAGTTATTCTATCAATGCGATACCGGCCGGTATAGAAGGGATAGATGTACGAGACCTTATTGGGCAAATGCTTGTAACTGCTTCGGAGAAAGAACATGATGCAAAGGCCTCGTTGCAAAAGCGTATGGCTTGGACTTTGGCCGAGACTGCTGCTGTACCGGTGGGACAGTCTCTTTCTCAGGAAGAAATGTCGTCTATGGTCGATGATTTGTTATCTTTGAAAACACCGGCTTATACGCCCGAAGGCAAATCAGTTTTTATTATCATCTCGTATGACGAGTTGCAGAAACGGTTTAATTGATTGAGTTATGTTGATTTTGTTGTCTCCGGCAAAAACGATGGTAGGGAGTAGTAGAACTACTGTCCCTTTTGTTACCGTTCCGTTATATAAAAGTGAGGCCGAGCATATAGCGATGGAAATGGCTGGTTATTCGGTCGAAGAACTGTCGGGTATGCTGGGGATAAATCGTAATTTGGCCTTGCAGACGAAAGAGAGATATAATGTATTTCATTCGCCCGATGTGCATGGATTACCGGCTCTTTTGGCCTATACCGGTATTGTCTTTCGTTACATTTCGCCAGCCGATTTTACCGAGGCCGATTTTGAATATGCTCAGAATCATCTGCGTATGGCATCGGCTTGTTACGGATTGACTCGGCCGCTCGATGTAATAAAACCCTACCGCATGGAATATGCTGTTGAATTGCCTTCGATGGGTATTCCTGTTTCGGAATATTGGAAGCCGCTTTTAACCGATAAATTGATTGACGATACAAAAGAGGCTGGTGGAATATTGGTCAATTTGGCAAGCCGTGAAATCCAGCAATCGTTCGATTGGTCTCGAATAAATAAAAGGGTACGAGTAATCACTCCCGAATTTAAAGTATATAAAGGCGACGGGTTTAAGACAATCGTGATATACGCGAAAATGATGAGAGGGGCGATGACTCGTTATATCCTAAAAAACAAAATATCTCACCCCGACGATATTTGTTCTTTCTCGGCAGAGGGCTTCCACTTCTCGCCCGAACATTCGAGCGAAAATAATCCTGTATTTGTCGTTTAATCAGCGTTGTTGTCTTGTTATATAAATAGTTCCGGTTCTTTTCTTGTTTCGCATTTTTCCTTGAAAGCCCGAATAGATAGAAATAATTTCAGTGGATTTATTTTTCTCGCATTTTGAGGACAGAAGGCGATACATCTCATGCAAGAGATACATTTGCTTTCGTCCGTCATTCGGGGATTCTCTTGGGGAATAGCGTTGGTGGGGCATAATGCCGCGCATTTCCCGCACTGTGTGCATTTTTTACCGGCACGAGGTTTCAGGGGTACTCCGTTATATATTTTATAATCAGCATTTCCTTTCACTTGTATTTCTGTGAAACTCTCTCCATTTTTCAGTTGCACCAATTTAGTTTTGATTTGTTCTGAAAAATTCTTTAAGATCGTTTCATCGTCAGAATCCGGACGACCTTTGGCATAAACCCTCATGATAGAATGCTCGGCAATACAGGCGATACAAGCAACGGTTTGAAATCCGTTCGATTCTATCGTTGTCTTTAATTCAAGTAAAGCATCGTCGTAATCCCGATTCCCGTAGACGACCACGAGTATAGCCGGGGTGTTATGCCCGGTTATACGTTTCAGTCGATCTATGGCTACGGAAGGAACTCTCCCTCCATACACAGGAACAGCCACTAATAGGGTGTCTTCCCCATTTAGATCGTAAGAGTTCTGTTGCCGTGTATGGTCGGTAATATCTATTTCCGTAGCCTGAGGGTCTATCTCTTTGCCGATGATATAGGCAGCCTTTCGGGTTCCACCCGTTGGGCTGAAATAAACGATGTGCATTTTTTTATTGTTTGTTTCTACGCTCCTGAACAATGGCATCGAGAACTGCGACAGTCGTTAGGTTGACAATATCTCTCGTCGAACTGGCAATATCGGTGAAGTGAATAGGTTTGTTCAATCCCATTTGTATCGGGCCGATAGACTCTGCCACACCCATTTCCAGCATCATTTTATAAGCCGAGTTCGCCGAACTTAAATTCGGGAAAACAATCGTATTTACTTCTCGCCCTTTCAGCTTGTTGAACGGATACGATTTGTCTCGGAGTTTATTATTGAGGGCAAAGTTCATTTGCATTTCTCCGTCGATGATGATTTCGGGATATTGTTCGTGTAAAATTTTAATGGCTTCGTGTACTCTTAGGGGACTTCCTTGATTATCCGACCCGAAGTTAGAATAGGATACCATAGCGATAACAGGATCTTTGGCAAAAAACCTTACAGAGTCATAGGACAATTTTGCAATGTCGATTAATGTTTCGGTAGTCGGTTTCCGATTGATGAGTGTATCGGCAAGGAAATAAGTCCCGCACTTGGTGTTCATGATGTGCATGGCTCCGAAATGTTTGTATCCTTCGCGTATACCGATAACCTCTTTCGCAATCTGTATAGTCTCTGCATACTTGGAGTATGTGCCTGTGATGAAGGCATCGGCTTCTCCGGCTTCGACCATCATCATACCGAAGTAATTGCGGTCGAACATCTTTTCATGAGCTTCGGCGTAGGTCATGCCCTCGCGTTGTCTCTTTTCTGTAAGAAGCTGTGCGTAGCGGATACGGCGGTCTTCTTCGTTCGGATGCCTCAAATTGATAATTTGCATGCCCGATAAATCTACACCTATGGATTCTGCCAGCTTCCCTATTAACTCATCGTTCCCTAATAAAATAGGTTTGCAAATACCCTCTTTCATTGCCGTAGAAGCCGCTTGTAACATATTGGCATGATTGGCTTCGGCAAACACGACACGTTTGGGCTCTTTGCGGGCCATTTCGGTAAATTCCCGTAACATCTTGTTGTCATATCCCATCAGCTTTTTCAGCCGGTCATTGTAGGCATCCCAGTCGGTGATGTGATGCTGGGCGACACCAGAGTCCATCGCTGCTTTGGCGACTGCGGGGGCTACTGCGGTCAATAGTCTGGGGTCGAGAGCTTTGGGGATAATATATTCGGGACCGAACGAAAGTCTCTTTATTCCATAGGCCGAGTTGACAACATCGGGTACAGGTTCTTTGGTTAGTTTGGCAATGGCATACGTAGCGGCCAGTTTCATCTCTTCGTTAATGGCGGTAGCGCGAACATCGAGAGCTCCTCTGAAAATGTAAGGGAATCCCAATACATTATTTATTTGGTTGGGATAGTCCGACCGACCGGTAGCGAATATCAAATCTTTGCGAGAAGCCATTGCTTTATCGTAAGATATTTCGGGATTGGGGTTGGCCAATGCGAATACAATGGGCTTTTCATTCATGGATTGTACCATTTCTGTTGTCAAGACATCGGCCACGGAAAGTCCCAGAAAAATATCCGCTCCGCGCATGGCATCGGCTAAGGTCTTTATATCGGTTCGTTCGGTGGCGAATTGCTTTTTTGCCGGTGACAAATCGGTGCGGCTGGTGCTGATGACCCCTTTGCTGTCCACCATGACGATGTTCTCTTTTTTAATGCCCAATCCCATGTATAATTTCGTACAAGAACTGGCTGCGGCTCCGGCGCCGTTAACGACGAGTTTCGCCTCTTCTATTTTTTTTCCTTGTATATCGAGGGCATTTAAAAGTCCGGCCCCGGAAATAATCGCTGTCCCGTGCTGATCGTCGTGCATAACGGGGATATTTAGTTCCTCTTTTAATCGGGTTTCTATTTCGAAACACTCGGGAGCTTTTATATCTTCCAAATTTATACCTCCGAAAGTGGGGGATATGGCTTTTACTGCGGCAATAAATTTGTCAGGGTCTTTTTCATTGACCTCAATATCGAATACGTCGATACCTGCGAATATCTTGAATAGCAAGCCTTTCCCTTCCATGACGGGCTTTCCGGCCAAAGCACCGATGTCGCCTAAACCCAATACAGCCGTCCCATTGGAAATGACTGCTACCAAATTACCTTTGGCTGTGTATTCATACGCCTTTTCTGCATCTTGTTCTATTTCAAGACACGGTTCTGCTACTCCCGGAGTATAGGCTAGGGATAGGTCTCGTTGTGTACTATAAGGTTTGGTAGGAATTACTTCTATTTTTCCAGCTTTACCTTCACTGTGATATTTTAAGGCATCTTCTTTTGAAACTTTTGACATAAGTATACTATTTAGTGGTTTATCTGTTTAATTTGTATTCCCAAAAGTTAAATAACTTTTAATTTGTAAGCGTATCGAGTACAAATGTAGCAAATTTATCTCATCTCTTATGTTAAGAAAAACATTTCTTTAAAAATAAAAGTTTTACAAGGGGAATCAGCTCTTTCGATATTCTTTGGGTGATAATCCGATTTGATGTTTAAAATATTTACTGAAAAAAGTTTGTGAGGGAAAGTTCAGTTCATTGCTGATTTGCTGAATCGTCATACTTGAATTTTTGAGTAATCTTTGAGCCTCCAAAATGACATACCTCTTTATCCATTCGCTAGCCGATATGCCGCTATTATTTTTTACGGTTGTAGATAAATATTTGGCTGTAATACATAGCTTGTCGGCATAGAAATTCAACTGTCTATATTTTTTGAAATTTTTTTCTACCAAATCTAAGAATTCGTAGGTAATATAGTCGGCTCTTGTCTTTTCGTTTTTTTTTGTAAGAACTTATTTGTTTCCAAACTGTCGAATAGAAAAGTGCTACGGTAAGGTGTTGTATCGATTTTATTCGGAAAGGATTATCAGTATCGGCTATTATCTTTTTTATGTAAGCACAATAGTCCAATAATGCAGTTAAAGTTTCCTGAGATAAATGATGAGATATATTGTCTTGCCGGGGGAACCTTAATAATAAAATTTCATTTTTGGAATACGATGCGATATTGCTGGCGAAGTTTTTGGTAAAAGCAATGCAAATGATATAAAAATCTTCGCTGTTACTATCGTGTTGTAAAATTTGATTGGGATAAATGCTGATTACGCAAGGAGCGATTGCATTGTACTCTATGGAATTTATTTTCCCTTTAACCCAACCTTTCAGGACAATACATAATGTGAATGCTTCTGCTTTGTAAGGATAGTTGAATTTTGATAAATCCGAAATATTATCTTTATTAATCTCTATCAAAGCGAACTCGTTATCGACATGTAAAACATGTTTGTAATGATTGAAGCTCTCGTTGGGAATATCGGTTATGTGAATGGTCATAAATATTTTTATTTTTCGGAGCAAAAATAGTCTAATTGTCTTGTAAATAATCTTGAATGAGAAAAATAGACCTGAATAGGGGGATAAAAGGACTCATTTGTATGTAAAGATGGATTTATATTTGCAGCCGAAATAAAATCTCTGAAAGAGAATTTGTAATAGAATGAAGGATATAATTTTTATTTATTTTATTTTTTCATTCTTTCCAGCTATTATACAGAGTTTATGCCTAAATTTGTAGCATTCGAAATGTGTTTGAAAAATCCCTGTTTATAGGGGTTATAAAGGTTTTATGTAGGTATTGATTAAATTTATCAATAAGTTGTGTTTAATAATTTTTAATATAAAATTTTAACTCGACTTGGAATATCAACGTTGAAAATAATTTTTGTTGCTTATGAAATTGACTAAAAATTTTATTCAGCCTATCGCAGGTGCGATGCTTTGTATTTTTTTATTTTCCTGTGGAGGAAAAAATGCCCAGAATGGAGGCGGAATGGTTCGCGAATATGCCGTAATGACATTACAGCCCGATTCGATGGAGTGGTATAGCAATTACCCTGCTGCAATTAAGGGTAAGCGGGATATTGAGATACGTCCGAATGTTAGTGGCTTTATTACAGATTTGAGAGTCGATGAGGGGTCTGTCGTAAGAAAAGGTCAAGTTCTTTTCGTTATCGATACAGTCCCGTACAAAGCTGCATTGAAAGTCGCCGAGACTAATGTAGAGGTAGCGAAAGCCAGTACCGAAACCGCTCGCCTTACGGCAGAAAACAAACGGGAGTTGCAGAGACGAGATATCATCAGCGAATATGATTTGCAAATGGCCGAAAACTCTTATGCTTCGGCTAAGGCCCAGTTGGCTCAGGCGGAAGCCCAATTGGTAAATGCCCGTAATAACGATTCCTATACGCGAGTTATCAGTCCGCTCGATGGAGTAGTGGGGGAGATTCCTTTCCGTGTGGGGAGTTTGGTGTCGCCGTCTTCGGCCACTCCGCTTACCACTGTTTCGGATAATTCCGAGATGTATGTTTACTTTTCGATGACCGAGCGGCAAATTTTGGAATTAGTGGCACAATACGGTGCTGAGAATTTTTTGCAAAAACTTCCGACTGTATCGTTGAAACTTTCCGATGGTAGTATATACCCGTTGAAGGGGCGGATCGAAACGGTCAGTGGAATTATAGATACACAGACAGGCTCCTCGAATATGCGTGCTACTTTTGAAAATCCGAATAGGTTGTTGCGTAGCGGAGGTTCGGGAGTTATCATGATTCCTATGAAAAACGACCATGCTATTTTGGTTCCGCAAAAAGCTACTTACGAAATTCAAGATAAGAAATTTGTTTATGTTTTAAATGACGACTCTACGGTGACTTCTACCGAAATAACCATTGCATCGATCGACAACGGAAAAGAGTATATGGTAACTTCGGGATTGAAAGCCGGGGATCGTATCGTGACAGAAGGTGTCAATACTTTGAAGGACGGCATGACTATTAAAGCAGCCGGTTCGCAAAATAATCAATAACAAGAACTTCAAATAGATAAAAGATTATGAAGTTAGATAGATTTATCAACCGCCCGGTATTATCGACCGTTATTTCCATTTTTATGGTCATACTGGGTGTTATAGGACTTGTATTTTTACCGATTACGCAATATCCAGATATTGCTCCTCCTACTATACAAGTTTCGACAACTTATACAGGAGCTAACGCTCAAACCATATTGAATAGTGTTATAGCTCCATTGGAAGAGTCCATAAATGGTGTGGAAAACATGCTATACATGACTTCTACGGCAACCAATACAGGATCGGCGTCGATCAACGTATATTTTAAGCAAGGAACCGATCCCGATATGGCTGCCGTGAATGTGCAGAACAGGGTCGCTAAGGCTCAAAATCTGTTGCCGGCAGAAGTAACGCGGGTGGGTGTGATTACCGAAAAACGTCAGACGAGTATGTTGATGGTATTCTCTCTGTTCAGTCCAGATGACCGGTACAGTTTGGAGTTCCTTGAAAATTATGCAAAAATTAATGTCCTCCCCTTAATTCAGCGTGTATCTGGTGTCGGTGCTGCCGATGTTATGGCGACAGACTATTCTATGCGTATTTGGTTGAAACCCGATGTTATGGCGCAATATGGTTTGATGCCGGCGGATATTGCAGGTATTTTGGCTGAGCAGAATATCGAAGCCGCTCCCGGTCAGTTCGGAGATCAGGGAAATCAATCGTTCCAATACGTTTTGACCTATAAAGGCCGTTTGCAAACCCCTGAGGAGTTTGGTAATATGGTGATACGAGCAAACGACGATGGGCAAATTTTGTACTTGAAAGATGTTGCCGATATTGAATTAGGTCGGTTGACCTATGGGTTTAAAAACTTCCAGAACGGGCATAATGCGGTAAGTGCGATGGTCTATCAGGCTGCCGGATCCAATGCCACTGCAATTATCGGCGATATTACAAATTTGTTGGAAGATATAAAGAAAGACCTTCCCCCCGGAATGGAAATCGAAACGACTTTGAATGCTAACGACTTCCTGTTTGCTTCGATTCACGAGGTAATCAAGACCCTTATCGAAGCCTTTATTTTGGTGTTCTTTGTAGTGTATGTCTTCTTGCAAGATTTCCGTTCAACGTTGATTCCCGCTATCGCTATTCCGGTGTCGTTGATCGGTACGTTCTTTGCCTTGTATTTGATGGGATTTAGTTTGAACTTGTTGACTCTTTGTGCATTGGTTCTTGCCATTGCGATTGTGGTCGATGATGCCATAGTGGTCGTCGAGGGAGTCCATGCTAAGTTGGATCAAGGATATAAGTCACCCCGTAAAGCATCTATCGATGCCATGCGCGAGCTTTCTGGCGCTATCATTTCGATTACGTTGGTGATGATGTCGGTGTTTATTCCGGTAAGTTTCATGCCGGGAACTTCGGGAACATTCTATCGGCAGTTCGGTCTCACGATGGCATTTGCCATTGGTTTCTCGGCGATCAACGCATTGACGCTGAGTCCGGCTTTGTGTGCTATTTTATTGAACCCTCACAATAAAGACGGACATGAAAATAAAAAAACATCGTTTATCGATCGTTTTCATATAGCGTTTAATGCAGCATACAACACGATGCTCTCCAAATATAAAAATGGGGTTACCCATTTTGTCCATCATAAAAAACTTTCGTTTGCGGGAGTTATCGTAGGAGTTATTGTCTTGGTTATTTTAATGAACATCACTCCTACGGGACTTGTCCCGAATGAAGATACAGGTACGATAATGATTACAGCCGATTTGCAGCCGGGAACTTCTCAGGAACGTACGGAGAAAATTCTTATGGAGGTAGATAGTATTATCGCTACTCATCCGGCAGTAAAAAGTCGTACACAAATTTTAGGATTCAGTTTTATCGGTGGACAAGGGAATACCTATGGCTCTTTTATCGTGAAATTGAAAGATTGGGACGAACGTACCGGAAAAGGTATGGATGCCAATTCTGTAATCGGGACTCTTTATATGAAGTTCGCTACGGAAATAAAGGATGCCCGTGTATTGTGTTTTGCTCCGCCTATGATTCCGGGGTACAGTATCAGTAATGGTTTCGAGTTGAACTTGCAGGACAAGACCGGTGGTTCGCTGGATCATTTTTATGAAGTCGCTCAAAATTTCTTAGCTGAGCTGATGAAGCGACCGGAGATAGCGATGGCCTCGACGACATTTAATCCTGCGTTCCCGCAGTATATGGTCGATGTCGATGTCGCCAAATGTAAACAGGCCGGTATTAGCCCGAGCGATGTGCTGGCGGCTCTACAAGGTTATTTGGGAGGTATGTACTCTTCTAACTTTAACCGTTTCGGTAAATTGTACCGTGTCATGATACAAGCAGAACCGAGTGCTCGGGCCAATCCCGAAAGTCTGAACAACATAAAAATTCGTAATGGTTCCGAGATGGCTCCGATTACCAATTTCATTACCTTGAAAAAGGTATATGGTCCCGATAATATCAAGCGTTTCAATATGTTTACGGCTATGACTATTAACGGTAATCCGGCCGACGGATATAGTTCTGGTGAAGCTATTAAAGCTATCGAGGAAGTCGCCGCCGAAACATTGCCGGTAGGTTATGGATATGAGTTCTCGGGTATGACCCGTGAAGAGCAGGGTTCGAGCAGCGGTACGACTGCTATTATCTTTATGTTGTGCTTGGTATTTGTTTACCTGTTGTTAAGTGCTCAATACGAAAGTTACATTTTGCCGCTTTCGGTAATCCTCTCGATACCGTTTGGATTGGCCGGTAGCTTTATATTTGCATTGATGATGGGAGTCGAGAATAATATCTATTTGCAAATCGCTTTGATTATGCTTATCGGTTTGTTGGCGAAGAATGCGATTCTTATCGTAGAGTTTGCGTTGGATCGTCGTCGTACGGGTATGCCTATTATCAATGCGGCCATCGATGGAGCGGCAGCCCGTCTGCGTCCTATCTTGATGACGTCATTGGCGATGGTTATCGGTTTGTTGCCTATGATGTTTGCCAGTGGAGTAGGTGCTAACGGTAACGGCACTCTGGGAGCCGGAGCCGTGGGAGGTATGCTCATCGGTATGATATGTCAGATATTTATTGTTCCGGCTTTGTTCGTTGTCTTCCAGATTATTCAAGAAAAGATTAAACCTCTTAAATGGAACGATCTTGATAATTCGGAGGTTATTTCGGAGATTGAACAATATTCCAAATAAATTTGAGGTAACTCTATAAAACAGAGAATATATGAAACGAATTCTTTTATATACCGTGTGTGGTTTAGCTATGCTCACTATGTTTAATAGCTGCCACATATATAATAAATATCATCGACCCGATGTTGATGTAGAAGGCTTGTTCCGAGATACTGTCGCGGCAGGCGATACCCTTGCGGCAGATTCCTTGAATATGGGGAATTTGCCGTGGGAAGAAGTCTTTACCGACACGATATTGCAGAATCTCATACGCATTGGATTAGAAAAAAATAGCGATCTGCAAAGTGCCATGTTGCAAGTAGAAGCGGCTCAGGCTAGTTTCAATGCCGCTCGCTTGGCGTTTTTGCCAACGTTGAATTTGACTCCGCAAGGCGGTGTAAGTAGTTTCGATGGTAGCAAAGCCTCATGGACTTACAATGCGCCGGTTACGGCAAGTTGGGAGATCGATATATTTGGAAGAGTGCTGAATTCAAAACGCAATGCAAAAGCTGTATTAATGCAAAGCGAAGCGTATGAACAAGCGGTTCGTACACAGATTATCGCTACCATAGCTAATGGTTATTACACCTTGTTGATGCTCGATAAGCAACTCGCTGTTACGGAAGAGACCGCTTTGTTGTGGGAAAAGAGCGTGGAGACGATAAAAGCGATGAAGATTGGAGGCATGACAAATGAAGCTGCGGTAGCGCAAAGTGAAGCGAATAGCTATATGATTGCGGCTTCGATACCGGCTTTGCGGCAACAGATAAGAGAAGCGGAAAACAGTTTGTCCACATTGCTTTATCAAGCGCCCCAATCGATCGAGAGAGGAACGTTTGAAGACCAGAAACTCCCCGAAATGTTACAAGTGGGAGTCCCGGTTCAATTACTTTCCAATCGTCCCGATGTACGGTCGGCAGAGCTCTCGTTGGCTGCGGCATATTATACTACGAATATAGCGCGGTCTGCCTTTTATCCCAACTTGGTAATTTCGGGATCTGCCGGATGGACCAACTCTGCCGGGAGCATGATCGTTAATCCCGGAAAAGTGTTGCTGTCTGCGGCTGCATCGTTGGTACAACCGATATTCAATCATGGCAGTAATGTCGCGAATCTGAAAGCTGCCAAAGCTCAGCAGAAGATGGCTGCTATTAATTTCCAACAGACAATCCTTAATGCAGGAAAAGAGGTAAGCAATGCTCTTTATCAAATTCAAACGACAAAGGAAACTCTTGTAAATAGAAATCGGCAGGTTGCTTCTTTGGAAAGAGCTGTTGAAGCTACCGAGTCGTTGATGAAGCTGGGTACTTCGACCTATCTCGAAGTCCTTACGGCTCAACAGTCGTTGTTGAATGCCCAGTTGTCCCAGATTTCCGATTCGTATCAATGCATGGTCGCTGTCGTCAGTTTGTATCATGCCTTAGGCGGAGGACGGGAAATAGAGGAAAATACGAAGTGAAAATTAAAAATAATATACTATGATTAGTCCGTTAGCGTACGTCGATTCCAAAGCGGTGATTGGGAACAATGTGACGATTCACCCCTTTGCTTATATCGATAAAGATGTTGTCATTGGAGACAATTGTGTGATATATCCATACGCCAGTGTTTTGGCGGGAACTGTCATGGGAAAAAACAATCGGGTTTTTCAAGGTGCTATTTTGGGCGCCGAGCCGCAGGATTTCCATTATAAAGGCGATGCTACCCGGTTGTCTATCGGGGACGATAATATGATTCGAGAATATGTTATCATCAATAGAGCTACGACTCCCGAAGGAGAAACTGTCATTGGAAATAGAATTTGTCTGTTGAAAGGAACACGTATCGGACACGACTGCCGTGTGGACGACGATTGCATTTTAGGTATCGATTGCGACCTCTCGGGAGAGTGTCATATTCATAGTAAAGCAATTCTCGCCGGACGTGTAATCGTGAAAGAGCGCTGTCGGGTAGGTAGCTGGACTTTGGTGAAAAGCGGTTGCCGTACGGGTAAAGATATACCTCCGTATATTTTAGCTGCACATAATCCCATTACATACAAGGGAATAAATGCATTTATTCTTAGACGGCGAGGATTCGGTGAGGCTACTATCGAGAATATCGCTTTGGCTTATCGACAAATATATCAGTCGGGTACTAGTCTTGAAAATGCAGTGCTTCGTATTAAAGAAGTGGTGGAGCCAAGTCCCGAAATTGATTATATTCTATCTTTTATAGAAGATTCGAAAATGGGTATAATTGCTACCTATGGAGAAGAAAAATAAAGTAGAAAAGTAGACTGAAAGAAGGGGGTGTGTCAAAACTAAAATGTCCCCTCCGAAAAGTTATAGATTGTAACTATGACATTTAAAAGGGTCGTATCAAGCTCTGTATTGAGTAATGATACGACCCTTTTTTAGCCTTTTGAGGGCACTCAAATTTCAAATTATAAGTTCATATCTTCAAAAATTGAGTTTTGACACACCCTCTTCTTTTTATAAATGCCTATTCTCTTTTTTTATTTTAAATACATAAATATTTGATTATTATATAATTATGTGCTTTCTGGATAGCCTAGGTCTAATAGCGTTTGTTTTTATTAACGAAATAGCACATAATTAAGCGGTGAAAACTATTTTGGTTTCCAAAGTTTTCTATACATTTGCCGCGATAATGGGATAATTATTATGAATACAGAGTTACAACAGCGAATTATCAAGCAGGCAACCCGTATGTTTTTGTGTAACGGAATTAAATCTGTTACAATGGATATGATTGCGTCTCAATTAGGTATCTCGAAACGGACTCTTTATGAAAACTTCAAGAAAAAGAACGAGTTATTATTGGCTTGTTTGGAAAGTCAGGAAATGGAAAGAAGGGCTCGGTTGGAGGTATATTTTGCCAATCGAAAGAATGTGATTGATTTGTTGTTGAATGTTTATGAAGATATCCTCCGTTTCATGCGGAATACAAGCCCCATGTTTTTTGTGGATATGGAACGATATTATCCGAGAGTTAATGATAAGTATGAGAATGATAAGGAATGCCATAAACAAGCTACGGTCGATTTATTGAAAGAAGGTGTCGGTGAAGGTGTGATACGAGCCGATATCAATATGGAGATTGTAGCGACGCTATTGACTTTTCAATTTGAACTTTTAAAAAAATCAGATCAAATATTTAATTCTAAATATACTTTTACCGAGATTTTTGAAACGATATTTAAGAGCTTTATTCGAGGAATAGCTACTCCGGAGGGAGTAAAATATACAGATGAATTTTTTGAGGAGAATAGATAAAAAGATGGTAAAAACTTTAATGATGAAAAAAGAAGTATGAACAAAATGGCGATCGTGCACCGGGTCGGTGCTATGTTGATGCTGTTCCTTTTCCCCGGAATATCTTGGGCTCAGGAACAGAAAGTTCAATCGGTAACTCTCGATTTGAAAACAGCTATCGGTATAGCGCTCAATGAGAATCCAACTATAAAGGTTGCCGATGTGGAAATAGAGAAGAAAGATTATTCCAAAAAGGAAGTTATTGCGGGTCTGTTTCCTCGAATCGATGCTTCTGCTTCATACAGTCGCACGATAGAGAAGCAGACTATGTACATGGATTCAAAAGCATTCGATATGAGTGCCATGTTTACTCCTATATACAATACGATAAGTCAGCTTCACCCCGAGTTTCAGGTTCCGCAGACAGGAGGAGCTTCCTCTTCTTCCGGTGAGACAGGAATGAAAGTCGGGACAGATAATACTTATTCGGTAGGGTTTAGTGCTTCGTTACCGATTATCGCCCCTCAATTGTGGAAAAGCGTTCAATTGTCGAGTGCCGATGTCGAACAAGCGGTAGAAGCAGCCCGTTCCTCTCGGTTGAGTTTGGTTAATCAAGTAGAGAAGGCATATTATAGTCTGTTGTTGGCGCAAAACTCCTATGATGTTATCAAAATGAGTTATGACAATGCCAAGTTAAATGCAAGGGATTACAAAAATAAGTTTGAACAGGGAACAGCTTCGGAGTACGATGTGTTAAGGGCCGAGGTGCAAGTCCGTAATCTCGAACCTACATTATTGCAAACCGAGAACAGCGTCAAATTGAGTAAACTTCAATTGAAGGTTCTGATGGGTATGGATATGACGGTTGAGATAGAAGTTACCGACAAATTAGACGATTATGAGGCATCCATGTATGAGGAGACTTTGAATATCGATACCTCGCTTGAACAAAATACCGATTTGCGTAAATTGGATTTACAAACGGCCTATTTGAAAAAGGCAGTCGATGTACAGCGCATGGCTTGGTTTCCTACATTGTCGGCGACAGCTAATTACAACTGGATATCGATGAGTTATGGCGGTATGTTTGACGATTTCCGATGGAATCCTTATTCTACGGTTGGACTTTCTTTATCGCTGCCGATTTTTCAAGGAGGGGCTCGTCACTTTAAAATAAAACAAGCTAAATCGAATGTCTTGCAGTTGGGACTACAACGAGATAACTTGGTAAACTCTCTTTCGATGCAAGTGCAAATGTCGATGGATAATATCCAGAAATCTATAAAACAGATTGCTTCCAATAAAGAAGGTGTTCGACAAGCCGAGAAAGCATATTCCATCATGCAAAAAAGTTTCGAGATCGGTTCTGCTACCTTTGTAGAGCTTAATGATGCCGACTTGGCATTGACAAACTCCCGTCTCTCCTATAATCAAGCCATATACGATTTCTTGGCGGCAAAATCCGATTTGCAATTGCTACTGGGAAATACCGATTTGGAACAATATAAACAAGTGGAAAAGCAAGATAAGTAACCCATTCATAGAATAATATAAGAAAATAAATATATGAGAAGAAATCATTTTTTTAACGTAATGGCTGTTTGTGCGGCCTTGTCGTTTGTCGCTTGTTCCGGACAGAAGGAGACTGTCGAACAAGTTGAGGAAGAAACTGTTCAACTTGTGAAAATTGCTAAGGTTATGGAGCAGGCTGTTCCGCAGGTCGTTTCATATACAGCTACGGTAGAGCCCTATAAGCGCAATTTGATTAGTTCGTCTGTTCCCAATCGTATCAAAAAAATATATGTAGAAGTCGGCGATAAAGTCTATGCCGGACAAAAATTAGTAGATTTGGATCAAGCCAATTTAGCTCAGCAGAAGTTGCAGTTGGACAATTTGGAGTTGGAGTATAACCGTGTAAAGGAGCTTTTTGCCGTAGGCGGAGCTTCTCAGCAGCAAGTAGATCAGTTGCGTACGCAATATGAGACGACCAAGACCGCTTATGAAAATTTAAATGAAAATACGGTTTTGCTAAGTCCCGTAAACGGTGTGGTGACTGCACGTAATTTTGATAATGGCGATATGGCCAGTGGAGCTATTTTAACGGTGATGCAGATACAGCCTGTAAAAGTGTTGGTCAATGTGTCGGAAAGCGATTTCACGAAAGTTAAGGTAGGTATGCCGGTCGATGTAAATGTCGAGGTATATGGCAATGAAGTTTTCAAGGGAAAAGTATCCTTGATACACCCCACGGTAGATGCAACCACCCGCACATTCGTGACCGAGATCAATATACCCAATACCGATAGCCGTATCCGTCCGGGCATGTTTGCCCGCGTCAATATCGACTTTGGAGATGTCGATCGAGTTGTTGTTCCCGATCAAGCCGTTGTAAAACGTTCCGGATCTGGCGATAGATTCGTTTATGTATATAAAGACGGGAAAGTGTCGTTTAACCAAGTTCAATTAGGGCGTCACATGGATAAAACCTATGAACTGATCTCGGGAGTGGAAAATGGAGCCGAAGTCGTGATCGCCGGTCAATCTCGATTGAAAGATGGGGCCTCTGTGAAAATTGCAGAATGATTTTGAGATACCTAATTAACTAATTCACACATTAAAGAAAAATTATATGAGTCTATATGAAGGTTCGGTAAAGAAGCCAATTATGACATCGTTGTGCTTTGTCGCAGTGGCCATAATGGGGCTCTTTTCCCTTACAAAGCTGCCGATCGACCTTTTCCCGGATATCGAGACCAATACGATTATGGTCATGACGGCATATCCCGGAGCCAGTGCTGCCGATATTGAGAATAACCTTACTCGACCTTTGGAGAATGCATTGAATGCGGTAAGCGATTTGAAGCACATTTCTTCGGAGTCGAAAGAAAACATATCGTTGATTACTCTCGAATTTGAATTTGGTGAAGACATCGATGTTCTCACCAATGACGTGCGAGATAAATTGGATATGGTAAAATCGGAATTGCCCGATGATGCCGAAAATCCCATTATATTCAAATTTAGTGCCGACATGATTCCTATCATGATGCTTTCTGTACAAGCAAATGAAAGTATGCCGGCATTGTATAAAATTCTCGATGACAACGTCGCCAGTCCTTTGGCTCGTATCAGTGGTGTCGGCTCTGTCTCTATCAGTGGAGCACCCGAGCGAGAAATACAGATTTATGTCGATCCGGTCAAACTCGAAGCCTATAATCTTAGTATTGAAGCCATTTCTTCGATCATTGGGGCTGAGAATCGTAATATCCCCGGTGGTACTTTCGATATAGGGTCGGAAACTTATTCATTACGGGTACAGGGAGAGTTTAGCGATGCCTCGCAAATGAACGATATCGTGGTCGGTAATTTCGGTGGAAAGGCAATCTATTTAAGAGATGTCGCCGTTGTACACGATTCGATCGAAGAACGGGCGCAAGAAACCTATAACAATGGCGTACAAGGGGCGATGATTATCGTCCAGAAACAATCTGGCGCAAATTCTGTGGAAATCTCAAAGTCTGTTATGGAGGCATTGCCTAGATTGCAGAAAAATTTGCCGAGCGATGTCAAATTGGGGGTGATTGTCGATACTTCGGATAATATCCGCAACACGATTGATACGTTGTTCGAAACCGTTATTTTGGCATTACTCTTTGTGTCGATTGTGGTATTCCTGTTTTTGGGTCGGTGGAGAGCTACTGTTATCATCGTCATTACCATACCTATATCTTTGGTAGCATCGTTCATTTATTTGGCGGCTACGGGAAATTCGTTGAATATCATCTCTCTTTCTTCTCTTTCGATCGCTATCGGTATGGTGGTCGATGATGCCATTGTGGTACTTGAAAATGTGACGAATCATATCGAGCGGGGAAGTGAGCCGATGCAGGCCGCCGTTCATGGAACGAATGAAGTGGGACTTTCTGTGGTGGCATCTACGTTGACGCTTATCGCCGTGTTCTTCCCATTGACATTGGTGACAGGTATGACCGGAGTTCTTTTCCAACAATTAGGTTGGATGGTAACCATCATTATGGTTATTTCTATCGTGTGCGCTTTGGCCTTGACTCCCATGCTTTGTTCTCGTATGTTGAAGTTGCAACCGAAACAATCTAAGGCTTTCAAGATACTTTACGGTCCCATTGAGAAAGGATTGGACAGTTTCGACAATGCCTATGCGCGTCTGTTGCATTGGGCGGTAGGACACCGCACGATAGTTATTGTTTCGTGTATGTCTTTCTTTGTTCTCAGTTTATTCTTGGTTCGGTTCGTGGGAACGGAGTTTATGCCTACTCAGGATAATGGGCGTATAGGGGTAATCGTGGAATTACCTATTGGAACGCGTACTGAAATTTCCAAAGAGATAGGTATGCGGTTGTATAACCAATGGCTGGAAAAATATCCCGAAATTGAAGTTTGTAACTTTACGGCAGGACAGGCCAGTACAGACAATACCTTTGCTTCGATGAGTAAGAATGGTTCTCATATTTTGACTTTTAATATCAGTTTGAGCGATCCGGGAGAACGGAAGAGAACACTGTCGGAGATTTGTGATTTGATGCGTAAAGATTTGGAGGAATATCCCGAAATCAAAAAATCACAAGTGAATTTGGGCGGAGGTTCCAGCGCTATGGGTGGACAAACCTCGTTGGACTATGAAATCTACGGCTATTCGTTCGAGGAGACCGATAGTGTGGCGGCTCAGCTCTCTGCTCTGCTCCGGAATATAAATGGTGTCAGTGAAATACGTATTAGCCGGGAAGATTATCAGCCCGAGTATCAGGTAGATTTCGACCGGGAGAAGCTGGCTCTTAACGGACTTAACTTGGCGACTGCCGCTACTTATTTGAGGAATCGTATCAATGGAGCTACGGCTTCCCAGTTCCGTGAGGAAGGAGAGGAATATGATATTAAAGTAATGTATGCGCCCGAATATCGCACATCGATAGAGGATATAGAAAATATCATTATTTATAATTCGCAAGGAAAAGGTGTGCGAGTGAAGGAAGTCGGAACAGTTGTAGAGCGCTTCGCTCCGCCGACGATTGAGCGTAAAGACCGTGAGCGTATCAATACGGTCTCGGCTATTCTGTCGGGAGCTGCGATGAGCGATGTCGTGGCCGCCGCTCAAAAAGAAATCGATAAGTTGAGCCTGCCATCGGGTGTTAGTATAGAATTGTCGGGTACCTATGAAGACCAACAGGATTCTTTCAGCGACCTGTTTATGCTAATGTATCTTATCATCATTTTGGTATTCATAGTAATGGCTGCACAGTTCGAGTCGCTTACTTATCCATTTATTATCATGTTCTCGTTGCCTTTTGCTTTCTCGGGCGTGTTCTTGGCTCTTTGGATATCGGGCAATACGTTGAATGTGATGTCATTGATCGGTGCGATAATGCTTATTGGTATTGTGGTGAAAAATGGTATCGTGCTTATCGACTATATATCGTTGAACCGGGAAAGAGGTATGGGAATACGTGAAGCCGTTGTAACAGGTGGACATTCTCGTTTGCGTCCTGTAATCATGACGACTTTAACTACGATTTTAGGTATGGTTCCTATGGCTATCGGTACGGGGCAAGGTTCTGAAATGTGGAGGCCGATGGGTACGGCTGTGATCGGTGGTTTGACAGTATCTACGATTTTGACATTGATTCTCATACCTGTACTTTATTGTGTATTTGCCTCTGTCGGTGTGAAGCGCAAACGCAAGAAACATCACGAACGACTGCTTCAAGGTGTAAAGATAAATTCTAATAACTAAATCAAAATGTTCTGTTTTCCTTTTCCGATTCTGGGAAAAGGAAAACAGAACACTAAAAATATAATTCGATATGAAATCTGTTCTTATCACTTTTGATCAAGCTCACTATGTGCGAATTATCGAACTGTTGGATAAACTCTCTTGTCGGGGGTTCTCTTATTTCGAACAGATGAGAGGACGTGGTTCCAAGACAGGGGAACCCCACTATGGCAGTCATGCATGGCCTTCCATGTGTTCTGCCATTATAACCGTTGTCGAGGATAGTAAAGTAGAGCCACTGTTGGAAAAACTGCATCAGATGGACGAGGCTACTCCCCAGCTTGGTCTACGGGCCTTTGTCTGGAATATAGAGCAAGCAATTTGAGCCGGATTTGAAATAAATAGAAACATGAAAGAGGCTGTCCCAAGATAAAAAATGGGGCAGCCTCTTCTGCATAAAGGTAGATAAGTCTTTTCGTGAATTTGTTTGTGCCGTTTTGGAGGGTACAATTTTCTTTCTTTTTTGGAAAAGACCGTTTCTGAAATTCAAAAGTTGCACGTCCCTCCGATTTCGTGTACCTTTGTAAATCCTTTAATTTTGTTTGTTATGAAAATTCTTCTCGATGTACATACTCATACGGTTGCTAGCGGACATGCTTTCAGTACTTTACAGGAGATGGTTCGCACGGCGGCCGATAAAGGCCTGCAAATATTGGGTATTACAGAACACACGGGTGGCATTCCGGGAACTTGTTCACCCATATATTTTCGGAATTTACCGGTGGTCCCGCGATTGATGTATGGGGTGGAACTCTTATTAGGCGCCGAGATAAATATAGTCGATTATGAAGGTTCTCTCGACTTGGAAGAGGAATATTTTAAGTTTCTGGATATTCGCATAGCCGGACTTCATTCGCTGTGTTATCGGCCGGGAACGGTCGAGCAGAATACATTGGCTGTGGAAGGTGCTATACGTAATGGTCATATCGACATTATCAGTCACCCCGGTGACGGTACGGCCGATCTGTTTTTTGAACCGTTAGTGCTGGCTGCCAAAGAGAACGGGGTGTTGTTGGAAATAAACAACAGTTCTCTCAATCCATATCGCCATAAGGAGAAAGCGAGAGAAAATAATTTGGAAATCCTGCGTTTGTGCAAACACTATGAGCAACCTGTCATTTTGGGGAGTGATGCCCATATCTCTTTTTCCATCGCCGATTACAGATGGCTGTATCCTCTGTTGGTGGAGACCGAGTTTCCCGAAGAGCTTATTCTCAATGATAAGCCCGATGTGTTCAAAGCTCGATTGAGACGCAACCGGGAGGAAATGGTCGTTTAGAATTTCGTCATTCCGTATTTATCGAATGTTTTCTTACGGGAAATCCATAGGGTGAGCAAAACCGATATGAGCGAAGAGGCGAAGATGGTTATCATTAGCATGATTTGATATTTGATGGCTACGCTTGGGCTGCTGCCTCCTAAAATTTGTCCGGTCATAGTTCCCGGAAGGGCGATAAGTCCCATGACAGCCATTGATGCAATCGTGGGGTTGAACGATTTGATGAGGGCTTCACGCATGAAGGGGGTCAGGGCTTCGCTGGGAGATGCGCCGTTCCCCAACAGATAAAGGTATAATTGTCGTTCTCTGTTTAGAGAGCCGTAAAACGAATTGAGAGCGATAACGTTGGCCGATAGCATATTGCCTAAAATCATACCGCTGATGGGAATGAAATATCGGGCGGTAAAGATTTTTTCCGGGCGAACGACTAAGCCTAAGAAGTAAAAGTCTATGACGAGTAGTGAGACGAGAAATGCAACGGAAACAGCCATGAATAAAGTTCTTACGGGTAAGTGGGTTCGTTTCAGTGCGGTCGATGAAGCTATGATTATCATGAGCAATATCCATAACAGATTTATCCACAGTTTATCCCATAAAAACAGGTATTCGAGATAAAATCCGATGAGGAAGAGTTGTACGGTCATACGTAGCGCGGCGATGAGCGTGTCTTTTACCAAACCGGTACGGTAACGGTAGAGAAAATAGGTAGGGATTATCAATAACAGAAATCCCAAAGCCATGTGTCCGTATCCGATATTTATTGTTTCCATAATCAATCTCCGATGTATATTTTTCGGTCGAACGCCTCTATGAAGCGAGTGTCGTGCGACACCATCACTACGGTTGTTTCCCGCATGGCGTGAATGTAATCGATGATAAGAGAAATAGAGTCGGGATCGAGAGCCGAGGTAGGTTCGTCCAAGAGAACGATTTTTTTGTTTAACAAAGCCGTTATCATCAGCATAATGCGCTGGCGCTGTCCTCCCGATATTTCAATAGAGCGTTTTCCATACAGTTCGGGTTCCAACCCGAGTCTTGCGAAATGATTCAGGACAGTTTCTTTCGTAGGTCTCGACGGTTGGTTTATTTTTAGCCTGAAAGGGGCTGCTATCAGTTCTTCGACTGTTTCAAACGGGAGAGTGAACTCTTGGGGCAACCATGCGGTTATCCGTCGTATTTGTTGTATGGCAACGCTGTCGAGGATTTTACCGTTTATACGGATAGAGCCTTCGTCTGGTAAAACAAAGCCGGCTACCGAAGCAAGAAGGGTGCTTTTACCGTGTCCCGAAGGTCCGTAAAGCACCACTTTCTCGCCGGAGCTGATGCAACACGAGAAGTGTTGCATCAGAGGCTTGTTGTCATAAATGAAAGTTATGTTGTTGAATTCGATCATTTTTGTTGGTCGGTAGTTGTAGCTTGCGGCTTCAACCAACGGTCGAGCCAACGGAAGAAAATTCTTTGCCACAGTACACCGTTCTGAGGCTTCAAAATCCAGTGGTTTTCATCGGGGAAGATGAGCATTTCTGCCGGAACTCCTCGGAGTTTGGCTGCGTTGAACGCCGACATACCTTGCGAGGCAAGAATGCGGAAGTCATATTCTCCGTGAGTGATGAGTATGGGGGTATCCCATTGGTCTACGAATTTATGCGGCGATGTAGCGAACGTACGTTGTGCCGTGGCATTCTTTTTATCCCACGGAGCTCCGCCCATATCCCAGTTGGCAAACCACATTTCTTCGGTTTCTACATATTGTTGTTCGAGGTTATAGATACCTGCGTGGGCGATAAATGCTTTGAATCGTTTTTGGTGATGTCCGGCCAGCCAATAGACCGAGAATCCTCCGTAGCTGGCGCCTACTGCACCCATGTGGTCGCCGTCGATGAACGGTTCTTTTTTCATTTCATCGGTCGCGCTGAAATAGTCTTTCATGTTTTGGCCTCCGTAATCTCCGCTGATTTGTTCGAGCCATTCTTGACCGAATCCGTAGAGACCACGACGGTTGGGTGCGATAACGATGTATCCGTTGGCCGCCATTAATTGCAGATTCCAACGGTAAGACCAGAATTGGCTCACCGGTTGTTGAGGTCCGCCTTGACAATAGAGGATAGCGGGGTATTTTTTAGAAGGATCGAAATGGGGAGGATAAACGATCCACGTAAGCATCTTTTTGTTATCTGTCGTCTTTATCCAGCGTTCTTCGACTTTACCCATAGTGATTTGATCCAGAATATCTTTATTCTCGAAAGAGATTTCCTTTACTTCTTTGCTTTGCGGGTCGATACTATAAATTTCATCGGGCTGAGACAGAGAGTGGCGCATGGCGATCAAACAGTTGTCGTTTACGGGAGCCAATGAGGCATAATCGTAATATCCGGTCGTGATTTGTTCGATTTTTTTATCGAGCCCTACTTTGAAAATGTGTATTTCTCCCTGATAGGCCGAACGGATATAGAGAGATTTTCCGTTGGGACTCCAAGCCAATTCATCGGTGCTGTAATCGAAGTCGGAGGTCAGGTCTTGTTTTTCTCCTGTTTCCATGTTCATGATGAAGAGTCGATTTTTGTCCGATTCGTAACCCTCGCGTTCCATGCTGCCCCATGCCAGATATTTCCCATCGGGCGAGAACGCCGGTGTAGTATCGTATCCCATCATACCCTCGGTAAGGTTTTTGGTTTCTTGGGTGGAGAGGTCATACAGATAAATATCTGAATTTGTCGATAAAGAATATTCCATACCGGTTTTCTTTCGGCTGGTATAAGCGACGGCTTTACTGTCGGGAGTCCATGCGAAAGATTCGATACCACCGAATGGCTTCATGGGAGATTCGTATGGCTCTCCTTCCATAATGTCGGTAATATCGGTTAACTGTTTACCGTCGAATGAAGCGATATAAGGGTGGGGTATCTCTTCCACCCACTCGTCCCAATGCTTGTACATTAAATCGTCGATCACACGTCCTGTCGCCTTATCGAGGTCGGGATAGAGGTCCGAGGCTTTCTCGCTGTATTTCACGTTGCCGATGAAAAGTATATGTTTCTCGTCGGGCGAGAATAAAAAACCGTGGACACCTTTCTCATGGTAGCTTATTTGTCGGGCATTGCTACCGTCGGCATTCATAATCCATAATTGTGAATCTCCGCTCTTTCCCGACAGGTATGCTATTTGTTTGCCTCCGTCGATCCATACGGCATTACCTTCCGATTCGGGAGTACAAGTGATTTGCTTTTTGTTTTGTCCGTCGATGTCCATGACGAAGAGCTCACGGTTGCTTTTGTTTTGTTCCAGATTTTCGTAAGAGACACCATACAAAATTTTACTCTTGTCAGGAGAAACTACGGGACCGCTTACTCTGCCGAATGCCATGAGCACTTCTGTGGTCATGATTCCATTCTCGACTTTTACGGGTTGTTTGCCGATTACGTCTCCGGTTTTTCCGGTCGGCTGACAGGCCGTTACCAATAAAGTTCCTGCCATCATCATACAATTTAGTTTGTTCATAAATAACGGTTTATAGTTTATTTATTGTTCGGTTTTTTCTTTTTTTGTCTACTCTTTGTCTCACCTACGATTCTTGCCGGTTTTCTCCACGGGGTGTTCCCATATAGTTTTTCCTCCAAATCGTTTCTGTGCATGCGTTTGAGTGAATTTTGTATGTCGTTTCTCTTTTCGGGGAGATACCAGAAGAAATATTTACGTTGGTTTAACTTCTCTTCCGGTTTTCGGGCTGTGAAAACTTTCTCACCGGTGTAGGGGTGTATTCCTGTATAATAAATTTCGGTGGACAGAGTCATAGGAGTAGGCGTAAAATCCTGTACTTGTTCCAATTTGAAATTCATTTGTTTTGTCAAAGCCGCCAATTCTGCCATATCTTCCTCTGTACAGCCCGGGTGGCTCGATATGAAATAAGGGATAATTTGCTGGTTCAGACCTTTCTCCTTGTTTATTCGTTCGAAAATTAGTTTGAATTCTTCGAAGAGAGAGAACGAGGGTTTGCGCATGATGTTGAGAACTCGGTCCGAAGTGTGCTCCGGGGCTACTTTCAGTCGACCGGAGACGTGACGGGATATGAGTTCCTCTGTATAAAGCCGAGTATAATGGTTTAACTCATTATCTTTGTGGCGGTGGAGCAAAAGGTCGTACCGTACTCCGCTGCCGATAAACGATTTTTTTATGCCGGGTAGGGCATCGACAGCTTGGTATATATCCAGTAAAGACGAATGGTCGGCATTGAGATTCGGGCAGATTTGAGGAGCCAAGCAGGAAGGCCGTTTACACTTTCGGCAAAGTTCTTCATTTCCCCCGTGCATTCGGTACATGTTTGCCGAGGGGCCTCCCAAATCGCTCAGATATCCTTTGAAGTCGGGCATATCGATGATTTGTTTTACCTCTTTGAGAATGGACTCTTTGGAACGGGAGGCAATGAATTTGCCCTGATGTGCCGAAATGGTGCAGAATGCACATCCGCCGAAACACCCTCTATGCAGATTGACCGAAAACTTTATCATTTCATATGCTGGAATTGTTTTCCCTTTGTATTTGGGGTGGGGCATACGGGTATAAGGAAGGTCGAACGAGGCATCTATTTCCGTTTCGGTCATGGGCGGGTAAGGAGGATTGACCATAATTGCCCGCTCTCCCACGCTTTGCCAAAGTCGCTTAGCATGGTATTTATTGGATTCTTCCTCGATGTGCTTGAAATTTTCCGATTGCTTCCGTTTGTGGAGTAGGCATTCTTCATGTGATGCGAGGACGATATTCCCTTCGTCTTCCGTAACGCGAGGCATATTCGAAAGAGGTTGCATGCTTGCTGTTTGTGGAATGTCGTCGAGCTGTTTTATGTTCTCACCCTGTTGTAACCGGCGGGCTATTTCGATAATGGGACGTTCCCCCATTCCGTAAATTAACAAATCGGCCGGGCAGTCAGCCAGAATGCCGGGTAATAGTTTGTCTTGCCAGTAGTCGTAGTGAGTCAGGCGTCGCATAGAGGCTTCGATTCCCCCCACGATAATCGGAGTGTCCGGGAATAACCGTTTTAAGATACGGCTATAAACGATTGTAGGATAGTCGGGCCTCATGCCATGCCGGCCATTGGGAGTATAAGCATCGTCGCTCCTCAATCTCTTGTTTGCGGTATAATGGTTCACCATCGAGTCCATAGCTCCCGCCGAAATACCGAAGAATAACCGGGGGATACCCAATTTTTTGAAATCCCGCAAATCGTCTTGCCAATTAGGTTGGGGAACGATAGCCACTCTCAATCCTTCGGCTTCGAGCGTGCGTCCGATCACGGCAGCACCGAAAGAGGGGTGGTCCACATAAGCATCTCCCGAAAATAGGATTACATCGACGTAATCCCAGCCTCGTAAATCCATCTCCTTACGGGTGGTCGGTAACCAATCTTGTAATCGGTATTCTTTCATTTTCTTGTTAATAGAGCCCTTCGATCTTTCCGTTTACTACTTTTATTTGATGTGCTTGCGGGTGCTTGGGGAGACCCGGCATGCGTAGCATCTCTCCGGCTATGGCTACGATAAAGCCAGCACCTGCATTTAATTCTATGTCGTTGATGGCGAATTGAAAATCTTTAACCAACCCGTATCGTTTCGGATCGGCTGAAAATGAATATTGGGTTTTGGCGATACAAACCGGTAAATGATTTAGGTTCCAGTTCTTAATTTGTTTCAGCTTCTTCTCGGCTTTTTGACTGAATACGACCTCTCCCGCACCGTAGATAGTGTGTGCGATCTTTTCTATTTTTGCAGTCGGGGAATCGTTATCGTTATAGGTGAAACGTAACGGACGAGACGGATTGTTTTCTATCTCTTCGACAACGGCGTGTGCCAAATCGGCGGCCCCGATACCGCCGTCGGTGTAAGCGTTGTTCACAACGCATCTTATGCCTTTTTGTTCGCAATGGCGCATGATGAGTTCTATTTCTTCATCAGTATCGCTGGTGAAACGGTTGAGTGCCACCAATACAGTTTGTCCGAAAGATTGCAGGTTTTCGATGTGTTTATCGAGGTTGGCGAATCCTTGAACGATACCCTCTCTATTCGGTTTCGTTATGTCTGCTTCGGGAACGCCTCCGTGCATTTTCAGCGATAATGTGGTCGCCACGAGGACTGTCAAATCGGGACGAAGTCCGCTTTGACGGCATTTGATATTGAAGAATTTTTCGGCCCCCAAATCGGCTCCGAAGCCTGCTTCGGTTACGACATAGTCGCCGAAAGTGAGAGCCATGCGGGTGGCTATGGCCGAATTGCAGCCGTGAGCAATGTTGGCGAATGGCCCTCCGTGTACGAGTACAGGATTATGTTCGGTCGTTTGCACCAAATTAGGTTCTATCGCATCGCGTAACAGGGCGAGCACAGGGCCTGTGATACCCAAATCGTTTACCGTGAACGGCTCTCCATTATAACGATGTGCAACGACGATACGGCCGATGCGTTGTTCCATGTCTTCCATATCTTTCGAGAGACAAAGAATCGCCATGATTTCCGATGCCGGAGTAATGTCGAATCCTGCTTCCGTGGGAATCCCGTTGTTGAGTCCCCCCAATCCGGTCACAATCTGCCTTAGTGATCGGTCGTTCATGTCCATTACCCGCCTCCAAAGTATGTTTTTCAGTCCACTGCCCTCGGCTCGGTTCTGGAAAATATAGTTGTCCAACTGTGCGGCTATTAAGTTGTGAGCCGACGTAATGGCATGGAAATCTCCGGTGAAGTGCAGATTGATTCTTTCGGGAGGTAGTACTTGTGCGTACCCGCCGCCGGTAGCTCCGCCCTTAATCCCGAAACATGGACCCAGCGAAGGCTCTCGTAAAGCGATGATGGCTTTCTTACCGATATGGTTGAGTCCCATGCCCAATCCTATGCTCACGGTCGTCTTTCCCACACCGGCTTTGGTTGCGGTAATAGCGGTTACCAATATGAGGTGGCTCTTTTTCGCTTTATGGTCGTCGATGAGTTTGAGCGGTACTTTGGCTATATAAGGACCGTAGTGGAATAAGTTTTCGACAGGAATACCCGCTTTGCGGGCTATGGTATCTATTTCTTCTAAGACAGTGCTGTCGGCTATTTCAGTGTCACTTTTCATAAATTCAGGTAGTCGTGGTTGTTTTTTGATATAAATCTTCTAGTTTTATAAGCTCGTCCCGATATTGTGCCGCTTCGATGAAATCCATTTTTTTTGCCGCTTCGACCATCTGTTTGCGGGTACGTTCGATGGCCTTTTGCAACTGTTCTTTCGACATATATTTGACGATAGGATCGGCGGCGACATCTACATGTTCCCGATATTCGTCGCTGTACGCTTTTGTCGGTTTGGTCGCTTTGGACGGTTGCGCCTGTTGTTTTGTATCTGCATTCGATACGAGTACCGAGCTCTTCGACTTTTGTATCGCTTGGGGAGTGATATGTTTTTCTTCGTTGTAAGCCAACTGTTTCTCTCTCCTTCTATTGGTCTCGTCTATGGTTTTTTGCATGCTTTCGGTGATTCGGTCGGCATACATGATTACTCGTCCATTGAGGTTTCTTGCGGCTCGTCCTACGGTTTGTGTCAGCGAACGATGCGAGCGTAGGAAGCCTTCTTTATCGGCATCGAGTATGGCCACTAACGAGACTTCGGGTAAATCCAATCCTTCGCGTAAGAGGTTAACCCCGATAAGCACGTCGTAAACACCTGCTCGTAAATCGTCCAAAATTTTAATACGATCGAGAGTGTCGACATCAGAGTGTATATAATTACAGTTGATGTCGAGCTTGGCGAGATAAGCGTTCAGCTCCTCGGCCATACGTTTGGTTAGGGTCGTTACCAGAACTCGTTCGTCGCGTTCTATCCTTAGTTGTATCTCTTCTAATAAGTCGTCGATTTGGTTCAGGCTGGGACGTACCTCTATGACAGGGTCGAGCAATCCCGTCGGACGGATAACTTGTTCGACGACGATACCTTCGCTCTTTTCCAATTCATAATCGGCGGGAGTGGCGCTTACATAAATGATTTGCCGAGCCAATCCTTCGAATTCGTCGAATTTCAAAGGCCGGTTGTCTACGGCGGCAGGCAGTCGGAATCCGTATTCTACCAAATTCATTTTTCGGGATCGGTCGCCTCCGTACATCGCTCGGATTTGCGGTACGGTCACATGGCTCTCGTCGATAATCGTTAGGAAGTCTTTGGGAAAATAATCGAGTAGGCAGAAAGGTCTGGTTCCCGCTTCTCGGCCGTCGAAATATCGGGAATAGTTTTCTATCCCCGAGCAGTGGCCTATTTCCCGAATCATCTCCACATCGTAGGTCACCCGTTCGTAAAGCCGTTTGGCTTCTAAGTTTTTTCCGATAGATTTGAAAAATTCTACTTGTTTACCGAGATCGATTTCTATCTCTCCGATAGCTTTGTCTATTCGCTCTTTGGTCGTGACGAATAGGTTAGCCGGAAAAATTTTGTAAGCATCGAATGTCCCCGTGCTGTTTCCCGTCGCAGGGTCTATGGTACGTATCGACTCGATTTCTTCGCCCCAGAACTCGATACGGACAATCACGTCGTCATAGGCGAGATAAATGTCTACCGTGTCGCCCTTCACTCTGAAATTACCCCGGCTCAGTTCTATCTCGTTACGGGAGTACAGCGAATCGACGAAATGTCGCAATAGTCGGTTCCTTCCGATATTGTCGCCAACCTTTATGTCGATGACATTGCTGTGAAAGTCCTCGGGATTCCCTATACCGTATAGGCATGAAACCGAAGATACCACGATAACGTCCTTGCGACCCGAAAGAAGGGCCGATGTGGTGGATAGACGCAACCGGTCTATCTCTTCGTTGATGGCCAAGTCCTTTTCGATATAAGTGTCGGTCGAAGGTATATAAGCCTCCGGTTGATAATAGTCGTAATATGAAACGAAGTATTCTACTGCATTTTCGGGGAAAAAACTTTTGAACTCATTATATAATTGTGCGGCCAGAGTTTTGTTGTGGCTTAAAATGAGAGTCGGCTTCTGGACCCGCTCGATTACATTCGCCATGGTGAATGTCTTTCCTGACCCAGTTACACCCAATAGAGTCTGATAGGGAGTCCCGTCGAGTATTCCCCGACTTAACTCGTCGATAGCCTCCGGTTGGTCCCCAGTTGGACGATAAGGTGAAATGAGTTTAAAGTCCATTCAAATCGATTCTTTAATAAGATTCCGGGATTACAAAACAAAGGACTAAATAAACCAACAGGGCGAGGCCTATTGTCCCGATAGATAACAGTACACAGATGATACGGACCACGGTAGGGTCTATACCTAAATATTCACCTATACCTGCGCATACGCCGCCTAACATGCGGCCGTTGCGGGGACGGGTAAGTTTCTTTATCGTATTCATTTTATGTTTGATAATTTTTCAGATACAAAGATAGTGAAAGGTGAGAGCAGAGACAAACGGAAATGAAATTTCCGATTGGGCTATGCCGAACCGCATCCTATTTTCGCTACTGTGCAAAGATAGTGCAAAGCGGGAGTAAAAACAAGATGTTTACTTATTGCTTACCGGATTGTAAAACGTCAATCGTCCTTTTGGTTAGTTATGTATTTCTTGATTGCATTGATAAATAACTGTCCATAGGCTTCGCATCTATGAGACCCTATGCCGGGAATTGCCAGAAATTCTTCTGTCGTGGTGGGCTTGTCAGTGGCCAGTCTGACAAGAACAGCATTATTTGCAATCATGTATACTGGAATATTGTTTTTTAGGGCAATTTTATATCTAAGGGAACGAAGTCGTGACAAAAGAGCCATATCGGTTATTATCTTTCCTTCAGGGTCGGTAACTACCATAAATCCGTCTTTCTCAATAAATTGTTCGGTATATTTGACGAGGTTTTCGGCCTTTCTTGGATATGCAGATGATGAATTCCTTTTCTTTACTTTTTCTACGGGTGTCATTTGTGGAGGAGTAGTGGTTTCCTTTATCTGGGGTGATTTTGAATAGGAGGGTTTGGTGGCAGAAATATCTTCTATTCCGAATTCGCTTTTTCTCCAAGCTTGATAGTGCTCCCGATTTAGCATTCGGCCACAACCCGATTTGTCATCTTTATAATTTGTGCAACCTAAAAAGTATCCTTTTTCCCCTCTCTTGACTATTAAGAAGCCATCTTCACACCAGTCGCATTTTTGGATAGATAAATCTCTTCCTCGACGATCGTTAGTCATAAAACCGCATATTTCTTGGTCATTGGTACATATCCATAATTTTAAGCCATAGTTCTTATTCCATCTTAATTTCATTGGGTAACCACAAATAGGGCATCTGTTTTGTACTGTAATAAGCTCATTCGAACTGACTTTTAATTCTCCTTTTAGAGTGACGTTAGGATAGCTTTGAGTGTCACTTAATAATTCTTTGATAAATTCAGACGGCCGCTTTTCGGGTGTAATAATGAATACTCGATTCTTTGTGCGAGTTAAAGCGACATAAAATAGCCGCCTTTCCTCGGCATAATTATACGATTGATCGTTGGATACAACAAGGTTCAATATAGGGTCATCATCTACTTTTGAAGGGAATCCATATATATCATCTTTTGCGTTAATAATGATTACATTTTCTGCACTAAGACCTTTTGAACTATGTGCGGTTAAAAACTGAAGTTTGACTTGTTTACTATACTTTGTGGAGTATATTTTCCCTGTTTTCTCATCATAGGTGAAATTAGAGGATACACAAAGATGTCTAGCATCGAATCCATATCTTCCGATAAGAAGAATAGACGTTACTCTATGTTTGATTTCTTGATTGTTGTATTTGATGATATCTTCAATCGCTTTTTCAACTTCTGCAGCGAGGCTGTAGTACCGTCCACCTTTTTGCCTTTCTATAGGATCTTCGCTATAAGTCCGAATGATGACAGGATTGCTAATTCGTTTAGGTGATATTAGTTTTTTTTTTATTTGGTTGGAGTTTTTTTGTATAAAGGTTCCTGCGATATCTATTATTTCTTGAGCGTTACGATATGTATGGGTAATTTTTAGTTCTTGAGCATAGCTTACCTCTTGAGAAAAACGGGTGAAAAGAGGAAGTATGGAACCGCTGAAAGCATAAATAGATTGCCAATCGTCGCCTACGGCTACGATTTTTGCGTGACATAATTGGGATAATTCTCTAATTAAATTATATCGTTGTCGTGATATATCTTGATATTCATCTACAATTATATATTTAAAGTCAAGCAAGTCTCGACTTATTAGCCTCTTATGAATTATGTCAGCAGATTCGTTAATCATATCTTGAAAATCAATGCAGTGATTTTCTTTTAGGGCTTTTTGATATTCTAAATAACAAATGCTACAAATTTCAAGAAATAGGTCGGTGCGTATATTTTTAGTTGATGCCCTAAATTTGTCAAATTGTTCGAGTTGATACCCTTGGGTTTTAAAATTACTAATAAAATTACAAATTAATAAAGTGAGGCGAAAAATATATTTGTTCTCTTCGTTATCAGCCAATTTTTTGTAAACTTCTGTTGCGGGTTTAGGCCGAAGAGTGTAACCTCGTTGCAATAATTGTTCCTTGAGGTGATCTATATAATCTCTATGGTCGTTGTATCTTGAAAATGTGTATATCAAGTCTGTTCTATGGCTGCGGTGTAATAGTATTTTATCGTTAATCCGAGATTTGTATTTATTTAGTTCTGCTTGTGTGTAACGGTTGCTTTGTCCACTTTCTGTGATACCGAAATGTTCAATATAAGAACTTTTGTCGCCTTGTTTTATTTTGAAATCAGGAGTGTATGGCTTGTTTGCATCGAGAATGCGATATTGATAAATAGGCTCGTATTCATAATCGATATTGTTTAGATACAGAAAATTTGCGATTCTAACTTCTTCAAGAGAGCGTAATACTTCATTGTTTAGAGTTAAAGCTTTTTGATCCCTTCGACATATTATTTGCTGCATATATTCATGAAGATCGCTTCGAAGAGTGGAAAAGTCGGTATTTGAAATAAATTGAAAGTAGTCGTTTAGCTTATCTCCTTCATAAGGAGCTGAAAAATAAGAACCAAAAAATAAAATGAGTTTATCAACTAATTGGCTGTTAGATAATACTTTGCTTTTTAAGTATCTGTTTATGACATTATACATGTATCCACTGTCTACAATTCGCTGGTTTTGTGTGTCACTTTTCTTTAGAATTGTATATCCAGTGGAGTGAAATGTGGTAATAGGACAATCGATATGCAGATTGTCGTTTATGCGTTCTCGAAGTTCTCCTACGGCCTTGTTAGTAAATGAGATAATCAATATTTTTTTAGGGTCTATCCCCTGTTTTTCTACAAGGTATCTTACTTTTGCTGCTATGGTGGTTGTCTTTCCTGCTCCTGCGCCAGCAATGACGAGTGTGTGATCTTCATCAGAGAGAACAACTTCTCGTTGTTCATTGTCTAACAATATGGCTGAGTCACATTCTCTAAGGATTCTATCCAAATAATCTTTCTCTGAAACAAGGTGTTGAGAGATATATTTGTCATTGTGCGTTTTGATAATAGATGACTCTTTTTGTAATTCTTTTATATCGTTGTATGCGTTAGAAAAATAGATAATTTGAGCTTCATCTAATTTGTGCTTTTTAATATAATCGTTTAAGAGGTTAGATGATTCCAGTACTTTGAAAAAATCGAATAGACGTTTATACTTTTCTATCAAATGTTTATAGTCACTTCTGGCTATAAATTTATCTTCAGACAATAGACCTTTAAAAGAAGTATTAAAGGCTAAAACTTGTGAGTATTCTGCAGGAACATCGCATTCGTTGTCTGGCAATGAAACCTTTCTACTCCTTGGTATGATAATCTTTTTTAGAATTTTGAGTATTTCCATTGTTGGTGTATCTTGGCTTTGTAAGAAGCTGATTTCTATTTTGGCGTTTCAAAGATAGATAATAATACGAGGTAGAAAAATGTTTATGAGAGTAAATTTTTTGGGGGGATAATGATTCTTATTATTCGTTGGTCGATACAAGCGGGAATATGGCCGATAAATACTATCCATTTATCCCGGTCATCGTTAAATTTCTCTTATTTCCTTTCTATATTCGTGTGAAATCTCTAACTTTGCAAACTGATAAATAAATTAATAATGAGAAAAGTAATCTGTTCGATAGTTTGTGCTTTGCTCCTTGTGTCGTGCGGCGAATATAATAAGATACTGAAAAGTACTGATTATGAGCTGAAATACGACTATGCTAAGAAGGCGTTTGAACGGAAAAAATATATGCAGGCTGCGACTTTGCTCGAAGAGTTGGTTGCAATTTTCAAAGGAACGGATAGAGCAGAAGAGTCGTTGTATTTATTGGCTCGGAGCTATTATTTGAATAAGGATTATATTACGTCTGGCGAATATTTTCAGGCGTATTATAAAAATTATCCCAAAGGAGAGTACACCGAATTGGCTCGTTTTTATTGCGGATATGGTTATTATTTGGACTCTCCCGAGGCTAAATTGGATCAAACAGGCACTTATAGAGCAATCGATGAGATGCAGCGTTTCCTCGATTATTTCCCGAATAGCGAACGGGCTAAACAGGCACAGGATATTATTTTTGAGTTACAAGACAAACTTGTGTATAAAGAGCTATTGAATGCCCAGTTATATTATAATTTGGGTAATTATATGGGGAATAATTATCAATCGGCTATCATTACGGCGCAAAACGCTTTGAAAGAATATCCCTATACGCGATATAAGGAAACTTTGTCCATGTTGATTTTGAAGTCGAAATATCAAGAAGCGGTACAGAGTATCGAAGAAAAGAAACCTGAGCGTTTTCGCGATGTCATCGACGAATACTATTCGTTTATCAACGATTATCCTTCGGGAGAATATTCGAAAGAAGCCGAGAATATATTTAAAGTGGCGAATAAATACGTAAAAGATTAATCTTTAAAATAATGGATTACAAGAAAACAAATGCACCGACAAACACCGTAACACGCGATATGGTGGCGTTGTCTTCCGACACGGGAAACATTTATGAAACGGTCTGTATTATTGCCAAGAGAGCCAATCAAATTGCAGTTGAAATGAAGACCGATCTTGAAAAGAAACTTCAAGAATTCGCTTCTTGCAACGACAATTTGGAGGAGGTTTTTGAAAATCGGGAACAAATTGAGATCTCTCGTTATTATGAGAAATTGCCGAAACCGGTTCTCATTGCTACGCAAGAATATATAGAGGGTAAAGTATATTATAAAAATCCCGAGAAAGAAAAATCGGCTATTGAATAATAGTCTGTAAAGTATACCTGCAAGCCGCACTATTCTGTATGATGATGGTGCGGCTTGCAGATTTCTTTGTCTGTCGGTACAATCGTTTTATTAGTTTGTTACCGAGAAAAGTAAAAAGCTCAATTAGTTCATTAAAACTATGATTAATAGAATATTAATCCGTTCCAAAGTCGTTCAAATAGCTTATTCGTATTTCTTGACGAAAGACAAGACTGTTATGGAAGCTGAGAAAGAATTGTTTTTCAGTTTCGAAAAATCTTACGAGTTGTATCATTTATTATTGACTTTGATGGTCGAATTGACCGATACGCAAGCTGCAAGGGTGGAAGCTGCTCGTATGAAATTCTTGGCGACTCCCGAGGAGAAGAATCCCAATATGCGCTTCGTTAATAACCGGTTTATCGAGCAGCTGAGGAATTGTGACGACTATAAAGATTACCACGAGAAGAAACCTGTGACTTGGACCAATGAACCGGAGTTCCTGAGAGACTTTTCGGAGCGTATCGTAAAGAGTGAATTGTATAAAGAATATATGGATTCTTCGGACGATTCTTATGAAAACGATTGTGAGTTCTGGAAAAAAGCCCTTAGGGCTTTGATCTGTACCGACGAGGAGTTGACGGAATTGTTAGAGCAAAAGTCTTTATATTGGAATGACGATTTGGAGATTATAACGACATTCGTTTTAAAAACGATCAAACAATTTAGTGAGGAAAACGGAGGCCCGCAATCGTTGTTACCGATGTTTAAAGATGACGACGATGCTGAATTTGCCAAAGAGTTGTTCAGGAATACGTTGATTCATGGGGGAGAATATCGCAATTATATAGAAAATTTCATCAAAAATTGGGAGATCGAGCGTGTCGCTTTCATGGATATTGTGATTATGATGGTGGCTTTGAGTGAGTTTCATAGATTCCCTTCGATACCGACAAGAGTGACTTTGAACGAATATATCGAGTTGGCAAAGGCTTATAGTACATCGAAGAGCGGGCAGTTCGTAAACGGTGTATTGAATGCGATAGCCGATAACCTTAAAAAAGAAGGTGTTCTAACAAAAGAATAATGAAATTTGTTATATATTTGTGCACGGGTTTTAGGATCCAAGTATAAATTTTTTATTAAAAGCTAAATTATGACAGTGTTATCAATTTTTTTACAAGCTGCAACGGGGAGTGGAATGTCGAGCATTCTGATGATGGTTGCATTGATCGCTATTTTTTATTTTTTCATGATTCGTCCTCAGACGAAGCGTCAGAAAGAAATTCGCAAGTTCCGTGAGTCTCTCACCACCGGCGACAAAATCGTTACGGCAGGAGGTCTATTCGGAAAAATAAAAGAGGTCAAATCCGATTCTTTTATTATCGAAATAGCCGAGAATACTCGTGTTCGTATTGCCAAAGATTCTGTTTATCCTTCTGCTGCCGAAGCTAAGGATAGCGGAGCCGATCAAGCTAAGTAATCTATTTTTTCAAAGGACTCCTTTGTAGGAGAATAAGAAGATAAGGTTTTTTATCAAGGAACATCGGTTCTGTCGATAAAAAATCTTATCTTTGTTGTATGTAGTCGTTGCATGATATATGGAAGAGAATATTTCAGACCGCATAGTAGCAAAGTTTAAGTCGATTATCCATAGGATTGGTACTGCATTCCGTCAGGAACGCACGCGGGAATTGTTTACATTTTTGGGGTTTGTTCTCCTTTCGTTGATATTCTGGTTTATGCAAGGGCTGAATGAGGAGGTTGAAAATTCTTTCAAAATACCGATAGAACTACAAAACCTTCCCGAGAAAACGACTCTTATTAATGATCTCCCGTCTCATATCGAGGTGAGAGTACGGGATAAAGGTCCTGTTATGTTGGGGTATGCGATAGAAGGATTGTCCCCGTTACGGATTAATTTTCAGGAGTATGATAAGGGGAGAAATTCTTTTTTGTTGTTGTCGTCTCAGCTTGAAACTATATTGCGAAAGTCCCTCCGTTCGTCAACGAGTATTGTTTCGATTATTCCCGATACGTTGAAAGTGATGTACACACACAATGCTGGCAAACGGGTGAAACTGGTTGTGAAAGGTGTCGCATCGACTACACCTCAGTGTGTACTGAGCGGTGATATGACAGCCGATGTCGATTCGGTGATGGTTTATGGAGAGTCTTCCTTATTAAAACGAATTAAAGAGGTTTATACGACCGATTTTGAAGCAAAAAAGTTGAACGATACCCTTCGCACGGTTGTCAAGATAGCGAAGATTCCGAATCTTCGAATTGTTCCTGAACAGGTAACCGTCACCATACCTGTGGAAGAAATGACCTCTAAAATTCTCGATATCCCTGTAATCCCGCAAAATGTACCTTCGAATTGGTCTCTTATCACATTTCCTTCGTCGGTGCAACTTTCTTGCATGATGCCGTTTAGTAAGTTTGCGGCGGTCGATGAAGATAGTTTTTTATTGGGAGTCGATTTTCTGGATTTGTCGCGGCGGCGTCTCTCTGATAAATTAGGGGTGAAGATATTGAATGCACCGGAATATGTCCGAAATATAGTGTTGTCGCAAGACAGTGTCGATTATATTTTGGAGCAGAAAAGACCTGCATTTGTAGTTCCTGTCGATTCTGCCAATCGAGTAACACCCGATTCGATATGAGACGTATAGGTATTACCGGTGGCATAGGTAGTGGCAAGTCGGTTGTCTCTCGGTTGCTGCGTATAATGGGATATTCTGTATATGATACAGACTCGGAAGCGAAGAGGCTGATGGAATCTTCGTTGGAAGTCGTGCAGAAACTATCGGAGTGCTTTGGGAGAGATATATATCATAACGGTCGATTGAACCGGGGTTTGTTGTCCTCTCGGGTATTTGGAAAGTCGGATAAGATAGTATTGCTTAATTCCATAGTACATCCGGTGGTACGCTTCGATTTCTATCGATGGTCCGAATCTCTAAACGAGGAGATATGCTTTGTGGAATCGGCTATTTTGTATGAATCCCGGTTTGACGAACTGGTAGATGAAGTCTGGACGGTGACAGCACCGGAAGAGTTAAGAATAGGTCGGGTTCGCCAGCGTAGCGGTTTGACCGAGGAAGAGATAAAAAAGCGTATGGCTGCTCAATTGTCCGAGGAAGAAAAACAGAGAAGAGCTGCTCATATTATTTGGAATGACGGTAATGTATCTGTTATCCACAGGGTTTTATCTTTATTGAAGTCATTGGAATGAGAATTTTTCGTTTTGAAGACGGTTAAACCGGACAAGAATATTATTTTTGTGGTTCGAATGATTTAAGTAATTAAATATAAAACGAAAATTTTATGTTAAAAACGATTTTATCTATTTCCGGTAAACCCGGTTTGTTCAAATTGATATCTCAGGCAAAAAATATGCTGATCGTGGAATCTCTGCAAACGGGGAAACGGCAACCTGCTTATGCCCATGAAAAAATCATATCGTTAGGAGATATCGCTATTTTCACCGATGAAGAAGACGTTCCTTTGAGTGAAGTATTGAATGCGATAAAAGAAAAAGAAAATGGAGCGAAAGTAACATTGGATATCAAGAAAGCCGATAATGAAACATTGCGTGCATATTTGGCGGAAGTGTTGCCTAATTTCGACCGTGAACGTGTCTATCCGACCGATATAAAAAAATTGATAAGTTGGTATAACTTGTTGGTCGAAACCGGTAACACCGATTTTGTGGAAGAGGAAAAAACTCAAAAGGATGCCGATGTCGAGAACACGGCAGCAACGGACGATTCTGTAAATGAGAAAGAGGAAAAGTCCAAGACCAAAAAGGCAACAAAGAAAAAAGCAGAATAAGAAGCCATTCTAATGAACGGTAAATATAAGCCTGTGCGGTTTCCCGTACAGGCTTTTTTATGGATCGAGGGTGTGTATCCAAGCTCCTTGTGTGCGAATATCGTGGCAGGGAATACTATTTTCGAAACAGTCGTTTTGTAATTTAGTGGCTCGTCTGGGGTGAACATCGGGACCGATGATAAATTGCCGAACGGAAAATAGTTTGAGTATGTCTTCTATTCTGTCGTTGAACATCTTGCCGATAATAACATAGTCTATCGTTAGTTTTTTCCCTATTGATAGTTTATCCCATTCTTGTTTACCGAGGAGGACGAGCCGTTTTCCATAAAATTGGGCGAAGGGATAGTCTATAAAGCCGGTGTTGTCTTTGGTTCCGGGGGAGCCGTGTTGGAATATTTCGTATTGTGCCTTTCCGTTTTTCATACGGTATTCTTCACCCACTACCCTTTGACCGGAGGTGAGGGTATCGGATAAGAGAATATAACAACGATCTTTGTCGCTGAGTTGAACGACTGTCGATTTTTTACTGTCATATACGATAATTTCTGGCTGGGGCGATTTATAAGTGCACAAGTCAATAATAAGAAAACCGATACAAAAGCCCAAAGTCAGCCAAAGAGTCTTTTTTGAACGATTCTTGACGGTTATATAAGATAATATGCCGCAAATGAAATAAAGCCATAGATAGCGAGCTTCCAACCATACGCTTTCGATGTGGCTCCACGGTAGTTTGTATATATGCAGGCTTATCTGTTGTATATATTGCAGTAAAAAATCGACGGTATTTCCTAACCAATCATAGGGAATATGTAGGGCCGAGAGTAACAATAGGAAAAAAGAGAGTCCGAAAACAACGGGTAAAAGAGGCAGTACGAAAATATTACCGATTAGAAATAATAGAGGAATAGTGTGAAAATAATAGACGGCGATGGGTAGGGCTCCGATTTGGGCGGCGATGGATACTGCGACGCAAGAACTAAGCCAACGAACGACAAAGTAGGGTGAATTACCTCCGATATTTAGTTTGGAGTAGAATAGCAAGATAGCGGTTACTGCCGAGAAACTCATTTGAAATCCCACATCGAAAATGAGGTTCGTGTCGTACGATAACATAAAAAATGCTGCGGCGAAAAGTGCATTGAGAGAACTGTTGCGTCGGTCGAGAAATTCGGCTGTTAAAAGAAAGGATGCCATGATACAAGCTCGTACGGCCGATGGCGATAAGCCTGTTATATAAGCATAAATCCATAAAACGAATAAAGTGAATAGAGGCCTTAGTTTTCTGCAAGACTTGAAAAGAGAGAGGGGAAAGAACAAAAAGTAAATCAAAGATGCTACGACTCCCATGTGAAGTCCGCTTACGGCTAACACATGTGAAAGTCCGGCTGCCGAAAAGTACGATCTTAGGTCTTGTGGAAATTCCTGTCGTTCGCCTAACAACAAAGCCCTCAATAAAAGAGTACTGTTTTTAGACAAATTACAGGATTGAAGTTGGTCGGAAAGATGTTTTTGTAGATCCGAAGTAGCCTTTCGAATATTCGATTTTGGTTTTTCTCCGATATATTTCCATTGTTTCCCGGTCAAATATTGACTTCTCGATATACCTTTGTGCTTCATGAACGAGGCGAAATCGAAAGCATAAGGATTGGTGTTGGACGGTATTGCTTTCGGTCGAAATTCAAACCCGATGATGTCGCCGTATTCGAGCCGTCGAGCTTGAATACCTTTTTCAAAATAGAGAGCTATTTTTTCTTTATATTTCACGATCGACCCGTTTGTATCCGACAGGGCTGTTATCGTAACGGGACAGTAGTAAGAGTTCGTTTTTTCTACGGCTTTGTCGTTTACGTGAGCTATCGCGATAGGATAAAAACCGGAAGGCTGTTGGGATATGCGGTTTTGAGTGCCATGTAGTATCGCTCCGATAGAAAAGACGATCAGGAATAATCCGACTCCGAAAATACTTCGTTTGTGGTATTGTTCTTCGATACTGTCTCGTTTTATGAATGAACTCCATAAAACTAAGCCGCATAAAGCGGGAATGAGGTTTCCCCATATCGGTAGACATAGGAACTCTTGGTACAGGATACCTGCCAATAGAGGTACTAACAACCGTATGAATGGAGTGCGGGCTGCCGATAGGGAGGAGCTATTCATAAGTCGATTGTTTGAATGGGGCTTATGTTCAGAATCTTCGGGTCATATAGCGCATGAAATCCGATTCGACACCACCGGTTTGACCGGTATTTTGAACGAAGCAGAATTCCCGTTCGCAATCGAAGTCGCTGATTTCGATGACTTTCAATTTTCCATCAGCTATTTCCGATGATACGGCTTGTATGGAAACAATACCCACGCTGTCGGTATTGTATAAAAACCGTTTGATACCTTCGGTGGTTCCCAATTGCATGATAATATTGAGTTGAGATAATTTCAACTGGCGTGTACCCAACGCTTTTTCAAAAACCTCTAAACTGCCCGACCCCTGTTCTCGAATAACCAACGGAATTCTTTTCAGTTCCTCTATCGTTATTTCTTCGTGTTTGGCCAATCGGCTGCGCGTACTGGTTATACAAACCAGTTCGTCTTGCATAAAAGGAGTGTAATGTAGATGTATTTGTCGGCTGCAACCCTCGATGAGCCCCAAGTCGATACGATGTTCTTCGACTGCTTTTTCTATATCGCTGGAATTCCCGTTGATTAACGAGAGTTTTATTTGTTTGAATTTCTGTTGAAATGTAGCCAGATAGGGCGGAAGCACATACTGAGCGATAGTTGTGCTTGCTCCCAAACGGAGCTCTCCGATGTGACGCTGGGTCAATAAGTTCATCTCGAAATCGAGCTGTTTGTATTGTTTGAGAATTTTTTCGGCGTGGCTTAACAGCAGTTCTCCGTCGGGGGTCAGCGTTATGTGAGTACCCATTCTCTCGAACAGTCGGGTGCTGTATTCTGTTTCAAGTTCTTGTATGTGCTTGCTGATTGCCGGTTGACTTACATATAGCTCTTTCGAGGCTTTGGTGAAGCTGAGGTTGTGAGCCACACTGCAAAAAACTTTTAATCTGAAATCTATCATGATAAGAGTCAATTTATTCGTTCCAAATCTTCCATGCCGCCAGTGCTTGCAAATGAAGCATTTCTATTCCGTTTTTTATTTTGCAACCCTGTCGGGCTGCTTTTTGGAGAAATAAAGTCGTTTCGGGATTGTAAATAACGTCGTAGCAAAGATGTTCGGGGCTTAGTGCCGTGTAGGGTATGTTCGGAGATTGGTCTATGTGAGGAAACATGCCTAACGGAGTGGTATTGACAATGATTTTGTGATTATCGATTAGGTCGGGAGATAAGTCTTCGTAACTGAGTATATCTCCTCTTTTTTGTCGGGAAACGAATGTCGGTGTGATATGCAAGGCTTTTAGCCCGGCATGAATAGCTTTTGATGCACCACCGGTTCCGAGAATAAGCGCTTTTGTCATGCGGTCGTCCAATAACGGAGCGATAGAATTGGTGAACCCTATGATATCGCTATTGAATCCTTTGAGAAATATCTTGTCTCCTTGCCTCGTAATCTTGACGACATTGACCGCTCCGATTTCGCGGGCCAAAGGGTGCAATTCGTCGAGTAGGGGGATAACTGTGGTTTTATGAGGAATCGTCACGTTCAATCCGCACAATTCATGATTGTCCGAGATAAGCTGTCTCAAACAGGAAATATCCTGTATCTCAAAGTTTTCATAGGTGGCGTTTATATGCTCGTCTTCAAATTTTTGTTGGAAAAAAGAGCGGGAAAACGAGTGCCCCAAAGGATAGCCCACTAATCCGTATTTTCTTTTCATAAAGTCGATAAATTAACCGTTATATTTCGAAGCCGATAATATTTCCCCTCCATTGTCGGTCGTCTCGATAATTTCGATCGCTTCTTTTTTCTTTTCGTTAGCATAAGCCTTGATGATTTGAAGCCCTATCCAGCGGCCCAATCGTCCCGGTGCATCTTGATGAAGTACCGATACGAAAGGGGCCGGCTCGATATACTTGTTGATAAGCATCGATTCGGTATTGAACAAGTGCTTTTTACCGATAAGTTGTTTCCATATTTCAGCTTCGTTCTCTTTGCACCATTGAGCTTGTTTGTCGGAATATCCCAATAGGACATATTCGTTTATTCGAGGAAATATCCGAGACAAGCAATAAAGAATTTTCCCTTCGTATATCATTCGATCTAATAGTGCGTTTCGCTGCGATTGGTAGGGATATAAAGTGCGTAGCCAAACTTCGACGACATCGATGGGAATGCGGTCGCTTTCATGTAAATTCCGTTCGTAATTATAATAGCGTTGTTCATAAAGGGGATAGTTTTCTCCCAAATAACAGTCTAAGGAAACCGATAGCAAAGTGGTGTCTATTGTGACGATCGATTGGTTCAGTCCCGAAATGTGGGTAAGAATGCGGGGACGTTTCTGTGGAGCGAACAGTTCGTCGTATCTTAGGAATGCGTCCTGTAATTCGGTAATCCATACGGTATCGTTGGAAAATTTTGTTTCTGTATCCGCATACAGCCGGGATATAGCCTCGTTGGATAAAAACATTTTTAATCCCTTTTGGAACGATGGAGCATCTCCCAAACCGAGTATGTGTCGACAATAGACCGGAAAAAATGGTGTGTATTTATCTATAAAAAGAAATATTTTGGCCGTGTCTGTTTCTTGGGCGTAAGAAGGTAGCCCTTTGTCGAATCGTTCTATGGTCACGATCGGGTTGCTTGAATGGTTCGATATCTCCGATGCTTTTCCGTTGCAAGCGATGAAACAAAGGGTAAGTAAACTTACGACGACGGCATATTTGCTTGTTTTCTCGGGGTGTATCATAATACTCTCTTTTTATGTCTCTTCTGCAAATTTACTTTTTTCTTTTGAGAAACCCATAAAGAACATTTTTGTTTTGTTATATGGTGTATAGGACAATAAATATCTATTAATTCGAGGCTTTTTCGGTCTTTATTCGTACCTTTGCGATATATGTGAGGAACAGGATGCGCTTGGCATAATCAATAACGCTTGTTTCTGTTCTTGGTTTACACTATCTTTGCATATAATGAGTAATAGTTTTTTTACTTATCGGGATTAAATGACGGATTATAATTTATGAAGCACTCATATTTCAGCCGGAGGTTATTGTCGGTTTTTATGGCTCTCGCTTTGGGGCTTTCCGTCTTGTTGGCCAAAGATTTTGTCGTGGTGATCGATGCTGGTCATGGCGGGCACGATCCCGGGTCTCTCGGCAGCAAGGCGAAAGAGAAAAACATCAATTTGGGAGTTGCCTTGAAATTGGGACGTCTGATTGAAAATAATATGCAAGGTGTGAAGGTGGTCTATACCCGTAAAAAAGACGTTTATTTGACCTTGCAGGAGCGAGCTAATATAGCTAATAAGGTTCAAGGCGATTTGTTTATTTCTATTCATACCAATTCTTTGGATAAAAAGTCCCTCAATCGTAGGAAAGTTGCCGGTGCTTCTACTTGGACATTGGGGTTACACAGAAGCAAGGAGAACTTAGAAGTCGCAAAACGGGAAAATTCCGTTATATATTTGGAGAATGACTTTTCGACTCGTTATGAAGGATTCGATCCGAATTCGACCGAGTCGTATATTATTTTTGAATTCATGCAGTATAAACACATGGAGCAGAGTATAAACTTTGCTTCGGATATACAACGTGAATTTGTTTCGACTGCCGGCCGGGTGGATCGGGGGGTAAGACAGGCCGGATTTTGGGTACTCGCTAAAACGAGCATGCCTGCGGTTTTGGTGGAGCTCGATTTTATTTGCAATCCGACGCAGGAGAGATTTTTGAATTCCGAATCCGGTCAGGAGAAAATGGCAAAGTCTATATACAATGCTTTTGTCAAGTATAAATCAGACTATGACCGCAAGCAAAATGCCGGCAAAAGGGTAGAGGAGTCACCGTCTTCTTCCGCCGTTGTATCGCCCGATAAAAAGACTCAAACGGGTGATTCGAATGTGGAAGTCTCTGAACAAGCCGAGAAATCCGGGGTTACTTATTATAAAGTACAGTTCATGGCTTTGCCTCGGAAATTGCCAGCTAATTCCAAAGAATTTAAAGGGCTTTCTCCTGTCGAATATTATAAAGACGGAGGAATGTATAAATACACCTATGGAAAATCTACCGACCGAGACGAAATACAGAAACAATATAAAAAAGTAAAATCTTTGTTTCGCGATGCCTTTATCATAAAGTTCCGTGATGGAAAACGGGTCTATTGAAAGGTATTGCGATGCTGAATAAAAAATAGAATATGAAAAAGTGGTTTGGAAAAGAAGTTAAGATAGCACTATCGGTTCTTGCGAGTATTTTGATTTTGTATGTGGGAATTAACTATTTGAAGGGAATCAATGTAATGAAACCTTCTAATTATTATTATGTACAATTCCCGAATGTTGCAGGTTTGGCCCAGTCTGCACCGGTATCTATCGATGGATACAAAGTGGGACTCGTGCAGGAAATCGTTTATGATTATGATGCAAATGGCGCGATTAAGGTGCTGTTGAATCTCGATAAAAAATTAAAAATCCCGGTCGATAGTAAAGTCTATCTCGAAACCGATATGCTTGGAACGGCATCGATTGTTATCGATCTGAACCCTCATGTGAGCGAATACTATGATCATGGAGCCGTTATTGAAGGGGAAGTGAAGTCTGGACTAATGCAAAACATACAAGGAGAGTTGTTGCCCCAGTTTGCTTTGCTGTTACCGAAACTCGACAGTATTCTTTCGGGATTGCAGACGCTAGTCAATGATCCTGCTTTATCTGCTTCGGTAAAACGTATCGATCATATTACCGCTAATTTGGAGCGTTCGTCCGTGCAATTATCACAGATGATGAAAGACGATGTGCCGGCTATTCTCGACAATGTACAAGGAATAACAGCGCAGGTAAATCAGTTCTCGGGAACTTTGAATTCGTTACCTCTCCAATCTACTATGATTTCGGTTCAGAAAACTTCCGATAATTTACAGCAAATAACCAATCGTTTGACTTCTCCCGACAATAGTCTGGGACTATTGTTGAACGACCGGTTGCTGTACGATAAAGCGAATGGCGTTTTGGGGAGCGTAGATTCTTTGATGATTGATTTAAGACTCAATCCGAAACGTTATGTTCATTTTTCTCTATTTTGATTTCGTGAATATTTTTATTATTTAGAATCGTTATAAATAAAGGGAGCCGTGTAATTTTTTTGTAATCTTCCCAGAGCTACGCTTATATGTGTTTATTTCCAAATTTCGTATAAAGGGATCGATTTTTGTCGTAGAACATGTGGAAGATTGTAAGATATTGTAAATAAGTGTGATAATAATTTTCTATGTCAGATAATTTGCTTTGTAGGGTCGGTGCTTATAAACACCTTGTAATCAATTGTTTGCGCTAGAACTGTAAAAAGCAAATATTTTTGAATTTGTTTTTGATGAAAAATAATTTGAATTTTGTACTCACAAAAGTTTTTTGATAGAAGATTTACATAAAAATGGGTTCAGAACAGCATGTTCAGTTGTGGGACCGATGTTTAACAATTATCAAAGACAATATAAACGAAGAGGCTTTCGATAGTTTATTCAAGCCGATAGTCTCTTTGGGGTTTGATGATAATGTGTTGACTTTGCTTGTCCCTTCACATTTCGTTATTGAGCAGATTGAGGAGCATTATCTCAGTTTGCTGAAAAAGGTTCTGCCTCGCATATACGGGGCAAGCGTGAAATTGTTGTATCGTGTACAAATCGTTCGTCAGCCGGAAGCTACCGTCGATTTGACCGCTACTACTAAATCGACTGCCGTAAAGAAGATGCAGCAGTCGATGCCCGATCTTTTAGACCCTTTCAAACAACGCGTTTACGATGAGCTCGATCCCCGCCTGAACCCTATCTATACTTTTGAAAGCTATTATCAAGGGGCGAGTAACATGCTGGCACGTACGGCAGCAGAATCTATTGCTGCAAACCCGGGGAGAAACACCTTTAATCCGTTGTTTTTATTCGGTGAGTCGGGGGTTGGGAAAACCCACCTGATTCAAGCGATAGGATTGCGTATTAAAGAGAATAATCCGGCTTCTCGTGTGTTATATTTATCGGCTCATGATTTTTTAGTGCAATATACCGATGCTGTTCGTAATAATCGGGTGAACGATTTTATCAGCTTTTACCAGAGTATAGATGTTCTGTTGATGGACGATATTCAGGAATTTGCCGGGAAGACCCAGACGCAGAATACATTCTTCCATATATTCAATCATTTGCATCAGAGCAATAAGCAATTAGTGCTCACTTGCGACAGGCCTCCGGTTGAGTTGGTGGGTATGGTATCGCGCCTGCTGACTCGTTTCAAATGGGGTTTGACGGCCGAGGTCGAACGCCCTGACTATGAATTACGATACGATATCTTGATGAGTAAGGTCCGTCGTGATGGATTGTCTATTTCCGAAGAGGTTATTGACTATATAGCTCGTAATGTCACCGATAATGTGAGAGATTTGGAAGGAGTCATTGTATCGCTTATGGTACGTTCGAGTGTCTTGAAGAAAGAGATTTCGATAGATATGGCCGATCAAGTGTTGGCTGCCAGTGTAAAAATGACTCAAAAACAGATCACCATAGATTCGATAAAAGAGGCTGTTTGCGGATATTATGGACTGGAAACGTCGAGATTGTTGGAGCGTACTCGCAAGAGAGAAGTGGTCGTTGCTCGCCAAATGTCAATGTATTTGGCAAAGAAATATACCACTCTTTCGTTGGCAGGAATCGGTGATGTGTTAGGGAAAAAAGACCATGCTACGGTTTTGCATGCTTGCAAGACTATATCGGAGCAGGTAGGTGTCGATAAAAAATTGCGCAGCGATTTGGAAGAGATAGAGCAGCGTATTCAAGGATAGTAATACAAATTACTCGAAGAAAAATAAAAGAGCTCCTAAGTAAGGAGCTCTTTTATTTTTCTTCTTCAATCAGGTAAACGGAATCCCTGCTTGACGATGAAGTCAAGGAATGTTTTTGAAAATAGTTCATTGTCTTTTCGGGGAGAACGTACGTCTGTGAAGACTTGGGCTAAATTCTCTTTATGGTTCTCTTCGATATATTTCTTGTTTTCTGCCAAATTCTCTTTTTCGAAGTAGAGCCGATGTATTGCTTCGGGGGTATAGTCTTGATATGCTTCGTGGTGAAGAATCGCTTCGATGGGAAGTCGTTCTATTTGCGCAGGTATATCTGCGGGATAACCTACCGTAAGAGTGGTAATAGGAATGACAAACTTGGGCAGATGCAATATTTTCGCTATCTGAGGAGCGTTATATGTGGTAGTTCCCAGATAACAGCAACCCAATCCTGAAATTTCGGCTACTGTACAAAACTGTTGAGCTACAAGCAATGCGTCGATAGCTGCTGTGACGAAAGATTGGAAATTGTCATATCCCGGTTCTGCATGGTTTTGCTCGCACCATTTAATAAATCGGTTGAAATCGGCACAAAAAGTTAATACGACAGGGGCGCTGGTTACAGTGGGTTGATTGAAATGAGCCGGAGCTAACTTTTCTTTGTTCTCCTGTTCTCGGGTTATGATAACGCTGTAAACTTGCATATTTTGCGTCGTAGGAGCCCGAAATGCTGTTTCGAGTAACTCATTGAGTAATTGCTCGTCGATATCCTTATTGAGATATTTCCGTATGGTTCTTCTTTCTTTTAAAGACGATATCATATAAAGGTAGTTAGAGGTTAGATGTTCGATTGCAAAATTAAAAATTTATTTGATAAGTTATTTATTTCGGTTACTAATTATTAGTAACTCTTTTTATTCCTTCTCATTGTAAAAAAAGAAAATTTATAAACTGTTTTTATCGAGATGTTTCTTTTTATATTGCTCCCGTTTTTACAGTTGATTTTTAAAGTTGGAAACTTTTTAAGTTTCTTGAAAATATAATATTTTGATAATTAGTATATTATTTGTTTGATTTGGGAAACTTTTTGAAAATTGAAAATTTAAAAATGATATTGTTTGCGTATGTAGAATGTTTTTTATAAACTTGCACCGTAAATCTTTTTCATCAAGAAACCTTTGTCTAAATTAAGTAAATTAACGAAAACTGAAAAACATTTTATCTCGTGGAACCAATTGTTTATACTTACGACGAAGCATATCAGGCCTCGTTGGAGTATTTTAAAGGCGATGAGCTGGCGGCCCGTGTGTGGGTTAACAAGTATGCTCTAAAAGATTCGTATGGGAATATTTATGAAAAGACTCCCGACGATATGCATTGGCGTATCGCTAATGAAATTGCTCGTATAGAGCAAAAATATCCTAATCCTCTTTCGGCACAGGAACTGTTCGATTTAATGAAAGGTTTCCGTTATATCGTACCGCAGGGAAGCCCTATGAGCGGTATCGGAAACAATTATCAGGTAGGGTCGTTGTCCAACTGTTTTGTAATCGGTCTCGACGGAGCACCGGATTCCTATGGAGGGATTATAAAAATCGACGAAGAGCAAGTTCAATTAATGAAACGTCGGGGAGGAGTCGGTCACGATTTGTCTCATATTCGGCCCAAAGGGTCTCCGGTAAAAAACTCGGCTTTGACTTCTACGGGTTTGGTTCCGTTTATGGAACGCTATTCCAATTCCACGCGTGAAGTTGCTCAGGACGGTCGTAGAGGAGCTTTAATGTTATCGGTTTCTATTAAGCATCCCGATTCGGAATCGTTTATTGATGCCAAAATGGTCGAAGGACGGGTGACAGGTGCTAATGTGTCGGTGAAAATTCACGATGATTTTATGGAGGCTGCCATTGCCGGAAAAGCTTATCGGCAACAATATCCTATCGATTCCGACGATCCGAAAGTAACGAAAGAGGTCGATGCGCAGGCTATTTGGAAAAAGATAGTACATAATGCTTGGAAGTCGGCCGAACCCGGAGTTCTATTTTGGGACACCATTATCAGAGAGTCTGTTCCCGACTGTTATGCCGACTTAGGATTCAAAACTGTGTCGACCAATCCTTGTGGAGAAATACCCTTGTGTCCTTATGATAGTTGCCGTCTGTTAGCAATAAACTTGTACTCCTATGTGGTCAATCCTTTTACGAAAGAAGCTTATTTCGATTTCGATTTGTTCCGTAAACACGTAGGATTGGCTCAGCGAATGATGGACGATATTATCGATCTCGAAATGGAGAAAATCGATAAGATCATAGAGAAAATTAAATCCGATCCCGAGACCGACGAGGTAAAATGTACAGAGCTTAACTTGTGGTACAAGATTCAAAAACGCACTTTGCAAGGGCGTCGTACCGGCGTGGGCACAACTGCCGAGGGCGATATGATTGCCGCGTTAGGACTTCGTTATGGAACCGAAGAGGCTACCGATTTTTCTGAGAAAGTGCATCGTTCGTTGGCGCTGGCGGCTTATCGTTCGTCGGTTTCGATGGCAAAAGAGCGTGGGGCTTTCTCGATTTTCGATGCCGATAGGGAAGTCGATAACCCGTTTATCAATCGGTTGAAAAAGGAAGACGAGGAACTATATCGGGATATGTGCAAGTATGGACGTCGGAATATTGCCTGTCTGACTATCGCACCCACGGGAACAACGAGCTTGATGACACAGACCACATCGGGCATCGAGCCGGTATTTATGCCTGTTTATCGTCGTCGCCGTAAAGTGAACCCCAATGATCCTGAGGTTCGTATCGACTATGTCGATGAGACGGGAGATGCTTTTGAAGAATATGTGGTTTATCATCACAAATTCATCACTTGGATGCAGGTGAATGGTATCGAAGTGAAAGAAAACTATACACAAGAAGAAGTCGATGCGTTGGTGGCTCGTTCTCCTTATTATAAAGCTACGGCTAACGATATCGACTGGTTGCAGAAAGTTCGTATGCAAGGCCGCATTCAAAGGTGGGTGGACCACTCGATTAGCGTGACGATCAATTTACCTTCCGATGTCAGTGAAGAAATGGTGGGTCAGCTATATGTAGAGGCATGGCGTTCTGGCTGTAAGGGGTGTACCGTTTATCGCGATGGTTCCCGGTCGGGAGTTCTCATCTCTGCCAAGAAAGAGGAAAAGAAACCCGTTGCGGCTATCAATGAACCGGCCGAGACATTGGTCCGTCCTATCGAGTTGGAGGCAGACGTGGTTCGTTTCCAGAATAATAAAGAAAAATGGATTGCCTTTGTCGGTTTGAAAGACGGAAAACCGTACGAGATCTTTACCGGTTTGGCCGATGACGATGACGGTATTTTTTGTCCGAAGAATGTAGTCAAGGGAAAAATTGTGAAAGCTGTGAATGAAGATGGTACGAAGCGGTACGACTTCCAGTTCTCCAATAAGCGTGGCTACAAGACTACTATCGAGGGATTGTCCGATAAATTCAATCCGGAATATTGGAATTATGCCAAGCTAATATCGGGGGTTCTCCGGTACGGAATGCCTATTCCGCAGGTATTGAAATTGGTTTCGAGCCTTGAATTGGATAGTCAGTCTATCAACAGTTGGAAAAACGGGGTCGAGCGGGCTTTGAAGAAATATCTGCCCAATGGGACTAAGGCTAACGGGCAGACTTGTCCTCATTGCGGAAATGAGACGCTCATTTATCAGGAAGGCTGTCTCATCTGTACGTCGTGCGGAACTTCCAAATGTGGATAATAGTCGAGCAACAAATATAGACCAAAAGGCAAAAGCGAACTATCATAGGTTCGCTTTTGTTTTTTAGAAAAAAGGTATGAAGAAGAGCGTTAATTTTGTCGGAAAGTTCTTACCTTTATGATTAAAATATAGGACATAGCGATGAAAATAACATTCGAGATATATTATCACACTCGATGGGGCGAAAGTTTATTTCTCTCCGGGAACATAGATGAGCTTGGCGCGAATGAAGAGAATCGGGCCGTTATGATGGATTATCAAGGTGACGGCCTATGGAAATATACAATGGAACTGCCGGCCTCTGCAAAGAAGTTCCATTATGAATATCTGGTAAAGTCCGGGGAGGGAATCCGTCGGGAATGGGGGAGCCCTCATAGTTTCTCTCCGGGGAGGAATGACGGGGAATATCGTTTGGTCGATCGATGGCGCGATGTTCCTGCCGATATGCCTTTTTATTCATCGGCATTCATTCAAGGTATATTCTTTCGGCAACATGCCGATTCTGTCGTAGAAACGATAGAACCGGGGACACTCACCGTTAAGGTCGATGCGTCGCAGCTAAGGCCCGATGAGAGGCTCGTTATGGTCGGCGACTGTCCGGAATTGGGCGATTGGGACGTTTTAAAAGCCCCGTTATTGAATGATTCTGCTTTTCCGGAGTGGCAGATAACCCTCGATGGGAAACACCTGAAATTCCCGTTCGAGTATAAGTTCGTTATCGTGCGTACCCATCAACGGGAAGTTGTAGCTTGGGAAACGGGAGAGAACCGTATTTGCCGGGAGAAACCGCAAAATCCGTCTGAGGCTGTGGTGGTTTCGGGACTTCGCTTCAACGGTTTTGAGTCGAGGTGGAAGGGAGCCGGGACGGCGATTCCGGTATTCTCTCTCCGTACGGATTATGGGTTCGGCATAGGGGAGTTTATCGATTTGAAATATTTGGTAGACTGGGCGTTAAGAACAGGACAGTCGTTTATACAGTTACTCCCGGTGAACGATACGACGATGTCGGGTACATGGCAAGATTCCTATCCCTATAACGCCAACTCTACTTTTGCTCTGCATCCGCAGTACCTTCGGCTATCCGAAGTCGGGTATTTGAACGACGAGGAGGAGCAAGCCCGCTTCGATGCGTTGCGAGAAGAATTGAATCGGTTGCCCGATGTCGATTACGAGCGGGTGAACCGTGCGAAGATGGAATATTTGAGACTTTTGTTCGAGGTGCAGGGCGAGGCTACGCTATCGAGCGACGGATTCAAAGCCTTTTTTCGGGATAATAGCTTTTGGTTGCTTCCTTACGCGGCGTTTTGCAGTTTGAGAGACCGGTTCGGAACTGCCGATTTTAGCAGTTGGGAAGAACATTCGTTTTACGATGAATCGGCCATTGCCGATTATTGTGCCGTGTGGAGTCCGTGGTATAAGTCGGTTGCATTGTATTATTATATTCAGTATCATTTACATGTTCAATTATCCGAAGTCAAAGAGTATGCCCATCGGGCAGGAGTGGTTTTGAAAGGCGATATTCCCATAGGAATCAGTCGTACCAGTGTCGATGCGTGGGTCAATCCGCAACTCTTTCACATGGATAGTCAGGCGGGGGCGCCCCCCGACGATTTCTCGATAGAAGGTCAGAACTGGGGATTTCCCACGTATAACTGGGAGGTTATGGCTCGTGATGGATATGCGTGGTGGAAAGCCCGGTTGCGCAAGATGTCGGAGTATTTCGATGCTTACCGGATCGATCATATTTTGGGCTTTTTCAGAATTTGGGAAATTCCGTTCGAGGCCGTTCATGGTCTGCTGGGACACTTTAATCCAGCGTTACCGTTCTCTCCCGAGGAGTTGCAGGGATACGGATTCCGTTTTGATGCTTCGTGGCAAACGGTTCCTTATATTCGGGAAGATTTTTTGGACGAGATTTTCGGTGCATATACCGGAGAAGTGAAAGAGCGGTTCTTGGTAAATAAAGGAGACGGACGATGGGATTTGAATGTCTTGGTCGATACTCAGCGTAAGATAGTCGGATATTTCTCCGGGGCGAGTGACGATATGAGTATGTTGATAAGAGACGGGTTGATGCGGCTTATCGACGAAGTCCTTTTCCTCGAAGACCCCGATCGTCCGGGGTATTATCACCCACGTATCTCGGCTCAGCATACACATGTTTATCATAGCCTCGATGAAGATCAGAAGTCTTGTTTCAATCGTTTGTATGACGATTTTTATTACCATCGTCACGATGTTTTTTGGAAAGACGAGGCGTTGCGGAAGTTACCAGCTCTCATATCGTCGACCGACATGCTGGTCTGTGGCGAAGATTTGGGAATGATCCCGCACTGCGTTCCCGAAGTGATGGAGCGTTTACAGATACTCTCGTTGGAAATACAGCGAATGCCTAAGGAGTCTCGGCTCGAATTTGGGGATATATGGGCCTATCCCTATCGATCGGTATGTACGACCTCGACTCACGATATGTCGGGAATAAGGGCATGGTGGGAAGAGGATAGGACTCGAACACAACGATTTTTCAATGAAATTCTCGGCGAACAGGGCGAGGCTCCTTATTCCTGTGAACCGTGGATTTGCGAGAGGATAGTCGAGCTGAATCTCTTTTCTCCTTCGATGCTCGCTGTTTTACCGTTACAGGATTGGCTGTCGATAGACGGGCGGTTACGTCGGGAAAATCCGCAAGAGGAGCGGATAAATATACCGGCTCATTCCCGTCACTATTGGCGATACCGCATGCACCTGACGATAGAACAACTTTTGGAAGAAGGGGTGTTTAATACCCGACTTCGGGAATTGATTGAACGTAGCGGGAGATAGGGACTTTTACAAGGCATAACCCTCGAAATCGTATAGCACTGTCGACAGATAACGTTCTCCCGTATCGGGCAAAAGTACGACGATTGTTTGGCCTTTGTTTTCGGGTAATTGAGCCAATCGGGTAGCTGCGAAAGCAGCCGCTCCGGAGGAGATACCTACCAATAGGCCCTCTGTCTCTGTCAGTTCTCTACTGGTGCGAATGGCATCGTCGTTGCTTACGGGGATTATTTGATCGACCACGGAAGCATCGAATGTCTTGGGAACGAACCCGGCGCCGATGCCTTGTATTTTATGGGAGCCGGCTTTACCTCCCGATAGAACCGGTGAGTCTTTCGGTTCTACGGCTACGATTTTTATAGCTGGGTTGTGTTTTTTAAGTCCGGCTCCTACGCCGCTGACGGTTCCTCCCGTACCTACTCCGGCGACGAATATGTCGATTTTGCCCTCGGTGTCTCTCCATATTTCTTCGGCCGTTGTTTTCGCATGAATGGCGGGATTGGCAGGGTTTTCGAATTGTTGCAGAATGATGCTTCCTTTTATCTCTTCATTCAGTTCTTTCGCCTTTTGAATGGCTCCTGCCATACCTTCGCTACCGGGAGTAAGGATTAACTGTGCTCCCAATGCTCTGAGCAGATTGCGCCTTTCCATGCTCATCGTATCGGGCATGGTCAGTATGAGCCGATAGCCTCTTGCTGCCGAAACGAATGCGAGACCTACACCCGTATTTCCGCTTGTGGGTTCTATAATTGTGGCATGGGATTTCAACAGCCCTTTTTGTTCGGCCTCTTCTATCATAGATAAAGCGATACGGTCTTTTACGCTCCCGGCCGGATTGAAGTATTCCAGTTTAGCGACCAGTATTCCGTTCAACTCGTGTTTTTTATTGTAATTCGAGAGCTCCAATAGAGGAGTATTCCCTATCAAGTCGGTTAGACTTTTGGCTATTTTCTTCATGTTTATATGTTTATAGTGATACAAAGATAGTGCAAACGAGGACAGGAGCAAATTAATTTGATGATACCGAGTGGGGCTTATATTTGTTTTAGTATTGAAAGTCTGTTAATCTCCCTTTTCGATACGTTCTGTCTCACTTTTATGTGCGAATGTTTCTTTGATTGCAAATACACACAAAGCTCCCGCGAATAACAGAATACCCGAAATCCCCAACATGACGGGCTGGCTACCGCCTAACCATCGTAGCAGAGAACCTCCTACTAAGGCTGCGAGAATTTGGGGAACACAGATCGTGCCGTTGAACAGTCCTAAATAGGCTCCCATATTTTTCCCCGAGATGGAATTGGTGAGGATCGTGAAGGGGAGAGCCAATATGGCTGCCCAAGCACAACCGATGAGGAAGAAAGGTAGGAACATCAGATAGGCATTGTGAATGAAAGGAACCAGTGTGAAACCGGCTCCGCCGATAAGTAGGCTGAGGCTATATGCCGCTTTTCTGTTTTTTATCAAGGGGAGAAGCGGAGCCCAACATACCGAGCCTATGGCTTGTATGGCGAATAATACGCCTGTCCAGTTCCCGGCTGATTGGTAGCCGGGGGAAGCCGGCTCGGTCGAGTGCCAGACGTTGTCGGCGATGGCTCCTGTGGAGTAGGTCCACATATACATGAAAGCCGACCAACAGAAAAACTGAACGAGACCGACCGTCCAGAAAACTTTCGGAGCGTGGCGTAGCAGGGATATGAAATTATTCTTCTCTGTCAGTTCTTTGTCCGAAATTTGGTGAAACTTCCGGAACTCCGCAGGTGGCATTTCCTTTACTCGTATCGAAGAATAGAGGGTACACAGTATCAATATGGCTGCCCCTCCGTAGAAAGAGAAAATTACCGAATCGGGGATAACTCCGGGAGCTGCGATATTGCTGATGCCGATGTAGGTGAACAGGATAGGGAATAGGTAGCCGACTAAACTTCCGGCATTGGAAAGGAAACTTTGTATGGAGTAAGCGAGTCCTTTTTGACGTTCGTTGACCATATCGCCTACCAACATTTTGAAAGGTTGCATGGCCATATTGATAGATGTGTCCAACATCATGAGGGCTATTAACCCGAACCACATTGCATGGATATATCCCTTGAATGAAGCGGCATTGGGCAATAGGCACATGACTGCTACGGCAGTGGCCGAGCCGGCGATAAGGTATGGAATACGTCGCCCGAAACGATTCCAAGTGCGGTCGCTCAATGCGCCCACGATAGGTTGTACGATAATTCCCGCTGACGGAGGAAGTATCCAGAAATAACTTAAATTATGCGGATCGGCCCCTAAGGTGGCGAATATCCGGCTAATGTTGGCGCTTTGAAGAGCATAGGCTATCTGAACGCCGAAGAATCCGAAACTGATATCCCATAGTCTTCGGAAACTTAAATCGGGTTTTACTCTCATTCCATCGAAAAGAGAGGAGCATTGGGTTTATTGTAAATCCGTTGTCCTGTTTATTCCGGGAAGGTCATGCCATACAGTTTCTCTATTTCCTGAGGCCAAAGGTTCTCATTCGGGGTTTCGAGAATCAACGGTATGTTATCCAAACGCTTATCTTGCATTAATCGTTCAAAGAACCCCATACCCAATACGCCTGCGCCTAAACTGTCGTGACGGTCTACACGGGAGTCGAGTCCTTTTTTAGCATCGTTCAGGTGCATTCCTCGCAAGTATTCGAATCCGATAATCCGGTCGAATTCCCGCCAAGTCGCATCATATCCTTCGGCTGTCGCCAAATCGTAACCTCCGGCAAAAGCATGGCAGGAATCTATGCAGACTCCTACACGACTTTTGTCCTCTATCCGGTCGATGATAACCGCTAAATGCTCGAACTTGAATCCTACGTTACTGCCTTGCCCGGCCGTGTTTTCTATAACGGCGGTAACCCCATCGGTCTTTTCGAGAGCCAGATTGATCGATTGGGCGATACGGGCTAAACACTCGTCGGTCGAAATTTCTTTCAAGTGACTGCCGGGGTGGAAATTCAATAGTTTCAATCCCAGCTGTTCGCAACGTCGCATTTCGTCCAGAAAAGCCGCCCGAGATTTGGTCAGCCCTTCTTCCTGAGGATGTCCGAGGTTAATTAGGTAGCTGTCATGCGGTAGTATATATTGGGGTGAGAATCCGTATTTTTCGCAATTCTCCTTGAACAGTTCTATGCTTTTTTCCGATAACGGAGGCGATTGCCATTGCCTTTGATTTTTTGTGAACAAGGCGAAGGCTTTGGCTCCTATGGCATGTGCGTTTACCGGAGCGTTTTCTACACCGCCCGCAGCACTTACGTGGGCTCCTATAAATTTCATGATTCCGGTCGTTTTTGTTCTTTAAGCAAAACTACAAAAAAAAGCCGATTGCTGCCGAGATGAATGAGTTAAGATTTGAGATGGTTCCTGAAAACTTCTTTATCTTTGTGAGTACGAAGATAGGATGCGGTTCGGTATAGCCAAATCGGAAATGGGGTTTCCGTTTGTCTCTGCTCTCACCTTTCGCTATCTTTGTAGTTACAAAGTATAGAGTATGAATAAGGTATATTATTGGATATTTTTTCTGCTATTGCTCGCCGGTTGTCAGGATAGAACGGATTCGTCGTACGTGATTACAGGAAAAGTGGTTAACTCGCTGACTGACGGGAATGTCGTTTATTTGTCTCATAGTAACGGAGATGAATTGGTGAATTTGGATAGTGCGATAGTCGATGGCGGAGTTTTTTCTTTTCACGGAGTACAGGAGGAACCGATTATGGCTTATCTGCGGTTTAACCGTTATCTCGATTCTTTGGCTGTGCCCGTGTTATTTGTGTTGGAAAATGGAGCGATGGAGGCGGTGATGGATATTTCGTATTCGAGTGTCGCAGGGACGGAGCAGAATAACATATTCGAGGAATATAAACGGGAGGCGTATCGCCTCGATTCTTTACGCCGTTGTTTGCATAGCCATTACGTCGAACAGGTGGAGAAGCGTATGATGGATGCCGGTTTGGAACAATCGATGTGCGATGAAGATTTTCGTTTGAGCAGCCAAGAGGAGAAGCTGGCCTACCGGTTTATTCGACGGAATCATTATTCACCGGCTGCGATATGGGTGCTGGAACAGATGCAAAGCCGTTTCGATGAAGATGAGTTGCGAAGCCTTTTGTCGGGATTCGGTGGGCGAAGCAAGAATGCGCAGATATTGTCCGATATTTCTTTGCGCTTGCGTAACGCCGATAAAGTCGAGCCGGGAAATCCGTATGTAGATGTTCCATTGATAGAGTATTCGGGACGGAAAGAGAATCTGTCGGGATATATAGGATATGCGAGATATACGGCTATTGGCTTTTGGCGTTCGGATAGCGAGCCTTCTTGCCGGGATATGACGAAATTCGGAGAACTGTATCGGGCGTATGGTTATCGGGGCGCGACCTTTTTGTCTGTTTCGTTGGATAAAAAACGGGACATATGGCGAGAAAAAGTGAGAACTTTGGGATTGCCTTCACATCACTGTGCGGCCGCGGAACCCGATGTAATCGAAACCCGATATGCTCTGGTGTCAGTTCCCAATTTTATGCTTATTGCCCCCGATGGGTCCATCGATTCCCGTAACCTGACGGTGACAAAGTTGGAACAGAGGCTGCAAGAACTGTTACCCTATCGGGCGAGAAGAGATACTGCTGTGTCGTCTGTACCGGATACCACTGGATTTGTAAAACGATTGTCAATATAGTTTGTCTCCACAATACTCGGCAATGTCGTAGTAATGAGATTTTTTCATATTGCAAGTATTGTAATTTGTCTAAAAATGGGAATCAAGGCAAAATAGAACTTCTGCCTTGACTCTACATAGAGATCCCCTCTGCCTTTAATCTTTGAGATTGGCGAAAGGTCTGTGTCCCCCGTGCTGTTCTTTGAATCGGGCGATGAGTGCGGTTTCGACCGTTTCGGGATCTTCGTCGGGAGTAGGTTTCCAGCACAACAGCAAATTGCCGGAATTTTTTATTTGCCAAATGTATCGGCCGCCTTTGTGTCCGCTTTTCTTTCCGGCACCGAAGTCTAAGTATTGTTTTAATCGGCTTTGAATGGTAGCTTTGCAATTTTTTAACTTTCCAGCTTTTCCGATATAGACCACGCATGTATTTTCTACCCAGTTGGTTTCCAACTCGGTTATCGACACATTGGGATCTTTCCCTTTAAAGAATCCTCCCGTACCGCGGGAGAGAAATTCGGGAATATTTTCCCCCGTATAGACGACCATATACACTCCTGCTGTTCGGGGTATTGCCGTACTGTCGGTTTGCAGTTGAGCAACCGGAATGAATCCCTCGAAGCCGGCGGCTTTCAAATCATCGATAGTGTTGAATTTCATAGCTGTATCATTTAATTTGTTTCACTATATTTGTAGTTAAGTTTGTTTTAATAAATTAGATTCCCGTTTTCATCGAGATAAAATATTTGATTTTCTTTGTTCATTCCTCCAAATCCATTTCTTGCTTGGTATTTGGGACATATTAAGCATGGCTCCGAACGAAACTGTTCCGGAATTATACCGGTATCTTCACAAAACGGGCAACAAAGAGTTGGTTGGTCTAATATTTGTGTTTGGATTGTATATTGGTTTTCCTTTGCTCTTTGTTTATTTTGTTTATCCAATTTTTCTTTTTCCGCCTTCCCTTTTTCTGATAAAGGGATTCTCCATTGTTTTGGAGATTTTTGTGTTTGATAGGCGTGAGGAATCAGTCCTGATTCTACTATTTTTTTCAAGGCTTTGTTATCAGCGATTAAACGAGTAGAGGTAAGTAAACGATTAGCTTCCGCTAAAAGCATATAAGGCTTGTTTTTTTGTATCAGCTGAATATCTATTGCTTGTATGATTTTTTCGATATTTCCCATAACGATAATTTTTGTGTAGAATGTCTGGGTGATTGGTAATAACAAGTCTTGGGGTATTGTATTTTATTCGGTATTTTATTCGTATCGTTAATGATTTTCAGTACTTAGTCGCACTCTGTTTCAATAGGTTTGTTTCGTTCAGCGGCTTGTCGCAGCGTGTCGTACAGGCGGGTGCGCAGGGTGTGTGGCGCGACTACCTCGACCGATCGGCTGCGGGAAAGCAGTTCCATGACGAAGTCGTTGGTAATGCGCAATCGCAGTTTGACGGTGATACTTGTTTCGTCTTCGGAGAGTATTTGTTGCGAGTGATGCAGGGGTAGTGTTTTCACAAAAGCTCCATCGACCGAATCGTATTTAAGAACGATTTCTTCCACGGGGTCTTCGGGATTGTTCCATATACCGTAACTTTCCCGAAAGAGGGAGGGGATATCTATGTGTTCGTCACGGAGGAATTGTGTATCTTCGAGAATATTTATCGCCGAGATACGGTCCACTCCGAACGATTTCAGTTTGCCGTCGGTGTCGTAGCCGATGAGATACCATCGGTATTGCGATTCTTTCAAGAAATGGGGCATGAGCCGTTTGTGAACGATTTTTCCGTTATGGCGTACCAAGGTGTAGTCAAACTCAATGGGATTTCTTTTTCGTATTGCCTTCAATAACGGAGCAATGAGTTCGTGGCGTATGGCGTTCCGGCGATGCTCGGCGAGGACGTATTTTTGCAAAACACTGTCGGTGTTGATAGAACTGAGCAGCTCGAAGTTGAGCAGTAGTTCTTTGTAGTTGTCGGTCATCTCGTCGAGTTCGGCAATGTAGTATCCTCGTGATTTGTCATTACGAATGACTATGCCGAACATTTCGTCGATAAGTCCGAAATCGCGCTGCATAGTTCGTTGCGAATAGTTCGAATCTTTGTTGTCGTATAGGGCGAGGGTATTCTCTACGTGTGCGATGAGTGCGTCTGTCGGGACGTATCGAACTGCCGATAGTTTGTTGATGAGTATCGCCAAGCGTCGTATTTGACTGAGTTTTGCCATGTCTGATTGTTTTTGCTTCTTGTGCAAATATAATGATGCAGAACGACAAAACGTGTCGTGTCGATAAATAAGTGGGAATTTAAAAAAAAAGACGCCCGATTTTGTCGGGCGTCCTTACTATAAGACGTTTCGATGATTATTCGGCAACGACTTCGAAGGGGATTTCTACGCTGACTTCTTTGTGAAGTTTTACGATAGCTTTGTAGTTACCCACTTCTTTAACCGTATCTTTAATAACGATTTGTTTGCGGTCTACGATATGTCCCAATTTTTCGAGGGCTTCGGCAATCTGAATGTTGTTTACAGACCCGAAGATCGTACCGGTCGAGCTGGTTTTAGCACCGATGGTAAGAGACACACCTTCGAGAGCGGCAGCCAAAGCCAAAGCATCGGCTTTGATCTTTTCGAGCTTGTGAGCGCGTTGTTTCAAATCTTCTTCGCGAACTTTCAATGCAGAAGGAGAAGCGATCACTGCTTTTCCTTGCGGGATAAGGTAGTTGCGACCATATCCGCTTTTCACTGTAACGACATCGTCTTTGTAACCGAGGTTAGCGACATCTTCTTTCAATATTACTTGCATGCTAAATTCCTCCTTCGTTTAATTATTTCATCATATCAGTTACATAAGGGAGCAGCGCCAAGTGACGGGCTCTTTTCACAGCTTGTGCAATACGACGTTGAAATTTCAACGAAGTTCCTGTGATACGACGGGGCAAAATCTTGCCTTGTTCGTTCAAGAATTTTTTCAGGAATTCGGGATCTTTGTAATCAATATACTTGATACCGTTTTTCTTGAAACGGCAGTATTTTTTCTTTTTGATGTCGACCGAGGGGGGGGTCAAATATCTGATTTCAGATTGTGCTTGTGCCATTTTTTAGTTCTCCTTTACTTCTTCTTTGTTAGACGATTTAACACTTCTTCTCTTTGCTGCGTATTCGGCTGCAAATTTATCCATTCTGAATGTCAAGAAACGGATTACACGTTCGTCACGACGGAATTGGATTTCCAATTTAGCGATGACAGAAGGTTCGGCGTCGAATTCCAACAGGGTGTAGAACCCGGTGGTCTTTTTTTGGATAGGATAGGCGAGTTTGCGCAATCCCCAGTTTTCTTCATTCACGATTACTGCGCCTTGTTCGGTGAGAATCGTTTTGAATTTTTCTACCGCTTCCTTCATCTGTACATCAGACAAAACGGGAGTTAAGATGAAAACGGTTTCGTAATGATTCATACTCGTTTAGTTTAACGTAATTAGTATAATGTTTTTATTTGCGGGGGCAAAGGTAGGTATTATTTTGTAATTATGCAATGTTTTATACTCGTTTTTTGAGGGAACATTCACTTCGCCGGTGAGCGTACCGTTCTTACCGACCAATGTTTTATACTCGTTTTTTGAGGGAACATTCACTCTTAGAAGCTGTTTTAAATTTATTCCGAGACAGATTGAGCCCTATGTCTCGCATCTTGAATCCCTTGATTTTTGTCAATAGCCCGCTATTGACTGCATATCTCGGACTCCAATCTGCTTCAACATAGGGCTCAATCTGTCTCGGAATAAATTTAAAACAGCTTCTACTGTATTTTGCATATTCTGTGGTTTTAAATATCACGCTTTCTTCGGTATAATCCGCAAAACGAAATGTTCCAGCGTTTTAAAACAAAATGTTCTTTTCTACAAAACGAAGCGTACCTCTGTAAATCTTTTTTCCTACCCTAATTGGCACAAAAAAGCACCGAAGAAATATGTTTTTTTCGGTGCTTTTTATTGCTCAGTCTTTTGGCTATCTCACCAAAAATCACTAACTTTAAACAAATATATCATATTCGGTTTTAATGCTATTTTAATACCGTTAAAACGACGTTATATTATACCGCCGGAATCGTGGGCGCGGCATCGCTTATATAGCATTATGTCCGTATACGTGGCGTTGTAGTTTATGTGTGCGTTAAACTCAGATTTCATGCAACCTTTAAATGGATTGCCGAGGCTTTGGTTCTTTCCGATCCACTCGCATAATTCGAGTATGGAGGATTTATTGGAGGTAAAATAGATGAAGGAATGGCCGGTAAGAACCGTCAGCACGTCGAGGTAATCGGAGAGCTTCCAGTACATCGTATAGGTACCCACTTCGGTGGAGAGATAAGGCGGGTCGACGAGGAACACCGCACCGGGCGTATCCTTGTACTCATTGAACACCTCCCGATAATCCCGAGAGGTGATTTCCAGCCCTTCCAAATAATCGGGACATTCCGGATAATCGTTTTTGCGGATATTGTTATAGAGGGTGTCTTTCCGCATCTCAGAGACGCTCAGCTTATACTTCATCGAAAACATAATCGAGGCAGAGAGCGTGATGAAATCTACGTACCCGTTTTCGCGCTCCTCCCGCTGAATGCGGTCGAATATGCGCTCCCGAATGTCTCCGGTGATCGCCTTGTGCCGAGGAACGGTATTGCCCACGATTTCCCGAATATCGGCGATCAATCGATTGGTGCGCGGTATGTTTTCAAGCCGCTTTCGGTAGTTGTCGAAATCGTTGTACACCACGGTGGCATTCGGCTTGCACCGCTTGGCGATGTGGGAGAGCAGGCCGGAACCTCCGAACAGGTCGACGAATGTGACATCGTCGGGAAACTGTTTCAGAACTTTTATAAACTCGCGCGCGAACATGCGCTTCTGCCCTACGAACGGGAGCGGGGCCGATAGATACATTTTCTTTTTCATACGTTCAGGTCAAATTTGATATTTTCGTTGCCGGCGAGCAAATCCCGTGTACGGGCGATGTTATTGTCGTAGATGTGCACGTTGCCGAGGTTGAGGGTGACAGATTGCAGGGGCAAATCGATTTGCCGGGACATCAGGTACAGGTGGTATATGTCGGCCGGAAGTCCGAGGTTGGCATCGGAACTGCGCTGGTAGGCTGACAGCACCAGCTCGCCGCCGTCGACTTGAAATTGCACGAGGCTGAGGCACGGGGCTTGATTGGTCTCCGCGCCGGTGGATCCGAGGAACAGCACATAGTTTTTGCTGCTGCGCTTCTCCCGGTTGATTCTGTCGATGAGTGGCGGCAGCTTCTCGAAGTAGGTGGGGTAACTGTTCACCAGCGTATGGCCGCAGTAATCCCACCAGCTGATACCCGCCTCCCGGTATTTCTCCACACTACGCTCACCGTTCATAAAGAGCCGCAGTTCGTCCCTGAGCTTGCGCCGGGCGATATTATGCCCCTCGAAGATGTCGAGCATGTCGGCCGGAGTCAGCGAGAGCGACTCGTTAAGCAGGTAGCGGCTCGTGCCTTTCCTGCCGGTTTGCGTCTTGCCGTCGATGAGGATTCTGTCCAGTAACCGATAATATTTGTTCATGGTGTTTTTTTACAGGCAAAGGTATCGTGCACATGGACTTGTTTCATTCCGGGGCGTTCTCATTCCTCTGCAAGGAGATTGCAGTCGGCTTTGAATCGTCGGATAAGGTCATATACCGTGCGCTCGCATACACCGTATTTCTCGGCCAGCGCAGCCACGATATAGGAGGTTTTCTCACCATCGGCCTGCAGCCGGTTGTAGTCGTTGTATAACTCAATGTAGCGCACATCGTCCATGCGGATACCCACGGCGCGACAAATATTTAGAAGTTCCCTATTCAATTTCAGTATCTCAATTACTTTCATTCTCCAAAAAAATAGTATATTTGCAATATCTCACTTACGACACAAAAAAAGCAAGAGTAACCAGGCATACGCCCCCGGTTGCGCTCTTGCGTTTTTTTGTGTTAATATGTAGGTGAGATGACTATTGACAGGCCGGGGGCTTTCTTTTTTATCCCCGTCCTCTTGGGTTTTTAGCAGATCTTTTACATGCCTGTATCCTTTTTCTCGTTGAACTCCCGTTCCAGTTCTCTCGCCTCCACCTCGGGAAGTTCCTCCCAATCCGTTAGGACGGTTCCGTCCGGAGCGGAAACAGCCGGAGTAACCGTGATATACTCATCTGTTTTATATACCAATAAATATCCTTCTCTCGCTTTTTTCCGTATCATTTTTCATACCTCCATATCATTTTCATACTCCTATTACCCTCCAATTTTTATCAGTGGCTATTTTCACCTCATCTTCTGTAATTTCTGTAACTCCAAGACAACCGGTTATATCTATTACTCTTTCGGATTCTCCATTAAAATCCGGTAATTGGTTAAAAATCTCCAATATAGCTTCATGAGAAAGAGCTGAATATCTGACATATAAATTTGCTCCGTTATAAGTATAATCAAATTGTGATTCCGGTGAAAAGGTTAGCCCCATAAGTCCGCATGATGGTTGTTGATAAAAACCGGACCATGACAAACATCTTATCTTTGTGTTTTTTAGATCCAATCTCATAGTCTTAGGTACACCATCCATATTAAGAATGAGCCCGTTTCCTTTTGAACCAAAATCGCTTGGCAGTTCAAAATCATATAGTTGATAATCCCATTCCAAAAATCCTATTGCATCCTCTACATTCGGCATCGATTTGGGTAATACCAATTTTCTCAATGAGAAGCAATTAAGAAAACAGTTCCTAACATAAGTACCGGTAAATGGTTCCTGAGGCATGATTACTTCTTCGACCATTTGCCCATTGTTATAAAAGCAATGACTCCATGTGTTAGTCGATGGTACCTTCATTTTAGAAAGGTCTACTTTACCTCTGGTTTGATTTATACAGCCCCATAAGTATTCTCCAATTTCTCCTCCTTCAATCTGAATGTCACTTAAATCATCACAGAATATATTTCTAAATCTATAACCTATTAAATGGGTTAATTTTAAAGTATCCCCGGTATGTAATATATATCTTAACCTATTTTTCGAATACTGAAAAATTGGTATGCAGTCTATTGTATCCGATAGAAATTTTATGGCTTCCAATGGTAATATTGACAAATCAAATGAACAGTGTTCGAGTTTCCTAATATTTTTCCCAAATACAATATATTTATAAGGAGCTATATTATATATCTTTTTCGGGTAATTTATATATACATAACCGTTTGGATAAATATAATGGTCGTGGTCAATCGAATGTAATTCATATGAAACCTTCATTATCCAAAATTCCCTGCCATTAGTGTCTATTCTGCCAGTTCCTTTTAAATATTTATGGTTTGTTATATTGGTAGTTATTGGGGCGATAGCGGTATAAATTTCACTACCGTCTCCCCAATCTATCTTATAACTTTTTACATTAAAAGAGGAGTACTGCACAAAAATATAATCTTCAAATGTAGTCGGTTTATCGTCTGTCACCACAAACCAAATGTCATTGTCCGGGCATTCGTCAAGATTTCCCCATGACGGGTCGGGAATAAATTTAGGTTTTTGAACAATAGCCGGCACGCTGACCGTCTCTTTCACCGCGACAGCCTCCGGAACGACGATCTGCTCTTTTACCGCAACGGCATCCGGTACAATTATCCGCTCTTTCACCATCACGTAATTGCACTTCTCCATACCTCACACGATTTTAATGTTCGTCTCTTCATCACCGCCATACTCCCAGACTCCGCTCGCGAAATCGGAGTCGGTACGGCAATAATGCCTTTCTACGGTAAGGACACCCTTGCGGAAAGTGTTCGGCTCGAATACGGCTATCAGCTCGCCGTCTCGAAGGACACAATTCACCCGCTTGTCACCCTCCTGCGAGACTTCGCACGTCCGGCCGTATTGATCCCGATAGATGAAGCGGAATTTCAGTCCCTCCACATCGACGGGGGAACCATTCATACCTGAAAACTCCAAACCGGCCTTAATACCTTCCCACGAGTATTTCTCTTCGTACTTTTTGTCACTCATCGCTGCCATCGGATAATGCGTTGAACATTTTTTCCACCAGAGCTTTCGTTTCCTCGACCGTGGAGGTCATGGAATAGACATTCATGTTAAAACTGCCTTGCCCGACAGTGACATGGCCTTTTTCCACTCCATTCTCCACAATTCGGTAATTGACCGCTTGCAGGTTATCTACCGTTTCCTGTCCGTCGAATTGACGGCTGATGTTCTCGCTGATTTTGACTAACTCAATCATAAGGTTTCGTTTTAAATTTATAATATGGTTACTTTTACTTCTATCTCGGGCAACGAATCCATGACCTTGTCGACCACCTGTCCGGCAGAATCGACAGGGCGCACCCTTGCGTACACTGTATATGTATATGTTCCGGGCAGTGGCCGTGAGGCGGTCAGCTCCTGTATGGTCGCATTGATTTGAAACAGAAGATTCGTCTGGTACGTGAATACATATTTATATGAGCCGCCACCTTTCATGGCAATCTCGAATTCGTATTTCGAACCGGCAGGAGGATTCCCGTTCGGAAAGCTGAAACGCAGAGCGATGGCTGCTGTTTGGTAAGTCCCGGGAATTCCGGCCAATCCGATGAGCTTGCAATATACATATTCACTGCTAACCTCGGCTGTCATGGCTATCGATGTGGGGACAGGAAAATAATCGGCCACGGTAATCTGCTTGTCGGCGGCAGCCCAATATTCGAATGTTTTTGTGTCTATGAGAAATAGGGTTATTTTGAGCGTCGAGCCGTTCGTGGCCTCGCCGGGAAATGTGTCGCTCTGTCCGACAGGAAGTATCGGCGGAGTAGTACCGTCACTGAAAAACTTGACCTTGAAAGCGGAGTACCACACATTGCCCACCCGCAAGGTGGTTACGGTATTTGTCGAGGTATTTGTCAGCAATCGGGCAAAACTGCTTCCATTTCCATCGGTTGCCAAAATAGCCGGGTAATAATCGCCGATACTCTTGTCGGAGGCCAGCGACAGCCACGACTCGACGGGTACGCCGGTAGGATTCACCGAAGTGTCGTAATAGTTGATGTCGACAAAAAGATACGGCACGTCCGCACTGATTTCGTCAATTTTGCTTCCGGTAAGATTGGGTTCCGCATTGTGGTCGTAGCCGTCGAAATCGCTCAGGCGGCAAAAATCCGTCCCCGGATGCGGATACGCCACATAATCGAAAGAGGTATCATGGATAGCGACGATATTCGTGCCGTGCGGTATCGTGGCTTTCAAGCCATAGCGTATGCCTTGATTCTTATCCGTCTCGCTTCCTTCCCATTGATCGATGTATGTCGTGACCCCGCCGGATTGCTGAGGATAGTTGTCGGATAGCGGTGCAGCCTGCGGATAGCGCACGGGTTTATGACGGCTCCATTTGTTGATACGTCCCGGACGGCCACCCTGCAACAGGGGACGTTCGAGGGCAACAATGTCGGCCACGTCCCATACCCCGTTTGCCGGGTATATTCCCAGCAGGTTATAGGGGTCGGTTATCGCTACCGGGGCTGCTATCTTGTTTTTATCGATGGCCATACGCTCACTTTCCTCCTTTCCCTTTTAATTCGGACAATTCCTTTTTCAATCGTTCCACCTCTTTTTTAAGGGCTTTAACCAGACGGGCGGTCTCCTGCGTTGCACCGGCGATGGTGTTGATATAGTCGGGCGACAGGTAGTTCAGAGCCCCGTAACCGTCCTCTGTTTCGTAGGCCATCGATGGCAATACCTCTTTCACCTTTTGGTACAGCAGTCCCGTATGGGCTTCCCCGTCCACACCGCCCTTGTTACGCTTCCGTGCTTTTTCGGTGTATCGGAAATCGCATACCCTGCCCATCGCCAAGAGCCTGTCGGTATAACTTCGGGTATAGTCGAAATCTCGCTTCAAACGCTCGTCCGAAGTTGTTAGAGCGGTGACCGAGCCTTGTGCCGAGATATTGCCTTGCGACGATATATCCCCTCCGGCCGTGATGTTACCGTCCGACGTGACACTCTCCTTTGACCTTATGTTATTTGTCGCCACAATCCTTCCGGCGGAAATGGATACAGACTTACTACCGGTCGAAAGGTTTATACTCGTAGCCCTGATTACATTCGCTCCATCGATGTCTCCATCCATCGTTATATCCCGAACTCCCGACAGACTTCCGGACACATCGTTCGTTCCGTCAAATGGATTTCCCCAAAACAGGCGATAGTTCTTGAGCCTGTCAGCTGCGATGGAATCGTTATCCGTCAAGGCGACAGACGGGGTAACCACGGTCAGCTTGCTTACACCGACTGTCGGCATGGGAGACAACGATATGCTCTCCACACAGTTCTCGCAAGTCCCGTTCAATGCCCCGTATGTGTTATAGACGAATATGGAGCAGGTCTGGTAATCGGTCTTGGCCGAAACCCAAAAGCACACGTGTCCCCCGTACAAGAACACCTTCACGTCACCCAAATCGTCACCGAAATGCGTACCGGCCGTAGCCGTAAACTCGACATCGTTCGGGGCATAATTGTACGCCTGTACGATCGTATTGATAATTCGTCGGCTATAATATCCATTTCCAATCAAATGCAACGTCAACATAGCCGCCTCGGCCTCCTCGACTTTCGTGCGAATCAGCCACCCGTTTCCGGTGGCTGTCTCATACATGCCGCCCCTTTTATACAGGAAAGCCCCGTTGTCAAGTCCGTTCAACTTTTTCGCATTGTCCGATTCGACCGCACGTCCGACTGTCAGCCCCGTATATGTACCGCTCACGTTGTTTATCTCCGAGAGCGAATAAGTTGGCTTGTTCGGCTGCCGCACCCAATCGTACAGGGTGATGCCTTTGGTGACAACGATACCGAGGGCTGTCTTGCTGACGGCCGTCACCACATTGCCTGTACCTATCGTAGATGCACCGGCATTGGCGAGCTTCCAAATCTCGTTGATGGTGTAGGCGTTGAAGGTATCGGTAAGGGTGGCGTTGTCGAATGCGCCGCCCAGATCGTCGAACCCATGAACGAGCTTGATGAGCCCTCCTCCACCACCGCCGCCCCCTTCGAGGTTGCCGAGACCGAGAGCAGAGAGGCTGCCGGTGGTATAGAGGCTTATCGGTTCCCCGTTCTTCGAGTCGTACACTTTAATGGCCTTGTTGGCGGCGTCCCATACCAGCGTCGCCCCGCCGATGGTAACGCTATGGTTGACATCGATGTCGGTCATGGGCACGAGGGGTGTGACATCGAGCAGTTTCCCGCTCTCCGAATCTTCATTAAGCTGAAAGATGTTGAGATAGGCGTCGATGAGTTTGTCTCCGAAGTAGAATGCCCCGAGGTTGGTGTCGATTTTCCCTTTCTTGTCCCACCGGATATTTCCGGCGGCCAGATAGCCCGTGCCGTCCATGCGGATAAGGGCCGTGGCCTCGGTTCCGGCAAGGTCTTCCTTTTCGACGTATTTCCCGGATTCCTCGTCATAGACAAAGCGGTCCACGGGTTCTCCGCCCGCCCAGTAGGAGATACTGCCGGTTCCCCGGTCGAGACCGCTCACCCCGCTCATGACGACATACTCGCCTTCGGGAGTGCGGTAGCCGAGCTGCACGAGGCTCGTGGCGATGACACCCCCGTCGATGGCGGTGTCGTTACGGAAGGCTTCTTTGAGGTATTCGCGCTCTTCAAGCGCCTTGTCGAGGTCGTCGTAGTGCTCGGTAATGAATTTGCCCTTAATTCGTAGCACCTTATTCACCGAGTCGTAGACCAGATAGGTGTTTTGTTCGGGGACACCGACGGCAAAGTCGCCGAGGACTTTGAGGAAAGCCCGGGCGGTGTTCTTGTCGAACCCCTGACTGATGACCTCCTTGCCCTGCAAGGTGTAGGAGCCGATACCCTGCAACAGCTTGATGCTGGGGGAGTCGATGGCGACGGAGGAGATGATGACGGCGTTCTGTCGCCCGGGCTCCTCGCTGCCGCCCACCACCGGGTCGTACCCCAGCTGGATAAGGGCGTCCCCGGCTACGGGGATATCCGAGCCGGTATCGGCATCCGTCTTGGAGAGGTCGACGTAGTTGTCGCCGACCCCGACCACCTTGCGCCAGTAGTAGCGGGGCTTTAATGCCTCCGTCCGGTCGACCGCCCGGCAGATGGCCATATCCCCCACGATGAAGTCGTTCTCGGGAGCGACACTCCCGTCGTCCGCATAACAGCGGTAATGCGTTTCGAACTCCTCTACCCGGAAAAGGTTTCCGAAGGAGGCAGAACTGACGATATACTCCCCGGCAATATGGGTGACCCGGTTGACCTGCGTCTCCTGTATCGTCGCTTTCTTGCGGATAAAGATGTTGTCTGCCTCGATATAGGTGTTGCCCTGTTCATCGGTTCTGAACGTTCCGCCGCTTACGAGCGAGGAGTAAACTCCGATGTCCAGCCCTTTCGCGAAGGTGATTTTCCCTTGTGCCGTGTCGGGGCGCAGGCGGCTGAGCGCCTCTTTGAGGGTACGCCGCGCGCTGAACACGTTGTTGTCGGTGGGCAGGGTGTTGTCCCAGCTCCGGATCAGGTCGGGGAAAGAGCCCGACGTAGCCTCCCGCACATAGTTCTCGACGGCGGTGATGTTGTCGTTGATGGTCGTCATCGCCCCGGTACTCGTGGCGTCGCTGATTTCCAAATCCACCTGTGAGGGAAGATTCACCTTCCGCGTGATTTTGGTAATGCGGCTGCTTCGAAACCCGGTGTCCGGAAAATATTTGTTACTTTCGAGCCGCACCCTTCTCCCCACATAGAGGTCGATGGCGTGGTCTTCGATGTAGACATGGTCGGTCGGCGCCTTGTAACGGCTCACGTCGATGGCGTTCTCCTCGTTGTATTTGTCGACGGCCTCCTTGAATTCCTGTTCGGCCAGCGGATAGTATTCGTCCGGCATGCGGATATTCCAAAGGATATACTTATCGCCTGCTTGGGGCGACAAGGTGTCGTTGGGAAGCTGCGTGTCGTCGTCATAGGGCCAGATGGTGATGATCTCGAACTCCCGGGTCTCACTGTCGTAGTTGACCTCGAAGTAATAGGTGTCGTCGGCTTCTTCTCCGAGCCCGGCCAGTTCCGAACCTTCCTGAAAGGATACCCGTTTGACTTGCCGGGCCAGTTCGTAATCGTTCGGGTCGAAATCGAGGCTTTCGTCCTTGAAATACCAGATCGTAAAGGGGTTGCCCTCCTCGTCCTTCGTCTCTTCCTTGCGTACTGAGCTCACCGTGCCGATACGCTTGGGGTAAATGCCGGCGAAAGCCTCGGCTTCGTAGTGGTGCCATACGCCGTACTTGTCGACATTCACATCGACGTGTTTCACGCCGCCGGGCAGTTGCAGCCGGGTGTGGCCGTATTTCTCCGGGTCGATGTTTCGGGAGCTGCCCACCGGGTAGAGCCGGGTGTAGAACTTGGCGTTGTCGGCCATGTCGCCGCTCAGCGAGAGCAGCCCCTTGCCGTAGGCCAGCGTCACCTCCTCGCCCTGTTCGCAGCGGCAGATATTGACGGTCTGCCCCTCGACCCACCATTCGGCGCGGTGTCCGACCTTCTCGGCCAACTCTTTGAGCGCCTCGTCGCAATATTTTCCGAAATAGTCGATGACAATGTTGTCGGCGCCTTCCACCGTGCCCACCTTCCAGTCGCCGCTACCCATGCCGTTGTTGATACTTTTCACGATCAGGGCGACATGGTCCCTCGGCGGGGCGGTCAGGGTGAAGACCGGCTCGTCGTCCCCGTCCGTGTCGTTGATGACAAGGAAGCGCTTCACCAGACTCTCGATGCCGTAGAGCTTGATATCGTACTTCCATTCTACCGTCGACACCTGCTCGGGGTGATACCGTTCCATGAGCCAGTACTTCCTGCCCATGAACTCGGCATAGTCGTTGACTTCGAGCGCCACGTGTTCGTAGAGCGTGAACGACAGGCTGAGCGCGTTGTCGCCCTGCAACTCCATCTCCTGCGTCGAGTTGTCGTCGCAGGGAACCTGTGTTTTCGCCATGCCGTCGCTGCCGTATATCGTGATCATCTTACTCTTGTTTTAAGGTCGTTTTAATGCTGTTATAAGTTCATTCAAATAGCCGGGGAAGGCTCGCGGAATGTCACATAGAACCGGCTGGCCTGCTTGCCCACCTTCCAGAGATAAGTGAGCGGCTCGTAATCGCTCGCCTCCTTGTAAAAGACGCGAAGAGTCATGTCAAGGTCGGGAAAATTGATGTCGAGCCAGCCATCGTCGCCCTGCTTCAGCATGGAGATGAACGCCCGGTACTGCGACAACCAGGCTTCCCGGGTATTGGCATAGAGGGCAAAGTAGAGCTTCACATCGCGCGCCTGGTTTTTTACGTCGAGTACAGCCGAGTATTTCTCACCATTCTCCTCGCGTATATCCACGGCCACATGGGTTTTCGTTTTGGCCGGTGCCATGATGGCTTTCAGGTTGTTGCGGTCGCCCCGCTTCTTCTCGACCAGGAAAGCGCCATACTCTTTCCAAATGTCGACCCCGTTAATAATGACCTTACCTCCCAATATTGCGTCCATACTTATTTCATTTTAAGCCCGTCTCTCACGATCTTCTTGATGTCCTCCTTTATCTCTCCCAGGTGCCTGGCACTGGTACCGGTGTTCTCCTCGATGCGTCGCAAGTGGTCCACGGCTGCGCCCATCTGCTCGCTCACATCGCTCATCTTGTCGTCCATGCTCGACCAGTGCATCTGCCCGGATACAAAGAGCCCTTCGAGCTTGGAGCCCTGTTCTTGGCTCATGGCGGCGAACCCGCCCGGTTTCCCGCTCTGTGTCGTTCCGCCGTCGTCCCCGGTATAGCCGGTAGCTTCCGATATGCTGTCGCGGATATGGAGGCCTTTTTTCACAAGTTCCTCCCACTGTTTGTTCAAGTCCTCGATTTCCTCGTCGGTCAGCTCTCCATTGGACATGGCTCTTCCGAAGGTGGCGTACCAATCCTCCATATCCGGTTTGAGCAATTCGTCGAGCTTGGTTTTCAACAGGGCGCGCATCAGATACTCGCTCATGTCGTCGGAAAAATCCTCCCAGTCTGACGACATGTCCATCAGCATGTCGATAAAACTGTCGTACACGCTGTCGAAGGAGACCTGCGTGATACTCTCGTAATAGGCCTGTTCCAACTCCTTCCGCTGTTCGGCGAAAGCGATATAGTCGTCCATATACCGGGCGGCATCCTTGTAGCCCGCATCGGCATAGTCCTTGATTTTCGCATAAAGGTCGGGCGCTTCCCGGGCGACCTTCGCCATCTCCTCGCTCGACAGGTTCCAGAAATCGGCGGCCTCGCCGATCGTCCTTCCGACTACCTCGCTGATGCGCTGCCATTCGTTACCGCTCATGGCATCGTCTATTTTTTTGTTGGAGGACTTTTTGCCGCCGATTCCCCAAAGCCCGTTGCTGTAAGCGGAGGCGCTCCGCCGCATTTGTTCCTGTGTATTAGCCTCCGTTTCGTTCAGACGGGCCATCTGCTTTTCATAGAGTTCCGTGGCTTGTTGGCCGGAAGTACCCTTTATCTCCTCGGTCAACGACTCGATGGCGGCTATCAGAGCTTCGTTCGTCAAGCTCAGGCGCTCCATGTCTTCTTCCAAACGGGGGTCGCTGTCCCCGTTCCCCACCAGTTTGCCCAACCCCCCGAACGATAGAGCGTCGAGGATATTGGCCGCTCCTTTCAACAGGGACTCGCCGATTTGCTGAAAAAGCTCCAACGAAAAGATATTGTCGATAATGCCGCTGACGGCGCCGAGCACGGTGTCTGTCAACCCTGCGACGATACCCCCGATACCCTCCGTCGCCAATTCGTCCAAGATGGAGAGTATGGCGGAGATGATGGAGCCGGCCAACCCCGAATTGCCCAAGCCTTCCGCGAGGGCTTGTGTGACGCTGCTGTCCCCGAAGATTTTCTCGAAACCTTCCGCAAGGGAGCCGCCGAGTTTCTCGGTCAGCTTCCCGCCGTTAAACAGCTTGTCGAGTTGCATGAAGCCTTGCCCTATGCCTTTCAGGTTCCCCGACGAAAGGTTTCTCAGCCCCGATTCGAGGTTTCGGAACATGCCGGCTGCCTGTTCCGAGGACTCCCGGAGGCTGGTAGTGGTGCTCTGCACCTGCGTCCCGAACATCTGCACGTCCCGCGATGCCTTGTCCAGATTCTTCGCGGCCTCTCCCACGTAGAGCTCGGCCGCCTCTATGCTGCGGGCATCACCGCTTCCTTCCGCTTCTTTCAGCGTTTGCTTGGCACGGGCCAGCTCTTCGGTCGCCTCGATTTCCCGCTGCTGCGCGGCCATGTAGCCCCGCATGGCGTTTTGATAAGAGACGAGGTCGTCGTTGATTTGCCGGAAAATCTCCCCGTTCCACATCGTCTCCGACTGTTGCAGGGTGGAAATCAAGCCATACAGGGCTTCCATCTCGTCGACGCCGGCGGAGGATTGGAACTCCGGGCTTCGGGCGATCGTTTTCAGGCGGTCGATAGTCGGCTGCACCTGTTCGCGGAACATCACCCCGAAATGGCCGAACACGCTTCCCCAGTCGATTTGCTGCCGGATAGCCGACAGTTCCAGCCGGTTGACGGCCGAGTCCCGTTCTTTTTCGAGAGTGAGCCGTTCGCCTTCGGACTGCGCCCGGCGAATCTTCTCGGCATACTCCTCGGCGATGGCCAGCTTCTGCTGCTGGTAAGAGCCGTACTCCTTTAAGTAGTCGCGCATGGCGACGGCTTCCTGCCGGTAAACCTCCGTGACCTCTTTTTCCCGGGTTTGTCCGTTCAGGGCATGGGCGCGGTCTATTTCGGTCTGCTGCTCCCCGGTCAGCCCGGCGGCGTTGGTGCCGGTGATGCCCGCCTTTCGGTTCAGTTCGGCCAGTTCCCGCGCCTTCTTTTCGATCTCGGCTTTTTGCCGGTCATAATCGGCGTCTATCCGGGCCAGTTTCTTCTGCGTGCCTTCCTCCTGCAAGTCGAGCCAATCCTGTTGGTTCTGTTGTTCCAGAGCCAGCAACTCGTCATTCAGTTTCTGTCGGGCCTGCATCCGCTTTTCCTCCTCTGTCTTGGCGGTGTCGTCATCAGTCTCGATGGTCCGGTAATCGGAGAGTCCCGCTTCCTTGAAGATTCTGGTTGCCTCTTTCTGAAACCATTCGACCTCATTCAGGTAATGTTGTTTTTTATTTTCCTCCTCTTGCAGGGCTTTGTTAAAGGCTGTCTCTGCCGGATCGCTTCCATATTGGCCGATGTTGTCCCCGCCAAAAAACATGTTGAGCTTTCCGCCGGCGCCCCAGAACGGGCGGTACTCTTCCTTGCCCTTGCTGCGGATTTCGTTGGCCTTCTCGTCGGCTTCTATGGCTTTTTTAATATAGGACTGAGCCTTTGCCTGCATGAACAGGGACTCGACATAGGCATTCCCTTTTTGTATGAGCGTGTCATACCACTCGGTCAGGGACTTGTAAGTGCCGAACGTGTCGCCGTATTTCCGGTTCAACTCGTCGACCTTGTTCTTCTCCTGCTCTTTCGTGCCGATAAAGTCTCTCAACTCGCGGAGGGTGTTGTCCAGCTCGGCACGGGTGCGTATGGAAACGGCATGTCCTTCTTTCTCTACCTCGTTTTTCTCCTGCAGGGCTTTTTTCAAGGCGTCGACTCCGTCTTTGGCGCTGAACAGCCCTTTTACCCAGTCTACCAGTTCGTCGCCGTACATGACCAGCAGCATGATGCCTGTCGTCAGGGCGGTCTGCCACGAAAATAAAGAGGAAAGTATTTGTTTCCATACCGGCACGCCCTTGTCCCCGGATTTCACCAAGTTGTCGTATTCGACCCGCGCTCTTTTCACCTCGTCCGCGAAAATGGGCAGGTTGTTGGAGATGGCGAGGAAAAACATCTGGGGACCCATAGCCAGAGAGGGCATCTCCCGGGCGATCTGTTGGATACTCATGTGCAGGCCGTTGAATTGTTGCTTGGCGGCGGGCAGTTCCGGGGGGACTGTCTGTGTGGCTTCTGCGGTTGCACCCAGCTGCTTTAACCGGGATTCCAATTCGGCGATTTGCTTTTCGAGCGCTTCGATACCGGCCATGTTTTCACTCTGGTCGAGGTTCGGGGAGGCGTTTTGTCCGACCCTGCGCAATTCTTCCATTTGCTCCGTGAGCCCGGCTATGGCGGTACGCAACCTTTGGGCTTGACTGTCCATTTCCGACGATGCGGCGGTCGCCTTGCCTTTCATCTCGTCCACCTTGCGGCCGGCCTTGTCGAGAGCCCCCGACAGGCGGTCCTTCATCAATATCTCTACTTCTACCGGTTTCATTGCCATGTTATCTCTTCAAATTGCTTTGGAAAAATCCCACGATGTCGGCGGCCTCGTCCTCCGCGCTCTTCTCCTCCTGTTTCTTTCGGATATAGCGGGGCGCGTCTGCCAGCATCATAATCAAGGTCTGGAAGTTCACACCTTCCAGTATGTACTTTACCTTCCAGCCGGTGGCGTCGGCCACCTGCCAGACAAATCCGAAGGGGCTATGGGAAGGCTCGAATACCGTCTTTAACTCCCCTTGTCTCTTTGGCTCAGTCTCAGCTTCATCGGGTTCGTCCTCTCGGCTGATCTGATAATATTTGTAAAAGGGTCGGTGCCCAACAGGAACACGAAGCTGCGCATGGCGGCCGAGACATACTCGGTGTCTATCCAGTTGCGAACCAGCCATGCCGTTGCCCCGACCAGCAGCCGGCGACTGATCCAGCCGCGACACAGGGTATAGGCCACCATGCGGCTCACCTGTTTGCCGTGTGACACGAGGAAGGCCATTTCCTCCTCCTTCGTAAACTTGTTCATCTGTTCCGCCGTCACCCCTAACGAGAGGTACACCCGGGCCAAGCGAATAAGCCCGCCCAGCCGGGGGCGGCGCATGACGACCCGCAGGCGCAGGGGCTTGCGGAACGGAAGGCGGATATCCTTCAAGGGGACGGACACGCCCCGGTCCAACAGGGCGGCCGCCCCCTCGCGCTGTATGAGGCGTGCGACTTTCTCGTCCATACGTTAATCCGATGGGGTGTCGTTGATTTCGTAAGGAGCGGTATCCGCTTCCTCCGGCTTGTTCACTTTCAGCTGGCACTCTATCTTGGAAACCTCGGTCAGCGTCAGCTTGCCGCCCAAGTTGGCCATAATGGTACCGTTGGGAATCTTCATCGTCTGTCCGCTCACGAACTGGATTTCCCACGGGCCGCGAAGCTCTACCAAGTCGGTGGGAGCTTTCCACCCGGTGTATGACCCGGTACTGCCTACCAACGTACCGCCCAGAACGGCCTGTATGTTTTCATAATCCAGTTGAATGAGATTGAACGTGGGAGCGATGGTTGCATTTTTGTTGGCCAGCGTCAGCACGGGGGCATCGGGCACCTGTTCGGCTTCAATATCGGTACTTTCGGCTTTTGTGCCGCCCCAGTCCCAACTGCCTTTTTCGATGTAGCCGATTTCCTTTTGATTAAACTTTACGACGGCTATGCCGTAGATGAATTTCTTAGTTGCCATTCTTCAATTTGTTTTTGATGATTATCATTCCTAATATCGTTATCACTATTCCGATGCCGAACCCTGCGAAAAAGGTTTTAACGGGGTTCGAACGCTGTTTTAATTCCGCTTCGTACAGATCGGCCATGCCTTCATAGCGCTCGCGCCATACCGAGGAGGATTTCTCGTAATACTCACACTGTCGCTGCAGGCTGTCGCAAGAGGCATGCACCACGATGGTTCCGGGTTCCTTCCCCCTGCCGATGTCGAGACGGGCCTGTCCGCTCTTGGCATGAAACGATGAACCCTCCGGCAGTTTAAGGAGGCTGTCCGTCGGTATCTCCAGCCTCACCTCCGACATCGGTACCGTTTCCGTCCGTATCCGGCGAACTTCTCGCGCGAGGCTGTCCCGTTGCTCCGTCTCCACCGTCTGCACCTTTTCCCGCGCTGCCTCTCGTGAGGTCGCGCAGCTTGAAAATAACAGGGCAGTCAGCACGAAACTTGCAACTGTTAGCCGTCTCGATGGCTTTACGGAAGCGGGCCATCTCCCGCTTGGTCGAGCCAAGCTCCTTTTTCGCTTCCCGCAAATCTTCTCTGGTTTCACTCAGTTCCTTTTTTAAGGGTTCGACAATGTTCTCTATCAATATCCGGGTGGCCTGTTCAGTGTTGCCTATCCGAACTGTTTCGGCTTCCGCCTTCGCTTTCTCCGCTTCGGCATTCGCCTTGCGGACGGTCGCTTTCAGAGTCAGAAGTCCGACAACCGCCGCCAACAGGCCGCCGCCCAGTATCCAGTTAAGCATTTCACTGAACTCCATAATATACCTCTTATCGATTAATGCCTATGGACTTCAACCAAGCCCGCACGTCGAACGAGGGGCAGGCTTTCGCCGCCAGCTGGTTGTGGCCGACAATCTCCACGTCGGGGAAGTGACGATGAAAATCCTTCACGTAGGTTTCCATCGCTTTCCGCTGTGCGAGGGTGCGGGTGTCCACGGGGGTCTTGCCGTCGGCGGCGACACCGCCCACGTACACAACGTGCCGGGCTGTCGTGTTGTACCCTTTTGCCCCGTTGGTAATCTCCCACGGATCGACCTGCGCATCCTCGTTGTTGTCCACCAGCCTCTCCACACGGCCGTCGAGGTGTATCATATCGGTGTATCCTACCTGCTTCCAACCCCTCCCGACAGGGGGTGCGGAGGTGTGCCAGCGACGGATCTCGTCGGCCGTCACCTCACGCCCTTCGGGGGTGGCGGTGCAATGCAGTACCAGATATTTCAACTTTCCCATGACTTACTCAGCTTGATAGCCACTGGCCATAACGACACCCGCATCCGCTTTCTTGAACATACAGATGAAGTAATGGCGGAAATTGACTTTGTTACGTTGGTACTCAGGGTCGTTCTCGGCCGGACTCCAATACATCTTGGTAGAGCCGGTGGCCTTGAACACCCGCGGCGTATAGAACGCGAACGAACACTGGAATTCTCCGGTAGAGGCCGTGGCTCCCACAGCTTTCTTTTTGCCGGCAGTGGTATACAGCGGGTTATTGGCATACTCGTAAATGTCGAAGCCGTACATTCTGCCTACCTTGCCTTCACCCCGGTTGATATTGTACTGTTCCTTGAAATTCTGTTCGGTCTCGAGCAGGTCGTTCACGTGATCCGGGCAGAGAACCAGACGCCGATTGGTCGTGGGGACTTTCAACTTGTCGAGAGCCGCTTTCATTCGTATCACGTCGCTGATTGTCAATTTCAAACGCCCCGTCTTTTCATCCCGGCTTCCGGTCGTCGTCAAAACGGGAGTGGTCGCAGTGTCTTCATTCGCACACAGGGCATGGGCCGACTTGGCGAATTTACTGTCGTTTATCGCGTTGGCATGGCTTTCTTTCACCCGTGCGATCTTGTCGTAGCTCAGTGCATACAGCTCATCGTCGGTAATCGGGGTTACTTTCGTCTGGAACTTGTCGAGGCTGATGGAGATGTCTCCGTCTTTCAATTCCTGCAAGGTAATGGGATAAGTCTTGTTGTTGATCAGCACGTCTGGGTCGACACCGACATCGACGAGATGGATTACATCGTTATTCACTACCGACGAGCTGTCGGGCACGCCATCGAGCCATGTGCCTTCAAGGCCGGCCCGCAACGACTTGACCAGTTCGCCCGTCCAGATTTCCGTTAATACGCCTTCGCGGAGCGTACCGGCGGGAAGAGCTCCTCCGATTACGCCGGAAACGATATTCATTCCTATGGCTCCGGTCAGCGGAGAGAGTCCGACAGCCGCGCCCAGCAAAGCTCCTGTAACTGCGTTGAACAGGAGCGAAAAAAGAATCGCTACGATTTTGCTCATTGTTATTTCGTTTTTAAGGTTGATACTCAAATTTCGCACTCCATGCCATACTCGGCTCTGTACAGGCGTCTGTATTCGTCGGGCTGCTCTTTTCTCAGTTCCAACAGCTTGTCGGCAGGCACTTCGCTAAGTTTCGCATATTTTCCCGGATCTTCCACTTTTCCCGTGCCTTGATGGCCGAGAACAGTCGAGAGCTTCACATGCGGCGACATGGCAGAGAATATCGACGACAGTTTTTCCGCACCGATCTCTTTGCCGAGGTTGACAAACTCCTCTCTCTTGTCCGCGGAGATTCGTTTCTCACTGATGGCCGTATCTACAAGGGTCGTGATACTGGCGAGGGTCAGCTCATCTTTTTCCTTTTTGAGCCGCACATTCTCCTCCTGGGCTGCATGGAGTTCGCCGAGTTTAGCAGTGATTTCGGCCTCGGTCGCCGTTTCCGGCAGCCCTAACTGCAAGGCTAATTTTTTTTGTTCCATTTGTTCCTGTTTTATAGGGTTAGTATTCAAGATGGGCAGCGGGCATTCGCCGTCCCTGCCCAATGTTATTTGTTTTCCGTCTTTTTTGAGCACGAGGGCATCGTCGTTGGCCCCGATGTCCACGACCGATACCTCGAACAGTTTGCTTTTGACGATGGTCGGGCTGGTCTGTCCCACAACCAGGTATTCGCTGTCCTCGCTCATCTCTATGATGTCGAGCCCGGCGCTGACCATTTTCAGGCTCCCGAATTCGAATTGGCGCTTGCAGCGCTTGCTCAGTTCGGTCACCTCGTCAAAGACCAGCTCTCCGGTCACTTCGTCGTTTTCTATCCGTATGTCCTTTACGTAACCTATGACACTCCCCCGTTCGTGCATATACAGCAGCACGGGGTTGCGCATATACTGCTCCACGTCCATACCGGCCGTCAATACCCGGGTACCATAGCTGTTCAGGCTGTCGTTCGATATACGCACTCTTTTTCCCATTGAAATCTGTTTTTTGATTTTGATTGTGACTTTTTGATTGCGATTGTGACGCAATATTACAGGCTAAATATCTCATCTCCAAAAATGTATGAAACGGTTGCATACTTCTGTGAAACCATTTCACAGAAGTTTGGAAACGCGGCGAAAACCGACCAATTTTGCTCATGCAACACGGTTGCAAACAGCCGTTTCAATTCTATATTCCATAAGACGATATGACAAAGGCCGAAACCGAAAAGAAAAAATCATTGGCGCGGACGCTGTATATGGCCGGACTCGGGCAGAACGAGATCGCCGACAAGGTCGACGTCTCCCGCGTGACCGTATCCAAGTGGTGCAACACCGAGGGCTGGAAAGAGGCGCGCGCCGCCAAGAATGTAACCCGTCCCGAACTGGTCAACAAACTGCTGCTCACCATCGACACGCTCATCACGCAGGTCAACGATTCGAAAGATCCTGCGCTCGTTGCCGGATTGGGCGACAAGCTGGCCAAGCTGTCGGCAGTCATTGAAAAACTCGACAAGAAGGCCAACGTGGTCGATGTCATCGAGGTGTTCATGGCATTCTCCAAATGGATCGAGTTCCGTTCGACCGTCGACCCGGAAGTGACCCCCGAACTCATCAAGGCCATCAATAAGTATCAGGACTTATACATCACCCAACAGATGGGAATCAAATAAGGAGGGGAGCTGCCTATGGCTACGCAAACGGAAAAGAAACTGGCATACGAACGGTGGAAAGAGCTCTGCAAAAGGGTACAGTCCATCACGGATACCTCCGTCATGGCTCACGAGACACTTGCCGAACAGGACAGGCGCAAGCAGCGTCTGCTGAACAACTATGCCGCTTTCTGCGAGTATTATTTTCCCCACTATCTCACCCTGCGCGACAAAACCACCGGAGAGGTGATCCGTACCGTGCACAATGCTCCCTTTCACAACGCGGCAGCCGTCAAGGTCAGAAACACCCCCGATTTGAAGGCGGTATTCCAATGGCCGCGCGGCCACGCCAAATCGACCCATTTCGACATCTTTATACCGATCTGGCTCATGTTCCAGCCCAAACGTCTCATCAATTTCATGGTGGTGGTCGGCAAGTCCGAGGACAGTGCCGTCAGGCTTCTGGGAGACATACAGGCCGAGCTCGAACACAACCAACGCCTTATCGCCGATTTCGGGAAACAGCGGGGCAGCGCCTCCTGGCAGGAGGGGGAATTCAAAGCCGCCAACGGGGTCAAATTCCTGGCCTGCGGACGGGGGCAGTCTCCCCGTGGTCTGCGTGACCGGGAAAGCCGCCCGGATTATATCGTCATCGACGACCTCGACGACGATGAGCTCTGCCGTAACGAGAAGCGGGTGAACGACCTCACCGCCTGGGTGAAAGAGGCGCTCTTCGGAGCCCTCGACGTGGGGCGGGGCCGGTTTATCATGGTAGGCAACCTCATATCCAAAACCTCCGTTCTGGCGAACATCGCCAAGACAAAGGGAGTACATGTGTCCGTCATCAAGGCCGTCGATACAAACGGGGAACCGGTATGGAAGGAGAAGTGGACCAAAGGGGAGGCTCTGGCTTATCGGGATTTCGTGGGGTATCGGGCATGGGAAAAGGAAATGATGCACAACCCGATAGTCGATGGTTCTATCTTCCGGAACGAGTGGATTCGCTTCAAACGGCTGCCCAAGCTCTCCAAATATGAAATGCTGGTATGCTATACCGACCCTTCTTTCAAATCGACCACCTCCAACGACTACAAGGCGTGCCGCCTGTGGGGAAAGGTCGGCACGGAACTGCACCTCGTCGACTGCTTCGTGCGGCAGGCGACAGTAAGCGAAATGGTCCGCTGGCTGTACGACCTCTACGAGAGGACGCGGGACGAGGCCGCCATTCAATTCTTCATGGAGGCCAACTTCATGCAGGACATCATTCTGGACGAGTTTTCGGCCGAGGGAGACCTGCGGGGATACCAGTTGCCCATCATGCCCGACAAACGCAAAAAGCCCGAGAAGTTGCAGCGCATCGAGGCGGTAAGCCCGCTTTGGGAACGCGGATTTGTCTGGTACAACGAACGGCTCAAAGATACGCCCGACATGCAGGTGGGAATTGACCAGACCTTGTCGCTCGAGCGTGGAAGCCGCATACACGACGATGCCCCCGATGCCGACGAGGGGGCGATATGGATGCTGCAACGCAACACCCGGCAAGAGAGTTTTCAACCGGTGTTCGGCAAGAGGCCGACCGCCAAAAATATATGGTAATATGATTGAATGGATTAAACGAATCATCTTCGCCCGAAAGTACAAACGGGCCGTCAAAAAGGCGAAAGAACTGGCAGAGCTGACAGGCCTGCGCTATTTCGTGATTTACCTTAACGGGAGCTTGAAGGTAGTACCTAAAAAGACCGTCAAGGAATTGGTCCAAAAACATCGTTTTCGCAAGGGGGTGACCGTCGGGGACATTGAGAAACGGGCATTGTTCATCACCAAATAGACGGAAAGGAGGCAGAGATGTTTGTCACGGAAGAGGATTACAGAGTGGTTATAGGCGAGACGGCTCTCAAGGTCATTTCGCAGGTCAGCGAAGAAAACCGCACCAGTGCGGAAGCCGAGGCCCGGGAAGAGATAGCCGGGTATCTGCGACCCAAGTACGACTGCGAGGCGGTATTCAATGCCGAAGGCGACGACCGCAACCGGCTCATCGTCATGTACACCTGCGATATCGCCCTGTACCACATGAGCGCCTCCATGCCCCAGAAAATGGGCAGCGAGATACGGGAGGTACGCTACAAGCGCGCCATCAAGTGGCTGGAAGGTGTACAGGCCGGGGGAATCATTCCTGACCTGCCACTGGTCGTAGATAGCGAAGGAACACCCACCGGAGACACTTTCGCATACAGTTCACAACCAAAACTCAGACATAACTGGTAACCACTATGGATATTAAAAGTTTTTTCAGCGGACTTTTCCCGCACCGGCCCGACGACATGCTGCACACGCCTTACGGGGATTTCAATCTGGCGAAGAAAGACGACAAGCGACGGTTCCAAAAAATAGTCATCGATCTCCATCGCACTACCGATGCGCTCACCCGCAAGGACATCAGGGACTGGCGTAACGCCTGGCAGATGGCCATCAACATCGACAGCCCGAACCGGCAGCGACTGTACGACATCTACCGTGACGTGTCGGTCGATTTGCATCTGTCGGGGTGTGTCAAGCAACGCGAAGGGTTCGTCATGGCAAGGAGCTTCAAAATCGTGGATGCGAAAGGCGATGAGAATGAAGAGGCGTTGCACTATTTCAACCAGGAGTGGTTCAAACAGCTGCTGCTTTATGCCCTCGATGCCAATTATTGGGGACATTCGCTCATCGAGCTGGGCGATCCGGTCACCGACAAAGACGGGTATATCTGTTACGACGGGGTATGGCTCGTTCCCCGCAAACATGTCGTTCCCGAATATGGGAGGATTGTCGCGGACCTCGGCCAGGACTGGCGCTCGGGTGTCGAATACCGGCAGCCGCCGTTTACCGACTGGCTCATCGAGGCAGGCCGGCCAGATGACCTCGGCCTCTATCTGAAAGCGGCCACGCAGACTATTCCCAAAAAGAACATGCTCGCCTTTTGGGACACTTTCGGGGAGATTTTCGGCATGCCCATGCGTATTGCCCGGACCACCTCCCGGGACAAAGAGGAGATCGGCCGGCTCGACCGCATGTTGCGGGAAGCGGGGGCGAGTCTCTCGATGGTGGCCGGGCAAGATACGGAAATCGAGTTCGTGGAGAGTGGCAAGGGAGATGCCTATAACGTATATGACAAACGTATCGACCGGGCCAACTCCGAGCTCTCCAAGCTCATCATCGGCCAGACCATGACCATCGAGGACGGCAGCAGCCTCTCGCAGTCGAAGACCCATTTGGAGATTTTCCAGAACCTCGTGGAGAGTGATTGCGACAAACTCCGCGACATCGTGAACAACCAGCTTATCCCCCGTATGATTCGGCACGGATTCCCCCTCAAAGGGCTGCGCTTCGACTGGGACTATTCGGCCGACTATACACCCGAGCAGCAGGTGGCCTACGAGACGATGATAGCCGACCGTTACGAGGTCGACCCGGAATACTTCGCCGAAAAATATAACATGCCGGTAGGACAGAGGCGGAACGCCCCGACGATAACCCCGGACGACGAGGGCAGTGACGGAGACGACGATGGGAATGGTGGCGATAACGACACCCGAAAGAACGCGCGCCCGACCGGTTTTTTCGACTGAGCCCCTCTGATTACGAGGGGCTGCACCACCGTTACCTTTCCCTGATGGGAGACGGCTTGACGCTGGCTTCGGAAGATAGCGTCGACGCGGAGCTTCGCAAAAGGATAGAGCGGAGCTTCGAGGGCATGATGTCGGCGTTATACCGGGAAACGGGGGCCTCGTTACGCATCGGCATACTGGCAGAGCCGGAGGCGCAGGAGTTTATCGAAGCTCACGCCGGGGCTCTCGATTCCTCTTTTCAGAAAGTGGAGATGTCCGACCTCATGCGCCGGAGGCTGCAACGGTCCGACTATATCTTCTCCGGCATGAAGGCGTTTCACGAGCTGAACGAGGCGTTCCCGTCGCTCATCGACGAGAACGGAAATCGAAAGTCGTTCGAACGGTTTTTGAACGATGTCCGGAAGATCGACAAGACCTATAACTCCAACTACCTTCGGGCCGAGTACAATTTCGTACAGGCATCGGCCGAGATGGCCGGCAAATGGGAAGGGTTCATGCAGGACGGTGACCGATACTACCTCCAATACCGCACGGCTCGCGACGGCCGGGTGCGCCCAGAACACGCCGCCCTTCATGGAGTGACCCTGCCGATAACGGATACCTTCTGGGAGGAGTTCTATCCGCCCAACGGGTGGGGATGCCGCTGTACCGTAGTCCAGGTGCGGAAATCCAAGTATCCGGCCACTCCGCACGACGAGGCGATGGCGCTCGGCGAACAAGCCTTGCAGCGCGACACGAAGGGAATGTTCCGCTTCAACCCGGGCAAGGAAGGGAAAGCCGTTCCCGATTACAACCCCTATACCGTCAGCCGCTGCCGGGATTGCGATATTGCCAAAGGAAAGTTCAGTCTGGCGAAAAAGGTGTTTATTCCCGACAACGAGCTGTGCCAGGCATGCCAATTTATCCAGAATATGATTAATAAGGAAAAGACAGCAAAACTGACAAAAGAAGAACGTCGGGAAATAAAAGCGGCTGTTGAAGAATGGACAGACATTCATTTACCTGAAGTAGAGTTACGAACAGGGAAAGCAAAGCGTCTTTATATCAAAAATACGAATATTAATGAAGATGTCATTCTTAACAAAGGTTTCTTTTCTGAGACTTTCGCTAAGAATTTTTACAACAAAAAACTTGCTGAAACTATGCAGTTAGCCACAAGAATAGGGGAATGGTTCCCATTGGCTGAATTTGTGAGGGTAGAAAAAGGGATCCACCACAATTTTAATTTTAAAGTATTTATTGCCAATGTGGAAGGAGTCTATGTGGAATGCAAGGTAAAAATGACAAGTGAGAATATCTTATATACAATGCGCATAATAAAATGAGGATTGAAAATCCCCCCGAAGTCTGCGCCACAAAGGCCGACGTGTGAGTGGCTCATTCAATCCTCATCGCAAATATATGACAAATTTTCAAAATCGATTCATTTTGAATCGATTTTTTTATCTCATGGATTTAATCGCCACACATCGATATATCTCGATGTTCTCCACGATATCCTCGTGGTTGTGGTTCGTGTCGCTCTCGACCAGGTCGAACTCCTTGAAGGCCTCACCCTCCATACAGCAGAGTGCGGCGTGTATCTCGTCCAGCAGGTCGAACACCTCTAAGCCCTCTTCCTGAAATTGGCTGCCGTCGCTCGTGCCGCCTTTCCAGTTCGTCACCACGTGCAACGCCACCTCCGGCTCGGCTCGATACTCCAAGCCGTTTACTATCGCATTCCATTTGATGGGCCGGAACTCGATAAACACGGCCGGACGCTCCCAGTTCTCCTCCTGCTCGATAAACTCCACGTTATGGTTCCACAAATCGATGTGCTTGATCGCACCGCCGCCGACCTCTTTCAGACGGTCGCACAGCATTCGGTAAAGTTCTTTTCTCATTTCCTCTCTATTGAAAAATCAACATTGAAATATTCATTTAAATTCTCCTCGATGATTTCGCGCACGATGCGCTCCACCTCCGGCCCCGCACCGAGGAATCGACGACGCGGTATGCGAATCGTTGTTCCGGCTCGTTTGAGGGCCATAAAACGCCAGAAATCGGCCTCTGTGGAGAGTTGTTGCGTCCGTTTATCATTTCGACGCTCCCCGTTCTTTTTTCGTCCGAAACTGCCGGTTGCCTCGTAGTATTTATACCAGAAAAATCGCTTCATCTTGGCCGTCACCACGATTTCGCCCCCGTCGTTGTGTATGGAAGCATACGGCAGATCGGTGAAAAACGTGATGCTGTTCTCGGTCGTCCGGCTTCGCACACTCCTCCGCAAATTGCCCGTATCGATTAGAAGTGTACCGCCCGGGCGGTTCGGGCTTTTCCGTCTCGCCCACGCCTCGCTGAAAAACGCCTGTCGCTCGAAATTACGGTCGAACTCATCGCCGAGCTCCACCTGTATGTCCCGAAGTATCCGCTTGATTATTTTGCCGGCCTCTTCATTCATAGTCCTCGTCCTTAAAGAGCAAAAGCTGACGGGTCTCCTCGTCAGCTATGTGATTCTTTTCCTTCGCATCGGCATTGAGTATGTTGTAGAAGGTCCGTTCGGTAATGCCATAAACCGGATATATGTACCGTCGCCATATCTCCCGGTTCGGGACTCCCGACTTGACGTAACGGTCATATATTCTGTTTATATCTTCCACACGTTTCTTGTAACTTACTCCGCGCCGTTTTGCCATATGGTTTTATTCTGTCTTTTTGGGTTTGTACGGACGCACATCGAGCGTCATGTCGCAACTCACCATTACCCGGCCGCTCCCCTCACACTGGGGGCAGGGACCCGTTTTCCGAAATAACCGCCCGGAATAGATTTCTCCCGTGCCGTGGCATGCCCGGCAAATAGCGATTTTCGGGGCCTTCCTCATTTTCTGTATCATACCGCCTCTTCTCTTTTGGGTTCCACATAGAACGTTTCGTCCTGCACCACTTGTATGCCGCACTTGGCCATCATCTCGATCATCGATTTGCCTGCGCCAAGAGGGTCCTCGTCGGTCGTCACCATTGCCTCCCGGTCGGCAAGCATTTTGTCTTTGGCCAATTCCTCGGTCAGGCGCACATACCCCGGCAGGAACTCTTTGGTCAGTTGTAACGCACTGGCCCAGGTAAAGCCTTTGAGGGTTTTCAATTTAGGGGTGCCGGTGCGGAAGCCTATAACGCCGTGAGCCATTTCGAGGCTCTTTTTCTTGGCGAACAATTCGGTCTGGTTTTCTATGGCATAAGCCTGCAAGGTGTTGAATGCCTTCTCCTTCTCGCCTTCCAGTTCGGCCAACTTATTTGCATACCTCTCTCGGATCTTCGCACACTGCAACTCGATGTCCGCTATAATTTTCATACTCTGTGCATCAGCCTTCGCATAGATGGCGAAAGCCTCGTCGGCAGACTCTCTGGTCACGCCGGAAATAATCACTTTCTTTTCTCTCTTTGCCATAAATTCATTGGTTTAATGGTTTGTTAATCACTGATAATATTGTTGCTTTCTAAAAGGGTCTTGAACGCTTTGTCCCGTGCGGCCTTCGTCTCATACACTCCGTATGTTTTCCACCCTCCGTTGTGCTTTGTGCTGATTTTGATTCTCGGATTCGGATAGTCGTCTTTGCGGATAATGGTGAAACCGGCCGCTTTCACCTTGTTCTGGTCGTTCAGGGTCATGCATCGTCCTCCTCGTAATTTTGCATTTCAGGCTCTTGACAGACCAATGCCGCCTCGTACTGCTCGTAGGCCCATTCGTTGATGTCGCTAAAAAACTCCTCCCGCTCTTCGGCCGACAGCCACGTCGCCGCTTCAAGGAGCTGGATTTTAATCCCGTCAAGGATTTTTCGTGCTTCTGTTTTCATTTCTATTAGTTTTTAGGGGCGTTGGGGTCTATGATTACATAGACGGCTCGGCCCGGTTGTTTCACTTCGTGTTCTTGTCTCTTTTCCGTTTCCTTCACTTTCAGCCCTCCCTTCCGCTCGATGGAGCGCAGCTTTACGGCCAGTTGTTCCAGCTCTTCGGTGCCGAGCCGCCCGAAAGGCATTCCGGCTATCCGGGGATTCAGGCAAAAATCGTTGACCCTTGCCCAGTCCGTGGTGTCGATGCCGATTTTCTGCATGAGTTTCAGACATACGCTTCGGCGGAACCGCAGCTCCTCGCGCAGTTTCTTTCGCCATTCGTCCTGCCCGGTCAGCTGTTCCAGAGCGGCGCAGCACTCGTTGTACTCCGCCCGGGTCATCTCGCGCAGGCTCTCGGTGCGATTCCGTGTATATTGCCTCACGATCGAGCGCTTGAACTCTTCCCGGTCGCCGTAATAGGGCACTTTGCCGAACAGGGCGTAAAAACGGGCGAAATTCGTGACAGCCGAACGCAATGGCACTTGCTCCTTTTGCTGAGGCGCATCCGAATTGGGCTTTGCCAAATTGGTTACTTCCTGTGCCATATCACTCTCCGTTAAGAATCATATCACACTCCGTTGATTTTGTACTGATACGATATACTATCTTGTCAGGAGTAATTGATTTTTCCCTATATGCAGCCTCTGTCTGCTCGGCATATAATCTCTTAAATTCTGACCCCATCTTAGAAAGTATTTCCTTGTTGTAGTGTCCACAAAACCCTATGCGTGAAGTATAAATTTCACGAATTTTCCCTTTATAAGCAGTTGCGGTCAATGTCATTACCACCACTCCTGTTGTATTTTTTTGTTTACTCATGGCAATATATTTTATTCAAACAACACTTTAATGCCGCACGAGGAGGCTACGTCGAGCTCGAGCTTGGCTCCCTTCGACAACTCCCAGCCTCGAAGCATGTAGATATAATCACAACCGAGCAGCAGGGCGATGTCCGCCCGCATGTGCTCCCGCCAATGCGCTTCATCTGGCAGCCCGTTCTTGAACGGGTTCACAGGTTCGTAGCCCTTCAAGCTCAAATAGCGCTCGGCCTGATCGAAAGCCTGACGCCTCTCTTCCAAGTCATAATGGGCTATCGCCCCGCTGATGTACACTTTCTTGTTCATTTTTTTCTGTGGTTTTGTCGTTCGTAAAATTCATTCAATCGTTCTTCCAGTACTACCGTGTAGTTACACAGTTTGCAGCAGCGTCCCTCTTCTTTTATCGGATATGGGTTATACCCGTATCCGATGAACTTCCTGTCGCAAATGCAGCAGATGTTTTCTTGCGTCTTTTCCATGATCATACTATTTCAAATTGTACTACAAAATCATATTCTCTCCGCAGACGGCGAACCTGTGCGATGTTGTCCGGCTCGCTGCCGTAGGGCAGGTAAACACAGCGTTCTCTCGTGTTGACTTTCACGCCCTTCTTCCGGAGTCTATACAGCAGGTTTTTCCGGCGCATTCTCTTTTTGTCCATAATTACAAATTGTTACTTGTTCGTATAAGACCCTCTTCCCATACCACGTAGTAACTCCCAGCCTCGCCGATGGCGCGTCCCTGGCAATACGCCTTGTAGCCTACTACACGCACCTTCATGTCGCAGATATACTTCAGCTTCATTGCTCCACTGCCCATTGGCTGGCTCTTCTTCTCTTGACTAATCCAGATGAAGCTCTTTTTCGGAAAACTGTCCATCAACTCTTTGGCTTTTGAATAATCCCACGGGGCGACCTGGAAAGAGTCTATAATGACAAACTTAGGGCTTTTGGGTTTTTTCAGCCTTTCCACCAATTCGTCAAGGGTGCTTTCCGGCACTACACGAAAGCGCCCCTGTACCTCGTTCATCTTCAAGTAACCCATGCGTCGCTGGAAGCTCTGGTTCACACGCTCCTCATAGCTCATGTATAGTACCGGCCCGTACTTGCACAGCTCTTTGGCGAGCTGCATGACAAACGAGCTCTTACCGCTGGCGCTGGCTCCGCTGATGAACCACGAGGCGTTCTCGGCAGGAAATCCGAACGGTTTGCTCCATCTCTCGTTCCACGGTAGGGTTTTCCATTTCTTGGCCGCTATGTCACGCGGCGTCAAAGCCCGCTTCATTGCGCTGTCATTTTAAGTTTCTCGATCTCCGTGTACACTCTCCTCAGCCCGCCACGTGTCTTACGTACGATTTGTGCGATGTCCGTACCTTCCGGGGCATTGACCTTAGCCACAATCCGAGCCTGCGTCATCAAGAAGGCTTCACGCTCCTTGCCGTCGTCCGGGGTAACCTTGCTGTAACGGTCGCCGTAGCGACTCAGCATCTCGGTATAGCCCACTTTCTTACACTCGATCGAGCGGTTTATCTTTTCCTTCAAGCCGTCCGCTCCCATCATGTACCAAGCGCAACTTCGCTCGGTGGCGTTCCACAGGGCTTTCAGCTCCAAAAACGCCTCGTATTGCAAATCCCCGGCTTCGTCCAATATGATGAGCGGCTTGTCTATCGAACGCAGGTAATACACCAAATCATCGTACATGTCCGAGTAACGCCCCTTACTGTCCACGCCAAACTCGGTGGCGATTCTGCGCACCAGCTTCAATTTGGTTTTTACCTGCGAGCAATCGATATACACGGCATTCTTGTGGGTATGCACATAGTACCGGGCCGTGAAAGTCTTTCCAATGTTAGGCATATCACACAGAATAGACGAAATACTTGACTGCTGGGCAATCTCCAATTGCGAGGTGATATATTCGAAAGTGGCTGTCTTGGCGGCTTTCCACTCCATACCGCCTCGCAGGTTCACCCCCAAACGCCGGGCGATACTTATCCAGTTGGCATCACTCAATACTTTGTCGGTCTGCCCGTTTTTTACGGCACTGTACACCGAAGTGGTGATGCCGATGGAGGCGGCGTGTTTCGCGTCGCTCGGATAGTTCTCACGGTTCGCGGATATCGCCTCCATGATTTTCTGTTTGTGAGCTTCTGTAATCATAATTCTAACGCTGTTTTAGTGGTGTTCTATAAATCTTCTAATGCTCTTTGTGTGTTACTTATGACTGGCTGCCATTCGTACTCTTCCGGTTCTTCATGACCCTCCGCCGAGGGGAGAATAAGGTTTTCGTCATCATCTGCATCATTGACCTGTGGCCGTACTTCCGCTTTGCCTACTTTTGTGATGGCGTTGTCACGTAGGTATTTTTTGAAGTGGGACACATATTTCTGTTGTTCGATGTAATTTGCCACATCTTCATCCGTCTGTTCAGCTATCACGCGGTTATAGGTTTTGATGGGCCGTACCTTGTCTATGTAGCGATCACCCTGGAACAGGTATATGTCCATAGGTTTCCCTTCCTCATCCGGCAGATAATAAGCCGTTACCTTGCTATTGTTCGGCTCCAACTCTTCCAACACCTCCGGGCCGCTTATCCACCAGTCCTCATGTGCCACGCGGACTGTCGAGTTGCGCCGTATGCTCGTCTCCACCTTTTCACCGATATAGCGGCTCAGAGTAAGGCTGTCGAATGGACGCAAGGTCGGGTTGATTTTTGCCACGAGCACCTCCCAGCGGGTCATACCGGGGTATTTCTTCTGGTTGGGGTGTGGGGAGTGGTTCCACTCCCGGTTGTCTGCTATATCATCGGCTACCAGTTCCTCGAATGTGTAATACTTCTTGTCCTCCCATGTGTGATTGCTGCTGTCGCTGATTTTCTTCTGATCCACACGGCGTGCCCCTTTATTGTACCAACGACCCACTCCTTCGTGGTTCTTATGGGCTATTGTAGTTTTGAACGATCCGTTCAGTGGCTCTGAATATTTCTCCTGCGAGTTTTGCGGGGCGCAGAAGTGTACAAACTTGAACACCTCGTCGGCTTTCAGAAATCCGTTCTTGTACTTGATCATCAAGTGCTGTTCCACTTCTATACCTGCCGGTATACCCCAGCCGTGCCGTGCGATAAGCCGGAACATATCGCGGAAACACTCCACTACCAATGCGTCGTCCTTTCCTCGTCCGTAGGCCATTCCAATACGGCACTGACTCACCACGTCGTAAGCGTAATAGGCATGCACATACTCGTTTCCCTTCATGCGGCGCGGTAAATCCACATCGTCCATCGTTATCTGGCTTAATGCCCATTCACCTCCATGACGGTGCATGTGCGGCATTTGCTCGTGCATGAACGTAGTATAACTGCGCAGGGAATGTTCTACCAGCAGCTTGTTGCTCGGCTTGTTTAAGATGTTGCGAATGGTGCTTTTACTAAGTTCCTTCGGGTTACCGTTCTTGTCGACAAAGTCATCTGGGTCGAATATCTCACCAGTCTCAAAATCCCATACCTCCAATTCGCCACATACGAACTGTATATACATCTCATGCACGTCGCTTCCGTAGGGCTGGTTAGGAAGCACCCTCAGACTCATCACGAGCCGTTCGTCTTTATACGTTGTCTTGCGTTTGTTCTGGTTACCGAACTTACCGCTGATAAGGCACTCGTAGCCGCATTGTTTGTACTCATTTACTTTCTTGCGGAAGCGGAGAGTACTGGCCGGAAGATCGTGTCCGAACTCCTCGCGTAACGTCTCGATAGTAGTGGCCATCATATCCCAGTTGTATTTCTCGCCCATCAGTCTGCGGTAGTCACGGCTGCGGTTATATAGGCGAATGCAGGTATTCAATACCGAGGCGTTCACTGCGTACTTTTGGGCAAGTTCGTCTGAAGCCTTGTCGCTGTGCTGACGGGAGGCCCAGTCCATGAAATAGGTGACGGCAGCCTGGTCAAGCTCGTAGTTCGACAAGATCCAGCAGCGAAGCAGGACGGCGTTGCCGTAGGGGTGTTTCTCTTTGACTTGATCCAAATATGGGGTAGGCAGACTTTCGACAACGACCATGGCACAATTACCCTTTCCTCCTCCGCGTCTGGCTATCTTCAGCTTGTTACGTCTGGCAAGCTGACGACAATAATCCCCTGTCAGAATGCCATCCGCCTCAAGCTCGCGTACAGATATGCAAAGTTTGTTGTCGCAATACTCCATCACCCGCCTCCTTTATTTCAATGCCAATGCCCAGTTTTGGATATTTTTAATATTGCTTACCACCACATTCTCATAGTGGCGCACCTTCTCGCCTTTGTGGAATACATCGCAGCCTCCGTTCTCGAAGGAGAACTCCAGTATCGTATTGTTCGGCAAATACTGGCGCATGTAACCGTCGGCATCGAACAGGCACTCTATTTCGGGTATCTCCACCATGACAATGCCCCCGCGTTCCATCGCCAGCTTGCGGATTTTCCTTGCAAGCTCAGTATCGCCGCGCTTGCTGTCGAAACGGATGGCGTTAAACACCGTGCGCTCCGTTACACCTAATGCCTTCATGATAAACATGCGGTCTTCCTTCGTAATGTGGATGTACTTCTTCATTTTATCTCACTTTTAATGGTTGGTATTCTTGTTTTTAGTACCTTTAAAGCCAAATTTTTAAAAATGAACATATATGGTACCATTAGTATTGCTTACAGTCGACATTGTTCCCCTCGACCAAACAATGGGCGAAGAAGAGCTTCGCGAACTATCTGTTCCCTGTCTAAATCACCTGAAGGAGTTAAAGGGTAGCTTTGACCGCAACGACAACATACAGCTCTGCATCCGTCAGTACGCACAAGAAGATGGACACTGCAAACTGACCGCTCGGCTGGTAATGACGATATCCGTTGGCGCTCAACGCGCACAGCATCTTTGTCGGGTACTTGATTCGTACAGGCAGCTATTCCAGTACGAACTACCCAATTGCATTGTAAACGCTCACTCTGAAATTCTGAAATTTCAGTAGCTGAAAATCTTTTGTTGCTCATATCTTTATGCTTTAACTGTTAATCGTCTTGTGGGGCATGGGGAATCGAACCCCAACGCAAAAACCATTGCCCCGTGTGTCTTTCCACACCGTCCGCCCGTCTCTTGACGCCTTCCGGGCTGTCACGCTCGTTTTTTTATTATCCGGCGACATTCTCGTCTTTACCGATAAAGTCAAGGAACATGATAAACTTGCCGCGTAAATCCCGGATCAATTCCAGTTCTAAAATATGGGCAAGCTGGGTAGTAGCACTGGTAGTATTTAATCGCAATTTTTCGCCAAGCAGGGTATTGGTAATGTTATTCACTTTATTTACCAAATATGACCGGATATCTTCAAGGCTTCCTGAGTTTACCACGGCTTTCAACTTGCGATACTCGGAAAGTTCAAGCTGTACTTTATACATATCTTCCGCATGATCCATAAAAAATGACTCATAATCCTCATTCATAATTCGCGTATAGTTGTCGGCCTCTTCCAATAGGCCATCGATACGGCTTTTTACCCGTTCTGCCACAAATTCCTGCTTTTTTCTCATCGTTTCTTGATTTTCCATCATCTCACTTGTTAATAATCGGTTTCGGTTCATATTCTTTAATCTCTGACACTCGTTAATTTCAAGCCAATTTTGTATATTTGAACGCCCGTTCTTCATTGAACGTGCTGCAAAGTTAAACAAGTTTTCTCGTCTATGCAAGAAAATAAACAAGAAAAATCGCCTATAAAGCAGAGGATCTTGCTTTTTTTGGCAAAAAAAGCGGTTACCCAATACGAATTCTATAAGAATACTGGGATAACAAGAGGTGTATTAGGTCAAAATAATGGTATAAGCGAGGAAAATATATCGAGATTTCTTGCCTATTATCCTGAGGTAAATATAGAATGGCTAATGACAGGTCGAGGAGAGATGCTCGCTGATGACCAAGCCGCACACACTAGACATAAATCAATCGATGCCAACAAACATCCTGTAGCCTCTCTTGCAACAGAACCAGGCAAAGGTATTCCTCTCATACCCATTGAGGCAATGGCTGGCGCACTCACCGGCGAACAATCCGTTCTTGAATATGAATGCGAGCGTTACGTCGTGCCTATGTTCAAGGGAGCTGATTTCTTGATTCCTGTAAAAGGATCAAGCATGTATCCCAAATATAGCTCCGGAGATATTGTGGCATGTCAGTGCGTGCCAATGTCGGACTTGTTTTTCCAATGGAATAAAGTATATGTCATTGATACCAATCAAGGGGCACTCATCAAGCGCATCAAACCTGGAAGCGATGAAAAGCATGTACTAATTGTTTCCGACAATGAGAAATATGATCCTTTCGAGTTACCAATATCCTCTATATACGCCGTTGCACTCGTTATTGGTGTTATTAGACTTGAATAATTTAGTTAATAATATGGAAGTTCTTATTTTCTTCATTGTTATCATCATAATATAGGTATGCTCAAAGGAGAAATAGGACGCTTGAAAGAACAAATACGGCAAATGAAAATCGAAAAAGGAAAAGTTGCATCGGATGCATCCATTTCCGAAATTGCAAATGTAGGATAGAAAACTATTTCAAAATAACATGAAGATAAATTGGAACATGAAAACATTTTTATTGCTGGTCATACCTGCATTGTTAATATCTTGTGACTATAAACAAAACAGTCAGCAAAAAGCCGAAGCCGTAGTTGTTAAATTCATCAATGACAATTTGGAAAACAACGACAGTTATGAAAGTATAATATTTGATAGCCTTGCCCAAGCAAAAATACCATACGAAATACTCCCGACTGGCCGTTATTATCTATCTAAAATGGAAGAACATACAATTGCAGCAAAAGAAAAATTAGAATGGGCTAAAAAGTGGGGAGAAGTAACGGATGTGAGCAAAGACTTAAAGCAAGTTGAAGTTCACACCAAATTAGTTAAAGCTTATGGTGATTCCATTACCATAGCAAAAGCACACTATAAGCAAGACACTACATTACTTGAGCTTCCACACAAATTTAGGTACTATGATGAAAGAAAAAAACGACATGTCATAGAGTATAATCGTTTTATACTTGACAAGGATTTAACTAAAATCATCGGTATCATAATAATGGATAACAAAGGAAAGCTCATTTATTATGGTCGGGCTCAATAATCCCGCACTCATACTCAAGCGTTCCTTAATCCTACTCCCGAAATCCCCGTTACATTCGTTCCCCTCCCTGTGGTGTCCTCTCCCATTACACCATAAGAGTTGTCGGTATTCCCGATTTTACAGGCTTCCCGGGGAGGTAAGGTGGCAAAAAAGGTGGTTTTAAGGGTGGGGGTATCGGTGCAAAAATCGGGGTCGAAATTAAAATTATGGTATTTATACCTCTCTCCTGTGCGTATCCTCAAAACCCACTTTTGTCACGCCAAATATAAAAAAGTGTCACGCCAAACTGTCACACCAAGTGTCACTCCTTTCCCAAAATCGACCATTTTAAGCACAAAAAAGGGAGGCACGACAACCTCCCATAAAAATACCAGCAAAATGCCGTTCATATTGCGTTCTAAACCCGTTGAAACATTATTCCTTAGAATGGCCGCCGGAGCCGCCCGAAATAAGCGTAGATTGCTTTATTATAGCCCGTTTCGTACATACCGTACCGTTCCCGGAAAGCCCTGCGTGAAGTAGATAATTCTTCGTTGCACCCACCTGTTCAGCCGTCAGCACCGTATATACCGCCGAAATGCTACTGAAATACCAGTCTTTCCGCTTCGTTCCGTCTATTCCGTGCGTCAAATGCACATGTATAACCTTTGCCATATTATTACCATTTTTGCCTGTAAATATACCATATAATTATTATATAGAATATATTTGATATTTAATTTATCAAAAACAAGACACAAAAAAAGCAGCACAAATCGCTGCCACTCCCTTACTTTACCCGACCTCAACTCCATGTAAACCTCATGTAAGCCGAAAGTATCTGTACCGCCAACCAAACGAGCCACAACAGCCCCTCCACGTAAACATCAATTAAACCCACGTAAACATTTCGTTTTGTACGCCTTAATGCCGTCGTCATACACAACCCTTTGACCTACAAACCTTTTCTCTTTTTTTTCTATCTCCACCCATATACATTTCGTTCTGTGCCCAGTATCGGCTCGTATTTTTTGTAAAACAGCGTGAGGAGGATAAACCCGACGAAGGCGAGGGGCGCTCCTATCAGGGCGGGATATTGATATCCCAGTCCGGCTTGCAGGGGTAGACCTCCGATATATGCGCCGATGGCATTGCCGAGATTGAAAGCCATTTGTATACAGGCTGCTCCCAGTAACTCGCCTCCTTTGGCAAAGTGAATGATAGAGATTTGTTGAGGACTCGACACAGCGAACAGCCCGGCTGTACAAAGGCACATGAGCAGGGCTGTGAGCCAGTTGATATGAGCTACGAAGAAAATGCCCAATAATGCCGTAAAGAGTATGAATTGGGTAGAGGCGGCCACACGTCCGGGGGTATATTTGTCGGATAACTTCCCGCCCAAGAGATTCCCGACTACCATACCGAATCCGGCCAATACCATCAATAGGGTAATGCTTTCTGTGGAAAATCCGGAAACTTTCGTAAGGAGGGGATTTATGTAGCTATACCAACAAAATACGCCTCCGTTTCCCAACATGGTAGCTCCCAAAATAAGCCACGGGGCTCCGGTTTTCAAGAAACGGAATTGCCCTTTGAACCCTGTATCGGGTAGTCCTTCGACTTGGGGAACCCATTTCCAGATGTAATAAAGTATGATGATACCCCATACTCCTACTAGCATGAATGTGAGTCTCCACGATAACAACGTGCTGAGCGATGTTCCTAACGGGACTCCGAACAGGTTGGCGATGGTCATGCCGGCAATCATAATAGAGACCGCCTCGGAGCCTTTTCCCTTGTCGGCAAGTTTCTCTGCGACAACCGATGCGACGCCGAAATAGGCTCCATGTGGTAACCCCGATATGAATCGGGCGACAAGCATAGTCCAGTAGTTGGGCGACAGTGAGGCAAAGATGTTTCCTACCATCATGATCGCCACCAGTCCTAACAAAATATTTTTTAACGGGAGTTTACGGGCGAGGGTAAGCATGGGCGCTCCTGCGCAAACACCGAGAGCATAGGCCGAAATCAAGTGTCCGGCGGTCGGGATACTGATGTGCAGATCGGCTGCTACATAAGGCAGTATAGCCATCATGACAAATTCGGCTATACCTAATCCTAATGTGCCGAATGCCAGTGCGATAAGACTCTTTTTCATTTCTATTTAATTACCTATTGAGCAGTGAGGCCGCGTGATTTTTGTGGACCTTCTGAAAAAATCGGGTGCAAAGGACGTGAATAAGACTGTTTTGTCCAAAATAATCGACTTATTTTTTTCGTGAGAGACTAAATTTTTTTGGGCATCTTTTAAATGCGAACAGATAGTATCTGTCGTGTAGTATTTAAAACAGCTTCTTATTGAAATGAAGATATTGCAAAAAAAAAAAAAAAACTGCAAATCCTTGTTGAAGAAGGATTTGCAGTTTCGATGAGCCAGATTTACATTATTTGACCTCGATTGTTTTTACGACTCCATCATTACTTTGAACGGGTAATTTAGGAAGTTCGACAGACAGAACACCGTGTTCGACGTGAGCCGCTATCTTGTTTTTGTCTACGTTATCGGGCAATATCATTGTCTGTTGGAATTTAGAATAAGAAAATTCACGACGCAGATAGTGCTCTTTTTTTCTTTCTTCCTTATTTTCGCTTTTCTTTTCCATCGTGATAACGAGATTGTCATTGTCATCGATGTGGATTTGAAAATCGTCTTTTGTCATACCCGGAGCCGCCACTTCAATGCAGTAGTCGTTTTCATGCTCTACCACATTGATTGCCGGAGCCGTTGCATTAGCTTTTTCCATCCAATCGTTATCGAAGAAATCATTGAAGATACTCGGTAACCAACCTTGATTTTTTCTTGTGGGTAACATAGTTTTAATCTCCTATTTTTAAGTTGTTTAATCTTTTCTTTGACTTCGGCTCTTTCGATAACCGACTTCATTCGGATATTTGCAAACGACGTGCCAATATATTTTTCGAGGTTTATTGTTCGGGTATGTATGACAATAGTTATCCAAAGTGGACAAAATTATTCCGTAGAGTAATTATTGTCACTTTTTTCGGGCAGGGGAGGACGTTGGGAATCGATAGGTAAGTCATAGTTTTTTCGATTATGCCATAAATCGGTTATGGTGTGATTATACTTTTGCTCAAAAAAAAGAGAAGAGTATGGAAATACAAGAACAACAATTTGTCCGGGAACTGGCGGAGAGCCGTATGCAAATAGAATTATTGAGGAATCGAGTGTTGTTGCGTTATTACGCCCAATTGCTCGAACTCGATATCATAGAGCAAACCCAAGAAGTGAAAGCTCTCATGAGCAGTATCAACACGCTCGAACGCTATGCCCGTAAATATGAGCCGAAAGAACCGACCGTGGAGCCTGTCCCCGTAGAAAACGGGGGATCGGGAGAAGTTTCCCGGAACAAAGAGGGAGAGTCGGAAAGTATCGATGTACTGTCGGGGAAAACTATGCCTTGTGTTTCTGCTCGTTCGGGGGTAGAGAATATGACGGCTGTACCTTCCCGGTCGGCGGCAGTGCGAAATCTCCCTAACGGATTGAAAATAAAATCGGTTACGACTCGTGGAAAATCGCATCGAAAATAGATTGCAGATGAAAAGGCGCAAATTTCTATTCGGTAAGGTTGTTTTGAAAATTGTTTGAGCTATCTTTGCGCAGGATGCGAAAATAGGCTGCATTCGGCAAAGTCAAGCGAGCTTGCTTTTGCCCTCATTTGCACTATCTTTGCGTATATTGTGAAAGCAGGCCGGGCTCGGCGTAACAAATGGAATTCGGTTCTGCTCCCTTTGCTTGCATGGACTCTACAATTTTACGGAACGATGAAAACGATACGAGAGATATATCGCATAGGGTATGGCCCTTCGAGTAGTCATACAATGGGGCCGAGAAAGGCTTCCGAAATATTTTTGAACCGCCACCCTGAGGCTGTGGCGTTCGAGGTCATTCTGTACGGTAGTCTTGCAGCTACGGGAAAAGGGCACTTGACCGATGTAGCGATTCTCGATACCCTTCAACCTCATGCCCCGGTCGAGATTGTGTGGAAACCGTCGGTATTTCTGTCGTTTCACCCGAACGGCATGACTTTTCGCTCGAAAAATAGTTTGGGCGAAGTGACCGACGAATGGACCGTGTTCAGCGTGGGAGGAGGGGCTTTGGCCGAAGAAGGGAAGCCTTTCGACAAGACACCGGAATTGTACGAAATGAATAGTATGACTCAGATTCTCTCTTGGTGTGAACGGACGGGGCGCAGTTATTGGGAATATGTGCAGGAATGCGAAGACCACGATATTTGGGACTATTTGGCCGAGGTGTGGTCGACTATGCGCGAGGCTATCGAACGAGGGCTCGATCAGGAGGGTGTATTGCCCGGTCCGTTGAATTTGCGGCGGAAAGCCTCTTCTTATTATATAAAGGCGAAGGGTTATAAAGACAGTTTGAAAAGTCGGGGATTGGTATTTGCCTATGCGTTGGCCGTGAGTGAAGAGAATGCATCGGGCGGGCGTATTGTAACCGCACCCACTTGCGGATCTTGTGGAGTCGTGCCGGCGGTATTGTACCATTTGCAAAAGAGTAGGGAATTCAGCGATACCCGCATTTTAAGAGCGTTGGCGACCGCCGGTTTGGTGGGGAATATCGTGAAGCAAAATGCTTCTATATCGGGAGCCGAAGTGGGGTGTCAAGGCGAAGTGGGAGTGGCATGTGCTATGGCTTCGGCGGCAGCCAGCCAGTTGTTCGGCGGTAGTCCCGCACAAATCGAGTATGCCGCCGAAATGGGGCTGGAACATCATTTGGGTATGACTTGCGATCCTGTGTGCGGATTGGTACAGATACCTTGTATCGAACGGAATGCCTATGCTGCGGCGAGGGCTTTGGATGCTAATATCTATTCGGCTTTTACCGATGGGAATCATCGTGTATCGTTCGACAAGGTGGTGGCTGTAATGAAACAAACTGGGCACGATTTGCCGTCTTTGTACAAGGAGACCGGGGAGGGTGGCCTTGCCAAAGATTACGAACAGATGTAAAAAACAGATTTGTAAATCACTCTGGAAATTTCGACCGAGGCAAGTCTCGACCAGTCGATTCCCTGTCGGCTGCTTGTGTCTATGTTTTTGTCCCCCCTTAGCTGTTTTTGGCTCAGTAGGAAATCAGTAGGGATTGCCCTTTTATATTTCCGACCCCTCTCCTTAGAAATTACCATTTCTTCGGTTTCACTACTATATTGCTATGCAGCACAAGAGAGAAGGGGTAAGGTACACTAAGAGACAGAAGGGCTAAAATAACAGTAGGGCGATGTTGCTGGAAAATTTTTACACTCCTCCCCTGTGTTTTGCAACGTAAAATATAGGGGAGGTGGCCGCGGGCAGGAGGGGTTAAAGAAATGTTTCTTTGGTTTTACCACTATATTGCTCTACAACAAAGGGGTGAAAGGGTTACACACACACCAAGTGACGGAAGGATTAATAGATATGTCAGGAGGTTAAATACATTCCCTTTTCTCGGAGAGTGAGCAAAAAGGGAGGTGAATTTGTTTTTATGGTGAAGTTACTTTATATTTGTAGTTGTTTAAGCAATGATTAATATATGAACTTTTCCGAATTGAATATAGAAATGGTGTTCGCTTTGATGAGCGGTAAATTGTCAGCTGCGATTAATCGGAAATTATATCGTAGTTTTCGAAAATTGTCTATCGATATAACTCCCGAACAATGGACTGTATTGTATTATTTATGGTCGCGGGACGGAGTGACTCAGCAGGAATTGTGTAATGTTACATTTAAAGACAAACCGAGCATGACCCGGCTAATAGATAATTTGGAAAAGCAACAGCTTGTCGTTCGTTCTCCGGGCGTGAAAGACCGGCGTATCAATTTGATTCATCTTACAGATAAAGGTCGGGAGTTGGAGGTGGCTACGAAACCTTTGGTGACGGCTATTATGAGAACGGCGTTGGACGGCTTTTCGGATAGAGAAGTCGAGATGGCCGGGAGAATGTTGACCAAAGTTTTCGGTAATTTGAAAAATTCGTTGGAGGATTAAGAAAATCTGTCATGATTAAATATATGAGGCATATATTCATTTTTATAGTTGTATGGCTTGCGGCAGGGACGATTTGTTCTTTCGCGCAATACAAGCCCGATCGTTTGGGAGAGGGTTTTGAAGCAAAAACTATCGCCATGCCGGACGATTACAGCGGAAGGGTAGTGACGACTCTTGTTCGGAGTTTATCGTCGTGCGACACGCATAAAGCGGTGCTTTACGTGCACGGATATAACGATTATTTCTTTCAGGAAACGCTGGCTCGGACGTTTAACGATTCCTGCTTTAATTTCTATGCCGTGGATTTGAGAAAATACGGACGCTCGTTATTGCCGGAACAAACGCCGTTCGAGGTTCGAGATTTGCAAGAATATTTTGCCGATATAGATACGGCTCTGACTCTTATTCGAGAGGAGGGAAATACCGATATTGTGTTGATGGCTCATTCGACGGGAGGATTGATAACATCGCTTTATTGTGAGGCTCATCGCAACGATTTGCCGGTACAGGGACTCATTTTGAACAGCCCGTTTCTCGACATGAATATGAATTGGTTCTATGAGAAGATTCTGGTTCCTATCGTGTCGGCTTGGGGGCGTTGGTTTAAAGGAACGAAGATAAGTCAGGGAAATTCTACCGCTTATGCCGAGAGTTTGCTAAAAGATCATCATGGGGAATGGAATTATGATACCGACTTGAAATTTAAGGTATCTCCGCCTGTTTCTTCGGCATGGATACGGGCGATACATCGCGGTCACAATCAAATTCATAAAGGGTTGCATATTCCCTGTCCCGTTTTGTTGATGTATTCGAGTCAATCGGTAGACGGGAATAAATGGACGCCTCAACATCAATCGGGAGATGCTGTACTCGATGTAAAAGATATTGCCCGCTATGGTCGCATGTTGGGACCAAAAGTCACAGAGTTTGAGGTTCAGGAAGGAATGCACGATCTCGTACTTTCGAAACTTTCGGCTCGTCAAGCTGCTTATTCCGAGATGTTTCGTTGGCTTCGGAGCAACGGATTGAACGAGTGATACCCCCAAAGTTCGTTTATTCTCCGAGGGGCATCGAAAACACGATGTGGGGCATATCGATGCCTCGGTAGTGTTTTACGATGGTATCGTCGGGAGTCATACCGATTCGTTTTGCGACTCCTTGCGAAGGAAGGTTATTGTCGCGGATAATGGAGTAAATGCGTTTTATACCCAAAATGTGGGAGGCATAGTCGGCACATGATCGTGCGGCTTCGGTAGCATACCCGTTGTGCCAGAAATTCATGCGAATGAGATAGCCTATTTCGGGAACGGTTTGTTCTCTGTATGGTTGCATAGTGATGCCACATTGTCCGATGAGTTCTCCGTTTTCTTTAAGAACGGCTCCCCATAAACCGACTTTGTCTTCGGCATATCTCTTTATTTGTCGGTCTAACCATTCCCGGACTTCTGTGCCGTTGAATGCGCCTTCGTAGGCGTACATCACCTCGTTGTCTTGTAAGAGTTTACAAACTTCATGAAAGTCGTTCGGGCATAACTCTCTGAGAATTAATCTCCGGGTTTCTAATATCGTTCTCATTTCACAGGTCTCCGGTTAAAGACGTTGTTATTCGGCATTCTGTTCGGATTGCTGTTTTTCCAACTGTAAGACTTGTTTGTCTGCGAGTTCGAGTGTGCGTACGTTCAGTTGATATTCTCGTTTGAGGTCATCGACATTTTTCATGAGGTTGGCGAGCTCACGGGTCGCTTTAACGGCTTCGCGAGTGACGGGGTCGAGCGATAGAGTGTATCGGTTTCCACCCAAGTAAGTGAGGGTTATTTTTTTACTCGTATTATTCGCTATGAGTGCTGCGACGGCAGAACATTGACCGTCTTTGTATGTCACGATTTCGGTATATTTGCCGTCGTTGGTGAACCGGTAATTATTGGCTCCGTCGTACCCGATAACGAGAGTTTCGGCTTTACTTTTGTCCGGGAGCGTCGCCCGTATGGAACTGTGTTTTATCGGTGTGCTTCCGTAATATACGCTTGCCAACTGCATTTGTCCGTTTTCTGTGACCAAAACTTTCAATTGGCTACGATTTATCGCGGCTTGTTTGGGAAGTTTCTTATATATATAATTCCCTTCCGTTTGGTATTTGGCGTCTTTTTCGAACCGGAAGTTTTTCTTGGCCGCTTCAAGTTCGGTTTGTCTCACTTTGAGTACACTGTCTATATAAAGCAGGTTTTGCTCACTCTCTTTTTGTTTTACGCGGCACATGAGCAACATACCCGCTTTTATCTGTTTGAAGGCTTTGGGGTATAATAATTCGATACTGTCGATAGCGTTTTTAGCATTGGCGTATTGACCGTTTTCGAATAACTTCCGAGCTTTTTCATATTGAGCGTTAGCTTCATTACTATTATCTCCACAGGAGAATAATACTATCGCACAGGAGCATATCCAAAAGTAAAGATATTTAGCCATAATTGATCGGTGTATTGTATTTGATGTTTAATTCTATCTAATAGACCCTCTCTGTACATCTTTGACCCCCTTAACGGTTTTGAGCTTTTTCATCAGACTGTTGAGGGAGGAGATGTCATCGACCGTGACGGTGATATGCCCTTGAAAAAGGCCGTCGTTCGAGTCGATCGAGATGCCTCTCATATATATGTTTTTCTCTTTTGAAATAATCGATGTAATGTTCGTTACGATACCGATATCGTCGTTTCCGATAACTCGCAGGACGGTGACGTATTTGGACCCCATTTTGCCCGACCAGCGGGCATTGACTACTCTGTAACGGTAACGACTGTATATGTGCCGCGCGTTCGGACAATCTTTACGGTGTATCTTGATAGTTCCTTCCGTGGAGACGAATCCAAAGATTTCGTCGCCGTAAATGGGGTTGCAGCATTTGGCCAATTTATAGTCGATACCTTTGACATCGCCGCCTATGACGAGCTCGTCTTCTTTCGATTCGTCGGGTTCTTTTTGTAAAGTAAATTCTTCTGCCGTACGAGTTTCGTATTGTTCTTCGTTTTCTTTTTTATCGATTTCGAGATAAAGGTCGATTACGCGATTAACGTCGATATGTTCATCGGCCAATTCGTTGTAAAAATCGGTGACGGTTTTATAGCCCATTTTTTTTATAAGGCGCATCATTACACCGTCTTCCATCTCTATTTTGCGGTTTTTGAATCGTCTTTGCAAAAGCTCTTTCCCATATTCCGCCGCTTTATTCTGCTGTTCGTTCAGGGCTTGCTTTATCTTTACCCGCCCTTTCGATGTCGCGGCTATGTTGAGCCAGTCTTGCTTCGGGGTCTGGTTGGGAGAGGTAAGTACTTCGATCGTATCGCCGCTTTTCAGTTTGTATTTTATGGTTTCGATCTTTCCGTTTACCTTGCCGCCGACACATTTGCCGCCTAACCCGGTGTGAATGAGGAATGCGAAGTCCAGTAACGTGGCTCCCAAAGGCAATTTGTATAGGTCTCCTTTCGGAGTGAATACGAATACCTCTTTGTCGTAGAGATCCATTTTGAAATCGCGCATGAGTTCCAAAGCTCCACCGTTTCCGGCCGCTTCGAGTACTTCGCGCACATTGTTCATCCAATCGTCCAGCCCGTTCTCGCTTTTAATTCCTTTGTATTTCCAGTGGGCGGCAAGTCCTCGTTCGGCTATTTCGTCCATTCGCCGGGTGCGTATTTGTACCTCTACCCAGCGTTGTTTCGGTCCCAGTACAGTGATGTGTAACGATTCGTATCCGTTCGATTTGGGAATGGACAGCCAGTCTTTCATTCGCTTGGGGTTGGGCTGGTACATATCGGTAACGATCGAATATACCTTCCAACAGTCTGCCTTTTCCTGTTCGAGGGGAGTTTCCAGTATGACACGAATGGCAAACAGGTCGTAAATGTCTTCCAAATCGGCTTTTTGTTTTTTCATCTTATTCCAGATGGAAAAGATGGATTTCGTGCGGCCCTTGATTTCGAAATGTAGACCTTCGGCTTCGAGTTTTTGTTTTACCGGTTGGATAAATTCCATGATGTATTTATCCCTGTTCCTCTTGGTTTCGTTGAGCTTGTGGGCTATCTGGTCGTAGATTTCCCGATTGGTGTATTTCAGGGAGAGGTCTTCCAGTTCCGATTTTATGGAGTATAGTCCCAATCGGTGCGCCAGCGGAGCATAAAGATAGGAGGCTTCACAGGCGATGTCATAACGGTATTTTTCGTTGGGGTGGTGGTTTATCATTTTCATGACGCAAAGCCGGTCGGCGATCATGATGATGATAACTCGTATATCTTCGGCGAACGATAGTAACAGTTTGCGGAAATTCTCGCTTTCGACGGCCGCCTGTTTGGCATACAAGCTGTTCGATTTAATGAGACCCCGAATGAGCTGGGCTATGTCGTCCCCGAATTCTTTTTTTACGGTTTCGATAGTGAGGAATTCGCTGACGACCAAGTTGAAAAGTAGAACCGAAATAAGCATACTGCGTTCTAATCCCACCCTGTCGCATAAGATGAGCGCAGTATTCAGATTACGGACAACAGGATTTATTCCTTGTTTGTTTCGCTGATAGTGCCCTGTTTCGACGGCTTCGGAAATGAGGCGACGCATGCGGTTGAAGTCTTCGATTCTTAAAACCGGGCGACTATTGCGTAACAGTTGCCGATAGACCGATAGGACATTTTCTTTTTCGTCGAGTGTAAAATAGCTTTTTTCGGGCATAAGGTGCGACTGTTTTCAAAAATTCTGTCTCAAATATATATTTTTGTGGGTAAAAATGCGCTTTTTTTTAGAGCTTTTTGTAGTTTTGGGAACGGAATTAAAATTCATTATTCATTACAAGCTATGTTTACACCGGAAGATTTAGATTTGTTTGCCGAGAAAGGTATTGACGTACATACGGTTGAGGAGCAGTTGGCCTCGTTTAAAAGCGGATTTCCTTTTTTAAGGATATTATCTTCTGCTTCTGTCGGGAACGGTATCTTATCGCTTGACGAACAGCAAACGCAATATTATCTCGATTTGTGGGAAGGTTACTTGAAAGATAATCATAAGGTCGTGAAGTTTGTTCCGGCATCGGGAGCTGCGAGTCGTATGTTCAAAGATTTGTTCGCATTCCTTTCTGCCGATTACAATGAACCACAAACTGATTTCGAAAAGAAATTTTTCAATTCGATCGAACATTTTGCTTTTTACTCCGATCTTGACGAAGCCTGTTTGAAGAATGAAGGAAGGAGCATAACCGATTTGATAGAATCGGGCAATTACAAAGCGGTGGTGTCCAATCTGCTCGAAGCGAAGGGCTTGAATTATGGTTCTTTGCCGAAAGGGTTATTGAAATTTCATCGTTATGCGACGAATAACCGTACGGCTATGGAGGAACATTTGACGGAGGGAGCTCTTTATGCCGCCAGTTCCGACGGGGAGGTCAATATTCATTTTACGGTATCTCATGAGCACCTTGCCGATTTTAAAGCATTAGTAGCCAAGAAGAAAGCGGATTATGAGCGACGTTATGGCGTACGTTATCATATTAGTTTTTCCGAGCAAAAGCCTTCTACCGATACTATTGCGGTCGATGCGAATAACGAGCCGTTCCGAGAGAATGGTAGGCCGTTGTTCCGTCCGGGGGGACACGGGGCTTTAATCGAGAATCTGAACGACATAGATGCCGAAATCATATTCGTAAAAAATATAGATAATGTAGTGCCCGACAGATTGAAAGAGCCGACCGTGCGCTTTAAGAAAATCATCGGAGGGGTGCTGGTATCGTTACAAACAGAGATAAACCGTTATATTACCATGTTGAAAAGCGGGAAATACACGATCGACGATTTACGGGAAATGATACGGTTTTTGCATAAAAAGCTTTTCGTCAGAAATGAGGAAACCAAACATTTGGAGGATGCGGAGCTGGCTTTGTATTTGTTGCGGAAGTTGAATCGCCCGATTCGTGTATGCGGAATGGTTCGCAATTCCGGCGAACCCGGCGGGGGGGCCTTTATTGCTTATAATCAGGACGGAACCACATCTTTGCAGATTTTGGAGAGTTCACAAATAGATATGTCGAATCCAGATGCTAAGGAGCAGTTCGAGTCGGGTACTCATTTTAATCCGGTAGATTTGGTTTGTGCCGTGAGGGATAATAAGGGCGAGAAATATGATTTGCCGAAATACGTAGATAAAAATACCGGTTTTATTTCGCTTAAATCGAAGAATGGCAGAGAGCTGAAAGCTCTTGAATTACCGGGGCTTTGGAACGGGGCCATGAGCGATTGGAGTACTGTTTTCGTGGAGGTTCCCGCAGAGACGTTCAATCCGGTCAAGACAGTTAACGATTTACTCCGTTCGCAGCATCAGTAAAGTGTGGGAATCGGCATGGAATAGAGGGCGATATGCAGTGGTATATCGCCTTTTTTTGTAACTTTGCACTTGCGAGGATAAGCATCGCCGTGGTATGGACCCAATAGACTTTTGTTTATACCTCTGGCCTGTATTACCATTGCATATGATTGATGAGAATAGTGGGGCATGAAATCTAACCGATTTTTATTCTTCGGCTATTCGTTAAGTAAAAAAGAAAAACAAGAATAGAAAATATGACATTTGAAGAGTTCGGATTGTCCGAAAATGTTATGCGAGGGCTGGATGCCATGAATTTTAAGGAGGCGACTCCTGTTCAGGAACAAACCATTCCTGTGATATTGCAAAAAAGAGATTTAATAGCTTGTGCTCAAACCGGTACGGGAAAGACGGCCGCCTATATACTGCCATTACTGAATCTGCTTACAGAAAAGCAGGACGACGGAGATAGAGTGCGTGCTGTGATTGTCGCTCCTACGAGGGAGTTGGCGCAACAGATCGACATGCAGTTCGAGGGATTTTCCTATTTTCTTCCTATTTCTACTGTTGTGGTTTCGGGTGGGGGAGACGGCGCTTCATGGGACCAGCAAAAGCGGGGGTTAACGATGGGTGCGGACATTATTATCGCCACACCGGGACGGCTTATCTCTCATTTGAATATCTCGAATATCGATTTTTCGGGAGTGGAGTGTTTTATTCTCGATGAGGCCGACCGGATGCTCGACATGGGTTTTTATGACGATATTATGAAAATAGGTAAAAAATTGCCCGAGAATCGTCAAACGGTCATGTTTTCGGCGACTATGCCTCCCAAGATTCGGCAGTTAGCCAAGAATATCATGAACGAACCGGTAGAAGTCAATGTGGCTATCTCGAAACCGAACGAGGCCATAGACCAGTCGGCTTATGTCTGTTATGAGAGTCAGAAGATGGGAATCGTCGATTGGCTTTTCAAGGAACCGACTGGAACGAAAACGATCGTTTTCTCTTCTTCGAAACAGAAAGTAAAGGAGTTGGCATTTTCCTTGAAACGAAAAAAATATAAGGTAGAGGCGATGCACTCAGACTTGGAGCAATTGGAGCGCGAATCGGTCATGCTTGATTTTAAAAATAATAAAATCGATATTTTGGTGGCAACCGATGTTATTTCCAGAGGTATCGATATCGATCAAATAGGATTGGTCATTAATTATGACGTACCGCATGACCCGGAGGATTACATTCATCGCATCGGTCGCACGGCCCGAGCTAATGCCGACGGTACAGCCATTACGTTCGTGTCGGAAAAAGAACAAGGCAAATTCCATCGAATCGAATTGTTTTTGGGGTATGATATTCCTAAACGGGAATTGCCCGAAGGGTTGGGCGATGCTCCGGTTTATTCTCCCAAACAAGGTCGGGGAGGTCAACGAAATCGAGGCGGTAAGAGAGGCAGAACCGGTGCTAAAAATTACGGAAAGGGAGGTAAGAGGAAGCCTAAAAAGAACAATCGAGGTTCACAGAGTACCGAAATTTCAAGAAAACCCGAAAGGCATCATGGTCGTTCCAAGTCGTCCGGGAAACAATCGGGAGGTGTGGAACAATAGTTGTAAGGGTTAATTATAAATTTTGGCTATTATTAGAACGAGTGAGGTTCTTTTGCCGTATTTGACTTTTTCTTGTGGAAATATTGAATAACTAACTTCTAAATTCATATTTATGGAATGTAGTAAGGCTCAAAGTATAGATGAACAGAGCTTGCAAAAAGCGCAATTTCTATTTGAATCCGGAGATATCGACAAAATAGAGGTGGGAACAATAAAAGGTCTGTGTCAAATCCATAGGTCTCTTTTTGAAGGATTGTACGATTTTGCTGGTAAGATACGGAATTTGAATATTGCAAAAGGTGGGTTTCGTTTTGCGAATAGTCTGTACTTAGAAGTTATTCTTCCTGTAATAGAAAAGATGCCAGAAAGTACTTTTGAGGAAATTATAGCTAAATATGTAGAAATGAATATTGCCCATCCGTTCATGGAAGGTAACGGGCGTGCTACTCGCATCTGGCTGGATTTGATTCTAAAAAAGAATCTTGGTAAAGTCGTTGATTGGCAAACGATAGATAAAGACCTTTATCTCCAAGCTATGGAACGCAGCCCTATTAACGATTTAGAATTACGAGTATTGTTACAACCTGCTTTGACTGATAAGGTAGATGATCGAACCGTTATCTTCAAAGGAATTGAACAGTCTTATTATTATGAGGGATATAGCAGAAAATAATATTCAAATTTATCTACAAAGATGGAAACATTTTGACTTCTTCTGTTATAGTGACAATGATAATTTGAAATAGTAAATACGTTGTTTGCTCCTTTCAATTCGGAAACTGTATGTCATATTTGATTGTTTCCTATTATTAAGATAGATTGGAATGGATACTTTGGAGAAAAAAACGAAAGTAAAAGAGTTGTGGCAACTTTGTTTCCATGATGACGAACGTTTTGTGAATCTCCTGTTCGACAATTTATACCGGGACGAGAATACCGTCTGTTTTGAAAAGTGGGGAGAGGTGACTACCGCGTTGCAGATGTTACCTTATCGCATGAGTTTCGGCGAGACTTCGCTCAATGTAAGTTATATTTCAGGAGCTGCCACGAGACCGGAGTATCGTAATAGGGGATTGATGGGACGTTTATTGAAAGAGTCGTTCGAGATTATGAGGTCTCGTAATATTCCGCTTTCGGCATTGATTCCGGCTGAATCGTGGCTTTATGATTATTATGCTTCGAAGGGTTATGCTTCTGTATTTTTCCGTCAGGAACTCAATTTTTCATCGGCGCATCGATTTTATGGAGACGGATATCATCGGATAACTGTGTCGATGGACGAACTTTATCGGTTTTTCGATGAGCAAATGAGGCGACGTTCGTGTTGCATACAACATGGACGGGAGGATTTCAATGTGATTTGCGACGATATTTATTTGGACGGCGGAGATGTGGTCGCATTAGCCGATTCGCAGAATCGGCTTTCGGCATTGGCATTTGTCGTTCCCGGAGATGATGCGGTTTTTGTGAAGGAGTTGTTGGCGATAAATACCGAGGCAAAAGAGGCTATGCTGCATGAGGTTCAGTCGGCGTTTCCCGGATATTCTCTTCGAGTCTTTACGGAGCCGACGTCGGAGAATGGGTCGGCGGTTCTTATGGGAATGATTCGCATTGTGGACGTTCGGAGGATACTCGAAGCGGTCGCAAAGAATAATCGTTCATTGAGACGAGTATTTAGAGTGCACGATTCTTTATTGCCGGTTAATAACGGTGTTTTTCTTGTGGAGGAAGGTGAGTGTTACGAGGGCGTGACGAATCCGTGTGATTTTGATATCGATATAATGGAGTTGGCAGAAATTGTATTCGGCGGTTCGAAACTATCGTCATTGTTGGATTTTCCTTCGGTACGTCCATATATGAGTTTGATGCTCGATTGATAAAAAGAGTTATTTTTTTCTTCTCTTGATTTTTTGTGCTTATTTTTGCTTGTTGAAAAAGGTATGAAAAGTTTCGGTTATGCAATAGTATCGATATTTCTTGCAGTGGTGGTTCTCCTCACCAGTGGAGGAATTTCTATTGTCCGCTGTTGCCAGACACATTGTTTTTGTTTGCAAAATTCCGGTACGCAAGAAGTAAATCTCCTTTCCGATCGTTATTCTTCGGAGAGTCGTAATGATTGTTGTAAAACCGGCGGTATAGCAGACAAGCACGCTACGAAAGGACATTCTCCTTTTTGTAAACATGTGAAAGTAGAAAAACTGAATTTACCGATCGTAGATATTCCTACCGGGACAGATTGGGGGATACAGGGGACAATCGATTTGACCTATTCGTTTGGGTCGGTCATATTCGCTCCTGTCACTTCTGTTGTAAAGTATATAACTACTTCCTATATGCCGCCACCGCGGGATTATCTAAAACAAATCGCTATACTTTTGATTTAAAATCCGATATATGTAATTGGAGGGAAGGGAATGTGCCCTTTCGTGAAATTTTTGTCTTATGTGATATAGGACTGTTTAATTATATAATCGGATTAAAAAGATGATAAGATATTTAATATTTCCACTTTTTTTATTAGGTAGTTTGTCTTCGGCTTTTTCCCAAGTACGAGGGATTGTAAAAGATATAGCCGGAGAACCGATTATTGGGGCGAATGTCTTCTGGTTGGGAACTACGACAGGAACTACGACAGGGGAGTCGGGTAAATTCAGCTTACCTGAAACGGGGACGAGCGATAAGTTGGTTGTCCGTTTTGTAGGATATCGCAGTGATACGATACATATCGACAGGGTCGATACCGTTTGGGAGATTGTTTTACAGGACGGTGCGGTGATGGACGAGGTTCAAGTTTCCGCTCGACGTATGGGCACTATGAAGATACGAGCTGGGATATTGAATCAGGACATGATTTCCACGGCCGAGCTTTCTCGGGCTGCTTGTTGTAATCTGGGAGAGAGTTTTACAACGAATCCTTCGGTCGATGTCAGTTATTCTGATGCGGCGACCGGTGCTAAGCAGATTAAGTTGTTGGGGCTTTCGGGGACTTATGTACAAATGCTTGCAGAGAATATTCCTAATTATAGGGGTGTTGCTTCTCCTTATGCATTGGGCTACATTCCCGGTCCGTGGATGCAGAGTATTCAAGTCTCGAAGGGTGCTTCGTCGGTTAAAAACGGCTATGAATCGATTACCGGACAAATCAATGTGGAATTTAAAAAGCCACAGACAACCGAGTCGGTTTCGGCCAATTTGTTTGCCAATTCGTTAGCTAAGATAGAGGCTAATTTCGATGGCAATATTCATTTGAATCAGAGGGTGAGCACGGCGTTATTGGCTCATTATGAAAACAATCTCATGGCGCACGATTCCAACGACGACGGTTTTATGGATTTTCCCCGGGTAGAACAATATAATTTTCAAAACAGATGGGCTTATATGGGAGACCGTTATGTGTTTCAAGCCGGGATAAAGGCTCTCATGGAAGATCGTACGGGAGGACAAATGCGTTCTTATCGAGCGACGGACGGAATGCCTCGGTACGATATAGATATTCGAACGGAACGATATGAGGCTTTTACCAAAAATGCCTATATTTTTGATAAAGAGAAAAATACCAATGTCGCTTTGATTTTATCGGGTTCTTTACATCGTCAAGATGCCGGTTACGGGTATAAATTATATGATGTGGACCAATGGAACGGGTATGCGTCGCTGATGTTCGAAACAGAGTTCGATAAACGGAATAGTCTTTCAACCGGTTTAAGTCTTAATTATGACGATTATGACCAGAGTTATAAATTGTCACATACGGGTGATACTTTGGGTGCAAGGGATAAAGAGATCGTACCGGGGGCGTATGTGCAATATACATATAACTGGAATGACAAACTCATGATTATGGCCGGATTACGTGCAGATTACAGCAGTGTATACGGAACTTTCGTAACACCACGTGCCCATGTCAAATGGGCTCCTAACGAGATTTTCAATCTTAGGGCTTCTGCCGGGAAAGGATACCGGGCCACTCATGCCTTAGCCGAGAATAATTATTTGCTAGCCAGTAGCAGACGAGTCGTGATAGATCCCGATTTGGATATGGAAGAGGCTTGGAATTATGGTGTCAGCGCGGCTCTTTATATTCCGCTGTTCCATAAGACTCTGAACTTGAATTTGGAGTATTATTATACCGATTTCCTTCGTCAAATGGTCGTGGATATGGATAGTGACCCTTATGAGGTACATTTTACCCCATTAAAGGGGAAGTCTTATTCACATACGTTTCAGGCGGAAGCGAGTTATCCGTTTTTCAAAGGTTTTACTTTGACGGCTGCTTATCGTTTGACCGATGTCAAGACTACTTATGGAGGTGTGTTGAGGGAACGTCCGTTCGTCGGTCGATATAAAGGATTGCTGACTGCCTCGTATCAAACTCCTTTGGGCATTTGGCAATTCGATGTAACTTTGCAGTTGAACGGGGGAGGTAGACTACCGCAATCCTACATGCTGGAACAGGGGATTCCTGCGTGGAATAACCGGTATAAGGCGTATGAACAGTTGAATGTTCAAGTGACTCGTTATTTCAGGCATTGGTCGATATATGTCGGCGGTGAAAATCTTACCGGCTTCAAACAAAAAAATCCGATTATAGATGCTTCTAATCCGTGGGGAAGTAATTTTGATTCCACCCTTACTTGGGGACCTATGCATGGGGCTGTTTATTATGTAGGGGTTCGGTTTAACTGGGAGAGATTATAGATTTAAGTATATGAATTATAAAAATGTATGTGAGAAATGAAACAGGTAAAAATTTTATGGTTAGTAGCCGCATTGTTTTGTGCGACGACGGCTTTCGGGAAAGATATTAAAACAGTAGTTTTCAAGACAACTCCCGAAATGCATTGCAATAATTGCGAGACGAAGATCAAGAACAATCTCCGCTTTGAGAAAGGGGTGAAGGAAATTGTGACCGACCTCGGCGATAAAACGGTTACCGTGAAATACGATGCCGATAAGACGACTGTCGAAGCTCTTATTAAAGGGTTTGCCAAAATCAAGTATTCGGCAGTCCCTGTGACCGAGAAAAAAGAGGACGGAAAAAGTACTTGTCCAGAAAAGACTACTTGCCCAGAGGAAACGGAAGAGTGCTGTACTCCTTCCAAGTAAGGTTCCGGAAATTATTCGATCGATGATAAAAGGTGTTTGTCCCGTGTGTGGCGAACACCTTTTGTCTACTTAAAGGTAGACGCGATAACCGACAGCGAGGCTTATATTACGCCCTTGAAAACCTTTAACGACTTCTCTGATGGTTTTGGTAAGACCCAATGTATAACGGGCGTCTACGAATACTCCGAAGTTAAATTCGTAACCTAATCCGAAAGCAAGGCTGAAATCGACAGCCGAATCCCGGTATATGGAGTAGTCGTCGTTATTTATTCCTTTCCATTTGTCCGAGAGGGAAAGTCCTATACCTAATTGAGGGCCGAATTGCACGTTTAGTCCGTTACAGGGAAAGAACTTTACCAATACGGGAATATCCAGATAGTGGGTTCTACATGTGTAGGTATTGCTGATGACAGCTCCGCTTTCATCGGTAAGGTAAAATTCATCGTCCGTATATCCTCTGGCAGAGTAGAATAGTTCGGCTTGCATATCGAAGTAGTTGTTGAATTGGTAAGTTGCGATAATTCCACCTTGAAAACCGGATAAATAGTCTGCGTGGTCTCCCAATTTACTCCATGGATAATTGATTGTCGACCAGTTGATTCCGGCTTTTCCACCCAGACTCCATTGGGCTTGAATAGAAACGGGTATGAATGCAATACATATTATCAGGAAATATTTTTTCATAGTTTTTCCTTATTTATATTGTTCGATACGGGAATCGTCGATAGCTGTTTCTTTTCTTCCCATTTTTGAGAGTTGCAAGATACTAGAAAAAGTAATGAGATACAGACAATAAAATATATGAGTTTCATGTTTACATGTTTAGATACCTACAAATATACATGATATATTTTATATTCGCTTTTGTTATATTTGCATAAATGTAAAAAGATGTGTTTGATTGAACGGCGGGTATGTCTGTTTTATCTCTTGCTCATGCTGTATAAAGTTATAACGGGCGGAAGTCTTTTGTGTGTTTTAGATAATTGAGTATGGAAGGGAATGAGGTGGAAGAAAAGATTGTTGGAGATTTGGACTGGGACGGGTTGCATCGTCCTCGTATTTATTATGCCGTAGCCACTACTTTTTGTGGATTGTTTCTTTCGGTACTCGACGGTTCGATATGTAATGTGGCGTTGCCTAGTATTGCCCGGGAGCTTGGTGTTTCATCGTCGGATTCTATTTGGATAGTCAATGCGTTCCAGTTGGTTATTATGATGACTATCCTCCCTTTTGCGTCGATGGGTGAGCTCTGGGGGTATAAGCAAGTTTATCTGAGAGGTGTTATCGTGTTTACAATCGGTTCGTTGTTTTGTGCGCTATCCCATAATTTGTCATTGCTCGTGATTTCTCGTGTATTTCAAGGCTTTGGAGCAGCTATGATTATGAGTGTGAACACTTCATTAATTAAGCTGATTTATCCCAAGCGGAGGTTGGGTGAAGGGGGTGGGCTCAATGCGACCGTAGTGGCCATAGCATCGGTAGCGGGACCTACTTTGGCTGCCGGTATATTGTCTGTCGCTTCTTGGCCCTGGTTGTTCGCCATCAATGTCCCTGTTGGTGTAGTTACCTTTTTTATGGGGCGTAGATATTTGCCTGATAATGCAGTTCGAGTTTTGGGGCATCGGTTTAATTGGAAGGAGGCTTTGTTGAATGCTGCGACGTTCGGGTTGTTCATCGGGTGTGTAGAGGCCTATTCCCATGATGTTCCTGTTACTTGGGTTTTGGGAGCTATTGTTTCGTTTGTCATTATAGGTACATTTTATGTGCGTATGCAACTTAGGGAGAGGTATCCAATGTTACCGTTCGATTTGCTTAAAATTCCTATTTTTTCGATGTCGGTTGTGACGAGTATTCTTTCATTTACGGCTCAAATGTTGAGTCTGGTAGCCATGCCTTTTTTATTGGCAACCACTTTCCATTATGATGCTGTTGGCACGGGGTTGTTAATGACCTCGTGGCCGTTGGTAATTGTGTTTGTCGCACCGCTTGCGGGATTGATGATCGGGAAGGTTCACCCCGGTATTTTGGGTGGGGTTGGGTTAACTATTATGAGTGTCGGTTGTTTTTGTCTTTCATTTATTCCTACCGAAACAGGGCACTTCGGGCTTGTGTGGCGGTTGATGTTGTGCGGAATGGGTTTCGGATTGTTCCAGTCTCCGAACAATCATATGTTGCTTAGTTCTGCTCCACTTCAACGTACAGGTAGTGCTAGCGGAATGTTGGCGACAGCTCGGTTGATAGGTCAAACCGTAGGAGCAGCTTTGGTTGCGTTGCTATTTCATTTGTATGGTGATTCCGCTCCTCATGATGCCATGTTGTTGGCCGGAATCTTGACTTTGTGCGGTGCGTTTTCTTCTTGTTGTCGATTGAAGGTGAGTATGCCGAAGTAATAAAAATAGAATCTAAATGTATCGAGTTTGTGATCGGTTTGAAAAGCCGGTGTATTATTGTATCGTTTAAAGGCTCTGTCATTGTGGAAGACTTTGTCCTATCTTTGTTTTCTACTTGATAAAAGAGGGTAATTTTTAATCTTTTTGTGAGGACGATAGTGTAATCGGGAAATGTGCCAGTTTCATCAGATAATGATTATAGACATTATCTCACAAAGAAGCTGGATATGAAAGTTTCACAAGAACTACTTGCAATCTCCAAAATGATTACACATTGGGTTATGGCAATAAAAAAAACGATAGTTGACTATCGTTTTTTTTATTGAGTGTGACATTATGAGCTTATTGTGAGCGTATTATCGTTTCAGTATCTTTTTGGTGACCGTGTATCCTTCTTCTGATTTTACTTTTACCAAGTAGATACCGGCGGGTAATTGCGGTACGTTTGTCGTTTGTAGGTTCTCGCCTTGATTTCTTTGAATGAGGCAACCATTGGACGAGAAGATTTCTATTTCGTTGATAGGTTCGGCTGAGAATACAGATAGTTCGCAGCTGCTGAGTTGGAGTCTTATTTCCAAGTTATTTTTTGTTGTTTGCTGTATCGCACTCATGCCGGGAATTTTGATGTCGACATATACGGGGTAGTGGTCCGAGATATCTTTAAGGTCTACTGTTTGCCCATCGATGGTGATTGTTCTGACAATGTGTGATTCTATATTTTGAATGCCCGAATTTTTGTAATCGTGGAAAAGAATGTAATCTATGCAAGCTGTATTTTCTTCCCGTCCCGGTATCGTGTTGCCTTCGGTGTCGCTGAAAATCTGGAAGTCTTCCAAGAAAACGCTGAATGATAGGTTTTTCCATCTGTGGGAATCGTTCATGTCTCCGGCCAAGAATACCGGTTTGCGTATGTAGTCCAATTCGGTGCAGATGGCTGCTGCTTCGTTCATGCGATGTTTGTCGTCTAAGTCCAAATGGGTGCTCATGAACGAGAAATCCTCGAAGTCGGTTCTTATCAATATACGTCCTACATCGCTACTCAATTTCATCTTTTTTATTTTTTTGATAGGCAACCAGCGTTTCACCAGTGTTCCGTTGCCCACACTGCCTCCATCGTAATCGGCAGCTATGCCGTATACTTGTACATAGTCGAGCTCGCTCCATTTGGCGATGTCATCTAAGAGCACCCTTTTCCAACGACCGTTGGCTGCGCTGTCCAATTCTTGCAGGGCGACGACATCGGCATCGAGCGCTTTAAGTATGTTTGCGAACCGTTTGGTATTCAAATCATTGAGGCTTCCCGGATCTGTGCCGCCTTTGCAGTAGTGGGTGTTGTAGGTGAGTAATCGGATTACTCCGTCTTGCTTGGGATAGGTTTGAGAGAAAGAGTTTGACGCACAAAGTAATCCGGCTAATAATAATGTGATGCTTTTCTTTGTAATTTTCATAATTTATAAATAAAAAGTAATTATATAAAGATGTTATTTACTTGTGGGATTTAAGAATCTAGATAACGATAATTGGACGTATTTATGGAAATGTAACATAAATGTTGTCCAACTATCGTTATTGCCTGTCATTGGTCTTTTTTCCTACTAAGGGTCGGAAATGTCATTGCCGGTTTGTTAGAAATCAAGTCCATCGTCCCAGTTTGGATTTTGAGAGAGTGTTCCGTTGCTGAGTAGTCGTTCTTGGGTGGGGATAGGATATAGATAGTCCCTATCCTCTCTCCATTGGCGGGGTTCTTTTTCGATGTCGTGGCAGATGATGTTGCCTTTGTCTCCATCGGTCAAGACGAACTCGTCTCCCAGTTTGTAGAATTTGCGAATGTTCTTCACCGAGGGCTTTTTGCCAGTGTAGATGCAGATGTCCACTTTTTCTTTGTCACCGACGGTTCCATCGTTCATGTCGAACACATCGTAGCGGTTGTCGCCCGATCCTTGCGTCAAACCGGGGAAATACATTCCTTTGTACGGTTGTTCGAATACTTTTCCTTCTTTCCATCGGATAATGTCGTAGTAACGGAATCCTTCGAGAAGTAGTTCGATGGTGCGTTCGCGACGTATTTCGAGGATCACGCCTTTGTTCGGGCCTGTAACGTTTTGATATCCACTTTCCAAAGCGCACAAATAGGGGTCGGGATTTGCGTTGGCAGCGTCCATGTCGATGTTGGGCATGCCCACGCGGTCGCGGATTTTCTTGATGGAGATTTTGAGGTCGTCCTGTGTCAAGGTTCCTAACTCGGCTTTCGCTTCGGCGTAGTTCAAGTAGACTTCGGCGGCGCGGAACAGAATGTAGTCGTTGGAAGATCCCATGTATCCGTCGCCCGATGCATCGGTTACCCATTTGATGATTTGGTATCCGGTGGTCGATGAGGAGAAGTTGGGCGATTCCACTTTGTCGCTATTGATACGCATGTAGCCCGGGCCTACGACGGTTTGAGTGAGGCGGGGGTCGCGGTTCTGCATTTCGTCGTAGTATTGCATGGTCTCATAGCCGGGTTGGTCGGTGAAGCGGTCACCGTTGGTCATGAGGTAGCTGTTTACGATTTTCTTGTTCATGCCGGGACGTCCGTAGGTGGGTGACAACGTGTTTGCGTTTGCCTCGTGCATGACATTTTGAGCCCGGTCGTAGTCACGAGCCAATATAACTTCTTCTTCGATGGCGTTCATCGAGGAGAAAAGGTCTCGATAGGGTTGTGCTCCTGTTTTGTAGATGGCGTAGGGGGCATTGTCGATAAACAGTTTGGAAGTCGTGGCGCACTCGTCCAAGAACTTTTCATAGCCGGGAATCCCATGATATTTACGGTATGTGCCTTCGAACAGACATATTCTCGATTTGAGGGCTAGGGCGGTCCAATGGGTTACGTTGTATAGGTCTTTTTTGTCGGAGATGTTATTGATGGCATAAGTGAGGTCGTCAAGGATTTTATCCATGATGAAGTCGCGGCTGTCTCGTGGCCTGAACAACTCGGGATCGGTGGAGGAAAGTTCTCTGTCGAACCAAGGCACTTCGCCGAAACGTTTCACTTTTTCGAAATAGAAATATGCTCTGAAAAAGCGGGCTATACCGTCGAAATGCTCTCTTGCATCGACATCGTCGCAGCGCACCGAGTGGCTTAGATAGAAATTGACAGCTCTGAGGTATTCCCAGTTCCAGCCTCCGCCAGATGTGGGTACGGTGCGTATGCCTTGTACTTCGGCCGGTAGATTGAATGTGCAAACGACATCGGCCGATTCGGTATATCCCGAAGCCGCTCCGGGAAACATTCCGTAGAATTGGTTGGTCGCACTGCGTAATTCATCGGCGTTGTTGTAGTAGGTTTCCGGGGATATGGCATCGAGAGGGTATTGATCCAACATATCGGAACAACCGGCAGTGCCCGATAAAAGGGCGATGAAACTATATAATATAATGTTCTTTTTCATGATGATAGGAATTAAAAAGTTATATCAAGTCCGAATGAAAATACTTTGGAGAAAGGATAGGTTCGGGCGTCGCTGTTTACTGTGATTTGCTCGGGGTCGATATAGTCTGATTTCAGTTTTGTCCAAGTGAACAGGTTGTCTCCACTGAAATATACTCTTAACCGGTCGATTTTAATCTTCGAGGTCCATTCTGAGGGTAGTGTATAGCCAACGGTCAGATTTTTTAATCGGCAATAGGCTATGTTTTGGAGGTACCGGTCGTTTTTATGACCTAACGAGCGGTCGCCTTGCGCGGCATATCCTCTGATTTTGGGGAGGTAGGCATTCGGGTTTTCTTCGGACCAGACATTGTCCAAGAAATTGGCGGGCACGAAAGAGGAGTAGGGTCGTGCAAATCCGCCCCAGAACATCATGTTGTTGCCATCGGGATAACGGTGTTGCCGTCCGACTCCTTGAAAGAAGGCCGAGATGTCTATGCCGTTCCAGCTGAGTCCGATGTTGGCGTTGTAGAGGTATCGGGGTTCTTTGTTACCGATGATGACCATGTCACCGCGATTGTCGGCAGTTTTTTCACCGTCGTCGATGCGACCGCTTCCGTCGATGTCTACAAATCTGGGGTCACCGGCTTGTAGTCCTTTGTAGTCTCCTACCGCCGTAACGAATATGTTTTTGCAGACATAACTGTTGTCTACGGCTTTGGAGTAGGCGGCCGCTTCTTCGTCAGTCTGGAAAAGACCATCGATTTTGTACCCCCATATCTCGCCGATGGTCATGCCTTCGTAGTAGCTCGATTTTGCGAATTCTTTCATGGGATTGTCGAATTTTGTAATCACCGATTTGCTGTCGGATAGCCCGAAAGACAGGTTGTAACTGAACGGTTTGTTTCCAAGATTGAATTGATCGTACCAGCTTACTGCCAGCTCGAATCCTTTTGTGCGCAGGTTGGCGGCGTTTTCTTTCGGAGGGGTCGCACTGTATACGCCGGGGAGCATTTTCCCGGGAACCAACATGTCTTTGGTATCACGGATAAACAGGTCGGCACTGAGGTTGAGCCTATTGTCGAAGAATCCGAGGTCGAGACCCAAATTGTGGTGGATAACGGTTTCCCAAGTGAGTTTTCCCGAGGGCGGGGCTGAAACGGCAGCATAGGTGACGGGCTCGCCATTCATGAGGTATCCTCCCAATCCTTGCATGTTCAACTTCTGTATGTATGGATAACAGTCGGATATGGCTTGATTGCCCAGAGATCCTGTGCTGAGTCGTATTTTAAAGTTAGAGAATACTTTGCGTATGGGGTCGAAGAATGCTTCTTCGCTCATTCGGTAGCCTACGGCAAATGAGGGGAAGACTCCGGCTCGGTGGTCTTTGGGGAATCGCGAAGATGCATCCCATCGTATGTTGAACTCGGCCAAATATTTTCCGGCGTAGTCGTATCCGATTCTTCCGAAGTAGCCCAATAAGGCCCATTTGCTTTGTCCACCCTGTACTGTCACGTCTTTCCCTTTTTCACCGAGGTTGAAGTCGTTCAAGTTGTCGGATTGGATATTCAGTTTTGTGGCGTAATGGTGTTTGTAGTGGTTTTGCTCGTAGTTGAATCCGGCCACAGCGTATATGTGATGCGAGTTGAACGTGTTGTCGTAGTTTAGGTAGGCATCGACATTGTGATAGAAACTTTTTTCATATTCTTGTGCCAGTTTGTTTGAGAACCAAGAGGCTTGAGCCACTTCTTCGACTCCGGGGTATTGGGAGTATTTAGCTCTTGTTGAGCGCTCCATGTAATCGGTGGTACTGTGTTTGAAGTTGTAGTTTGCCGTGAAAGTCAGCCCTTTCATGATTTTGAATATGGTGCTCCAAGAATAGGTCATGTATCGGTTTTCCTCGATCGACTTGGAGGTTCCGTCTCCAATCAGAATGTGTATTCCATCGCTGGGGCCGGATGCTTGAATGGGATTTTGATATACCCAAGTGCCATCGGGGTTATAGGGCATCATATAAGGTAGGGCGTGGAAGGTGAGGCTGGGAATGTTGTATCCGTGTCCTACACCGGGAGCCGTGTATTTGGAGTCGTATAGGCGAGCCATAAATTTGATGGTTAACCATTTGTAGGCGTCTGCGCTGACTTTTGCCATTAGATTGGCGGTACGGTGTTTATCGGTGTTTTGCCGGTAGATACCGTCTTGTGTCCCGTAGTTCCCGCTTAACAGGTAGTTTATTTTTTGATTTCCGCCGGAGATGCTTAGGTTGTGGTCCCAAGTGGGGCGTGAATGGTCGAACAGGTAGTTGTACCAGTCGAAGTTGGCGTAGTACATATAGGATTCTACACCACCTCTGTTCTGAACGACTGTCCATGGTCTTTCGGGATTTTCTGTTTTGTCGAATCTTCGAGCTTCCAATTCTTTGTAGTCGTCGGAAGTGAGCCGGGTGTAGGTGACACCGTTGTATGACCGCATGAATTCGTCAACGAGCATGGCGGCATCGTATCCTGTTGTTAAGAAGTCGGTTCTTGTAGTGGGTTTTGAAAAGCTGAATCTTCCGTTGTAGTTCACTTGGGTTTTACCCGACTCGCCTTTCTTTGTCGTGATCAGGACCACACCAAAGGGAGCCCGTGCGCCGTAGATGGCAGCCGAAGAAGCGTCTTTAAGAACCGAAATAGACTCGACGTCGCGAGGGTTGATTTTATCGATGTTTCCTTCCATACCATCGATTAGGATCAGAGGTTTGGATTCTTGGTTGATGGATGCGAATCCCCGGACGTTCATTCGGGTTTTTTCTCCGGGTTTTCCAGAGCCGTATGAGATATTCAGGTTGGGTATCGCACCTTGCAGGGCTTGTCCTAAATTATTGACGGGCCGTCTTTCTAATTGTTTGTGGTCGGTGTATCCTACGGCTCCGATCAAATTGGCTTTTTTTTGCGTGCCGTATCCCACGACCACAACTTCGTCCATAATATTGGCTTTTTCGGACAGCTCGATGTTCATTGTGATGCCCGGTGTGACGGCAATTTCTTGTGTGTCGTGTCCTACGTATGAAACGACCAGTCGGGATTTCGGGGAGGCTTTGATGTGAAACCGTCCGTCGATGTCGGTCGATACGGCATTGTTTGTCCCTTTAACCAATACGGATGCGCCGATGAGCGGTTCGCCATTCGGATTTTTTACGAATCCCACGATACTTTCGGACTTTTGTCTGTTTTTTTCGTTGGTTATGACTACGTGTTTCCCTTGTATCGCATATTTGTATTTTAAGGGGCTTAGAATCATCGATAATGCCTCGGTGAGTTTTTTGTTTTTGATGTTCACCGATATTTTTTGATGAATATTGATTTGCGTTTCGTCAAAATCGACGGAGATGTCGGCTTGTTTTTCTATCGATTTGAATATTTCGGATAGAGGCTTATCTGTCATATTCAAATCGATTGTTTGATTTTGGGCAAAAACGAATTGAACGGAGATAAGAAAACATAATAAAAAAGCAATTTTAAGCGAATTCTTTTTAGATGATTCGCCGGTTTTAATTTTTAAATTCATATTTTTGTGCATTAGATTTTAGATAAATACTGTAATTGAAGTCACAATGTAAGGTGTTTTTCTGATTTCAAACCGGAGAAAATGTTTTGGGTGGTTTTCTCCGGTTCTTTTTTTCATTGGTGTCGATTTTTAGTTGATGAATATTATGTCGTTATTTTTTTTGTATTTCATGTTTTGCAGTATCCCTTCCAGAATGGGCAATATTTCGTCTATCGTTTCGTCGTGTTCGAATTTTACAGTGAGCTTGTTGTTTTTGTATTTTTCTTGGTTGTAAAGAATCGTTACGTTGTATTTTCTTTCGATCGTTTTTACCAGTTTCCCGAAGGGCGCATTTTTGAAATATAGTTGTCCTTCTTTCCAATTTGAGAGTCTTTGGGCATCGACTATGTTTATTTCGCGTGAATGTGTGTTGTTGTCGTATATGAATTGTTCGTTGGGAGACAGTATGGTTTCATGCGGTATGGAGTCTTTGGTCGAGACTTTTATTTTTCCTTCTTCGAGTGTCGCTATCGTTTGTGGAGAGTTGCTATATGACTCTACATTGAATGTAGTCCCCAATGCTTCGATGTCGAGAGTCGCAGTTTTTACGATGAAGGGTCTTTTTTTGTCGCGGGATACTTTGAAGTTGGCTTCGCCATTGAGAAACAGGGTTCTTGTGTTACCCTTGAATGTGTTGGGGTAAATCAGTATGGATTCGGCGTTAACCCACACCTCGCTTCCGTCTGGAAGGAATATTTGCTTTGCTTTTTCTCCTTTGGGGACGAAGCATTCGATGAGTTGTTCGGTATCTTGGGGTGTGTCGAGTATCAACCAAGTGAAAAGGGCTCCCAAAATGGGAAGCAGTATGGTGGCAACGGCTTTATAGATAGTGCTGCGGAAGTTGGCCCTTTTTCCCGGCAAAAAGTTGTTTCGATGGAATGTTTCTAGTTCGGATAATGTAAATGCATCGGGTGTCTCGTTTTGGCAAGAGTCCCATATCTCTGAAATCGCTTGATCTTTTTCTTCTCGGTTTTTGGGGGAGAGCAGCCACTTTTTGAAAAGTATATCGTCGGTTGAGGGTTGGCTGTTGTTAAAAAATTTATGTATTATGTTTTGTATAATGTTATTCATGGTTCCGTCTTTTATCAGGAGACGGATATCTATTGAAACACTTCCTGCTCGTTAACTTTATTTAAGGAATGAGAAAGAGCAAGGCGGTTAGCATGTTTTTTTTGAGTTGTGTTAATACGGAACTGATGGTCTTTTCGATGGTGTTCTTTTTAAGGTTCAGCCGAAGGGCTATTTCATCGTTGGATAGGCCTTCTTTTCGGCTCATATTGAATATGGTTCTCTTTTGCGGCGGCAGACTTGCGATGGTCGTGTCCATGAGGCTAAGCAGCTCTTTGGCGTATATTTCGTGTTCGACCGAGGTAGACTGTGGGGCTGTTTCTTCCAAGTGGGATAGATAGTTTTGTTCGGCTATTTGTCTGTCGAATGAGTCGTATACAGCGTTACGGCACATTTTGAAAAGATAGGATTTCAGTGATTGTATATGCCCGAGCCGGTCGTGCGATATCCATAGTTTACAGAAAATATCTTGGGCTATATCTTGTGCTTGTTCTTTGTCTTTGATGAAGCCAACAAGGAATCGGAGCACAATAGGGTGGTAGTGTATAAAAATAGCATCGAATGATGTGGTATCTCCCTCGATAAGTCTTTTTAGATGGTATGTCTCTAATTCAAGATTCATGGTATAGCAGGAAGGCTCCGTGTTGTTTTTTGACAAAAGTATACTTTATTTTGGATAAAGAAAAAGAATGTGATGAATTTTATTTGCGAATACCCGAATGTTATGAGAAGTATTTTTAAGGTTCAGTAGAAAATTCGTGGGGATAGACCTGAATTTCTTGTCGATAACCTCATTCCAAATCTCTTCGGAGAGAAGTTGAAAGGATTACATAATTTTTGATTGTAAGGTTTAACCCTTCTTTGGTTCAGTAGAAAATTCATGGGGATAGACTTTAATGTTAATGAATGAGGGTGGTTGGAAAGATTTCATAAGTTTTTTGTGGTAAAAAGGTTACCCCTTTATGAGTATACTTTCCCTCTATTTTCTTGCATCTTAACCACCAAATAAAGGCGATGTATTTGGGGGAGTTTTTGTTTGTATTAACCCCCTCGCCCTGCGGGCACTCCCCCTATATTTTGCTGCGCAAAACACAGGGGGGGAGAGGGTGAGGTGTATATCTCCCTTTCTCCTCGGCTCCGATGTTATTCAAAACGACCCGTCATGCTGCGGAGTACGGCAGGGGGAGAGGGTGAGATGTATATCCCTTTTGTCTCTGCTTCGATGTTATTCAAAACGCCTCGCCATGTTACGGGGTATGGTAGGAGGGAGAGGGTTAAAAAGCACTTTTAATATTTTAAACTTCTCCATTGCTGTGCCCCGTAGCATTACGGGGTGTGGCGTTAGCAATAAGGGAGGTGTCACGAAGTGACGGAGGGATTGAAAACGCCATCGTATCAGTCTGTTTATACCGGATATATTCCTTTCTCCCCTGACGTGCCCCGTAGCGTTACGGCGAACTGTGTTAGCAATAGGGGAATATACACGAATAATCCCCGTTAATTATCTACTGAGCCACAATCCTTACTGATTATCTACTGAACTCAAATATTGTGTATATTTAAAATGCAAAAAGCGTAATGCTTTATTATAAAAGTACTACGCTTTTTGCTTGCGGAAAGAGAGGGATTCGAACCCTCGGTACCCGTAAGGGTACAACGGTTTTCGAGACCGTCCCGATCGACCACTCCGGCATCTTTCCAATGGTCTATTATTTTCGAGGGGCAAAGGTAGAGAAAAGAATCGAGTAGAGATTATTTTAATTGTAAAAAAAAACTAAAATAAATTGACTATTCTTTTTCTTTCCATGTTTTATAGGGGTGTTTTGCCAGATTGGAATTATAATAGCGGGGGTCGCCTGTAACTTCTGTTTCTATGAAAGGAGGTAAATCGAATTGTTCCGACTCTGATTTTAGCTCGATTTCGGCAATAACCAGTCCGTCATTATTGCCCATGAATTCGTCTATTTCCCATTTGTGTCCGGCATAGGGATAAATGTACCTTTTCTTTTCGATGATTGAAGGAAGACAGAGTGATCCGAGCATTTCGGCAGCATCGGCTACCGGAATGGGGTATTCGAATTCTTTACGGGTACAACCTGTGGTAACGCCTTTGAGAGTAATGAATGCATTATTCCCGGAAATTCGTATGCGCACGGTTCTTTCTTTATCGATTGAGATGTATCCTTGTTTATAATATTTGCATTCGATTGATTCTTGTCGGTATGACTGGTCTTTTACTGTGTATTTGCGTTCTATTTCGGCACTCATGATTTAACATATATAAATAGAATGCCGAATATAGTACATTTATTTGGTTTAAGAAGCAGAATAGAAATCCCGACATTATTAAACATTGTTAAACCCATGAAGTGAAGATAATAAAACTCCGAGAGCCGACAGTTTTTTTGTACTTTTGCATTTTGGAAATTCGAGAGAATCGAATATCGGGACCAATTATAATATACAGTTTGTGAGACTTTTATGACAAAAAAGATATATGTGGTATTAACCCTTTGCCTATTATTTATAGGACTTCCTATTTCGGCTACGGCACAAAAGGCGACAGTGATAAAGGGGATAGTACGAGATTCCATAACCCATGAGCCTATATCTTATGCTTCTGTTTTTTTTGTGGGGAGCGATAAGGGACTTATGACGGACGATGACGGTAAGTTTGCCGTTTCGGTACGTGATAATTTTCTCAATGTTCGATTTTCTACGTTGGGTTATCGAGAGAAGACGGTTTTTGTAAAGAAAGGAGCCGAGAATGATTTGGTTATCGATTTGGTTCCATCGGATTATGTCTTGAAAGAGGTGGTCGTGAAACCGAAAAAGGAGAAATACAGTAAGAAAAATAATCCGGCAGTGGAGTTTGTAAAAAAATTGATAGAGCGTCGCCACGTAGGAGATCCGAAAAATCACGATTTTTATAATTATGAAAAGTATGAAAAGATGACTTTTGCCCTGAATGAATTTTCGGAGGAACAAAAGAAAAAGTGGCTTTTCAAAAAATTCCAATTTATTTTTGACTATGTCGATACTTCGGAGGTTTCGGGCAAACCTATTCTGACTGTTTCGATAAAGGAGAAGATCGCCGAGAATTATTATCGTCGCAGCCCGGAAACTGAGAAATCTGTGGTGACCGGTATTAAGCGGGCAGGAATCGACGAAATATTCAGCCAAGAAAGCGTGCAAATGTTGTGTGAGGATTTATTCCGGGAAATCGATATTTTCAGGAATGATATTACTCTGTTGAATAATAGATTCGTGAGCCCTTTGTCCAACATAGGTACTTCGTTTTATAAGTACTATTTATTAGATACGATTCTGGTAGACGGCGTGAAATGCGTGGATTTAGGTTTTGTTCCGTTTAATTCAGAGTCGTTCGGCTTTACAGGTCATATTTATGTGCCCGAAGGAGATTCGACTTATTTTATCAAGAAGGTGAAGTTGAACGTGCCTCGGGATATCAATCTTAATTATGTCGAGAATATGTATCTCGAACAGGATTATGAACGTTTGGAAGACGGGACGCGTATTAAAACGAAAGACGATGCTATTATAGAGTTCCGGATCATGCCTGCCACGCAAGGATTGTATGCAAGGCGTATGACCACCTATGATAAGTTTACCTTTGCTCCTCCCGACGATTTGTCGGTTTATGATTTTGAAGGGCGGGAGAAAGTAGAAGTAGATGCTCAGGCAAAACCGGAAGAGTTCTGGGTAGACAATCGTCATGTGCCAGTAAAGAAAAAGGAGAATGCCGTAGATAAACTTTTAGCTCGACTACGAGAGGTTCCGGTGTTCTATTATACGGAGAAAGTTTTGGGAATACTAATCAGCGGTTATATAGAAACAGGGAAAGATAGTAAGTTCGATTTCGGGCCGATGAATACGACTATTAGTGCAAATGAAATAGAGGGAGCTCGTTTCAGAATAGGTGGACTAACCACCGCCCAACTAAATCCACATTGGTTTGCTCGCGGTTATGTAGCTTACGGGACCAAAGATGAAAAGGTTAAATATTCGGGCGAAGTAGAATATTCGTTCAATAAGAAGAAATTTCATTCCCGGGAGTTCCCCATCAATTCTATCAAGCTGAGCCATTCGTACGACATAGACCAATTGGGACAGCATTATCTGTACACGAATAAAGACAATGTTTTCCTTTCTTTGAAACGTAAGGGCGATAATAAAGCTACTTATTTAAGAAAGACCGAGTTGTCTTATTTGCAAGAACGAAAGGGCGGTTTTTCATTCGGTTTGGGTATTCGTAACGAGATACAGCAGATGGCGACCGACCGTATCGCTTTTATCGATGGATATGGTAAAAAGATAAAGGATTATATGCAAACCAATTTTGAGGTGAAATTGCGCTTCGCTCCCAATGAAAAATTTTACCAAACGAAAAGCCAACGTTTCCCAATCAATTTGGATGCTCCCGTGTTGACACTCTCTCATAATTTTGCTTTCAAAAATTTCTTGGGCAGCAAGTATTCATATAATCATACCGAATTTGGGATTCAGAAACGTTTTTGGTTCTCGGCATTCGGTTATTTCGATGCTATTGTGAAGGCCGGAAAGGTATGGGACAAAGTTCCTTTTCCTATGTTGATACTTCCTAATGCGAATCTTTCTTATACGATTCAACCGGAATCATATGCTTTGATGAATGCTCTCGAATTTATCAACGACCAGTATGTGTCGTGGGATTTTACCTATTATGCAAATGGAGCTTTGTTCAATCGTATCCCTCTGTTGAAATATATGAAATTGAGAGAGGTGTTTGCGTTCAGAGGTTTGTACGGTAGTTTGAGCAAGAAGAATAATCCACTGTATAATAAAGATTTATTCGTATTCCCGAAGGGTAGTACCGAAATGGATAAAATGCCCTATATGGAATGTAGTGTAGGTCTCGATAATATATTTACCATTTTGCGGGTAGATTATGTATGGCGATTGACCTATCGGGAAAGCCCGAACGTGAGCAAAGGTGGGGTACGTATCGCCTTGCATTTTTCGTTTTGAGGGTGGCTTCTCTTGACTCTTTTTGTGATTTGTGATAGTGCATTGCCCGGTCGAAACGATGGCGTGGCTGGGGGAATCGTTTGCCGTCTTGTTTTCATTTTTGTAACCCCTCCGTCCTACGGACACCTCCCCTATATTTTGCATGGCAAAACACCCCGCAATGCTGCGGGGCACGGCAGAGGAGTTTTAAAATATTTCTGATAATGAAAGCTGAGATACCCTGCAAGGCTATGGGATATGGTAAAAGAAGGGGGATAATGCTCTTCTGTCACATTATTTTAGCGAATGAGATAGATTGATTGTATTTGGCCTTCTCCCTTGGGTTGCGTTGGCATAATAGGGGAGAAACCGAGAAAACAGCAGTTTCTGAGGAGAGATTCATCTCTAAAATTCAAATCTACTCTCACGAATTTTCTACTGAATCGTTTTTCCTTTTAATTGCGTTTTGTGGTTATTTGTGTTACCTTTGCGATTTAACTTAAAAGATGTATTTATGAGAAAAGTATTTGTATGGATGTGGTCCGCTTTATTTTTAGGCGGGTTGATTTCGTGTGTCTCCTCGGGAGATTCGTCTCGATGGGAGTTGGTGTGGGAAGATGACTTCAATGGTACTTCTTTCGACACGGCAACATGGTCTAAAATTCCGAGGGCCAATCCTGAATGGGCTCGACATATGTCGGACAATGAGGCTTGTTATGAGATGCGAGATGGTAACTTGGTATTGAAAGGTATCGTGAATACCGATCTCGAAAATGATACTGCTCCGTATATTACCGGGGGTGTATATACCAAGAATAAACGAGGATTTCATGGCGGCCGTCTCGAAGTGAAAGCTAAATTGCAGGGCGCGCAAGGTGCTTGGCCGGCTATTTGGCTCAAACCTTGTGACGAGGCTCAATGGAAGTGGCCGTGGGCCGGAGAGATCGATGTCATGGAGCGTTTGAACCACGATTCGATTGCTTATCAAACGATACATACCGCTTATACGATCGAGAGAAAACAGACACGTAACCCGCGTCACGGTTCAAAAGGAACTATTAATCCCGATGATTATAATGTGTATGCCGTAGAAATGTATCCCGATAGCCTTGTTTTCTTTATCAATGAAAATCGCACCTTTACTTATCCGCGCATAGATACGGGAGAGGGTGACGAATTGCAATTCCCGTTTAAGAAACCTTACTATCTATTGATCGATATGCAACTGGACGGTGGTTGGGTAGGTTCTGTGGATACGCTCGATTTGCCGGTCGAAATGGTCGTGGATTGGGTACGTTATTATAAAGAGAAAGAATAATGGGATAGATATCTGATGAAAAAAGGAGCTCTGTACAGAGCTCCTTTTTTTGTAAACGACCTGTTTGTTGGCTTTACTTAATGATTCCGTCACGCCGCATTAATGCATCTATCGTGGGTTCGCTTCCTTTGAAGCGTTTGTATAGAATCATGGGATTTTCCGTACCACCTCGCTTCAAGATATTGTCGCGGAATGATGTGGCTGTAACCGGGTCGAAAATGCCGTTAGCCTTGAATACGGAGAATGCATCGGCATCAAGAACTTCGGCCCATTTATAGCCGTAGTATCCTGCGGCATAACCACCCGAAAAGATGTGACTGAATTGAGGTGCAATGAGTGTACCTTCTACATCGGGTAATACTAATGTTTTATCGATAGCGGCTTTTTCAAAAGCGATAGCGTCGTCTACCGGGGCAGTGATTGTATGATATGCCATATCGAGGTTCCCGAAAGTCAATTGACGTACGCAAGAATAGGCAGCAAGGTATTGACTGGACTTTTTAATTTTTTCTACCAATTCGACCGGAATTTTTTCACCGGTTTTGTAGTGGACTGCAAAGCTGTCGAGAAATTCTTTTTCGGAAAGATAGTTCTCATTGAATTGTGAAGGAAGTTCCACGAAATCGCGATATACGTTTGTCCCGGAAAGCGAAGCGTAAGTGACGTCGGAAAGTAATCCGTGCAGAGCATGTCCAAATTCATGTAGGAATGTTTCTACTTCGTCGTAAGTTAATAGGGCAGGAGTATCTGACGTAGGGCGAGAGAAGTTCATGACAATCGTTACATGCGGACGACTGTCTTTTCCGTTTTCTTCTTTCCATTGTCCTTTGAACTCTGTCATCCAAGCTCCGGCTCGTTTCCCGTCGCGGGGGAAAAAGTCGGTATATATAACTCCCACGTAATTCCCGTCATTGTCGGTTACTTCGAATGCTTCGACTTCGGGGTGATATACCGGGATTTTAGGATTTTTTGTAAAGTGTAATCCGTATAGGCGAGTGGCTAACCCGAATACTCCTTTTATCGTATTGTTTACTTCGAAGTAGGGGCGTAGCATTTCATCGTTGAGGTCGTATTTGATGTGTTTAAGTTGTTCGGAATAGTAACTGAAATCCCACGGCATTAGGGTTATGTCTTTCCCTTCTTTTCCGATGGCGAAACCTTCGACTTCTTTAACGTCTTGCAGGGCTGCCGGTTTGTAGGCATCGAGCAGTTGATTCAGCAAGTTGTAGACGTTGGCACTGTTACCGGCCATAGTGCGTTGGAGTTTATACTCTGCATAGTTGGGCTTGTCGAAAAGTTTTGCCATTTCGAGTCGCACTTCGGCGATACGTTTTAAGACGGGAATGTTGTTGTATTCGCCCGACAGATTACGTGAATTGTATGCGCGATACAGTTTTTCTCTTAAATCTCTGCGAGAAGAATATTTCATGAAAGCGCTGTAACTGGGATAGGAGAGATTGACCATAAATCCTTCTTTCCCTTTGCTCTTTGCCAGTGCCGCAGCGGCATCTCGCGCGCTTTGGGGGAGTCCTTCCAAATCGTTCTCGGAGAGCATCATGCTGAAAAGATTGGTTTCTTTCAAAACATTTTGTCCGAATGTGAGTGTGAGTTGGCTTAGTTCCGAGGATAATTTTCTGTATTGTTCCCGGTCTTCACCTTTCAATTCGGCTCCGCTTAGAGCGAAAGACTCGTAGGTCTCTTTGAGGAGTGTTTTTTGCTCGGGCGTGAGATCGAGCTGGTCACGACGGTCATAAACGAACTTGATGCGGTCGAAAAGTTTTTCGTTCAAGCTGATGTTGTTACTGTGCTCCGAAAGCATGGGTTGTACTCGTTGGGAGATTTCCATCATTTCGTCGTTGCTTTCGGCGCTCAGTAAAGCGAAAAATGCACTAGCGACCCGGTTTAGCATTTGACCGCTTCGATCGAGCGCTTCGATGGTGTTTTCGAATGTGGGCATCGAACGTTGATTGACAATCGCGTCGATTTCTTTCTGATTTTCTTCTATGGCTTTTTTAAAAGCCGGTTCGTAATGCGACAATTTTATTTTGTCGAACGGTACAGTTTGGTGGGGCGTTTTATAAGTCCCGAAAAAAGGATTAGCAGCTTGTGCCATGATTGTAAAAACAGTTAAGGCAGATAATAAAATTTTTTTCATTTCTACTGTATTATGTAATGTAATTTCTATTTATAAACAAAGGTCACGATTTATAATTATTCTAACTAATCTTCGACACTTAATAAATATTAAACAAAGTAATTCGTACATGTATTTCGAGTTTGCCGTTCTTTTTTATATTACTTTTACACTCCGTAAAATGACAGAAATATGAAGAAACGTATCCTCTTTCTGATAGCCGTGTATTTTTGGTTTTTCGTTATGTTTGTTTTGCAGAAACCTCTATTCATGTTGTTTCATTGGGATATTTACGGTAAGATTCCGTTAATGGAGTGGTTTTCTGTGATGTGGAACGGGCGGCCATTGGATTTTTCTATGGCGGCTTATCTTACGGCCATACCTGCATTGTTTGTCGTGGCAACAGTGTATTTACAGAAGAAATGGTGGATTCCGGTGTATCGTGTTTATTTTGCTATTGTTTCGTTCGTGGTGGCTGCCATAATGTTGGGCGATGCCGTGCTGTATAGCTATTGGGGATTTAGGATAGATGCCACGCCTCTTTTTTATCTCACGTCCCCGGCCGATGCTGTCGCCAGTATTCCGGCATGGGAAACTGTACTGATTGTCTTTCTTATATTTGTTTATGCCGCTCTGTTGTTGTGGCCCATGTGGAGATTATCAGGAAAAACGGGTTCTTGGCAAAGACCTAAGAAATCGATTTTGTCCTTTGCTTGTTTATTGTTGCTTGCCGCTTCTCTTTTTATTCCCATTCGAGGAGGGTTTACGGTGTCGACCATGAATGTGGGCAAGGTTTATTTCAGCGATCGTATGGCGCTTAATCACGCCGCTATCAATCCGGTATTCAGTTTGATGTCGTCATTGTCCAAATCGGAAGACTTTTCATCTCAGTATCGTTTTTTCGAACCGGAAAAGGCCGATGTTATTTTTGAACCTTTACGTGGCGGGGGGCCTTCGGTATATCCTGCCGACAGCTTGCAATGGGTGAAAGCTCGCCCGAATGTGTTGTTGATCGTTCTTGAAAGTTTTTCGGGAGTAGCTATGGAGAGTTTAGGTGGGATTCCCGGAGTGATGCCCAATCTTGAAAAAATAGCTTCGGAAGGAATTTTGTTTACTAATTTTTATGCCAATAGTTTCAGAACCGATCGAGGGTTAACTTCTATCCTTAGCGGCTACCCGGCACAACCCACCGCATCGATTATGAAGTATCCCGCCAAGTCGCAATCGCTTCCGGGTATATCGAAATCTTTACGTAAGGCCGGTTATGACACGCAGTTTCTTTATGGGGGCGATGCCGATTTCACGAATATGCGTTCCTATTTTATTTCTATGGGTATGGACAATATCGTGTGCGACCGTGATTTCCCTTTGTCTCAGAGATTGAGTAAGTGGGGAGTTCCAGACGATGTAACGTTCGAAAAGTTTTATTCATTGATAAAAGAGCAATCTCGGGAGCCTTTTATGAAAATGTTTTTAACGTTAAGCAGCCACGAACCGTTCGATGTTCCCATGAACCGGTTGGAGGATAAGTATTTGAACTCGATAGCTTATACCGATAGCTGTGTAGGAGACTTTGTAGAGAAATTGAAGAGGCTCCCTGTTTGGGACAATACGCTTATCGTCTTTGTCGCCGACCATGCCAAGCGTTATCCCCAAAATGTGGAGAACCACGATATTGTCCGTCATCATATACCTATGGTTTGGGCCGGAGGAGCCGTAAAGCGCCCTTTGGTTGTCGATGAGTATTTGTCACAAATGGATTTGGCAGCAACTTTGTTAGCTCAGTTGCATATTCCTTATGATGATTTTACGTTCAGTAAAAATCTTACGGATTCGACCAAAGAGCATTTCGTTTTTTATGCTTTTCCCGATGGGTTCGGATTTGTCGATAAAGATGGAGCGGCAGTATATGATTGTGCGTCTCGATCGATTCTGATCGGGCAGAACGATAGTAATGCCATTCACTTGAACAAGGGAAAGGCATATCTTCAAAAATTATATGACGATTTAGCTCGTCGGTAAAAATATAGAGTGGGTTAATTGTATTTTTTTAGAAGATGGAAATAAGAAATACATTGCCTGAAGATATGGACTGTGTGATGTTTATATTCGAGCAGGCCAAACAGTTTATGCGGTTGAACGGAAACTTGCATCAATGGACGGGCGGATATCCTTCGAAAGAGGTTCTCGAAGCCGATATTTCGTCAAATAGCAGCTTTGTTTGTGTAGATGACCAAAAAGAAGTGGTGGGCACTTTCTGCTTTCGTTACGGGTTTTCTCCCGAGCCGACGTATAACGTGATTTATGACGGAGGGTGGTTGAATGAGAAGCCTTATGGCGTGATACATCGGATTGCATCTTCGGGAAAAGTGGGTGGGGTCTTTTCCGCTTGCTTGGAATGGTGTTCTCGATACGTCGATAATATTCGTATCGATACTCATCGGGATAATAGGGTGATGCAAGAATTATTGCTTCGGCATGGGTTTCGCCGTTGTGGAATTATTTATTTGGCAAATGGGGACGAGAGGATTGCTTTTCAAAAAGAGGTTTAAATTAGAATTTATATTAAAGAAAGGGGTGGGAATGTCATTTCCCGCCCCTTTCTTTTTGTGGAGGACAATTTTTTACTTAATCGTTAGTTTTGTCGTCATATTGGTTTTATCACCTGTGATATGAATAAAGTAAATTCCCGCAGCGAGATCGCTCAGATCTAATTGATTTTGTTCTCCTGCATTTATATTGCCCATGTATCGCGAGTATATTTCTGTCCCATTGAGGGTATAAATCGAGACATTTATGTTTTTATCGTCGTTTTGTAGAAGGAAATAGCAAATGTCTGTGGCTGGATTGGGGTATACCATCGGCTGGGTTGGAGTTCCTACTTGTTCTATACCAGAGTGGTTTAGGCAGTATACCAAGCCATCGTATGCATTGATTTTACCATATCCCCATCGGTTATTTCCTACACCGGCAATGTTTCCGGTATAGCTGTCGGTTGTTGCGGTATTAGATAGAATTTCACGGACTTGTTCCGGTGTGAGCTTCGGATTGGCTTGTAACCATGTAGCCAGAATGCCGGTGACTACGGGGGTGGCCATGGAGGTTCCTTCCATCGAACCGTAGTAATAGTTTACGGTATTTATATTTTCTTGTTTGACGACATAGTTATAATCTTCGCCGTTACGATTGCTACTTGTGGAACTATTGAACGATGATATTAACATAGAACCGGGGGCGGTAATATCGGGTTTCATACGACCGTCGGCGGTAGGCCCTAAACTTGAAAAGGAGACTAACTGATTAAGGGTTTGACCGGAGTTATTCCACATAGAGCTGTTTTTGTGATCTATGTAATTGCAACTGGTGTAGGCTCCGACAGTAATGATTCGTTTTCCGGTTCCTCCGATTTCACCCATAGTAGAGTTGTTGTCCCCGTTCGTAAATTCACTATTGCCAAAGTTGGAGAGCCAAGACATGTAAGCATCGGTCCATGCATTGATTGTGGTTTCTTCGGGACCAGAAATTGCGAATCCTATATAATAGTTTCTATTGTCGAATGAAGATAAATTCAAATCGATAGTTATATTCCCTTTTTTATTGTAGGGATTGGTTGCAGTGGATATGTAAATATTTCCGTCAGCTCCTGTCGGATTGGATATTTTTTTACTGGCACTTGCGGCTGTCGAAAAAGATTCTGATGAATAAACTTCCTTTTTATTTAGAATGTCATATACAAATACTCTTGCCGATAGTTGTTTTTCTGCATCTCCCCAGATATCGACGGTACTTGTCATTGAACCGTAGAGATACCAATTGGGGACAAATTCGACTAACGATTTCATGTTGGTATCTCCTTTTTTCAAGGTTTTTGTCGCATGTATATTGTAGTCACCTTCATTTCCCGAAGCTCCGACCAAAAGTCGGCCTTCTCCTTGCAATTGGTCGCAAATACGGTCGAATGTGGAAGTACCATCGTGCGGACCGATGTGATATCCGAGGCTCATATTGATGACACAGGGTTTACCGACGGATTCGGCATAGTCGTAGATATATTTAATACCGTCTGTGATGCTTGTATTGCTACTACTATTGTCGGATACGTTATAGCTGACGAAAACCAAATCTGCATCAGGAGCGATTCCATAGTATTCGTTTCCTTTATATGCTCCGGCTGCAATTCCCGTGACGTGGGTAGCATGGCTGGCTGCATAATCCTGTTTTGCCGCGATGATTTCTTCGGCATTCGTATATTCTGTTCCATAATAATAGCCGGTGGGTAGCGTTCCCGACTGGTTTTGATTCCATACTCTTTTGATACGCAGATTTTTACCTTCTGTATCGTAGAAATTGATATGGTTATATTGGAATCCACCGTCGATGATGCCGACTATAACATCTTTGCCGGTATAGGCTTGGGTGAGCCCTGTCCCTTCGTGTATTTTGTTTACATTGCTAAATTGTTCGGAACGAACGTTGTTCATTCGTTGATGAACCGGACGTCCTATTTCGATGTACTTTACCGATGGTAGTTGCGACACGGAAATCAAATTATCTGCCGGGATACTGGTGGAAAGTATAGTCCCGTATTGGGCATTGATGATGACTTTATTTTCTTCGAGTCCATCAAGATTATTTTCATCTACCAAGTGGAGAAATGCCGAAACAGCCATTTCACCGTTGTTTTGGTTGATTGCGTATGTCGATTTGAGTTTTGCCCGTTGGCTGATAGTAGAGGTAGATTCATAACTTCTCAAAAAATTTTGTGTCGATGGAGACATTTTTTCTTCTGCGTTTAACAGAAATGAGCCGAGTGTCGCCATTAAGCAAAGTGATAGTAATAATTTTTTCATCGATTTAAATATTAAATGGTCTTTGATAACTAACGGTTGCGTACAGGAGAGGAACATTCGATATATGTAATTCCCGGTAAAGTAATGAATTGTGGTAATATTTTTAATGGTATAGCAAAACTATATATCGAGTCGTTATATTTTATACAATGTCCCCCGATATGGAGGAGATTCTCTTCCTTGAAATCGGCAGCCGTGTGTAAGTAGCCTGTCAACAGATAATTCCCATTTTGATTGTGCAATGAAAATCTTTTTATCAACAATTCGGACGGGATATATTTTTCTAAATTATTGCCGGATTGTCGGAGATCGGCGTTCCACGCATCCCAAAACATGCGAAAAGAAGCGGAGACGGACAAATGTTCCGGCAAGGTATAGTTAGCCGTGCTGGCTGGCTTGTCGGATTTTTCCAGAGTTTTATTTGTATGACATGCTGTAAAGGCTATCATTAAAAAGGCTGCGTATATATATTTCCACATCATAATAGAAAAAGAATATTTAAAGAAACAAATATAATTATTTATTTCTTTAATATTATATTTTGAGATGGTATTTTAATATATAGTTTTTTCTTCTATTTGTAATCTCGTTTGGATTATTTCTGATAATCTTTCAAGATAGGATTCGGTTTGATAACCGAAATAAATTTTGTCCAGTATTTTCCTCTCTTTATCTTTGCTGAAAAAAATTATGATTTTCTATTTTTCGGCAACGGGTAATAGCCAATACGTTGCACAGAGGTTGGCAGAAGTTACGGGTGAAACTCTTGTTTCAATAACAGAATGTCTGAAAAATCATAAATATACTTGGGAGTTGTTGCCCGGAGAGAGGGTCGGTTTTGTGACTCCTGTTTATTTTTTTGGATTGCCGTCTATTGTCTCGGAATTTATCCGTAACTTAGATTTATGTGTTCGAGGGCAATATTTCGTCTATCATGTCGTAACTTTTGGAACTATAACGGGACAGTCCCATTATATGATGGAAAAGGCATTGAAAAAGAAGAGATTAAATTTGGACGGTAGATATATCGTCAAAATGGTAGACACCTATACATTGATGTTTGATTTGTCTGATGAAGAGAAATGTGAGAAGGTTACGAAAGATGCGGAGGTGTGTATAGATCGTGTTATAGAAAAGGTTGTCAACAGAGTTCGGGGTGATTTTGATAATAGGAAGATTCCTCACTGGCTCGCTTTTCCCTATACTTATTGCAATCGAAAGAAATCGACTGCTCCTTTCGTGGTATTAGGTCGATGTATCAGATGTGGGGCGTGTGCCAAGAAGTGTCCGATGGGTGCAATAGAAATGCGAGATAATCGTCCGATTTGGATAAAAGATCAATGTTTGCAGTGTTTGGGGTGTTTGCATCGTTGTCCGGTATTCGCTATTCAGTATGGGAAAAAGACAATCAAACATGGTCAGTTCGTCCATCCGGGGGTAAAGATGTGAAAATCGATTTCGATACAGCATTCTCTGTTGTGAAATTTTTATTGTTTTAGTTGGTTCGATAGAATGTTACTCAGTTGTTTTTCTGAAGGATTATTGGCTATGATTTTACCGTCGGGTCCGAGTAATATGAGGTGAGGAATTCCTTGTATGGCATACGTAAGTATAGCGGTGGATTCCCAACCTTTTTGATCTATGAGTTGTGCCCATTTTATTTGGTTTTTCTGTATATATTCTTTCCATTCTTCCCGGTTTGTATCGAATGAGATACCTACAATGGAGAATTGCCGTTTGTCATATCGTTCGAATAATTGTTTTAAATAAGGAGTTTGTCTTCGACAAGGGGGACACCATGATGCCCAAAAGTCGAGGAGAATATATTTCCCTTTGTCGATATATGTCGATAAAGAAGTCTCTTTCCCTTCGATTGTTTGTAAAGGTAAGTCGATATACGGCATACCGGGTTCTACGTTTTTCAGTCGATCCAACATGTGGGAAACTTTTTTTACCGCCGGATTTTTTTTAAAAGAAGGAGCTGCATGGGCGATTAGCTCTCGCTGTTCTTCGGGGGAGAATAAAAAGCTGTTTTGTAGAAACAGATAGATAGAAGTTACGTTGTCGGTATTTGCCAGAATATAGTTTCGAGTGAGTGTTTCAAGACCTTTTTGTTCTTTATCGAAGGCCTTTTTCAATATTACAAAAGTGCTGTCGGATAATTGTCCCGATAAATAATCTTTCAGATATCGGTTCGTAATGTTTCGTATGCGGGTATCGTAGGAGCGGCGTTTTGTCTCATACATCTGTAATCTGTCGTTCAGCGGTGTCCCGGATATATGAGAGACAGAATCGAGCGTGACATAAATATCTCCCTCTTCCAACGCTATCAGTTGGGGTGGAATTTGTGATTGTTTGTCGTTCAAATGTACCAATATTGCTATCGCCGGACTTTTTTGTTCTCCTTTGAATGAGAATGAACCGTTAGTGACAGTAGCACTATCGACTATTTCGAATTGTTCGTTGTTTTGTTTTTGCAGTAAGATGGTTTCTCCATCGGATATAAGATTGGTTTTTCCGGTGATTTTATATTTTCCGCCGCAGCTTGCCATAATCACTCCTATCAAACCGATCCATATCAATTGTCTTTTTTTCATAGTTATTCCGAATTTGTCGTTTATGGTATAAACAGAAGATTTTCAACATAGTTTAACCGAAACGGAGGATTAACAATTGGATATGTGGTTGATGAGAGCGGTTGTTGATGTTGGGCAGCTTTTGTGTGATAGAGCGTACAGAAAAGATTTTCGATGATGAAGAGTGGACGGAGCTTTACCGAAATTTTCGGAATATGCGAAAAATTCGTGATATTAGTCTGAATCCCCATATAGCACTTTCGATCATTGTGAAGCCATTTAATAAACGGCCTCCGATATATCCTGAAACCGATTTCGCATCTGAGAACGGTGCTACTACTTGTCGGTAGGCTTCATTGACGTTTTTTTGCTGTTCGGCGATGGCTATTTTTAGAGCTTGTTTATGAACAGCTATTTCTTCGAGAGTCAGCCCTTGTTGATTTGTATGGTTTTCGTTCATTTTATAGAGGAGTTTTTTCATTATCCAGTAACACTTTGGAGATAAAACGAGTGATAGGAACCAATATGAGTTTTTTCTTGAATAGGATAACAATCGCTATGAGTAACAGGAACACAGCACCGACGATCGCATAGCTTCCTACGATTCCTACAAGAGGCTCTAAGAGATAGACCAGTGCAAAGGAAAGATATATGCCGGCTCCAACAGAGAGCACCAAGATGACAGCGAAGAGAACCGACATGCCCAGTATAACCGAAATTTTTTCAGTAGCTGTCAGTTTGGCGTAGTCAATTTGTAAATTGATGTATTTCTTTCCTTCTTCAAATAGTTTTCGGAAAGCGTTGTTTTGAGTATCGAACATAACTGTGTTTTTTAGAGGAGAGAAAAATACAGATGAGAGTATCAAAGGTACGAACCGGTACGCTTTGATATCCTCATCTTCATTTTAGAGGAGTTACTTCCCGCCCTTTACCTCTTCGGCAATTTGGTCGACCAAGTGTTCCATATCTTCTTTTTTTAATTGGATTCCTTTGTCGTGAAGTAATTTACAAATGCGCGCTCTGGTATCGACCCCTTTTTCGGGAGCAAACAGAATTCCGGCGGCAGCACCCACGGCGGCTCCGCCGAGAAATGCAAACAATAAATTTAGACCTTTCATAATTTTTACATTTTAATGTGGTTATACAAAGATAACAAAATAATCGGGATTTTGTTAGTCTGCTTGAAAAAGATTTTCGGCTTAATCGGTTGACAAAAAACTATAAAGGACAAATAGGGGTTGAATTATGTATCGTTAAAGTCGCTATCTTTGTAGATACGAAGATGGGATGCGGTTCGGCATAGTCAAATCGGAAATAAAATTTCCGTTTGTCTCTGCACTTACCTTTCGCTATCTTTGTAAAGTTTAAAAGAAAAGGTATTATAAGATTCCTAGAATTATGTCTGAACATTCTATCTTTATTAAAGGGGCGCGAGTCAATAATCTCAAAAATATCGATGTAGAAATTCCCAGAGATCGTTTTATCGTTATTACGGGATTATCTGGGTCGGGAAAATCATCGTTGGCTTTCGATACTTTATATGCCGAGGGACAACGTCGTTATGTAGAAAGTTTGTCGGCTTATGCAAGGCAATTTTTGGGGCGTATGAGTAAACCCGAATGTGACTATATCAAAGGCATTCCGCCTGCCATAGCCATAGAACAGAAAGTAAATACAAGGAATCCTCGATCGACGGTGGGAACTTCGACCGAGATATATGATTATATGAGGTTGCTGTATGCTCGCATCGGGAAAACTTATTCTCCTGTGTCTGGGGAGTTGGTTAAGAAGCATCAGGTAGACGATGTCGTGCATTGTGCCTTAGGTTTTCCCGATGGAACTCGTTTCGCTTTGCTTACGAATTTGGTTATACCGGAAGGGCGAGACTTGAAAACTCACTTACAAATTTTGCAAAAGGAAGGTTTTCCGAGGGTAGAAGTGAACGGGCGTTTCCAAGCCATAGAAGATTTGTTGACCGATGGAGAATTACCGGAGCCCAACACTGTCCGTTTGGTAATAGACCGAATGAGTGTTTCGCATGAGACCGATACAGTCAGCCGATTGTCCGATTCTGTCGAGATTGCCTTTTTTGAAGGTGGGGGAGAGTGTATCGTTCTGGTTTATGACGGCGACGAAATACGGGAGTTTAGTTTTTCGAAAAGGTTCGAGGCAGATGGTATCACATTCAACGAGCCGAGCGAGTTGATGTTTAACTTTAATAATCCGGTGGGTGCATGTCCCACTTGTGAGGGATTTGGGAAGGTTATCGGTATAGACGAGGATTTGGTTGTTCCGAATAAAACCTTGTCGGTTTATGACGATGCTGTGATGTGTTGGCGTGGGGAGAAAATGAGTGAATGGAAAAACGATTTGATACGCCAAGCAGACTCTTTGCACTTTCCCATACATCGTCCTTATTTCAAATTGACTGACCGGGAGAAAGATATATTATGGCATGGAGCCGGCGATTTCGAGGGAATAGACGGATTTTTCGCTATGCTTGAAGCCAATCAGTATAAAATACAATATCGTGTAATGCTCGCCCGATACCGGGGAAAGACCATCTGTCCTGTGTGCAAAGGCAGCCGATTGAAACCTGAGGCTGAATATGTGAAGGTGGGAGGGCGTTCAATCTCAGAGCTTGTGAATTTACCGATTAGCGAGTTGAAAGAGTTCTTCGACCGTCTCGAACTCGACGAACATGATGCTTTGATTGCGAAACGATTGTTGACCGAGATTAGGAATCGTATTTGTTTTCTGCAAGAGGTGGGGTTGAGTTACCTGACTTTGAACAGGTTGTCTTCTACTCTCTCGGGCGGAGAAAGCCAGCGTATCAATTTAGCCACTTCTTTGGGTAGCAGTTTGGTCGGTTCTTTATATATTCTCGATGAACCGAGTATAGGGCTTCATTCCCGGGACACAGGTTTATTGATAAAAGTTTTGAGGCAGTTGCAAGAGTTGGGCAATACCGTTGTCGTTGTCGAACATGACGAAGATATTATACGGGCGGCCGATTATATTATCGATATAGGTCCGTTGGCCGGTCGTTTGGGTGGTGAAGTCGTTTATCAAGGAGGCTTGTCTCGATTACCCAAAGCGACTCGTAGCTATACCATGCGTTATTTGACGGGTGAGAGTAAAATAGAGTTGCCTGCAAATCGCCGGAAATGGAATCAATATATCGAAGTAGAAGGGGCTGCTCAGAACAATCTGAAATCGATCGATGTGAAGTTTCCCCTTCATGTTATGACCGTTGTTTCGGGTGTCAGTGGTTCGGGTAAATCGTCGTTAGTCAGAGATGTTTTTTATCGGGCTCTTCTTCGGCATTATGGAGAGGGCGGAGAAATGCCCGGAACGTATTCTCGTCTTTCGGGCGATATGGATCGAATTCATTCTGTCGAATTCGTGGATCAGAATCCTATCGGTAAATCGACTCGTTCCAATCCTGCTACGTATTTGAAAGCGTTTGACGAGATACGGAAACTGTTTGCCGAGCAACAAGAAGCCAAGCAGATGGGATTTTCTCCCTCGTATTTCTCTTTTAACTCCGAGGGCGGACGCTGCGAGGAGTGTAAAGGAGAGGGAACCATTACTGTGGAAATGCAGTTCATGGCCGATATTGTCCTCGAATGCGAGTCGTGCCACGGAAAAAGGTATAAGCAAGATGTACTCGATATCGAGTATAGGGGCAAGAACATCAGCGATGTGCTTGATATGACTATCAATCAGGCCATAGAGTTTTTTTCGGAGGTAAACGGAAGTCAGGAGAAGCGTATCATAAAGCGGTTGAAGCCGTTGCAAGACGTAGGACTGGGATATATAAAATTAGGACAGTCTTCTTCAACGCTTTCGGGCGGAGAAAATCAGCGTGTGAAATTAGCCTTTTTCCTGAGTAACGAGAAACAGGAATCGACTCTTTTTATTTTTGACGAACCTACGACAGGTTTACATTTTCATGATATAAACACGCTTTTGAAATCGTTTAACCAGCTTATCGAACGAGGTCATACCGTTGTTATCATCGAACACAATATGGACATTATAAAGTGTGCCGACCACGTTATCGATATGGGACCGGAAGGTGGTAAAGAGGGTGGATACGTGGTTTGTACCGGTACTCCCGAGGAGATCGCCGAGTGCTCTGCTTCCTATACGGGAATGTTTTTGAAAGAGAAACTAAGAAGCTGTTTTAAATTTATTGAGAAATAATATTACCATTGCAAGTAGGTATGTTCCGGCCAGATTGCGCCCCTGTCTCGCATCTTGAATCCCTTGATTTTTGTCAATAGCCCGCTATTGACTGCATATCTCGGACTCCAATCTGCTTCAACATAGGTCTCAATCTGTCTCGGAATAAATTTAAAACAGCTTCTTAAAGTTTAGCGTATGCGGTCGAGGCTTCGAACCAAACGCTCGTCTTTATTAATGGCCTTATAGGCTAAAATGTCGAGAATGAGGGCGACGAAAGGCATTACGATATAAGCGGTCCACGATATGTTTGAAGCCGAAAGATCTTCGCGGAATGTATAACCGCTCAAAAAGATGACGATATAGAAAGTTACCAGAAAGAATGCGTTGATCATGCAGATACGCGCTTGTGTCGGTCTGTTCTTATATAGGAAAATTGTGATAAACGATAATACGGCTATTACGGTTCCTAATACGAATACTCCCCATGTGGGGGTAAATACAGAAGTTTGTGTGACTGCTGCGGCACTATCCTGTACAGGAGTTGTCATAGCTTCTACGGTGGAGATACCTTGTGCCGTGAAACTGTAAATGCCATCGGTCGTATCGAATTGAGCTATCGGAAGAAATAAAAATACAGCCATTAAAGCCGTCGTCAGGAATAAATAGATCGATTGTATTCGTTGTATCATAATATAAGTTTTCTTTAATGGTGAAATAGGTACGTAAATAAACGGAGCGGGTTGCAGCTTGTTTGTGCGCTCCGTTTTGCAAAGATAGAAAATTGTCGGTAAACACCCAAATGTGGATTTGAGAAATAGCTGTGGAAAGGAGGGTAGGGTGAATGGGAAAAATTAAATAACCTTTTTCCGGCACACTATTTGTAAATTAAGTTTGTTATATAAGGGAAAGCTATTAAATTTACTTCGATTTTATATTTATAAAGATGATTACGACAGAGATAACGAAATTGCAATACGATATATACGGTTTGCTTGCCGAGAGACGATTGAAAGACGCTTTCGGTAAACTTGCTTTATTGGTAAACGAGTTGCAAGATTGGGTAAGCCGGGACAAGTTGAACGAGATGGAGACGTCGTATAGATATATGATACAATATATGTTGGACGGTGTCGAGGATCCCGAACGGAAGAGTATTTACGATCATTTGGTTTTGTCTGCTTATGTGTTGACCGATCGGGTTTCGGATCGATTGGCCGGGCAGGTTTCTCCTTCTCAATACTATGGGTGGAAGAGATATGCGTCGGCCAGCCGAACGGATATTTCCTTATCGTCTCAATTCGATGTGTGCGATAATGAAATCAACGATCTTTCTTTGGCTTTGTTGCTTAGCGAACAAGAACAAGATTTTTCTAAAATTCAATCATTGAAACACCGTATCGAGGATACGGCGGGAAATCTTTTTATGGATATATGGACCAATTATCCGGCGGCAGAGGACGATTACCGGTCGTTAAGAGAGGCTCTTTTCACCGATCGTTTTCCCGATACTTTCGTTTCGCTTCTTCTTTCGGCTGTGTTGTTGAACTTATTGCATCGGTTCGACGAGCAAAAGTTGCTCATTCTGCTGGACGGTTATCGCCATTCTTCGCCCGAGATACAGATGCGTTCGCTTTGTTGTGCTCTTATCGTCATGTATATTTATCGGGAGAGATTGCCTCTTTTGAAGAGTTTGCGGAATCGCCTCGATGCATTGTGTGAAGAACCGAAATTCAAGACCGATGTTCGTAATATTTTCTTGCAGTTCATCAAAAGTCAAGAGACTGAAAAAATTACCAGAAAAATGAATGAAGAGCTGCTTCCCGAAATGATGAAACTGGGGCCATCGCTTTATAAGAAAATACGTCAAGAAGACTTGATGAACGATATCAATGCGCTGGAAGAAAATCCGGAGTGGCAGGAGATGCTCGACAAATCGGGAATTACCGATAAGTTAAAGGAGTTGACCGATTTGCAGATGGAGGGAGCCGATGTTTTCATGAGTACGTTTTCTCATTTGAAGAGTTTCCCTTTTTTCCAGTCGATTCAAAATTGGTTTTTGCCGTTTAATCCCGATCATACAGCGTTGTCGGGGGTATTGTCCGGTAAGGGCGGAGATACGTTTAAGAAGATGATTTCGGCATCGGCTCTATTGTGTAATTCGGATAAATATTCTTTTTGTTTGAGTTTGGCTCAGGTTCCCGAGTCGCAGAGGGATTTGATGATGGGGCAATTCAGTGCCGAGAATGCGGCGGTTCAAGAGATGGAAAAAGAGGAATTGATGAAGAAAGAAATAAGTCGGGAAAATATATCCAATCGTTATATTCAAGATTTGTACCGTTTCTTCAAGCTGTATATACGTCGAACCGAGTTTACGGATCCTTTTGCCGGGCATATCAATTTATTGCATGTATCTGTTTTGAATCCGTTATTGAGCGATTCGGACAGTTTGCGCCTCATCGGGGAATATTATTTTCGGCGGGGATATTATGCCGAGGCTCTCGAATTGTTCGAAAGGCTTTCGGCGGCATATCATTCGGATAGTGAAATTTATCAGAAGATAGGTTTTTGTTACCAGAAGAAAGGAGACTATGCCAACGCTTTGGAGGCTTTCCTCAAAGCAGAAATTATTTCGCCCGACAATTTCTGGACGATTAGACGCATAGCTACATGTTACAGAAATATGAAAAAGCCCGAGATGGCTCTTTCGTATTATCATCGTGCCGAAAAGATACAGCCCGAAAATTTATCGGTACAGATGAATATAGGGCATTGTTATGTCGAACAGAAAGATTATGAAGAGGCGCTTAAATATTACTTCAAGGTGGATTATCTCGATCCCGAAGGAGGCAAAGCGTGGCGTCCTATCGCATGGTGTTCTTTCTTAGTCGGTAAAAAAGAACAGGCGCAGCGGTATTATGAGAAGATATTGGACGATAAACCGGTTTCTCTCGATTATTTCAATGCCGGGCATGTGGAGTTTTCTTTGGGACATATCAGAAAGGCCATCGATTATTATCGGCGCAGTATAGAGCTGGACAACGGTGATTCTGCTAAGTTTCTTTCTAATTTCAAGCAGGATGCTCCCGATTTGATCGCCTCGGGAATCGCTGCGAGCGATATGCCTATTTTGTTGGATCAACTTATGTATGGCATTACAGATTCTTTATAACCTTTGACAAGGAGGCGATTCTGTATATAGATATGAGGATAGGGCGTTGTTCGACATAGTCAAAACGGAAGTGGAATTTCCATTTGTCTCTGCACTCGCCTTTCGTTATCTTTGTAAATACGAAGATAGGATGCGGCTCGGCATAGCCAAATTGGAAATGTGATTTCCGTTTGTCTCTGCTCTCACCTTTCACTATCTTTGTCATCTGAAAAAGTAAGGTAATATTTATGAGACGTATAGTTTGTGTACTGTTTCTTGTCGGTGTGTTTTCGATAAATCCCGTATGCGGTGAGACGCTTTCGGAGTATCGGGAGAATTTGTATGATTTGTTCATTCAACAGAAAATACCCCAGTGGGGTGCTATCTTGTCAAAAATGAGTGCCGATAAGTCGTGCGGGACATTGGAGGGACGCCATGAAATTTTGTGCGGTTATTATGGCCTTGTAGGACATTTGGTCGATAAAAAGAAGAAAGACGAGGCGCAGGCTTATTTGAAAACCGCTTTGGCGCTTTCTGAGAATTATCGAAAAATGTATCCGAACGATGCTCGGTTTAAAGCGTTGCATGCCAATTTGATAGGTTTGAAAATAGCCCTTTCTCCCATGCGTGCGGCTACGTTGGCATCGGGTATGTTGTCATCGGCTAAGACTTCTTATAAACTCGCCCCCGGGGATAGTTGGGTTTCTATTCTGTACGGGAATATTTTGTTCTATATGCCGGGAATATTCGGCGGGGATAAAGAGGAAGGTTTGGAGTGCTATCAACGAGCTCGCCGGAGTATGGAAAAGGATATTTCGACCAACGGGCATCATTGGCTTTATGTACAATTGTTGGTGACCATCGGGGTGGTTTATGAGAAATCGGAACATTATGAGCAGGCGTTAGCGATGTACAAGACGATTATGGAGAAATATCCTGAGTATGGATTTGTAAAAAATACGAGTTATCCTCGGGCTCTGAAAGCAATGCAACAAAAACAATAATTTGAAAAGAAGTGCAATTATGAACGATTATATGCAGGTACGGTTCGATGTAGAGCCGTGTAGCGAGATGGCGACAGATGTTTTGGCTGCGGTTTTGGCTGAAATCGGTTATGAAAGTTTTGTCCCCGACGAACGAGGGGTTACTGCTTTTGTCCCTCAGGGAAAGTATGACGAGACACGACTTAAAGAAGAGTTGTCGCAATATCCCATCGAAGGGGTATCTGTGGCGTATGAAGCGACATTCGTTGCCGGGAGGGATTGGAATGAAGAATGGGAGAAAAATTATTTCAAACCTATTGTCGTGGGGGACGAGTGTGTGATACATAGTACATTTCATACCGATGTTCCGCAAGCTCGTTACGATGTGCTGATAGACCCTAAGATGGCTTTTGGGACGGGACATCACGAAACTACCACTCTCATGTTGCAGGCTATATTGGCATCGGATCTTACCGGTCGCTCGGTGCTCGATATGGGGTGTGGTACGGCTGTATTGGGTATTTTGGCTCGTATGAAGGGGGCGGCTTCCGTCGTCGCTGTCGACATTGATGAATTTGCCGTCGAGAATGCCATTGAAAATATCCGTTTGAATCATGTATCGGGAGTTGAAGTCCGTTTGGGAGGAATCGAAGCCTTGAAGCAGGAGTCGTTCGACTTTATTTTTGCCAATATCAATCGGAATATATTGCTGGCCGATATGCATGCTTATGTGGCCTGTATGAAACGTGGCTCACGTATTTTCATGAGTGGTTTTTACGTGGAAGATATTCCTTTTATTCGGGCGGAGGCCGAACACCTCGGATTGCGTTTCGTCGGTTACGCCGAGAAAAACAGATGGGTAGCGGTCGAATGTATGAGCGATTGAAATAGATAAGACAAGTTATTCGTGGGCTCAGGATCGTTAGTGGGTATTGTACTTTTGTACAATCCAACCCCTCTCCTCAATCTGCTCTGCTTATCGAAGGTTCTGCAATTTTGTTTTAACCCCCTCGCCCTTTGGGCACTCCCTCCTATGCGACACAGGGGGAGAGGTTGGGGAGTATTTCTCTTTTGCCCTGTTTCGATTTTAAGTTGCGATACCCCACAATGCTACGGGACATGGCAGGGGAGAGGTGTACAAAGCCATTCTTATTCTGAAACAAGAAATGCCGCTCTTCCTCCTCCACTGTGTTTTTGCAACGCAAAAATATAGGGGAGGTGTCACGTAGTGACGGAGGGGTTAACTCTTACAGCCAAAAAGTTTATGAAATCTTTTCAATCCTTCTTCTCAGAGACTATTGTATCTTCGGGCTATCCCCTATATCGTTACCGCAACTTCTCGTAATGCTACGAGACACGACAGGGGAGAAGGAGAAATTCAATCCATTTCATTCGCTAAAATTCATGTTTACCCCCACCGATTCAATATAGGAGGAGAGGTAGTAAAATAAAGTGAAGATATTTCAATTCTTCCACGATTCGATATGTACAAGGATATTTCTCCGCATTATCGTCGAGAGGAAAATTGATTTATGTATTTTGCGTGTAAATAATGACGGGGAAAGAAATGATCATTCAGATTTGTATTGTCCCAACTCTTGCTGCAATAAATCGATTCTGTCTTGATAATTTCGAATCAGATTCTGTAATAAAGAAATTTCTTGTTGTTTGGAGGCTTTTAAAGCCAACTCTTCTGTTGATAAATTTTTAATATTTTTATAGATTTTAGAATCTTCGGAGACCAAAAGATTATCATTTGCTGAATTGTTATTATATTTGTTCGGACTAATAAAATAGGTCTCTTCACATTCTTCTTGATTTACGAAAATGAAAAAGTCGGTAATGGGAAAATTCCAGCGATTGGCAATACTCAGTAAGACGTTTATATTCATATTTCCGCCTCTTACTGCCTTGCCTATGGTGTTTTTATCCAAGCCAAGCTCTTTGGCTGCATCTTTGTAGGTGAGACCTTTTCGATGCAAAAATCTTCGGAGCGAGTCTCCGGAATAAACGAGCTTTTTACCGTCTTTCATATGGAATAAGGTGTAAACGATTAAATTCTCTCTGAAACTATTATGATAGTTTGTTTATACCAATATACAAAAAAATCGGCAATTAGTTTGCTCGAAGGTTTCCTTTCGGGAGAGAAGAAGAGGAATGTTTTTACAACCGCATTTGGTTTGACTTAGTATTAAGTAGAGGTCGATGACGGTATTGAAAAAGATAGAGGAGGGTGTTTCTTTTAAAAAAGCATCGTCCTTGCCGATAAATCCGAACAAGGACGAAATTGCCAGTATTGTAATTGTTTGTCGTCAGGTATATCGAATCTTGTAAAATATTGCTAACTGGTTTTATGTTTTTTTGAGGGTCTATCGTCGTTATAATTCTATGCTGCCACTACCGCTTTCACCTTCTCCCCAGTCGATACTTCCCGGAATTTCTATGGTTACTTCTTTGCTATCGATGGTGATGTTATAAGTATGTACTTTACCTGCTTCGAGTTCGGCGGCTCCCTCTTTCGGGGTGTAATAATGTGTGCCGAGTTCGGTGTCGATAGCGATTAGTCGTTTACCGTCCATGTTTTGCGGAATGACAAGAGCCGTATAACTGACTATGTATTTCGAGGGGTCGGTAGGCTGTGACAATTTGAAAGGTGTAATTGTTTTGTCCATCGGTCCAGGAAGCCATGTCCCTGTTGTTACGCCTGTACCAGAGGGAGCCGTGTAAGTCCCCGACAAGGCGAGGTTGTTATCTCCGATTTTTACGGATTGAATCTGGTCGGCGGAATCGATTCCTTTCGTTTTTTTGATGTTAACGATGATTTTTGCCGTTTGATGGTAGAAAATCAGGTTAGCTGTGCTACCGAATTTTACTTCGACGGGGGCTGTAAATAGAAGATCGCTTGCTGCATATCCCTTTCCGGTTTCGTTTTGGTCGGCTGCTACGCTCCACGAGTCGGGCAACGTGTTTGAGGTCGAACCATCGGCACAATACCAAGCCCGCATGAGTTTTGTCTCATCGCTACGCTGCCAATAGTGGGTTTCTTCTTTTGTTAAGGCAACAGGTATATCGTTGTTTATTTCATAGGGGTAGGAGATCGCATCGTTCCAGTTGTACGCATCGCCTGTTTTGGTTATGGCCTGTACGGTCACTTTTTCACCGTTCGTCCATGTGCCGTCCACAGAGGAACGGGCGATGGGGCTTTCTACCGAAACGGTCATGGCAACCGGATATTTACCTTGCGGCAACGTTTTTTCGGTTATCATGTCTCCGTCCGAAGTGCATGATGCGAATATCACAGCCCATAATCCTATAAAAGTTGCTTTTCTGTATGTCATCTTCATATTGCGATATTTTTTATTTGTTTCGTGCTACCGCTCCCGGCGAAAAGAGCGGCTACACCTTTATGTGTAGCTCCGGGCGTTACGCTCGATGCCCGGGATAGCTGTATTTGACTTTACGAAATTGATCGAATGTAATTTCTATTGAAGTCAATCGTTTAGAACGCACAAATCGCACGGACATTGAATTTTTGGTTCTTGAAGAGGCCGTTCCCCGATATTGTTCCTGTCGAGAATGCTAAACAATAAGCTCTATTGGTACGGGCATAGCTGTTTCCTGTGTATCCTTCCTGTGATGTCCAATAATACACGTCGGCGAGGATTTCAGTATCGATATCGTTATCGGACAGGGCATTCAAGATGTCGTTTATTTTTCCTTTGTTGCTCGTATCGGTTGTGCCGTAACTGGGTAGCGGATATTTCCACGAATCCTCATCGCAGAGCAATGCCAGTTCTTTCAGAGACGGGAAATACCAGCTGCTACAACCTTTGGGCGTAATGTTGTTATCGGCGAAGGTTTTGATGGATTGAGCGGCTTGGCATCTGTAAAGTATTTTCGCAGGGTCGCTGTTATAAGCCAATAATACCATAGTGTTGTTATATCCCAACAGTTTGTGAGCTTCGCTGTCGAGCGTCTCGTCTACCGGAGAGATAGGGGCGATTTCTGTGTATTTGCTGTCGAAAGTCGCTGTTTCTTGCCACGTTGTCACACTTTCGCGGAAAGTCGTGCTTGCGGATTGCCAAGGGGTTTCCGTGGCGGCGTCTTTCAAAGCGACGATGAGACCGTGGGTACAATCGGGATAATCGGCCATCAATACCTTGTCGTTGGTCAGCGTGGTTTTGGGATAGGTGTCTGAGTAGGTCCAGAAGACGATACCGACACATGCTTTTTTCTGTTCGTCGGTGAGGGTGGTATAATCTTCGGTTCTGACAAATGTTCCGTCTTCCATCGCCAAGTCGCCGACTTGTGCCTGAGTCCGGTCTGTGATATTTCCTATCGGCGGCGGTATTACAGCTATCCCGTCATCGTCTCCTGTGCCTTCGTCCCAGTCATGGATGCTCGAAGATACTTCTATGGCTGTTTGATTGGCTGTGATGGTGTATCGGTATTTTTTCCCGCTTTCGAATGTCGTCCCGCCGTCTTTCATTTTGTAAACTAATTCTCCGCCTGCCGCTAACGTTATTTTAATGAATGCCGTCCCTGCTTCGATCGTTTGCGGTACGATAATGGCTTCGTTCAGTATCAAAGTTGCGCCTTCGGTTGTTATGTCGGTATCGATGGTTATATTTTGAGCTGTTCCGTCTGCCGTGATTTCAATCCCGTCGGGGAGCTCGGTGTTTTTGCCATATGCAGGCTTTTCTTTATCGAGCGTGAATTTGGCTTGGGGCAGGGTATTCAGTATCTCTACTTTGGTTATACCGGCGAGAAAATCGTTTTCACCGACTCCCTTTTTGAGTATTACTTCGACTTTGGAGAGCAAATGCCTGAATTGTACGGCCACGGAGGTGGGGTTACCGCTTCGTGGGACTCCGGTAAGTTTGGCGTAAGTCAAGTCGGAGGTGGCATAACCATCGGTCTCGCTGCGTTGGTCTGCGGCTACGGTATGGGTGAGCGACCTTGCCGGATAGGTGTTGCCGAACCATGTGGCGTTGGTATGGAGGGCATAAATGTTTACGTCGTTGCCGGTTAACGGGAAGTACATGGGCGTGCTGCCGCTTAATGTCCCGGCAACCCCTCCTTCTTTGGTCAAGAGTATATTTTCATAGAGATTTTCTTGATCTATGGTTTGTTGTCGGTTTTTAGAATCGTCGATCCATAGATGTACCGTTTCTCCATCTTTGAGCTGTGTGTCCAGTCCGTGGGAGGATCGAGTCTGTACATCGATGCCGCTGGTGAATCTCAATTCGACTTGTCCGTCATAACCCGACAGACTTTCTGTTTCGTTGCATGCCGCCAGTCCGAGCAGGGCGGTCGCTAAAAAGAGATATTGTTTCATATTATTTTAGGTTTGTTGAATTTTCAAATTTTATTCTGCTTCTCCGCTATCGCCTGTACCGTTGCCCGATATCCAGTCTACAATTTCGGACGTTACGCCGATTTCTGTCTTGTTGAGCGTGACATTGAATTTATATTTTTTACCGGCTTCGAAGCGGGTTGCGAAATCGGATTGTACGGGCCATATAAAATGTCCACCGTCTTTTAGCTTGAATTTCAGAGACATTTCATCGAAATTATCACTCGGTAGAATGATGGCTTCGGCTTTCGTCCCTTTGTTTGTCACGAGTAAATCGACTGTTCGGGGCGTTTCTGTTACGATCGCTACCTCATTACCATCTATGACATCGTATGTCGCAGAGGTTTGTTGTCCGGTCAATTCTACGGTGAGACCTTCCAAAACCGAGGAATCGTCGAATCCTGTTCCGCTGGTTATGTTCAGTTCTATTTTCGCCAGTTTGTGGTAGAACGTGAAACGCACGGACGGTGTATTTTTATCGGTCTCCGGGTTGTCGCTTCCCAAAAGGTCGATTGCGCTTTGAGAGGATTGGTCGGTTATATCGATCGTATAAGTGCGACCGTTGTCACCAAGATTTTCCGTGTAGGGATAATAGGCGACAAAATTGCGTCTCGAACCGTCTGTCGGCAGGTAGATGGCCTCGGCTTCGGTGGCCGTGAATTTGCCGCTTCCATCGGTCGTGGTATAAAGTTTATTGTTTTGTTCCACTGTTTCTCCGGCGAGCATATATATTCCGATACGGTCGTTCGGTTCCCATCGGGTGTCGTTTGCACGCGATGTCACGCATATATTACCGTTCACATGCAGGGCTGTCGGGCCGCTATTCCCTGTTGTATCGCCGAGAGGAGATTCATCGTTACCACAACCGGCCAAAGTGACGATGGAGAGTGCTAAAATCAAAATTTTTACTTTCATTTTTATAGTCGGTTTGTTTCGTTTGTCTTTTAATAAATTTCGATGTTTTCACCGTTTTCTTCGTTACCGTTTTCCCAGCCGACGATCGTTGCCGTCATATCGGCTTCGATCGGAGTCAGCAAGTCTCCGGTTATGTACATGGGAGTCGGCATATCGTCGTTGAAATTTTTCAACAGATCGGTGAGATCGTTTTCGATGGTTTGCGAGCTTCCATCTGTGAAAGTCAGATCAATTCGTAAGGATTGTTTCAAACCGGTTGTACCCAACAGTCGGGTATGCGCTGTTATTTTATCGTTAGTTCGAGCAAAAGGAAAACTTGTGTTCATGGCTTCGCCGCAGATTCGTTGTGATGAAAGGTCGAACGAACCTGCTATTCCCGAAAGGGTTCCCGTGATGTTTGAGATGCGATCCGGGTCTCCTTCTTTAACGGTCAGTTCGAATAACAAATCGCGCGTTTTTTGTTTCATGTAGATTTCTACTTCGAGTGTATCGTCTTTTATCGCATTGATGTTTTGTACTTCTGTCAGCAGATATCCCGGCAATGACTCCAATAAATCTCCTTCTACCGTATTTATATGAGCCGTAGTATGGTCGATCGTTATTCCGTCGGCTTCGTTCCATGCGATGAGTGTATGGGAGTTGGGCTCAAACAGAGAAGGGTGGCAGAACTCGCGGTCCGCAGGTGCTTTGAGTGCCGTCCCTTCGCAGCAGGAGTGCAGTAATACATATTCTTCCGGTAAAGGGCAGTCTGTCGAACGATGAGACCAATCGGCCGTTATGGTTATTCTTCCTTTATCGGGGTGAGGTGTTTTGTAGAGTTCGTCTTTTACACAAGAGTTTAACAGTAGCAAACCTGCTACTCCGCTCATTATATATCGTATCGTTTGCATATTACCTCCTTTCAATTAAAATACATTCCATACTAATGTCACTCCGGCAGATATGGGGCCCCACCAGTTTTTAGTCTCTTTTCCCTGACGTACCCGTATGCCGTCGATAACGATGTATTTGTCGTAATCGGCATGGAGGCAGCCGAGAGCGAGAGAGAAATCGAGGTTTAGCGCCTTATTCAGTTTCAATTGGTAGCCGCCCGTTAATCCGCCGCCCATTAAATTGCCTTGTTTACCGATCTCGGATAGTTTGTAATTGAACGAGCTGGCTTTGTATATGGCTCCGATATAGCCTCGTTTTTCTTTACCGATGTAGTAGCGCGCTTCGGGTGCGATTTCCCACAAGGCATAACGATGGTCGTTGCTGTTCCACGTCCAAGAAGTGTAGGAGCCGTTCACGAGTATGCCTACGTGACGGTTCAAGCGCCATTCCACTCCGAGGTCGGGGGTGAGAGTACCCCAACGGAGCAGATTTGCCCGCAAGGAGAGCGAATGAGCCTTCGCTTTTGCGGCGGCTTCGGCAGCGAGGCGCTCTGTTTCGGCACGTTCTTTTTCTTCTCTTTCAGCCGCAAGCCTTTCGGTTTCCGCTTGTTTGCGGGCCTTTTCTTGGGCGGCAAGGTGTTCTCTTTCGGCTTGTTCTTTCGCCAGTCGTTCTGCTTCGGCTTTTTCACGAGCAGCTTGCTCTATGAACAGACGTTCCCGTTCGGCTTTTCCCGATCTCTCTTTATTATAATTTTCGACCCGTCGAGCCGCTTCTATACCCGCAATTTCGGCTACTTTTTCTACGCTGGCCGGAAAGGTGACGACAACGACATTGCGCAGTTTTTCTTTCCCATAAGAGGAGAGGATAGCCCGGTCGGTGACGAACATCTGTTCGGTCAATCCTCCCTGCGTGATGAGTTCCGATTTTATTCTGTTGTTACGAATGTATGCCATGCGTTCGGAAGTCAATATATCGTTCGCCGATGCGGCATAGCTCGAAACACTGATATACATTTGCCCGGCTTGCAACTGCTTTTTGTTCTTTTCCAAAATATTCAGGAGCTGGTGCAGAGACCGGTCGTTTCCATTCCACGGTACATAGAACATATCGTCGTTCGGAACGAAACGGAATATGTAAGTTGTGTCTGTCGGTTGTTGTGCTATTACAGGTAATTCCCATATAAACAACAATGCTGTTATCAATAATAATTGTTTGCTTTTTTTCATATTGGGCAGTTTTGTTTTTCTATGGATATAAATATGTATCGACTATATAATATTAAAAGATTTTTGCAAATCTATTATTCTTTGTTTGAAAAAATGTTTTTTGATTTGTTAATTTAGTGTAATAAAAATGGTGGTCTTGAATTTCTTAATATTTTACTATAAGAGAAGTATCTATACATAAAAATTACAGAAAAAATTCTTTATTTCAAACTATTTGTACTACTTTTGTTGTCAGATGTCGGGCATATAGATTTTATGCTCGGCTTGTTTTGCGGATAATAGTATATATTCTATATATTTATATAAATAGTTTGGCTTAAACAACTTAACTAATAACAACTATGGCAGAAAGTAAAGAAAAACTGTTTGACCAGTTCCCTCCGGTGTCCACACAGGAATGGAAAGAAAAGGTCGTGGCAGACCTTAAAGGAGCTGATTTTGACAAAAAGCTCGTATGGAGGACTAACGAAGGGTTTAATGTTAACCCCATGTACCGTGCCGAAGACATAGCGAATTTGAGTACGACCGATTCTCTTCCCGGTGAATATCCCTACGTGCGGGGAACTCGTGCCGACAACAATTGGCTGGTTCGTCAGGATATCAAGGTAACCGATGTGAAAGAAGCCAATGTAAAGGCTCTGGATATTTTGAAAAAGGGTGTGGAATCGTTGGGATTCGAGATTGCCAAAGATTTGATTTCGGTAGAAAATTTGAAAACTTTGCTGCATGGTATCGACGTGGAGAATGTGGAATTGAATTTCTCTACTTGCATGAAAAGCACAGTGAAACTTGCCGAAACAGTGGCCGCTTATTTCAAAACGACTTCTATCGATTTGACAAAAGTATCGGGCTCGATTCGTTTCAATCCGTTTAAGCGAATGTTGACCAAAGGCCGTGATTTCGCCGATTATGCCGATCAGGCTGTTGCGGTTATCGATGCGGTAAAAGAGTTGCCCGGATTCCGGGTATTGGCTGTCGATGCCGTGATGTTGAACAATGCCGGATCTTTTATTTCTCAGGAACTCGGTTTTGCTTTGGCTTGGGGCAATGAGTGGCTGGCCGCCCTTACAGATAAAGGTCTGTCGGTCGACGAAGTCGCTAAACGAGTGAAATTTAATTTCGGCATATCGTCCAATTATTTTATGGAGCTTGCCAAATTCCGGGCTGCCCGTATGTTGTGGGCTCAAATTGTGAAACAATATAATCCGGCTTGCGATTGTGCTTGCAAAATGAAGGCTCATGCGCAGACTTCGGAGTTCAACCAGACTATATTCGACGCTCATGTGAATCTCCTTCGTTCGCAGACCGAGACGATGTCGGCTGCTTTGGCGGGTGTGGATTCCATTACGACGACTCCTTTCGACAAGGCTTACAAGGAACCGGACGATTTTTCGGAAAGAATCGCTCGTAACCAACAGTTATTGTTGAAAGAAGAGTCGCATTTGAATCGTATTACCGACCCGGCTGCCGGTTCTTATTATGTGGAGACTTTGACGGTTTCGATCGCCGAGCAGGCTTGGAAACTTTTCCTCGAAGTGGAAGAGAAGGGCGGCTTCTACAAAGCCGTGAAAGAGGGATTCGTACAAAATCAAGTGAACGCTTCGGCCGAGACTCGCCATATGAATGTGGCTCGTCGGAAAGAAATTCTATTGGGAACGAATCAATACCCCAATTTCAATGAAGTCGCCAGCGATAAAATCGTTAACGGCGAAGCGTGCGGTTGCGGATGCGGAAAGCACGAGGGAGGACATCATTGCGAACCCGAGTTCCCCGTGTTGAATACCAAACGGGCAGCCAGTGATTTCGAAACTTTGCGATTGGCAACAGAACGTTCGGGCAAACGTCCGACGGTATTCATGTTGACTATCGGGAATTTGGCCATGCGTTTAGCACGTTCTCAATTCTCGTCGAATTTCTTTGCTTGTGCCGGATACAAGATCGTCGACAACCTCGGTTTCGAGACCGTACAGGCCGGAATCGATGCCGCTTTGGATGCCAAAGCCGATATTGTGGTACTTTGTTCGAGCGATGACGAGTACGCTCAATATGCTCCGGAAGCATTCAAGATACTCGACGGTCGCGCTCTGTTCGTCGTAGCCGGAGCTCCGGCTTGTATGGACGAATTAAAGGCTCAGGGTATTACCGAGTTTATTCACGTTCGTTCGAATGTACTCGATACGTTGAAATCGTTTAATGAAAAACTTTCGATTTAAAGGCGGACAATTTGTATCACACAAGAAAAAACAAAAAGACAATGAGACCTAATTTTAAGAATATAGATATTACGAAGGATGCTTTCGCCCATTCGGCAGGGAAAGTAGCCCATGAGGGTGAAAACTGGATAACCCCGGAGTTGATACCCGTCAAACCTGTTTACACCAAAGAAGACCTCGAAGGTCTTGAACACTTGAATTATGTAGCCGGACTTCCTCCGTTTCTTCGTGGCCCGTACAGCGGTATGTATGCCATTCGTCCGTGGACAATCCGTCAGTATGCAGGTTTCTCGACCGCAGAGGAGTCCAATGCTTTCTATCGTAGAAACTTGGCTTCGGGACAGAAGGGATTGTCTGTGGCATTCGACCTCCCGACACACAGAGGATATGATGCCGATCACGAGCGTGTGGTAGGCGATGTAGGTAAGGCCGGTGTATCGATTTGTTCGCTCGAAGATATGAAGGTTTTGTTCGACGGTATCCCTTTGAACAAAATGTCTGTATCCATGACGATGAACGGAGCCGTGTTGCCTATCCTTGCTTTTTATATCAATGCCGGGTTGGAACAAGGCGCGAAACTCGAAGAGATGGCCGGAACGATTCAGAACGATATTTTGAAAGAATTTATGGTGCGTAATACCTATATTTATCCGCCTGAATTCTCGATGCGTATCATCGCCGATATTTTTGAGTTTACTTCGCAAAACATGCCGAAGTTCAACTCGATCTCCATTTCGGGATACCACATGCAGGAAGCCGGAGCGACAGCCGATATAGAGCTGGCTTATACGCTGGCCGACGGTCTTGAATATTTGCGTGCCGGAATCAACGCCGGTATGGATATCGACGCATTCGCTCCGCGGTTGTCTTTCTTCTGGGCTATCGGCATGAATTTCTTTATGGAGATCGCCAAGATGCGTGCCGCACGTATGTTGTGGGCTAAGATCGTAAAACAGTTCAACCCCAAGAATCCGAAATCTCTCGCTTTGCGTACTCACTCGCAAACATCGGGTTGGTCACTGACCGAACAAGATCCGTTCAATAATGTGGGTCGTACTTGTATCGAGGCTATGGGGGCTGCTTTGGGGCATACCCAATCGTTGCACACCAACGCTCTCGACGAGGCTATCGCCCTGCCAACCGATTTTTCGGCTCGTATCGCTCGTAATACTCAGATTTATATTCAAGAAGAGACCTATATTACAAAAGAAATCGACCCGTGGGCAGGTTCTTATTATGTAGAGGCTCTGACTAACGAGCTGGCTCATAAGGCATGGGAACATATTCAAGAGATCGAGAAGTTGGGCGGTATGGCTAAGGCCATCGAAACCGGACTCCCGAAACTTCGTATCGAAGAGGCTGCCGCCCGTACGCAGGCACGTATCGACTCGGGTAAACAGACGATCGTGGGTGTAAACAAATACCGTCTTGAAAAAGAGGCTCCCATCGATATTCTCGAAGTCGATAATACGGCTGTGCGTAAAGAGCAAATCGAGCGTCTGCAAGATTTGAAAGCTCATCGCGACGAAGCCGCGGTTAAGGCGGCTCTTGATGCGATTACCGAATGTGTGAAGACGAAGAAGGGTAATTTGCTCGATTTGGCTGTCAAAGCCGCTAAGGTTCGCGCTACGTTGGGAGAGATTTCCGATGCTTGCGAAGTTGTCGTAGGTCGTTATAAAGCAGTAATCAGAACTATATCAGGCGTGTATTCATCAGAGACTAAAAAGGATGCCGATTTCGTTCGGGCAACGGAATTGTGCGAAAAATTCGCTAAAAAGGAAGGTCGCCAACCTCGTATCATGATAGCGAAGATGGGACAAGACGGTCATGACCGTGGGGCCAAAGTGGTAGCTACCGGATATGCCGATTGTGGCTTTGACGTGGATATGGGACCTTTGTTCCAGACTCCGGCGGAAGCTGCGCGTCAGGCTGTCGAAAACGACGTACATGTGTTGGGCGTTTCTTCTTTGGCTGCCGGCCATAAGACTTTGGTTCCTCAGGTAATCGAAGAGTTGAAGAAATTGGGTCGCGAGGATATTGTGGTAATTGCCGGTGGAGTTATTCCCGCACAGGATTATGACTTCCTTTACAAAGCCGGTGTAGCTGCTATCTTTGGCCCGGGTACTTCGGTAGCCAAAGCTGCGTGCCAGATACTCGAAATTCTTCTCGACGAGTAATTTTGGAAAAGGATAATGTGTTGAAGCCCGGTGGTTTATTGCTGCCGGGCTTTTTTATTGAGTTGTTTCTTTTTAGATGAGTTTAGGTTTCTCTGAGAAATCCAAAACTTTTTTCATAAATTAAGAATACTGTATTTTTCCTTTGTTTTATTTTTATTAGTATCTTTATTCGCTTTTATAAACATGATTGTCTATGAATAAAATTTTTATCTCATTGTGTGCCGGTATTTTATTGGGTGTATCTCCGCTTTTTGCCGTACCGGCCAAGCCTGTCCTTGTTAGGGTCGCTCAACCGGACGGATCTGTTATAACGGTTAAAACCGTAGGTGATGAATTTTATCATTACAAGTCTACTTCCGATGGCATTCCGGTAGTACGTTGCGAAGATGGTTTCTATCGCTATGCCGAGTTGTCTGCGACAGGACTGGCTGTTGCCGGCAATGTGGTAGCCCGAGATTCGTCGATGAGGACTGTTTCGGATAAGGCGTATTTGACATCGCTGTCCGAGAAGAAGATTTCACAGAAACTTTTTAGTCGTCGTAATCTACGGAAGCAACAATTACAAAACAATATAACTCGTCGGGTTACGCAGGCTACTGCCGGTGACGATGTGCACGGTTTGGTCTTGTTGGTTCAGTTCAGCGATAAGAAATTCAGTTCGGTGGGGACACAGCAGGCTTTCGACGAGATGATGAATAAGGAAGGATATGATTATATGGGAGCCATCGGTAGCGCTCGGGATTATTTTATTTCTCAATCGGGAGGACTTTTTCAACCGACATTCGATGTGGTAGGGCCTATCACTCTCGACAATACGATGGCTTATTATGGGGCTAATGATTATTCCGGGCAAGACGTACGTCCCGATGAGATGGTTATCGATGCTTGTAAGAAGGCCGAATCGAAGGTCGATTTCACGATATATGACAGAGATAATGACGGTTATGTCGATTTGGTGTATGTGATTTATGCCGGATATGGAGAATCGTCGGATATAGACGGTTCTTTGGAAGATGCGATTTGGCCTCATGCTTGGTATATTTGTCAAGGTGCGCAAAAGCGAGTATCGGTCGACGGTAAATATCTCGATGCTTATGCTTGTTCGGCCGAGCTGTTGGGAAACAGCGGTACTACTCGGGACGGAATCGGTACATTTTGCCATGAATATAGCCATACGTTGGGACTCCCCGATTTTTACGATACGAGCGGTGTGACTTCGAATTATGGAATGGGCACGTGGAGTTTGATGGATTATGGCTGTTATAATGGCCCTGATTCCGATGGTTCTGTTCCGGTCGGGTACACAGCATACGAACGGGAGTTTTGCGGTTGGATAACTATCGAAGAGCTGACGGCTCCTTCTTCGGTTACACTGGAAAATCTGGCCGATAGCAAGAAGGCCTATAAGATAGTATCGAGCGATAAAGATCAATATTTTACATTGGAAAATAGGCAACAGACAGGTTGGGATCGATATATGGCATCGGCCGGGCTGATGATCGTGAAAGTCGATTACGATCAGTCCGTTTGGGATTATAATACGGTTAACAACGAATCGAGCCGCCAGCGCATGACCATTATGCCGGCTGACAATAAATATAGCGAGTATAATGAAGATGGTGACTTATATCCCTATAATGGTAATACTTCTTTTACCGATGACAGTCGCCCAGCTGCAAAGACAAATACCGGATTGAAGTTGGGAAAACCCGTAACCAACATCGCACAGGATAATGGCGTGATTACGTTCGACTTTATGGGAGGAACCCCGGCAGTGCTTGCTCCCGTGGCCGATGTCGCCACTCATGTGACAACAACCGGATTTACCGCTAGCTGGTCGTCGGTAGAGAATGCTGTCAGCTATACGTTGCAGGTCGATAGAAAACAACCGTCGGCCGGTGGCGAAATTCTGTTGGAGGAAGATTTTGACAATTGTTCTATTGCGGGTACGACTAATTTGGGGGGAACCGGTTCGTTTCAAGATATAGATGATAAATATTTCCAAACCCCCGGTTGGAGTGGTAAATATGTGTATACCGAAGCCGGAAGAGTAAAACTGGGCAATTCGTCCAATGGTGGAGCCTTGTGTACCCCTGCGCTTGATTTGTCTTCTTGCGACGGAGTGTTTACCGTCCGATTCGATGCCTCTATGTACAATGGAAGCAAAGAGACAAATGTAGTGATAAAGGCATATCTAGAAGGAGATGAGTCGAATGCTCAATCGACAGAAATTCTTTCGACCAGTAAGATGAATACTTACACGATGACTTTTACAGGTGGTACAGCCGATAGTAAAATCGTGCTGATGTCGACAGCGAGCAGTGGAAAAAAGAGGGCTTATCTCGATAATATCGTTGTATATAGCGGTGAAGTTTTACCTGAGAGAGCTTATAAACAAGTTGTTAGCGATGTTTGGCCTCTGATTGTGACGGGAATTACGGATACATCGTATCAGCTCGTTGACTTGGATCCGGGGTATGTGTATTCTTATAAAGTAAAAGCTGTGACCGCAGAGGGGGAAGAGAGTGACTATTCCAATGTGGTGAAGGTGGACTTATCTACCGGTATTTGTGATTTGCCGGAGTCGCACAATCGAGTGTATACCGATAACGGTTATATTGTGGTCGAGTGTGAAACGTCACAGCCGGTCGAGGTCGTTAATTTGACAGGACAGATTGTCGTATCGGCATCCGTGAATGGGCGTTCTTTGTTATCGGTTCCGGTTAAGGGTGTATATGTCGTGCGCTGTGGCACATCGGTAACTCGTGTGGTTGTGAAATGATGATATTTATATAATAAAGAAAAGACCGAAGCGAATGTAAATGGGCTTCGGTCTTTTTTTATAGTCTATGTGTAGAAGTTTTTGAGAACTCAAATTTTTACTTTTCGATCGTTCAGCCGACTTTCTTCGGCTTTGAATCCCATGATATGGCTTTCGACTGAAACACTTATGGGGCTGGACAGATAGTCGCGGTTATCGTTCCCGACAGCGTTTATAAAATCGCGAACCAAACACAGGTCTCCGCCTCCGTGCCCGTGTCCGACGTAACTTTTCACTTCTTCTACTTTGGCATCCCATATGCGCTGTTTCCCACTGCGGAAATCGGTTACGGTAAATGTTGTCATATCACCTACAATTTCTCCTTTCGTACCCATTATTTGAGTCCTTCTTCCTCCTTTGGCCATGAATGCCTCCATAGAGAAATTGGCTGTAACACCATTTTCAAATTCCATGCTGGTCACGTAGTGGTCGCATTGGTCATTGTCCATTTGGAACACGCAGCGTCCGTAGTCGGTAGTCCGTATCACTTTACGTATTGCCTCGTTTTGAAGGCTGCGTTCTTTGGGCAGGTCGAATGCATATATATGTTTTCGTTTTTTCAAATAAATGTCTAATGCGGAATAGGGGCATTCATTTTCATGCGGACAATCTAAACAACGTTCGGTAGCACCTTGCGGCATATTTTTCCGCTTGAAATAGGTTAAAGAGCCGTAGGCCGAAATGGACTTGCATGGAGAGCCGACCAGCCATCTGATAATGTCGAGGTCGTGGCAGGATTTTGCCAAAATAATGGGGGTGGTTTCCTTTGAATTATGCCAGTTACCTCTTACATAAGAATGCGCCATGTGTGCGTATTGTATGGGTTCGAGATGTTGTATACTAATCAGTTGCCCTATGTCACCCGAATCGATGATTTGTTTGAGAGCGATGAAATAGGGTGCGTATCGTAATACATGGCAGACTCCTACAATGGCATTTTTTTTGATTGCTAAATCTCGAATGTCCGTACATTCTTTTTCAGTAGGTGCTATGGGTTTTTCGAGTAAGATGTGATATCCCATCGAAAGCGCTTTCATACAAGGATCATAATGTAGATTGTCGGGTAGACTAATGATAACGGCATCTGCGAATTTTGTTTTATTCAAGGCTTCTTTCCAATCGGTAAATCTGTTTTCTTCCGGGACATCGTGGTCTTCGGCCATAGATTTTAGCCGCAATTGGTTTTTATCGGCAACTCCTACTATTTTCATGCAATCGGGGTACTTTTTCGCATATCCGGCGTAAACGCTTCCTCTGTTACCTGCACCGAGGACAAGAAATGTTATCGGTCGATTTACATTGGCTTTCAGGTCTTTTATGTCGGTGGCGATTCGAGATACATTGTTTGTCTGTTTTCCGTTGGCTAAAATAGAAGGCGCAAAAGCTGCACCGACAGCGGTAAGCCCCATTACTTTTAAAAATTCCGAGCGTTTCATGATTTAGATTTGATTTTCAAAATTTCTACAAATATATAAAAGAGAAAAATACGAAACAATTTATATGTTTAATATTTTCGATTTGTATATATATTGCTTCGATTTGTTTCTTATGAGATTGTAATGGTGTTTTTCTTGATCTTGTTTGTGTGAGAGAAGTTGAATGATTACATTTGTTTGTTCAATATCGGCATGTATGGGGAGCGATGAGTTGAAGGCATTTTTGACGGCTCTGTCGGGTAGGGATATGAAAATTCGGATTGCAGAATTTTTACAGCAGAAGGATTGTATCGCCGAAGCAATGGATATAGCTGTGGGGGAATCTGGTTCAGAGGCATTTCGTGCAGCATGGGGTATCTCTGCAATATACGAAACGAACCGCCTTTGTTTTTTACGATATAAAGATAAGTTCGTTTCGGATTTTTGTCGTGTCAACCACCACGGGGTAAGAAGAGAATATGGCCGTATAATGTTGAGTATGTTGAAACATAAGGAGTATATTCCAGATAGGCATTCTGCTGAAAATTTGGCCGAAATAGTCTGTTCGTGGAGTATTGACCCGAAGATAACGATATCGGAAAAAGTGTGGACTTTTTCGATATTGAAATTTTTATCCCGGTGGATAGAATGGGGTGAAGATATGTTACAACAATTGGAGGCTCTATGTGAAACTGATATGTCGCCGGGAATGAGGGCCTTAATGCGTCGATTGCGCAAATAGTTTAAAATAGCTTAAATGTTTTTTATTCATCTCGTGAACACTTTGCCTAGTATTACATTTGTATAATAGAACCTAAGGCATAAAGGAGATTTATATGAAGAAGTTATGGGGTTGTATATTGGTATTTGCTGTGTTGCTGACGGGATGCCGATCGGCTTCGGTACTCTCGTTCGATGTGTGGCGACCGGCAAAAGTCACTTTTCCGGCGGATATAGTGCGGGTAACTGTCGTTAATAATTCGGCAGAGCCTAACGAAAAAGAGGGGAATAAATATAAGGATATTTCGGGTAGGGAATATACGTTGGTCGTACCGCATGACAGCACGACTTATCGTTTGGCGGAATATATAGCATTAGAGCTTTCTGATGCACATTATTTCCCTGAGATTACAATTTTTTATGACGACTCTATAACCTTGCCTAAAAGTTTGTATCCTCTTTTGTCGGAAAATCAACTTTCGATTGTAAGGGGAGGAGCCGATAATACAGCGGTCGTGTCTCTCGATAAAACCGATATGGTAGTAAATATGGAGGATCACACTTTGTTAGGTTCTTCCGGAGAAACAGTCTTTGTTACAGACTTATCGGTAGCCACGACTTTGAATTTACGTGTATATTGGCCGAACAAGATAGAACCTTCTTCCGAAATGGCTACGGATACGTTATATTGGCAATCTTTCGGGTATACGCCAGATGATGCTCATAGTTCATTGCCTCTGACCGCTGAGTTTATTCAAGAGGCGATGAGGCAGATTTCTGCACGGGTAAGAGAATTGTTTATTCCTCATGTAGACAATGTCAATCGTTATATTTATACATCTACCAATCCGGCGATGGATGATGCTTATGATTTTTGGCAGCAGAAAAAATACAAAGAGGCTTCTTATTTGTGGGAATATGTTTATGAAGAACAGAAAAATGAAACTACCCGAGCTATGGCAGCAGCCAATTTGGCTGTGTATAATGAGCTGTTCGATAATTATAAAGTCGCTATTGAATGGGTAGATAAATCACTTTCCTTATTTGAAAAGAGGGTGGATAGTAACGCTTCTGATATAACTGCTTTACGGGATTATCGTCGACAACTGATGGAACGGAAGTCTGATAATTCTTTGTTGCAGAAACAGATGTAGAGACAAAGATTGAGAAGCCCTCTATTTTCTTGCATCTTCGTCACCAAATAAAGGTGATGTATTTGAGAGTGAAGTTTTTGTTTGTATTAACCCCCTCGCCCTGCGGGCACTCCCCCTATATTTTGCTGCGCAAAACACAGGGGGGGAGAGGGTGAGGTGTATATCTCCCTTTCTCCTCGGCTCCGATGTTATTCAAAACGACCCGTCATGCTGCGGAGTACGGCAGGGGGAGAGGGTGAGATGTATATCCCTTTTGTCTCTGCTTCGATGTTATTCAAAACGCCTCGCCATGTTACGGGGTATGGTAGGAGGGAGAGGGTTAAAAAGCACTTTTAATATTTTAAACTCCTCTATTGCTGTGCCTCGTAGCATTACGGGGTGTGGCGTTAGCTATATAGGGGAGGTGTCACAAAGTGACGGAGGGGTTGAAAACGCCATCGTATCAGTCTGTTTATACCGGATATATCCCTTTCTTCTCTGAGTGTCCCATAGCATTACGGAGAACTGTGTTAGCCATATAGGGAAATATACACGAACAATCCCCGTTAATTATCGACTAAGATCCAAATAGTTCCATACTAACTTGTAATAAAAAAACGTCCAAATTTTATTTGGACGTTTTTTATAAATATTTATGGGCATGTTAGCCTTGTATGGCAGCTATACCCGGTAAAGTTTTGCCTTCGATGGCTTCGAGTAGAGCTCCACCTCCGGTCGATACGTATGAAACTTTATCGGCCAATCCGAATTTATTTACGCAAGCCACAGAGTCGCCCCCGCCTACGAGAGAGAATGCTCCGTTTTTAGTTGCTTCTACAATGGCTTCTGCAACAGCACGGGAACCTGATGTAAAGTTATCGAATTCGAATACTCCTGTCGGACCGTTCCACAGAATAGTTTTCGATTTCTTGATTACGTCGGCGAACAGAGCTTCGGATTTAGGACCGATGTCCATACCTTCCCAACCATCGGGTATTTTATCGACATCACAGAAGTCGGTATTGGCATCGTTCGAGAAATCGTCGGCGATCTTGGCATCGACTGCTAAAACCAAATTTACATGGTTGGCTTTGGCCTTGTTGATGAGTTCGAGAGCTAAATCGAGTTTGTCGTCTTCACAGATGGAGTTACCGATTTTACCGCCCAATGCTTTGGTAAAAGTATAGGTCATACCACCGGCGATAATCAAGTTATCTACTTTGGTTAATAGATTTTCGATAATATCGATTTTCGAAGAAACTTTCGAACCACCCATAATAGCAGTGAAAGGACGAACCATCTCTTTCATTACTTTATCGACGGCGGCAACTTCTTTACCCATGAGGTATCCGAACATTTTGTTTTCGGGAGAGAAGTATTCTGCCATCAAGGCCGTAGAGGCATGAGCACGATGTGCCGTACCGAAGGCATCGTTTACATAAACATCTGCCAAGTCGGCGAGTTCTTTCGTAAATTCTTTTTGGCTGGCTTTGATCGCTTTTTTAGCAGCAGCTTTTTCTTCGTCGCTGGCATCTTCGGCCAATCCTCTGGGCTTTCCTTCCTCTTCGGCATGGAAACGCAAGTTTTCGAGAAGAAGAACTTCTCCGGGTTTTAATGCGGCTACGGCTGCTTTTACTTTATCGCCAACACACTCATCTACGAATTTTACTTCGGTTCCGAGCAATTCGCTCAAATGTGCAACGATATGACGCAAAGAGAATTTGTCTTCTGGACCTTTTTGGGGGCGTCCCAAGTGAGAACCGATGATGAGGCTACCGCCATCGGCCAATATTTTTTTCAGTGTAGGTAGTGCTTTTACCATACGGGTGTCGTCGGTGATATTAAAGTTCTCGTCGAGAGGAACGTTAAAATCTACGCGGACAAATGCTTTCTTACCAGCAAAATTGTAATTGTCAAGTGTTTGCATATCGTTTAATATTTAGTATGTAACTCTTTTACTCTTTGGCAAATTTAGATAAAAATCGATTATCTTTTTACTATTAAATGCTATTTTCTCTAAAAATCAAAGTAGTCCCTTTGCGTGCAATAGATGTTCCATTTCATATTGTACTTTTAGAGCTTCTTCCCGGGCAGCTTCTGCGAATTTCTCGTCTGTGGCAGCATAGATGATCTTTCGGGAAGAGTTGACGAGTAAACCGCATTCGCGGTTCATGCCGTATCGAGCCACTTCTTCGAGGCTTCCACCCTGCGCTCCTACACCCGGAACTAAAAGGAAATTATGCGGAGCTATACGGCGTACGTCCTCGAATAGTTTTCCTTGTGTCGCTCCGACGACAAACATCAACTGTTCGTCTGAGGCCCAATTTTGAGCCGTGCGTATTACTTTTTCAAATAGCCGTTCGCCGTAAGAGTCTGCTGTCAATTGGAAGTCATAAGATCCTTTATTCGAAGTAAGTCCGAGCAGAATGACCCACTTGTCGGGATAGCCGAGAAAGGGCTTCACGCTGTCTTCTCCCATGTAGGGGGCTACGGTCACGGCATCTAAATCGAGGTGGCAGAAGAAGCTACGAGCATATAGCTCCGATGTGTTTCCTATGTCGCCACGTTTGGCATCGGCGATGATGAATTGGTCGGGGTAATTATCCCGAATATAATTTACTGTCTTTTCAAAAGCGGCCCATCCTTGCATTCCTAAGCTCTCGTAAAAAGCCAGATTGGGCTTATAGGCCACGCAGAGATCGGCCGTAGCATCGATAATAGCTTTGTTAAACGCAAAAATGGGGTCTTCTTCTTGTTTCAAGTGAGACGGTATCTTTTCCATATCGGTATCCAGACCAATGCAAAGGAAAGATTTTTTCCGTTTGATATTTTCAAACAATTGTTTCTTGTTCATGACATATGTGGATTATAGTTCGCTCTCTTTTAATCGTTCTGCATTCTCTGCCACGATTAAATGGTCTATACAATCTTGTATGTCTCCATTCATGAAGGCAGGTAAGTTATAGATCGTATAATTGATACGATGGTCGGTGATACGTCCCTGAGGATAATTGTAGGTGCGGATTTTGGCCGACCGGTCTCCGGTAGATACCATTGTTTTACGCCTGCTGGCGATGTCGTCTATGTATTTCTGGTGTTCTTTGTCGTAGATGAACGAGCGTAGACGAGAGAGTGCCCGTTCTTTGTTTTTAGGTTGGTCGCGGGTTTCGGTACATTCGATAAGAATTTCTTCGGAGACACCGGTGTTGGGATTCTTCCAAATATATCTTAACCGTACACCCGATTCTACTTTATTGACGTTTTGGCCTCCGGCTCCGCTCGACCGGAAAGTATCCCATTTTATTTCTCCTTCGTTTATTTCGACATCGAATTCTTCGGCTTCGGGCAATACAGCCACTGTTGCCGCAGAGGTGTGCACGCGGCCTTGTGTCTCGGTGGCAGGGACTCTTTGTACTCGGTGTACTCCCGATTCATATTTGAGTGTGCCGTATACATTATCGCCCGATACTGTGAAAATGATTTCTTTGTATCCGCCGGACGCTCCCTCGCTGTAACTGCTGACTTCGGCTTTCCAACCTTTGGTTTCGCAATATTTAGCATACATGCGGAATAAGTCTCCCGCGAAAATGGCTGCTTCGTCTCCACCTGTTCCTCCCCGTATTTCTACGATGGCATTTTTGCTATCTTCGGGGTCGGCAGGAACCAACAGTAATTTTATTTCTTCTTCGAGTTGCGGCAATTGTGACGTGCAAGAATCGAGTTCCTCCTTTGCCATATCCCTCATTTCGGGATCGTTTTCGGTTTCGAGTAATCGGCGAGATTCTTCTATTCCGTTAAGTATTTGTTTGTATCGTTTGGCTGCCTCCGATATTTTTTCGAGGTCACGATATTCTTTGGTGAGTTTTACAAACCTTTTCATATCGCCGATAACGGCAGGGTCGGTAATCAAAGTTCCTATTTCTTCGAATCGGATAAGCAGTCCTTCCAACTTTTCCAATAGTGTAGTCTGTTCGCTCATTCGGCCTATTTTTGCTTTTGGGCAAAGATAAGAAATTTCGCCCGATTTATTTTAACAGAAGGATTGAAAAAGATGGCTCGGCATAGAACGATAGTTTTTGAAACCAAGTCTGTGCCGAGCCACCCCACATACAGAGTAGTAGTTTAGGTATTAAACATACTTATCTATATAATGTTTGATGTTTATCCTTGCTTAACGTGGTTTAACTATAAAAATAGCCGAGTATCTTTCTCGGCTATTTTTATAGTTAAAACCAACGGACGTAGGCCAAATCTTGACGATGTGGCAGGTCTGGATTTTTGGGATACATTCGGAATGAATAGCGGAAGACCCCTGAATCGTTAAGTTGGTATTGTATTTTATAAGTTACTTTCGTTCCATCGGTTTGAACCGGTTCCATTTCGAGTGTCTTGTATGGCTCGGTGTTACCTCCTTCTACATTGGCTATGACTAGTTCTACACCCAAACAGTTGCCCAGTCCTTTATTATCCAAAACGACAGACATTTCGTATTCTTCACCTACGTGCGGATTATAAAGCAATCCGTCGGGTATGGATACGGAACAGATCTCGATATCGTTCCATTTGGATACAAATTCTTCTTTCCAAGCTGCGATTTCTTTGGCTTTGGCGAATTGGTCGGCTTTTAGTAATCGGGTACGTTTGCCTTCTTTCAGATAGAACCGGTCGATATAATCGTGCAGCATGCGTTCCATCGTGAACTCCGGTGCAATCTTCGCGATGGAATTCTTGATGTATTGTATCCATTCCGGGGAATATCCTTTGCTGTTTTTTGCGAAATAGAGGGGTACTATTTGATTTTCGAGCATGGAATAGATTGTCGCCGCATCGAGTTGATCTTGTTGGTTTTGGTCTTGGAAAGTTCTTTTATCGGTAAGTGCCCAGCCGGCTCCTTCTTTGTATCCTTCGTACCACCAGCCGTCTAATACGGAGAAGTTGAGTACTCCGTTCATTTCGGCTTTCTCGCCCGATGTACCGGAGGCTTCCAATGGACGGGTAGGGGTATTTAACCAAATATCGACACCGGAGATAAGTCGTTTGGCGACTTTCATGTCGTAATTTTCGAGGAAAATAATTTTACCGAGGAATTCGGGCATACGGGAAATTTCCACAATTCTTTTTATCAAACCCTGTCCGGCTCCGTCGGCGGGGTGAGCTTTCCCCGAGAAGATAAATTGTACCGGATAATTGGGGTTGTTGACTATTTTTGAGAGCCGTTCAAGGTCTGTGAATAACAGGTGTGCTCTTTTATAAGTGGCGAAACGACGGGCAAAACCGATCAGTAAAGCATTCGGATTGATTTTTTCGAGAACCGAAACAATACGGGAAGGGTCTCCTTGATTCTTCAACCAAGTTTCACGAAAATCGTCTTTGACGAATTTAACGAATTTATTTTTTAAAGTTTGTCTGATGTTCCAGATGATTTCGTCGTCCACTTCGTAAATCTTTTCCCACATTTTGGGATCGGATTGATGGGACATGAATTCGGGACCGAAAGTCTTAACATAGAATTCTTTCCATTCCGAAGCAGCCCACGTGGGCATGTGTACACCGTTGGTGACATATCCGACATGCAATTCGTCGGGGCTATATCCTTTCCAAATGGGCTGGAACATTTTCTGTGAAACTTTACCGTGCAACCAGCTTACCCCGTTTACTTCTTGACAAGAATTGCAAGCGAATACACTCATTGAGAATTTTTCGTTTGTATCGGGATTTTCTCGTCCCATATTCATCAGGTCTTTCCACTCTATCCCTAATTTGGCCGGAAATTCTCCCATGTATTTCCCGAAAAGAGATTCATCGAAATAGTCATGACCTGCGGGAACAGGGGTGTGTACGGTATAAAGAGAAGACGACCGTACTACTTCGAGTGCTTCGTTGAATTTTAAGTGGTCGTTTTGTACGTAGTCTACCAATCTCTGTACATTCAGTAATGCCGCATGGCCCTCGTTACAATGGTATAGGTCGGTTTTGATTCCCAATTTATTCAACATTAAGATACCGCCGATTCCTAACAAATATTCTTGTTTCATGCGGTTTTCCCAATCGCCGCCGTAGAGCTGGTAAGTAATAGGACGATCCCATTCGCTATTCGTATCGAGGTCGGTGTCGAGCAGGTATAATTTGATTCGACCGACATTTACTCTCCAAATGTGGGCATAGACGATTCGTCCCGGGTAAGGAACTTCGAGAACCATCGGTTTGCCGTCTTGTTCGGTTAATTGCTCGATGGGTAGTTGATTGAAATTCTGGGCTTCATAGTTGGCGATTTGCTGCCCGTCCATTGACAGAGTTTGAGTGAAATATCCGTATCGGTATAGGAATCCTACGGCTGTCATATCGATATTACTGTCACTTGCTTCTTTTAAGTAGTCTCCTGCTAAGATACCTAACCCTCCCGAATAGATTTTCAAAACATGGCTCAATCCATACTCCATACTGAAATAAGAAATGGAAGGAACGTCTTTGCGTTTTTCTACTTGTAGATATTTCTCGAACTTGTCATACACATCTTGAATGTTGCGCATGATTTGTTTGTCTTTGGTTATTTCTTCGAGCTTTTCGTAGCCAATGCGTTGTAGGAATAAAACGGGGTTTTCATGAACCGATTTCCATAAATCTTTATCGATCGATTTGAAAAGGTTTATGGCTTCATTATTCCATGACCACCATAGGTTTTTAGCTAATATTTCTAAGCATTTCAAATCTGTCGGGACTTGTGATTTAACAGTTATATCCCGCCAATTAGGAGTGTTTGTATTGCTTACTTGTACTTTCATAATTGAAATATATTATAAGTTTATTATTTTCGTAATGCTGCTTTTTTCAGAGCCAAGTGGAATGCTTGTGCATAATATTCTATAAAATGTTTCCATTCGGCTTCGAGTGAAACGTTCGTGGCCGCTTGTCCTATTTTTGCTCGTTGAGCTTTCCCGCAGTGGCTGAGGGCGAGGATAGAGTCGGCTAAATCTTCCGATACTTCTACAAAATTCAAATCTTCCCGATGCAAAACTTTTACACCCGATTTCTCTAAACCCTGTTCCTTTCGGCTGTTTATCCATTGCCCAAATCCCGATAAATCGGTAGTGATCGTGGGTATTCCGAACGCAATGCTTTCCAAAGGTGTATATCCCCACGGTTCGTAATATGATGGAAAAGCCGTAGCATCCAATCCTATTAACAAATCGTAGTACGAAAGGTTGGCAATTCCGTCTTTTCCGGTGAGGTAGGAAGGGAGGAAAATAACTTTCAATCGGCTTCCAGCTTCGTTATCTAAATTTAAATAATGTATCTGATTAACCACACTGTCTTGATCGTAATTGTGAAGCGTGTGGGTGATGAAGGGGGTGGGAAGGGGCGTTGCCTCATAGGTAGCGGATTGAAGCCTGTTTTGTAAGTCAATTCTCGGACCTTCCACCCAAGCCGGGACTAAAATAAACGCTACTATTTCTCTTTCTAAATCAGGACTTTTTGAGACTCTTTTAACCGCATCGATAAAGAGGTCTATCCCTTTGTTTTTATATTCGTAACGTCCCGATGTGGCGATCAAGAAAGCATTTTTTTGCGGTCGCTCCCCTGTCAATGCTTCGACAATATCACATAACCGTTTACGGGATAGGTTACGTTTTGTTGAGTATGATTCTTCCGCTGGAACAAAATCCCTCTCAAATCCATTCGGGGTGACGATGTCGGGTGTTCGTTCTAGTAATTGAGAACATTCTTTTGCCGTAATGTCGCTTACTGTTGTGAAACAATCTGCTTCGTGGGCTGCACTTTTTTCTAAGGAATGTTTCGATACCATGTTCAACTCTTCGGCCATCTGATCTCCGTTGTAACCGGCTAAATAGTCATATAGAGGTTTTCCGTTTCCTGCAATAGAACGACCGATAGATGTCGCATGAGTTGTGAAAAGCGTGGCGATTTGCGGTAAAGTGTACTTTACGTGAAGTAGTCCCATACCTGTGGTCCATTCGTCGAAATGGGCGACGACCTTAAATTTTTCACCCTGTATGAACTTGTAAAAACTTTCGATAACCACAGCCGACGCATAGGAGAATATACACGATTCGTCATAGTCTCCGTAAGCTGGTAAAGAGTTTACCCCATACCGGTTCCACATTTCACCATATAAATCGTTTTTATAAGGATATAATGATTTGAAATCGACTAATATGACGATAGGTCTGCCCGGTATATCCCACCGACCTATCTTTACTTTCATGTTTTGGGGTAAAGAGGCTTGTTTATGCCAGTCTTTCAGAAGAGTTTTGGATCTGATAAAATAGGGACACGGTTTATCTCCCCAGATATCCGGTCCTATGAAAATAATTCTATCTTTATATAGTTTTTGGAGCGTTCTTGCTTTTGTGGAAAGAACGGTATATATGCCGCCCACTTTATTGCAAACCTCCCAACTTACTTCAAATATATAATCAGGTATAAGTTGCTTTTCCATGATTACTATAATAATATTATACTATTGTTTTGCAATAGAGCGAACAAAGTTACAACAAATATTTTGTAACTCAGTGATAAAAAATGTTTTTTAGAATCGGGCGATTTGTCATATTTAGTGAATTGAGATTGTATATTTCTTAGGTAAAAAAGGGAATCTTTTTGGGAAACTTCGAGAAATAGGATTATATTTGTCTGACAAACTTAAAAAGAAAAAAGTTATGGCTAATAAAAGAACTTTGAAGAAAGAGATTAATTACGTTGCCGGAGAATTGTTATCGGAATGTCTGTGTAATAAATATCTTATACCGGGTACTGATGCCGAAAAGGTAGATGCATTGATGGGGAAGATTATCGGTATCCAAGATGATTTTTTATGTCGAGTAGGGGCTAATGGAGATAAAGATCCCAAGAAAGTAAAAGTTTATTACCGAAAGCTCCGTGCCGACTTCGATAAAGCAATAGATGAGATTTTTGAAGATTTGGCGGCTCTAAATGCTTGATAAATAATATGAAGAGAGCAATCAGCTCTTTTATATTAAGACTTTTCGGGTGGACGGTGGAGGTTGATGTCCCCGATTATCCGAAGTGTGTTATCTGTGTGGCTCCCCATACCAGTAATTGGGACTTTTTCATAGGGAAATTGGCTTATCTTTCTATCGGTCGTTACGCTGGATTTATGATGAAAAAAGAGTGGTTTTTCCCTCCTTTGGGAAGTCTCTTGAAGTCGATGGGCGGGGTTCCTGTAAGTAGGGATAGGCATACCGATATGGTGTCGCAACTTGTTGAGATTTTCAAATCTCGAAAGCGTTTTTCCATAGCGATAACCCCGGAGGCTACCCGCAAGGCGAATGCCGATTGGAAGAAAGGCTTTTATTATATAGCGAGAGATGCCGAGGTTCCTATTGTATTGGCCTATATCGATTATAAGGATAAGGAGGTGGGCATAAAGAAAGTTTTTATGCCGACGGGAGATGTGGAAAAAGACATGCGCATGATAAAGTCTTATTATAAAAGTTTTCATGCACGACGACCCGAAAATTTTGTTACCGGATTGTAGTATTCATATAAGGGGCAGAATTCGTTTATTCTGCCCCTTTTTTAGTTTCAGTAGTATGGGTGATGTTTTGAGAGTTTCGTTGATACAGACCAATATTGTTTGGGAGGATAAAAGAGCTAATTTAGACAAGTATGCCGTAATCCTTTCCCATATAACGGGAGACTGCGATTTGGTGGTTTTTTCCGAGATGTTTACGACCGGTTTTTCCATGCGTGCGGAAGATTTGGCAGAGTGTATCGATGGAGAAACTATTACCGAGGTAAAGAAATGGTCTCGAAATTATAATGTGGCGATAGCCGGTAGTTTTATTGCTCGGGCTGGTAATGTTTGTTTTAATAGGGGATTTTTTATCGAGCCCGATGGATCGGAACACTATTATGATAAGAGACATTTATTCCGAATGGGAGAAGAAGGTCGTCATTTTGTCTCAGGGTCGGAAAAGCTTATAGTAAATTATAGAGGCTGGAATATTTGTTTGCTCGTTTGTTATGATTTGCGTTTTCCCGTTTGGTGTAGAAATGTAGGGAATGAATATGATTTGCTGTTATTTGTGGCAAATTGGCCTCAATCCCGTTCGTATGCTTGGAGAAATTTGTTAATAGCCCGGGCTATCGAAAATGCGGCTTATGTTTGTGGCGTGAACAGAATCGGGCAAGACGAAACATCGATGGTTTATAGAGGAGATACGATGGCAATAGGGGTTAAAGGCGAAGTTATCGCAGAATCAGAACCGTTTGTGCCACAAGTTGTAAATGTAGAATTGGATTTATCTAAATTAAAGTCTTTTCGGGAAAAGTTCCCGGTTTGGAAAGATGCCGATGAATTTGTGTTGAAAAAATAACGAATTATTTTTTTAATACAAAAAAGAAAGGCAGAGACTCTCCCGAGCCACTGCCAGAATTATCGTGTGTAATTTATGAAAGCTGAATAGAGGTTTTACTCCTTTTTATGTCGTTGTTTGCACTTCCAGATAGTACCTTTGTTTTCTGCATTTTCAAAAAACTTTTTTACGGCTTCTCGTTTGGGCGGAGGCATCAGTCCTCCGAATTTTAAACAAACGTTACCTTCTTGGTCGTAAACGACGGTCGTGTTTTTGTCGAACGCTCCGGGAGTAGTCGCAAAAACGGCATAGTAGTTTTTCCCTTCCTTTTCATAAAGAGTTATTTGGCATTCTCTTTTCTCGAATTCTTTTTTACGTTCTTTCAGCCACGATATTTCATCGACCGGATTGTTGTGTTTTGGGGTTCTTTCCACAATATATTTATTACCGGTACAGGAAAATAGTAATAGCCCACAAAAGACAAGAATGAGGTGTCGAGAGTTTTTCATAATGGTTTTTATGCCTTATAACGTATCCACTTTATCATTTCTTTGTAGCTGGGCTTTTTGCCATACATGAGTATTCCCACCCGGTATATTCTTCCGGCTACCCACGCCAGTCCAATGGCAGAACCGTAGAGGATAATCATCGATACTATCAGCTCCCATGTAGATACCCCAAAGGGGATTCTTACCATCATGACGATGGGGGAGGTAAACGGTATCATCGAACACCACATGGCTAACGGTCCGTCGGGATTCTCGGCACTGAATATGCCAGCATATAGGGCGAAGATGATAATAAAGGTAATGGGAACCATAAATTGTTGCGTATCCGACTCATTATCGACTGCCGATCCTATGGCTGCGAATAAGGAAGCATACAGAATATAACCTCCGATAAAGAATAATACGAAACATATGAACAACTGGGTGAGATTGATACTTCCTAGCATGTTTTGGATTTCTTGCATGGCTCCCATTTTTCCTGTGAGTTGAGCTGCATCTACACCGTTCATGTTCCCTGCGACGGCGGTCATGTTTTCGATATTGGCCGTATCCATACCACCGCTAAAAGAGAAAATCGCTCCCGCAGACAAAAATATCCCGATGATAAAAAGAATCCAAATGCCCAGTTGGGTGAGGCCTACCAGTCCGATACTGGTGATTTTGCCGATCATCAGCTCGAAAGGTTTTACCGATGAAACCATTACTTCCACAATTCGGTTGGTTTTTTCCTGCATGACACTCGACATGACTTGGCCTCCGTAGAGCATGAGAAACATATATATAATCAATGTCATGGCCATACCGATAACCATGACCATTTCTGATGAGGTTTGTGTTTCGGCGCCGTCTTCTTCCAAGCGTATAGTGTCGACATGTAGGTTTATGTCGGAATCGTCTATGATTTGTTTGATATTAGGAATATTATATGACAATAATTTTTCGTTTTTCAAAAACTCTTCCATTTGCGACGTGATCATCGACTCGCAGCTGTTCGTTATTTGTTTTTGAGAGTAGATGGTCATACCTTTGGGATTGTTCAATAGATTATCTTTGATGATGACATAAGCATAGGGTTGGGATTCTTCGGCCCGCATTTCCGCCGGGTTGAGTATTCCCTGCGTATAGGTGAACTGGTATTCTTCGGAGTTTTCGTAAATATTCTTGTAAAGACCGGTTTGGTCTATAATGGCTATTTGTCTGACTTCATCGCTCGATAGTTGTGCGAGCCAAATAGGTGCGAATATCAAGGCGACCATGACAATCGGTGAGAGTATCGTCATTAAGATGAACGATTTTTTTTGGACGCGAGTCAGATATTCGCGTTCTATAATAAGAGATATTTTACTCATAATATACAGATTTACTTGATGTTTGTATTTTCTTTGAGAGCCGATTCTCCCACGGTTTCAATAAAAATTTCGTTCATGGTGGGCAGAATCTCTTCAAATCCCGATAACTGGCATTGTTGCGTGAGCAGGGAGATGAGTTCGTTGTTGCTCATTTGGGCATTTCGTTTGCGCAGTGTATATGTAAAATTGGCGTATCGTTCTTTTGTCTCCAATATTTCATATAGATCGTTGCTTTGCAGATTCCCTTGTTGTACTTCGATTTTGAAGAGATGTTTTTTATGCTGTTCGCGAATATTGTTTATTTCGCCTTGTAAGACGACATGCGAACGATTGATGAGGCTGATCTCGTCGCAGAGCTCTTCGACAGATCCCATATTGTGGGTAGAGAATATGATCGTAGCGCCTTTGTCTCTCATTTCGAGAATTTCTTGTTTCAACAGATTGGCATTGACGGGGTCGAAACCACTGAACGGCTCGTCAAAAATCAGCAGTTTGGGGTTATGCATAACGGTAGTGATAAATTGTATCTTCTGTTGCATACCTTTTGAGAGTTCTTCTATTTTTTTCTTTTCCCAACCTTTTATGTCGAATTTGTTCAGCCAATATTTCATGCCTTCTTTGGCAGCGTTTTTCGATAATCCTTTCAATTGAGCCAAGTATAAAATTTGTTCTCCTACCTTCATCTTTTTGTAGAGGCCACGTTCTTCGGGTAAATAACCGATGTGTTCCACATCTGAGGGGTGTAAAGGACGCCCTTTTATTAAAACTTCGCCTTCGTCGGGTGCTGTAATTTGGTTGATAATGCGGATTAACGTTGTTTTCCCGGCTCCATTGGGGCCTAATAAGCCGTAAATGCCGTTTTCGGGAACATGTACGGTAACATTGTCGAGAGCCCGATGAGAAGCATATTGTTTAACAATGTGGTTGGCTTCGAGGTAATACATAGCTTTAATTTGAATAATAGGTGTGTTATTGACGGAACAAAGGAATATATAAAATTTTAATTATACAATAAAAATGATAAAATTTTATTGTTTTTCGATAAATAAATATTGAATTGTATATATTATTTAGGCGAAATAATGCGATCTCCTATTTGTTTGGCCAAAGTGGTTCTCAATTGATTTAATTCGACATTCTGTTCCATTAGTTCGATTATCTTTTCATTATCTTTATTTTGTGTGGCTTCTTTTATTTTTTTCTGTATTTGTTTGATAGTCTGTTCGAGAATAGCATTTTTTAATTCATAAATAGCTCGCGGAATGAGTTCCCACAGCCTGTCGGATTCGGTCTCTACTTTTTGATATTTGGTGTGTACTTTACTCAATTGGTATTTATCGCTGACTAAATCTACGGCTAATAAACTTATTTGAGTGTCGGGGTAGGTCGTAAAATAACGTTCGAGAAAATTGCTTTCGAAGGTTTGTAACTCTTCTTCCATTTGCCGGGTTATATTTTCTCGCGCTTCGGCTTCTTTTCTTTGTTTGTCGGTAATATCGCCGTTTTCTAAGCGAATTTGTTCGATTATCTCATTTATTTGGTCTTGGGCTTTCGGCAATAGCTCTTGTCGCAAAGAAGAGACTTGCTGCACAACGTGTTCGCGCTGTTGGGAAGCCAGTTCTAGAATATGTTTATAGAGAGGGTTGTTGAATACGATATTATCGATCGCGAGTTCTTCGACAATATACTCCCATACTTTTTGCCAAGTACCTGTGGCCGTTTCGAATAAGTCACGGTAACCATATCGTACGACGTAACGGATTAATTCCCGTTCATATTTGTCTAAGGGTGATCTGTTTCCTCTTTTTGACGATAAAGGGGTAGGGAGGGGGATATTTTTATCTGTTTCCGGTATTTCTGATGGAGCAGGTGTTGCAACCTCTGCGTCGGAGACTTGATTTACAGATATGTTATTTCCAAAAGAGTCCTGAATGACAGACGGTCTTACCGTCTGCGATTGGGGAGATTGGTATCGGTCTCGGGTAGATTGCTGTTCTGCCCGTTGTTGTCGCATTTTGTTCAATTCGAACAAAAGGACATGTTCGTCGATTTGTAATAACCGACTGCATTCTTGCACGTAAACCGATCTTACGATGGTATCGGGTATGAGCGAAATGCTTTGTACGATATTCGAGATGATACCCGCCCGTTTTATAGGGTCTTCTCCGGCATCTTCCAATAACAATTGGGTTTTGAATCGGATAAAGTCCGTTTCATGTGATTTTATATATTGGGTAAATGATTCGGCGCTTTGGCTTTTGGAGAAAGAGTCGGGGTCTTCGCCATCGGGAAGTAAGACGACCTTGATGTTAAGTCCCTCTTGAAGTATCAGGTCTATACCTCGCAGTGACGCTTTTATGCCCGGAGCATCACCGTCGTATAGAACTGTGATGTTTTCGGTAAATCGATGTATCAATCGTATTTGTCCGGGTGTCAATGCGGTTCCTGAGGAGGCTACGACATTTTCAATGCCGGATTGATGCATGGATAATACGTCGGTATACCCTTCTACCAGATAACAGCATTTCTCTTTTTCGATAGCTCGTTTGGCTTGGAAAATACCATATAGTTCATTGCTCTTGTGATAAATGTCCGATTCGGGAGAATTGAAATATTTACTGATTTTTACACCCGATTTGAGTATTCGGCCTCCGAATGCGACGACTTTCCCCGACACACTGTATACCGGAAACATCACTCTTCCGGCAAACAGGTCGTAAATACGGTTGTTTTGACCTTCACGGCAAAGCCCTGTTTTTAATAAATAATCGGTTTTGTAACCTTGTTTATTAGCTTCTTGTGCAAGTGCATCTCGCTTTTCAGGAGAGTAGCCTAATCCGAATTTTCGAATAATATCTTCATTGAAGCCTCTTTCTCTGAAATAGGCTAGCCCCACGGTGCGTCCCTCTTCGGTTTCTAATAGCGATTTACTGAAAAAATTTTGAGCGAAAGCGTTGATGATAAACATACTTTCGCGGTCGCTTCTTTTCTGTTTTTCCTCATCGGTCAACTCTTTTTCATGAATTTCGATATTGTATTTTTTCGCTAAATATTTCAGTGCTTCGTAATACGATAGTTGCTCATGTTCCATAATGAAATGGATAGCACTACCTCCTTTGCCGCAACTGAAACATTTACAAACGCCTTTGGATTGAGATACGCTGAACGAAGGGGTTTTATCATCATGAAACGGACACAACCCCCAATAATTAGCCCCTCTCTTACGTAGACTTACGAAGTCTGATACTACCTCTACGATATCGGTAGCGGCCATAATTCTATCGATGGTTGCTTGGTCTATCATTCCTTTTTTCTTTTTCTCCACGAAGATAGTTATTTCTTTGCGATAATAATTGGAGCGATTTATATTTTTCAAACAGGAGTAAATTATAGAAACAAAATATTTTTTATTGAATGAATTTTACTAAAAATATTTATTTAATGACTAAATAATGTTAGTAGTTGAATCTTTTTGAAGCAAAAACTTGCTGTCGTATTAGAAAATTCATACATTTGCAATGTGTTTTTCATAGTATTAGATTTAAGGTTAATGAAGATTGGTTGTCGTGAGACAACCTTTCCTTTTTTAAACCCTTTCGTTTTTCTTTATTCCTTTGTTGATATTTAATGGGAGTTGTCGGTGTATACGAATAGCTGGTGAGTGACGTATGTTATTTGTTGTATAAGAAGAATTAGGATTTCAAGAATCCTTATGCCCCTCGACTTATTTTGTTTTTATTGAATATAAATATATATTTTTTTCTATAAAGTTGTACTAGTTCTTTAATATTATTATATTTGTAAAGAGTTTATTCAATGGAAGTAATAATTTTAAAGAAAACAGTGTGAAAAAATTTACTTTTTGTGTGGCCTTTGCGGCTTTATCGGTAAGTGCAGGGCTGGCTCGGTCGCCATTTGTGTTGAGTGATGCAGTTCCTGCGGAGTGCATGTCGATGGAAAAGGTGGATATGCCTATGATGAACAGAGCTATCTCCAAACCGGCTTCTGCCTTGAAATTTGATTTTGTAAAAGAGAATCGAAAACATCTGATGAAAAAAGATGCACAGATTGCAGCATTGACAGCACCGGAAGCTCTACCTGCAACGAATGTATCGGATGTCGGATTTGTAGCGAACTGGAACACGGTTTCCGGGGCGAATTATTATTCGGTACAAACTTACAGGCATTTTACGACTACGCAAGATGTTGATTATATTTCCTTGTATGAGGATTTTTATTTTGCAGAAGCTGCTCCGGAGGAGTTTACCAATTATCTTGATGGCTATACCTACCGTCGGAACTGGATTCTTTTGTATGGAAAGATAGGGGATCAGTCTATTATATTCCCTCAAACTTCTTCTAAGGGGCAGACTGAATTGCAAACTCAGGAGATGGATCTTAGCGGTGAGGGTGAAAATGAAACTGTTTATTTCGGTATCACGGCCGAAGGTGCTGTGGGTGATAAAATAGGGATTGGCTATTACTATATAGATGCTGATGGGAATGATCAATCTATGTCATTGGGAACAATTCCTTTCGAAGAGTCGACTTTGGATGCTATGTATGAGGTAGAAGTGCCGTCAAGCGAGTCTGCCGGATTTTATTTGTATACTGTTGGGGCAATGCAGAATACAGGCGATGTGAAATTAAAGACTTTTTTGGTATCGCGAGATCTCACTGCGGGTACTGAATTTATGGAGGTGTATGATTATCGACGAACTCCCGAGACTTCTGCCACTTTCTTTACCATAGAAAAAGATATCGAGACAGAAGGTGTTGTCGATGAGTTTGCATATGCTGTGATAGCTCTTGATGTAAATATGCAAACCGGAAATGTTAATGACAACTCAGATCCGTCCGAAATTATTTTCGTTGGTGAATCCAGCGCTGTTGAGGGATTGAAGGCCAGCAGAGAAAAGATCTTTATACACGACAAGTTGCACGTCGTATTGGATAAACCGGAAACGGTGAGTGTATATAATATGGCTGGTGTATTGGTTGCTTCTTATGAGGGGGGCGAAGGCGACAATGAGTTTTCGTTGTCCGCTTCCGGAGTCTATATCGTAAAGGCCGGTAATACGATTGCCAAAGTAATGAAGTAAGATTGAGTTTGATTAAATATAAAGAAAGGCTTCCTGCGTTACGGGAAGCCTTTCTTTATGGTAGATGGTGTTTAGAATTCCCGGGCACACTCTTGCAGAATTTCCGAAAGGGTGGGGTGTGCATGTATCATTTCTTTTAATTGTTCTACGGTCGTTTCTCTGTTCATGAGGGCAGATACTTCCTGCACTAAATCGGCTGCATGAGCTCCGAATATATGTGCTCCAATGATTTTTCCGTTTTCATCGGTTATGAGTTTGCACAGACCGTCAGGTTCTCCCATACTGATGGCTTTTCCATTGGATCGGAACAAAGTTTTTTTTGCCGTGAACGGTATGCCGCGTTGTTTGCATTCCTCTTCGGTGAGTCCCACCATACCGGCTTCTGGACGAGTGAAAACAGCAGCAGGAATGATGTCGAGCTTTATTCTATTGTCGATACCGAGAATGTGGTCGATTACTTTGCGGCCTTGAAAAGATGCGGCGTGGGCAAGCATGCAATGACCGTTTACATCGCCTATGGCATAGATCCCGGGGATATTGGTTCGGAGCGTATCGTCGGTTTCGATTCCTTTGGGCGAATATCGTACACCGGCATTATCCAGCCCTATACTCTCTACTCTTGGGCTTCGACCTACGGCAATCAGGACGATGTCGGCCTCGGTGGAGCATTCTTTACCTTTGTGGGTGTAGTGCACGAGCAGTTGTGCTCCCCTTCGTTCAATCGATTCGACGGCAGCTTGGTTGTAAAATTCGATACCCCGTTTGGATAGTACTTGTTTCAGACGCTTACTGATGTCGCTGTCGAAGTTGGGAAGAATTTCTTTGGCGTATTCGAGCATGGTGACCGTGCTGCCGAAACTACGGAAGATGGAGGCGAATTCGAGCCCGATGACTCCGGCTCCAATGATACACAGTTTTTGGGGGATATGGTCGATGTCGAGCATTTCGGTCGAAGTGAGTACGCCGGGTAGGTCACAACCTTCGATCGGAGGTCTTTTGGCTGTCGAGCCGGTAGCGATGAGTATGTGTTCGGCGGTATATTTCTCACCCGATTCCGATATTACCGTATGTGCATCGAACAGTTCGGCACGTTCGGGAATGTAGGTGATAAGTTTGTGCTTCAATAGAAATTCTATGCCCGATGTCAGTTGGGCGACAACCTCGTTTTTCCGTTCCATGATACGTCGGAAATCGATTATCGGGGCAGAAACATGGAATCCCCATGTATCGCAATCGGTTATTGTATCGGCTATTTCGGCGCTACGGCAAAGGCATTTTGTAGGAATACAGCCTTCGTGGAGGCAGGTTCCCCCTGCTTTCCGCTGTTCGAACAAGGTTACACTCAGCCCCTTTTTCGCTGCGTATACGGCCGTTTCGTAACCTCCGGGGCCGGCTCCGATGATGATGACATCGCTGTTCATACTTGAATTTTATAAAAAATCGGAGAGGAGAAAGAGGTTTGTCTCTTTCTCGGTCTCCGATAGTTGAATATTATGATTGTTTTTGTAAATCTTTGAATCGTAAAATCGGATTTTTCGCCGCTGTGGTTTCGTCGAGCCTTCTCACCGGAGTGGAGTGGGGCGCGCTTTTTACCAAATCGGGGTTTTCGATCGCTTCGTGGGCGACCGTGCGCATCACCTCTATGAACTCGTCGAGAGTCTCTTTCGATTCCGTTTCGGTCGGTTCGATCATAATCGACTGATGGAACAACAAGGGGAAATAGATCGTGGGCGCATGGTAGCCGTAGTCGAGCAGTCGTTTGGCGATGTCCAATGTAGTCACTCCTGTGGACTTGTCGAGTAATCCGTCGAATACGAATTCATGTTTACAGATGCCTTCGATGGGCAGATAGTAACAGTCTTTCAGCGATTCTTTTACGTAGTTCGCATTTAATGTCGCTAACTCTCCCACGTGTTTTATCTGTTCTTTTCCCAGTGACAGGATATAGGCGTATGCTCTCATCATCACTCCGAAGTTCCCGAAGAATCCCGAAATGCGTCCCATACTGTCGTTCCCTCCTTCGATGGAGTATTTATCGCCTTTTTTAACGATTCTTGGGCGGGGCAAATAATCGACGAGCGCAGGGGCAACGCCTACGGGACCACTGCCGGGACCGCCTCCTCCGTGAGGGGTGGAAAAGGTTTTATGCAAATTGATGTGCATAATGTCGAAACCCATGTCGCCGGGACGGCAACGTCCCAACAAGGGATTGAGGTTCGCTCCGTCGTAGTAGAGCAGGCCTCCGCAACCATGTACCAATTCGGCAATTTGGGGTATCTCTTTCTCGAAAATACCCAATGTGTTGGGGTTGGTCATCATGATACCGGCTATCGTATCGTCGAGCAACGGTTCGAGTTTCGTGACATCTATCGTACCTTCGGGCGTGGAAGGAACTTCGACAATCTCCAATCCACACACTGCCGCACTGGCGGGGTTTGTACCGTGGGCACTGTCGGGGACGATTACTTTGGTGCGCTTCAAGTCACCTCGCTTGATGTGGTATTGTCTCATCAACATTAGACCGGTCAATTCACCGTGGGCTCCGGCAAATGGATTTAGTGTAAATTCTGCCAGACCTGAAATCTCGGATAGAGCATGAGCCAATTCGTAATAAAGACGTAAAGCCCCTTGTATGGAATTCTCGGATTGTAATGGGTGCAATGCCGTGAACGATTCCATAGAAGCCATTTCCTCATTGATTTTGGGATTGTATTTCATCGTACAAGAACCCAATGGATAGAACCCGGTTTCAACTCCGAAATTTTTATTGGAGACGTTGGTATAATGACGCACGACATCGAGTTCGCTCGCTTCGGGGAGGTCGGTCTCCGTCTCTCTGCGCAAAGATTGCGGGAGGTCGGTTAAGGAATAGTTTCCGAAGTCGGATTGTTGCAGGGAATACCCTATGCGTCCCGGCTTTGAAATTTCAAAAATCAGCTTATCGTAGTATTTCATGACTTATCCCTCCTTTTCGATTAATGATACCAGATTGTCTATTTCTTCTCGGGTACGTTTTTCGGTCACGCAGAATAGGAGAGCATCGTCGGTTCCCTCGATAGGAATACCGGCCAAGAAGCCTTTTTCTTCGAGATGTTTCAAGAGTGTGTCCCGATTCAATGTCGTTTTTACGGCAAACTCTTTTAAGAACGGCTTGTCGAAACAGATCGAAAATTTACCCGTTTCCAGCAATTTGTCGCACAGGTAGTGCGCTCCCGCATAGGATTTCTCATTGACTTCTTTCATTCCTTGTTTTCCCATTAGAGCCATGTATATCGTTACATACAGAGCCATAAGGGATTGGTTGGAACAAATGTTGCTGTTCGCCTTTTGGCGACGAATATGTTGTTCCCTTGCCTGTAAGGTAAGTACAAACGCCCGTTTACCGTCCACATCGGTTGTGGCTCCGACGATACGTCCCGGTAATTTCCGCACTAAATCGCGGGTGGCTGCGAGATAACCGACATAAGGGCCTCCGAAATTCAAAGGCATCCCCAATGTCTGTCCGTCGCCGCAAGCGATGTCGGCTCCCCATTCGCCGGGCGTTTTCAGCACGGCCATAGCCGAGGGGTCGGCATAGACGATAAACAACGCTTTGTGTGCATGAGCATTGTCGGCGAATCCGGAAAAGTCTTCGATGATTCCATAGCGGTTCGGGGTACTTGCAATAACACCGGCCACATCGTCGGCTTCGAGCAGTTTCTCCATGACGGCTTTGTCGGTGACGCCTTCTTTTTCGGGAATCATTTCCAGATTTACCCCGTGGAAACGGGCGTAAGTTTCGACAACTTCGATGACTCTGGGATTCAATGTTCGGGAAACAATGACTTTATTGCGTTTCTTGGCATGGGCAATCGACATGAGCATGGCTTCGGCCGCGGCCGTAGCTCCGTCGTACATGGAAGCATTGCAGCATTCCATACCGGTCAGCTCGCATATCATGCTTTGAAACTCGAATATATATTGTAGTGTTCCCTGAGAAATTTCGGGCTGATAGGGAGTATAAGCCGTGAGGTATTCCGAACGGGAGATGAGTTGGCCGATAACCGCAGGGGCATAATGATCGTAAGCGCCGCCTCCGGCAAAGGGAATGAGTTTTTTGTTCGTCTTTCCTAATTCCCGAAAGTAGTTTCTGACTTCATCTTCGGACATCGATTTTTTCAAATCATAATCTTTGTCAAAGCGAATGTTTTCGGGAATCTCGGCATAAAGCTCGTCGAGAGACGATAACCCTATCTTCCCCAGCATTTCGGAAATATCGGCTTCGGTATGCGGGAAATATTTGTACATGATGTGTTCCTCCGTCGATTATTCGCAAATGGCTTTGTAGGCTTCGGCATTCATCAGACTGTCCAGTTCGGCCTTATCGTTGATTTTAACTTTGCAAATCCAGTTCCCGAAAGCATCTTCGTTCAATAATTCGGGCTTGTCTTCCAGTTTGTCGTTAATCTCCACGACGATACCGCTGATGGGCGATAACAGGTCGCTGGCGGCCTTTACGCTTTCGACTGCACCGAACTCTTCTCCTTGATTCAGTTCGTCGTCCACTTCGGGAAGATCAACGTAAACGACATTACCTAATTGATGTTGTGCATAATCCGTGATACCGATATATCCAAATTCGCCTTCTACTTTTAACCATTCGTGTGATTCGGAGTAATAAAGTCCGTCTAATACTGTACTCATAATTATTTGTTTTTAAGTTGTCAATAAATCATTTTTTATAATTCTTTTCGTAGAAGCGTTTCTTAACAACCGTTCCTTTGAAAAATTTTTTGCGAATGTGTATCTCCACTTCGGTCCCCAATGCGGCGTGCGCACTGTCGATGAGAGCCATACATACACTTTTCCCGGTAGAGATGGAATTGTAACCCGTGGTGACGTGTCCGATAACTTTTCCATCGGCATAAACTTCGTAGCCGCTACGCGGAATGGCTTTGTCTGCTAATTCGATACCTACGATTTTTCTTTTTATGCCTTCTGCTTTTTGCAAAATGATGGCCTCTTTGCCGATGAATTCTTCCTTGTCGAGTTTTACGAACATACCCAACCCGGCTTCGATGGGAGTAATGTCTTTTTCGAGCTCATGTCCATACAGGGGAAGACCTACTTCGAACCGCAGCGTGTCGCGGCAACCTAATCCACAGGGAAGAACTTGTTTGGAATCCACCAATATATCCCATACCCGATTGATGAAATCGTGGCTACCGTATAGTTCGAAGCCGTCTTCTCCCGTATATCCGGTGCGCGATACGATTATCGTTTCGTTCTCGTATTTCATTTCTTTGCAGGTATAGAAAAGCAGGTCTTTCACATCGAGGTTCAGAAGTTTTTCTATGCAGGCTTCGGCGTGAGGTCCTTGTACGGCAACTTCTCCGTAGTAGTCCGACAAATTTTCTATTTTCAGATCATATTCGGTGCTATGTTCCACAATCCATTGGAAATCTTTTGCAATGTTCGATGCATTTACCACCAAGAAAAATCGCTCTTCTCCCATTTTGTAAACCAGCAAGTCGTCTACCGTTCCACCTTCGGGATACAGCATCATGCCGTAAAAGATTTTACCGATTTCGGCATTTCGAATATCGTTGGTGAAAATATGATTGATGTATCGCTCGCTATCGGGGCCTGTGATGAGAATTTCGCCCATGTGAGAAACGTCGAATATTCCGGCGGCATGGCGTACTGCATTATGCTCTTCGATGATTGTCGTATATTCGATGGGCATGTCGAATCCGCCGAATGGCATCATTTTGGCTCCCAAGTCGAGATGTTTTTGGTGCAGGCATGTTTTTAATATATCTTCCATAGTCAACAGGTTTTTTGTTATAGAATTTTTTAATTGTTATTGAATAATATATCGATGAAATTTTTTCTGCTCAGTTGGCGTATATAATTCTCGATGGGATTGTCATCGAGAATGTGGTTGACAGACTGAGGTGTGAAAGGAACGTTTTGAAATTTGTTCAAAAATTCGTCGATTTCTCCGACGAGAAAATAATCTCCTACTAAATTCATCGATTTGATGATTCCGTTTTTGATTTCCAATCGTATTTCTATTTCGCCGGCAGGGACGTAACCTTTCCGTATCCATGTGTAGCGGGGATTGTTTCCCAATATCCATTCGTCCCGGAGGTATTCCGTTTCTATTTTTTCAATGTGAACGATATCTTTTTGAGTCAGACATTCTTCGTGACCACAAAGTGACGAGCGTATGAATCTCTTGAATTCTTCGATGTCGATGTCGAGGTATTCTTTAAGGTTGGTTACTCTTTTTCTGACGGATTCGATTCCCTTAGTAATGAGTTTCTCGTTGTTGGGGGTAATGGATAGAACCAAATCTTCGAGGTTGGTATCGAAGAGCATAGTACCGTGGACGATACTTCTGCCCGACGTGCGATAGAAAGCGTTTCCCGATACTTTTTTACCATCGACGGTAATATCGTTTCTCCCTGAGGCGACAGCTTTTACTCCTAGTTTGTTGAGTGTGTGAGCGATTAATTGCAGGTAACGGTCGAATGTGAAACTGACATTGAAATCGTCGGTAATATACGAGAACATGATGTTGCTGAAATCGGCATAGACACAACCTCCTCCCGATTTACGACGGTAATATTCTATTCTGTGAGAGCGGACATAGTCGAAATTGATTTCGTTTTCCATCAATTGGTTTCTTCCGAAAATGACCGTGGGATTGACCTGCCACATGAAAAAGCAATCTTCACCGGGCCGATTATGGGCTATGTATTCCTCCATAGCCAAATAGAAAGACAGACGGCGTACGGCCTTATCCGGTAGGGCGATATATTTCATAGGTATCAGGTCTGCTGAAATTATACCTTACAAATTTATATATTCTTTTGTAATGGGAAATACATTGACTCGAAATTTTCTTGAATTTTATTTTCGAGATGAAGAATCCTTTTATCTTTGCATAAAAGCGAAGAGTAATAAATTAGAGGTAAGAAAATGAAAGAGGGATTGAAATATAAAGGCGTAGATTTTTCGGATATTGAATCGGATAGAGAGTAGTTTTACGGGTGTACATTCGAAGAATGCAGTTTTGCCCGTGCAAAACTGACAAACGTATTATTTTCTCGGTGTGAGTTTATTCGTTGTGATTTTAGTTTATGTAAAATTTACGGAGTTTCTTTTCAAGATGTGAGATTCGTGGGGTGTAAGATGTTGGGGGGCGATTTTACCGGGTGTAAGGGATTGCTCTCTTCGTTTGATTTTGAGAAATGTCTGTTGCAGTTTTTTCGTTTATCGGTATGAAGTTGAAGTCATGTAACTTTATCGATTGCAATTTGGAAGAAGCGGATTTTACCGAATGTAATCTTGCGGAGGCTAATTTCGACCGTGCCGTATTAAATAGAACCGTATTTTTTCATACGAATTTAGAACAAGCCGATTTCTCTACCGCGATCGGATATGAAATAGATCCTCGTCATAATTCATTGAGAAAAGCCTGATTCTCTCTGGCGGGAGTAATCGGGCTTTTACGACCTTTCAGTATAGTGTAGATTAATTTAGAAACTGTTTTAAATTTATTGAGAAATAATATTATCATTTTAAGCAGGTATGTTCCGGCCATATTGCGCCCCAGTCTCGCATCTTGAATCCCTTGATTTTTGTCAATAGCCCGCTATTGACTGCATATCTCGGACTCCAATCTGCTTCAACATAGGTCTCGATCTGTCTCGGAATAAATTTAAAACAGCTTCTTAGTAATTTTAGATATTCACTTGATTTACCGTGTGTCCTTCCAAATATTGCCGGATATTGTCGGTTGCAATCTTCATCAATCTTTCCCGAGCTTCGAAAGTGGCCCATGCGATGTGAGGAGTGATGAAACAATTACGGGCGTGTATAAGCGGATTGTCTTTTCGAGGAGGTTCTTGCGATAGGACATCTACCCCGGCCGCTTTAATTCGACCTTCGTTCAAAGCGTCGGCCAAATCCTGCTCGTTAACGAGAGGCCCCCGTCCTGTATTGATGACAATGGCCGATGGCTTCATAAGCCCGATGGTTCGGGCGTTTATCAGATTACGAGTCGTGTCGGTCAAAGGGCAATGCAGGGTGATTACATCGCTTTCGGCTAGTAAGGTCTCCAATGTTACGGGAGTGACATAGTCGGGCAGTTGGTCTTTCTTTTTCGATGTTTGGGCTAAAACATTCATTCCGAAAGCATGAGCGATTCTTGCGACTGTGCTGCCTATATTACCGAACCCGATGATACCGATATTTTTTTCTGCAATTTCGAATATGGGACTTTTTTGAAAAGTGAAATCTTTACAGTCCGCCCATTCTCCCGATTTCACACATTGTGAATGGGCGGCAACGTCGCTGGCTATGTTGAGCAGATGTGCAAATACCATTTGTGCGACCGACTCGCTGCTGTAAGCCGGTATATTGGTGACTGCGATACCTCTATTCTTTGCCGCTTCTACATCGACGATATTATACCCGGTGGCTAATACACCGATGTAGCGTAAATGAGGTAGTTGCTCCAATGTGGTTGCGCTCAATGGAGTCTTGTTTGTGAGAACGATGTCGGCCAAAGCAGCCCGCGATACGATTTCGTCAACAGAGGTACGGTCATAAACGGTGAATTCACCCATTCTTTCGATACCCTCCCACGACAAATCTCCGGGATTCAAACCGTATCCGTCGAGCACGACAATGCGATGAGACTTGCGTTTCTCTTCGATGACGTTTTCTGTTGCGTTTTTCAACTCTTCCCACGATAACTCGTCAGCTTTTACTTTGTATCCGTCGGTCACTTTCCACTCTCTCATAATCTCTTTTATTTAATGTCAATGGCATTTTTTACTTTTTCATCGGTCAATGCTATTTTCAGGACATCGGTAATGTTTTTTACATAGTGGAATGTGAGTCCTTTCAAATAGGACTCTTTGATTTCCTCTATGTCTTTTCGGTTTTCTTCGGAGAGTATGATCTCTCGTATTCCTGCACGTTTGGCCGCGAGGATTTTTTCTTTGATACCGCCTACGGGAAGGACTTTTCCCCGTAACGTGATTTCACCCGTCATAGCTAAATGGTCTTTCACTTTTCGTTGGGTAAAAGTCGAGGCTAGCGAAGTTACCATCGTAATACCGGCCGAGGGTCCGTCTTTGGGTATAGCACCCTCCGGCACATGGATATGTACGGCCCATTTATCGAAGATGTCTTCATCGATACCCAATAGCGAAGCATGCGATTTGATATATTGCAAGGCAATTACCGCCGACTCTTTCATTACATCGCCCAAGTTCCCGGTCAAGGTGAGCTTTTCTCCTTTCGACTTGCTCAGGCTCGACTCGACAAACAGAATCTCGCCTCCGACGGCTGTCCAGGCCAATCCCGTTACGACACCGGCATAGTCGTTGTTCTCATATTTGTCCCGGTTGTATTCCTGAGCACCCAAATATTCGTGTAGATCGTCGATAGAAAGGGTGGGGTTATATTCTTTACCGGAGGCTTTCAGGCGAGCGACTTTTCGCATGATGCGGGCTATTTTTTTATCGAGTTCCCGAACGCCCGATTCGCGGGTATATTGGTCGACTATTGCAGCCATTACTTTTTTGGGAATAACGACATCACCTTCCTTTAATCCGTGATTTTCGAGTTGTTTCGGTACTAGATGCCGACGTCCTATCTCTACTTTCTCTTCGATAATATATCCACTGATGTCAATTAGTTCCATGCGGTCGAGCAGAGGTTGAGATATGGTATTTAAATTGTTGGCAGTAGCGATGAACAAAATTTTCGACAAATCGTAATCGATGTCGATATAGTTGTCGTGAAACGCATTATTCTGTTCTGGATCCAATACTTCGAGTAAGGCCGAAGCCGGATCGCCTTTGAAATCGTTTCCTATTTTGTCTATCTCGTCCAATACGAAAACGGGGTTCGAGCTTTTTGCTTTGATGAGCCCTTGTATGATACGTCCCGGCATTGCTCCTATGTAGGTACGGCGATGTCCTCTTATTTCGGCTTCGTCATGTAGGCCGCCTAATGAAATGCGGATATATTTTCTGTTCAACGCTTCTGCGACAGATTTTCCCAACGAAGTTTTTCCTACGCCCGGAGGACCATACAGACAGATGATAGGTGACTTCATATCACCTCTTAATTTCAGCACAGCCAAATGTTCGATGATACGTTCTTTGACTTTATCCAATCCGTAGTGATCTTTGTCTAATTGTTTCTGGACATGATTGAGGTTGAAATTATCTTGGGTATATTCGTTCCACGGAAGCTCTAACAACGTGTCCAAATAGGTATATTGTACAGAGAAGTCGGGCGATTGAGGGTGTAGTCTTTCGAGTTTTCTCATTTCTTTTTCGAAAATCTCGGCAGTTTTACTGTCCCATTTCTTTTTTTCGGCTCGTTCACGCAATTCCTGAATATCTTGGTCTTGCATGTTCCCACCCAATTCTTCCTGTATGGTGCGTATCTGTTGTTGCAGGAAGTGCTCTCTTTGTTGCTGATTCAAGTCTTCGCGCGTTTTGGACTGTATGTCGGCCTTGATTTGTAAGAGTTGAGCCTCTTGCGTCAGCATTTCATAGAGTTTGAACAAACGTTCTTTGATATTGCTGATGGTGAGCAATTCTTGCTTTTGGGTTGCAGATAACGGAATATTCGCACCTAAGAAATTGACCAAATAATGCGCACTATCTATATTCCGAATAGCAAATACCAATTCTTTGGCTTGTTCTCCGATATTTTTCAACAGTTCGAAAGTCAAGTCTTTCAAGGCAGAAACCAAAGCCTCGAATTCCTTGTCGTTGGCATCGGGTAAAATTTCATTTTCCAGCGATACATTGGCTCTCATATAAGGGAACGTTTCGGTAATTTCGTCGATTCTAAACCGTTTCATTTTCCCTTGCAATATGACAGTCGTACTCTCGTCGGGCATTTCCAGAATCTTGATGATTTCACCGATAACTCCTACTTCGTATAAATCGTCTTTTCCCGGATCCTCTACGGCGGCATCTCGCTGACAAACCACACCGATAGGGGTGTGACTGTTTTGGGCATCTTTGATCAACTGTAAGGATTTGGTTCTTCCTACGTTGACAGGGATAGCCACTCCCGGGAATAATACCATATTGCGTAATGCAAGAATGGGCAATCCTTTTGTATTTAAAGTCTTACATTCCGAATCGTTTTGTCCTGATATTTCTGTAAACAGAGGCATAATCGATGGTGTATTTTCGTCGTTTTCGCAGATCATATAATTGTTCTTAGGTGTATGATTAAATATTGACATTTTGACAGGTTTAGGTTTGTCGTTTTTTCATTAAACCTATTTTTACCTATCGTTTTACTTTATTGTACAAGTCGCGTGCCAAAGTTAAGCAAATAGCATGGCATTGTCGAAATTATTATGTTTTTTTGTTTATTTTGCAGGGCAAATGAGTGATGGTATGGCAAATTCTTTTTTTAAGTTTAAACAGTTTACGATACATCAGGAGCGCTCGGCAATGAGAGTCAGTACCGATGGCGTATTATTGGGTGCTTGGAGCAGGGTGGAAAAATCGAATCGCATTTTGGATATTGGTACAGGAACAGGATTGATAGCGATTATGGCGGCTCAACGTTCTTTGGCTCGAATCGATGCAGTAGAATTGGACTTCGGTGCGGCCAGTGAAGCGGCGTTCAATGTCTCTCTTTCTCCGTGGAAGGATAGGATAACGGTATATTGTATGGATTTTTGTAGGTTTTACGATAAAACTACAAAGCCGGTGTATCATCATATTTTATCTAATCCTCCTTATTTCATAGATTCTTTGCTCCCTCCCGATGGCAAGAGAGAACAGGCTCGACATACGGGAACTCTTGATTATGAAGTTTTGTTCGAGGGTGCGTTCTATTTATTGTTGCCCGATGGGAAGTTATCTTTGGTATCTCCGGCCGATTTACAAGAACATCTTATTTTTATTGCTTCGTTGTATGGATTCTATCCGGTGCGGTTTACTTATGTTTCGGGTATTTCGGGTAAAGCTCCTAAACGATTGTTGTCGGAGTGGAGTAGAGCTCGTAGACCATTGGAAGAAAATGCTTTTTCCATAGAGAAAAGAGGGGAGGGATACACTCTTGAATATATAATGCTTACTCGTGATTTTTATTTGAAGATGTAGTCACTGAAACAATTACGGTGTCCCATGTGTTGTATAGCAAAGATTGTATCATTTAAAATAAATAATTATGGATATTGCAACAATGCATTTTTGGGGAAAGACCAAATATTGGTGGGCTTTGATTATTACGGGTATATTGATGATCCCTTGCGGATTGTGGTTATGGTTTCAACCGGCATTGGGATACGAGGTGTTATCTCTGTTGTTAGGGTGGCTTTTGATTCTTTTTGGAATTGTTCAGCTCATTGTATCGGGCAATGTTAAACAAAAAGTTCGAGGATGGGGTTGGTGGCTTGCCGGTGGAATTATCGATATACTTATCGGGTTTATATTAGTCGGGAATTTATCTTTCAGCGAGGCTGTGCTTCCTTTCTTTTTTGCCTTTATTTTTATGTATAAAGGGATTGCGAATTTGTTTTCTGCATTGAATATGGTTTCTACCCATAGATATTGGTGGTTGTATTTGGTTAACGGGTTGTTATTGTTGATACTTGGATTGTTATTCTTCGCTTCACCTTTTACGGCTGCGTTTTCTATTATTTTTTTGTGTGCGGCTGCCTTTATTTATTGGGGTTTTTCTCTTATTTTCTTCGGTTATTCTTTGAGACCCGTGGAACAATAGGGGAAAAGGAATTATTCGGTAGGTTTCAAAGCGCTCTCCATAAGGGGGCGCTTTTTGTTTAAGGGAGTTAAAACCTTTTGTGAAGGCTCTTTATAAAGTGGAAAAGAGTATATTTGTAAAAATTATAGGAGTGGGATGCAGCATTTAGTCTGTTTTTAGACTCTTTTTAATAAAGGTCATTAAACTATTCTTGCAAAAGAGAGTCTAATAGATATAATTTCAATAGAGTAATTTAAGATTAAGGAGAGATGATTATGAAAACAAAAAAATTTGCCCTGTTGATTATATTGTCGATGTTGGTGACGGGTTTTGCCGGGGCAGGCTCGTATATAGTCGAAGATGATATTTATTATAATCCGAACGATAAAAATCCTGTTGTAGAAAAGAAAGAAAAAGAGGCCCAGAAAGAACTTCAAGAGAAGGCTGCGGTTAAAAAAACATTGATGGCAACGTCGGATAATCACTTTCGAGATGTCGATGAATATAATCGTCGTGGAGAATCTTCCGATATGACGCTTGAAGATATTGCGGCCAATCAGAAAGAAGATTATGTAGAATACAATGTGGTCGATGAAAATGGTGACGACGGATATTATTTGAATGGTTTTAACGGCTCCGATTCGGATTATGAATACGCTTTGCGCATTCGCCGTTTCCACAATCCAAAGTTTGTCGTTTCGGTAAGCGACCCATTCTATTCCGATATTTATTTTTTGGATAATAACGATTGGAATGTTTATATCTCGGATAATTATGCGTGGGTAACCCCGACATGGACAAATCCGTGGTATTGGAATTATACATGGGCGCCATATTCTTATACCAGCTGGTCTTGGCGTTGGAGTTTGGGTCCGTGGGGATTCTCGTTCGGATATGATCCTTTTTACAGTTGGGGCGGTTGTTGGGGCTGGAATTCATGGTATCGTCCTCCTTTCTACCACCATCACCATCATCATTATTACGATCGTCCTTACTATGGTTGGAACAGACCGTATCGTCCTCAGTACACTCCCAACGGCCGCACTCCTAACCGCTATGGCGGTAGTGCGATATCTTCCGGGAACTCTGCTGCATCGAGCAGGCGGCGTGCGACTGTCGGCACAGGGACTTCGGGAAATACGACCGGTCGTCGTACGGTTGGAAATGTAACTTCTACATCGGGCGGACGCGGTTCGCAATCGGTAAACGGAGTACGTACAAATCGAGGCACTGTAATAAGCAATAGTTCCAATTCGAATGGCAACCGGGGGTATAGTTTCGGGGAGGCAAATTCTTCCAGAAGGGGGAATTCCTCATTTTCAGGAACGGTTTCTAACCCGTCGAGTAGTCAAAGTAGAAGACAGACGACCATCAATAATAATACAAACTCTTCGAGAAGAAATTATAATAGTATAGGAAATGGTGGACGAGGTAGTTCCTCGTATAATCGCAGTACACCTTCTTCCAATCGAAATTCGGGTTACTCGAATAGTTCTTCGTCGAGTCGTCGTTCCTCCGGTAGTTATTCTGCTCCGTCTCACTCTTCTTCGTCGAGAGGAAGTGGAACGTCTTCCCGGGGAAGTAGCAGTAGCGGACGTGGTGGACGCAGATAAATAGGGTTGAATTTTCAAAATGAGACATATGAAGAATGTGAGATATGGTTTGGCATTGGCTGCTCTATGTAGCAGCTCAATGCTTTTCAGTCAGGGAGTTGTTGATGCTTTGAAATATTCTCAACAAGACATACGGGGAACGGCTCGTTATATGGGTATGGCGGGCGCTTTTGGCGCATTAGGAGGGGATATTACGACATTGAGCCAGAATCCGGCAGGTATAGGAGTTTATCGCAATTCCGATATAGCTGCAACGATAGACCTTTCCAATCAAGTAAGTTCGGTGAATACGGCTGGAAATAGAATGTCCGATAGCAAGTTTAATGTTTCATGTAATAATTTTGGCTTTGTATGGACTGTCCGCTTTAATCAGGAAGCCTTGAAAAATTTGAATTTCGGTTTTGCCTATAATAAGCAAAAATCGTTTGACCGCTCCTATAAAGCCGGCTATTCGGGGATAACCGGAGCCAGTTCGCTTTCGGGGTATATAGCCCATTTGTCCGAAGGTTATTCTGTTGCGGATTTAGCTTATCCAGACAATAGTGGGAGTAGCTATGACCCGTATAACAATAATCCGTGGTTGAATGTATTGGGATATCAGTCCTATTTGATAAATCCAAAAAGTACGACAGGAGATTCATGGAATAGTATAGTAGGAAACGGTACGAATACAGCGGGAGATCTTTATGTTCGGGAGAAAGGTTCGATCGATGAATACAACTTTAATGTCGGAGGAAATATCTATAACGTATTTTATTGGGGGTTAGGAATTGCCGTTACCGACTTTTCTTATGATATTCAAAGCGGGTATGGTGAAAACTTTACGGGAGGATATATCTCGAATGTGGACGGCTGGTACTTGATGAGAAATGCATTACATACGAACGGATCGGGGATAAAAGTCAATTTGGGTGTCATTATGAGAGCCACCGATAATTTCCGTTTGGGCTTTGCTTTCCATACTCCTAATTATTATAAAATGACCGATTCGTATGTGGCATCGGTGAAATATGATTTTAATGAATCGGGGACACCTCATGAAGGGTTGAAAGAAACACCGAGTGGAAGTTATGATTATGAATTTCAATCTCCGTGGCGTATGATAGCCAGTGCTGCTTATGTTTTTGGACAAAGTGGAATTTTAAGTTTTGATTATGAGTATACATCGAGTAACAATATGTCGTTCGACGATCCCTATTCGGTCGATGCTTTTTATAAAACTAATCAGGAAATTACGGAGATGGTTTCTCCTATGCATACATTTAAAATCGGAGGCGAATTTCGTATTACACCCCAAATTAGTGCCCGTTTAGGATATGCTTATCAGACTTCCCCTGTGAAATCGGAATACAGGTCGGGACGCGAAATTCCTACGGCCGGAACGCTTACGATGTTTACCTTAGATAGAGAGACCAATTATTTTACGGTAGGGTTGGGATACCGCTTTTCGAATGTTTATGTAGATATGGCTTATATGCATCGCTACCGTCGTAGCGAACTTTTCCCGTTCTCTCCGTTGCCGGCTGCTGTGGATAATCCTTATAATCCAGATCAGACAGAGCCGTCGTTGGCCATTTCGCCTCAGATATCTTCGTTGACGGACCATAATAATTCTTTTGTTTTGACTTTGGGTGTAAAGTTCTAAGACAGAACGGAAATATATTTTGAAAGAGCGACTTAAAATCTAAGTTGCTCTTTTGTTTTTTATTGAAAAGAAATGTATATCTTTGAAAAGATATGGAAAAATTCCATGACAAGATGGAAGAAAATTTTGTGATAGATACAGGGAATAAAGAATTTCAAGACGCTTTGAGCTTGATTCAATATACATCTCAGTCAGTTTTTTTGACAGGGAAAGCGGGTACGGGCAAATCTACTTTTTTGAAATATGTGTGCGAGCATACCAAAAAGAAATATGTAGTTCTGGCCCCGACAGGAGTGTCGGCGATTAATGTGGGTGGTAGTACGATTCATTCTTTTTTTAAGATGCCGTTTCGGCCCATGTTGCCCGACGATCCCGATTTGAGTTTGGCGGGAGGAAGAATATATGAATTATTAAAATACAATAAGAAGCAGCGACAGTTGCTGCGTGAAGTGGAATTGATTATTATCGATGAAATATCGATGGTACGGGCCGATATGATTGATTTTATCGATCGTGTGTTACGGGTTTATTCGGGTAATATGAGGTTTCCTTTCGGTGGCAAGCAGTTATTGTTAGTAGGCGATGTATATCAATTGGAGCCGGTTGTGACTTCCGATATGCGAGATATTCTTAGTCGGTTTTATTCTAATTTCTATTTTTTTTCGGCACGGGTTTTTAGAGAAATGTCGTTGGTCCCTATCGAGTTGCAAAAAGTGTACCGACAGCAAGATGAGCGTTTCGTAGAAGTATTGGATAAAATAAGAAACAATACTGCGACGAGAGAAGAACTCGATTTGTTGAATAGCCGTTATCTCCCGCAATATGAACCTGAGAAAGATAATTTCTCGATTACATTGGCGACTCGTAGGGATCAGGTGGACTATATCAATGAAAACCGACTATCTGGATTGCCGGGGAAAGAATATACATTTACGGGGACGATAAAAGGTGATTTCCCTGAGGGGAGTTTGCCTACTTCGTTGGAACTGGTCGTAAAGACCGGAGCCCAAGTGATTTTTATAAAGAATGACCCGGAACGCAGGTGGGTGAACGGGACGATAGGAATGATTTCGGATATAACGCCCGATGAGAAAATCGAGGTGGTGCTTGAATCGGGTGAGATGTATGAGTTGGAGCGTTGTGTTTGGGAGAATATCAAATATACCTACAATGAAAAAGAAAAGACTATCGAGGAAAGTGTATTGGGCACTTTTTTACAATTTCCCATTCGTTTGGCTTGGGCTATTACCGTGCATAAGAGTCAGGGATTGACGTTTAATCGCGTGATTGTCGATTTTACGGGAGGGGCTTTTGCCGGGGGACAGACGTATGTGGCTTTGAGTCGATGCCGCTCTTTGGAAGGTATTGTGTTGAAACGGCAGATCACGCATCGGGATATATTCGTAAATCCCGATATCGCACGGTTCAGCAAAGGTTTCAACGATTCTGTTTTGATAGAACAGTCATTGAAGCTCGCACAAGCCGATCGTCTGTATGTCGAGGCTGTGAATGCTTTCGACGAAGGCGATTTTGACAAGATGTTACAAAGTTTTTTCAAGGCTATCCATACGAGATATGATATTGAGAAACCCGTAATTCAGAGGTATATTCGTAAAAAATTGAACGTTATCAATCAGTTGCGTGTTAAAAATCGGGAGCTTCAACAGGCGTTGTCCGATAAGAATACCGTATTGCGTAAATATGCACATGAATATTACCTATTAGGGAACGAGTGTATAACTAAGGCAAAGGATGTGCGGGCGGCTTTGGCTAATTTTGACAAAGCATTGTCTCTCGATCCTACGTTGATCGATGCATGGGTAAGGAAAGGAATTACGCTCGAAGATCAAGGCGATGAACATGGAGCTATGGCGTGTTACAATGAAGCTGTAAGGTTGAGCCCGTTGAGTTTTAAAGCTCTATATAATCGGGGTAAATTACGCTATAAACAAGGCGATTATGAAACGGCATTATCCGATTTTGCAAAAGCCGTTAAACAAAAACCGTTACATGCTACGGCGCACGATCGACTCGGAGATACTTTTATCAAGCTGGAAATGCCCGATATGGCCGCTCGTCATTGGGCTATTGCAGAAGAGTTGAGGGAGAAAAAACAACAGAACAACAAATAAATAATAACTATGATGAACAAAGGTCTGAAAAAAGGATTGAAGATTACCGGAGTAACCGTGGCGGTTATCTTGGTATTCATGCTTGTCTTGCCATTTATGTTTAAAGACAAAGTGATAACTATTGTGAAAAAAGAGGCCAATGAGATGTTGAATGCCAAGCTCGATTTTGAATCGCTCGATATCAGTCTCTTTTCGCATTTCCCGAGTGCGTCTATCGAATTGAATGGTTTGACACTTTCGGGTATAGATGATTTTGAAAACGACACGTTGGTTTCTGCTGAATCCATCGATGTGGCTGTAAATGTAATGAGCCTGTTTAGTGACAAAGGTTTCGATGTGAATTACGTCGTTTTGGACAAGCCGTCGATAAAAGCGGTGAAGTTGGCCGATGGACGGGTGAATTGGGATATTATGAAACCGGATACGGCCGATGTGGAAGAAGAAAAAACGGTCGAAGTAGAGGGCGAATCTTCTTTCCGTCTGAAATTGAAAAATTTTAAGATAGCCGATGCTACGATCGTTTATGTGGACGATTCCACGCATATGCAATTCTATACCGATAAACTGAATTTGAAGCTATCGGGCGATATGAGTGCCGATATGACCGATATAGACAGTAAATTGTCCTGTAAAGATATTTACTTCGCGATGGGGGGTATTTCTTATTTGAAACAGGCTGAGGCCGGAGCGAAGTTAACGGTATCGGCCGACTTGAAGAATAATAAATTTATTTTGAAAGAAAACACGTTGAGCTTGAATGCCATTGTCCTGAATCTCGATGGTTGGGTAGCGCTCCTCGACGATGGGGCTATGGATATGGACTTAAAGATAAACACTTCTGAGATAAACTTTAAAGAGATACTTTCTTTGATACCGGCTATATATCAGAATAATTTCGATAAATTGCGCACGACAGGCAATATGTCGCTTACGGCTTTTGCAAAAGGGCGAATGGCCAGTGAGAATATGCCCCAGTTCGGGCTAACGCTCGGTGTGAAAGATGCTACACTTAACTATGAAGGAATGCCGGCTTCGGTCGATGGAATCAATATAGGTGCTTCGGTGAGCAATCCGGGCGGAAGTCTGGATAAAACAATTATCGATTTATCGGAATTTCGTCTCTCTATGGCAGGCAATCCTTTCAAGGCCGCGCTGTATGCCTCTACACCTATATCGGATTTGAATTTCAAGGCTACTGCCGACGGTACGGTTCATTTGGGGAAAATCAAGGATATTTATCCTTTGGGCGATTCTATAACCCTGAGTGGTATCGTTACCGCCGATTTGCAATTTGCAGGCCGTATGTCCGATATTGAAAAAGAAAATTATCAGAATATAAGAGGAGAGGGAACACTGACTGTCGCCGACATGGATTTAACGATGAAAGGTTTGCCTGCCGTCGCAGTGAAAAAGGCGCAGGCTTCGGTTTCGGCCAAAGCCATGTCGTTGTCTCAGCTCGATGTTAAGGTCGGAAAGAGCGATATTCAAGCCCATGGTTCTTTATCCAATTATCTGGCGTACGTTTTGAAAAATGAGACTATAAAAGGCTCTTTGATGGTGACTTCGTCGCTGCTTGACCTGAACGAATTGATGAGTGACTCGGAAACTTCGGGGGAAGAGACCGTCGAAGCCGATACAACGACTCTTTCTGTGATAGAAGTTCCTAAGAATATCGATATGACTTTAAGTGCCGACTTCAAGAAAATCCTTTTCCAAAAGATGGAACTCGATAATGTGACGGGTAAACTTATCGTTGCTGACGGTGCTGTACGAATGACTCCGTTGAGCTTGAACGCATTCGGTGGAGCAATGGTGGCGAATGGTATTTATAGTACGGCCGAGAGCGTTGTTCGTCCTATGGTTAATTTTGACCTCGATATACAAAAAGCCTCTTTTGAAAAAACGTTCGAGCAATTGGACATGATTCAGAAGATTGTCCCCATTTTTGCTAAAACCGGTGGAACATATTCCGTTAAGGTCGACCTGAAATCTGCTCTGGATAGTCAGATGTCGCCCGATTTAAGTTCTTTGACAGCCGATGGTGTCATTCAATCCAACGATATTCAATTACAAAATATCGAAGTATTCAGCCAGTTGGCAACGCTGTTGAAAAATGATAAATTGAAGAATATCGAAGCGAAAGATTTGAAAATCTCTTTTACCATTAAGGACGGTAAAGTAAAGACTTCGCCTTTTGATATGAAGCTGGGTAATATTACAATGAATCTTTCTGGTGTTACAGGCCTTGATCAGACGATTGATTATCGAGCTAAAATCAATATTCTGGGGGCCGGGGCTTTAAGTAATGTTTCGGCGACGATAGGAGGAACGTTCTCCAAGCCATCTATTAAGTTGAATACCGATGAGGTTGTTAAGAATGCCGTGACGAATGTGATTGCTTCGGAAGTTTTGGGAGTGGATGCCGAAGATATAGAAGCTCAAAAAGCCGCTATTCGTAAGCAGGCCGAAGAGGCGGGAAATAAATTGATCGCTACGGCGAAATCGGAGAGCGAGAAGCTCATTTCCAAAGCATCGAATCCTTTGGCGAAAGTCGCAGCTCAGGCAGCCGGTAAGAAATTGGTGGAAGAAGCAGAGAAACAAGCTCAGAAGTTAAAGAACGAGGCCGAGAAATTGATAGAGAAACAATATGGTGGGTCGGAATAAGAAAATTCCGATTGAAAGAAAAAGGGAGACGAGATTCGATTTCGTCTCCCCTTTTTGTGGAAAGAAGAGGAGAAGCCTTTTGTAAACTCGAAATATTGTTCCAAAGTGCGGGAACATTATCCGATAACTCCCATCAGATATGCTCTTACAAGTTTATTGATTATCTTGGTCGCCGATAAAAGAAAAGAAGGTGAAAATAGGTATAAATTTTTGTTGCGTATTGGCGATTCTTAGTGCTGATGCGCTATCATTGAACGCAAATGTGACTGTGCCCGATTCGGTAGCGGAGCCGGGTGTTGAACAAATGGATACTTTGGTGGTAGAGAGCAATGGAGAACCTGAAATCAATTCTTTGTTCCAGTTAGGTAGCAATGTCCCGACGCATTTAAATGTGGCTGCACCGGCAAAAAAACGTCCGTGGTTGGCTGGTGCAGAGGTAGTGGCGGAAGATCTTTTGTTTCATGTGCTTACCCGATATCTTATTAAAGAGGACTATGCTCAAATTTCATGGTCATCGATAAAAAACAATTTTAAGACCGGCTTGTTATGGGATAACGACAAGTTCGAGACTAATCTTTTTTCACACCCATATCAAGGTAATCTTTATTACAGCAGTGCCCGTTCCAACGGATTGAATTTTTGGGAATCTGCACCTTATGCTCTCTTGGGAAGTTCTATTTGGGAATGGTTTATGGAGACACAACCGGCCTCGATCAACGATATAATGTCTACAACCTTTGGCGGAATGGCCTTAGGGGAAACGACCTATCGTCTGTCTTCGTTGGTCTTGAACGGACAGGCTAGGGGGTGGGAGAGGGCATCCCATGAGTTGGTCGCCGCGTTTTTAAATCCGGTACGGGCAGTCAATCGTTTGATGACAGGGGAAGCGTGGCGTATAGGTCCTCGGTATGTGGATAAAGAAGCGACTATCCCGTTTCATTTTCGATTTGAGGCCGGGTATCGTATGCTCGATAACATTAGGGAAGGCAAGAACAGAAGTATACATGTCGGGTGTATGGATTTCTCGTTGATTTATAACGACCCGTTCGAAATTGAAGGGAATGTTCCGTTCGAACATTTTACAGCTCGAATGTTGTTCAATATGTTCGCCCATCAACCCATTATCGGGGACGTAAATATTTGCGCTTCTATATGGGGTCGGGAACATGATTATAAAAATGGGAATGAATTGTTTGCCGGTATATTCCAGAATTATAGCTATTACAATAGCGGAAGAATGGATAATGAGTCGAACGAAGTGCCGTTTCGCATTTCCGAGACTGTATCCTATGGCCCCGGTGTTTTATATCGCATGAAACTGCATGAAAATAACACTTTGGCCTTGAACGGATTTGTTTCGGGAGTGGCTCTTGGCGGTGCTTTGTGCGATTATTATCAATTTCACGACCGTGATTACAATATGGGAAGCGGATATAGTATCCGCCTCAACGGCTTGTTTACTTTACAGCGCCGGTTCGGCATTTATTTGGGATTTGAGAATTACCATATTTTCACGTGGAAGGGGTATGAGCATAAGGACTATGAAAATATGAATCCTCATTATCTCGATGCACAAGGCGCTGTCGGAGACGCTCGTTTGCAGATGATGAACCTACGTGGTTCGTTTGCTATTAGTCCTAAGGTGGGTATCTCTGCCGAAACAGCTTGGTGTCGGCGAAAATCACATTATAAATATTTCCCCGATGTCCTGTCCGACACATTTGAATTTCGGCTTATGTTTTCATATCATATTTGAAATATTTACTAATTTTGTACATATAAAATATGAATATGAAAACACACATTTTTCTGGGGCTATTGTTCGTAGGATTATGGGCAAACGCTCAAATTGTTTATCACGATGCTTCTCAATTCGCATTATTAGGTAGAGCGACAAATAGTACACTAACACGTTATGAACGGTTGCCGGACTCTTTGCAATCGAAAGTGAGACCGGTGTTGTGGAATTTAGGACAGAATACGGCCGGTCTTGCTGTCCGTTTTCGAACAAATTCGACAACTGTCTCGGCTCAATGGACTGTTCGTTTCGACAAAGTCATGAATCATATGGCTCTGACAGGAATAAAGGGACTTGATTTATATTGTTTGGAAGACGCCGTTTGGCGGTTTGCCGGAGTAGGTCGTCCTAGTGGAAAAGAGAACAAAGCAACTCTTGTCGCTCACATGGAGCCTAAGATGAGAGAATTTTTATTGTATCTGCCGCTTTATGACGGAATAACCGATTTGCAAATAGGAGTTGATTCTTTATCTGAAATTTTATTACCGGCTATCAATTTGCCGGTTCGAGAAAAACCGATTGTTTTTTATGGCACAAGTATCTTACAGGGTGGGTGTGCCACAAGGCCCGGTATGGCTCACACCAACATTCTATCGCGTTGGTTGAATAGAGAAACGATTAATTTAGGATTTAGCGGAAATGGCCTTCTCGATGTGGAAATAGCCGAAATAATGGCCCATATAGATGCTTCTGTTTACGTGTTGGATTTCGTTCCTAATTGTCAGGCTGCGCGAATAGACAGTTTGGCCGAACGCTTTTATAAGGTCATTCGGGAACGGCAGCCCTATACACCGATACTCTTTGTCGAGAATCCTGTGTATCCATATTCCTTTTACAATAAACAAGTCGCCGATGATATTGCCTCTCGAAATGAATCGATCAATAGAATTTTTCATCGTCTAAAAGAAAAAGGGGATAAAAATATTTGGTTGTTGAAATCTGAAAACATGATAGGCCATGACGGTGAAGCCACTGTCGATGGAGAACATTTTACAGACTTAGGCTTTATGCGTTATGCCGAGTTTTTATATCCCATATTGCAAAAACACATGGGGCAATAAATCGTCTGTTTATTAGATTGATTCCGATCGTTGCTGTGTATTGGGGAAAACGATAGGTGTATATTTTGTACTATTCTGTATAATATTATATATTTGTTGTGTAAAATATACCAATAGTATGGTGAAAGATATAATTTCACTCGTTCGGCCTCAACAGTGGCTTAAAAATGTATTTATTTTTCTTCCGATATTTTTTAGCCGGAAGTTGGGTGACGGGGCTTGTTTGAGCTCCGCATTGATTGCTTTTGTTATTTACTGTTTGGTCGCTGGGTCTATATATTGTTTGAATGACATTTGCGATAGAGAATCCGATCGCTTGCATCCGACTAAGTGCCGGCGACCTATCGCTTCGGGTGCAGTATCTGTGGGAGCCGGATATGGTATAATGGCTCTGTTGTTGGTCTTGGCAATCGCTTTGACATTTGTTTATGATTCAACGGTCCGGCACGTGTTGCTGATAAATGTCGGTATCTATTTTATTTTGAATATAGCCTATTGTTTTTGGTTGAAACATATAGCGTTGGTCGATGTTTTTGTGATATCGATAGGCTTTGTGTTAAGGGTTCTTGCGGGTGGAGTCGTTACGGGGATATGGATTTCGCCATGGATTATCTTGATGACGTTTCTGTTGGCTCTGTTTTTGTCGTTTGCCAAAAGGCGGGACGATGTACTCATTTATGAGCGAACCGGAGACAAGATGAGGCTTAATATAGCCCGTTATAATTTGGAGTTTATCAATATGGCGATAACTCTTGTCGGGGTTATCGTGGTCGTTTGTTACATTATGTATACTGTATCACCGGAGGTGATCGAAAGAATGGGGACCTCCAATCTCTATCTGACTACGATATGGGTTTTGGCTGGAATCTTACGTTATTTGCAGTTGACAGTGGTAGATAAGAATAGCGGCAGTCCTACAAAGATATTGATACACGACCGGTTTATCCATGTTTGTATTGTGGGCTGGGTTCTGTCTTTCGGGGTTCTGATTTATTTTTGAGGAATATGAGAATTGCTGTTTTCGATTTTGATGGAACGGTTACTACCAAAGATACACTTTTGGAATTTATCAAATTTGTGAGAGGGCCTGTTTCGTTCTATGCGGGTTTTCTTAGGTATGCTCCGCAACTTTTGGCGTATAAATTAGGGCTTTATCCGAATTGGAAGGTGAAACAACAAATATTTTCTCATTTTTTCAAAGGAATGAGGTTGGAGGATTTCAATCGGTTGTGCGAGGAATTTTTTCAAAAGGAAGGAAAGGCTCTTGTTCGGCAAAGTGCAAGGATTGCTATATGGGAACAATTGCAGAAATGCAATAGGGTTTTTATTGTAAGTGCAAGTATTTATAATTGGATCAAACCTTTTGCTTCCGATTTAGGTATCCGGGACATATTATCTACCGAGATCGAAGTGGACGGTGAAGGTTGTCTGACCGGTTTCTTTTCGAATAAAAATTGTTATGGACAGGAGAAGGTTGTGAGGCTGCTGGAACAGATTCCCGATTTAGAAAATAATTACTTGATCGTATATGGCGACAGTAAAGGGGATTCGCAGCTATTGAAATATGCCAACGAATCCCATTACCGTGCCCTGTGATCGATTCCTCTTTGGGGGATAGCGGTCTTATACTGTAATCAATTCGTATTGCATAACTCCTAATCCGATCTTTTGTGCATGTTCGAGTCCGGCTTGCCAATTGGTATCGGGGTGCATCAGATGGAATTTATCGGCGCCTTCGAGATGTTCGTGCGGGTGTTTCTCAGTCAGACAACTGCCATTGATTGCCGGTGCTGCGATGACCATATCGGCGCAAGCCTTGTCCAAAGCGACCGGGTCGAATGATGCGAGTATTCCCAAATCGGGGATAATGGCGGCATCGTTGTGATTCCAACAGTCGCATTCAGGTGAAACATTCATAATGAAACTGATGTGGAAATGAGGCTTGTCCTTCAATATGGCTTGGGTATATTCGGCTATTTTATAGTTCAAACGTTCAGACGTATCGCATTCTCCCATTACGGCTGCATCGTGTTGGCATAAAGCGACACATTGCCCGCAACCGACACATTTGGTATAATCTATTTCGGCTTTATGGTTTTGGTTCAAGTGTATGGCATCGTGGGCGCAATGTTTGACACAGATGTTACAGCCTTTACAGTTCTCTGTTTCGATTTTGGGTTGAGAATTACAGTGCAATTCTAGTTTACCGCCTACGCTCGCTCCTCCCATTCCTAAGTTTTTTAAAGCACCGCCGAACCCAGCCTGTTCATGACCTTTGAAGTGAGTCATTGAGATAACTATATCGGCATCGGCTAATGCCGATCCAATTTTCGGAGCCTTGCAGTACTCTCCATTTAACGGTATTTCACGGTACTCCGTTCCTTTCAAACCGTCGGCGATAATGACTTGGCATTGCGCTGAAATGGGGTTATATCCATTTTCCATGGCGCTTTGTAAATGGTCTACCGCGTTGGCACGTCGTCCGGAATAGAGCGTGTTGCAGTCGGTAAGAAAGGGTTTTGCTCCCCAAGAGCGGAGTAGGGTTGCCAGTCGAGCTGCATAGTTCGGACGGAGATATGCTAAATTTCCCGGTTCTCCGAAGTGTATTTTTATAGCTACGAATTGGTCTTTGAAATCGATACTTTCGATTCCGGCTCGTTTGATTAAACGCTCCATCTTGTCGAGTAGATTGCTCGAAGGAGTTGTGTGCAGATTGGTAAAGAATACTTTGGATTTATCCATAGGAATTTGTTTTAAGTTAGTGGTAGAAAATGTAAAATCTATCGTTAAAACGGTGATGTTCGATTTTCCCGGTAGACTGTTCGTTTCTTACATTTATTGCAAAAATAAGGAAAAATCATGATTGTATTATTATCTTTTATTTTATTTGATATGAATAAAATTAATTATATAATAAATAAAATTGAAGTTTGTTTGTCGTTTTATCATGATTGTATTATTTTTGTGTCATAAGAAATAAATGAAAATATATATGAAACAATTAAGATTAATCATTTTATTCTCTATTTTGTCTTTGTCGGTAACTGTGAGGGCTATGAAGGAACAATCGGTGTCATTGGATACACCTACGGGAAAAATTAACGGTAAAATAGGATTACCGGATTCAGAAAAGCCACCGATAGTTTTGCTGATAGCCGGTTCGGGACCTACCGATATGGACGGAAATACGAATTCCGGCGGATTTTCTATGAAGAATAATTCATTGAAATTATTGGCGGAGGGGTTGGCTCAGCGAGGTATTGCGACTCTCCGTTTCGACAAAAGAGGGATTGCTTCGAGTTCTGCGGCTGCTAAAAAAGAGAGTGACCTTAGGTTCGAAGATTATGTGGCAGATGCTCAGGGCTGGATAGATCGGCTGAGCGAGGATAGTCGTTTTTCCGATGTATTTGTTTTGGGGCATAGTGAGGGTTCTTTGATTGGTATGTTGGCGAGTGTCGATAATCCGAAGGTAAAAGGTTTTATTTCGTTGGCAGGAGCCGGTCGGCCGGCTTATGATATAATAGAAGAGCAACTGGCGGGGCAACCGGCAGAGGTCCAGTATTTGGTAAAATCGATCAACGATTCGCTGAAAGCTGGAAAGGAAGTATCCAATATTCCTATGGGATTGATGGCTTTATTCCGTCCATCTGTTCAACCTTATCTTATATCGTGGTATCGGTATAATCCACAAGAGGTGATTGCAAAATTGAGGCAGCCGGTATTGATTTTACAAGGCGATAAAGATGTACAGGTGTCGGAGGAGGATGCCAAGCTGTTGGAACAATCTTTACCGAAAGCACAATTCCAGATTTTGAAAGATATGAATCATGTGTTGAAAACGTGTGAGTCGGTCGATATGCAAGTTCAGCAAGCTACTTATGCTAATCCCGATTTACCCGTTCAAGAGGATTTATTGATAACGATTGAAAAATTTGTGAAACGATGACGACAAGCGTGACTAGAAAAAAATTGCCCTTGCGGTGTCCTGCATGCGATGCTCCGCTTAGAGTATCTAAAATGATTTGCGGTCGTTGTGCGACAGAGGTGTCGGGAGAATTTGAACTACCGGTTTTGACCAGCTTGAATGAAGAAGAGCAACGATTTATGCTTGAATTTGTAAAAGCGAGCGGCAGTTTGAAGGATATGGCGAAAAAGATGGGGGTAAGTTATCCTACTGTGCGCAATTATTTAGATGATTTAATAGAGAAACTCAATAACATGGAAGAAAATGAAAGATAGTTGGAAATTTATATCGAATCCTTTTTATAAAGTAGCCGGTTATAAGGCTGCCGGGTGGGGGATATTGGGCATAGTTATAACGACTGAGATCGCTTATGGGGCAGATGTGCATTTTCATGGATTGCTTCATTATGGTGGAGCTCCTCATAGCGAGTGGTGGTGTTTTGTCGTGGAGCATTTGGTGATTTGGTTGATACCTTCGTTATTGGTTTATATATTGAGCCTGTTTTGCAGTCGTTCCCATGTTCGTCCGATAGACGTTCTAGGAACAGTTGCTTTTTCCCAGCTGCCTTTTGTTTTGTTGGCTTTGTGCATGACTTTCCCACCGGTACGGCATTTCATGTCTATACAGTCGTTACAGGCCATAGAGGATGCGCTATCCGATAAAATGTTTCTTTTTTCGGCTATTTGGATAGGGGCTTTGAGTCTTTTGGTTGCGATTTGGGTTTTGTATTGGATATTTCGAGCTATTTCGGTTTCTTGTAATTTAAGGGGGCGTAATTTGTGGATTGTGTTTATCGTAGGAACTTTCGGCGGAGATATTCTTTGTCGTTATTTAATAGGGCTGTGTTATTAAGAAGCTGTTTTAAATTTATTGAGAAATAATATTATCATTGCAAGCAGGTATGTTCCGGCCATATTGAGCCCCTGTCTCGCATCTTGAATCCCTTGATTCCGCTATTGACTGCATATCTTGGACTCCAATCTGCTTCAACATAGATCTCAATCTGTTTCGGAATAAATTTAAAACAGCTTCTAATAATTTGAAAGGGGGCAATGATTTATGTTGCCCCCTTTCAATATCGGTTTGCGGATAAGGTTTATAACCCTGCGTCTTTTGTCAACTCTTGAAGATGGGTTATTGAAATATCTCCTAATAGACGTATAATAGTAAATTCTCCACAGTCGCCGTCATCGACCAGCATGATTAATTCTTTGATCTTTTTGTCTGTTTTGGGTTGCACGTAAAAAGCTACGGTCTCGCCGTCGTCTTTTACTTTCATCAGTTCTTCGTATGGAGCTTTTTGAAATACGATACTTTCTTTTCGCATTTGAGGAATCAGAGCTTCATTGTCCTCGCAAGTTAAGATTTGAATTCGGTCTAACTCGTTGATAACAGCTTTTAGATTTAATCCTTCTGCGTCGATTTGTCCTTCGGGCATCATATTCAGCAATGCCTTCGATATGTTGACGTATGTCACACCTTTTTGATTAGCGAATTTTTCTATGAAGTTGTTTTCGGCAGTAGCTGAAAGAATACCGAATACAGCTAATAATAGAATATAAATTGTCCGTTTCATAATTATTTGTATTTTAGATGTTTATTGACTATTCGATTGGTCTCGATAATTTCTTTTTGGGCTTGTTGCCATTGGTTCGTCCCCTTATTTAATTTCTGGGAAACGAGAATTAAAGCTCGTTGAGCCTCGGCACAGGCATATATTTCTTGATCGCTGAGTCGTTTGGAAGATGGTTGCCGGTACACGTATAATCCGGTGGAAATCGCTAATATAATACCGGCAGCAATACCGCTTATCCATTTCCAATTTCGGGAAAAAAGAATCTGCCTCTTTTTATCGGGCAACCGATCTATGTATGACGATAATTTTTCTTCCAGATGATCGGGAATATGTACCGAACGATCGGGTATAAGAGATAAAATGATGCGCTTCTCTTGAATAAAATCCTCTGGAACTTCGTGGGTTGCGAGATAGTCTCTCAATCCTTGTTCTTCGGTATCCGATAGCTCTCCTTTGAAGAACATGTCTATTTTTTGTCGTAATTCTTGTTCATTCATAATCTTTGTATGAATAGTTCTTTAATCGTTTTTCTGGCCCGGGAGAGAAGTACCCGTATATTGGCGTTACTCAAACCGGTTTCGGTTTCTATCTCGTCAGTGCTTTTGTCTTCGAAATGCCTTAAAAGTAGAATTTTACGTTGTTGTTCGGGAAGTTTATTTATGATGTTCAACAGAACCTTTATGTCTTCTTTTATTTCATAGGCCGTATCGGGTTGTGGAGCAGGCTCTGTCTCTTGAACTAATACAGAATCGTTGTCCGTCTCGATTTGTGGCGCTCTTAGTGTGTCGAGGCATAAATGTTTTATCGTTGTGATGGCATAAGCCTCGTTGTTTTCTATGTTTTCAAGACTTTCCCGTTTCTCCCATAGTTTCAGATAGGTATTTTGCACCATATCTTCTGCATCGTATTCATTTCCAAGATATCGAAAAGCGATGTAATACATTTTCTTATGACAGGGTAGAAATCTCGCTTTGAACTCTTGATGAGTCATATCTAGTTCGTTTTAGATTTTTCGAGCATGTCGGATTTTAAGTTCCCTTTGCAACGTACAACGTTAATTTCGTCTGAATACAGGGATATGACTACTACTTCTTTTATCTTCTTCGGAGTAGACTTGATAAGGATTTTTACAAATTCATCGTCTTCACTGGTAGTGAGAATCGTTTCATAGGGTTTAAAGTCTACTTCTTCAATTTCTTTTTTTAGGGCTAGATAGGTTGCGTTGTCTATATCGGCTTCTACTACTTCAATGGCCTTAACACCGTCGACTACGCCTTTTACCTGAGGCTTTTTGAAATCTTCCGTATAGTATTCGGCATTTGGCAGCTCTTTTGTTTTTTTGAAAAGATTATCGATTTTGTTATTGGCGAATGAAATTTGCAGAGTCGACAATAGTACTATAATAAGAAGAAAAATTCTTGATTTCATAGTGATGTATTTATTGTTTATTATGCGTTGTCTTCTATGATATTCTGCATTTGATTAGGATCGATTTTCCCTTTGATTCGGATTAAACTGATTTCATTTTCTTCGAGGGAGATAATGACGATTTCCCGAATTTTTTCTTTTTCTATTTTCATCAGGATTCGGACAATCTCGTTTTCTTCGTTCGAGCTGGTTACTGTTTCATAGCCGTCGGAATCGCATTGTGTTATTATTTTCTCGAATCTCGTATAATCTTTGGACGAGATATTTTCAGCATCGATAATACTCATCGATTTTATTCCTTTCAGCTCTGACGAAAACGGTTTGAGTAATCCCAAAACGAATGAATTGAGGTTTACTTTCTCTGCATTGGGCATTCGGGAAGCCGTATTGAATAAGTTGTCGATACAATTGCCGGCGGAGATAGAAGAGAAACTGCAAAATGCTGCAAGCGCTAAAATCAAAATTTTTGTTTTCATATCTGTTGTTTTTTAGTTGTTACTTTAATTTAGACCGGTGCACCTTTTAGGGCCTTTCATATAGGAGACGGATAAATAATAAATATGTTACAAAGAAAAATAAAAAAAGCGAGGGAAAAATGATTTTCTTTTTTCACCTCGCTTTTTTTAGTATTATAAAATTAGCCGTTTCAGACTTTGCGAATAATCTCCATTCCTTTGAGTATAGCTTGCTCATTCATGGGAATGAGATGATGATGTCGTTCGGGCAGCGACTTTTTCAGTCCTTTCAGTACATTTTCCATGCTTACCATTGGTTTTAGTTTTAGTAAGCCTCCCAATACGATCATGTTGAATGCTTTGGTATTGTTCATTTCTATGGCAGCTTCCATAGCGTTGATGCAATATACATTGATATCCGTTCTCGTAGGCGGGTGGTGTATTCCGTATCCGTCATAGATGAGTATACCGCCGGGCTTTACTTTGCCTTCGAATTTTTCAAGAGAAGGTTGGTTCAGAATAACAGCCACATCGAATGCATTCAATACCGGAGAACTTATACGTTCATCGCTGAGTATGACTGTTACGTTTGCCGTTCCTCCGCGTTGTTCCGGTCCGTATGAGGGCATCCACGTAACCTCTTTATCTTCCATCAGTCCAGAGTAGGCTAATATTTTCCCCATAGAGAGTACACCTTGTCCTCCGAATCCTGCTATGATAATTTCTTCTTTCATATCCGTAGTTTTTAATTATACGTTTTTGAGGTCTCCCATCGGGTATTTGGCAAACATGTTTTCCTCCATCCATTTGTTAGCCTTTGCCGGCGACATTTTCCAGCCCGAATTACAAGTCGATACGACTTCTACCAAAGATGTGCCTTTTCCGGCCATTGCGTTTTCGAAAGCCAACCGGATTGCTTTTTTCGCTTTGCGGATAGAGGCAGGAGTGTGTACACTTTGACGAGTCACGTAACAAGTTCCGTCCACCCGTTCTACCAATTCAGCAATTCGTAAAGGATAACCGTTCAGTGCGACATTCCGTCCGTAGGGACAGGTAGAGGTCACCATTCCTTCTAGTGTAGTAGGAGCCATTTGTCCACCGGTCATTCCGTATATACCGTTGTTGATAAATATGATGGCTATATTCTCGCCGCGATTGCAGGCGTGAATGGTTTCGGCCGTTCCAATGGCGGCCAAGTCGCCGTCACCCTGATAGGTGAATACCATTTTCTTGGGGTTGAGCCGTTTTACGGCCGATGCGATGGCCGGCGCACGTCCGTGGGCAGCCTCGATCCAATCGATGTCGAGATAATTATAGGCAAAAACAGCACAGCCTACGGGAGCGATACCGATCGTTTCTTCTTCAATACCCATTTCGTCTATAACTTCGGCAATAAGTTTATGTACTACTCCGTGACTACAACCCGGACAGTAGTGCATGGGATTATCGTTCATCAGCCGAGGTTTAGTGTAAACCAAGTTTTCGGGCTTTATAATTTCGTTGATATCCATGTGCATAAAAATTATGAACCAGATAAAGGTTCGGGTATTTACATTAGTTTTTCTTTGAGAGCGTTAAGAACTTCGTCGGGGGTAGGTACGATTCCGCCCAAGCGTCCGAAATGTTCTACTCGCACTTTTCCGTTGACAGCCAATCGAACGTCTTCTACCATTTGTCCGGCATTCAACTCGGCCGATAGGATTCCTTTCACATGATTTGCATGGCGAGCGATAGCTTCCGTCGGGAACGGCCATAGCGTGATGGGTCTCAACAATCCTATTTTGATACCTTCTTCTGCTGCCAGCTCGATTGTCTTTTGGCATATACGCGACATGGAGCCGAATGCGACAATCAGATAGTCGGCGTTTTCGCAATTGATTTCCTCGAAGCGGACTTCATTTTCACTGATACGTTTGTAGGTGGATTGGAAGCGAATGTTATTCTGCTCCATAATTGCCGGATCGAGTTCGAGAGAGGTGATGACATTTCTCTTTCGATTTTTGGTTTTTCCTAATGTCGCCCACGGATTTTGTTCCCTTATTTCTTCTTCTGTACGGCGTTTGCGGAAAGGCGGAAGTACCACTTTTTCCATCATTTGTCCGATAATTCCATCGGCTAGAATAATAGCCGGGTTGCGGTATTTGAAAGCTAGATCGAATCCCAATGCCACGAAGTCGGCCATTTCTTGAACCGAAGCGGGAGCTAATGCGATTAAATGATAATCGCCGTGACCGCCTCCCTTCACGGCTTGGAAATAATCGGCTTGACTCGGTTGTATGGTTCCGAGACCCGGGCCTCCTCTCATCACATTGACGATCAAACAGGGTAGTTCTGCACCGGCCAAATAGGAAATTCCTTCCTGTTTCAAGCTGACACCGGGACTGGAAGACGATGTCATCACGGCTTTACCGCAACTAGCTCCACCATACACCATATTGATAGCTGCGACTTCGCTTTCGGCTTGTAGTACTACCATTCCGGTCGTTTCCCACGGTTTTTCTTCCATGAGTGTTTCCATGACTTCCGACTGGGGCGTAATAGGGTATCCGAAGTAACCGTCGGCTCCGTAGCGTATGGCGGCGTGTGCTATGGCTTCGTTACCCTTCATTAGTTTTATATCTTCTTTCATAATTAACGGATTTAGAGATTAAACCGGTTATAATTTTACTTTATAAACAGTGATACACCCGTCGGGGCATACAAGACCACAACTTGCACACCCGATACAAGCGTCGGGATTCTGCATAAAAGCATAATGATAACCTTTGTCATTAACTTCGGTCGGCTGTAATGCCAAAACTTGGCACGGACACGCTACTACACATAGCTCACAACCTTTGCAACGCTCTTTGTTAACGACAACAGCACCTTTAATATTAGCCATATGATTTTGTTTTTAGTTCCACAAATATAAAAAATATATTTTTAAATTGATAGTAAAATAGGTAGTTTTTTTGTTAAACTACCTATCGGTGTAAATGATTGACTTTTAAATTAATAGTCTAATTAAAAAATATATCGAATATAGATAAAATGTAATATTTTTGTCTTATTATGTTTTATAACATAATTTATAGTGGTGTATTACTTACAAATTGATAGTTATCCTATTTTGATACCCGAAAAACCCATAAAGGCCATAGCCAGTAATCCGGCGGCGATGAGTGCGATTGGTGTGCCTTGCATGGCTTTGGGAATATGGGATAAACTCATTTGTTCACGCATCCCGGCAAAGATTACCAAAGCCAATGTGAATCCGATTGCTGTCGATATGGCATAAACGGTAGCTTCGAGAAGCGATAGATTTTTTTGAATAACGATCAATGCGACACCCAATATCGTGCAGTTTGTAGTGATTAATGGCAGGAAAACGCCTAAGGCCTGATAGAGGGAAGGTGCTATTTTTTTGATGATAATTTCGAGTAGCTGGACCAATGCGGCAATAACCAGTATGAAAACAATGGTTTGCATATAGTCCAGTTTCATCGGCATCAATAAATAGGTTTGTAATAAATAGGTAACTATCGTCGCTATGGTCATGACGAAAGTTACCGCCGCACCCATACCCAGTGCCGAGTCGATACGTTTGGAGACCCCGAGAAAGGGGCAGATTCCCAAGAATTGGGATAGAACTATATTGTTTACAAATATGGCGGTAACGAATATAGAGATATAGGTGAGCATAATCAGCGGGTTTTAAGTGTATGGATAATAGCGATTAAAAAGCCTAGTGCGATAAATGCACCGGGGGCGAGGATAAAGATGAGAGACCCATATTCTTCGGGATAAACCGAGATACCGAATACGTGTCCTGTTCCTAAAAATTCACGGATACAACCCAGTAAGGTAAGGGCAAATGTAAAACCGAGTCCAATACCGAGCCCGTCGAAAAAGGAGTCCACCGGATTGTGCTTGGCGGCAAAGGCCTCGGCTCGTCCCAATAAAATGCAATTAACGACAATCAAGGGTATAAAAAGTCCGAGTGTTTCATATAAATCGGGTAAATAGGCTTGCATACACAGTTGTAGAATGGTTACGAACGTGGCTATAATAACGATGAAAGCGGGTATTCGCACTTTATCGGGGATAAAGTTTTTGACCATCGAGATTGCGACGTTGGAGCAAATTAGCACAAACAGGGTAGAAAGTCCCATACCCAAACCTCCTATGGCCGAGGTGGTCGTTCCTAAGGTGGGGCACATGCCCAATAGAAGGACGAAAGTCGGATTTTCTTTTATAATTCCGTTGAAAAGTATTTTCGTTTTACTCATGATTGCCTCCTTTCATGGATTCGGCATAAGCCGTATAGGCGGTTTGTATGGCCGCCAAAAAAGCTCTCGATGTAATTGTCGCGGCTGTGATGGCATCTATGTCGCCTGAATCTTGTTTGACTTGTAATTTGTTGCGAACCGGCGATTTCCCGATGATATTCTGGTTATTTTTCTCGGTTCTGAACCATTCGTCCATTTTTGCGCCCAATCCGGGCGTTTCCTGATGTTTCAGGACTCGATAGTCCCGAATCGTTCCATCGGCTTCGAAACCCACGATAATACGTATTTCGCCACCGTACCCTGTGGAGTTGCTGCATTCGACAGCGGCTCCGACGAGAATACCCTCTTTTTTTGCCGGATAGACGATAGCCGTAGTCTCACCGTATTCATTACGGACAGTGTAGGAGCATTGTTCGTCTATTGGGGAGTTGTCATATTTCGGAATGACTTGTTGGATCGCTTTTTCTCTTCCTGCCTTAGCCGCACGTGCTATGGGTTCTTGGGTAAGTCGATGGGTATATCCCAATAGTCCGCCGGCCACGGCGGTTATCAAGGTCAGAGACCAAAGCATGTTCCAAAATGTAGAATCTTTTTTCTTCATGATCGATGGTTGCCGAAACGTTTGGGTTTGATATAATTATTGATAAGCGGTGTAAAAGCATTCATGATAAGGATTGCGAAAGAAACTCCTTCGGGGTAACCTCCCCATTGGCGTATAACGACGGTCAAGATACCTATACCGATTCCGTAGATAATCATTCCTTTGGAGGTCATGGGCGAGGTCACGTAGTCGGTCGCCATATATATAGCCCCTAACAAAAGTCCGCCGGACAATAGCTGAATGAGGGCAAAGTCGAATGCATATTGCCACATGGGTATATTTTGCAGATTGCCTGTTTCTTGTCCGCATGCCAAGACAAAACTGAATAAGAAGACTGTCAAGAGGATAGAGACGGGTATATGCCAACTGATGATTTTCCGGTAAAGCAGATAGGCAAAACCGATTAGTAGGGCGATAGCGCCTACTTCACCTAAACTACCTCCTTGATTTCCAATCCATAGATTAGCGATATCTATTTGTTCGATCCACTGGCCTCCCTCTTCTTTTAATTTAGAAAGTAGTGTTGCTCCGGTCTCGGTATCGGTATAGTTCCACCGTGATACGGTTGGCAGAGGCCATTGGGTCATCTGGGTAGGGAAGGATATGAGAAGAAATACCCGTCCCGCCAAAGCCGGATTGAAAAGATTGTTCCCTAAGCCTCCGAAAGACATTTTGGCAATCCCTATCGCAACGATAGAACCGATGACAACGATCCATATCGGCAGATTGGAGGGTAGATTGAAGGCCAGCAGCAATCCGGTGAGTATGGCCGAACCGTTACCGATAGAAGGCTTTTCTTTCAGTAAATATTTCTGGATTAGATATTCGACGATGACGCAAGAGAGTATAGACGAGAGAGTAACGATTAAAGCCCCGATTCCGAAAAAATAAAGGGAAACGGCGAATGCAGGCAGCAATGCGATGATGACATTGTACATGCATTTCGAGACGGTTAAATTATCGTGTATGTGAGGAGCTGGCGATACGGTTAATTCCATTGCGAGATAAATTAAGATTGTTTTCTGGATCGTATGATTTGGTTTACTGCATTTTTCCCTATTCGTATATAATCGAGTATAGGACGGTTTGACGGACAACTATAAGCACAACAGCCACATTCCAGACATGCGGTGATGAGTTCTTTTTCCGCTCTCTCGAACAAATGATTTTCTGACAATTTGGCCAAGAGATAAGGTTCGAGTCCCATAGGACATGCAGAAACGCATTTGCCGCATCTGATACAGGAAGAGGTTTCGCTCCGGTGCGCATGGGCTTCGTTTAATATCAAGATACCCGAACAGCCTTTGGGAATAGGGGCATCTAGATTGGAAACCGCTTTTCCCATCATGGGGCCTCCGAGAATGACCTTTGCGCTGTCGGAGGGAAGACCGCTGGCAATCTCTATCAGCTCACGGATAGGCATACCCAATCTTATCCGGTAATTTCCCGGTTGTTTAATACCGTCACCTGTAACGGTGACGATACGCTCTACGAGCGGTTTATTTTTCTGAACGGCTTCATACACGGCAAAAGCGGTTCCGACATTTTGGACGATAGCTCCGGTCGAAACCGGTAATGCCCCGTTTGCTACTTGCTTATGAAGAATGGCATCGATGAGCTGTTTTTCACCGCCTTGCGGGTATCGGGTGCGGAGGGGCACTATTTCTATGCCCGGATATTTTTCGGCCTGTTTTTTTAGTAGGGCAATAGCGTCTCTTTTGTTATTTTCTACTCCTATATAAGCCTGTTTTACATGGATAGCTTTCATTAGAATGTGACAGCCTATTATAATTTGTTCGGGCGATTCGAGCATGAGAGCATGGTCGTCCGTCAGGTAGGGTTCGCATTCCGTCGCATTGACGATGAGGACCGTAGGCTTGAATTCTTTGGGAGGTGTCAGTTTTACATGGGTGGGAAAAGTCGCACCGCCTAAACCGACGATACCGTTTTGTGCTATTTTTTGTATAATTTCATTTGAAGATAAAGCAATCTCTTTTTCCAAAGAGGGAGTCCGGTCTATATATTCCTCCCAATCGTCTCCTTCCGTATCGATGATAATTGCCTGAGAATATATTCCGAATGCGTTAGCTATTTTATCTATCTTCGAGACGGTTCCCGATACCGGGGAGTGTATGTTGGACGATACGAATCCGTTGGCCTCGGCGATGAGAGTCCCCACTTTTACGGTATCGCCTTTCTTGACAATGCAATTGGCCGGCGCTCCGATGTGCTGGTTGAGCATCAGAGAGACTTGTCGGGGAACCGGAATGGCGGTTACCGGGCATTGCGATGTCAGTTTATTCTCTTTGGGGTGTATGCCTCCTATGCGGAATGTTTTTAACATATTGCAGTTTCCTTTCTGGGGGTTGATGTTTCCCTGATATTGTTTCTTATTTCGGCATGTATCGCATGGGTAGGGCATCCGTCGACACACGCTTGGCATGATAGACAGAGGTTATCGTCGATATACGCTAAATTGTCTGATAGAGAAATAGCTTTTTCGGGGCAGGTCTTGACACATTTTCCACAACCTATGCAGGCGACGGAACAAACTTTGCGGGCGATGATGCCTTTGTCTTTGTTGTTGCAAGCCACATATATCATGGATTCTTGTTTCTTCCGTAGCTCGATTAAATGTCTGGGGCAGGCTTTTACACAAGAACCACAGGCAACGCAAATATTGGAATCGATACGGGGAAGTCGGGTGACGGGATCCATCGTGATACCTCCGAATTCGCAAGCTGCCGCACAATCTCCTTCGCCAAGACACCCGTAATTGCAATTGCTCTCTCCGGTATAAAGCGAGGAAACTACCGCGCAGCTATGTGCTCCTTCGTAATGGCTGGTTTGCGGGCGGTTATCGCAAGAGCCATTGCAACGGATAACAGCGATACGAGGAGCTTTTTCCACAGCATTCAGACCAAGAATGGGTGCAATCTTTTGCATAACCTCATTACCCCCGACGGGACATAACAGACTGTCTAACGATGTGACCTTCGTGCATTGTTCGGCAAAATTCCGACATCCGGCATATCCGCAACCGCCGCAATTCGCTCCCGGAAGAATAGATTCTATTTCGTCGATTCGAGAATCTTCTTCTACATGGAATTTACGGGAAATGATGTAAAGTAATGTGGCACTGATGAGTCCGATAATACTTAGTATGATGATTGCCGTTACCATAAGTTATGAGACATGTATTGGTTTCAAGAAAAATCTAAATCGTTTTTTCAGTCGATCGCGATAGAAATATAGTATCGTGTAATATACCGCTAATACGACAAGGGTACATAACCCCGAATATAGTTCGTTCATTCCTATTCGTTCATTGATGACGAGCGACAGCATAATGAGAATTACCGGGAGGGCTGCCGTAAACCATATAGCTCTGTATCCTGCCGAGGCAGAAAGAGCTACCGAAACTTTATCTCCTATCTGTATGGGAAAATCGCATTTTTCAACCTCGATAATTTTTTCTTTTTGGTCGGTTGTCGTGCACAATGAAGCCGCATGACAACCTGCGCAAGCCGAGTGTTGTATGATGCGCACGAATATATGCGATTTGGAAATACCTGTTATAATACCTTCGTGCTCTATATCAGGTCGTTTCATACGAGAAAAACTTTTTTAATCCTTTGTTTATTTTTATCTGTCAGAAATAAGAATTGTACAGTTTTTTATATTTGTCTTCTTTTTGAATTTCAGAAATCCATTTGTTCAAGCTGTCGAGTAATATCGAGTCGTCTTTTCTGAGGGCCCATGATTGGAACTGAGTAAAACTTATATCGGTATTACAGTCTATTTGGGGATAATCTTTGCTCATTTGCTGGGCTATTGCTTTGTCGCATACGGCTAAGTCGATTTCCCCGGTAGCGACCATCATGATGAGCTGTTCGGCCCCGTATGTCTTTTCTTCTTGTATATATATGGTATCGCCTATTTCACGAGACAAGTTGTGAATGCGTAATCTTGTAGGAGCATCACTGACGATGTATAGAGTTTTTCCGGCCAAATCTAGTTGGTTTCTTATCAGTTTTTTTTTCGCTTTGGGATCTTTTCTTTGAACCAATACCTGTTTGTTCAGTTGAATGGGTATGGTAAAAGCCAATTCTTCCTTGATTTCGGACGTTACGGGTAATTGACGGGCAATGATGTCGTATTGGCCTTTTTTCAATCCGTCGATACTTTTGCTTAGGTTAACTTCTGGGGTTATCTCAATGGAAAGCCCGCTTCGATTACCTACCATGCGGGCCAATTCATAGTCGAATCCCGATAGGCTGTCGCCTTGTAAATAGTAAGACAATAGGGTATAATCCGTAACGATCCTCAAAACACCATCGGCTTTGATTTCCTCGAAAGTTCTCGGTCGGTAAGTGTTTCGGGGACGCAACCATATCATTGTTCCGACAACTATTATCAATAGTGCGGCATATATAAATATGTGTCGTTTGAACTTCATATCGTTAATTGGAAAAATCTATGGATAACCCCATTTGAAACATACTTGGATTTAACGGATAATGTGGTAATGAGAAATAGTTATTTCCCCCGAATATCCCTTGATTCACGTGCGACATCATGACAAAGAAACGAGTTTGTTTCAATTTCATATTTATATATGCGTTCATGAAAGGATAATTTCCCACTTCGATTTCATCTTGGGTATGAAAAGTTAAGGTCGCCGGTTGGAAAGCCTCGCTTTTATATTTTGTGTAGTAACGACAATCTACACCTAATTGAACATGCAATACTTTGGCGATTCTGAATAAAAGGTACATATTGCTATATACGCTCAATTCGGGTAAGGGGATTATCGATGGTTTGCTCGATTTTTGGTAAACTATTTCGTTTTCCCAATTAAAAACTCCGAATTTAAAATCCTGATTGAGTTTTGCGTGGAATACTTGTATCATGGAGCTTTCTTGCCGGGGCAAGCTATTATTGTCGAAATAGATATAATTTTGTATATTTTCGACACCGACGTTCAATTTGGTTCTCCACCGTTTTATGTTGAATTCACCTCCGACTCTCATTCGACGTGTTTTCCCGAAATCATTGTCCCAAATGAAGTGATTGGAAGTGTATTTCTTATAGAAATAAGAAGGTTCGGTGTTTTTGAAAAAGCCATAGGCTCTTAGTTGAACGGTGTCATTCCAAAGCCTGAATCGGCTGCGAATATCGGCAGTGACGTCGATATCACCTATGATTGCTCCGGCAAGTCCGAATTTCCCGTTTACATGATAAGTCAGTAATTCTCCCTTTTGTTTTGAAATTTCTCCACCGACCCATAAAAGGCTTTCTCCGTGGCTGCGAGGATTGGATATATCGGGACGTGGAGTCAAACCCTCTATTGTAGTTCCAGCCGAAAGGGTGTCCTGAGGCAAGGAAAAATGGCGATATTCGTAAGTGGCGTAAGCCGCCAATCCCATCTTTGCATACTTATTGAATCCTTCGAGTAATGATATTCCGAAAGTATTTCGTATAGACTGGTATCGGGTTTCTTCATTCGTCCCTCCAAGACCTAAATAGGTGTTCGCGAAGTAGGTAGTGTCTTCGGTTGCCGATTGATTGACAAACCTATGCTTATTTTCGTTATACTCGATGGTGTGTATAATGCTGGTGACGGGAATGAATGTACGTATCACGGTTGTGTCTTGCTCTTCTTCTTGATAGAACCCGAATTTATATCGTTGGGTGGCATAGTATTCTTTACCGCGAATACGGTTATATGCATCCGTCAGATTGGTTGGAATCGTTTGGGTGTTTACGCTCGATTGTCCTCCTTGTACCTCTTCGGGACGAAGTATGTATGTATCGTCCGAGATACCTCCGTTTTCTTGGTTTACGAAATTATATGTATTAAGAAAAAATTGAATATCGTATCGGTCTCCCAAATAGCTTCCGAAGATACTGTATGCAAGGTCTTTCGTCGCTTGATGCTGGTAGTGGCCTCTCGATAGGATATAATTGATGCTACCTCCGAATTCCAGTTTCTGATTAAAATTTCCAGAGAAAACAGCTTTTAAATCATCTTGGGCAGTTTGTTTCGAGCCTCCTGTCAGATAAGATAGTTGGGTATAAGGTATGTGTGAATTATAGAATTTCCATGAAGAGGCTGTTTGTATCCAATGGCCGAATGGATCTTTAAATATAAATTCAGATGGTAAAGGTCTGTCGAAAAATATTTTGGAAAAAGCAGCAGCGCCGAGATTCCCGGTCGTCCCATAAGCCGTTGAATAGCTGGAAGGAATATCCGTGCTGTAAAAATTGTGCATGAGAGTATCCATAGGAACATCATATCTCGACCCTAACGGCTGGGTAATACTCCATGCATAAGGAGCAGGAATATCCTGTTTTTTCTTAGCCTCTGAAAAAAGTGAACAGAAAAGTACAGATAATATGATAATACAGGCCTTTCTCATCGGTTTGCAAAGATACGAAAAAGCCGGCAATTACAAACGATGTGTTTTTGTATATTTTGCCGGCGTTTAATTCTTTTTCTTTTTTAATCCAATGGCCTTTAATGGCTTTGGTAAAGATATCGTTTTATACTTCGTTTAGGTGTTTTTTCGAACTCTTCATAATAGATTTTAAGACGGCTGATTTGGCTATAAGCCGGAAGCTCTTTATTGAGGGTCGATATGTTTTCTTCCATCAGAGTTTCTAATGCATGGCCGGATATATTCGAATGTTGTGCGTTGTCTATATCGGGGTAAACGAGAGCGACCAATTTGCCGTCTTGTTCGATGATGAGCGATTCGCATACATAGGGCATATTATTCAGTCGATCTTCGATTTCTTCCGGATAAATGTTTTGCCCGGACGGACCCAATATCATGTTTTTATTTCTTCCTCTCAAATATATGAACCCATCGGCATCTATCGTACATAAGTCTCCGGTTTTCATCCAGCCGTCCTCGGTGAATATCGCCTGAGTAGCTTCTTCGTTTTTGAAGTATCCCAGCATGATATTCGTACCTTTCACTTGCAGTTCACCTACAATATTTTCTGAATCCGAAGAGTTTACTCTTCCTTCCATACGGTCTACTATCCGCCCACAAGAGCCGATTCGAGTCTCGTCCCACGGGGCATAAGAGATGAGCGGACCGCACTCGGTCATGCCATATCCTACGGTAAAGGGAAAATTGATACGACGTAGGAATTGTTCTACATCTCTATTTAAAGCCGCACCTCCGATAATCATTTGAGAGAGGTTCCCTCCGAATGTTTCGTAAAGTTTATCGTTGATTTTTGTCAATAACTGAGTGTCTAAGAATGGAACTTTTAAAAGAAGTTTCATCAAAGGTTTCTCTAATAAAGGAAACACTTTGGTTCTGATAATTTTTTCGATGATGAGAGGAACGGCTATAATTAGTTTGGGCTTTACCGTAGCAAAAGCATCCATGATGATCTTAGGAGAGGGAATCCGAGTCAGGAAATGCAAGTGACAGCCTTTTAAAAATGGGTGTATCATTTCTATAACCATGCCGTACATGTGTGCCATCGGCAACATACAAACAATACCGTCACCTGCGGACAAGAACGGTAAATGGTCTAAACAAAATTTGACATTGGACCATAAACTGCGGTAGGGGAGCATTACCCCTTTTGAAAAACCGGTGGAGCCCGAGGTGTAATTGATAACGGCGAGTTCCTCGGGAGAATCTTCGTAATAGCTTACGGCATCAGGGGTAAATCGGGCAGGATATTTTTTCCCGAAGTATTCGTTTAATCGGTTCCGCATATCCGTCAGCTTTTCACTTTTTGATCTTAATAAGGAAAAGTCATTCAATAGGAAGATTCCTTTCAGGTTTTTCATTAGCGTTTCGTTCAGGTCTTCCCAGACAATATCTCCGACAAATAGCAGTTTCGCTTCCGAGTGATTGACAATGTGGTGTATATTGTCTGCTTTGAATTCATGTAAGATGGGGACGGGTACGGCTCCGTAGGTGATTGCCGCAAAAAAGGCTACCGCCCAGTGAGCTGAGTTTTTGCCGCAGATAGCTATTTTGTCTCCTTTTTTTATTTCGGCACTTTCTAATAAGAGATGTATTTTGGCTATTTTGCGGGCAATGTCTTTATAATGATAAGATACACCGTCGAAATCACTTAATGCGATTCTTTCCCAATTTTCTTTAATGGCTTGTTCGATGTATTTATTGAAACTCTCGTTGTTCATAAAATCAAGTTTTTATGTCATGATTTTACAAAGTTACGAGATTTCCTGAATAATCCTAATGTTTCTGTGTCTATTTTGGGAAAAGAGGAATAGGGTTCCTAAACTTTTCGTAATGAAAAAAGAATGTTCAACCCTCCTGATAAACCGTTTTTTACCCATATCTCTCCTTTATGGAAGAGAACGGCGTTTTTAACAATGGCGAGTCCCAGTCCGGTTCCTCCGAGTTTGCGGGACCGACCTTTATCAACTCGGTAAAATCTTTCGAATAATCTGTTCAAATGTTCTTCGGGGACACCGATTCCGTTGTCGGAGAAAGAGAAATAATAATATTTACTATCTTCGAGATAACAGTCTATCGTGATTTTTGTTCCTATACCGGCATAGGCTATGGCATTGTCTGTAAGATTTCTGAAAATGGAGTACAATAAGGAATAATTTCCATTTATGGACATTCGTTCGTGGAGGTTTTTCGTCTCGACGGTCATTTCCCGTTCTGTCAAGGCCGCTTGTGATTCGTTAATAACTTCATTGATGATTTTTTGTAAATCGGTATTATCCGTGTCATAGAGGTCCTTAGATTCGTCCAGCCTATTGAGCATTGAAATATCTCTTAGTAAATCGGTCAATCGTTTGGATTGTGCGTAGCAACGCTCCATAAACATTTTTTTCCGGCTATCGTCCATTTCGGTGGAAAGAATGGTCTCCATATATCCGCGGATACTGCTGACCGGGGTTTTAAGTTCGTGAGCGATGTTTTGAGTAAGTTGGCGTTTTAACCGGCTTTCTTGTTCTTGTTGGGTAATATCGTTAATGGCTATTTCAAATGTATGGTCTTGAAATATAATACATTCTATGAGGAAAGTTCGGCTTCCTTTGCCTATAACCATAGACTCCGAAATAAATTCCTCCTGTTCGTTTTGTTCATAGAGCTTTTGAGAAATGAAATTGTTGATTTTTTTCAGATTGGCCTCTTTAAATAAATAGTCGGAGGGAGATAGGGTATTGTCTGTGATAAAATTGAGATACTGAATAAAAAGATTATTGGCCATAATAATCCTTTTATCTTTGGCAAAAAAGGCCAATCCTTCTTTGGAGAACTGTAAATGCTTGAATAGTTTCTCTTGCTCTATGGATAGTTTCTCTTTGGTTTTTAATAAGTTATCATAAATGTGAGTAAGACTTTGGGTAATATTGCCAATGTCGTTTACCCCTGATTTTATAGTAATGTGTATAGGCTTTCCCTGTTCTGCCTGTTGAGACAGCTGGCTGAGAGCGGCAATGGATTTCCCCAAGCTGTGGCAAAAATAATAAAGCAACAGTATGGCGAAAATCGATATCGCTAACATGAAATATATAAATTCATTATTGGGACTGAGTATGGAAAATTTCTCCCGTTCGAAAGGAAGTGAGGAGCGTATGATCCAATCGTCATATCGTTTAGCTGAATAGAAGAAATTTTTTTTGAACGATTGAGAATATCGAATGGCATATCCATTCCCATTTTTTAGAGATGATCTTATTTCGGGGCGGTCCAAATGGTTATTTGCAAGGGAGTCTGGTTCTTTTTCTCGTTGGCTTTCGAGCAATACTTTTCCAGAGAGTGCCGATATAATAGTTACTCTTAGAGGTTTTCGAGTAATACTCTGTATGATGGAGTCGATTGAAATTTGGTCTATCTCTTTGTTTTTAATTTGGGAATATATGAGTTCGTTGTAATCTTGTAAAAGGGCATTTAGAGATTGCTGTCGGTTTTCTTTTTCTAGATTATATTCGAATAGTAAGATGATAGTGATAAAAACGATGAAAAGAGAGCCGATAGAAAAAAATAATTTTCTATCGAACGTCATAGATTTTCGAACCTTCTCGGTAGACATAAATTAAGCTGTTTCGAAACAATATCCGTATCCGAGACGAGTTACGATGCGCTTACCGTATTCTCCTATTTTTTTGCGTAGGCGGGTAATATTGACATCGATAGTTCTGTCTAAAACATATACCTCATCTGTCCATATTTTCGATAATATTTCTTCACGAGAGAATACTTGTCCCGGGTGGGAAAGCAGGAGGGATAATATTTCAAATTCTTTTTTAGTCAATGGGAGTTCTGTACTGTCTATGAACGCTCGTTTTTTTACAGAGTCTATGTACAATTTTTCAAATTGTAAAATAGCCGGATCTTCTTTGTCTACAATTCGTCTTAGTACGGCTTTGACCCTTGCGATCACTTCTCGGATAGAGAACGGTTTCGATATATAATCGTCCGCACCGATATTAAATCCCATGAGTTTGTCGTCTTCGGTATCTTTGGCCGTTAAAAAAATGATGGGAATATGTTTCAGCTTCTCGTTTTTTCTTAACAGAGAGGCCATTTTGAATCCGTTCATTTCGCCCATCATGACATCGAGCAACAATAAGTTATAATCGGTCAGGTTCATTTGTAGCGCTTCTTCTGCCGAATTTGCCGTATCTACGTCATATCCTTCGACCTCTAAATTGAATTTCAAAATTTCGCATAAATCTTCTTCGTCATCGACGACTAAAATTTTGTAATTGGCCATAGTTTCAATTTTTATGATAGTGCAAAATTGAGAAACAGATATTTCAACAATGTGACAAACATTTTACTTTTTAATCTTCATTCTGCTGTGTTTTGTTGAAAATTGAAAAGTAGAATATAATCTTTCACGTCGTTTCCCTTACGGTCGCTTCGTAGGGTTTGTTCAAAAGTATATTGTTCTCCGTACTTTTCTTTTATATAATTGAAATCCCGTTCGCCAACGAGTAAATAACCATTTTTAGGCATTTCTTTTTCGAAGTCAATGACTCGGTTTTGTGCATAAAAATTAATAATGAAAAATCGCATCATAGAAGACTCGACATAAGAGTATATTTCTCCATTTGGGACAGTAGATACTACTTTGTCTGCAAACGGTTTCATCGATTTTGCATTGAGTATAGCCGGCAAAGTAGAAGCGTCCAACATCAGTTGAATGCCGAAAAACAGGGCTACGACCGAGTAAAGATAACGGTTATTATAGGTTAGGTATCGTTTGCTCTTATAGATGTCATAAATTAAGAATACTATAAATATGGCAGTAATGATGAATATGATATCCCACGATTCGGAAAGGGCTGTTACATAGTGACTGATGTCACTCGTAGAAGACATGACGTATTTGTCTATAATTCCGCTTTTGACGATAGTTAGAACCACCAATAAAAATCCCCCGATAAATGCTATGAAAATTGAAAATATTCTCCATATTCGCGGTCTTTGTTTGAGTAGAAAGAGCATGTATTCTGCCAAAAAATAGGCTATGAATGGGTAAATGGGAAGAATATATACCGATCTTTTACTTTTGGGGATACAATAAAAAACGAATATGATGACAATGGATAGGAGACTGAACAGTCTCATTTTATCCATGTGTGTGATATAGTCTTTGAATCGTTCCCAATATAGTTTGACCGTACCCTGTGGTCTCTTGTATTTTAAGGTAAATAATGACATGATAACTAAAAGCGACCACGGTAACCAACCCGCTAAGGTAATATAAACGTAATAGATGATGGGTTGCTCGTGTGAACCGTATGACATTTTTCCCAAGAAGCGATCGACGTTTTCTTCCATAACGAGCCGTAGAAATGCTTCTCCTCCCTGTTGATAGGCCGCATAATACCAGAGTAAAGGCAAGATACAGGATAGTAGTGCTATGGGGATAATTTTATAGAAGGCTTTCCATACAGACACTTTTTGGAAAAGAAGGAATATGCCGATTACGGCGCATGGAAGTACGATGCCCACCGGTCCCTTAGTGAGCGTAGCTATACTCATAAATAGTATTGCCCAAATGGGGATTCCTTTCAACCCGAGTTCCCACCATCGATATAATTGGAGCATGGCTAAGACGATGAAGCAGGTCAGTACCATATCGACTCGCGACGCCATTGCAGCCCGATGCACTTCAAATCCCGAGAGTAGTAATAGAGAAGCAAGGAATGCTATGTCATTTCTGCTACGTTTGGCAAAAAAGAGAAAACACGCGATTGCCATAATGATTGCTGCCAATGCCGAAGGAAGGCGCGAAGTGAACTCTGTTACCTCTCCGGCAGGAAGGGACAACGCTGCGATACACCAATGAAAAAAAGGAGGCTTGTAGGCGATGTCTCCGCCATTGTTTATAGGTAGTATCCAGTTGTCGTTTTGTAACATACTGACTGCCACGATAGCTTCCCGGGGTTCCCCTTTGGTGTGGAAGTTGGTTAGCCCCAAATAAGGTATGATCGTTAAGGCACTGATGACTAACAGTAAAAGAAATAGAGATGTCTTGGAACTTATTTTAGGCACATTCATAATGGAGACAGTCTTTAAATCGTTTGGTTGTTATGAGGATCAAAATTGATTTTTTTATCTATAATATATTCCGGGCGATTTTTGGTTTCATCGAAGATGTTTCCAATGTACTCTCCGAGTATTCCGATGGTAAACAATTGCACTCCACCTAAAAATACGATAGTAATGATTGTCGAAGACCACCCCGGAACGATAGATTCTTTGCCGGAAAGGTACATGATGAATACCCAGATAGCAAAAGCCAATGCTATAAAAATGGAAAGTGTTCCTAATGATATGGCCAATTTTAATGGCTTTTTAGAAAAACCGAAGATACCGGCCGAGGCTAATGAAAACATTTTTCGTATGGAATATTTCGTTCTGCCGGCAGCACGTTCGTTACGGGTATAATAGAACGGAGTTTGTTTAAATCCCATCCAACTGAAAAGTCCCCGCAAATATTTATGCTTTTCGGGAAACTGTTTGAATGCATCCAAAACCTTGCGATCGATGAGCCTGAAATCGCCTGTATCGACAGGAAATGTGTAGTCAGATAGAGAGTTGAGCATGCGATAATAAATCTTGGCGGTGAATTTTTTCATGAAAGTTTCCCCTTCACGTTTATTGCGTACCGCATATACGACATTACTGCCTTCTTTCAAATAAGTATCTATCATTTGGGGAATAACTTCGGGCGGGTCTTGCAGGTCCACGTCGATGATAACGGCAATGTCTCCGGTACAGTTGTGTAATCCTGCACTCACGGCATTTTGATGTCCGAAGTTTCTGGAAAACGATATTACTTTTGTATGAGGATCATCGTTGGCGAAACCGAGTAAAAGTTCTTCTGTGTGGTCTTTGCTCCCATCGTTAACGAAAATAAGTTCATAATCGTGAGCTGTACTTCCCATTACTTGGGAAAATCGCTTATGAGACAAGGGTAGTACTTCTTCTTCGTTATAACAGGGAATGATTACAGATACTTTCATGGTATGAAACTTTTATTTTTTAAAAGTGATACATCTATTCATAATGAAATTACACAGTGTATATACGATCATACTCAAAAGTTGAGCCCAAGAATCGGGTACATATAATATCTCTACCAAAATGAGTAACGATATAAATTGTATGCCATAGCATATCCCGAAACAGATGAGGAATAAGATGGCTTCGCGGATAAAGTTACTATTTAATTTTTTAAATACCCAAAGTTTGTTCCAGAAGAAACTATTGACGACACCTGCTATATAGCCTATAAAATTGGATATGGTATATTTTACATGTAGAATCTCTTGCAGGAAGTAAATGACGATAAGCGTTATAAGGGTATTTATGATACCGACAATACCGAAACGAATAAATTGTCCTATTGCTTTTTTATCGTATTTTTTCAGTCGTTCGAACATGATGAAATGTCAGTCTTTAATGGGGTTGGTCGTGTCATCTTTCAAGGCTGGCAAAGACCAGTGAAATTTTACAGCGAGTAAGCGAACCGCAACGACCGATATGCCGCAAATAGATTGGTTGGTTATGCTGTTGAACCCCATTTTTTCTCCTAAATAAAACATGATTCCTCCGGCGACACAAGCTAAGGCATAGATGTCTTTACGAAATAGCAGAGGTTCTTCGTTGATGAGGATATCGCGAATGATACTGCCGACCGATCCCGTAATGGTTCCCATGACGATCGCTACCCAAAACGGAAATCCGAACATGAGTGTTTTTTCTACTCCCACGACGACAAATAGAGCTAACCCGATCGTATCGAATATGAAGAACGTATTTTCGAGTTTTACCAAGTATTGTTTGAAAATAATGACGAAAATAAGAGCTATGGCCGTTACGGTGAGGTAGCTGCCGTTTATCATCCAGAAAGGAGTTGCATTCAACAAGACATCTCGGAGCGTTCCACCCCCTATGGCTGTTACAAGCCCGACAGCATAGGCTCCGAACCAATCGAATTGTTTTGCGGCTGCTAATCGAATACCACTAATGGCGAAAGCCAGTGTGCCGACAATTTCTAATATGGTGGCGAAAGTTGTATTCATAATCTTTCGTATGGAATTGCAAAGGTACTATTTTTTATGATAATCTGTCGTTCTTATTTTATTTTTGGGAGTTGAGTTTTTGTCGTATGAAATAAGTTCTGTAAAGATATTTTGTGGGAATAAAAATGTACCTTTGCACCAAATGTGGAAATAGACTGTGCTCGGTAGAGTCCGATAAATTTGTTTCTGCTTTTGTTTGCACTATTTCTCTTAATACAAATCTTTAATGAAAAAACGACTGCTAATACTTCTTTCAGTTTGTTTTATCTGTGTTTCCATATTTCCTTCTTCTCCGAAATATGAAATGAGGGCGGTGTGGATAACAACGAACTGGGGATTGGATTGGCCTTCGCGTCCGGTAAAGGTTTTGTCCGATAGATATATACAGCAAAAAGAGTTGTGCTATATTCTCGATGAGTTGCAATCGGTGGGAATCAATACGGTGTTTTTTCAAGCGCGTATTCGAGGTGAGGTTTTTTATTCTTCTCGATACGAACCGTGGGCTGCCGTTTTAAGTCATGGGCGGGAACCCGGATATGATCCTCTTGCTTTCGTCATCGAGGAATGTCATAAACGGGCTATCGAATGCCACGCTTGGCTCGTCACTTTTCCGGTGGGATCGAATAGGCAAGTGAAAAAACAAGGTCGTTCTTCGGTTGTTGCCCGCCATCGTTCATGGTGTAAGCAATTATCGGGGGAATGGTTTCTCGATCCGGGGAATCCGGCAGTGAAGGATTATTTAAGAGCATTAGTCGGGGAAGTCGTTTCTAAATATGATGTCGACGGTATTCATTTGGATTATGTGCGTTATCCCGATAATGCGATGAGGTTTCCCGATACCGATTCGTTTAGGAAGTGGGGAAGTAGAAGCAAGTCTTTGTTTCGTTGGAGAGAAGACAATATAACCGGTATCGTCACAGCCATTTATGAAGAGGTGAAACGATTAAAGCCGTGGGTGAAAGTCAGTAGTTCACCGTTAGGCAGATATGCTTCATTAGAAGGTTTCCCTGCGGAATGGAGCTGCATGGAGGCTGTTTCGCAAAATCCGAAGGATTGGTTGCAGAGCGGACGGCATGATTTTATTGTCCCGATGATGTATTTCAGAGAAGAAAATTATTATCCGTTCTTGTACGACTGGGTAAATTCTTGTCCTCCCGAAAAAGTAATAAGTGGCTTGGGAGTTTACCGGTTAGATAAGAACGAAGGTAATTGGCCTTTCATAGAAATAAAGAGACAAATCGAGACCACTCGGAAAATGGGAGTGGGACAGGCCTATTTCCGATATGAAAATTTACATACGCATACGATATTGAGGCAATGGCTCGTTTCCTGTTTTTACAGGTATCCGGCCTTGACACCCGGGTTGAAAAATCCTATATCGCAGATACCGGATACCCCGAACAATTTACGAGTGGAGACACAGGGCTGCGTTTCTAATATTTCTTGGAGTCCGGCAGATGGTGCGTTCACCTATGTATTGTATGCGACAAATGATTCTTTGGATATGAATACAGGAAATCAGATCGTGGCTGTATTACCTAAAAATATACATTCATGTTCATTGTCGATTCCTTATAGGAATTATGCCATAGTGGCTCGTGACAGATATGGGACCGAGAGCGAGCCTGTGTTTTGGGCGGGTAAAAACATAGAACCGGATAAGTATCGAATAACTCTATAATTATAATGTTGATATAAAAAATAAAAGCTATGTATCCTTTGAAATTTGAAGACATTCTTCGTCCTATGATTTGGGGTGGAGAAGAAATCAGTCGATTCAAACAGTTACCCGAAGTTCACCCCGGTATCGGTGAAAGTTGGGAAATCTCACAAGTAGGCGAACGTGTATCGGTCGTTAGCGAGGGGGAAGATAAAGGGAAAACGATTACGGAGTTGATTAAGCGCGACGGGGCGAATTTGCTGGGGAAGCATGTCGCAGCTCGCTATGCCGATAAATTCCCGTTGTTGATTAAATTTATCGACGCACACGATAATCTCTCTATTCAAGTTCACCCCAATGATGAGTTGGCGATGGCCCGGCACAATTCATTTGGGAAAACCGAGATGTGGTATGTCATCGACGCTAAACCGGGAGCAGGCCTCTATTCGGGATTTTCTAAGCAAATAACTCCCGCAGAGTATGTAGAGCGAATCAAAAATAATACGATTACCGACGTATTGCAATTTCATGAAGTGAAAAGCGGCGATGTGTTCTTTCTTCCGGCAGGCCGTATTCATGCTATTTGTGAGGGAATATTGATAGCCGAGATTCAGCAAAGCTCCGATATTACTTATCGCATATACGATTATGATCGTAGAGATGCGCAGGGCAATGCCAGAGAGTTGCATATCGAGCAGTCTATCGATGCAGTCGATTTTAAAATGTATGATAATTTACGAACCGATTATGCGGCTAAAAATAACGATGCTGTCGGTTTAGTCAAATGCCCGTATTTCGAAACGAATTTAATCGAAGTGGATAAAAGTGTGAAGCGTTCCGTTTCGGGACATGATTCGTTCGTTATCTATATGTGTATGGGTGGAAAAGTGCGATTGACCGATAATAACGGTTACACGATATCTTTACATCAAGGACAAACCGCATTGATTCCCGCTACACTCTCATGGGTGACAATCGAGGCAGAAACTTCTGCGAAGTTACTCGAATGTTATATTCCCGAATAATGAAGTGTTTTTTATAAAAAGAATAATGCCGGAGAATTATTCTTCGGCATTATTCTTTTGGTTATGATTGTAATATTTGCAATATGGGCGGATTCCGCATTCCAAGCAATTGGGTTTGCGAGCCATACAAATGTAACGTCCGTGTAGAATCAACCAATGATGTGCGATGGGGAGTAGGTGTCCCGGAATATTTTTTACCAATGTTTTTTCTGTTTCGAGAGGAGTTTTTGAATGGTTGGTAAGTCCGATTCTGTTGGAGACTCTGAAAACGTGAGTATCGACAGCCATCGCTTCTTTGTTAAATACGACCGATGCTATGACGTTGGCTGTTTTTCGGCCCACTCCCGGTAATTTTTGCAAATCTTCTATTTCGGAAGGTACGACACCGTTGAACTGTTCGATGAGTGTACGAGCCATTCCCACCAAATGTTTCGATTTGTTATTGGGATATGATACGCTTTTAATGTATGTATAAACTTCTTCCGGTGTAGCTGCGGCCAGATCTTGTGGAGTAGGGAATGCTTCGAATAGAGCCGGGGTTATCATGTTTACCCGTTTGTCGGTACATTGTGCCGACAGAATGACTGCAATCAGTAATTGAAATGGGTCGTGATATTGCAATTCGGTTTCGGCGATAGGTTTGTTTTCTTGAAACCATTTAATGACTCCGGCATATCTTTCTTTGGTAGTCATGGCGTTATAAAAATTTTATCATATGAAGACTATATTTCGCTAAGAAAAATCCTCCGAAAACGGCAATAATACCTCCGAGATTAGTACCGATGATATAGAATAGGGCACTGTGGACTTTCCCTAAATTCAATAGATTCATCGTTTCCAAAGAGAATGAGGAGAACGTGGTAAATCCACCTAATAATCCGACGAATAAAAAAGCTCTCAGATTAGGTGAAAAATCAAAAGAATAACAAAAAGCCCAAAGTATCCCGATGATAAAAGAGCCTGCTAAGTTTACGCATAATGTTCCCCACGGATAAGCCGAGAAAAGACGTTGAATTTCCGAAGCGATAAAAAACCTTGCAACAGAACCTATGCCTCCTCCCGCGAGAACACAAGCGACTTTACAAAACTCCATTCACATAAATTTTAATGAGCCGATTCGAATTCTTCGAGGAAACGTACATCGTTCTCAGAGAACATTCGTAAATCTTTGACTTTATATTTCAGATTGGTGACTCGTTCGATACCCATGCCTAATGCATAACCGCTGTATATTTTACTATCTATGCCACATGCTTCGAGGACATTGGGGTCTACCATACCGCAACCCAGAATTTCGACCCAACCGGTATGTTTGCAAAATGCACATCCTTTACCCCCGCAGATATTACAGGATATATCCATTTCGGCAGAAGGTTCGGTAAACGGGAAATAAGAAGGACGGAGTCGAATTTGAGTTTCTGATCCGAACATTTCTTTGGCAAAATAAAGCAACGCTTGCTTCAAATCGGCAAAAGAAACATTCTTATCTATGTATAAGGCTTCTACTTGATGGAAAAAGCAGTGTGCCCGGTAAGATATAGCTTCGTTGCGGTAAACACGACCCGGACAAATGATGCGGATAGGGGGTTGGGAGTGCTCCATCGTTCTTGTTTGTACAGACGAGGTGTGTGTGCGAAGAAGAATATCGGGAGAACGTTGTATAAAGAATGTGTCCTGCATATCGCGAGCCGGGTGGTCTTCGGCAAAATTCAATGCTGAGAACACATGCCAATCGTCTTCGATTTCGGGACCTTCTGCAATTGAAAATCCCAAACGGGCGAAGATATCGCATATTTCGTTTTTTACTAAGGAAAGCGGGTGTCTCGATCCTAACGGAATGGGGTAGGCTGTTCGTGTCAAGTCTATATTTTGAGATTCCGAATGGGTATCTTCGAATTCGCTTTTCAAGGCATTGATTCTTTCTGTTGCAAGAGTCTTCAATTCATTCAGTTGTTTTCCTACTTCTCTCTTTTGTTCGGCGGCGACAGTTCTGAAATCATTGAAAAGTTGAGAAATTTCTCCTTTTTTACTTAGATATTTTATACGAATATTCTCTAAATCTTCTGATTTAGAAACTTTTAATGCCTCGATTTCTGCTTTGATACGTTGGATTTTTTCAATCATACCTGTATAATTCTTATTTTTAAATGCAAATTTAATAATAAATGACTTCTTTTTGGGTGGATTTTTGAGAAATATTTTTTTTGACGAATAAAAAAGGGAATCTGCTGAAAAAATATTCCTTTATTACTAATTTTGTTATGAATTTAAGAAGTAACGATATGTCTGTCTCTCCATTTTTACAAAGTATACACGAGTTTGTCGAGGATAAAAAACTTTTAGACAAATCTGGCCCTGTTATCGTTGGTGTGAGCGGAGGAGCCGACTCTATTGCGTTACTTCATGTCTTGAAGAGTTTGGGATATTCGTGTATAGTTTGTCACTGTAATTTCAATTTGAGAGGTGAAGAATCTTTGCGGGACAGGAATTTTACTCGGCAGATAGCTTTTGAGTGGAATTTGCCGTTCGAGGAGATTTCGTTTGATGCTTCATGTTATGCGATGACCAATAATGTGTCGGTCGAGATGGCTTGCCGCCAACTGCGATATGATTGGTTTGAAGAGAAAAGGAAACAATATCGGGCACAGGCGATAGCCGTGGCCCATCATCGGGACGATAGTGTGGAAACCCTGTTGCTGAATTTAATTCGAGGAACCGGGATTGCCGGTCTTACGTCGATGAAACCACGTAACGGATTTGTTGTGCGACCGTTGTTGACCGTTTCCCGTAAAGATATAGAATCGTATTTGTCGGAACATGGGGTGTCGTATGTGGTCGATTGTACCAATTTAGAATCGGTTTATATCAGAAATAAAATTCGATTACAAGTATTGCCTTTGTTACGTTCGATCAATCCGTCGGTTGACCATTCCATATATTCTTCTATTTTGAATTTGAGGGAAGTAGAATCGGTCTATAAAGCGGCTATACATGAGCAGGAGCAAAACGTGTTGGAATATAAAGGTGAATATATTTATATTCCGGTGGAGAAACTGAAACAGCTTCCGTCGCCTAAGGCTTTCTTATTTGAATTTTTGACTCCTTACGGCTTTGTTTCCGAACAGATAACAGAGATAATATCGTCTTGTGGCGGTATTTCTGGGAAGGTGTTTTTATCTCGGAATTACAGAATCGTTAAAGACAGGGAATATTTGATATTGGAATCACAGGAAAGAGAAGAGGCCGGGACTGTGGTAGAGAAAATCGAAAGTCTCGAAGAATGTGGAGCTTTGTTACACGGAAATTTATCGTATCGATGTCTGGACAACGATGAAACGTATTGTTTCTCTCGTGATAAATCCTATGCTTGTTTCGACTTGGACAAACTTGTATTTCCGCTAATTATTCGCCGGTGGGAGACGGGAGATCGTTTTACCCCCTTTGGAATGAAAGGCAGTCGTAAATTGAGCGATTATTTTAGAGATAGAAAATATTCTCTAATCGATAAAGCCAATGCTTTGTTGCTATGTTCGGGAAATACGATAATATGGATATTGGGAGAGCGCGCGGCCGATGGATATCGAGTGACTGCGGATACAAAGAGAATAATCGAATTTAAATATGAAAAATAGTTAAATAATAAACTTATTTTTACATTTCTTGTTTTGTTTGACAAATCGGCCGTATATTTGTACGGTGAAATTGCGTAGTGAAATTCTGTACGCAGTAAATTCAAAAATCCAATAATTATATTTGTTCTTTCAGCCAGTATGAGTAATCATGCAGGTAGCTTTAATAAATATAAAGTGTAAATCATATTTATTTATTCATGTATAATATTTTAGAATTGAGCGCTAAAACTCTTGACCAGTTGAAAGTGATAGCTGCTGAAATGGGTATCCAAAAGATTGATGGTATAGAACAAGAAGATCTTGTCTATAAAATTCTTGATCAACAAGCTATTGATATGGCAAGTAAAGCTGCCGCTAATCCTCCTGCTCCGAAAAAGAGAGGTCCTAAACCTAAGAAAAATAAAGAGAAGTCTGTACTTGAAAAACCGAATGAACTAGAAAGTAAATCAAATACAGAGCCTACACCGTCTCTATCTGTGGAATCGACAGGAGTGGAAGATACGAAAGAGGTGAAAAAGAAAGGCAGAAAGAAAAAAAGCGATGTAACGAGTGAAACCTCGAAAAAAGAAGATGCAAAACAGGATAATGTTACAGAAGTAAAAGATATTCCTTCTATTATAGAAGAGACTGGGTTATCTTCTCATCCCGCTTTGAAAGAGCCGGTAGCCGAACTATTTGAGAATTTAAAAGAAAGCTCTATGGCGTTGGTGGAAAATAACGGTTCCAATGAAAACGAAGAGCTTCCTCAGCAAAGTACACAAGGAGGGCAACCCAAACAACGCAAACGGATACAAAAGAAAGCTCTTCCGGCTGAATTGATAAATGAAGCTCAAAACACACTGCAAACACCCTCGCCTTCTGTTCCGGTTACAACGCCTTCCACCCCGGTAGAAAACAAGCAACAGGAAATTATTCAACAACAGCCCGCTACCGCAAATCAAGGACAACAAGCACCGTTGCCTACATCGTCGTTACAGACATTCTTCCCACATAGCGAAAAGCAAAGATTTGTTCCGAGAGGACAGCGCACATTCGTCCCACAGAATAGGAACAGCCAGAATAATGCAGGAAATAACAATGGGCAAAACCAAAACTCGAATAATCAACAAACGTTTGTCCCTGAGCCGAAACCTGTCGAGAGACCATACGATTTCGATGGAATATTGACAGGTGTGGGGGTATTGGAGATGATGCCCGATGGGTATGGATTTCTTCGTTCGTCCGACTACAATTATTTGACTTCTCCCGATGATGTCTATGTTTCTCAATCGCAAATAAAGTTGTTTGGTTTGAAGACGGGCGATGTCGTTGAAGGACCTATTCGTCCTCCTAAGGAAGGAGAGAAATATTTTCCGCTGGTGAAGGTGGAGAAAATAAATGGTCGCACACCCGAATATGTTCGAGACCGTGTCCCGTTCGATCATCTTACTCCTCTTTTCCCCGATGAAAAATTTGATTTGACGAGTGGAAAATACTGTAATTTATCTACTCGTGTGGTCGATATGTTTTCTCCTATCGGTAAAGGACAGCGTGGATTGATCGTTGCACCTCCTAAGACGGGTAAGACCGTGTTGTTGAAAGATATAGCCAATGCTATCTCTGAGAATCACCCGGAGGTTTATATGATTATATTGTTGATCGACGAGCGTCCCGAAGAGGTTACCGATATGGCCCGTAGTGTAAAAGCCGAGGTTATCTCATCTACTTTCGACGAGCCGGCCGAACGTCATGTGAAAGTGGCTAGTGTCGTATTGGAAAAAGCCAAACGTATGGTTGAATGTGGTCACGATGTTGTCATTCTGTTAGACTCCATCACTCGTTTGGCGAGAGCTTATAATACGGTTTCTCCGGCCTCCGGTAAAGTGCTCTCCGGTGGTGTCGATGCCAATGCGTTGCATAAGCCTAAACGCTTTTTCGGTGCGGCTCGTAATATAGAGAACGGGGGAAGCCTTACGATTATCGCTACTGCTTTGACCGAGACCGGTTCGAAGATGGACGAGGTGATATTCGAGGAGTTCAAGGGAACGGGTAATATGGAGTTGCAGCTCGATCGGAAATTGTCTAACAAACGCATTTTCCCGGCTGTTGACATCACGGCATCGAGTACTCGTCGGGACGATTTGTTGTTACCGAAAGACACACTCAACCGTATGTGGATATTGCGTCGATACTTGTCCGATATGAATTCGATAGAGGCAATGGAATTTATGCGAGACCGTATGGAGCGTACTTCTTCGAATGAAGAACTTTTGCTGTCGATGAACGATTGAGTATCGTAATAGATATAAAAAGAAGGCCGGTGAATTGGAATTTTCACCGGCCTTCTTTTTATATGGACCAAACAAAGTGAACAGGGCGTGTGTTATATGAATAAATGTATAAGAAAATGGAGATACCCTCGATACAACTGAGTTTGGAACATATAGAGGAGTTAGATTTTACCTGTCCTGCGGCAAAAAAATCGATAAATATAGGAAAAGAGATTATTCCGGTTAAGTTTGTGGTAAATATTTATCCCGATGTTAAACGGGATTATTTTAAGTTGATAACAGGAGTCCGTTATATTCGTCGTCGTAATTTTATCGGTCAAGAACTTCTTTTTTATAGAATCGCTGTGGTTTATAAAATTGAGAAATTGAGGGATTTTGTTAAGCTCGAAAACTCCCAAGTCATAGTTGATACTCGGTTACTTGCATTGTTATTGAGTATATCAATCGGGTCGATGAGAGGAATGTTGGCACTACGTACACAAAATACAGTATTCAAAAATTATCCGTTACCTCTGATAAATGTATCCGAAATATTAACTTCCATGAATATAACCGATTCTGAGGGTATTGGGGAGAATCTGAATATATATTACAATAATTGAATCCTCGATGAATAAATTGATTTTGCTCCGGCATGGAGAGAGTATATGGAATAAGGAGAACCGATTTACGGGGTGGACAGATGTCCCATTGTCCGAAAAGGGGAGAGATGAAGCTCGTCGGGCAGGAGAGTTGTTACGGAGTTTTTCCATATATCCCGATATTTCGTTTACATCTTTGTTAAAGCGTGCTATTGTTACTCGCTTTTTAGTTATGGAAGAATTGGACAGGTTGTGGACTCCGGCATATAAAGATTGGAGGCTCAATGAACGACATTATGGTGCGCTGCAAGGCTTGAATAAGTTGGAAACATCTGAGAAGTATGGGGCGGAGCAAGTTCATATTTGGCGACGGAGTTATGATGTCAGACCTCCGCAAGTAGGAGACGAGGATCTCAGATATCCGGCTCATGATGCCCGTTATCAGATGGTTCAAGAAAAACTGCTACCTCATGGTGAATCGCTTGAAGATACTGTTCATAGAGTGTTGCCTTGTTGGAAAGAGCGTATTTTGCCAGAGGCTGAGAAAGGCAAAACGATACTGGTTGCAGCTCATGGAAATAGTTTGAGGGCCTTGATAATGATGCTGCAAAATTTATCGCCTAAACAAATTGTCGATGTAGAAATACCCACGGGAAAACCTTTAATCCTTGAATTAGGAAAAAATTTAACGGTTATGAATCAATACTATTTGGGGTAAAATAAACAGCATGGGCTGTGGTAGTAAAATCTTTTTTAGCTTCCATGATATATTCTTTTTCGGTTTTCTGTAAATAGCTATATTTGTCCGATTATTGATTTAGGTATGAAGACGAATAAGACGAATGCGGCTCGGCTGTTGGATAGGGCGAAAATACCATACGAATTGGTTCCTTATGAAGTCGACGAGAATAATTTAGCTGCTACTCATGTTGCCGAACAACTGGGTGAGAATATAGAACAAGTATTCAAGACTTTGGTATTGCGTGGCGATAAACACGGGATATTCGTTTGTGTGATTCCGGGCGACAAAGAGGTCGATTTGAAAAAGGCTGCCAAAATATCGGGAAATAAGAGTGCCGAGATGATTGCCATGAAGGAACTGTTGCCGACTACCGGATATATTCGGGGTGGTTGTTCTCCCATTGGCATGAAGAAAAATTATCCTGTATATATTCACGAAAGTTGTTTGTCACATGACCCTATTTATATTAGTGCCGGACAACGAGGATTACAGATAAAAATAGCAGCCGGGGCTCTTATAGAGTTTGTTTCAGCGGAGGTCGGAGACCTTGTCGGTTAATCTTGGTACACGATATAATTCGGTGTGGATTAATCCACAGGGAGTAAAATGTCTTGTCCATATAAGATGAGGTAAAAAAGACTTATAGAACCCGAAGGGGGATACATAGGTGTGAACAGAGTCTTCGTCTTTATTCACAATCTTTTTTCATAGTTCCCTGTTTAATGGCTCGGATAAGCCGGGATTCTATGCGGAGAAATTCTTGTTCGAAATTAGGAGTGAAGATTCCTTTCCCCATATTTTCATGTATTTCTGAAAATGTCCAGAACTTTCCGTCGTCGATTTCGACTGGATCGATTTGTATTTTTCCGGTATATACCGTATAGAATGTGTTTACCATCTCGCGTTCCCGATCCGATTCGAAGATATAAGTAAGCACATGTATCGGAATGAAATGCGTGATTCCCAACTCTTCGCGAACTTCTCTTGCCAACGCTTCTTCGACGGTCTCCCCGTAATCGATATGACCGCCTACGGCCGTATCCCATTTGCCGGGTTGAATGTCTTTATTCATCGATCGCTTTTGAAGATACAACTCCCCGTCGTTATTTATAATATGTAGGTGGACTACCGGGTGGAGCAATTTCGATCCGTTGTGGCATTCACGGCGGGTCGCTTTTCCTATTGTGTTACCTTGTTCGTCTATCAGAGGAAACCATTCTTCTTTATTCATGATTCAAATGAGTATTCGGGTTATAGTCTTGAATACGTTTTTGCAGCGTTTCTTCATCGAGAGGGTTCCCGGCTTCGTCGAATGGCAACCTGAAACCGCATCCTTCTTTCCATCGGCTGCATCCGTATGCCGTCTTTCCCTGTATGATATGGCCGGTGTGGCATACGGGACATGATAAAAGTTGTTCTTTTGGTTTCTTCTCCGTAGATGTTTTATTTGTTGTTTTTTTCTTCCCGGGTTTGGCCGATGTCGTCGATTTTTTCTTCGGTTCCTCCGGTGGTGGAGCAGCTGTGATTTTGCCAGAATTGTCGCTTAGTACGTACAAAACGATTTCGCCCACCATTTTTTTCAGTTCTTCCAGAAAATCGGCGGCACGATATTCGTTGCGTTCTATTTTACGCAATTTGTTTTCCCAAATACCGGTCAATTCGGCCGATTTTAGCAACTCGTTGCGAATAGTCCCGATTAGCTCCACTCCTGTTTGAGTGGCAACCAGATTCTTCCTTTCTTTACGGATATAGTGGCGTTTGAACAGCGTTTCAATAATGGCGGCTCTCGTGGAAGGACGTCCGATACCGTTTTCTTTCAAGGCATCTCTCAGTTCTTCGTCCTCTACCGATTTTCCAGCCGTCTCCATAGCCCGCAATAATGTGGCTTCGGTATACGGTTTGGGAGGCTGGGTCCATTTTTCTGCCAAAGAAGGTGTGTGCGGGCCGGTTTCACCTTTGGTGAAAGCAGGCAAGGTGCTTTCCGACTCTTCGTTATTTTCTTCTTTCCCGAATACGGTTCTCCACCCCGGAGATAAAATTTGTTTTCCCGTGGCTTTAAATTTGATTTGATTTACCTCGCCCAGTACGACCGTATTGGAAACGATACAATCGGGATAGAATGCCGCAATAAATCTTCGGGCCACTAAGTCGTACACTTTTTGCTCTTCGCCGGTGAGGTTGGTTGCCTTTACGTTCGTGGGAATGATGGCATGGTGATCGGTCACTTTGGAGTTGTCGAATACCTTTTTGCTCTTGGGAATCTTCCCGGTCGAAAAGGGGGCTGTTAATGTTGTGTAAGCTGTTAATGCCGACATTATGCCCGGAACCTTCGGATATATGTCGTCGCTTAGAAATGTAGTGTCGACACGAGGGTAGGTGGTTACTTTTTTTTCGTAAAGCGACTGAATGATTTTCAAGGTGTTTTCAGCCGAGAAAGAGAATTTTTTATTACACTCGACTTGAAGGCTGGTTAAGTCGAATAATCTCGGTGGAGCTTCTTTTCCTTGTTTGGTCGTTATATCGGTAACCGTGAAGGGGAATCCCTCTATCTTTTGTAGAAATTCTTTTCCCTCTGCTTCGGTTTGAAATTTCCCTTTGGTAACGGCGAATGTCGTTTCCCGATATAAGGTTTTCAATTCCCAATAAGGTTGAGGAACAAAATGTTCGATTTCGAGTTGACGGTTTACGATTAATGCCAAAGTGGGAGTCTGTACCCTCCCGATGGAAAGGACTTGACGGTTCTGTCCATATTTCAACGTGTAAAGCCGGGTAGCGTTCATTCCTAACAACCAATCGCCGATAGCCCGTGAAAGTCCGGCAAAATAAAGAGAGTCGAATTCTGTTTGAGGTTTGAGATTTTGAAATCCCTCTCGTATGGCTTCTTCTGTCAAGGACGATATCCAAAGGCGGTAGACCGGGCATTTACAAGCAGCTTTTTGCATAACCCATCGTTGAATGAGTTCCCCTTCTTGACCGGCATCACCACAGTTTATGACGGCTTCGGCGTTGGACATGAGCGATTCTATGATACCGAATTGTTTTTCTATACCCCGGTCGGAGATTAATTTAATCCCGAATCGGGTGGGTATCATGGGCAGGGATTTCAATGTCCATTGTTTCCACGAGTCGGTATATTCATGAGGCTCTTTTAATGTGCAGAGATGGCCGAAAGTCCAAGTCACCTGATAGCCGTTTCCTTCGTAATATCCGTCATGTCGGTTCTTTGCGCCTACTATATCGGCTATTTCTTTGGCTACACTGGGTTTTTCGGCTATACAGACTTTCATTATATTGTTTTGTAGTTTAAACGAAGAAACAAGGAACGACGAAAATCCGTTTTTCCGGTCGTGTCTTACTGTTGCTCATTTCCGAATGCAAAGTTACATTTTTATTTTCATTCTTCGTAATATCCGGTCAATGGCCTTGTAGAGATTGGGGCTTGTAAGAAAAATTTGTCTGGTCGATAACTTTTAGAAGTCTGCGGTCGGTAATCGGGGCGGTAAATTCTTTTATTTCAGTTTCAGTCAGTTTCCTGTCGAGGGAGTGTATAAGCCTGATGATCGAGCGGGTATTGATAAGCTGGCAAGTGAAATCGGTAGATGGTCCGAAATAGGTTTCGTATGTTTGTTTCCTGAGTGCTCGGAGTTTCTCTTCTCTCATGGAAATTTGTTCTTTTTCGGATTTTTTGTTGAACGACTCTATGGTTCTTTCTACATTATCGGGTGGCGTTTGGATCTCTCCGAATACAAATTTCAGAGTTTCTTTTTCGGTATTTGATAAATCTATATTTCGCTTTTCGAGAGCTTTTATAAAGTCTGGATATTCCCAATTAGGAGGTGTCGTCATGGCCCTCCATCTTTCCAATAACATTAAAAAAGGCAGGTAATATTCCGAAGTCGTAGATAAAGGGTCATTCATGGCCGAAATATCTGCGAATGATGTATAATCTATATTTTTAATGCTGTATTCGTTTATAATATTTTTATCTATAATATTCATATATACAGATATATGATAAATAAAATTATAGTAATTATTTAGAATTGATAAATGATAAGAAGTATCGGATATTTCTCCTTGGTTATATTTCGAGTTTATATATTCAAGTTTTGCTTTAAATTTATTTTCTTCCGAAGTATAATATTTTTGTGTTGAAAGGGTGTTTAGGCTTTTTATCCAATCTTCCGTTTCCGAAATGTTATTTAATCGTATTTTCCTTAATTCGTAATTGATTCGGGCATTCCTGCCTCGGTATGTCGAGTGAACGCAGTTTTGTTCTATTTCTCCTGAATATCGATAGGGGGCGAATAATTCGTCCAAGTACGTTTCGATGTAAAGCGTATCTGTTGGTTCGATATAAAAAGGGATATATCGATTCCCAAAAATTAGTTTTTGTTGGATAGGATAGCATGTAGGGATTTTTGCGGAGAACGAACCGTCTGGTGCGATAGGAATGTTTATTTCGGTCTGTTTTCCGGAGAACAGGTCGTCCAGTATGATTTTCCCGTCGGGTAAATTCAACCGTTTGTGATATCCGACGAATTTACCTTGTAGTATAGCTGTGTCTGTGTCGAAGGTTATTGCTGGTGTAGCAGATCTGTATATTGGGTCGGGGTGTGGATATATGGAAGTCTTGTTCCTTTTTTCGGTTAGAGATAAACCTATAATTCTGATTTCGTTGGATTTTTGATTTCCGATGATATCGACCTCCGTTAAGGACGGAGGGAGTGCAGGAAAATCCATTTCTATATGGATCGTACTGTCGCTATCGAATTGGAAAATTCGGTCGAAATCGACACCGTCTATATCCCGTACTTTCCCAGAAAACCGTTTTATACTGTCTTGGACGACCCAATCGTCGTGTATGGTGAGAGACGTATGTGGTAGTTGTTTCAGCGTGATGTACATTCGGCTTACGGTGTCTCGTAATAGAATACTGTCGACTGTTACAACCGGCGTATTTCGAGCGACCCAGTTCGGGTTGGTTATTATTTTTTCTGCATGAAGCGAAGATATGAGCAGAGGTAGGAAGAGTGATAAAAAAGCTCTCATTAGTGATTCGTTATATGTGTTATAGCGAATGAACAAATGAGAGCCGTAGTAAGTTCAATTTGATTACAGTCCTTTTTGTTTGGCCTCGTCCCAAATGGCATCCATTTCGGCGAGAGACATATCTTTTAGATTTTTACCTTTTTGTAATGTTTCCTGTTCCAGATAGTTAAACCGTCGTATAAACTTTTGGTTCGTATGTTCCAATGCATTTTCCGGGTTGATGTCATAAAGTCTTGCCGCATTGATGAGACTGAAAAATAGATCTCCGAATTCATTTTCCATATTATCCGGGTCCATGTTTTCTATTTCATTTTTCAGTTCGCCGAACTCTTCAAAAACTTTGTCCCAGACTTGGCTTTTTTCTTCCCAGTCGAAGCCTACATTGCGTGCTTTATCTTGTATTCGATAAGCCTTTATTAGAGCCGGTAAGGCCGATGGCACGCCTTCGAGTACGGTTTTATTACCGCCTTTTTCTTTCAGTTTGAGTTCCTCCCAATTTTGCTCAACCTCGTTCGATCCATCGACATGGGTTGTACCGAACACGTGAGGGTGGCGATAGATTAGTTTTTCACAAAGAGCATTGCAAACATCGGCAATATCGAAAGAACCGTTTTCTTCTCCTATTTTAGCATAGAAAGCGATGTGTAACAATACATCTCCCAACTCTTTTTTAGTGGCTTCGTTGTCCTTTCTGATAAGAGCATCACAGAGTTCGTAGGTCTCTTCTATCGTGTTGGGACGTAAACTTTCATTCGTTTGCTTATGATCCCACGGACACTTTTCGCGTAGAATATCGAGAATATCGATAAACCGGCCGAATGCCTCTATTTTTTCTTCTCTCGTGTGTGACATGTGTCTATTTATTAAATGCTTTTAGTCCTTTTTGTAAGAAATCGATAAATTTAGCTACGCTTTCATTGTATCCGTATGGGGCGGCTAATGGCTCTCCGTCACTATTGATAATAACATAGTATGGTTGGGCATTGGCTCCGAATTTATGTCTTTGTAAGAAACTCCATTTTTCACCGACGGTCGTTAGTTTTACCGATTTCCCATTTTCGGTTACCGTAATGGGCTTCTTTAATTTTTCTTTGTCATCGACCATTAAGGTAATAAGTACGTATTTGTTTTCAAGGATCTGTTTTACAACCGGGTCGGTCCACACGGAAGCCTCCATTTTACGGCAGTTGACACAACCATACCCCGAAAAGTCGATGAGTATGGGCTTCTTTTCTTGTCGGGCGTACGCCAAACCCTCGTTATAGTCGTTGAAGGCTGCGTGAACTTCTTTATTATATAAGTTGAAATCTTGGGTATATAAGGGGGGCGCGAATGCACTGATCGCTTTTAACGGAGCTCCCCACAATCCGGGAATCATATATAATGAAAAAGATAGCGAAATGATGGCGAGGAATAAACGGGGAACGGAGACGTGTTTAATCGGGGAATCGTGCGAAAAGTTGAGCTTACCGAGCAGATAAAATCCCAGCAATGCGAAGATAACGATCCAAAGCACCAAAAATGTTTCCCGGTCGAGTATGTGCCACCCATAGGCGAGATCGGCTACCGATAGGAATTTAAGTGATAATGCCAATTCCAAAAAGCCTAATATGACTTTGACGGTGTTTAACCAGCCTCCCGATTTAGGCAATTGTTTCATTAAAGAAGGGAACATGGCGAATAATGCGAACGGTATGGCTAAGGCGATGGCGAAACCTCCCATTCCGACAGCAGGTGCGAGCGTCCCGCCCCAAGAAGCGGCTTCTACTAATAGAGTGCCGATTATGGGTCCGGTACAAGAGAAAGAAACCAAAACCAATGTAAACGCCATGAAAAAGATAGCGATGATACCGGTTGCGGTGTCGGCCTTCCTATCGAGTTTATTACTCCATGATGCAGGTAGGGTTATATCGAAAGCCCCGAAGAAGGAGACCGCGAAAAGAACCAGAAGTGCGAAAAACAGTATGTTGAACAAAGCGTTTGTTGCTAAATCGTTAAGGGCGCTGGCTCCGAATAATAGGGTAATCAGTAAACCCACTCCTACATAGATAATGATGATGGACAAACCGTATAAGATGGCTTCGCCGATCGCCTTGTGCCGGCTTTGTTGTTTTTTCAGGAAAAAGCTCACTGTTAGGGGAATCATGGGCCAAACACAAGGTGTTAGTAATGCTAACAACCCTCCGATAAATCCCGATATGAAAATAAACCAAAGAGAACTTTCTTGCAATAATTTTTCGGTACTCATTGCCCGGAGTTCTTCAACTACTGGTTGCCAGCCTTTTTGACTGGTCAAATTGGAAGATGAGTTTGTATTAAGATTTACAGGAGTCATAACCGGGGCGGTTGTCGTTGGAGTTTTGCTTTCTCCAAAAGAAAATTCATGTTTGGTTGGAGGCAAACAAGTTACATCGTTACACGCTTGGTAAGTTATGTATCCGGTAATTTTAAAACTATCGGGATTTTCTATAAATATAGTTTGCTTGAAATCTATTGTAGAATTATACCACCCCAATTTCATATCGAATAAAGCGCTATATTCCTCATGAGGTCGTTTGGACGGGGTTATATCTCCCTTTAACGACACATTGGATATCTCGTCGAAAGAGAACGAAGTAGGAATAGGCCCTCCGGAGGGAATATCGGTAGCATATAAATGCCAACCATCTTCTATATATGCATGAAAAACAATCTCCTTCTCATTACCTTCTCCTTGCATGGAAACTTTCCATTTGACAGGCTCTATAATTTGAGAATAACTACTCATGCAAAAAAGCATGCCGACGATCAATAAACCTAAAAACTTTTTCATATTACCCAATTTTGTGTGGCAAAGATAGTGCAAACGAGGGCAGAAACAAATTTATTTGGTTATGCCGAGTGCCGCCTATTTTCGCATTTTTGCAAAGATAGTGCAAACGAGGGCAGAAACAAATTTATTTGGTTATGCCGAGTGCCGCCTATTTTCGCATTTTTGCAAAGATAGTGCAAACGAGGGTAGAAACAAATTTATTTGATTTTGCCGAGTGCCGCCTATTTTCGCATTTTTGCAAAGATAGTGCATATTAGTCAAATCGAAAACCGATTCGGCGATATGATTTGGGAAATAATAGATAAAATATGTAGATGAACAAAAATAGTGTTCGCTATGTGGATAATAATTTTTACCTTTGCCATGAATGTAAGTATAGTCTTTTCATCGTTAAGTAAAAATCAGACAATAAAGACAAATGATCAATAAAATAATTGCAGAAGAAAAAATACAGCAGGTTCGTAAGCTCTTGGAGAAAAAGGAAAAGATTGTGATTACATGTCATGTATCTCCTGATGGAGATGCCATCGGAGCTTCGTTGGGGTTGTATCATTTTCTTGATGGGTTAGGGAAAGAAGTAAATGTGGTCGTCCCGGATTTACTCCCTCGGAATCTTTTGTTTTTAAAAGGGACGAAAGAAATCGTAGTCTATACTCGTTATCCCGAGTTTGCCGAAAAATTGATGTCGGAGGCTGAGCTTATATTCTGTTTGGATTTTAATGCTATCAGCCGTATCGACCGGTTGCAAAAGTCTGTGTCTTTATCCGAAGCGAAGAAAGTCCTTATCGACCATCATTTGAATCCGGAGGATTTTTGCGATGTTACCATCTCTCACCCGGAGGTTGCATCAACCAGCGAATTGATTTTCAGGTTGATTTGTCGCATGGGTATGTTCGATCGCATGGGGTTGTATTCCGCAGAAGCCATCTACACGGGAATGATGACCGATACGGGGAATTTTACCTATAACTCCAACATTCCCGAAATGTATTACATCATAGCAGAGTTGGTAAAATTAGGTATCAATAAAGATAAAATTTATGCTTTGGTATATAATACCAATTCGGTAGATAAGATAAAATTGAACGGATATGCCGTCAGTGAGAAAATGGAAGTTTTCCCGGAATATAAGGCGGCTATGATATCGCTTACCCGAGAAGAATTGAAGCGATATGATTATCACAAGGGTGACAGCGAGGGGCTGGTAAACGTACCTTTGGGTATCGAAGGAATAAGGTTTTCTACTTTTTTCAGAGAGGATAAGGAGTATATAAAAGTCTCTATGCGTTCCAAAGGATTTTTCCCGGTTAATAAAGTTGCTGCGGAGCATTTCAACGGCGGAGGGCATTTAAATGCCGCCGGTGGAGAATTTCATGGTACGATGGAAGAGGCTCAGGCTCTGTTAAGGAGTATACTACCTTTGTATGATAAATATATGGTGAAGGATAAAGACTAAGAAGTATTTGATAAATATGGTAAAGATAGCACGAATTTTATTTGTTTTTTTTACGGTTATGATGGTATTATCGTCTTGCGATAATGGAAAATCCTATGCCGATTTGTTGAAAGAAGAAGATAAGGCGGTGAAAGCCTTTTTGGCCGATAAAATAGTAATTAACAGCATTCCGGCCGATTCGGTATTTGTTACTTTGCAAGATGTCGGTAACAACGATACGTTGGCAGTGCCCTATTATCGTTTGGACGATGATGGCAATGTATATATGCAGGTTCTTGATGCCGGGATACAAGACGATCGTTTTGAGAAGGGGAATGATGTAAACATTCGTTTTCTTAGGGTCGATTTGAAAGCATTGATGAATGGCGAGAATCCCGATCCGGTGGGTAATACGAATCCGGCCGATTACATAACGATTCGTTTCGGTGAAACGACATTGTCTTCGACAACTCAATATGGGACGGGTATTCAATACCCGATGTATTTTCTCGGCAATGAATGTAAAGTCAATTTGTTGATTCGTGCAAAGTTGGGATTTACGGCTGAAACTTCTACGGTTATACCGTATCTGTATACTATTAGCTATAACAAATCAAAATAAAACAAAATGTCTCTCATTAAATCTATTTCAGGAATTCGCGGTACAATCGGAGGAAAAGCCGGAGATGGGCTGAATCCTTTGGATATCGTTAAGTTTACGGCAGCGTATGCTACCTTTATTCGTAAAAACACACCGGTAAAAACAAACAAAATTGTTGTCGGACGTGATGCCCGCATCTCTGGCGAGATGGTGAAACATACGGTTATCGGGACTCTTATGGGAATGGGATTCGATGTCGTGAACATCGGATTGGCTACTACTCCGACCACCGAGATTGCCGTGACTATGGAGAAGGCTTGCGGTGGAATTATATTGACAGCAAGTCACAATCCCAAACAATGGAATGCTTTGAAATTGCTGAATGAGAAAGGTGAATTTCTTAATGCCGCCGAGGGACAAGAAGTATTAAATATAGCTGCTGCCGAGGCATTCGATTTTGCAGACGTCGATCATTTGGGGCGTTTGTATGAAAACAACACATATACGCAAAAACATATCGAGAGTGTTTTGGCATTGGATTTGGTCGATGTCGATGCGATTCGCTCGGCCGGATTCAAAGTAGCCATAGATTGTGTAAATTCGGTAGGCGGTATTGTTATCCCTGAATTGTTAAAGGCTTTGGGAGTAAAAGACGTTATAGAACTGAACTGTACGCCTGACGGAAAATTCCCTCATAACCCCGAACCTCTTCCGGAAAATTTAACTCAAATAGCCGGTGTAATGAAGGAAGGAAAAGCCGACGTCGGATTCGTTGTGGATCCCGATGTAGACCGTTTGGCAATCGTATGCGAGAATGGCGAAATGTTTGTCGAAGAATATACCTTAGTCGCTGTGGCGGATTATGTGTTGAAACATACTCCCGGAAATACGGTTTCGAATCTAAGTTCTTCGAGAGCGTTGCGCGATGTCACACGTCTGTATGGACAACAATATAACGCCTCGGCCGTGGGAGAGGTCAATGTAGTGACTTTGATGAAACAGACCGGAGCGGTTATAGGCGGCGAGGGCAATGGCGGTGTGATTTATCCGGCCAGCCATTACGGTCGTGACGCTTTGGTGGGTATCGCTTTATTCTTGTCGCATTTGGCGAAAGAGAAAAAGACTGTCAGCCAGTTGAAAGCCACATATCCGGCTTACAGTATAGCCAAACAGAAAATACAACTTACTCCCGATATCGATGTCGATGCCTTGTTGGTTGCTGTTAAGGAAAAGTATGCTCAATACGATATTACGGATATCGATGGGGTAAAGATCGATTTTCCCGATCGTTGGGTGCATTTGCGTAAGTCCAATACGGAGCCTATCATTCGAGTGTATTCCGAAGCCCGTACTCCCGAATTGGCCGAAGAGACGGCTGCCGGAGTAATGGCTGTAATTGCAGAGATGACAAGGAAATAATGCATGATTATATTCTGACAGAAGGAGGAGGCTCGTCGAGCCTCCTCCTTCTGTTTTTATCTAGATGTTTTTACAATCCGTTCGCTTCTCGTTTTTTCGTTTGTGAATATCTGTACTACATATATACCGTCGGTCAGATTTGAGACATCTATATGCTGATTGTCAAAAGGCAGGGGGTATATTTTCCCGGTAAGGTCTATGGCGTTTACTCGAATTATATCGCTCTCGGTAGTATTAATTTTATCTTTTGCATAGGTAGGATACAACTTTGCCGATTGTTTGTTTTCTTCGATTCCTGTATTTCCGTTTTTCACGATTTTGAAAGTATCGAATAGAGTCGCTTGGGCATTTGCATCCGATGTGTATGTTTTGACTTCTATTTCAGAACTGCTTACGCTTATTTCACTAAATGCAGGTGCTCCGGGTTGTCCATATTTCCCTGTGAATAAATCCCAATAACCTTCGACTTTATGTTTGTCAAATCCTGCTTCCATTTCGTCTTGTGTATAAGGATAGTAACGTTTTCGTCCACAGGTTCCGTTTACAAAGTAAAGAGTCCCTTCCTTTACATTGAATGTCCCGCCTTGTTGTCCTTTGGGGTTTTTGTTGCTGTCGGGAGAAACTAGTTCTACATTTGTCACGCTTCCCGGGACGATCGTTTTCGTCGTATTGTTTATGGGACCCATTACTTCATAAATGTGGTCATGCCCTTGTATGACAAAATCTATGTTCAATTCTTGAAATACAGGCAGTAGGGTGGCTCTGAACAAAGCCCCGTCTTCATCGGCCTGATGTCCGCTACCGGTAAATAAGTTTTTATGTACGGCAGCAATTCTCCATTTGGTATCGGGATATTTTTCTACTTGGTCTCTAAACCAATTGGCTACGTCGTTGCTCAGATATGTACTGGTCCCATTCGCATAACTGTAACTTCCCCGCCAAAAATCTTGATGGCTATATACCATAAATAAAGCATCGCCATAAACGAATGAGTAGGTAATTCCGTCGAATTGAGGTTTGACTGTCGCTGTTTCGTTGAAAGCCTTGTCGGTATTGAAATGATATGTATAATTCAAATTAGGAGTGTCATCGTGGTTTCCATCGGTCGGTGCTAAGGCCATTCGGGATAAAAGAGGTTTCATACTTACTTCGAACCATTGTTCCCATTCCCATTCGGAGTTTTGTTCTGTTCCTGTTTCTACAAAATCACCTGTGAACAACAAGAATTTTGCATCGGGAGCTTGTTTGGCTGCCGTGATTGCAGACCATCGTGCATTTTCTACATACTCATTGTCCATAATATGGGAGTCTGTCATATATAAGAATTTAAATTCTTCCTTGTTCGTATTAGCCGTAATGAAGGATTTAATATTGCTCCAATTCCCATCATATCCCACACGATAGGAATAGGTTGTATTCGGGGTAAGTCCGGTAGCGATGGCTTTATGGCTTGTGTAATTGAATTTTGTGTTAGCGGGTAGCGCGGCTGCTTTTAATATGCCACTAGTACTTACCGCATAATTTAGATTGTTTGCAGCTTGATGAGCCGCTTCTATTTCTGTGGCATTCGTAAAATCCGATTCGACAGCATTGCTTTTGGCTACAATTTGTACTTTCCCGGAAGAAATACCACTGTTTGTAAACCAAGTGAAAGCCATTCGGGTGGACGGGTCTCCGTTGATATTCGTAACTACGCAATAGGGCATACCTTTGGGTACGAGTGCTTGAACCTCTTCTTTCAAGGCGAGAAGGTTGATTTGAGAGCTGTCAGCTCTTGCGGCCTCTTTGGCCATAAGCATTTTTATGTAAGAGGGAATCGTATAGTCATCTTGTGACAGTTTATCGGCTTCTAATACATCGGGGTGTATAATGATAACAGGTTTTTCGGTGACTGTTACGTGGCAAGTATCTTTAAAGTTGCCGTCTAGGGTCGTAACGATAATTTTTGTTTCGCCTATACCTTTTCCAGTAACTAATCCACCCTCGACGACAGCTATCGAATTGTTTAAAGAATTCCAAGAAACTTTTTTATTAGAGGCATCGGACGGTAGTACGATAGCAGATAACCACTGTTGTTGCTCTTCCTCAATAGATAGGGATTTAAGTGTCAGAGAAACAGATTGTACAGCTACATCTTTTGCTTCTGGATCATATTCATAAGCTCCCAAATCATATTCTGCTCCTTTGGGACGAACGGTTCCTTTTATGTCGTAGGTAGGAGCATCGTTATCGGCAAACCCTTTGTCGATACACGGGGAGTTATTTGAGAATGTCCAGTCTGCTGCACGCATGGCTTCTATATCGGCGGCAGAGGTGGGAATACCTATAAATAGAGTAGGGGATTTGAAGTTGGGCCCGGTCGCATCTGTATTTATGGAACTTAGAGTTAAAGCATCTTTGGCATCGGCAAATCCACTGACCGCCGCGTTGTGGCTCGAACCGTTTCCTTCAATAAAAGCGATAGGATCGCCGAATCCTTCTTCTGCTTGATTGTTCCAACAAATCGTATTGATTGTCTTTCCTTCGCTGTGGATCGCTGCATATTGGGAGCCATAATTACAAGCTATTATACAGTTTGCCACAATGCCGGAAGGATTATAAATACCACCACTATTGGGCCAACCGCTTACTGTTGCCGAATTGTTATGGATAATACAGTTTCTGACGATACCGCCGTTCTCGTTGCGTATGGTTCCATATTTGCCTTGATTGCCTCGCATGATACAGTTTTCGACAATACCACCGGAGTTACGTATTGCACCACCGGAACTGGTGGAGGAGCATAGCTCTATAATACAATCTTTTATAATTCCTCCATCATTGAAAACTCCTCCACCGTTTTGTCCTTTACAGTTTTTGATACGGCATTTCGAAAGAGTAATATTCGCCCGGATATAAGCTGCTCCTCCATCGCTGCTATGTTCGGCATTTTGAAGTGTAAGTCCTTCTATGAGGGTCGGATTTTCGCACGGGGAATCGTATTTGACGATTAAGTATTTTCCCAAACCTGTTCCGTCGAGTATGGTTTCGAATGTTTCGATGTCTCGTGCACCTGTATCTGCATTATATCCGCCTAAAATATTTATTCCGTCTACAATAGATACATATTCATTGTAGAGTCCCGAAGACACAAATACCGTATCTCCTGTGTGGCAGCTTTCTACGGCCGATTTGATGGAACCTTTTGCGGTAGCCCAAGATACCCCGTCACCATCACTACCTGCCGATACATATCGGTTTGCGGCATTACACCAATTACTCGATGCCAATAAGGCTATCGATAATGTCAAGCAAGATAATTTTTGTTTCATAATATCAATTATTTGTTAATGAATTTGTTATAAAATTATTTTAAACGGGCATATTTGATTTTTTATTTTTGTATGTTTTATAGCACATATTTCGAATGGATATATTTTAATAAATTGACAATTAGGTGTTTGTGTCTTGTTTGTGGATATAGATATACCTTTCGGATACTTTCGAAATGAAATATATCGAAACTTTATACAGAGGAATAAGCCAATAGAAGAATTATTTGCTCCTTATATCGGAATGTAGGACAAATAAAATTGAAAGGATTGCCTTCTTTTGAATGAGAATTTTAGAACATTTTGTTGATAGGGTAGGTATATTATAGCCTTTCGTTCAGGAGGTTTGCAATATCGGTGGGGAGGTTTTCCTCGGTGACAGTCTGTACGGTAGATAGTCGAATGAATTTATCGCTTGGTGTACAGATAACTGTAAATACAGCCGACAAACAGGGCTCCGCCTACGATGTTGCCGAATGTGGCAGGAATGAGATTTGCCAAGATGAAATCGCTCCAACTTATCGCAGCTCCTTGCAGCATGCCTAATGGGATAAAGAACATATTAGCTATGCTGTGTTCGTAACCTATGGCGACGAAACACATGACCGGAAACCAGAGCCCCATCATTTTTCCAGCGGTGGAGTGTGCACTGAATCCAAGCCAGACAGCGAGGCATACTAACCAATTCGCTCCGATTCCTTTGAGGAAGACGACCCACCCAGACATGTTTACTTTGGCTTGTGCGATTTGGACGATGGCGCTTTTCCACGGGTCGGCATCAACGATGCCCGTACACCATACCATTATATAAACAAAGAAAATCGCTCCTATGAAATTGCCTATATAGACAATCGTCCAGTTTTTCAATATGGGCATGATTCCGTATTTCTTCTTCATAAATCCGGGAATCAGCACGGCATTGTTACCGGTGAAAAGTTCTGCCCCGGCCAAAACGACCAAGATAAGTCCCAAAGGGAACATGCAGCCCGACAACAATTTTTGTAATCCCGGATTTCCTGCTGTCCATTCGGGGAATCCGTATCCGATGAGTAGGGAGAGAAGTCCTCCCATAGCGATGTAAATACCTGCCAGCATTGCGGCGACGAGCGTTCGAGGAAAGGATAACGAGATTTTATTCAGTGCTGCCCGTTCGGCTTGGGCTACTATTTCGGCGGGTGTAGAAAATGACATGATAAATTTGTAATTACGAGGATAGGAGACGGTTCTACATAGTCAAACCACAAACAAGATTGCCGTTTGTCTCTGCGCTCACCTTTCGCTATCTTTGTTTTTGCAAAGATAGTGCAAAGAAAAAGCACAGGCAAATTTACAGGTTCATAAAAGTGCAGTGAGATAGGGCGGAAGTGCCCGCAGGGCGAGGGGAATACATTCTACAATCAAACGTTTTTTTTGCAATTCCTCTCCTCTATACTGTTTCGTAAAGCTACGGAACATGGCAGGGGAGAGGCCGATGCTTGACTTTTTCTCCGTTACTGGCGGTATTTTTGACATATCCATTGAATTAACCCCTCCATCACTTCGTGCCACCTCCCCTATATTTTGCTGTGCAAAACACAGAGGAGGAGGTTTAATACCCTTCTATCGCATTATTTATCGAATGAGACGGATCGTGTTTGTCCTTCTCCCCTGCCGTGTCCAGTGGCATTGCGGGGTGTCGTGTAAAAAAATATAGGGAAGAGACCGAAGAAACGGTAGTTCCTGAGGAGAAGGTGTGAAAAAGATGGCATAAGATTTTTGACTGTAAGGGTTAACCCCCTCGTCCTGCGGACACTCCCCCTATATTCCCTTACGGCAACACAGGGGGAGAGGGCTAAAATGCATTTCGAACATATTTAAACTCCTCCCTTGCCGTTCCCCGTAGCATTGCGGGGTGTGGCGCAGCCATAGGAGAGGTGGCACGAAGTGACGGAGGGATTGAGAAGGTATTATATAATCTTTGATTGAGGAGTTAGAGGTATAAAACGGGTAATCCCCATTAATTATCGACAGAGCCCTGATTGTTTTCGATCGTTTTTTTGTGTGGATATATGCCTCTGCCCCGTATTCCACAAGAAAATGGGATACAGGGGGCTGAGATGTGTATTTGGAGAATGAAATATTTTCTTTTATTCTCGTCTGTTGCAGCCGAAAGAGGCGGCATGGAATCCGGGATTCGGTTCACCGATCGGAGTTCTTACGTAGGTTTCGCACCAGATATTGCCGGAAAGAGGCGAAAGGGGATTCGGCCGATATTCCGGTGTATCGATTTGATTCGTAAGGTTTTCTTCCCGGTTCCCGAATTCATTTTCTAATGATTCGGGGGTGTCACCGGGTTTTCTTTCGTATGAATCGGATTCTTTTTCTTCTCTGTTTTCGGGGGTTGATGCGGTTTCCGAGGTGGCTTTTTCGTTCTCCTCGTTTTTTCTTTCCTCTTGTTTCCTGAGCGCTTCGCGCCGGCAGGCTTCGAATCGTTCGCGTTCCTCCCGTTCCTCGGGTGTGTCGAATATCTCTTCGTGGTCGACGAGGTACTGTGTGGACTCGATGTCGTATAGCCCGGCTTTCCGAAAGAGCTGGTTTCTCTTTTGGTAGTGCCAAGCGAGTGTTCCATCGGCTTGCATTTTCTTCCGATCGCAGCGGGGACGTTTTCTCTCTTGGGAATGTCTTTCGAGCTTGTCGATACATCGAAGGATGGCGAGCAAGGTCAATCGGTCCTTTTTAGGATCGATTTCGAGGAGCATCTTGTAGTACTTAATCAGGGCTACTTGACGGTAGTTCTCGATTTCTCCTCTTAAATCTATGCTCGTGTCGAATCTTGTATCTATCATCGCTCGTTTGTTTTTTCGACAAAGGTATATTCTTGTTGTCGGCGGTTTATGGCATGATGATACTTTTGACAGAAAAAACGTTTTGTCAATCGTATTGAAGGCCTCTTTTTATCGCAAAGGTTAATCGACAGAGAGTCTTGTATCCCCAGTGTCGTTTTTTGAAAGGCTCTTTCTTGTTTGCAACTTGAATGCGATGGGTAGCGTATAATAGACCGATACGATCTCATCGTTCTGTTTGCCCGGAATCCATTTGGGCATACTTTTCAACAAACGGATCGCTTCCTTATCGCAGGCAGGATCCAGACTGCGTAATACAGTGATGTTTTCTATCGTTCCGGTTTCGGTAACTACAAAGCGAAGGATTACACGCCCTTGAATCCCGTATTCTTTGGCGGAGGCGGGGTATTGGATATTTTCCCGAATGAATTTCATCATTTCAGATTCGCCACCGGGAAAATAGGGCATTTGCTCTACGGCTTCGTAGGCTTTGTAAATATTGCTATTTTTTTGTATTGAGTAGGTCTCTATTTTATCTAATGTTATTCCATTTGCTTCTTCATATGAAAATACGATGGGTAGCGTATAATAGACCGATACGATCTCATCGTTCTGTTTGCCCGGAAT